>ONZU01000036.1_pt1 | contig 135517 bp, 126 predicted proteins | sample 1671161 | NCBI WGS metagenome assembly ONZU01 (sample SAMN06348128, study PRJEB24527) | human gut metagenome | biome: human gut; feature: ankylosing spondylitis patient; material: feces | host: Homo sapiens | place: China | collected 2015-10
GCCCAGTTTCTGGTTCTTCTTGTAGTGATAATACAGTTTTGTCGCCAAGGTAGGGAATTTATAATCGTACACGACCATAGCAAACCCCTTGGCAGAGTGCTGTCTAATAAATGGTTCGATGATTGAAAATGTCTTACCGCTACCTGGTGTACCTACCACCCATGTCCCGCGGAATGGGTTGCTTATACTTACCCAACCCTTACGGAATTTACCTTTGTAATAGTATCGCATGGGAATGTTCACACTGTATTTGTTTTCTTGTATTTCCTCGCTTTGTTCGAAGCTTTCATTCTCAAAATTGAACCTGTCTTTCATCAGTCCGTCTTTTAGGAACTTCGAAATGTTGTCCAGTGCGATATGGATCAGTATAACGCCTGTCAGTGAGGCAGCCATATAGAACCAGATATTAAGTGATAGTTTGTACAGACGTATATCAATCGTATAGTTATATAACCATACAGACAGTACAATCAATCCCACGCCGCCCACGAGCGGGTACAGCACCATTCGCCGGGCATCAAATTCCAGCTGTTTCTTGTTACGTGTACCGATACAGGTGATACAGATGAGCAGGAAGGTTGCCACCTTGCTGTACACCAGATGTCCGTCATTATATATCATCCAGCGCTTGATACGTCCGTGTATGTCACACAATATTCCGCTCCAACTGTCAAGCAGGGCTGGATCCAGTGCATATTCAAAGAACTCCATAAGCACGGATATGTAGATTACAGCCCGGAAAATTCTGTAGAATCCCTGCAACTCTTTACTTTCTTCCATATTCTTTATCGAGTGTGTTTGTGTATGATGTTAATCGTTTTTGAGTTGTTCTCTATCTTTATTTGTTCAGAGAGATAATAGGTCTTATACGGTGGGCTTGTGTCTTTGGTGTTTCCTGCATTGCCCCGCTGCCTAATGAATAAAGCCAGGCTTTGGCAGTCTGCTGTTCATCCACTTCTGTTGAAGTCCAATACCAGCAGTCGTCAGAGGTTTCCGGAAGCGGATCTCCACCGCATAGTTCTATTACGGGGTTTATAGTCTGGCGGGCAGAGTACAGCAAGCGCATCTCTGCTACTGAAGGGATAAAGGCACTCTGGCCGTATCTCCACATGTCAAGCACGGATTCTGCCATGGGAGAGGCAGTCTCCTTTGTATCGTAGATGGCAAATGTATTTGCATTGCCGTCATAGGCATCTGTATTGGCAGATGTTCCTTGTTCGACACCCAGACTGTCTGCAAACGCCTGTTCCTTAAATTCCCAGAGATAGACGGCATACCCGATTCCCTTGTGACCGTCATGGGTGCCTGTGTCAAATACTACAGCGATAGCTTTTTCTCTTGTCGTGTCATACATTTCATAAGGTACAGTCGAACCGTCTTCACAAAGGATATGCCCTGGACGTACAGTCATGTCTGTTTCCTCGATGTGTGCATCGCAAGCTGTCAGCATTGCGGCAATCAGCATTGCCGGCAATAACCGGCAGATTCTTGTTATTGTCTTTCCTTTCATTTTTTCCCTTATTTTATCGGTAGTTTTATACCCAGTGCTATACCTGTACGAAACAGGTCAGCTCCCTTGATTATCACATCATTTTTTACTTGCCAGTAGAAAGTACAGCCGGAGCGTAGCACATAGTTATGCTCATAGCCCAGATGTATTCCTGCTACAAATTTATGTGTGTCACTTCCTCCTGAACCTCCAATGCGAAGACTTCCGTAGTGGTTACGTCCTCTGATTACGCAGGGCTTGTATGCGACTCCGATTCCCCAGGTGCGATAATTCCTCCAGAAACTTTCCGGACAGACATGTCCGCAGGTTCCGCAGTCCGTCCATTGCAGATAGCCGTTGGCAAAAAACTCCCATGTGTGCCTGTAGTTTACCTCATGTTCGTAGGCGAGTGTAGCTTCCATACCGTTCTTGTATAATAATCCTGTACCAAGCAAAAGACGGCCGCTGTTACGTTGTGCTGATACATTTATACTGAGTAGCATACACAAGAGGGAAAAACAAATAATCTTTTTCATGCTTATTCCTCCTCCAAAAGATTAGAATTAAACGAATCGGCCGAAAGAACATCTTCATAATCTATATTCAGGCTGATGTTTCGTCCGCTTATCTGCTTCTCTGTCATTTCAATGGTCAATACTTTGTCATTAGGGAATGTCAGTTTCTTTATGGCAATCACATTACGGTAGCCGTGTCTGAATGTCTTGCCTGGTTCCAGTACAAGAGCCGGTGCCAGTTCGATTACCTGCGAATTGGTGGCTTTTGTCACTTTCTTGTCGGCAAGTTTGATACGTATTTCGTCAATGTCAAAGCGGATGTTGGTCTTGTTTTCAATAGAGAAGTCTATGAAAAAATAATCACCTACTGAATAGATGTTATTCAGGCGCATGATCATTCGATGCTCTTTGCTTGCTACGTTCCTGATTTTGGCTGGTGAATTCCAGATGCGTCTGGCAAATCGGGCCATATCGGCAAGTGGCATCGAAACTGATGGATTGTTGAAGGCTTCACGTTCTTGTAAAAGCACTTCTTTGTCCGTAACAGCTTCCCGCATTCGGGTTGTATAGAGTAAGGCATATTGCGTACGGTAGCGTTCTGTTACGATGGTCACAATAGCAAGTATGTCACCGTCTTCATGCCCGGCTTCTTTTGGCTTTAGGCGGATAATGTTGTCTATGGGCTGATCCCCAACAATTTTTTCAGTAGAGATATCTACAAAACGTATGGGTTCAGAAGCTGTAATCACGGTTGTAACCTGTTCGTTTACTGTCAGATGTTCCATTTCTTCATAGGTACGCTGTGCCAGCACCTCACGTCCGGCAAACAGCCCCGTTGTGAGGAATAATACCATTATTGTTCTTTTCAAGTTCATATACATTTCGTTTTGTCCTTTTATTGTTCTTTTGTTGCCTGTATTTCAGTATTATGTTGCTGTAGCTCTTCGTCAACACGTTTTTGAGCTATCTCATAATAGCTCTTTTCGGTTTCAAAGCCTATATAATGTCGTCCTGTCCGGATTGCGGCTACTGCAGTTGTGCCCGAGCCTATGCAATTGTCTAGAACTATGTCTTTTTCGTCCGTATAGGTTCGTATCAGATATTCCAGCAAGGCTACCGGCTTTTGCGTCGGATGATAGAATGCACCCTTGCGGTGTTCCTTGGGTATAGCGATTACCGAAGTGGGATATTTGTCATCAGCCATACGTATTGGAGACAGTTCTGTCTTGCCATAGCAACGGTTGGTAAATCCTTCTGTTTTCTGGCGGCTGTGGTTTCTTTGTTCTGGCAGGCTGGGCTTCATCTGCGGATGATAAACTGGTTGGTGCCTGTAGAAGATTATAATATCCTCATGCTGGCGCAGCGGCATCCGGTTGGCGTTCAAGTGTCCTGTTACCCTGTCCTTATGCCATACAAGGTTATACCTCCACATTTGTGGCTGTGAAAGCATCAGTTTTGCTGTAAACATGCCTTGTGAAAACAGAATGATTGGACTCTCCGGCTTGGTAATACGAAGGTATTGTTCCCACAGCAAGTCTAAAGGGAGTTGTTTGTCCCATACTGCTGAGCGGTTTCTGTTGTTCAGTACGCCATACGGCAGATCGGCAATGATGGCATCTACACTGTTGTCTGCCATCTGGTTCATTCCTTTCAGGCAGTCCATATGATATATGTGATCTGTTTCTATCATAATCTTTTATTGTTTGTTATTACCGTTTACCAGATAGACAAATGTTCCGTATTTCAGCTTCACCTTGTTTTTCTTGATGGCCTTGCCGATAGCGTTGCTTGTTTTCTGGTAGGCATTCTGCATTGCTTGCATTCCCCATTGGGTCAGACTGTTCCCGGAACTCGTAGTGTTCATGCTGATGTTGCCTGTTACGGCACCGCTTGCAACATCTTTGCTCGTTTCCCGAAACTGGCTGTTGGGTACATATAGACCTTCCAGTCCATCCGTGTCATACAGTGATAGATTTACTTTCATCAGTTCATCATCTACCAGTATACTGTTGATGCTGCCTTTTACCCGTCCCGAGGAGAATCCGTTCATGGTTGCATACAGGTAAGAACCGCGTTTGACTACATGGTCGTCAATTTCCACGTCATCAAGCAGTCTTAGGCGTACACGTGAACCGTCAACGGCCTTGATATTTTCATCAATGATGGCCTGTATGAGTTTAGGCTCGCGGGAGTTTTTAGACAGTGTGTTGAAGTAATCGGAGGTTGTCTTTACTTTCTTCACCACTTCACTGGCTTTTTCAGTTTCTGCAGGGGCTTTCACCGAACGGCTGTCTTCTTCAATTCTTCCCGCAGAATGGATTGTGTCCCTGGGTATGGCTGTGGCGTCAGAGTCTCCGGCAATAGGCTCTATAGCTTTCTGTCCTTTTAACCTCGCTTCTGCCAAAGCCTTCTCCAGTTCTGCAAGGGCTTCTTTTTCTCTCTCTTTGGTATCGGTCTCTTGTGCGGCCATAACCTTGTCTTGCTCCTGCTGGTCGAGCAGGGCAATGTCATTTTGTGTGTATTGCGATTCATAAGCTTGTTTGTTTTCATCCGGTTCATCACGGTCGATATTATCTACTGCGGAATAGTCTTGTATTTTACCCCATGACTTTGCCATGTTCTCATATTTGCTTCCGATTCCGTCTCCGTCTTTGATTTGGGCATCCGGAAGTTCTGGATTCAGAAATTCCGTCGTCTGCAGCGTTTTATCCGGAATCTCTGCTTTTTCTGCATGGAACAGGTCGAAGATAAAGTACGATCCGCCCATCAGCGGAATGTAGAGGATTGCCGGTAACATAAATTTGGGCTGCCTCCAGTTGATTTGCTTGATTTTTTCTTTTATATCCATTGCTCTCGTTAATTGATTTTTACATATTTCCCTTCTAGGGCACACGTCTTTAATATTTCAGCATTGTCTTTCCCAAAGGCGATAAGTATACTTCCACATCCGGGCGAATCACCGCGTGTACCGTCCGGACGATAGAATCTGATGCGATGGCGTAGAAACTTCATGGCTATTGCTTTCTCGAAGATGATATCCTGGAACATCTTGGAATCACATCGGTTATATAGCAATGCGATACCGTTGCCATGTTCTGCCAGCCTACGAACAAACTGCTCTATAAGCGGGCGTGAGTAAGGAGGATTGAGCCATACGCGGCCTTCCCATTTTTGAGACAATCCGTCAATGCGTTTGTCATACATGACTGTAGCTGTCGGCCATAGTGGAGCGATCGGTGCACAGGGGTCAAGGTCGAATTTTCCCAGTGCCTCCAGTACCTCTTTAGGAGTATACCATTCATCTGAAGCCTTTTCTGTCCTTTCAAATCTTGTATTCATACGTGTCATGTTGTGTTTGCTTTTTACTTGGTTTAGCTTTTATGGGCTTTTGTCTTCTGCTTTGCTGCTGTTCTGTTCAGATGATGGATAAAAAACTTTTCGCCGTTCTTTGAGTACGGAATCTTGCATTTCAGTTGCTGTTCGTTGCACTGGCTGATGGCGGTACACTACAGAAATGCGGTAAATGTTCCATACCAGTCCACCTAAGACAAAAGCAAAAACGATGAACAGAAACAAATTCCGGTGCATATTGGCAAATCCCTGTACTTTGGCTGCCGCCTTGTCTATTCTGGTTGCCTTGGCAAATTTGCGTCCGGCTTCAACGTCACGCTCATAGCGTTCCTTGTATTGCGGATCATTCTTGTCCGGCATTTTCTCGCCGAACAGCATCCGTCTGAATCCTTTGATGTTCATAGTCTTGTTCTTTAATAGTTTATTTTGGTTTTCTGTTCTATGTCTTTGTTAAGCAGCGTGCGCCAGTTGGTGATGAGCAATCCGTGGGGGTTGTTGTCGGTTCTCGGCACTCTTTTCAATTGGCCTGCCGTCACCAGTTCACGCATCAGAATGCTGCTGCGGCGTTCAATACGTTGTCTGCCATAGTAGGTGAACTCCATTTTCTCCTTGTCAAAGGCTATGCTGTCACAGAAAATGGAAAATACGGCACTTGTACCCAGAATATTGGAATAGAACCCTTTTTCCTTTAGTGTATTGTACTGTGCAAGTCCTGTTTCATCCACCAGATACATGGCTTTTTCCATCGTGTATCGGATGTATTTGTCATCCGGTGCCAGTGTAAAGAAATAATGGTGGAACATTTCCACATGGCTTCTGGCTTCTACGTCCAGCGTTTCGTCCATGGTCGTGCGGTTTACAAGTATGGGGACGTTTCCGTCCAGTACATACACTTTTTTCTGGGCGTCAGTAACCATGGTACGGGCTGTCCAGATGCTCGACACACTGATGATGATACATCCTATGAGGAAAGCGGTACAGATTATACCTACCAGTTTTATTTTGTTCTCTAAGTTCTTTATTACCATAATTTTTTTATTTAGTTGTTCAATGTCCTCATATATTCTGCATGAAGCATTGGTATGAGGGTTAAGCGCAGTTCCGGCAACAGCCGTTCAAATTCTTTAGCGAAATATTTGACGTCATGCCCAAGGAGGATAACTTGTACAAATACCCACCAAATTCCTTCTCTGCGTTTCTTGGAGTTTTTTTTCAGTTTGGCACGGTGCAGTCTGTACACCAGATAATCTACTACCGGTACGACATATCGGTCGTCACGCCCGAAGCATTCATCCAGTTCCTCATATTTCAGATCATACGGATAATTGTTCAATATATACCTGGCTATTTCGGTAGTACGCTTTTGCGCAAAGCTCATGAATGCTTCATCTTCCAGCCATTTGTCAATTTTCTCTTTGCCTTTCATACCTTCTGTTGATATATTGTTTTATCTCATTATTCCTCCTACGGCTCCGGTTGCCGTCATCTTGGCCTGTTGGGCAACCCCTTCTCCGAAGTTTCGGGTAGAGAATGCCGTATCGCCTTCCGGAATCATCCATGCCGCAAGGTCGGGTACCAGGTTAAGGCACTTGAGCGCCACGATACTTGCTGCCATCAGATAGCCGGCAGAGAAGAACGAGTTCTGCAGGTAGGCTGCCATAGTCTGTTCGCTTGCGGTTATCGCCGTCAGATTCTCCACCTGGATACACAGTACGATGTCAAACAGTAACAGAACGTAGAAACCCACGAAGTACAGCATTGCTCCGTAGAAGTGTACGGTCAGATATCTGGTTAGCCATTTGGCCCAGGCACCTTCCCACTTCGGCAGGAGAGAGAATGCCCATTGTATTGGGCCGAAAATGGTCAGCATTCCCAGCAAGATTTGCTGGCAATATATCGTCGTCCACCATCCAATACGAAAAACGATTAGGGCAATGAGCATGATGATTTTATCAATCCCCACGATTACACCCGAGGTCAGTGAGGTAAACCACAGTTTGGCTGCATCCTTTTCCATTCCTGTCACTTCGTCCACACCGGTCTGTTCCATTGTTGCCTCTATCAGTCCGGGGTCCGAGGTTCCTGTATGGGCCACATCCGCCTGAGCCTGCAAGCTGGTATATAGTGTGTCGCGCACGTATATCAGTTCCTGCACTTCCGCAAACTTGTCTGATATTTGGGTGGCTTCCGCTTCATAGAGGTCATGTGTGTACGAGCCGATACAGTTGGGTATGTAGGACAGGAAGTCCAGAAAACACCAGCTGTTTCCGCTGTTAGCCATTCCCGTGTCTGCCGGAGGATACCACCAGCACAGTACGACAGAAATAGCCAGAGGCCGGAAAAGTTTCATCACATCCAGAGGTTCGTGTTTTACCATCATTTTGTAAGTCATTCCAGCTGCCATAACAAGAGAAAACAGGGCTGCCAGTGCCATGCACATTTGTAGAATCCACCAGAAAGGCCCCTGCGACCCGGTGAAGGTCGCGTCTGTTAGAAATTCATTCGTCTGGAATATCACGTCATCTATTTCCTCTTCGAGAATATTGATGCCGAAATCCGATAGTATGTTTCCGTCTGCCATTTGTTCCTCCTTTCCCTCTTATCTGTTTACTGTTTCTTCTCCGTCACCGCCTTGTGTGCCGCCCGCACCCTGCGAGCCGCGGACGGCAAAGCGCGACTCGTTCCATCGGTTCATCGCTTCCCGGGCTATGCTTCCTTTCTCGGGAGTTCGGCCCACATCTTCCGCATTCAGAAGCTCACTTGCCAGCGAAGCGTTCTGTCGCTTGGCCAGGTAGCATACAAGTATCTCGTTCTGTCGTGCCACGTCCTCACAGATGCGCAGGTATTCCTTCTTGCGCTGGGCATTGGGCATGTAGGCATCCCGTGTGGCGTTTATGGCACATTCATAGATTTGATAGTACTCTGTCCACCTTTCTCGGTCGTCGGTGGTACCGCCGGCAGTCAGGATGCGGTCGATGTTTCGCTTGAAGCGTTCCATCTGTCCGTTTATCTTGTCTCCTTCAGCCTGCCATGCAAGGTCTATCTGTCGGTCGGCTACGTTCAGGGCCTCTATTTCCGCACGCTTTACCAGTGCGGAATCTATTTCTTCCGCATCGTCCACCTGACCATAAAGGTTGGCTCCTGCGATTGTGCGGAAAGACAGCTTGTTTTTTGTGGCTGCCGTCTTCTTGTAGTTATTGTGCAGCGCCCAGTAATATAATTCGGGAGTGAGCGCACCCGTACCAGTTTCCATTACTGTAATCTGGTTCTGCTTGGGAGAGTCATGGTTGTAGGTCGCATACTGTGCCTGAACCATCGTAGCCTGAACGGCTATCACGGCAAGCAGTGTTAATGTTTTTGATGTCTGCTTCATATCTTTTTTGTTTTTATCGTTAATAATCCAGACGACCGGCACCGCGCCAGCGGCCGAAGGCACCGTCTATGATTTCCTGTTTGGTTCTTTCTCTGTATATCTTCGCTTTCCAGTAGCCGATTCTTACCTGAATGTATCTCCAGGTCTCTATGTAGGCCTGGTTCAGATGACGCTCGATGTCATCCAGTGAGCGGTTCACCGATTCAAGTACCATCAGCAGGTCGGCGGTCGAGCAGGCGGCGGCTCCCGTTGCATAAAGCACAAGGTCACTTACCGACTTGTACAGCTGTTCTCCGTCGTGGGCAATATCCCGTATGGCTCTTTCGTTAATACTGATTATCAGCAGATCCGACGGATCTACACGCCCATGCTGCAGTATCTTTTCGTTATAGGCTCCCAGCATGTCCTTGTAGTCACTTATTCGGTCGCTCACCGTGTTGTAGGTGTTCTTTACATTCAGCACCGTCCGCAGCGACTGGTACATCACGTCAATCACATCAAAAGCCCGGGTATAACGGTCCAGATCTATATTCAGTTCCTTGTAATTGCCTACCTCGTCCCGGCTGTATCCATGCAGCAGCTTGTTGCTGTATTCCAGCGTACTGCGTGCCAGTAACAGACTGCGTTGTTTCTTGTGGTCGTTGATGTAGGCTTCTACCGATACGATGTCAAAAGTCCATTGGGCTTTTGCAGCTTCCGGCAGAAAGGTAATCAGCAGCAGACCGATAATCAGATATTGTTTCATGGCTCTGCCTCCTTTCTGCTTGTCCTTTCCGGAAGGTTTCTGGCATTCTCCACCCATCGTTCATGGCATTCTTCCACCAGTGTCCGGCGGCGTCCCTCGTCCCAGTCAAGTGTAGGGGCGATATCCTTCAGTACGTCAATGATACTCCGTTTGTAGTGCATCATCTTTTCCAGTGATACAAGGTCTGCATATATTTTCGTAATGCGCGAATCCACTTCTCTGGCTATCTCCAGACGGTCACTCGACCAGAGCAGATGATATACCTCTCCGGTAGGCGTCTCTTCCAGCGGAGGAGTTTTCATGTATTCTGTCGTAATCTTGCACGACGGATACTGGCGGGCAATTTCCGCTATGCGGTCATTCACCAGCTTCGTCTTTTCCGCATCCGACATGCCCGGATCCAGAGTGATTACTTCGGCCACATGGGTATCCGTGTACTCCGAGGTCAGTTCCCAACTTATCTGTACGATAGCGCGGTGTATCTTGATGCCGAGAAAATATTTCGGCTTTCTGGCTATGGATACCGTTGCCCGGAATGTGATTACCCCGTCAATGTTGGGCATGGTGGCCTTACGGACAAATGTATATCCATTCCATGAGCCGCTATCCTCCCAGCTGAGTCCATAGGTGGTCTTGCAGTCTTGCATGATTGCCGGGATGCGGTAATAGTCATCCGTAGCTACCGAATTGTCCTCTGCGGCATCGGCCTTGGCCTGTTCATATTCCGTCAGTTTCCGTTCCCATTCGGAAAGTTCCGCCTTTAGTTTGTCTATCTGCGTCTTGTTCGCATTGTATTGCTGGCGGAGCACGGCAGCTTCTTCCACACTGGCTTCCGAAATCTTTTTCAGCAGTATGGCATTCTCGTCCTCCAGTGCCTTTATTTGTGCTTCAAGCGATGCTTTCCTGTTTTGCGCTTCCTGAATCATGCCGTCCAGTTCCGAGAGATCCAACTCGTCGTCCGTCACCGTGGTCTGCATCGAGCATTCCTTGGTATGGGCGTTCGGCGATTTTCCGCACTTGCGGCATTTGTACTGTGTACTGCCTTGTCCTAGTGTTACCCCGTCCGAGCATGTTACGCTGATGGTCACGCTTTCGCATCCTTGCAGCTTCACTTCATCCGTGGCCTGGTAGTAGTTCCTACCGTCCGATGCTATATAATAGGTATAGCCGTCCTCGTTTTCGTTGAACTCCGACAGCCGTGCGTTCAGTTGTGCCTTGAAGGTATTCAGGTCCATCGAGTAGGAGTCGAACACCTCTTCATATACAATTTCCTCGTGGTTCCAGCTTTTCTTTACATGTATCTCATAGGCATAGGCTTTCTTGGTCTGTTTGCCGCCACGACTGATAATGTAGCTCTTCATCCAGTAGTTTATACTGTAGTTGTATCCGTCATTCTGCCTGTTGAGCTGTTCCACACGGTCTCTCGACCATCCCGCATACCGTTCTGAGTTGGCCAGTGCCTGTTCTCTCTGCGAAGCGTCCGGGTAGAATCCGGCATCCGTGGTGGCAAAGCGTGTCCATTCACCACCGTTGAGGATGCTGTTGTCGTCTGTGGGAGGATAGTAGTCACACAGTACGGTGCTTCCCTGGTCGCGGCGGGCTATATACCAACGCTGGGTATAATAGGTGCCGGCCGTTTCATCCAGATAGTCTGATATCCACTGGGTAAGGTTATAGTTGCTGATGTCAAAGAGACCGGCCACGTTGTCCGGACCGCCCACCATATCAATCAGCAGTCCGCCGGCATCCTGTTCGGCGCGTTCCATCAGTCCGCCGTAATGGTCGTACAGGTTGAAGATTTCCTCCACCTTTCCGTTCATCAGGTTGTGAAATGCACTTTCCTGCAGCAGGGCTTCTCCCAGATTGGCTGTACCGGCTGTGGCAAGTCCGACTCCCAGATTGTACAGGTTGTCTATATCCTGACGTAGGTTTTCCTTGGTGAAGTTACCTGGGACACTGGCCATATCGTCCAGCATACGCTGCCAGTCAATGTTACCAATTTCCGACAGTCTCAGAAGCGGAGCTATTTCCTCGCTGATTTTAAGGAAAGTGATGTCCGAAAAGGTCAGTGAACTGTTGGTCACGATGCTCTCAAATTGCATACACAGGTTTTTCGTGTCGTCGCATACCTTCATCAGATAGCTGCCCCAGTAGATGGCCGTTTGCGGCGAATAGAGCATCTGTTTGGCTACTACCACAATCTTGGGCATGATTTTTTCTGCCACCATACGGTAGATACGGCGGTAATAGTAGTTTTCCGTACTGCTGCACCAGATTCCCAGATCCGTGAAAGCCTTGTGCTGAAGAAATTTCGACGCAAATATTCCGGCAGCAGCCACTTCCGCGGCGTTGTAGTGTTTCAGAATATTGTCCACCTGTTCACCGTAATAGCCCTCCGCTACGGCTTCCGTACCGAATGCGGCCGCCATGGCAGCTACGGTACGTGCATCGTAGTTCACGCTGTAATACTGGGCATGTACGGGTCGGGTGACAGCCAGCAGTAGTATTGTTATGATAAGTGACAGGTGTTTCATTTATGATTGTTTTTGCTATAGGTTGCTCCAATAAATGGTATCATACACGTTGATTTCCTCTTGGCTCATGCCGGTATGCAGACCTTTTTCGGCAAGCATATCCTTTATGGCCTGCAGGTTCTTTCCTTTGATAAAAGGAATACTTGAAAGCTCTTCCTCGGTTTTCCTGCACAAATCCTCTATGGTAACAATACCCGCCTGCATCAATGCCTTTCGGATAACCATATACGAACCTGTTGGAATGTACGTGTTTGAGATATACGTCTTTACATTCATTCTTTTCATTGTATGCTTAATTTTTTTGATGGTTTAAGATTCAATACTTTCCCTGCTTCATTCACTTTCTTTGCGAAAGGGAGTGATTTGCTGATTCCGCTGGCATCCCAATCACGACAGTAAGCTTCGATAGCTTCCTGATGAGAACATCCCAGTTCTTTCTTGTATAGTTTCAAGGCTTCCTTTTCCGCACGTTCCGTCGTATAGGTCATATAGCATTCATGCGGTTCCTCCACACCATACACACCGCTTGTTGTTCCTCTTCGGATAAATACTTCCCTGAAGAAACTTCGGCCCTCCTTGTTTTCAAGGCGGTTTACAGTGAATATCTTTTTGCAATCCACGTCGGTAAGTCCGAGGATTGCCTTGATTTCATCGAAGCGTTCACGGAATTTGCTTTGATCAAGCAGCATGACCACGTCCGAATTGTTTATGATGGCTTCTTTTACTATCGGACTGCCGATAATATCCTGTATTTCCTGTGTTACAACTCCCACAGAAGCCCAGAATTTACGGGCTGTTTTGTACATGAACTTGATATACTCGGCCATCAGCGGACTGGCAATGGCTTTCCATGCTTCCTCAATGACAAGCACCTTCCGGTTCTTCTTGATACGCATCTTCTGCAGGAATACATCCATGATAATGAGCGTGACAAGAGGGAACAGGAGGGGGTCATCTTTTATACTGTCGATTTCGAAAACAATGAATGTTTCATCAAACAGGCTGCTGTCCATATTCTCGTTTAATGTCTTCTCATGGTTGCCGCCCCGATAGAAATCTTTCATCATATACCGGTAGGTGGAAAGGTCAATCCCTGAAATTCTGTTTTCACTGCAAATGTCCGGGATACGTTGTACGGAGAACTCGTAAAATGAATTGAAGGAAAGCTCCTTTACCTTCAGTTCTTTGCGCCGTCTTTCCATCTCGTTTATCATTCTGTCAATACGTGCATCACGCTCTCTTTCGCTTTCATCACGCCTGTCGTTATGATTTCGCTCATCTATCTGAAGACTCTTTTGTAAATCCTCACGCTGCGTTACGGTAAATCCTTCGAAACCATTAAAATACGTATCGTAGTATTCAGTGATTACCTGCTCTATCAGGCGGTCTTCCGTCTTTGTCACCGTACCCTGCGAGCCTTTCCAGATAAGCAGAACAAGATTTTTCAGGAAGCCGGTCTTTTCCACATTCAGTTCGGCACGGTTGATGCGGAACGGATTCATGGTTATCGGCTTTTCTTCCGTATAGCTGATGTACTTGCCGTTCAGATATTCACAAAGTCCTTCATAGGAATTACCGGTATCTACCATCACTACATCCGTACCTTGCTCATATAACTGTCGTACTACCGAGTTCATGTGGAAGCTCTTGCCGCTTCCGGAAGGGCCGAGACAGAAGAAGTTCGAGTTGTCTGTCAACTTGTATTTTCCTTCTTTTCCTGTTATGTCGATAGCCACAGGTACACCCTGACGGTCAGTATAATATATTTTCAGTGGGGTTTCCTCGCTGTGCTGGATGCGCTCTTTATACATCAGACACATGGCCGCGTCACTGAGCGTCAGAAAGCGGTCATAGTCCTCGCTCATACTGTAGCAGTTACCAGGGAAGGAGCTGACAAACAGTTCCAGTTGGTTATAGGCCCGTTTGCTGATATGGATGCCCAGACGTGAAAAAGTATTCTCCAGATGGTTTGTACATTTCTGCAAGTCAGTATCAGCCGGAACGGCTACTATCAGGTTATAATGGGTATAAACCAGTTGCTTGCTCTCTCTGGCGATTACTTCCTGTACTCGTTTTATGTCTTCTACTGCCATTTGGTTTCCAGGGTTTGGTATGCTTGCATGGCGGTTCTTCTTCTTGTCAAGTAAGGCCAATTCTCGTTTCTGGTTAGGCAGGAAGATTATCTGGTTATACACCACAGTTTCTGCATTTGGGATGCTGTCTATGGCCGAAAGCAGATCAACAGGCATCTCACTGTTGTTTACCTCAATATTTGAGTATGGACGTATAAGTGATGGCAGGCTTACACAGTCCACATCTACCAGGCTGTACACCTTGCAGCGTTTGTCACCCATTGACAGATTTTCATCACTCGCTTTGAAGTTAGTCATCGAAACTGTCTTGTTTTTGAAATCCATGGCAAAGAAGCGGTCTACATAACTGCTCGCCTCTGTTTCGTTCAGGAATACTGCCTGTACACCTGCATCGTGCAGCAGGTCATGCACCTTGCGGATTTTTACCAGAAAGTCACGCCACTTCTTGTTGTCAAATGAGAAAAGGCGGCTTTTCTTGGATTCCTGCGTAATTGTCAGATAGCATACACTGTCCGTATAGTGTCGTCCGTTGAAATACCTGAAATAAGCTGCCGACAGGAATTCATGCTGATCTCCGCTTCCGTCTTCAAATTGTTTGCGGATAAATATGTCTTGCTTATGAATGGCATACCCCTCGCCTAAAGTTTGTGCAATGGCAGAAAACAGATGTGTAAATTCATAATAGCCGTCTGTATTGGCTGAGTACTTCTGCACCGGATTTTCTATTTTCAGGATGGCGGAATATTCTCCGGTTTTGGTATATACGATACCTATACCATCCGTATTCTCTACAGAGAAATAGATGTCACGGAAAATGTGCTTTCGTTTTCCTCCGGTACCGAAAGCACGGACAGAAATAGCCATTCCGATACATAAGGCAATGAAGATTAGGAGAATATATATAGTCATTTCTGTATTATTTCAATCAAATAAGGGCAGATTCACCTTCAGTGAAGGCGAACCTACCCGCATTCAAAAATTTAACATTCAACTTGCCCACACATGTCTCATGATGGTTTATTTTTATTCAATCACATTTTCTTGGAACTTGCATAGACGAACACTCCCTTGTCAATTCGTTTGGAGTGCAGTCCCTGTCTTTGTTTCACGATGATCAGTGAGATACCTGCCGAAAGGATAGCCGTCAGGGCTATCAGTCCGGCAACAAAACCGAGCAGGCAGTAGGCAGCAATGAAGCCGACAATGGCTCCACCTGCCGTACCTGCAGCCCAGTAGATGTATCGCCCCTGAATCCCCATGAGTTCAAGCGGACGTTGCAATCCCTTGAACACCGGATAGTCGGGATAACGGGTCTCTTCGCTTTTCATCTTCTTTTCCCTGTTTTTAGGCTGTGATTCCAAAGAACAATGGAAGTGCCTGAGCTGCCGCAATCAGGAAGATGCAGGCACCTACTACCATCATAATCTTCTTCTTCACATCCTGTTCCTCGTTGTTCATGGCGATATAGACGCTGATAGCACCTACAATGGCAACTACACCGGCAATGGCATAGCACAACTTGACCATGATTGGCACATACTTCGCAATTTCTTCCGCCACGGTGGAAAGTGCATTGGTTCCTGCCGTGTAGTCACCGGCCGTATTTTGCGCCATGAGTGAAGTTACTCCGCACAGCAGCATAATCAAAAGCATCTGCACTTTCATGGATGCGGATGCTGTCATCCTTTTGAAAAATCCCTTTACTTGCTTGAACATTCTTTTTTACTTTTTTGTGTAATACTTGTGTTTGTTTTGGTCTCTTTTCCCTATGCCTGATTCTCTTTATATGCGGTATCCGAAAAAGGCCGGAAATACGATTGATGCTCCGATGATGAACAGGCAGGCGCCTACCAGAGTGGTTATTGATTTCGTGATACCGTCTTCACCTGTGTTCATCTTGATATAAATCTGGAGCGCGGACACGACAGCAAAGACTGAGGCGAATGCGTAGCAGATGTACAGGACATACAGCATCATTGTCACCACATAGTCGTGCATTGTCGCCAGTGAATCGGCGCCCCAACTGTAGTTTACGCTTCCGCATTTGGCGAAAGCATAATAGGGCATCAGACATAAAATACATAGTAGTTTTCTCGTTAGTTGCATTGTATTGTTTTACAGTTTGTCTCTGATTGGTTTCCAGGCTAAGTCCGGACGGTTGTCTATGTGTCCACCCGATACCATTGCTTTATACATCTCTTCTGTCGTGAAGGCATCTGACAGATACGGTTCGGTTTCTTCCATCCTTTCTTCGGCTTTTGCTTTCAGCCGTTGTAATTTCTCTTCCGGTGTTTCTGTTTGGGGAGCGGTTTCAGGTTCTAGTTGTTCTTCAGTAGCTGTGCTGCCTTCTGTTTCATATTGTTCACCGCCTACGCTGAAACCGGTATCACTTTCTGTGACTGCGACGCTTTCTTCCTCAGACGGATCCAGGTCGAATACCTCTTCCTCTGTCTTTTCTTCCCTTTTTTTGCCATAAAGTTCCTGTGCGATGATTACGGCGTAGTAGATGATATATGCCACCGTTAGGACAATGGCGAAAATTAAGTATGATTTCATATTTTATTATGATATGATTTTATGGTTTGAATATGATGATGCAAAGAAATGTCTAAGGTTTTGTATTTTGAAATAATTGAATACTAAATATATATCCTGTTAATAAGATTTATCCTAAAAATAAAAATCATATTCAAAAATCATATTATAATTATCATATCGATTGTGGTTTTTCCATCAAAGATTTATTGTTTTCTACTTTATTATTGTTCAGGAAAGGAAACTTATTTTAATGGAAGGAGGGCACTATACATAGTTAAGCTACTTGAAAAATCGGTATTGGTTGGAACGGTAAAAAACAATATTTAATTTAAACTGTATCTTTCGAAATTGATATTCTGATAAATGTTGTGTTTGACATTAATAAAAAAGCTCATTTAATATGACTTTTATAAATAAATTAGCTATATTTGTAGTGTAAGACCTTAAAAATGATTGCCTATGAAATTTATTAATTTAAAATTTGTTTCGTTTGCCTTTTTATTATTGGCTTCGTGTAGTAATGATGAGTTTATATCATCTTACAATGACGACAATGCTTCTATGGTTACGAGAAGCGTTATGGATTTAAGATATCCTTTGAATAGTTTTGTTACGACTAATTCACTGAACAGTACAGATGCTAATACCGTAACTTCTATCTTAGATGTATTGCAAGGGAAATATGGAGATGGTTATATTCCAGTTTTTAAGAAAATTGCTACAACTAATCCTGTTAGTGAAATTAAAAGGGGAGCAATAAGTGGCAATGCACCGGCAAGTTATAATCCCTCTACTAATATTGTTACATTAAAAACTGGTACTACAATTCAGCAAAACTATGTACAAGAAGAGTTTATCCATGCAGCGCAAGACAGAACTTATTCTGGTGGCATTGCACAGTATGTTGCAACGACCGGTACACCTAATATAGAGTTTGAGGCTAAAATTATTCAAGAAATGATGTATTACATAGTAGATGGAGGAGGATTTGGAAATTTAGGATCGGGGCCAATTTACAGCGATGAATATATTCGTTGGATTGTTGCTGTATGTTCTGATGGTTCTTCTGATACTTTCCCAGACTTAGACAAAGTGTTATCAACCAAATACTCAAATTTAGGCTATTATGACTTTTTGGACTACTTTAAGATTAAAGATAGCCAATATAATCATAATACAATATATTCTTTGAGGCCTCAATTAATTGATTATATAAATAATAATTATGGATTATGAAAACATTACAATATATCATCTTTATATTTAGCGCATTGTTATTGTCAACATTTGGCATAAATGCCCAAACGGTGACCCAAACATGCAACAATAAAACATATGTGTTTGACTCTGTAAATAAAAAAGTCTATAGGTTGAATTCAGCAAGGAGCAATCTTCCTAAACTTAGTTCAGAACATTTTCATGCCCAGCAAATAACTCCTTTTAATGATATATACAAACAGGTTTTGTCAACTGAAAGGATAAGTGAATTGGCGGGAAAAATTTCTATAGTTTCAATATGTTGTAATCCCTATGGGGTAGTACAGTCTGTAGAATTCTTATTCATGGATGAAGTCTTCTTTACTGTAAATGAAATTGAACAGTTGGAATCTGCTATCTTAAATTATAAGTTTAACATGGTGTTTGATTCTGAAGCTGCGGAAAAAGAAAACAGAAATTATTATTTTGCTATGGCTTATAGGTTTCCTTCAAAATAATAAATTCAGTACAAATAATGTAGCCGTAAAAAAACAAACATCCTTGTCTGTAGCTCATTTTTCTCTAATGGCACTATTAGATAGTGATTATTGAGTGAATAGGCAAGCTATATATCATAAATTATTGGTCCCGATTCGGTGAGACGTGTTAAGTTCGTGTCCGATTCGGGACTAATGGCGTTTTATTGGAGTTGTTTGAAACAACTTTTGAGGAAACGGCCATCGGTTCGCTTATGGCATACCTTTCTCTTTCATGAACGCTTTGAACCCGTTCACAGTTATGTCATTGGCTTGTTCATACATGTCCTCCATACATTCAAGAATTTCCGGGTAGTACTCTTTGATGAAAAGTAGATCCTGAATCTGTCTGGATACAGCTTCCCTGATGTTGTTGCAGATATGCGTGTTGGGAGGGATGATTTTACCGTCTTTTATCAGTGTGGCCATACATAGCGTACAGAAATGTCCGGCCCAGCACGAACGGCATTCCTCACGGTTGATTATACGGAAATAATCTGCGTACATCTGCTTTACAGTGCTTTCGTGGATGCCGTCAGCAACATTTCCTATCGGTTTGGAAAAGTCGGTGCGCTCGCACAAGTGCAGATTTCCCCTTGTGTCCACGAAATAGTTGGCTCTTCCGGCAAAGCATGAGTTAAAATAATTGCTGTATATCGCAGGTGTCGTGGCTGTTTTTTGCAGGATAGTGTAGATGAATTTCAGCCACGAGCGGACAAGAGGCTGGCTGACCAGGCTTTTGTATAGTTCGGAGCCTCTCAGTCCGGCATTATGCAGTTCGAGGATATTCTTTTTGATATCAAATTCCTGCAGCTGTCTGTCTTGCTCATGTTTATTTCTGTAATCACTGAACTCTATATAGTTGAGTTGTTTCACCCCGCCGATGGATTCTCCGATAGTACGGTTTCTGAAATAGCTATCCACCGCCGTATGGTCATAGTTGGGGGCGAGTACGGCCTGTATCTGTACATTGTTCAACAGATACGGTTCAGAAATTCTTCGTATCATACTGAGTACTTTCTCTATTCTTTGGCCGGTTCCTTTTCCGTCTTTGAATACCCTGTTCTTGTCATTCTCTTCAGGGGGACCGTCATAGCTGATGGTGAGCGAAAAATTATTCTGTATCAGAAAGTGAAGTTTCTCTTCTGTCAGCAGTGTCCCGTTTGTAGTGATATGAAACATCACTTTTTCATTGGGTATGCCGTACTTTTCCCATGGCAGCGTACGTGCATAGCGGCTTAATTCCTTCATCAGACTGAATTGCAACAATGCCTCGCCTCCGTAAAAGCCGATTGCGGGAGGATTCCTTTTGAGATAATATTCCCTGTATTGGCTGGGTACCTTGCCAAAGATATTTACATACGAGTTGAAATAGTTCTTTATTCCAGATTTTCCGGATTCTGCCGAAAGGGTGGCTGTCCCATGGGCTTTGCCATTTCCGTTTTCCTCATGAATGGTATATGGGCAATATTTGCAACGCAGATTACATGCGTTCGTCAGCTCAAGTGTCACCTTTTTAGGCACTGCATCATTTATGGCCTGCTGCCAGATTCTTTCTATATTATCTTCTTGCGTGTTGACCCTTGAGTCAAGTATGCCGGGAACCAGCACGTTATTTCGCTGTAGTTTTTTGATGAAATCTGTATCATCGGAAGAGAGATTCACATGGGCTTCCTCTTCCGATGACTCATTCAGACTCAGATATCGTGAAATAGTGTCACTTTCTTTGGGAGAAAGGCACAGAAAAATGTTTGCCCTTCCGTCATATAGATAAGTGTTGCCTTCTTTGGCGGCGAATGTCTTGATTAGAGGAAAGTTTTTGTATTTTTCTTTTTTCATGGATATCCGAGATTAAGTGTGACAATTCTGATTTCTTTTGTATGCAGCAGACGGCTTATTGCCAGGACATAGACCAGTAGTTCAGCTGCTGTCCCTGTGTGTCACCTTCCTGATAGCATACACATTCGCAGATGCAATTATCCGAAACGGATGATTGTCCGCCTTTGATTTTTTCAAGCTGTTCAGCGTTGAGATCGTTCACCGGTAGATCTTCAGGCCGGAGATTCAATTTTGACAGTTGTTTTTTCATAACATGTTAGATGGAGTTGGTTATGATGCCATATTTCTGCTACTCCTTTAGCAGATTAGGCCCTTTTTCAAATATACGAAAAAAAGTACAGAATCTTCTGTTTGGGAATGAAAAGAGTTCAAATATTTTGCAGAAAAAGAGAAAGAGTGACTTCCTACGATAAAAACTGATTCTATCGTTCACCATTTCACCCATGTTCATAAAATCTGAACACATCCGAACAAATGAACAGTCATAGCCATAAGCTTATGAAAATAATTTTCTATAAAAATATTTTTTTATTAAATGGATTGTGCTTCTTTACAGATGAATCTGTCAAATAAGTATATAAAGCGGAAAAACGATGGGTATATTGAATAAGATTGTCCACCGGTAGAAAGTGATGATTTCTTTGGAAGAAAAAGGAAATTCGTAAGGCAAACAGACTGTTCAGCCGAAGGGTATGAAACGGGAAGGTATGCCCAATAATTTGATGACCGTGATGCCTCAAAGATTGATGCTGTTGTCATAAACAATGATATTTTTACGTCCATCTTCAGCTAATTGTTAAAGGAGGACAAGGATAAAATCGCACAGCCCAATTTAATTATTGGTGAAGATGGGAGTGGAAAGACCTCATTGCTCAAAAGAATGTATTTCAGCATAGAGAATAGTGGCAAACAGCTTAAGCCGGTATTTATTGAGGGAAAAGAACTTTTCTCGACCGATGATATATGGAAGTTTTGTCCATTGCAGGATGATTCCTGCAGGACTGTTCTGTTGATTGACAATATCCAGTACTATTTCGAGAGGACTGATAATACTGAACAGTACAATTTGAGGGGAAAGCTCAATAAAGCTGGTGCACCCATTCTGATAGCGACATCCGACAAGGTGTTGCCGGCATTCACCGATTATGAGTCTGCTTTCTTCGAAGGATTGAAGATTTCTTATATACGGCCGCTTGCCGTTACTGATTACAGTATGTTCGTAGGGAACGAGACGGATATGACACGTTTGGAAAATCTGATGTCTTACCTTCCTAAGACACCCCGTTCTGTGCAGATAGCCGCAAAGATTATTGAAGATTCTGCAAGTCCGGAAACGGATATACCATTGCAGACCCGCTGTTTAGATTATGGTTGCAAACTAATGTGCATAGTTTCCAGTATATTGTGCTTCTCAGGTGAGAACCATATGATGCGAAGTATAAGAAAGAAACACTCTTGCTTCTAATAAAAAGAGGAGAAGTATATTGAATATAATATTACTGAGCAATTTGGATGTTAATAAGCACAAAAAAGGGAGAGTACATAGACTCTCCCACAAGCAATATAAATAAGTTGATCACTTACTAAAAGTACATTGTGCTATATGACCAGAAGAAGGAGTTGTTCCTTTTCCCTTAAATTCCCATTTAAATCCTTTATTTGGAACATTTGCATCCCAATATGAAGTCCAAGTAAATCTTGTGTTCCATAACGGCCCTGTTCCACTGAACGCTACACTTTCTGGTGTTAATATATTATCGTCCGGGCTAGGTTTTGCATTTGGATTTAAAACTTCGAAGAAATAATAATTGAATGTAATATTGTTATTAACAGCAACATCCATTATTAATGTTCTACTTGAATCATAAAAAACTCCAGTGGATGCGTCAGGTGACCCTCCGAATATATCAAGAGTTGGATAAGTAGTTCTAGTTTGTGCAGTTACACCATTCGCTACCGAAAAGTCAAACCCGGCATCTTCTTTTACTTTCTTAACCAATGTCTTTCCATTTACTGAGAATACCATATAGGCTGTAGTAGGATTTGCGATGGCCTCTGCTACTCGTGCATTTAGCATTTTCAATTCAGACTCATACTTTTCAAGACTTAACGGACTAACTTTTTCTAAATCTTGCCAATCCGAGCCTGTAACGTAAGATAAGGCTCTTGTTTTCTTGTTCTCGTTAATGTAATACTCGTTTGTTGTTTCATTTACATCAACAAATCGGGAAATGACTTCCATGTCAGTCTGAGTGTTACTAACAACAGGTTCCATAACCTCATTATCACTACATGAACATACTGCAAGAGTAGCAAAAACTCCCAATGCGATTGAACTAATTTTTTTCATATTACCTCCGTTTTTGGTTAATGAATTGTATTTTGCACAAATATACAATTTTTTTTCGTAAATTTGCATGGAATTCAATTTTTTATAGCAATGAAAGGAAAAATCTTAATCATACTGTTCTCATTTCTTTTTATAAGCTGCATTGAAAGAAATGGATATTATTCTTACGAAGAAGAAAGTGTTATCTCACTTATTTGCGACATCACTTGGTCTACAAGTACATATAAAACAGAGAATGATGAAATAGGACAAACGACATACAATTTTGACCGAAACGGAATTTATAAGAGAACTGATATAGTAACAAATCAAAATGGAGAAGAAAAGAAATCTGAATATAATGGAAGATGGACTTTTGGAGACCCTAGTTTCAGTACTATATATTTCGGAGGTAATCATTATTGGGATATAGACAAATTGACCGAAAAAAAGTTTTCTTTCTATGATAGAACTGGAGAGTTTGGTGACCCCTTTATGTACAGAGAATATTACGAATTAATTCCTTATCAAACTTTAATTAATTAGTTCTATAAGATATTGAAACTTCTCAGGTGTTGGCGTAAACGAGTTTTTTGTTCGCGTCATACTCGTAGGCGTGGCTGTTGCGTGTCTTAATGATGTTAACAAAAAGAGGCAATCTGCCTCTTTTTGTTTTCTAGATTTTCAAATTGACTTTCATTTAATCATATGTATTCAATAATTTTTGCCGCAATTTATAGAACTCGTGTTTTGGAGGATAATCTTTATTTTTGAGTAAATCAAGCAGAGTTCTATTGTCGTCTTTTCCATATATGGTAATACGCCTATTAAGTGACATTCCTTTTTCATTGCATAAATAATCTACAATATCAAGTTTTTCTAAAACGACGGGATAATCAAGGATACATTCTCCATTAATCTCCATATAAGGGGATACATGCCCTTGTTCTATGAGTATTTTTGTATAAGTCAATGAAGTGCATACAGCTATAAATAATGGATTTTTCTTTAAACTTGTTGTTGAATCTAAAGTTACAATATTGGGATTTGCTCCAAAATTTAATAAATCTGTAATAAATCTTGGATCCGAGTTATAATTATCGTCAATCAAACCAGCTGCCAGTATTAGAGGAGTGTCGCCATTTTGGCAAATACTGTTTGGATTTGCTCCAAGTTCTAAAAGACATCTGAATGCTTTATATTTTCTATTGAATATAGTCCACATTAAAAGAGGCTTTCCGAAAATAGCATCAGGGGTGTCTATATTTAATTTTTTTTTATGAATATACAGTTTCATTTGAGTAGTATCTTCTCTATCTACAAGTTTTGCGAAATTCTCTATCGCAGTACCTTTATAACACTCAACATTATAAAATGTTATATTCGTTGTATTTTGACGGCAAGAAGCCGCCAAAATACAACAAAATGCAAGCCTTATGAAAGTAGCCAAATTCATTTCCTAATAATTTTTTCTTTTAATGTAGAAAGCGTATGATTCTTTACCCTTTGTCCTGAACGTATTAAATCGTCTATTTTTGTAAACGGTATTTTCGGACAATAATTTGCAGGTAAATATACCCTATTGCCTTCTGCATGCATATTTATTAAGCTTTGCAAATAGTCAACAATCTCTCCAGTTACGATATAAGCGGTTATATTGGGCTTATAATATAAATTTAGAGTTTCTTTTGTACTATTACTTAGTGCTGCGGCATTAAATGTTATAGCAGGATTACCTGTTGCCAAAGCATTTGCACTTGCTAGTCCGCCACCTAAAGAATGTCCAACAAATGTTAATTCTTTGTCGGAAATCATTTGGGAACGGGATAACAATCTAGCATTACTAACAGATTGATTGTATTGTTCTGATTTTCCAAATAATTGTTTGACATTATTATTCCAATCTTTATAACTATCAAATTTTGTTCCTGCTGTCGCGTAAACAAATTCAGTGTAAGTATCAGTTTTGTCATCATACCTTCCATACAACGCTGATTGGAATCCTGTTTCTTCATTTGATGTTCGAAATCCTGTTCCTAAATTTTTAGTGTTACGTATATATCGCCAATTTCCAGGTATTTTATTAGTACCAGGTGCATACGCATCTTCAGCCATTGCTAAAGCTTCTACATCTGTAGGTTCAAATCCATGGTCGTCAATATAATTAAGTGGATTATTAAATGTAAAACAGAGGCTACTAAAATTGGGATATTTTTCTTGCATCGGGTCTGTTGACATCCAAAGACTTATTCTTGGGTCATAATACCTTGCACCGTAGTAATACAGTCCTGTTTCCTCGTCGAATTCCTTCGCGTTGAAGAGGTAAGGCGTATTCCAGATGTTGTTTCGCTCTTCAATGAACACTTCACCGAACGGTACGTACTCTATGTGTTGTACCACCTCTCCGTCCAGATTGGTGATGTAGCTGCTGCTACCCAGATGGTCAGAGTGATAGTAGAACTGCAGGTTCTCGTAGGCATCGCCTTCCTGGAAGTTGTCCTCCAGTGCCTTTGCCATGGCACGTGTCTGGGCTGCTTCCATCGAGCCGTCGTCACAGCAGAATCCCTCGCCGTCTACATAGTCGTTATTGTCCGTTCCGTTGTACGGCACCTCAAAGGTAGCATAATTTTCTTTGATTGCCTCCTGTTGAGCCGAATATTTTCCGGCATAGTCCACAGATATGGCATCTGCCTCGCTTCCTGCATATTGTATGCGTCTCGGGTCCGAGCCATAGGATGCGAAGTCACCGATCTTGGATACAATGCGCTGGCTGCCTATGTAAATGTGCTTGGTGTAGCGTCCGCCTTGGTTTGCCACGAGATAAGGACTCACGTAGAGTGAGAACTTGGCTGTGTTGGTACGTCCGCCGGCAAACTCTGAGTTCACATATACCTGCTCGCTCTCGCCGCTGGTCTTCACTGTACGCTCTCCGTCAGCGTCATACCAGTAGTTGGTCACGAATCCGTCGTCGTCAGAGGCCAACAAACGGTTCTCCTCGTCCCATTTCAGCTTGCGCTCATGGGCTTTCTCGTCTGTCGTTCCGTCCTTCTTCGTGCGTCCGGTGTTGACGTAAACGAGGTTTCCGTTCGCGTCATACTCGTAGGCATGGCTGTTGCGGGTCTTCTGGTTCTCGTCCGGAGTGGCTTCCGTGCGATAGTTCACGTCACTGATGTTGTCAAGCTGGAATTTCTTCCCATCTTCTTGTCCGTAGGTGTATGTCAAGTCATAGCCCACGTTCAGTGTGCCGTCAAACTGCAGGTTGCCCTGTGTCAGGTGCTGGCTCTTCGAGGTGATGCGGTGCATGTTGTCGTAGCCCATTGCCAGTGTGTAGCTTGCCGTCTTGCTGTCTGCACCCGTGTAGGTTCCGGTTGCGCCTGTCAGACGATAGAGTGCGTCGTAGGTGTAGCTGTGGCTCATCTGTCCTCCGGCCTTTCCGCTCTGTGGCAGGGCTGCTCCGTTTGCCACGCTCAACACGTTGCTCACTGCGTCATACGTGTAGGCGTTGTTCATGATGGTATTGCCTCCGGCATTCACTTTCAGGTTCTGCAGTCTGCGCCGCTGCGGGTCGTAGGTGTAGAATGTCTCCGCTCCGTTGCAGTACTTCATGTACGTGCGCTGGCCGAATTTGTCATATCCTATGCGGTTCACATAGTCATATCCGTACGACTTGTATCCGTGTACGTTCGTAAGTTGTCCGCCCAGGTCATACGTGTAGGTCACTTTCTCTTCGTCTGGGTAGATCATCTCCAGCAGTCGGTTGTGGCTGTCGTAGGTCCACTGGGTCACGTAGGTGGCGATGGCCTGGTTAGGCACGATTATCGTACGTCGGGTCTTGGTCACTTCGCCCATCTTGCCGTAGAAGTATTCTATGGCACCTGTTCCGTCCTCGCGCAGCATCAGTCGTCCTATGCGGTTCTGTGAGGCGTTGCGTCCGCCGTAGTAGTACTTCACGTTGTTCTCTGGATGGTCGGGATAGTTGATGCCTGTCAGTCGGTTGTAGTCATAGTCATAGGTAATTGATTTTCCTTCGCCTGCGAGGTTGGCTGTCTGCTTGCTTGTCACGTTGCCCAGTGCATCGTAGGTGAACGTGGTCTTTCCGCTGGCCGGATGGTTCACCTCCGTGCGGCGGTCGCCCATGTCATACGTTGAGGTCGTCATGTTGCCGTCCACATCTGTTACACGTACAAGTCGCTGGATGCCGTCGTATTCGAATGTGGTAACTATGTCTCCGTCCGGACCGCTTTCCTGTATGCTCTTCAGCGTCTTTCCGCTGCCGCTTGTGTGAGTTGTCTGCACATTGCTCAGTGCGTCTTCCACGCTTGTCACCAGTGCATGGCTGCTTCTTTCCAGACTGTATGTGGTCTTTGTCTCTGCATTGTCCGGCAGAGTTACCTTGATGGCACGGTCGAGCACGTCATAGGCTGTGATAGTCGGGGTCACGTTGTCAAAGGATTTGTTGAAGGCAGCTTTGTTTCCCAGTGGCTCCGTGGTCGGATAGTAGGTCTTCGCCACGCGTCCGAATGCGTCATACACGTTTCGTCCGCTTACGATCATCACGTTCTCGGCGCTTGATGCGCTGCCGTTCGCCACGTCGGTCACTGTACCGTCCTTCTTCACTTGTACCGCACGCCCGAATCCGTCAACGAATGTCACTGTTTCTATGTCGTCTTCCGGATGCTGTATGTCGTAATGCTTCGTCACAGCGTATGCCGGGGAAGTGATGCCGTTTTCATTGAAGGTGGCTTTGGGCTGGTATTCAAATGCGATGATATAAGGTACGCCTGTGGCTAGCTCGTTTGGTCCGCGCACGCCGGTAATACGACCCAGATTGTCGATGTCGGTTTCGTAATAGAAATTGTTCAGGTCGCGGCGTTCCAGGGCGATGCCGTAGCGGTAGTCGAAGTTGCCCGCTTCACTTCGGTAGCCGAACGCATCCTCTACGCGTTCCACGTACATGTTCATTTCCGGCTCATAGCGGTACTTGTACCACATGCGCTGTCCTTCGGCATTCTCCGGCAATGTCTTCTGCGTGATGTTTCCGTAGGCGTCATATTTGTAGTCGGTCACGGCTGTTCCGTTGCCCAGCTGCTGCGTTATCTGCGTCAGGTGGTTCGGATAGTTCGTGTTATAGGTGGCCGATACATTGTGATATACCGTTCCGTCTCCGCCGGTTACGGTCACGTTCACGGGCAGGCCGAGGATGTTCTTGGCACTGTTGGAGGTGTACTGGATGGCAGTCTGGTAGTCGAAGCTGCCGTTTCCGTCCTCACCGAGTGTGCCTTTGTCACTGTACTTGTACGATTTCAGCTCGCCGTGGTGGCCGGTCAGGTAGTATTCGTTCCATGCTTCCGAAGTGATCATGCCGTCAGCTGTACCTTCATACTGCAGGTTGGCCGTGTAGCGCAGTGGTACGAACGCCGATGCACGGTCGCTGCACAGGTTGCTCTGTGCCGTAAAGGTGTAGTCGTCACCGTTGGCTGTCAGGTAGTAGCCGTCGTATTCGTTCTTGGTTTCGGTGTACTTGTTGCCTGCTGCATCCTGTACGGAAGTATTGGTCAGGTTGCCCTGTACATAATAGTTGGCCACGTCGTATTCTTCCACGGCCTGACGGTACAGAGCATTGCCCTGTTCCGTGTCGAGGTTCTTGGTTATTACCTCACCGAATCCGAGGAACTCACGTTCATGGCGGTCACGCCGACCGTTGCGGTATTCGAATGCGGTGGTCATGGCCGGTCCGTCGTCGCGGATACCGTCGTCCACTGTCAGTTCCGACATTACCCATTTACCACCCGGCAGTCCGTAGGTCGGGTCTGTATGCTCATAGTCGAGGGTAAAGGTTCCTCCCAGCGAGTTCACTACCGATTTCAGCATGTTCGTGCGTCCGATGGCCGAACGGGTCACCTTCAGTTCGCTTTCCTTGTCAGATTCCACGATATCGAGATATCCGTCGCCGTCCACATCTTGCAGCGTGTAGTTCACACGGCTGATGCTGTTGCTCAGTGACACATTCGGATTGACAGAAAATTTGATAGGTATGATTTTCGGGGTGACATTTACTGTAAAGGCCACATTGCCTGATTCGGAAGTTGATGCGGACTTGTTCAGGGCTGTTGCGCCTTCCCATGAAATCGCTTCTGTAAATCCGTTTCCTATGTTGAAGGCTACCATGATGCCTTCTCCTGATACCCATACCTTGTCTGGCAGACCGTCAGAGTTTACGTCCATCAGATTATACTGCTCACCATTCTGTGTAGTGACCATATTATATCCTCCGGCAAAACTTGTAGAACCGCTTTCCAGATTTTGGAATTTATTCTTAAATGGATTTTCACCGCCAGCTCCGCTTGCTCCTACATTGATAGAAGTTGCTTCACCTCCTTGGATACGGTCAATGCCCCAGTCAATAGGTTCAGAGAACGCATATCCGTAGTTAAGACGTACTTTTTTATCCGATTGAATTTTATCTGGCAAACCGTCACCGTTTACATCAACAAAGCTTTCTGTGCTATGATCTTCATTATGCGGAATACCAAGAGAGACGTTGACACTTGCTTTTGAATCGGCACTTGATTTCTGGGCTTCTGAAGCACGTTTCCATCCGGCTATGTGTCCAACCGTCATGCTGGCAGATATGACAGGATTGCTTCCAGCTCCCCAGGTGGTTGCCTCGTTGGTACTGCTTATTGTTCCGATACCGGAATATCGCTCCCCACTTATGCCACCTAAAGTATTGGTATATTGAATTGTACCGTTGGCTATTATATCAGGATAACCGTCTCCGTTCATATCTATCATCGTTGAGCGTGTGGTACTTCCACCTGATGCTTCGCTTCTGGTGATTCCTACAAGCCCAACTTGTGTGACTGTACTTGTGCTGATTACTTCCTGGGTTATGGCCGCTGCTCCGGTACCTTGCAGACAATCTCCGGTAAGTGCAGCCACATCTCCTAACTCGTCAAACGGATTGGTCAACACTACGTTTTGCTCAGTCAGGCGGGCTGTCCCCATTTCTGAAGCTGTCAGGTAAATCTCCGGTCTTTGTCCGCTCCAGCGGTCAAGTGTATTGAGATCAGTGCCTACAGGAGTGAAAGCCCATGTCAATGGATCTATTTGGGCGTTTTCATCTTCAGGCAGATTGAGCAAAGTCTCATTGATGGGGTTTGCATATCTTCCTTCAGCTGTATTATATGTGAATCCTCCCCATCCGCGATATAGCGGTCCGAATCCGGTAGGATTTTCTGATGTATATAAATTGACAGCAATTATTTTCGGAGCTACTAACGACAGAGTGTCTTCAGGGTTGTCTATTGAAACAGATGCCTGCAATAGCTTGTTTGACAATTGAGTGTCATGGGAAAAGATTTCAAACCATACAGTATCACCTTCAATCTCACTGCGATTAATAATAATGGAGTCTGCTACAGATTCTTGTGTGTTAATCTGAATAGAGCGTTTCCCCAATAGTTTGTTTACGGTCTTAACAGTCAAGGTGACATTTCCGTCATAAGAAACTAATGGTTTGAAGGTCAAAATGGGCTTGATGGACAACAATGAATCTTCCTCTGCAAATGCGTAAGGTTCGGCAGTGAATACGTGATTGGTATATAGCTTCATATCAGCACTGGTATTCCATTGCTGTTCATTGTTGTCTGAATCTTTATAGATAACTATCGGTTGCCATTTGATATCTTCCCATCTGACATTGGATGATGATGAAATCTCAAAGCGGAAATTGGTGAACAAGTCCGGATTCTGGATTTGGAACTTCAGACTGTCATTAAATTCTTCGTTCCAGGCAAATGTTCGTGTGAATACTTCTTTTTCCTGATAGTTAGGGTTGGTATTTCCTTCTCCATCTGCTTTATTGTTCGAGCCAAAAGCCTTTATCACTACATCATCAGAAGTAACAGGTTTCACAAATTTTCCGGAAACGGATACAATGTTATTTCCTTCATCAATCATAGCAGATGAAGATGCATAATAAACCGCTCCTTCATCTGGTTTGTATATGTTGGACGTATATCCGTCAGGAGTTGTATGACCTGCACCTGTATATGTTATAACTGGTGACCAATTGACTTTGTCAAATGAGCCGTTGCTCATTTCATTTGTACCAGACTGTACACGGAAATAGATTCTATCGTTTTTCTGAACAGTGAGATTATTTATATTTGCAGGATATGCAGTAGCATCCCCTTTGGATATTGTTTTGTTCCAACGTTCCGTTCCACCTGTCTGTATGGCCACTCTTACTCCGTCAGCTTGTTCATACTCGTTGGCATCATAGTCTCCTGATGGAAGAATCAGATTTACTGTTCCGGTAATATTGACAATACCATTATACGGTGCACGCCATACACGTACCATATCAACCATGGGGGAGGTTCGGATAAGCTCTGCTTGTTCCTCTGGATCAACGGCACCGATTGTTTTATCGATGTTATTTGGGTCATATATGATAGGACTTGGAGTATCTGCACTGCTAAGAGTGAATGTTGGAACAGCGTTTCCGTTATTGTCAAACTCCAAATGATTGAAATATACTTTCCCGTTTGACACAAGGTCTATCAGCCCATCCCCGTTAATATCAGAGAAGTATTCTTTGGTCTTGGTATTGGTTCTTGACTTGTCTGAACCGGCAGTTCCAACGATGCCACCCCAACCGATTTTTACATCTCCGCCTCCTGAGTAAGAATTACTGCTGCTGGTCGAGAAGCTTGAAATACCTATGACTCGAATCGCTGCTCCGTATTCTACCGAATTGTTATTTGAAGATTTTAATTGGGGGCGATAATAGACTGATCCACCTTGACGGAATACTTTGTCTGGTAAACCGTCACCATTGAGATCTACAAATGTGGAAAGTCCTTTTGTTTGATCATTGCTGTAGTTGAATGAACCGCCGGCTGTAGAACTTGTAGAAGGACTTTGGTCATCTGGTCCGACACCGACATAAAACGAGCCTCCAATAGAAGAACTGGTTGTTCCGCCCAATGCTGTTGGACGGTCACTGAATGTACCGAAAGCTTGTAATGGATTGATAAATCCGGCATCCAGCCCATCGTCATGGAGATTCCATGTCTCGCTGCTGCTTTGGAATGGTACATAGCCGTTGCCTGACTGTACATCATCATAATAGTCAAATTTTTGGAAAGCCACTTCCTGATTGTCGGAGTCAAACTGCTTCACACTTTCCAGCACCTCCTTGAAGAAAGCGCCATCCTTGTAGGTGAAGGCATAGCTTCTCAGTTCCTCTCCGAGGAAGTTTACAGTGACTTTCTCCAACAGGCGGTTGGACGATGTAAGGAATCCGTAACGGGCGTTATTTGATTTCAGTTGTTTTACTTTGTTCCCCACAAATACGACAACTGTATGCGGCTCCTGTCCGGCATTGCCCGCACGTACTTCTTTCAGGTAAATGGCCTTTGCCTTCAGTCCTCCACGTACATCCTCGTCGGTCGTTTCATATACATATTCTATATAGTCGCCGTGGGTTTCCTCCACACGTGCGAGTTTCCATTCGGATATTACATCTCGGGACACCCCGTTAATATCTGTGATTGTACCTTTTAAGACAGCACCATTGCCTCCATAGGTATATTTCACTCCTTGCCTGTCAGTTACTTCCCAGTAGTAGTCTGCCGGGGAGTTTCCCTTACGGATTATTCGGCTGAAGTCTCCTCCCTGACGGGCATAGAATTGTCTGTCTGCTTTGCGAATCATCTTATCCCCACGGTGAGAAACGCTCATATTTCCGTCGTCGTCCATGGTGGAGAGCATGGCTCCCGACAGCAGATAAGTTTCGGTCTCTTTTTCCGTGTCATAGCGTGGTACGCCCCATCTGGTATCAAGGGTAATGGAAGGAACTGGCAGATTCCAGCCTTCTCCTAGCCAGCCGCTGCCACCCTCACTGCTGTATTGGATGCCGAGCGAAGGTACCATGCCGTTTCGGGCAGGAGGCATCTCAAAGGCATACTGCAGGTTTGCAGTTCCACGGTTGTTGGCTGCCGGAGATGCTATCACGTTGATTTTCGAAGTCGGATCAGCCGCCTTGATGTCATTCATCATCGTAGGTGCAAATCCTTCAGTCTCCGGAGACTCCGGTGCCTGAATGACACCGTTTATCATATCCGTGAAGTGTGTCGTTTTTGATACCACACAGGCAGATTCTTTGTCTACTTCCACTCTTTCCAGAGCTACCCAGTGACGGGTGTCGGTATCAAAATAGTAGGTTCGGATATCATCTTCCGTATATCCGCTTGGTATTCTTGTCCGGTCGTATTTCAGTTTCACCGTAGCTCCCTCTCCAGCAAAATGGTCACCATGAGGCAGGAAACGGTAACCTTCGCTTTCAGCAGTGACATTTGTCATGCCGAAATCCAGAGCCGGTACATCTATATCACGTAATGAATTGACCGAAAGCCTTCTGTCACCCAATAATACATCTTTTCCTACAATCAGTTTTCCTCCGCTGATGCTGATGCTGTCTGCGGTTTCCTTGTTGAAAAGCTTGGCTACAGGTCTTGATGTATATGCTGTATATTTACGGCTGAAATCAGCTTTTCCTCCGTCGCTTACAGCAAATGTTCTGGTAGCTATGCTTCCGTCGGCTTTTGACGCTGTAATGGTTACCTTTCCGGAACTGGCGGTAATCATACCTTCAAACTCACCGTCGGTCAGATTAAGCGGTTCGCTACCGGCTTTTACAGTATGGAAGCCTTTGCCTGTAAAACCGTGGATATATGTTTTTCCCTCATAGGCTACAGGCATGAACGCAAGCGATATGCTCTCATCATTTCCATCTTCTGTTTCTATTCGCAGGTTGCGTACGGAATATGCGGGCATTCCTTCCACTGCCGTAAACAGAATGCGGTTAGTGCCTTTATGTAACCATGAAGGACTGATTTCTTCGCGGACTGTAGTCCAGTCTTTGCTTACAACAGCATGATAACCGCCTGTCGCGGGCCGGTCATTGATACTCTTGCTTACACCGTTTCCAGAACTGATACCGTACAGGTCATACGCCAGCCATACCCGTTTGTTACCTGCAATATCTTCAGCCAGTTCTATTTCAAAGAGGTTATCCTCTGGATTGTCCGAAGCTTTTCCTTCCGATATTCCTATATGGCATATACTTTGCTCCGAGGTTATTACCTGCATTGAAGTTGATGCGGGTGTTTCGGATTTCTCCAAGCCAGAAGATAGCAAACCCGCTGTTTGGTTGTCATATTTTTCAGACTCCTTGTTGTTTCGCTCAGCAACGGTTGCTGTTGGCTGATATTCTTTCCCGGACACTATATCGGGAGAGTGGTCCGAAAAATGCCGTGATGTGGCAAAGCCGGCGACAGCCAGTACCAGGGCTGCCGTGGCAATTATATGTGATCTTTTCATAATATTGCTGCTTTAGTCGTTATTTTACAATAATTTTCCTTGTAAACTCTTTGCCGTCTGCTGTAAGGGCTTTGATGATATAGACACCCGGACCAGGTACTCTGAATTCTGTATTTTTCACGGATTCGCCTTCCATGTCCTTGTTTTCTATCATTCTGCCCGATGCATCGAAGACAATTAGTGTTGCTGATGATGTTATGTCACGCTCCAGTACCGCATCATAAATTCGTGTTGCATTACCTTTTTCGTTGACAATGAGGTTGTTTTGTTCGGTGTCTCCAGTGTCGTTGCCATTCTGGATTTCGAAGTTCTGTTTTTCCCTCATTTCCTCTGTTCCGTTCAGAAGTGTATCGTCACATTCACTGCCTACATGTACGGTCAGATTTACAGTATTCGACTTTGGTGTCTCTATTTGTACGTTGCCGGAGGTCGCAAATGATTCCACCGGTTTGCCGTTTACCATAAGATTGGTGATGTGTGTCTCTCCGGTTCCGTATTTGATGCAGAAACGCCATGCTCGGAGTGACCATACCGTTTCACGATGGAACACTTCACCGTTTACACGGTAAACCACTTGCATACTGCCCACCGAAACGCTCAGTACATCACCCTCTTTTATCGTTGCATACTGTGTTATGCTGGTGTAACCGTTATATATGATATGCGCTTTGTTGCCACGTACATCAAAACCATATTGCGTAATCTCATCGGTCAGGGCTGGCTCAAGTCCCACACGATAGTTTGAGTTGGTTTCAGCTACTGTCCATGTAATTTCACCGGACAGATAGGTATGGGTATCATGTGAATAGCTCGTGTATAGTGCGTTCCCGCTACCATAGATATCGTTTCCACCTCCTTGTGTGACGGAAAGTGTATAGGTTCCCGGAGCAAGGCTGTCAATCCGATGGGTGTCACCTATAAATGTTCCGCTTGCTATTGTGGTACCGTGTTCCATTCCTGCCACAGTATCTACTGTCAGGGTATAGTTATAAACAGGAGTGCCTATATTAACTCCAATTTCTATCGATCCGTCATTCTGTGGCACTCCGTTTTCACAGCTGGAAGGTGTTGGCTCGGCATCAACATCCAGACCATCATAATAAGCAAAGGTGAACATGTCACTTCCGCTGCCGTCAGCATCCCAGAATATATTATGAAATATGGTTTTCCCTCTGGATATGTCCGGTTTTGAACATCTCACTACTATCATGTTCTCTGGATCAAACGTTCCTTCTCCGCTCGGATTTATAAGCATGACAGTGCGTTTGCGGCAGTAATCAGCAAATTCTCTTCCGGACGTCAGACCATAGCTGAGCTCTGCCTGGTTCCCGGTATCACCGATACCTCCTGTTCGTAGAGAATTTATTGACAGTGGTACTTCTGCTGATTGGGTCCGGATTATTCCGTTTGATGTTCCGGTAGTATCAGGTGCGGCCATAGTGCAGTTGGCGCTGCCCGAACCGTCTATACGGAGAAACAGATATCCGTTTTCACGGCGGATCGAAAGCATTCTTCCACTAACTCCGGTTGCTACAGTGCCGGAAGATACCTGTCCGTTATTGATGGCATATACAGAACCATTATTGCCGATTCTGAATCCGTAGGCACATTCATTACCACCGTCGGTAAATCCGACATCAAAAGTCGGATGTGCTGTCGGGCATCTGAACTCCATTGCTCCTCCTCCTGTTGGCATGGCTGGAGTTATGGCGTATGCTCCTGCTGTTGCTGTTGTTTGGGTTATATCGTCCAGGAATCCTTCACTTCTTACATCAAGTCCGTTTCCGGTCCATCTGGTCATTAGGCTGTCTGCGCTTGCCGGCATATTGCTTCTTACCAGCCATGTACGGCTCATAATATGCCACAACGTGTCATTCGATGCCGTATAGGTTGATGTCGGTGCATCATCGTCTCCCCAGAAAACATACCCGTTATCCGGCATTGTATTACCATATTCCCGTCCCATAACCAGCAGGTGAGCTGATGAAGGGAGATTGTAGGAATTGGACTGATAATAACTGTCATTCTCTTTTAATGACGAGTAAGTAGGCGCTTCTTCGTAGGACGTGGAAGAAAGCGGCTGCAGAAGTTCTCCATTCAAATCCTGACCAAAGGCAGCTACTCTGTTATGATACGATTTATGCTCATCTCTGTCCCATATCAGGTTGCCCTCACTGTCAAGATACGATCCGTTTAATGTTATGCCATATTTTACAGCAAGATAACTCTCTACTTTTCTTCTTTCGACAGGACTGAGATAGCGGTTGTAAACAATATATTCAGATGTGTAGCCGTCAAATTTCTCATTTCCGAAAGATGATACGTCAAAAGAAGTACTGAAATCGGAGTCTGTTGACGAATATGCACTGCCAAAAGATATGGCGGTTTTACTGTCTTCTCCCCATAGATTGAAGTTTGGCCTGTCGGCTTTCAGGTAAGTAGCAATACGTGGTGATTGTTCCTTAAACTCATCTTCAGACAGTGAATCAGAAGACGAATACACCAAATCCTCTCCATTTTCACTTCCGTAATCAAGTGGATCAATTCCTTGTGTGCGGACTGCTTTATCTTTGGTAAATACAGTGCCGGATCCTTTGCGGCCGTTGACAGCATACAGTACCATGTCTTTGTTGCTGCTTGTTGATAAAGGAGCAAAAACTCCAAAGATGGTCGCTTGCGACAGGTTGGAATACTTAAGATAGGCAGACTTGCCGAACATTCCATCCGATAGTTTGAATGCCGGATGGAAGTTAATGGTGTGCAATGAGGTACGTGACTGTGTGAATTCCGTAAGTTCTGAACTGCCAAGTCTGCGTTGGTTAAGTTTTACAGAATCACCCGAGTGGTCCATCCAGTGATAATACCCCTGTAGATTGGATGTTACAGGTAAAGGCTTGTACCAAAGTTCAGTTCCGTTGACGCCTCCGGGCGACTGGGCGTACACAGACAAGCCTCCCATCCCCAATAGAAATAGTAAAGTCTTTTTCATGGATAAAGTGTCGTTGTGTAATTGTAAGTTGTATTGTAAAAAAAGCGATATTTCAGGTTAGATTATACCTGAACGCGTCGAGATGATGCCGCCTGCAATTGCGCGTCCGCAAAGAGGCCGTTGAACTTAAACAAACTTTTTAATAGGGGATAATATGCCGGCTATTTCGAGTGTCCGGCTGACAATATATAGCTGATTTTCCCCTAACCCCGTATAAATGTATATATAATATTTGTACGGCAAAACATTTTGATGTTAAATTTTATTGGTTTAGAATTTTTTAATATTAAGTTTATATTCTATAATTCCCTGGAAGTATTGTTATAACCCATTAAAAGGACGTGTTGCCGGTTTTAAAAAATTAAGAGCCCCCCCTGACAAGGAGAGCTCCTGAAAAAAAGTGATATTTGAATATTACATTTTTCTGTTCCGCAGATAATCATTCAGATCTTTATATTCAAAATATCTTGATGACTCGTCGCTGGTGTGTTCTGCATAAATTCCCGAGATTGTCTCTACCGTCTTTTTCCCTGCCATGTCGTTGTCAAGGTAACAATGGATTTGCTGGTAGTCATCTATGGCTCCCAAAGTTTTCTTCAGGTTATTGACTGAATTCATGACAAGGTAATCAGAGGGAAAGTCAATACAGACCTCTTTGTTGCCAGACTGTTTCAGTGTCAGATAGGAAAGAAAGTCCATGAAACCTTCGAATATGCAAACATGACGTTGTATTTCGCCATTCTGGTGTCTGATGATAGATATATCTTTGGTCTTGATGCATCCTTTGTAATATGGATTGCGGATTTCGAATCCTTCTGACTGGTTTTTGAAACCAAGGGCAAAATATTTTCTTCCTCTCAGTTCATAGTGTATCTCTTTGCAGAACATTTTTGCCACATCTGTATTTATAAGTCGCGTCCTAAGATAAGAAAGCAAAGCATGGTTCTTTAGCGGAACTACAATCATATTGCAGATTTCCGGCTCCATCGGTTGTGTTACGGGACTAGGTAAACGTACGTGTGGTATAACAGTTCCTTTTATGTGCTGCTCTATGTGGGCCAGTACTTCACTTACACTGTTTGTCTGGTACAGATGTTTTCCAAGCTCTACCAGGTCACCACCGGTTGCCGCTCCAAAATCATACCATTCATTGAGCCTGCTGTTAACCTTAAACGAAGGTGTCTTTTCTTGTCTGAACGGAGACCGGTACCAGTACTGTCCGGCCTTTACATATTGTGCATGATACCCGATTGATGCCAGGTAATCCACGATACATAATTGTTTTGCTTCTGTTATAGTCATATCATTTTCTGTTTTATAATCGGTTTAGTTTAGTTTATATTCTATACATATAGGTACTAAATTAAACTGAATTACATAAAGACCCGGGCGCTGTCATTCTTCATCAAAAAGCATGGCTTCGGCTTTGCTCATGTCATAATAGAAAAGTTTGTCTCGTTTAATAATCAGCTTCAGATTGTCTGTCAGGTACTGCAATAATTTGACCATGACATTACGCCCGCGTTTGAAGCCGATACTTTCATAAGAAACCATCAAAGCCTGCAGCATATTTTCAAACCCCTTGATGGGCTTGTCATTGAAGGCTGCTGACAGAGCTTCCCGGTGCTGCTCAATGCTGAGCTCTGTATAGCTCGATCTTTGCCTGGGTTTCGGCTTATCTAGTGAGGTGCTGCATTCTGCAAGAATTGGAAGTCCGTTGTCATCTATGGTAAAGGCAAAAGGCTGGAACTCTTTTTCACGGATGTGCAAAGCATGTACCTCGCTGACAGACGGATTTTCATTGTTCTTACTGATTACAAGAACTGTTTCCGCTTTATTGCTCATTTCGGTACCAATATGTCCGCGCACATTGTTGTCCCCTTTGTTAAGATGTAAAACACAGTGAATGTGCAGATCGTATTTTGACGACCATTCCATCATCTTATTGATTACCTCCACAGATTCGCTGGTACTGTTGATGTCCAACATGAGATCACGTATTCCATCTATAATGACTAATCCGTAGCCTCTTTTCTGTTGTAATGCATAGTCAATTATCTGTATCCTTAATGATGGAGAATATTCTCGTAAACCGATAAAATCAAGATTTTCGTTATCGGTTGTTGTCGGCAGATCGGCAAGTTTTAAAATGCGTTCAAGTACATTGTGACAATGGTATCTGCTTTGTTCGGTATCTACATACAAAATTCTGCGTTTGCCTTCCGGTAAATGAGCGCGGTAGTTCAACACTTGCTTGCCGGCCAATGAAGCGGCAACGATAGCTGATACGTTAAAGGTCTTTTTGGATTTTGCCTTACCTGTTGATGCGCTGAAATTTCCAAGCGTGGCTATTGTCGAATTGTCTATCCAGATAATTTGTGGTGGGGTTTCGTACGTGTCTGTTACCTTGATTTGACAGGCTGACAGCATCTCCGACAATTGATTTATATCAAGTTCTCCACCTGCGGCGTAATTAGTTTTTCTTTCTTCTTCCATATTGATTGTGATTCTTTAATGGTTGGGTTGCAGAAATCTCAGTAGCTAAATGTATGGCTTCATCTGCAGCTGGCTCATAGTTCTGCAACAGCCAATCATCCAGATCTTTCTTTGAAAAATAAATTTTCTTTCCCCGTGGCTTGTAATGGGGGATTACTTTGTTGGCGGTAAGTTTGTAGAGCAGACTTTCGGATACACCGATATATACACAGGCTTCCTTGAATGTAAAGACATTTTTTGTCGTATAAATACTGTCTTCAAGTGTGTTCATACGTTCCAGGATACCTTCAATGGGCCCCAGCCTTTTGATAACAGCTTCCATTTCGCTCAACTGTTTGTTCAACCGTTCCATGAGTGTTGTTCTGTTCGACATATAATAACCTTTTAAAATTTGACAAAAAGAATGTTCCTCCGTTAAGCAGCGCGCTAACGGAGGATAAAGGTACAATCTGTACTCTCTGATACAGAATTTACTGCGTGATACTAAACACGTATCACTGTTACTATCACGCTTTTACCTTTCACATTCTTTCATTTCAGTCTTTTCTTGTCATTTTCTCAGTCTTTCTATTGTTTCCCTTATATTGTAGGCGGCGGCAGTCATATTGTTTTTTGCCGCAGATAATGCGGATGAAAGACTGGAAGCAGAAATGAATCTCTTACCATCTTTTGAACGTAAAAAATGCCCTTTGCTAAGGATGGATTGCCAGTTTAACTGGATAAACCTGTTTTCCAAAAGGGCATCGAACAAAATTGCCAATAGGCGAATATTGTTTACTTGTATGCAGAATCCTTTTTCACAATAAAGAAGATTCTGCATATCCTTGACGGTAAGTACAGAAACACAAAACAGATGGTAGGTATCGGCGCAAGCCGTAATATCTGCCATCTGTTCTGCTGTGATTTTGCATCCAAAAGAAAGAGGAGGAGTACGCATTAGAGTACTCAAGCTATGTACTTCTGTTGCTTGGGGCGGTACTGATGAATCGTACATCTGTTTAAGCTCCATGCATTTCTCAAATGATAATGCATCATGAGTAAAAGAACTGCTTACAATTTCAGAATACTCTGTCAACAGGATCTTCACTATGTGAATATTCATTTCATGACAATTCCTGCAAACAACATCGTCACATTCTATGTAGCGATGACTGTTTACAAAATCATCGACATAGCGCCAGTACTGTTTGCTGCATTCCAGTACTTCATGCAAATAAACCTTTTGCGCTTCCTGTAGCAAGGCGCATAGCTCGTTAGCAACATCTTTTACTGTTACGAAATGATGCACGTGTTTGCCTTTCCCAAAAAGAGAGAGGGCAATAGCCTAAATCTTTCATAATAGAAATTTTTAATTAAGTTAAACGATATTATTATTATTGATTTTACCGCAGCTATACAAAGGCTGGAGTAAAACTTGAAATCTTCTTTTTTCAGCATTATAATGCTTATTATATTTTTTCAGTCAAATAATCCGTTAACCAAATTTACAGCCATCTCCTTACGCTGCTCTATCATTTTGACGTACTCAAGAGTCATCTTCATATCTGAGAGTCCAAGTAATTGGGACGTTGTATAAAGATCAGCTCCAAGTGTGAGCATCATAGCGGCGAATGTATTACGCGCAGTCTGGAACGTAAATCTTTTTTTTATTCCTGCTGCCTTGCCCCAGTCTTTGATAAGAAGGCTGATCATAACAGGTGAAGGCAAGTCGAATACATAGTCATCAGCAATTTTCCGACCACGTTCAGGCATCCATTTTACCGCCTCTGAAGATAAAGGAATGCGGATGGGGGACTTACCTTTCCGAATTTCCATCTTCAAATGATATTGTCCATCTTCATCATATATATTATTCCATTTAAGCTCACGTATATTGTTAATACGGAGCCCACAGAAACAAGAAAACAAGTAGGCACTCTTCACTTCTCTATTTCTTATTGGAGTAGCTATCAATGTGCGTATTTCGTCCATCGTCATATATTCCCGCTTGCACTCAGGTTTATGGATCTTGCAGGAAGAATTTATTTGTGTGAAAGGATTCACTTTTATATAACCGACTCGTACTGCAGCATTTAACGCACTGTTAAAGACACGATAATAATTGTATAGTGTATAGTTTGATACGATTTTCCCGTTTGGCCTGTACTCTTCAGTCAGGTAATCAAGGAATCCTTGACAAAACTCCTTGTCAATATGCTCCAACAGAACCGGCTTTTGTACATAGTCACCAAGAATCCGCATGGCAACTTTTATTTGCTCGCTGTCCTTTTTACCTTTTTCTTTTTGATTTCTCTTATAGATATTCATCCAATCAGATAGACATATTGCTTCCTGGACATTGCCTGTTTCTGCTTCTTGATTGGCTAATTCGATAATTCGTTTTGTTTTGATTGCATTTGCGGCTGCCAATATAGCCCGATTCTGGTTTCGGGCATTATTGTCGGTTTCTGGTATCAGATACATTTTCAAATACTCGTAAGAGCGTTGCCCGTTACGGTATATATCCAGATATAGGCTGTAGTTCCCATTTGTGAGTGCCTTCATCCGGAGCCGGACAGGTTCTTTGACCCGTGTTGATTTTTTCACTCGTGCCATAGGACATATTCTGTTGCTTATATAACAAAGTTAATGATTAAAATTGATAAAAGGAAACAAATAAGAAACAAAATTTTCCTTAAAATCAATCATGGAGCACATCCTGATATTAAGAGCAAAATCTACTCTAATTCTTTGAATAATAGAGAATTTAGTTAACAAATAAAACTGTTTAATTATTTTGAATTTTGACTGCTTAATAAATTTATATGATTTATATATTAAAAATATGGATTTGTCAGAAAATAAATTAGAATAATATTAATCCTTAATCAAAACCGGGTTATGGACTCGTTTATTTCTATTTTGTGTTTCCCTGTAGTTGTTCGTAAATTTTTCCTGACGGTTTCAAATGATGTATTCACAAACCATTCGCTGAATGTCTCTATTACAAACGTAGCTGTCGCTTCGCTACTGAGACCATATTGAAAAGCAATATTCCAGGCAAAGTTTTTCAAGGAAATTTGGGTTACCGACATTCGTTTTTTTATGTGAATGCCCTTAATGGAAAGAACCTTACGATTGGTAACAAAATAACGGACGCATTCATTTATTTGAAAGATTTCTGACTCGTCAAATCCCAATTGCTGAAATGTATCACGTGTATATTTTAATACGGCGCACAGCTTCTCGTTTTCTTCTTTTTCCTTTTGTGAAATGTACTGTTGATGCTCTTGCTGATATTCATAATGAAATAGTTCCATTCTTTTTTTCAATAGAATCAGATCATTCTCTTTCAGAGTAACATCTTGAGAAGTATCCCCATTTACTCCATCTGTGAAAGGTGTTGATTCCAGTTCTTTGAACATATATATAAAGTAATGGAAGATAAGCTTTAGTGGAATATAGATGGACACAATAAATACAGGCAGTAAGATGAGTTTTGCACCAAACAGATTACATGCCTGGAATGCAAACATTGATGCCAACAGTATTGTTATGGCTTGTACTGTTAATGACCAGAGTAGGTTTCGTTTTTGGTTCATATCTATTTTTATTTATTGATGTGACAAAGATATAATAGTTTTCCATAAATAAAGAAAGATAACGACTACCTGGAAAATTGTAATATTTTGATTTGTAGTGAGTTGTGAAAAGAAGAACCAAATAACTGCAAATAAAATCTCAAAAATGAAAGCTAATGAAAATAAAAAACGGTTGGTTAAAAAAATATAAATATACCTAGCGCAATTTTTTTTGCCCAAATAAACTCCTTTTTTGTATGACTCATTCTTAATCGTAGGAGTATGAAATTTATATATTCCCTTTTTGAATGAAAAAACGATTTAGTTTAGTTTATTTTCCTTATATATAGGTACTAAATTAAACTGAATTATATAGAGGGCCGCGCGTGGTATTTTTTATTCCAAACATTATTATGATTTATGTAATATGTAAGAATAACCGCATTATCGGGAATAATCATATTTGTGACATAAAAAGATTATTTTTAACTCCAAGGTTATTCTAGAAAACAGTGACCTTTTGTTCTTGCAACTCCATATAAATGTTTGCAGCTTTACATTCTACTTCTTGAAAGAATAGATTCTTTGTTCTGATTTTTCCTGAATACAATATAAATTTTATTTCACCTTTACAAACTTCAATTCGATGATCCGGATATAAACTTAATGTTTGATGAATAGGATCAGAATTTACGTCAAGCATTAATTACCGAGTTTCGTAGTCAAGGTTTATAATTGTCTTGAAGATATTATATTCTTTATCCCAGCATATAGTTGTACTTGAAAATTATGCATTGCTTATAAATTTACGAACTGATGATTATTCAATGGAAGTGTAAGCCAAGAAACGATTTTTTTTTCGTATAATTGCTCTATCTTTTTTTGGGGCTTTTTATTCCTATTCTTAGCTCTAAAAAGCATCGTTATAAAATGCCCATATTTGTACCAAGATGCACATAACTAATTGATTTACAGTGTATGTTACTTTTCAGGAAGAAATGTCGGATGTTATAAGTAAATTGCCGAAATTACGTCGTCGTTTTCTGCTTTCGGCTACAGATGCTGAAGAGATTCCTCATTTTACCGGCTTGAACCGTACCGTCAAATTAAATTTTCTTGATCCTGATGGAGGTATTTCTGAACGTTTGCATTTGTATAAAGTGATTTCTCCTGTAAAAGATAAATTGGAAACTTTATATAAGTTGCTTTGTTGTTTGGGAAATCAGTCTACTCTGGTTTTTTGCAACCATCGTGAAAGTGTAGACCGTGTAGGTAAATATTTACATTCCATGAAAGTGTATTGCGAAACGTTTCATGGTGGAATGGAGCAGGATGACCGGGAAAGAGCTTTATATAAATTTCGGAATGGTAGCTGTCATATTTTTATCTCGACCGATCTGGCAGCACGTGGTTTAGATATTCCCGATATAAAAAATGTTGTTCATTATCATCTTCCAGTTGCAGAAGACGGGTTTATACACCGGAACGGACGTACGGCACGCTGGGAAGCTGATGGTAGTTCTTACATCATTCTTCATTCTGAAGAACAGTTGCCTTCTTACATAAAGGAAGAACCGGAGGAATATCTCTTGCCGGCTGTGCTTCCTAAACCTGCCCTGCCTGATTTTGTTACCTTATATATAGGAAAGGGGAAAAAAGATAAAATCAATAAAATAGATATTGTAGGTTTTTTGTCTAAAAAAGGAAATTTAAGCAAGGAGGATATTGGCCGTGTAGATGTGAAAGATCATTATGCTTTTGCAGCGGTTTCTCGTTCTAAATATAAACAAGTGTTAAAACTTGTGCAAAATGAAAAGATTAAGGGGGTAAAAGCTTTGATAGAACTGGCTAAATGATAACTTTGTGTCAATAAAACCTTGTCTCGGTAAGAAATTCTCTCAAAATGCTATGACTCTAGTCTGTTCAAAAGTCATAGAACTTACTTCTTGTGTCAATTTGCAAATTAAACCGCATTGTTTTGTGTAATTTGTTATTAAAAGCCCTGGGTTGCTAGAAAAATATTACAAAAACTTTTGGAAGTCTAAAAATAATCGCTATATTCGCAATTGTAAGAACGAACAAATGTTTAACCAAAACAAACTTCCAAATGAAAAAACATAATTTCAATGCGGGACCTTCTATATTGCCTCGCGAAGTGATCGAAAAAACAGCTCAGGCTATTCTTGACTTTAATGGTTCGGGACTTTCGTTGATGGAAATCAGTCACCGCGCTAAAGACTTCCAGCCGGTGGTAGACGAGGCTGTTGCCTTGTTTAAGGAACTTCTGAATATTCCGGAAGGGTATTCGGTACTTTTCCTGGGTGGAGGAGCAAGTATGGAGTTCTGTATGGTTCCTTATAATTTCCTTGAAAAGAAAGCTGCATATCTTAATACAGGTACATGGGCAAAAAAAGCTTTGAAAGAAGCGAAGGCATTCGGTGAAACAGTTGAAGTAGCTTCTTCCGAAAAAGACGGATATACTTATATTCCGAAAGATTATACAGTACCGGCAGATGTGGATTATTTCCATATTACTACAAACAATACGATTTATGGAACAGAACTCCATGCCGATTTGGATGTGAATGTTCCGATGGTTGCCGATATGTCATCTGATATATTCTCTCGCCCGATTGATGTCTCAAAATATATCTGTATCTATGGCGGTGCACAGAAAAACCTGGCACCGGCAGGCGTTACTTTTGTCATAGTGAAAAATGAAGCTTTGGGCAAAGTTTCACGTCATATCCCTACCATGTTGAATTATCAGACTCATGTTGATAAAGGCTCTATGTTTAATACACCTCCTGTAGTTCCTATTTATGCGGCTTTGCAGACATTGCGCTGGATAAAGGCTCATGGTGGAGTAGAAGAAATGCAACGCCGTGCTAAGCAACGTGCAGATATGTTGTATGCTGAAATCGACCGTAATAAACTGTTCCGCGGAACGGTTACAGATAAAGGCGATCGCTCTTATATGAATATTTGCTTTGTAATGGCAGACGAATATAAGGATTTGGAGGCAGACTTCTTGAAGTTTGCTACAGATAAAGGAATGGTTGGTATCAAGGGACATCGCTCAGTAGGTGGATTCCGCGCTTCTTGTTACAATGCCATGCCTGTAGAGAGCGTTCAGGCTCTGATAGACTGCATGCAGGAGTTCGAAAAAATGCATTAATTTATTAGTCGTTTATAAAGGCACACAGACCTGCACGGATAGATAGTGTGCGGGTATGTGTGCTTTTTTTATTTATATTAAATCTGATAGTTATGAAAGTTTTAGTAGCAACAGAAAAACCGTTTGCAAAAGTTGCAGTCGACGGTATTCGTAAGGAAGTAGAAGCTGCTGGTTACGAACTGGCTTTACTTGAAAAATATACAGAAAAAGCACAGCTCCTTGAAGCTGTAAAAGATGCCAATGCTATTATTATCCGTAGTGATGTTATTGATAATGAAGTGTTTGATGCCGCTCCCGAATTGAAGATCGTAGTTCGTGCTGGAGCTGGTTACGATAACGTCGATCTGGAGGCTGCTACTGCACATGGCGTTTGTGTGATGAATACTCCGGGACAAAACTCAAATGCAGTTGCTGAGTTGGCTTTCGGTATGATGATTATGGCGGTTCGTAATTTTTACGACGGCAAATCGGGTACGGAACTGATGGGCAAGAAGCTGGGTATTCATGCATACGGTAATGTAGGACGCAATGTGGCTCGTATAGCAAAAGGAATCGGTATGGATATTTATGCTTATGATACTTATTGTCCGAAAGAGGTGATGGAGGCTGATGGTATAAAACCGGTTGATTCTGCTGAAGAGTTGTATGCTACTTGTAACGTGGTGTCTTTGCATATTCCGGCTACTGCCGAAACCAAAAACTCGATTAACTATGACTTGGTAAATCGTATGCCGAAAAACGGTCTGCTGGTTAATACTGCCCGTAAGGAGGTGATTAATGAAGCGGATTTGCTTCGCCTGATGAATGACCGTCCGGACTTGAAATATGTAACTGATATTATGCCAGCACATCATGAAGAGTTTGCCGATCATTTTCCGGGACGTTATTTCTCTACTCCGAAGAAGATGGGTGCACAGACAGCTGAAGCAAATATCAATGCCGGTATCGCAGCGGCCCGTCAGATTGTGGGCTTCCTGAAAGATGGTTGTGAGAAATTCCGTGTAAATAAAAAGTAACTCTTTTATTTGTGCATAAATGAAACTGACCGCATACGAACGGCATTCGCTGATCCCATTGGGGATCGGAGCTTCCTTGCTGCTGGTGAATTCTTTGTGCAGGTCGTTTCTGGATGATTTCTGGAAAGGATTTCTGTGCGGCATGGCATTGATGTTTTTCCTTTATGCGCTGTGGACGTTAGTGTTATTTTTCAAACGAAATTTCAAGCATTATGGCAATAGTTAAACCTTTCAAGGGTGTTCGTCCGCCGCAGGACTTGGTGGAGCAGGTAGCTTCCCGCCCTTATGACGTGTTAAACTCGGCTGAGGCCCGCGAAGAGGCGAAAGGCAACGAGAAATCATTGTATCACATCATTAAACCGGAGATTGACTTCCCGGAGGGAACAGACGAACATGATCCGTGTGTGTACGATAAGGCGGTAGCGAATTTCCGAATGTTCCAGGAAAAAGGCTGGCTGGTGCAGGACGACAAACCGTGTTATTATATTTATGCCCAGACTATGAACGGCAAGACGCAGTATGGTCTGGTGGTAGGAGCTTATGTACCCGACTACATGAACGGGGTGATTAAGAAGCATGAGCTGACGCGCCGTGACAAGGAGGAGGACCGTATGAAGCATGTGCGGGTGAACAATGCGAACATCGAACCGGTGTTCTTTGCTTACCCGGAAAACAAGACGCTGGATGCTGTGGTGGCTAAATATACGGCACAGAAACCGGTGTACGACTTTGTGGCACCGGATGACGGCTTCGGCCATCAGTTCTGGGTAATTGATGACGATAAGGATATTGAAGCTGTGACAGAAGCGTTCAAAGAAATGCCTTCGCTTTACATTGCTGACGGACATCATCGTAGTGCGGCAGCAGCACTGGTAGGGGCTGAAAAGGCGGCTCAGAATCCGAACCATCGGGGTGATGAAGAATACAACTACTTTATGGCAGTGTGTTTTCCGGCAGAGCAACTGACTATTATCGACTATAATCGTGTCGTGAAGGATCTGAACGGACTGACTCCGCAAGCCTTCCTTGAAGCGTTGAAGAAGAACTTTGTGGTGGAGGAAAAAGGTACGGACATCTACAGACCGGCCGCCTTACATAATTTCTCTCTTTATCTGGAGGGAAAATGGTACAGTCTGACGGCCAAACCGGGCACTTACGACGATAACGACCCGATTGGGGTGCTGGATGTCACGATTTCTTCCAACCTGATTCTGGACGAGATTCTCGGTATCAAGGACCTGCGCTCGGACAAGCGTATCGACTTTGTGGGCGGTATTCGCGGACTTGGTGAACTGAAGAAGCGGGTAGACAGTGGTGAAATGAAGATGGCGCTTGCACTTTATCCGGTTTCCATGAAACAATTAATGGACATTGCAGATACCGGAAATATTATGCCGCCTAAGACTACTTGGTTCGAACCTAAGCTTCGCTCCGGTCTGGTGATACATAAGCTGGAGTAAGTGTATGATGGAATAATATTAGTTTTATATGGGATTTCTTTTGCTGTATAAAATTGCAAAGCAGAATTGGCTTATGTTTTTATGCTGCTGCAGTAAGTCCCGGCCAACACTGGCGAGTGATAATAGCAACTTTAACAGTTAGCTTGTACTGGGAAATATTCTTTTCGGCAAAGATTAATCCGATATATAGTGAGGTCAGGAGATTTTAGCGAAAATGTCCTGACCTTTTTTATGATTGCGCCAAATGTTTTTTACTTAAATTGTGTACCTTTGCATCCGGTTTTGCAAAAGTAACAGATATTTCATGGCTAGTAATACATTCAAAGGTTTTGTTTATGGAGCAGTGGCAGCTGCCAGTTATGGACTGAATCCTCTATTTACTCTGCCTCTTTATGCTGATGGAGTAAGTGCTGATTCGGTATTGTTTTACCGTTACGGACTAGGTGTAGTGATGCTTGCTTTGCTGATGAAGGTGCAGAAACAGTCATTTGCATTGCATCGTAGCGAAGTATTGCCTTTACTTGTTATGGGGATGCTGTTTGCATTTTCCTCGCTTACTCTTTTTCAGAGTTATAATTATATGGATGCAGGCATTGCTTCTACCATTCTGTTTGTTTATCCGGTATTGGTTGCTGTTATTATGGCTGTTTTCTTTAAGGAGAAAGTTTCTGTTATAACAGCTGTTTCTATTGCTTTGGCTTTTGTTGGCATATCCTTATTGTACAAGGGTGAAGGTGGAAAGACGTTAAGTTTAATCGGAGTTTTACTTGTCTTTATATCCTCACTTACGTATGCTATTTATATTATAGGAGTGAATCGTTCGTCGCTGAAAGACATGCCTACTGCAAAACTTACATTTTATGCTTTATTGTTTGGCTTGAGCGTATTTGTTGTCCGTTTGAAGTTCTGTACGCATCTCGATCCTATCAGTACTCCTTGGCTGTGGATCAATCCGATAGGGTTAGCTTTATTCCCGACTGTAATATCTTTAGTCGCCATGACTAAGTCTATACACTATATCGGTTCTACTCCTGCGGCTATTTTAGGTGCTTTGGAGCCGATTACAGCCTTATTCTTCGGTGTCTTGGTGTTTGGTGAACGCCTTACGCCACGCATTATTTTAGGAATTATTCTTGTGCTGTCGGCCGTTACACTGATTATTGTAGGAAAGTCGCTGGTTAACAGAATCCGCGTACATGTATTGCATAAATAAATACTTGAATCTAATATAAAAACGAATTATTTTGGAAGATACTTATAAAACCATTGAAGGACAGTCAGAGTCTGTTTATACAGAGAAGCGAAGCAAGTTCATAGCCATTGCTATCCCAGTGCGTACACTTGCCGAAATAAAACAATATTTGGAAGAGTACCAGAAAAAGTACTATGATGCACGCCATGTATGCTATGCATATATGCTTGGAGCTGAACGGAAAGATTTTCGTGCTAATGACAATGGAGAACCTTCAGGTACAGCCGGAAAGCCTATCTTAGGACAAATCAATTCGAATGAACTGACCGATATTCTGGTTATTGTGGTACGTTATTTCGGAGGAATTAAATTAGGTACCAGTGGATTGATTGTGGCCTATCGGACAGCAGCCGCACAAGCAATAGCCGAAGCGACGGTGATAGAAAAAACGGTAGATCAGGATGTGATGGTTGCTTTTGAATATCCTTTCATGAACGATGTAATGCGTATTGTAAAAGAAGAATCTCCCGAGATATTGGAACAGTCGTACGATATGGACTGTTTCATGCGCCTTCGCATCCGCAAATCTTTGATGCCTCGTCTGCGTTCTCGTCTGGAAAAGGTAGAAACACTTCGTTTCCCCGAAGACGATGTAACATCTTTGTAATAATTATGACATAATCAAGTTACGTGTGCCTTGTACTTTTGCTATCGAAATAAAAAGCAGAAGTATAGTGAATAAGAAAAATTTAAAAACACGATGTGCCTTTATCGCAGGCTTGTTAGGATGTGTGGCTATGCCGGCGCATGCCGAAGATAGCAACAAAGAAGAACCCCCGAAAGGCAAGGCTATTATTACGATTTTTTCTGATATCCATTCCGGCTTTGGTCATGTGAATGATGACCGTGGTTTTAATTTAGACCGAGCGTACTTGGGATATCAGTATGATTTGTCGAAAGAGCTTCAGTTAAAGGTAGTTGCCGATTTCGGACAGTCTAAAAGTGTTGATGATCATCAGCGTATAGGTTTTGTTAAGAATGCCCAGATATCATGGAAACGTGAAAAGTGGACATTACACGCAGGTTTGATTTCTACTACCCAGTTTAAGTTTCAGGAAAGCTTCTGGGGTAAGCGGTATGTGATGAAATCTTTCCAGGATGAGTATAAGTTCGGAAGCAGTGCCGATCTTGCTGTATCGGCAGCTTACGATTTCAACGATTATGTATCGGCAGACGTTATTCTTGCCAATGGCGAAGGTTACAAAAAACTTCAGGTAAAAGACGGTCTGCAATATGGGGCAGGAGTGACACTGATGCCTGTCAAGAATCTTTTTATCCGTCTGTATGGTTCTTATAATGAAGCTTCGGAAGAATCAGGTAAAGGTATAACAAATCTGGCTTCTTTCATCGGATATAAACACAAGTCATTTTCTCTGGCGGCAGAATATAATTATCAGAAAAATGCCAGCTACACAGACGGACAAGACCAGAGCGGTGTGTCAGCCTATGCAACGGTCAACTTGTCTAAGAAAGTCGGAGTCTTTGGTCGTTGGGACTATCTTACTTCAAAAAACAAATGGAATGAAGAGAATGATGGTATGGCAGGACTTGTAGGAGCGGAGTTCCGGCTTGGAAAATACATAAAACTTTCTCCTAACTTCCGGATATGGTCGCCCAAAGCAGGAAGTATGCCCAATTCATATTATGCTTATCTGAACGCTTCTTTCTCCTTATGAAATTATCAAAGAGATTTTTAAATATAAGAAAATTCAATTTATTAAATTAATAAACAATGAAAAAACATTATTTGCCTTTGGTGGCAGGTATAATGGCTATTGCCGTTACTGCATGTGGTGGACAAAAATCATCAACTGAATCTGTAGAATTAACTGGTGCGGGAGCAACTTTCCCATTACCTTTCTATAACATGAGCTTTGAAGGATATGGTGCTACACACGATAATAAAGTTTCTTATGGTGGCATTGGTAGTGGTGGTGGAGTACGTAACCTGAAAGATGGTATCGTAGACTTTGCCGGAAGTGATGCTTTCTTGAGCGATAAGGAAATGTCAGAAATGGAACCTGTAGTACACATCCCGACATGTATGGGAGCTGTGGTATTGGCCTACAATTTACCGGATGTAGTTAAATTGAACTTGTCGGGTGATGTTATTGCTGATATTTATGCTGGAAAGATAACAGACTGGAATGATGCACGTTTGCAGGAACTGAATCCGGATGTGAAATTGCCTGCAAAGAAGATAATTCTTGCATATCGTTCGGATGGTAGCGGTACAACATTTGTATTTACCGATTATTTGTCTAAAGTCAGCGAAAGCTGGAAAAATACTTTCGGATCAGGTAAAACAGTGGATTTCCCTGTCGGACAGGCTGCAAAAGGTAATCCGGGTGTAGCTGGTATCATTGCACAGACTCCGTATTCATTGGGATATATTGGTTCTGAATATGCTTTCGCACAGAAAATTCCTTATGCAGCTGTAAAGAACCAGCGTGGTGAGCTGATCACTCCGTCTACAGAAAGTATCTCGGCTGCTGCCGGTGATATTCCTCAGGACACTCGTTGTTCTATAACCAATGCCGATGCAGCAGGAGCTTATCCTATCAGCTGTTTTACCTGGTTGCTGATTTACAAGGAACAGAATTATTCAGACCGTTCGGAAGCACAGGCTAAAGCTACGCTGGATTTGATGCAATATATGTTAAGCGACAGCGTACAGCAGACTACTGCTACCGTACACTATGCTCCGCTGCCTAAGAAAGCTGTTGAGCAAAGTCTGGCAAACCTTAAGACTGTTACTTATCAGGGACAGCCGATTCTGAAATAATAGATTATTACTGCAAAGCTGATATTTTATGCAAGACAAAATTTTTAGAGTTTTACTTATTCTGTCGGCTGTTGTTATTCCTATCATCGGTGGGGGAATCGTATATTCCCTCACTGCCGATGCCTCCGGAGCGTTCGAACATTTTGGTTTCTGGAATTTTATCTTCTCCGACGACTGGGTAACGACGGCAGGAAAAGAAAGCTACGGCGCACTTCCGTTTATTACCGGAACATTGCTTACTACAATTCTTGCTCTGCTGATGTGTATTCCGTTCTCTTTGCCGGTTGCCTTGTTTACAGGTGAGTATTTCCGTGGAAAGAAAATTGCAGCAGTGCTGGGAACCGTTACCGATCTGCTGGCTGGTATTCCTTCCATTATTTATGGCTTGTGGGGATTTTATGTATTGCGTAACGTATTCATGCATTTAAACCTATCTCCACAAGGTTCGGGAATCCTTACTGCGGCTTTTGTGTTGGCTATTATGATTGTACCTTATGCAGCTTCTCTGAGTTCGGAGTTTATCAAAATGGTTCCTTCCGACTTGAAAGAAGGAGCATATGCTATGGGAGCAACCCGTGCAGAAGTTATCCGGAGAGTGGTTTTCCCTATGGCAGGATCGGGTATCTTTTCCGCTTATATTTTGGCTATCGGACGTGCTTTGGGAGAAACGATGACAGTTACAATGCTGATTGGTAACACCAATCAGATGCCTGAGACCTTGCGTACTACAGGTAACACGATGGCTAGTATCATAGCCAATCAGTTTGGTGAAGCCGACGGACTGAAACTTTCGTCATTGATTGCCATCGGTTTGTTATTGTTCCTTATAACAGCTGTTATCAATATGATTGGAAAAATATTGATACGCAAGGCAAGACATGTGTAATCTATAAAATAGAATTTGTATAAATGGTACGTGATAATAACATTCGAATCCGTATATTCAAGAATCGGTTGCTTTATGTGCTGGTGTGTGTGCTATCCGGACTGACAGCGATCCCTTTGCTTGCTATTTTGGGAGAAGTGCTGATAAAAGGATGGAAACAGTTGGGATGGTCATTCATTACCGAGGCAACTCCCAATGCATATAAGGCGATGCAGGCTGTTTCGGCGGGGCAGGATATTCCGGGTGGTATTGCCAATGGAATTGTGGGTACTTTCCTGATGTTGATGCTTGCTGCCGTAGTTGCTATACCAGTGGGTGTGTTCTGTGGAATCTGTTTGTCTGAATATCGGAAAAACTGGTTTGCAACGATTGTCAGTTACCTTACTGACTTGCTTCAGGGTACTCCTTCTATCATTATCGGTATTATTACATATATCTGGGTGGTAGTGCCGATGAAAGGTTATTCGGCTATAGCCGGAAGCGTGGCACTGTTCATTATGATGCTGCCTCTTATCATCCGTTCTACAGAAGAAACAATGAAAGTGCTGCCGGAAACATTGAAAGAGGCCGGTCTGGCGCTGGGAGGTAGTTACTGGCGTGTTATGCTGCAGGTAATGCTGCCTTCTGCTTTGGGAAGTATCTTTACTGGTATTTTGCTGGCTATATCGCGTGTAGTAGGTGAAACAGCTCCGCTGATGTTTACTGCACTGGGAGGAGCTGCTATCAGCTGGAATATGACTAAGCCGATGTCGGCCGTTCCCTTGCTTATCTGGGAATTCTTCAATGATCCTAACTTGCAGAGCCTGATTTGGGGAGCCTCACTGTTCCTGCTTACTTTTGTACTATGTCTGAACTTATTAGCAAAACGAATCGCGAAGAAATGGAAAATATAAAAGAACCGATATTACAAATAAAGGATGTCTGTATTTCATATACATCCAGTACGATGGCTGTGAAGCATGTGTCGGCAGACATTCAGAAAAATACAATTACGGCTATCATGGGACCTTCGGGTTGTGGAAAGAGTACTTTACTGCGTGCCGTAAACCGTATGCACGAACTCTATAAAAATATTCGTGTGACAGGTGAAATTCTGTTGAATGGCGAAAACGTGCTTCAGATGCAACCGATGGAAGAACGTCGCCGTATTGGTATGGTATTTCAGCGTCCGAATCCGTTCCCGACCATGAATATTTACGATAATGTACTGGCTGGCTATTTATTGAATGGAATCCGCCTTTCCAAATCGGAAAAAGATGAAATCGTAGAGCGTAATTTGCGTAGTGTTGCTCTGTGGGATGAAGTGAAAGACTCACTTACCAAACGTGGTACATTCCTTTCCGGAGGACAGCAGCAGCGTTTGTGTATCGCCCGTTCGCTTGCGTTGAAACCGGATGTGCTGTTGATGGACGAGCCTACTTCTGCCTTGGACCCTATTGCAACCAAGTATATAGAAGAACTGATGGACGGTCTGAAGAAAGATGTTACTATCTTGATCGTTACCCACAACATGTCGCAGGCTATGCGTATATCCGACTATTCGATGTTTATGTATATGGGTGAACTGATAGAGTATGACCGTACAGACAAGATGTTTGATAACCCGACAGACGAGCGTACACGTGCTTATCTGACAGGAAAAATGGGATAAGGTCATACTTGCAACTATTCTGGGTACTCCGGAGCAGACGGGAAAAATGAATGTTTTTCCGTTTGCTCCGGAGTGTTTTTTTAAGGAATTGCAACAAACAGGCAAAGTGGTTTGTTTATTAGGTAAAAGATTCTTTTTTTGAAATTTTTTTATTACTTTTACAATGAACATTAACCTCCTTGCTATGAAAAAGGGCTTCTCCATATTGCTGTTGACCGTTTGCTTGTTTTTATTTGCCTGCGGCGAACAACAAACCGGTATGCCCCGTCTGTCAGAAGAAACAGAACTAACTCCCGACAGTCTTCTTCTTCCGGTTCTTCCGGCTCATACTCCGGAACTTCTCGTTGCGGCTGATATCAATCTGACCAAAGATTTGCTCTACGATAAATATACACTTGAGGATACTTATCCCTATGGTGATACCGTGCGCAGTTTCAAATGGGAAACGATACGGAAGTGTCTTGCCTTTATCGAAAACATGCATCGTGATACGTCACAATGGGTAGTGTTGCGAAACTATAAAAACCTAAACAGTGAGGCACCTCTGGTACGACGTTATATACGCAATGCTTACGGACGGATTGCCGATACGCTTGGTGTGGAGCGATATCAGTCTGTTCCCCTGTATCTAACGACAGATTCTTCTGTCCCGGAACGTTATGGACGTGACGGCTCGCTGGCATATCTCCGTGGAAAGGCTGGCAGTTTCCTGCGTATAGCTCCGGTGGTGGAAGATGAAGAATATCTTGTACCGCCGCGCTATCTTCGTGTCTTGCCCGACAGCACTGTTTTTCACTATGTCGTTTTTGTCGACCGGGGCGATCAGAATATAGCAACTTTAGAACGTCTGTCAGAAGGTGGGTGGGTGATACGAAGCATGAATCCGGCTACTACAGGCGTGCATCGTCCGCCTTATGCTCAAGAAACGCCATTGGGAATGTTTCTGCTTCAGGAAAAGAAAACAAAAATGGTGTTCCTGAAAGACGGAGGTTCAGCTACGGGCGGATATGCTCCTTATGCCTCACGGTTTACCAACGGGGCATATATACATGGAGTGCCCGTTAATGTACCCCGTACAGCAATGATAGAATACAGCTGGTCGCTGGGAACCATTCCCCGTTCGCACATGTGTGTGCGTAATGCTACTTCACATTCCAAGTTTATATTCGACAATATGCCTGCCGAAGCTACGCTGATAGTCGTAATAGAGTGAATAAATAATAAAACTTGTTGCTTTTAACTATCTGATAATAAATAGTTACAGATAAAATGAGTAATTTTGCAGCCGTTATTTTTAAGAAAGACCATGCTGCGTATATCATTAACTGTATTTTTCCTGTTTGTTTCTTTTTTGTATTCCTTTACCGGACTAGGTGAGGGAGCATCTGCCGTACCTGAAGTTAAAAGTATGGCAAAACCCGACCGGTGTGCTGAACTTTTTAGAGAAATGCAATTGGAGGGTGAAGTGAATTACACCGCTTTTCGTCAGGCGGTAACAGGATATTACCGGATTGCTCAGCGCAAAAAAGAAATACTGACTCTGATAGATTTTTCCAAACCTTCTACCGAAAAGCGTCTGTATGTATTTGATATGAAAGAAAAGAAAATGCTTTTTTCTTCGGTAGTAGCTCATGGAAAGAATAGCGGAGGAGTATATGCAACGTCTTTCTCCAATGAATATGGCTCGTACAAAAGTTCATTGGGATTCTATCTTACGGCTTCTACCTATCAGGGAAAGAACGGTTATTCGTTGATACTCGACGGACTGGAGAAAGGTATAAACGACCGCGCCCGCGAACGTGCCATCGTAGTACATGGAGCTGCCTATGCCGATCCTTCCGTCATTCGTGCAGGGGGTAGGCTAGGAAGAAGTTTCGGATGTCCTGCCGTTCCGCAAAAACTTTCCCGGCCGCTTATCGATACCATCAAAGGAGGAAGTGTGATGTATATCTATGCTGCTACTCCCGAGTATCTTGCACAGAGCCATATCCTGAACTCCAAAGACCGTGCCTGACATTATGGTAATACCAAACACCAAAGCAGTCGGCTAATATCCATCCTATAGGAATCGACCACCAGATGCCGTGAACACCTATGGCTGGTATTGCTGCCAGTGCATATGCCAGAACGACACGTGTACCCAGTGAAAAAACAGTCAGTACAACCGACATGCCCGGCATGCGTACAGCCCGGTAAAACCCGTATAAAAGAAACAGATAACCTATACCTACGTAGAAGCTGCCCTCTACCCGCAGATATTCGACTCCAATATTGATAATTTCAGTTTCCGTGTTATCGATAAAGAACTGCATCAGCGGGCGGGCAAAGATGAACACCACTGCCGAGATTATCAGGCAAAACCACGTTGTAACACTGACAGCACTGCGGATACCTCGCCGGATACGTTCTTTTTGTCCGGCACCGAAGTTCTGTGCTACAAATGTAGAAAAGGCGTTTCCGAAATCCTGTACCGGCATGTAGGCAAGCGAATCAATTTTTACCGCAACAGCAAAAGCTGCCATGACGCTTGTCCCGAAGCTGTTAACCAGTCCCTGTACCATCAGAATACCGAAATTCATAACGGATTGTTGCATACACGTCAGCGACGAATAAGTAGCAATTTCTTTTACCGATTTCCGGTGCAGGCGGATTTGGTTACGCTTCAGTCTGAATATCGGAAAACGATACAATGCATAGATACAAAGTCCTGCCGCTGCTATGGTTTGCGAAATGACAGTAGCCGCTGCTGCTCCTGATACTCCCCAATGAAATATCGGAATAAAAAGTAAGTCGAGCACAATATTCAATACTACAGAAACTGCCAGAAAATAGAGAGGTACTATTGAATTACCCAGTGCGCGCAGCAGGTATGCGTAATAATTATAAATGAATGTACTTGCTATGCCCAGGAATATGATGAACAGATAGTCGAACATCAGGCCTTTTATTTCTGCGGGAGTCTGAAGCAGGCGGATGATAGGACGGATACCAGCCAGTGCAATTATGTTCAACACCAGTGTGACACCTCCTGTCAGCACCAGCGATGAAACCAGACTTTGCTTCATACCCTCATAATCTTTAGCTCCGTATTGTATCGAAAAGACAGCGCCGCTGCCCATGCACAGACCGATAAACACCGATGTGATAAATACCATAAGCGTATAAGCCGATCCTACGGCAGCCAGTGCATCTGCCCCCAGATAATGACCTACTATCAGTGTGTCGGCTATGTTGTAGCACTGCTGCAGCAGATTGCCCAGAATCATCGGAACGGCAAAGCGCAACATCGCTCCCATGATGCTACCTTGGGTTAAATCGTTTGCTCTGTTATAATGTAAATTCATTTTTACTGCTAATTTGTAAGGGCCATACAGCCCTTTCCCTCTTTTGCAGGCGCAAATTTATTGCATAAATCAAAAACATGTGCTACCTTTGTCACAAATTATAAGTGTCTATAAATAGAAAAAGATATGTTCAGAACGTATACATGCGGCGAGTTAAGACTTGCCGATGCAGGTAAAAACGTGACACTTGCCGGATGGGTACAGCGTACACGTAAAATGGGCGGAATGACATTTGTTGATCTCCGCGACCGTTATGGCATCACTCAGTTGGTGTTCAATACAGATGTGAATGCAGAATTGTGCGAACGTGCCAATCATTTGGGCCGTGAGTTTGTCATACAGGTGAAAGGCCAGGTTAGCGAACGCTCAAGCAAGAATGCCAATCTTCCGACAGGAGATATTGAAATCATTGTTTCAGAACTGAATGTGCTGAATACTGCACTGACTCCTCCGTTTACAATCGAAGACAATACCGACGGTGGCGATGACCTCCGTATGAAATACCGTTACCTTGATTTGCGCCGTACGGCAGTCCGTAAAAATCTGGAATTGCGTCATCGTATGACGATGGAAGTACGCCGTTATCTCGACAGCAAGGGATTTCTCGAAGTAGAAACTCCGATGCTGATTGGTTCTACTCCTGAAGGTGCACGCGATTTCGTTGTTCCTTCTCGTATGAACCCGGGACAGTTCTATGCACTTCCGCAGTCGCCTCAAACACTGAAACAGTTACTTATGGTTTCTGGTTTCGACCGTTATTTCCAGATTGTAAAATGCTTCCGCGATGAAGACCTTCGTGCCGACCGTCAGCCTGAGTTTACACAGATTGACTGTGAAATGAGTTTCGTAGAACAGGAAGACATTATCCAGATGTTCGAGGGTATGGCTAAGCATTTGTTTAAAGAATTGCGTGGCGTGGAACTGACAGAACCGTTTATCCGCATGCCATGGGCTGATGCCATGAAATACTATGGTAGCGACAAGCCCGATTTGCGTTTCGGTATGAAGTTTGTCGAACTGATGGATATTCTGAAAGGTTACGGTTTCTCTGTATTCGATAATGCGGCTTATATCGGCGGTATTTGTGCCGAAGGTGCAGCGCACTATACACGTAAGCAGCTCGATCAGCTGACAGAATTTGTAAAACGTCCGCAGATTGGTGCGAAAGGATTGGTTTATGCACGTGTGGAAGCCGACGGTAATGTGAAATCAAGCGTTGACAAGTTCTACAGTCAGGAAGTGCTTCAGCAGATGAAGGAAGCTTTCGGTGCTAAACCGGGTGACCTGATTCTGATTCTTAGCGGTGATGATGTGATGAAGACACGCAAGCAGTTGTGCGAGCTTCGTCTTGAAATGGGTAATCAGCTGGGCTTGCGCGACAAGAACCAGTTTGCTTGCTTGTGGGTAGTAGACTTCCCGATGTTCGAATGGAGCGAAGAAGAAGGCCGATTGATGGCAATGCACCATCCGTTCACTCATCCGAAGGACGAAGATATTCCGTTGCTTGATACTAATCCGGCTGCTGTCCGTGCAGACGCTTACGATATGGTAGTAAATGGAGTAGAAGTAGGTGGTGGTTCTATCCGTATTCACGATTCACAGCTTCAGGCCAAGATGTTTGAGATTTTGGGATTCACTCCCGAAAAGGCTCAGGAACAGTTTGGCTTCCTGATGAACGCCTTTAAGTTTGGTGCGCCTCCTCACGGTGGTTTGGCATACGGACTCGATCGTTGGGTTTCGCTGTTTGCCGGACTCGATTCTATCCGCGACTGTATTGCTTTCCCGAAAAACAATTCCGGACGCGATGTCATGTTGGATGCACCGGGTTATCTCGATCAGAAACAGCTCGACGAGCTTAACTTGAAAGTTGAAATAAAAGAATAAAATAAAGTTATTTTCAGATATTATAATTTCGAGCAAGGCAAGATAGTCGCGACGACTGTACTTGCTTTGCCTCGAAATCTTTTTATGCCTTTTCCCGATTATTTTTGATGAGAGAGTCTGTCCGTATTCTACGTTTTGCCATAGTAGGTACATTGAACGCCCTGATAACTGCACTGATTGTAGGATTGCTCATGCATATAGAGGGTGAACATTACATGATAGCCAATGTAGTGGCTTATGTAGTGGCGCAGATTCATAACTTTATATGGTGTAAGTTCTGGATTTTCCCTTTTGATGCCGACCGGAAGAAGAATACCATCTGGCATGAAATCTTGTTTTTTGCCTGTGCTTTTGCGGTAGCGTATGCAGCGCAGTTCCTGTTTCTTTTGTTTCTTGTCGAAATTTGCGGGTGTAATGAATATCTTGCTCAGTTCCTTGGACTTTTTGTGTACGGTGCAATCAACTTCATGAGCAACAAGTGGATAACCTTCCGTTGATTTTCTTTTCTCTGGCTTCTCATTCTGGAAGTCATATCTTATTTCAAACTATATTTTATTGTTTACTTTTATGCTCTTTACTGCATGTATGCGAGGGAAGAAGTATAATGGTAAAGCACTCGTTGTGCAATATCCCTACAGTTAAAATTCAGAAAGAATTTGCAGAATAATTATTTTATTCGTAGTTTTGCGAACAACAAATAATAAATATTCTATGGCTGATAAGAAATATACAGACGAACAAGAACAGATAGCCCGTTTTGCCAAAGCGATGGGACATCCTGCGCGTATGGCCATCTTGCAGTTTCTGCTCCGCCAGGAAACCTGTTTTTTTGGTGATATTCACGAAGAGTTGCCTATAGCGAAAGCTACAGTTTCACAACATCTCAAGGAGCTGAAAGAAGCAGGTCTGATTCAAGGAGAAATAGAGGCTCCTAAAGTGAAATATTGCATTAATAAGGAGAACTGGGCACTGGCGCAGAAAATGTTTGCCGGTTTCTTCGGACAACAGGTGTGCAAGAAAGAGAGCTGTTGCGGCTAAGCCGGCTCTTTTTTTCTATTTGTTGTTCGTTATTCTACGAAAGACTAACTTTAAGTATATGTAAATATGAAAAAGATTTTATTTTTATTAGCTGCATGCTTTGTTTTTGTTGCTTGCGGGATGAAATCCAAGACTGAAGGAACCGTTTTGCCGGCAGAAAAAGAAACGGCAGTTCGTTCGGATGGTGTAGAAGTTCTTTGTTTCCACAGCAAGCAACGCTGTGCTACCTGTATTGCAATCGAAAAAAATGCAAGGGCAGCAATTGACAGTGCTTTTGCAGACAGACTGGCAGACGGTACATTGAGTTTCAGAATTATAGACATCTCGAAACCGGAAAATGAGGCAATAGCCGAGAAATATCAGGTAACATGGTCTTCTCTTTATATTGTCAGTCATAAAAACGGACAGGAAAAAGCTGAAAACATGACTGAATTTGCTTTTTCGAATGCCCGTAAATCTCCGGGAGAATTTAAGAAAGGATTAGTGGATAAAATTAATGAAATGATAAATTGATTTCATTATGGACTGGCTACAGACATTATTGGATAATAGTACGACACCCCTGCTGACAGCCTTTTTATTAGGTCTGCTTACAGCCCTTTCACCTTGTCCGTTAGCAACAAATATAGCTGCTATCGGTTTTATCGGAAAAGATATTGAAAATCGCAGACAGATTTTCCGTAACGGCTTGCTTTATACGCTGGGGCGTATTGTTGCCTATACCTTACTGGGAACTATATTGATTACTGTACTGAAGGAGGGATCCAGCATGTTCGGGATTCAAAAGACAATAGGTACATACGGTGAATGGCTGTTAGGACCGCTGTTGTTGCTCATCGGACTGTTCATGCTTTTCGGAAGCAGACTGAACCTTCCTCAGTTTGGGTTTAGTGGAAATGCCGAAGGCTTGGCCAAAAAAGGAGGGTGGGGTGCTTTGTTGATAGGCATTCTGTTTGCTCTTGCCTTTTGTCCCACCAGTGGGGTGTTTTACTTTGGAATGCTGATTCCGATGTCGGCTACTGCAACTGCCGGCTATGTTCTGCCTGTGGTTTTTGCTGTAGCAACTGCTATTCCGGTACTGCTTGTAGCATGGGTACTGGCGTTCAGTGTGCAGCGTCTGGGCACTTTTTACGGAAAGATGCAGGTCATACAGAGATGGCTGAATCTGGTGGTAGGAGTGCTTTTTGTCATTATTGGCATGTATTATTGCTATATCATATATTTATCATAAATAATCATTTAAAAAACATTTAGAACAATGGAAGTAAAAGTTTTAGGACCGAGTTGTGCCAAGTGCAAAACAACCTTTCAGGTGATAGAAAAGGTAATAAAAGAGAACAATTTAGACGTGAAACTTACAAAGGTGGACGATATTATGGAAATGATGAGTTATAATATCATGACCACTCCTGCTGTAGTAGTAGACGGTGAAGTGAAGATGAAAGGGCAGGTTCCTTCGGAAAGTGATGTGAAAAGACTGTTAGGTATTTGATAGTAAATATATGATACAACGATTTGCCGACTGGCTGGTTTACGACATCTCCGGACTAAGTGCAGATACCTCACTGGGTATAGCAGTCAATTTCTTCTTTTACGATACTGTCAAGATTCTTATTCTGCTGTTTTTCATCAGTGTGCTGATGGGTATTATCAACGCCTATTTCCCCATTGAACGGCTGCGTAATTATCTGGTTACTCATAAAATGTATGGGTTGCAGTATTTACTGGCTTCTTTATTCGGAGCCATCACTCCGTTCTGTTCGTGTTCATCCATTCCGTTGTTTATCGGATTTGTGAAAGGGGGTATTCCACTTGGAGTTACATTTGCATTTCTGATAACTTCTCCGCTTGTGAACGAAGTTGCTGTGGCAATGTTTCTCGGTTCATTCGGACTGAAAGTGACACTTATATATGTTATCAGCGGCATACTGCTCGGAGTGATCGGAGGATTTGTTTTGGGAAAGATGAATCTGTCACCTTATCTGAGCGACTGGGTCCGCCAGATCCAGGCAGACTCTTCGGCTCAGGCAGACGAGTGGGAGAAAGAACATATCTCTTTCTTCAAACGGCTTCCGTCTATCGTTCGCGATGCCTGGCGTATAGTAAGAGGAGTACTGATATATATATTGATAGGTATCGGTATCGGAGCCTTTATGCACGGTTTTGTGCCGGAAGGATTTTTTGAAGCCTACCTTTCGAAAGACAACTGGCTGGCTGTGCCGCTTTCTGTAATTTTTGCGGTTCCGATGTATGCCAATGCCGCCGGTATTGTACCGGTCATCCAGGTATTTGTTGCAAAGGGTATTCCTATGGGAACTGCCATTGCATTCATGATGGCAGTTGTCGGTCTGTCTTTGCCGGAAGCCACATTACTCAAGAAGGTCATGACCTGGCGTCTTATCGGCATTTTTTTCGGTACAGTCGCATTGTTTATTATCCTTTCAGGATATTTGTTTAATCTAATTCTGTAATAATCAGATTCATGTATTCTATGAAAATATTGATTCTTTGCACAGGAAACAGTTGCCGGAGCCAGATGGCGCACGGCTTTTTGCAATCGTTCGATGCTTCTCTTGAAGTTTATTCGGGAGGAACTCACCCCGCAGCTTGTGTCAATGCCAAGGCTGTGGAAGTGATGAAAGAAGCAGGTATCGATATTAGCAGTCACATTCCCACTCATGTAGATACTTATCTTGACCAGGCCTGGGATTATGTAATAATCGTATGTGGAGGAGCCAATGAGAGTTGCCCTGCCTTTACGGGAAAAGTAGGCAGACGCCTTCACATTGGTTTCGACGATCCTTCGCATGCTGTAGGGACACCGGAGTTTATAGATGCCGAATTCCGTCGTGTGCGCGATGAGATTAAAAACGCCTTTGCCCGATTCTATCTCACGGAAATCAAAAAGCAGGAACTTCCCAAATGCTCTTGCGGAGGATGCTGTGATGAATAAAGATGCTCTCTTGTTTCTTTAAATAACTATTTATGGGGGGAGGCCGTATCTTCTGTCTTGAGAGCAGAAGTTTGGTTTCCCCCATTTTATTTTCCTGGGTGGAACGGACTGTTTATCTCAGTTTGATGGAAAGCCTGTTGAAACGTTCATCCATCATGTGTGCAGGTATGATTGCCTTTATGGTATCGAGTACGGCATTTACCATCCTCTCCCTTATAAAATCGTCCTTTATAAGAATCGAGACATTTCTTTGTGCAGGCGGATTGACATCGAGAGTCTGTATGTTCTTTTTCTGTTCTTCATTCAATGTACTGATATGCAGTTCCGGAATAATGGTGTATCCACCGTTTTTATCTACTATTTTTATGAGCGTATCAATACTTCCCGCCTCATAGATATGGTTACCTATATCTTTGTTTTTACAGAAATTTATGCCACTGTTGGGAAGGCAGTGTCCCTCTTTCAGAATCCACATGTGTTCCGGTGGCAGATTGCCGTTTGCGATTATCTGCCGTGCTTTACTGCATCTTTCCGAGAAGTAGGCAACAAACTTTTCCACATATACCGGAATCTCCAGAATGTTGGCCTGTGCTTCGGGAGGCGTGGTGATGGCAATGTCCAGATTCCCGAATCTGAGATCCTGAACCAGCGATTTGTTCTCCTTTTCGTCGATGGAAAGATTCACATTGGGATATGTATTTCTGAAATGATAGATAAAGTCGGGAACAAGATAGGGAGCGATGGTTGGCAGGATGCCGATACGCAGACTGCCGTTCATGCTGCTGCTTTCATCAGCTACCACCTCTCTGATTCTCTGGGTTTCGTTCAAGGCTATTCTTGCCTGCCTTATTATTTTTTCTCCGATGGCAGTAGGAGAAATATTCTTCCGGTCCCTGCTGAATATTTTCACATCCAACTCTTCTTCCAGTTTCTGGATCATGGCACTCAGAGTAGGCTGAGTCACACCACAAGCCTCGGCAGCCAGCACAAAGTGACGATACTTGTCCAGCGCTACTATATATTCCATTTGTTGTAAAGTCATACATCAATAGATTTTATCTATACAAAGATAGAAAAAAGCTGTTGTAAACCTTTCAGGCAGATTGTATTTTTGCATCAGAAACAAATACCTGATCATTGAAAATGAGAAGAATTTGTTCCGATAGTAAAGTATAAACCATAAAGATAAAAGAATATGAAAGCAGTAAACCTTACAAAAGCCGATTTCCTGAATAAAGTAGCAAACTATGAAGTAAATCCCGAATGGAAGTTTTTGGGTGAACGTCCCGCAATAATCGATTTCTACGCTACCTGGTGCGGTCCATGCAAGATGCTGGCTCCCATATTGGATGAAATTGCCGAAGAATATGCCGGTCGGGTAGACGTATATAAGGTAAACGTAGACGAGGAAGAAGAACTTGCAGCTCTTTTCAGAATCAGAAGCGTACCTACCTTGCTTTTCGTCCCGTTGACGGATGCACCGCAGATGGCACAGGGAGCACTTCCTAAGAAAACACTGGTAGAAGCTATTCAGAATGTACTGTTGAGTGGTAAATAAATGTTCCATAAAAGAAAATTGATATGAAAAAGATATTATTGCTGATTGTATCTGTTTTTATGACAGGCAGTCTGGTTTACGGACAGACAGGTAAAGTTATTCACATCAACCAGTCGGAGTTTATAGAAAAGGTATACGACTATAAGAAGAATCCAGACAAATGGGTTTATGAGGGAAGCAAACCAGCCATCATCGATTTTTACGCCGACTGGTGCGGACCTTGCCGCAGGCTGTCCCCCGTACTGGAGAAGCTGGCAGAAAAATATAAGGATAAGATTGTAATTTATAAGGTCAATACCGATAAGGAGCGTGAGCTTGCAGCAGCCTTCGGCATTACAAGTCTGCCTACTCTCGTATTCATCCCATTGGGAGATACGCCACAAGTTTCACAAGGTGCTTTGCCACAGGAAGTCTTGGAGAAAGGAATCGAAGAAGTCCTTTTGAAATAAATCAGGCTAGATAAAAAATACCCCTTACTTTTGAAAATAGTTGAAAAGTAAGGGGTATTATAATTTTTATGCGAATATTTTTTGTCTGCTTTGCTGTCTTTCAGAGAATATATTGTTCTACCTGTATGGCTGCTGCATACTGGATATCTTCTTTCAGGAAGTTGCTTAAATTTTCGTAAAACGGATAGACCGGACCATATCCGGAGCCGAACTTGACATTCGATCCGTAGAGAATCGCATTGTAGATGAAATTCTCTGCCTTGTCGACAGCCGTATTCATGTCGTATCCCCTTGCCAGATAAGTTGCGATGGAAGAAGCAAACGTATCTCCCGTGCCGTTTACGTTCTTGGTTTGTATGCGTGCCTTCTTGTACAGCTTGAAGCACTTGCTGATCGGGTTGTAAAATACATCAATCAGGTAATCTCCGTCTTCTATGGATTTGACGATGACACAGTTTCCCCACTTGCTTAGTTCGGGAATATACTCCTTCATGTTATCTTTGGTCAGGCTCTTTCCCAGTAGCAGGTCGGCTTCTCTCCGGTTGGGCGTGATGATGGTAGAATAGGGGAAAAGACAATCCTTGTAGGCCTGGATTGCATCGTCCTGCAACAGCTTGTCGCCGGCAGAAGAAACCATCACGGGGTCTACCACGATCGGTATAGACTGTTTTTTCACCACATCCCCGATAGCCGTTACCAACTCCTGAGAGTATAGCATACCCGTCTTGATGCAGTCGGCCCCTACGTCTTCCAGAAACGAATAAGTCTGGCTGACAACCATCTCAACAGGGATGGTCTGAATACTTTTTACCTTTATTGTATCTTCATCGACTATGCAGGTAATTGCTCCGGCAGCATATCCTCCACATGCCGATATGGATTTGATATCGGCCTGCATGCCCGCCGTGCCCAGCGGTTCACTTCCTGCAATTAAAAATACCTTATAGAGTTTGTTTGTTAAGTCCATTCTTTTCAATTTAGTGATTACATCCTGAGTCTGTCTGGATATGGCAGGCGTTCGGATCTTGTTTAAGTGCACTCTTGTTTGAAGTACAAAGTAAAGCAATATCGCGTCTGAGTAGATACCTGAAATGTGATATTAACATAAATTTTAAGAATTATAAATAGTGTGAGAACCTTTCTTGGCAATATCTCGTGATAAATAGTGCGTATTATTTGTCTGACTGGAAGAAAAATTCTTTACATTTGTATAATCTTTAAAATATCATGCTATGTTAGGTGCAGTTATAGGTGATGTAGTGGGTTCCGTGTACGAGTTTCACAATACCCGCGATTACAATTTTCCGATGTTTTCTTCTTCCAGTAATTATACAGATGATACCGTTATGACCATGGCAGTTGCCGATTGGGCGATGAAGTGCAAGGCGGCAGGCGAAACGGCTTACCCGCATCAGCTACTGGAAGAGTGTATGGTAAAAGTAGCCAACGCTTATCCTTGTCCGATGGGTGGTTACGGAGGTAAGTTCCGTCTGTGGCTTTTTTATCCTCAAAGCCTGACAGACGACACAACCGGAAAGCCGGCAGTACGTCGGTGTCCTTACAATTCCTGGGGAAACGGCTCTGCCATGCGAGTCTCATCCATAGGCTGGCTGTTTGATACGTTAGAAGAAACCGAGAGAGTGACCGGCATTTCGGCTTCTATCACACACAATCATCCCGAGGGAATAAAAGGTGCGCAGGCAGTAGCGGCAGTCATCTATCTGGCGCGTACCGGCAGCGGAAAAGCAGAAATCAAACAATATATCGAAAAACGCTTCGGTTACAACCTGAATGAAAGCTGGGAACATTTGCATCAAACCTACCGTTGGGACTCGAGTTGCCAAGGCACGGTTCCGCAGGCACTGATTGCTTTTCTCGAAAGCAAGGACATGGAGAGTGCCCTCCGCATGGCAGTTTCCATGGGCGGTGACAGCGATACACTTGCCTGCATCACGGGGGCAGTGGCCGAAGCATACTATCAGGAAATTCCCTCGTTTATAGCGGACAAAGTACTTTCTTTATTACCTGAAGAATTTCTCAGTCTGCTGAAGCAGTTGGCAGACGGAGCTTATGCCTCATGTTACGCAAAATATATAGCTGGATACACTCCGGCAAAAAACAGAGAATATACCCCCGACCGGATTTCCTCGCTGAAACCGGGTGAGGTATTTGTCTTCGGTTCTAATCTGGCAGGACATCACGGTGGTGGAGCAGCACGACTGGCTTATGAACGATTCGGTGCGAAGTGGGGGACAGGCGTTGGAATGACCGGACAATGTTATGCCATACCTACCATGCAGGGAGGAGCAGAAACCATCCGTCCCTATGTAAAAGATTTTGTAGCATATGCCAAAGTACATCCGGAAAATAAGTTCTGGGTAACTCGGATAGGCTGTGGAATAGCAGGATTCAAAGACAGAGAAATCGCCCCACTGTTTACCGATGCACTCGACGTGCCGAACATCATCCTACCCAAGACCTTTTATGATATACTGATGAAGCGATGACGAATAAAACAAGCTGAAAACTGTTGGTTGTCTGCTTTTTTCTGTTTATCTTTCGACTGAATAAGATTTGAAAACAAAAAATAAAAATTAATATGGGAATCATGAATACTATTTTCGGAAATGTTTCCGAAATGGATATTGCCAGTTTACAAAAAGAGTTTGGCGCATTGCTTTGCGAGGGAGAACGTATTGAAAGGGCTTATAAGCTGATAAGGGACAAGTGGGTATTTACCAATAAGCGTCTGATCATTCAGGATGTTCAGGGAGTGACGGGTAAGAAAAGAGAATATTTGTCTGTACCCTATCGTTCCATAGAACGTTTTTCGATAGAAACTGCCGGTACATTTGATATGGATGCCGAAATGAAAATCTGGATAAGGGGATGTGAAGAACCTCTGGAACAGAATTTTGGTAAGGATTCGAACATTATAGAGATACAGCGAGTACTGGCGCAGTATGTGCTGTAACAGCTCGCTGTAATTCATGCATTTGTTGGATTTATTATTAAGCAATAATCTGTAATATGCTGAAATTCATTCTTTTTGTGCTAGCAGGTGCTGTAATTTATGTATTGTTTTCTTATGTATTGAGATTATTTAATCTGTCTGATGACTTGATAATTGGGATTACCAGCGTATGTGTCAGTTGTATACAAGGATATATTGGATATCTTATTTATATTAGGCCTGATAAAACGAAGATTCAGTAATTCTGGAAGTCGTTTTTATCCACATGCCTTTTTATTTTTCCACTCGTCTATAGTCAAGAGTGTGAAATGTTCTGTCCGTACATCTCCTAATGGGGATGGTTTTCCTTGTTCTGTATGATGGAATTTAAATCCGCATTTGTCCATTACCCGGCGCGATTTGAAATTCCCATCGTAATATCCGCACCATACTCTTTTAATTCCCAAGTCTTCAAAACAATGTTCTAACAGGCGATGTACGGCTTCCGGTATCAGACCTTTTCCCCAATAAGGAACTCCTATCCAATAGCCTATTTCTGCATCGCCTTCCTGCATGTCTGCACTGTGTACACTGTCGCCAAACATGATACCCACACTTCCTATGGGTTCTTGAGTTTCTTTCAATACCACAGCGTATGTTTCAGGGGCAGAGAGAATGTTGCGGATAACATTTCTGCTATCTTCCACAGATGTGTGTGGCGGCCATCCTGCTATAGGACCGATATTCGGGTTTTGAGCATATTTGTAAAGTGCTTCTGCATCATTTTCGTTCCATCGACGCAGTATTAGTCTTTTGGTTTCCATAGCTTGTGTTATTATTAGGCAAATATTTTTTATTGTGCATTAGAAAATATGATGCTGTTTTCGTCGAACAGCGGGGCGTCTTGGCCTATCTCAATGAAAATCGCTTTATCGGGATTGCTATCGTGTATTTCAAAATATCTTTGTCCACTGTTGCCTACACCCCATCCGTTACAAGGAGCTGGAACGGGTTCAGACTGCATCTGTGCTTTAACTTCTGTAGCATAATCGCCATCAGGAACCATAATAAATTTTCTGACTCCTTTTCTCTGGGACTTTATTTCTTCAAATTTACATGTCTGTCGTTTATCCCAGTTCTCCGATTTTTCTAAAGTTCTGATGACATCATTTATATCTTTATTTGGCAGATGAAAAACCTGAATAAGCATATGCGGTGCTTTGTCACCTTTTCTTACCATCGATATGCCTGGTAAAGACGGGTCGGCTATAAGCCGGATATTTTCATTCTCCTGCACCCATAATGTAAGGCCGGCACCAGAGATTTTCTTCCATACAAATCCATCGTATGCTTTTCTTGTTGGTTCGTTCTTCACAGTTTCTGAATGATTACTATTCTTTACAAATACAATATTCCTTTTTCTTCTTTCTACAACAAGAGTATCTTTATTACATCTGACTATATTCATCGTATCGGAAAAGTGAATTGTTTGGCTATTACCTATACTTTCTCCATTCAATATCAATTTTTTGTCTGTTACTTTCCACTGATGATAAAGCAGGGTACTCATACCTATCGACTGTGCAGAGCCATCTTCTTTTAGATCCATGCCCTGAATATAAGATACGTTCTCTGGAAGAACCTCTATCCATTGTCCTGCCAGATTAATGTTGTTATTAGAAGAACAGGCACATAGGACCAAGGCAAAGATTGAAATGATCTGTTTCATAGTATAACTGTTTTAGTTAGTGATATTGATTTGTAAATATGGTTTCTACTGTAACGTAAAGTTAAGAATAAAGATAATCTGTTTTATTAAAAAAGCACCGTTATCCAGAGATATACGGTGCTTTTTTCGATAATTTGTTTATTAATTATTTTGTTTCTCCCAAAAGAATATCTGCTCCCTGAATAAATGTAATATCACGCGGTATGCCTGCACCATTGATTTTGTCGAGGTCTGCCTGAAGTGCAGGAGTGATTCCACCGTTTTCGGCTCTGTACTTCGTAGCGAACTCTACGTTTCCGTCTCCCTGTGTTTGGAGGATTAGCGCAGCCCAGCCGTTCATGGCTTCTTTTGCTTTTCCGAAATCTATTACATACTGACCTTTGGCGTCACGTGAGAAGGCTCCTGCTTTTTCCATATAGTTGAAGCACATCATGTTGGCTTTTCCGTGCGATGAAGCTGCTCCAAATCTTACGGAACGCAAGATGCCTGCAATATAGGTAGCGATAGCATCTTCGGCTGTAATATTGGTGATTTCGCCCATTTCGATAAGTTTGGTTACCATGAACAGACCTAAGATATCTGCTTTAGCTTCTTCCCATGAAGTCTTTTCGGTTCCCATCACGGCATCCACACTTTCGTTGGTGTTAATGGTCTGCTTAACACCCAGCCCGTGCGCTACTTCGTGGAAAGTAACATTCCAGAAGAATGCGTCGAAGTTAAGGTATTTCTGCTGTCCGGGTGTTACGATAAGTTGTCCGATAGGCATAAGGATTTTATCAAACTTTGCTTTCATGGAGTTTCTCAGTTGCAGACGACGGGTACCTTTCAGTGCGTGTACTCTTTCATCGTTCGGCAGATTGATGGCGATCGTCTTACTGCCAGCGTTGCAGTCGCCTGCATAATACACGGCATCGTATACGTTCAGGTCGGACGATGTACCCGGAACAAATGTCTTGTATTCTGGTGCACAAGGCAATTCTTTCTGGAGAGCCGGAAGCATGGCTACAAATTTTGCAAGGTCTTTGCTTCTAGCTTCGTCTTTCAACAGGATAAACGACTCGTATGAGGCTTTGGTTTCCTGGAACTTGTCGTCGTAACTTTCAATAGGACCTGTCACAAAATCTATTTTGCTGTCTTTCATGTCCATCCATGCAAGGTCGCTTTCCAGATAGTCATCTGTCTTGAATGCCTCGATACGCTTCTCAAGATAGTTTTTCAGCCCCGGATCTTCTGCCAATGTCACTGCTTTCTCCAGTAAAGCACAGATACGTCCTATTTCTTCGGCATAGGCTTCATGATACCAGACACTTTTTAATGAACCATCTTCGTTTCTGCGGATAACGGTGTACCATGAATTCTTGTTAGCGTCTTCGAATGCGTCGAACTCCTCTGCTGTAATATCATGTGGGTAGTAATTACATACGGCCGGTTTCTCGCCATAGCCGGCCAGAAACGGTTTGTTATTGTCAAGACGATCCCAAGCCCCATAGTGAATCATGGCAAACTCTTTTGCATAACTGTCAGTGATGGTATCGAGCTGGCTCTTATCACCAAAAGTCTGCTGCCAGAAAAGATCGTCGGTGATTTCTCCTACCTGAAAGAATATTTTTACCAACTCTTTTTCCTTGTCATTCAGATTGTTTACAAGGTCGGATTTCAATTCTACTTGAGCATACTCCTCAACTTTTGCTTTCATTGGAGATTCCTGCTGTTGGGTACTGCAAGAAAACAATGTTGAGGCTACAGTTGCAACTCCCAACAAAGATGCCGAAAGGTTAATCATTTTTTTTCTCATAATCGATTGTTTATTCTTTTGTTTGCGAAGATACGAAAAGTAGCTGACAATACATTAGTTTACATAAATCTCATCCACAAAAATAAAGGCGTCTCCACCTGGCCAAGTGTGCCATGAGGGGAGTTTAGGAGTGATTTTGCCAACTATCCTGACATAGCGTGCCTGTTGTGTGTCGAATGCCAGTTCATGGCGATAGATACCGTCAGGATCGTCTTTCTTTAACACAGGTTTTGAACTTTCTGCCACTTTGGTGAAATGCTTTCCGTCGGCAGAACACCAAACTTCCATACCTGTGATGTCCATTACGGCAGATCCGATTGCTACATCGGTACGGAATGCTGCACTCGATACTTCTGTTTCCTTTCCTAAATCTACTGTAGCATCCAGATCGCAGAGGAAGCCCAGCCAACGGCCAGTATTGTAACGTGTATCTCCAGTCAGTCCGTCGGTCAGTATGGAAGCTCCTTTGTAAGTATAGGTAGGACTCGGCTGTCCGGCCAGCGTTACAGGGCAGAATGTAGCTTTGTTTACACAGATCGTATCACACACTAAACTGTTGTCTGTTTCTCCCGGCATAATAACCTTTGCCTTAAGTATGGCATTGCTGTTTATAGTGAACGGTTCCTTATAAAGCTGTGATGCTTCTGTAGGTTCGCTACCATCCAAGGTATAATATATCTTTCTGTTTCCAAGAGTATTCAGTCGTATGCTGAGTTTACGGTTCAATGTATCATTCTCGTAATCGGATGTTACTTCGAATGCTCCTTTATGGTAGCTCAGACCATATTTGTCATATCGCTTGATGATGTTGAACATACGTAAAGCAAATTCATGATAATCTCTGTTCTGCTTGTCAAAACCGTTCCATGTAATTTCTGCGAGTGCGGCAAGTCGGGGCAGCAGGCGGTACTCTATCTGCTCCATTGTTTCTATGTCTTCGCTCCAGAGGCAAGCTTGAATACCTTTAATGTGTGCAGCATCAGTCTCGGTCATATCGCTGAGGATAGGATTAAAGTCATATACTTTTCTTATGGCATTATCTCCCGGCAGATTGAGTACATCCATTGCGCTGAAGTAAAGTTGTCCGCAAGGAGTCATGATTACATCGTATCCCTTTTTAGCCGCTTCTGCACCATATTCCGCATTTCTCCATGCCATAACAGTAGCATTGGGTGTCGCTCCTCCGGCAAGAATCTCATCCCAGCCTATAATGCGCCGTCCGTTTTCCTCAACAAATTTTTCCACTTCGGTCATAAAGTAGCTTTGCAGTTTGTCCTCTGCTTCATACTGCTTGGTATCTTTCCATCCTTGAGCCTTGATAAGGGCCTGACATTTGGGACATTCCTTCCAACGGTCGCGCGGACACTCGTCTCCACCAATGTGAATGTAGCGTGAAGGGAACAGTTGCATGACTTCTGTCAATACATCTTTCACAAACGGCAAAGTCTTGTCACTTCCTACGCACAACACATCCTTGTGTACACCATATTCTACAGCTGTTTCGTAGGGTCCTCCGGTACAACCGAGTTCCGGATAGGCAGCCAGTGCCGACTTGATATGTCCAGGAAGGTCTATCTCGGGTATAACTTCTATGTATCTTTCGGCTGCATATTTTACAATTTCCTGAATATCCTTTTGCGTATAGAAACCGCCATAAGGTTTTCCGTCAGTCCCTTTCACACCGTCTGTACGCAGTGATTCCTTTCTTTTGGAGCCTATTTCGGTGAGTAGGGGATACTTCTTTATTTCTATTCTCCAGCCTTGATCTTCAGTAAGATGCCAGTGAAATACATTCAGATTGTGTAGTGCCATAAGGTCGAGATACTGTTTCACTTGCTCTACGTTGAAAAAGTGACGTCCTACATCGAGATGCATGCCCCGGTATGCCAAGCGGGGATAGTCTTCGATGTTAGTCTGTTGGAAAGCAATTTTGTCGCTTGCCTCTACAGGGGAAGCCTTACGAAGTGTCTGTACCCCATAGAAGACACCTGCATGCGATCCTCCGGTTATGGTGATACCGTCGCTGCTTACGGCGAGCCGGTAACCTTCAGGATTTTTTATGCTTTTGTCTATGTTTAGCGTGATGTAATTTTTTGTTGCCTCTGTCGATGTGGCGAGGGTATAACCTGTACATTCGTTGATGTAAGCGTTCAGGAATCCGGCAATGGTCTTCATTTCATTGTCATTTTCGGGAGTAACAATGACGGTTCCTTTGTCCAAAATAAACGGCTTAGTCTGTGGCGTTACTTCGGTATGCTGCGGCAGCGGGATAATGGCATAGTCGGCAGTTCCTTCCCGTATATCTCTGCAAGAAAAAAGAGTTACTGTAACTGTTGCTGCGAGTAAGAATGATTTTAAATTCATATGTTATCAGTTAAAGGTTATATACGTTCTTAATAATTCTCTATACTTATTGTTTTTGTCTAACTCCAGATAAACTTTTTCGGAGCCGTTTGAATAATAAATTTACCTTCTAATTGTTAGTCGTAACTTTGGGCTACTTCTTCAGTTTTTTGTTGTCCTTACGACAACTATATACATAAGATTGTATACCTTATGTTCATATCGTTTTTTAATGTTTGGTACGTAACTACAAATATAGAGAATTATATAATTATAAATATTCTTCTTGTTATCTTTCTGTTTCCAGAAAAATATTTCTTTGATGTCTAATACTGGAGCTGTTTCTGATATCGCTATTCTCTTTATTACTACTTTTGTAATAAAAAATAATTATGGATAAAATAATCAGTTCTATAACAAATATACTCAACATTGATGACGAAATTCTAACTAAGTTTCTTGGTTATCTTCATCCAATGACTGTCCCTAAAAAACAATATTAATAAGGCCTCTCATTACAGATGAAAATGTATATATAATTGAAAAAGGAATAGCTCGTTCCTATGTAATGATTAATGAAAAAGAGGTCACGTCATGGTTCAGTAAAGAAGGTGAACTGATATTTTCAACTAATAGCTTTTACGGAAAAACAGAAGGATATGAAAATGAAAGGGTACAGATTCTGGAAGACTCATTGCTTTACTATATTAAAATTTCCGATCTGGAGGAACTCTGTTTTCAGCATATTGAAATATCTAACTGGCTTCGGTTGCTGCATCAAAAGGCATTTGTGGAAATGGAAAGGAGGCTTATATATCGTTTATATATGTCTGCAGAAGAACGCTACAGAGATTTTTATGCCAAAAACCCTGAAATATTTCAGCGTGTAAACCTTAGCTTTATAGCCTCGTATCTCGGAATATCTCAAGTTACATTATGGAAATTGAGAAAGAATATTAAGTAGTTAAAGAAATGGTCGGTTGTAGCGGTACTTATTTTGTATCGTATCATACAAAAATATAGTTTTGTGGTAAATTATTGAAGTTTTATAAAAGATATGCTACCAAAGTTACCAGCAAAACAGCCGAGGATAGTATGGCTTGATGTACTCAGGCTATGTGCCATATTTATGGTTATCTGTATTCATTGTTCTGATCCGTTTAATGTTTCTCCAGAGGCGCGCTCCAATCCGGATTTTAATTTGTGGGGAGGCATTTATGGTTCTTTTCTTAGACCATGCGTGCCATTGTTTGTCATGATTACGGGTATTCTGTTGTTGCCTGTAAAAATGTCTTTTGAAGACTTTTATTAAGAAAAGACTTCTCAGAATAGCTGTTCCATTTCTTTTGTGGTCTGTTTTATACAATCTTTTTCCATGGCTAACCGGAGTTCTAGGCTTGCCGCAAAGTACGATGTCCGATGTATTTGCTTACGCACCAATTGACGCGTCGCAATCTTTTAGTGATGCAATCAAAAATATAGCTCTTATTCCTTTCCAATTCAATGTTTATACAGTACCGATGTGGTATTTATATATGTTGATAGGGCTTTATCTATATATGCCGTTCTTCTCTTTTTGGGTGGAGCAGGCAACGGTTAGGCAGAAAAAGATTTTTTTGATGTTTTGGTCTTTTTCTCTTTTCTTACCTTATGCTTATTCTTTTTTTTCGCCCAACCTTTTAGGTGTTAGTGCTTGGAATACATTTGGTACACTTTATTATTTTGCAGGATTCAACGGGTATTTACTACTTGGAAATTATCTTGTCAATGATGTAAAGGAATGGAAATGGTGTAAGACAATTATTTTAAGCTTACCTGTGTTCGCTATAGGATATATTGCTACATATATAGGCTTTAAAACGATGACAGCTAATCCGGAATGTTCGGAGCAGGAAATGGAATTATTCTTTTTATACTGTTCTCCTAATGTCGCTTTAATGACATTAGCATTTTTTCTTGTTATACGTAAAGTCAGAGTAAAGTCGAAAAGAATGATTCTTATGCTTGAGAATATTACAAAATGCGGCCTGGGAATTTATATGATACATTATTTTATTGTAGGGCTTGGATATGCTATAGCTGATGCCTTAGCGATTCCGGTATTTTTACGTATTCCTGTTACAGCCGTTATTGTTTTTGTTATTTGCTGGGTATTTGTTTCTGCTTGTTACAAGTTTGCTCCGAAATATTCAAAATGGATATTCGGATGAGAAAATGGCTTTAATGTTAATCTTATGATGTGATTTTAATAGGGGATATACATTTGAATGGTCATGATATAAAATTTACTTTTTGTCAAAATGAAATTTAAACTTCTCTACAATCGTAAAATCAGTAGGGGATATCATATTTATTATAGATTTGTTATTCTTATACATGTAAGCAAGTTTGCGATGAAAGGTATTCTTAATTATATACGAATATCTGTCTGTAAATGTGGTGTGAATAATAGTATGTTTGACATAGATGGCATTTTTCTTATAGCATAATGATAGTTTTTGAATGGGCTGTCTGAAGCTAAAATTAGATTGAGAAATCTTAAATTCTAGTTTGATTTCTATTTTAAAATAAGATATGCCGGGATTTTAAATAAAACAACAGGACGTTTTTGTCAACTTATCAGGATGTTTTTGATGAAATATCAAGGTGTTTGGATGCTTTTAATTCTTAATATAAGTACACTTATTTAACTGTTGGAGAATATTAGATTGTAATATGAATAGTTACAAACGAAGTTGACATTAACATTGCGTTCTATTTGACGAAAATCTTCAGAATGTGCTGATAGAGAAAATAGATTAATTTGACAGATTTGATACTCAATTGGTTGCTTGGTTGCCTTTTTGATATATAGCGTACTGTTTGATAACTTGGGGGGATTATTTTATAGATAGAGTCTAGTTTTTGTAGCTAAAAAATTATGTAATTTAATTTTCACAACAAGAGTCTGAGATTTTTTCTTTTGCGAGAGGATTTTATTCTTTTCAAATTTTCTGCTACAGTTTTTGTAGATAGAAAATTTCTGTAGCAAAATTGTAGCAGAACTTGACTAAGATGTGATTTTTAATTATGCTGGGGATGATTGCAAAATGGCACTATAAAATAAAAAATACGAGATTCACTATTACTAAATCTAATAGCAGGTTTAGGCTGTCTATTTTTATATTACTCCAATTCCTGCTTCAATGCTTTGATTTCTTTCTCTTCTTCTGATAGTTCTTCTTTAATAAGGTATGTTTCTGGCATCTTTCTATGTACCAGACCATTCTCTTTTGCTTTTAATAATAAGTTATTATCAGAACTAATCACTACAATGTTTTGAATGTCATAACCGGATTTAAGTGCTGATAATATAAACCAATCATCATTTATGTCTTTATTAAAATCTCCGCCTTCAAAACACTCTTTTGACGGATCTTTACATGTTTCAATTATGAATTTTGGCTGAAAGCCTTTAATTTTACAACGTAGGGCAGTGCCCTACGTTTTGAATACCCCATACCAAATACGCCCTGAAATACGGGCATTGGCCTGTACTATATAATTTAAGGCTTTCAGCCAAAATATTTCCGTGCTTGTCAGGATTAATTTCAGTTCATTTTCTAGCCTTTATATCCAGCTTCACCGGCTTAATCATATTCTTAGGATCAAGGATTGTATCCAAATCTTCCTGAGTAAGAATTCCTTCTTCAAGAACAAGGTCGTAAACGCTTCGTCCTGTTTCCATTGCTTTCTTTGCAATATAAGTTGAGTGATCATAACCAATATACGGATTCAGAGCTGTTACAACACCGATACTGCGCTTAACTTCATTGCGGCAAGCTTCTTCGTTTGCAGTGATTCCGTCGATACACAATGTACGCAAAGTATCGAAACCGTTTATCAATAAATCAATAGATTCGAAACAGCATTGTGCCATTATCGGCTCCATAGCGTTGAGTTCCATCTGTGATGCTTCGCCTGCCATAGTTACACAAAGTTCATTTCCCATGACCTTGAAAGCAATCTGGCTCATAACTTCAGGTATTACCGGATTTACTTTTCCCGGCATGATTGATGAACCCGGCTGACGTGCAGGAAGATTTATCTCTCCGAATCCGCAACGCGGACCGCTGGCAAGCAATCTCAAGTCATTACATATCTTATTAATTTTAACAGCTACTCTTTTCAGTGCAGACATATAACCCACCATACATGAAGTGTCGGAAGTCGCGCCTACCCAATCATCGGCAAGACTTACTTTCCAACCTGTTATTTCCTTCAATGCTTCGATAGTCTTTTCAGCATAACCCGGTTCGGAACATATTCCTGTACCAATGGCTGTTGAACCCATATTCACAACAAGGAAATCTGCCGCTGCTTCGTTAAGATGTTTTATTTCATTTCTCAGGATACTTGCAAAACCATAGAAAGTTTGTCCAAGTGTCATCGGCACGGCATCTTCCAGCTGTGTGCGTCCCATCTTTATAATGTGAGCAAATTCATCACCTTTTTTCTGCAAAGCTTCAATCAGAGCTTCAAGATGCGGTAAGAATTTAAGATGGCTTGCGTAAAGTCCCATGTGGATAGCTGTTGGATAAGCATCGTTGGTTGACTGCGAGCGGTTTATTGTGTCGTGAGGTGAGCAGAATTCATATTCTCCAGCTTTCTTTCCAAGATGCAATAATGCTATGTTAGCAATTACTTCGTTGGCATTCATATTGGTACTTGTTCCGGCTCCACCTTGAATCATATCCACCTGGAACTGGTCGTGATATTTTCCGTCGAGAATATCTTTACATGCAGCTTCGATGCTTTTCAGTTGTTCGTCGCTAACTAAACCTAAAGCGTTGTTAGCTTTTGCGGCAGCAAGTTTTGTATATGCCAGTCCGTGAATGAAAAGAGGATAATCCTGCAATTTGAACTTACTTATTGAGAAATTTTCAATACCTCTCAGTGTCTGTATTCCATATAGTGCGTCTGCCGGAAGTTCTCTTGTTCCCAGCAAATCATGTTCTGTTCTTGTATTTTTGATATTTTCCATAAGGCATTAATATTTAGCTGTTATTATTATATCGCAAAGATATAAACTAACATTATGTAAGCAAATATTATTGTGTTAAATAGTATTTTTATTGTTTTATATAGTGGAGTAGGGTATGATTAATGTATTTTGCTTACAAATTGTATGCGTAAATGTAATATCTCTTGGAGCAGAAAAAGCTATATTCCTATATGAATTTTGGCTGAAAGCCTTTAATTTTACAGCGTAGGGCGGATGAGCAATCATCCTAATATTGGCAATCCTTTTAAGAATGCCAATAAAGCGGAATTTAATGCGAGAATGAATTGTAATTCCACTTATACAGATGTAATGCTATACCCAAAAGAATAGCATTGTATTTAAGTAATATTTAAATACTATTTAAAAAGTATATATAAAGCTAGGGGATAATTAACCTCTTAGCTTTTTGTATTTTTAAGAAGAAAAATCACAATTCGTTTTGGGGAATAATCACATTTCGTTTTGAGGCTTGTAATCGTTACTATTTTTACAGGCTGATTTTTAGTAACGATTTAGTAACGGAACTTTGTCAGAAGTAGGCATTTTAGTGTCTTTCGATTGTTCGTCGGATAAATAAAAAAAGTCCCGTAAAACATTGATTTTACGGGACTTGTCTATTTCTTTCCTCCTAATTTCTTAGGTCGTTGCGGAAGCTGGGGGATTCGAACCCCCGGTACGGTTACCCGTACGGCAGTTTAGCAAACTGCTGGTTTCAGCCACTCACCCAAACTTCCAAATGTAGCGCATACGGGAATCGAACCCGTGTTTCAGCCGTGAGAGGGCCGCGTCCTGGGCCACTAGACGAAAGCGCCATATCTGTAGAAACTAAAAGCGGAAGCTGGGGGATTCGAACCCCCGGTACGGTTACCCGTACGGCAGTTTAGCAAACTGCTGGTTTCAGCCACTCACCCAAACTTCCAAATTTATTGTTTCTGCTTACGTTTTCTCTCAAACGCGGTGCGAAGATAGATGGATTTTTTGATTTGTGCAAACTTTTGCGATACTTTTTTTATGCCTTCTATGGTGTTGTTTCGATAGTTTTCTGATTCTAAACTGATTAAGATTTTTATTTTTTTTCTTTGAGTCGGACTGCTTGTCTGTATTTGTCGGATGTATTTTAATTTTTCAAAGGTTGGGATTTTTATATTCATTTTTGTAACTGTTGCAAATTGATAATATCACTAATTTTAGGTATTGTATAATTAGGCTTTATTGACTATCTTTGCATTCGGTTTTCAAATAGAGTAAAAACTAGATTAAATTATCAATTATGGCAATGAATTTTAAAGAAGGTCGTTGGAACCATGAAATCAACGTTACCGATTTCGTAAAGACTAACATTACCCCTTACGAAGGCGACGCCTCATTTTTGGCTGGTCCTACCGAACGTACAAAGGCTGTATGGAACAAGTGTCTGGAAGCTTTGGCTGAAGAACGTGCAAACAACGGAGTACGCTCGCTCGATCCTTCTACAGTTTCTACTATCACATCTTTTGCAGCTGGATATATTGACAAGGATAACGAAGTGATTGTAGGATTGCAAACTGATGAAGTGTTACGCCGTGCCATCAAACCTTTTGGAGGTATTAAGGTGGTAGAAAAAGCGTGCCGCGAAAACGGAGTAGAGGTTGACCCTAAGGTAAAAGATATTTTTACCCATTATCGCAAAACGCATAACGATGGTGTATTTGATGCATATACTGAAGAGATTCGTTCGTTCCGCTCTTTGGGATTTTTGACTGGATTACCTGATAATTATGCTCGTGGACGTATAATCGGTGATTACCGTCGTTTGGCATTGTATGGTATTGATCGTCTGATTGAGGCAAAACAGGACGATTTACGTCATCTTACAGGTCCTATGACTGATGAGCGAATCAGATTGCGTGAAGAAGTGGCAGAGCAAATTAAGGCTTTGAAGGAAATAAAAGTGATGGGACAGCAGTACGGACTCGATTTGAGTCGTCCGGCTACTACTGCACAGGAAGCTGTTCAGTGGGTATATATGGCTTACCTGGCTGCTGTGAAAGAACAGGATGGTGCTGCAATGTCACTTGGTAATGTTTCGTCATTCCTTGATATTTATATTGAGTATGATATGGCTCACGGAAATCTTGATGAGTTGCATGCTCAGGAGTTGATTGACCAGTTTGTCATTAAGTTGCGTATGGTGCGTCATCTTCGTATGCAGGCTTATACGGATATCTTTGCCGGTGACCCGACTTGGGTAACGGAATCTATTGGTGGACGTTTTAATGATGGCCGTACGAAAGTCACAAAGACTTCATTCCGTTTCCTCCAGACTCTTTATAACCTGGGTCCTTCTCCAGAACCTAACTTAACTGTTCTGTGGAGTCCGCAGTTGCCGGAAGGATTCAAGGATTTCTGTGCTCGTGTGTCGATTGATACATCATCTATCCAGTATGAAAATGATGATTTGATGCGTGAGGTACGTAATTCGGATGACTATGGTATCGCATGCTGTGTGTCTTATCAGGATATAGGTCGTCATATTCAGTTCTTCGGTGCACGTTGTAATCTGGCTAAAGCTTTGTTGCTGGCTATTAATGGTGGACGCTGTGAAAATACAGGAACACTGATGGTGAAGGATATTCCTGTGCTGACGGGAGATGTACTGAACTACGAAGAGGTGCTGGCTAACTATAAGAAGGTCTTGAAAGAAATGGCTCGTGTGTATAACGAAGCGATGAACATCATTCACTACATGCATGATAAATATTATTATGAAAAAGCTCAGATGGCATTTGTTGATACAAATCCGGTTATCAATCTGGCGTATGGTGTAGCGGGTATGTCTATTGCTGTCGATTCACTTTCGGCTATCAAATATGCTAAAGTTACCGCTAAACGTAATGAAATCGGCCTGACTGAAAGCTTTGATATCGATGGCGAATTCCCATGCTTCGGTAATGATGATGACCGTGTAGACCATTTGGCTGTCGACTTGATTTATTATTTTGATGAGGAATTGAAGAAGCTTCCGGTATACAAGAATGCAAAACCAACATTGTCTATTCTTACTATTACTTCAAATGTGATGTATGGTAAGAAGACTGGTGCAACTCCTGATGGACGTGCAAAAGGTGTTGCTTTTGCTCCAGGTGCTAACCCGATGCACGGACGTGATAAGAATGGTGCTGTCGCTTCTTTGAGCTCGGTTGCTAAATTGCGTTATCGTGACTCACAGGACGGTATCAGTAATACGTTCTCTATTGTTCCGAAATCGCTTGGTGTAGATATGGAGAATCGTGTAGAGAATCTTGTTACAATGATGGATGGCTATTTTATCAAGGGTGCTCATCACCTGAACGTAAATGTGCTGAACCGTGAGATGCTGGAAGATGCTATGGAGCATCCGGAAAAATATCCGCAACTTACGATTCGTGTTTCCGGATATGCTGTCAACTTCATTAAATTGAGCCGCGAGCATCAGTTGGAGGTTATTTCTCGTAGCTTCCACGAACGTATGTGATTTTTGTAATCATTACTTGATATGTAAAACATTTGTCGTTCTCCTCGCTGAGCTGGGCGGCAAATGTTTTTTCTTTAATTAATATTGAACAGATGATTAGAGTACATTCATATGAATCGCTTGGTACGTACGATGGTCCGGGGATTCGCCTTGTTGTCTTTTTGCAGGGCTGTAATTTCCGTTGTTTGTATTGTGCCAACCCTGATACCATTGATGCAAAGGGAGAGAGTAAGGAAACTGCTCCTGAAGATATTTTGAAGATGGCTGTCAGTCAGAAACCTTTTTTCGGAAAGAAAGGGGGAATTACATTTAGTGGAGGTGAACCGACTTTTCAGGCTAAAGCGCTGATTCCATTGTTTCGGATGTTAAAGGAGGAAGGTATTCATATCTGCGTTGATACTAACGGGGGTATCTGGAATGAAGATGTAAAAGAACTCTTTTCACTGGCAGACTTAGTTTTGCTTGATGTGAAAGAATTCAATAATGAACGTCATAAGACTCTTACCTCACGTAGCAATGAGCAAACACTTCGTACGGCGGCATGGCTGGAAGAAAATGGAAAACCATTTTGGCTGCGTTATGTACTGGTGCAGGGCTATAGCTTCTTTCGGGAAGATATTGAGGCGTTAGGAGAGAATTTTAAAGATTATCGCATGATACAACGGGTGGAAATTCTTCCGTATCATACCTTAGGAGTACATAAATATGAAGCAATGAAGCTGGAGTATAAACTGAAAGGTGTGAAACAAAATACGCCCGAGCAACTGGAAGAAGCCCGGACGTTATTTGAAAAGTATTTTGATACAGTTTATGTAAATTGATTTATACGCTCTGAATATAATCTTTCGAGTTATTTGTCAGCCTGATGCATGGTGTTTAACTTTGCATCAGGCTTTTTTATTTAGCGGTTATTCTTTTGCAAATGGATTGCATAGGCCAAGATGACAATAAAACAAAGCAACGGAACGATAAAGCCTGTAGCTGTGCTTATTGTATCTGCGATGTATCCCATAATTATGGGAGCTATGGCTCCTCCTACAATACTCATAATAAGATAGGAAGATGCGCGTTTAGTATGTTCACCTACACCTCGTATGGCAAGTGCGAAAATGGTGGGAAACATAATAGATTCGCATAGGAAGCAAAGAAAAAATGCTCCTACCGATATGACTCCCATACCTAACATCACTAAGATCATGGCTAGAATAGCTCCTGCCGCCATATACGTTAATAAACGTTCGGCACGGATGAATCCCATCAGCCAGCTTCCTCCCATTCTGCCGGCCATAAAAAGTCCCATGCCGACAAATGACAACCAGAGGGCTGCCTCACGTGCGGATATACTGATGTGCTCTGTCACATAATTGATGAAGAAACTGTTAATACCTGTTTGAGCTGCAACATAAAAAAACAGAGCTATCAGTCCGAAGGTAAAATTGCGATGCTGCCATAAAGAACTTTGCTTATTGTTTGCAGTTTCGACTGGCTCTTCGGCAAGTGTAATTTCAGGCAGATGAATGCGTGAGAAAACAATTGCTACGAGCAGAACTAATATGCCGATAATGGCATAGGGGATAGCAATACTTCCGCTTCCTCCATCTGCGGCAAAGAGGAACAAGCCTCCTACCAGTGGGCCGCAGATCCAGCCCAGTCCATTGAATGATTGTGCCAGATTTATTCGTCTTTCGGCGGAGTCTTTATCGCCTAACACCGTTACATATGGGTTGGCTGCTGTTTCTAGGCAGGTTAATCCACATCCGATAATAAACAGTGAGAGTAAGAAAAATTCGAAAGACATGATCTGTTCTCCGGGGATAAACATGAGTGCACCGATGCCATAAAGCAATAACCCAGTGACAACTCCTGCCCGATAGCCATGACGACGGATTATTTCTCCTGCTGGCATGGCCATCAGAAAGTAACCCCCATAAACTACCGCTTGTATAAGTGCTGAATGAGTTTTTGAAATACTTAATGCATCTTGAAAATGTTTGTTTAGCACATCCAGAATGCTATGTGCAAATCCCCATAAAAAGAATAGTGTAGTGATAAGTACAAACGGGACGAGGTAATTTACCCCGTCGGCCGTTTGCACCAGTCTTATTTTTGGTTTCATATGTTTTTGTTTGATAGTTATTAACTACGGCTTACCTCCAGACCTTTATTGGAAAGGCTCATTTCTACAAAACGGGCACGGTCGTTTGGCGGGTTCTGGGTAAGTATTTTACGAATACGCAAGGCGGCTTCAGGGTCTTTGGCAACCATGTATAGATAGCCACCGCCTCCGGCTCCTGGAAGTTTATAACCCAAACAAAGATCATCTATCTGTTGGGTAATGGCCGCTACACTGTTAGGATTGGTTCCTGAATCGAGTGCCTGATTCTGTTGCCATGTTTTGCGTATTAATCTTCCCATTTCCTCGAAACTGTTTCGCTGGATTGCATCGTATAGATCGATGGCATGTTGTTTCATTTGTCCCAGTAAATTCAAGTGCTCTGTAGAATTGAGGAACATGCCACGTACGATTTCTGCCAAAATACCTTTTGCGGTACGTGTGATACCTGTATAGTATAATAGATGACATTTTTGATATTCATCGTGTGTAAACAAGTGTTCTGGCAACCAGCGTACCATTGGCTCCTGGTTCCATCCGGGTTGTGTCTGCAAGAGTTTCACACCTTGAAGCACGCCTCCGTATTGATCTTGCCATCCGCCTCCGGTTGTAAGCAACTGTTCTAATATCAGTGTACGGCTTCCGATTTCGTGTTTGTCCCAGTTTAAGCCACAAAAATCGTTTATTGCTCCTAATACAGTAGAGGCTAGGATAGAGCTTGTTCCTAATCCTGAGCCGGCTGGAATAGCAGACAATAGTGTTACTTCTATACCAGCTCCGAATGAACGTAATTTTTCTTCCAGTGAAGTACATCTTTCTGCCGAGAAGTCGGGATGGAAACCTGCCAGTACTAACGCTGCCTTAGGAATAGAGAAGGGAGAGCCTACTTTATTGAATGTATGTAGTTCATCGAAAGTGGTGATAACTTCCATTGCACCCAAGTCGATGGAACGAAGGATGATTTTATACTCATTACAGGGTTTGACATAGACTTGTAACGGGGGTTGACCGTTTAGCTCTATTGCAATGTTTACCACGTTTCCTCCTTCCATCAAACTGTATGGAGGGGTATCTGTCCAACCTCCAGCTAAGTCTATACGTACCGGACTGCGTCCCCATACAATCTGGTCCGGATACACCGAAAGACGAGGGTGCTGTTTATGGTCGACTGTTGAAGTAAGCCCTTCACGCATCAGGCTGAAAGCTTTTTCTTCTTCCCGTGCTATTTCTTCTACCAAATGGCCGTCTGAATCACGCAGTTGTAATGTTCGTGCACGGAACATTGCATCGCTGATACGGGTCATTAACGGTGCAGAGGAGGGAAGGGGAGCGGGTAATTCTAATTGATGATGTGCATATTCTTCGGCTGCTTCTTGCAAATTGAGCTGATAGAATACACTGCGTTCATAATTTTTAGCCAGGGCAGTCCAGCTGTTTTTACGGAAAGCTTCACGCTGCTCTGTCAGACGGCGCAGATTGGCATAAGCTGAAATCTCATCGGCTGAAACTTTTTGTGCGTGTATCCAGATATCTTTTCCCTCGTTCAACTTCGGCTCGTCTGTCATCCAACGCATGACAATTCCAAGTTCGTCGACAGATGTACATATCGGGAATATGCGTGCAGCCTGAAGATCATGGTTACATGCTATTTCATCAGCTGTCAGGTCACGGTCTGATAACCATTTCTGAACCGGTATTCCTTGATATAAGGTTGAACCATCTTTCAGACTGCCTTTGAAAGCGTCATTAAATCCATAGGGACGGGGCACATAATTACTTTCTCCCATCGGTATGACGTCAATACAGATTCCCTCAGGAATATTGATGTGCCATTGATTGACAGGTACTCCTGTTATGATATTGCGCTTATGGAGTGTCCAGTTTTTACTTATGCAACTGTTTTCTATCCATACCTCTGAGTTTTCGGATGTCAGTGTATAGTCGGTCAGTGCATTTTGCACGAAGATAGCCGGATGAGGCTTTACTTTCTTGTGCATAATTGCTCTCTGGTCGATTACGCAATTTTGTATTGCCAGTGTAGACGAAATCATCTCCCGGCTTGTTCCATAGTGATGAAATTCACCACCCAGCAATGGCAGGATTGCTACTGTAAGTTTGTTTATTTCGGGATCGTTGATACGAGGATGGCTGCCTAGAGCTGGTCCGAAGTCAGAATACATATCGTAGAAGCCGATTGATCCATCCTCTTTGAGTGAACGTTTTACCATTAACTCTACAGCCCGGTCACTTAGCAGCCAGATGCCAATATCCATCAGAAACAGATAGTTTTGCATCAATGCTCCTAATTCATCTACACTCGGCTTTTGAAGCATGAAGTCCAGCTTTTCGGGAGTATTGCGTGATGAAACAAATACACCGTGATTCTTTGCCAGTTCAGGATCTACCCACAGTCCGTAACATACAACGTCTGCATCGGGGATTTCTTGTAAGGCTTGTTCTGCACGGATATATACATCTCCGCTGGCAATAAGTGTATGCAATTTCTCCGGGGCTTTCTGCATGATTTGCTCATACAGGGGAAGCTGAAGTGACAATAAGTTTTGTGTAAGCTTTTGACCACGTCCCCAGCGGAAAACTGGGATTGGGGTAAGTATTTTACCGGAAGGAGCATATGAGGGCAATCTCCGACTTTGGCCGCCGGCGTGTAGCAGGATACGTTTTTCGTGAGCAAGCCATTCTGTGAGTGGAGTAGTGTCACTTTCGCTGTTTTTGCATGTTTGTAATAGCCATGCAGTTCCACCACCTGAACCTAACTTTGAACCTACCGGATCGGATGTACAGAACCATTCTTGATGGTTGGCATGCTCTATATCGTGAAAACATTCCACCAGATTAGGTGGAAGCGATAAAAGTTTCTTCATATTGGATTATGTCGTTTGATGATTGATGCAAATACCTTTCAGATACCATTCGTAAAGGCGATGTATTCCTTCGTCAATTTCTACTTTGTGATGCCAGCCTAAGGCATGAAGTTTAGAAACGTCGGTAAGCTTACGCATTGTGCCATCAGGTTTTGATGAATCCCATTGCAGCTTGCCCTTAAAGTCTATTTCTTTCATGATTTTTTCTGCAACTTCACGGATTGACAGCTCTTTTCCTGTACCTACGTTGATGTGGCAGTTGCGTACTTCTTTTGCCCCTTCTGCATAGGTATCTTTGAAATCGACATTTAATAATACATGTACGCTGGCGTCTGCCATTTCCTCACTCCATAAAAATTCGCGTAATGGCTTGCCTGTTCCCCATAAAGTAACGGCTTGAGGGGTAATGCCGAATTTAGCCAGTTTATCAAGAATTTCCTGGTCTGTGCAGTTGCCGTCTACACCTTCTACCGGACGCAGGTTGATATCTTTTCGTACAGCTTCCCAGTTATTCGTATTCAAGCATTTAGCAAGATGGATTTTACGGATCATTGCTGGCAATACATGACTGTTTTCCAGATGAAAATTATCATTAGGACCATACAGGTTGGTTGGCATAACAGCAATGTAGTTCGTGCCATACTGCAAATTGAAACTTTCACACATTTTCAGTCCGGCTATTTTGGCGATGGCGTATGGCTCATTAGTATATTCTAACGGAGAAGTAAGAAGAGCTTCTTCTTTCATTGGCTGCATCGCTTCACGAGGGTAGATGCATGTACTGCCTAAAAACAATAATTTCTTTACCCCGTGACGGAAACTTTCACCTATTACATTCTGCTGAATCTGTAAATTGCGGTAAATGAAATCAGCGCGGTATTGCAGGTTGGCCATAATTCCTCCTACATGTGCAGCTGCTAATACTACGGCATCAGGCTGTTCTTTGTCAAAGAACTCTCGTACTGCTATCGGATCCAACAAATCAAGCTCTTTATGGGTACGTCCTACCAGATTGGTAAAACCGCGTTGCATCAAATTATTCCAGATGGCAGATCCAACCAGACCTCGGTGTCCTGCCACGTATATTTTTGAAGATTTGTCTAGCATTGTGATTCTCTTTTTTAAAGTAGGAACGCGAACTTAATCACTAAGTCCGCGCCCCAAATTCATTTTTAATGAATTTATCGGTAAAAATAAAGTAGTGTCTTTTGCAGGAAATGACACTGCTATATTGATTTATAATGCAATTTTTTTACGAATTTCATATCATGCTCTACCATGATACGGACTAATTCTGCAAAAGGCGTTTTGGTAGGATTCCATCCCAAAAGAGTCTTGGCTTTCGTTGGATCTCCTAAAAGTTGTTCTACTTCACATGGGCGGAAGTATTTGGGATCTACTTCAACTAATACTCGTCCGGTTTCACGGTCAATACCTTTTTCGTCTACTCCACTACCTTGCCATTCAAGTTCAATACCTAAATAGTGGAAAGCTAGTGTACAGAATTCACGTACTGTATGCATTTCTCCTGTAGCAATGACAAAATCTTCAGGGGTATTGTGCTGTAAAATAAGCCACATGCATTCTACATAATCCTTAGCATAACCCCAGTCGCGTTGTGCATCTAGATTACCTAGATATAACTTATCCTGAAATCCTTGTTTAATGCGTGCTGCAGCCAATGTGATCTTTCGCGTAACAAAAGTTTCTCCACGTCGTTCTGATTCATGATTGAACAAGATACCGTTTACAGCAAACATTTTATAACTTTCACGATAGTTCTTTGTTATCCAGAAACCATATTGCTTTGCTACACCATAAGGCGAACGGGGATAGAACGGTGTGGTTTCCTTTTGTGGAACTTCCTGCACTTTGCCAAAGAGTTCTGAGGTAGAAGCCTGATAGATGCGACAGGTTTTTTCCAAACCGCAAATACGTACAGCTTCCAATAAGCGTAACGTGCCTATGGCATCGGCTTCGGCTGTGTACTCTGGTACGTCGAATGATACTTTTACATGGCTCTGTGCTGCTAGATTGTAGATTTCTGTAGGATGAATATCACCAATAATTCGGATAAGCGAACTGGAGTCTGTCATATCTCCCCAATGTAGGTTCACCAAACGTGACTGTTTCATGTCGCGCACCCATTCATCCAAGTAAAGGTGTTCGATACGTCCCGTATTGAACGATGAAGAACGGCGTAAAATACCGTGCACTTCATATCCTTTTTCTATAAGGAATTCGGCAAGGTATGAACCGTCTTGTCCGGTAATACCGGTTATTAAAGCAACTTTTCTCATAAATAAAACTTTACTGAATAGGTTGGTTTTTTTATTTCTCAACACAAAGATATGTCAAAAAAGCTGTATTGCCAAGTGCGGTTTATATTATTTCCATATTATTCACGTCTTCTTGAAATTGGATTTTTCGGCAAATGGCTCTACGATTTATTTGTTTACGTACCCAGTGTATTCCCTTTATTTTTATTAAGTTATAAAGTACGATAGGTAAAATCTGTTACATGCACTTCACCTTCACCTCCTGCATATATGCCAGGACGGAGAGAGAGGAATTCTCCCAATGTATTGTGATGGTAGCCTTGCATGTCAAATCCCCATGGATATTTGTGCCATGTCTTACCGTCGATGCTGTACCATCCGGAAATAATGTTGTCATAATTGCGTAAGCGTACCCATAAGCGGCATTTTCCATCATTTACGGTTATTTCCGTTTTGGGCTGGCTGGTATGTATGGCTCCACGGCGGTAACGAAGAAGTTCACCGGGACGGAATCCTAACCCAAAATGCATGTCTTTATTGTAGTAGATGACTAATCCGGCTGAAGCTTCTGCATTATTCAGTTCAAGGCATGCTTCGATTTCATACCGGTGATCACCTGCACGTGCAAGAAGGGGAGAGGCATCTTTGGGACTTTTACCTTTTGCTTTCAGTGTGATGAGTTCTGGAGTGACATGGAAGCGTGCGGAGAAGTTTTCTCCGGCTGCTTGCCAGATAAAATCCTTCGCTGTACGCAATGACGGACGTTGAGGCTCCGGCAATGGAGCGGGTTTGTCTGTGAGATGTAGCCATCCGTCATCACCTATAACAACTTCACGTGTTAAAGTTTGTCTTCCTAACGTAAGATATCCTTTCTCATATCCATGGAAAAAAAGCATCAATTTACCTTCTGGAGTATCAACTACTGATCCGTGTCCTTGACTCCACCAGGTTTCTTGTGGTGACTGAGTTCGTAATAATGGATTCTCTGGCGCATTTTCCCAAGGACCGTGTACGCTTTTTGAACGTGCCTGTACTACCATGTGTCCTGTAGGAGGTCCGGCAGTTCCACCTTCAGCCGCTAGTAGATAATACCAATCATTGATTTTTTTCACATTCAGGCCTTCTAATGAGAAGCTTTCTATATCCCATTCTTCAGGTATCTCCCAACCTTTATAGATGATTTCAGGCTTACCTGTAATGGATAGTCCGTCGGCGCTTAATGGATGTAAATCGCCTGCGCTGAGTAATAGATATCGGTTACCTTTTTCATCCACTACATGCTCAGGATCTATTCCTCCTACTTTCAGATCCACAGGTTTACTCCATGGACCTTCAGGGCTGTCTGCCCATGTAACCATATTCGTTTTTTCTCCTTTTTCATTGCGGGTCGGGAAATAGATATAAAAACGGTTGTCGTACACACAAATATCAGGAGCCCAAATGTCACCTGTATATTCGGGTAATGCTGCCGAGCAGGGAGTCCAGTCTGCGAGATTTTTTGAACTGTATACCACTAGTCCCGGAGTGTAGATGAATGACGAATGTACCATGTAATAAGTGTTACCTACGCGTACTACTGATGGATCTGGCATATCGCCTTCCAACAGGCGAACTGTTGTTGAAACGGGCTCGGTTTTGTCTTGTTTTTTCTGATTCTCCGTAGCTGTACAACTTGTAAATAAGGCTGCAAGCAGAAGAGCATAAATGCTGGTTCTCATAGTTAATAAAATTTGTGTTAAGTGTTATGTTTCGCAAGTTCGTCAAAATAAGTGAAATATCCAAATATTTAGATATCTCAGGTAAATGTGTATCGATAAAATCAGGCGTTGAAGAAAAAATAACAGTAAATTTTGGAAATTCCCAATTCTTTTCAGAATCGGTAGGTAGTTTTGCAATAGAAAATTAAACGAAAACAAATAATAACTCTTTAAAAACTTATGATTATGAAAAAGTTAGTATTTTTCTTGGTGTGTTTGTTTACAATGCAGGTTGTAGTGGCTGACAATGATAAGCCTGTCACTTTTGAACAGCTTCCTCAAGCGGCTCAGAGTTTTGCAGACCGTAATGTGGCTTTCTCAAAAATGGATAAAGATATATTTGATGTTACTTATGATGTCATGTTCGTTAACGGTGATAAATTGGAATTTGACAAGCAGGGTAACTGGAAAGAGATGAAGTGTAAACATGGTTTGGTGCCTGAAACTGCAGTTCCGGCACAGATTGTAAAATATGTAAAAACAAATTACCCGGAAGCGAAAATCTTGCAAATAGAAAAAGACCGCTATGAATACGAAGTAAAGTTATCGAATTTTTGGGATTTGAAGTTTGACTTGAAATTTAATTTGATTGATATGGATCGTGATGACGATTAAAAAAGGAAGATAATTTTAAAGTGGCATGCCTCCTCTATAGTATTAGAAAGCATGCCACTTTTTTTAAGGTTGTTTTTAGTATAGTTCTTTGCCGTAAGAGAACAGCCAATCTGCATCTTTCAATAGCGGATGGTGTTTGTCTTTTTCTGAAAGAATTACTTTCTCGGCAGGAATTTTCCAGTCTATGCCAAGAGCAGGATCATCCCAGGCAATAGCTCCTTCACTTTGAGGTGCATAGAAATTATCGCATTTATACTGGAAAATAACTTCATCAGTCAGCACGCTGAATCCATGTGCAAAACCACGTGGTATAAAAAATTGACGGTGGTTTTCTTCTGTCAGTTCTACTGCTACATGCTGTCCGAATGTTGGAGAACCTTTTCGGATGTCAACTGCAACATCAAGTACAGCTCCTTTTACAACGCGGACTAGTTTGCTTTGTGCAAAAGGTGGTTTTTGGAAGTGTAATCCGCGTAAAACACCATAACTTGATTTACTCTCATTGTCTTGTACAAAGCGTACGGTACGTACCTGCGCATTGAAATCTCTTTCGGAAAAAGATTCAAAAAAATATCCTCTGTCGTCCTTAAACAGACGGGGCTCAATGATGACTACCCCGTCGATTGCTGTTTTGATAACGTTCATCTTTCGTATAATCGTTTTTTAATCGTTTAGTCCCAATTCGTCTATAACTTTCAGCAGGTACTGACCATATTGGTTCTTTAGCATTGGTTGTGCCAGCTGACGCATCTTCTCAGCGGTGATCCAGCCATGACGCAAAGCTATGCCTTCCAGACATGCTACTTTTAGTCCTTGACGTTTCTCTATTACTTCAATGTAGGTGGATGCTTCGGCTAGTGAATCGTGAGTACCTGTGTCAAGCCATGCAAACCCGCGGCCTAACGTCTGTACTTTCAGTTCTCCGTCGGCAAGGAAGCGTTGGTTTACTGTTGTAATTTCCAGCTCACCACGTGCCGATGGTTTTATATTTTTTGCCACATTTACTACTTTGTTCGGATAGAAATAAAGTCCTGTTACGGCATAATTAGATTTCGGATGTTCTGGCTTTTCTTCAATGGAAAGGCAATTTCCAGCCTCATCAAATTCAGCAACACCGTAACGTTCCGGATCACTTACCCAATAACCAAATACTGTTGCTTTGGCTTCTTCTTCAGCTGTTCGTACAGCTTCTTTCAGCATTGCGGTGAATCCATTTCCATGAAAGATATTGTCACCCAATACCAGGCAGGCAGCATCGTTACCGATAAATTTTTCTCCAATAATGAATGCTTGCGCCAGACCATCGGGTAAGGGCTGTTCTGCATATTCAAAATGAACACCGAAATCGCTTCCATCCCCTAATAGACGACGGAATCCCGGAAGATCATGTGGAGTAGATATAATAAGTATTTCCCGGATTCCGGCAAGCATCAGTACCGAAATGGGATAATATATCATAGGCTTATCAAAAATAGGGAGCAGCTGCTTTGAAACTCCTTTTGTGATGGGGTAAAGGCGGGTACCTGAACCTCCTGCTAAAACTATACCTTTCATAATTCCTTTGTTGTGTATTTCTATTTCTATGCAAAGTAAAAAGTTTTTCTTATATTGGCAAAGTTTTTGGATATAAACTCATTATATATTGGATTTTCCGTATTTTTGTAAAGCTAATGAATTTATTGCACAAAAAATAAAGTTGAATGAATAAACGACATTATCTGGTAGCAGCCATGTGTCTGATGACGTTGGCGGCATGTACACAGAAAACAGAATTGCCTGAGAACCCGAAAGATAAAGAAGAATACCGAGATAGTCAGGGAAATAGCTGGATTTACAATGCGATGCTGATGCGTTGGGCACTTATGCCTTCTCTGACTAATGGCTTGAGTACCACTCATTATTATTATCCGAAGTCTGGTTCATGGACCGATGCCAATGGCTCTCGTGTGAATCCTCCTTCGGGAGTGAAAGTCAGCCCATCGGGTACAAGTAAATCGAAATCGAGTGGGAATGTATTTGGTACTACCCGCCGCTCATATAGCATTCACGGATAAATCAGGAGCAGATGGAAAGATTCAATATGACCCCTCGCTCTGATTATAGGGAGAAAATTGAAGCTATTGGGTTCGATTTTCATGGTGATTATTGGCGTGAGGAAGCTTATTACCGTTTTACTCCCGCAGAAATAGAGCGACTTGAAGAGGCGACAAGAGAAGCCTATCGTATGTATTGTGAGGCTGCTGAATACATTATTTCAGAAAAGCCGGATTTTATGGAGCGTATGTTGCAGATACCTGCTGAGGTATGTGAACGCATCTGTGAGTCCTGGAACCGGGATGAATTGAGTTTGTATGGACGTTTCGATTTTCTGCTTGACGAGAAAGGTGTTCCTCGTATTTTGGAATTTAATGCAGATACGCCTACATCCCTGCTCGAAGCGTCAGTCATTCAGTGGCAGTGGAAAGAAGAATGTTTTCCTGAATGTGACCAATATAACGGTATTCATGAAGGTTTGGTTCAATCGTGGAAAGATATATTCCCTGCGGGAAGCAATATACACTTTGTCGGAGCTCTTGATGATCATGAAGATACTGGAACATTACAATATCTGGCAAGTACTGCTATGGAAGCTGGATATTCTACACGTGTGCTTGACATTAATAGCATGAATTTGCAAAATGGTCTTTTTTATGACCCTTCCGGTGAATGTATTCAGAAATGTTTTAAACTTTATCCTTGGGAATGGATGATTGATGAAAGCCCGGATGGATGTCTGGCTCAGGTTGAGTGGCTGGAACCAATTTGGAAGCTGGTGATGTCGAACAAGGCTATTTTAAGTATACTGTATGAATTGTTTCCTGATTCTCCTTATGTATTACCCTGTTATTTGTCACGTCCACAGCAAGGAGTATTTTGTAAGAAACCAGTTTTCTCGCGCGAAGGGCACAATGTAAGTGTGGTTGATATTCGTCAATGGGAAGAACATGCGCTTCTGAAAGAGACAGAAGGTGATTATAATACGGGAGCTTATGTATATCAGGAATATGTAAAGCCTGTGGCTTATAGCGGACGATATCCTGTCATTGGTTCATGGATAGTGGGCGGAGAGCCTGCCGGAATCGGTATTCGTGAAAACCGAACAGAAATAACCGACAATCTCTCCGAGTTTGTTCCACATATTATTTCATGCCTCTAGCCTTGTAGATGCGTTCCTTTGCATTGTTGATGCTTTGGAACTTTTCCTCGGCAGCCTTGCGAATATCTTCTCCCAATGTTGCTACACGGTCGGGATGGTGTTTCAGCGCAAGGCGTCGATAGGCAGCACGGACCTCGTCGTCGGTAGCCGTAGGTTCTACTTCCAGAACTTTGTAAGCTTCCTCTAAAGAATTGCCAGACAAGTTCAGCATAGACTCTACCTCTTTGGCTGACAATTGCATAGACTGTGCAACTTCTTTTAAAGCATCTATTTCGGCGGCGCATACATTTCCGTCGCTGCGGGCAATTTGTGCCAGGAAGCTCAGAAGTTGCAAACGTTCTTCATAACTCATGTTGGCAGCAATCTGTGCTCCGCATTCGCGGATGGTATTCTGAAAAGCATAAGGATTGGTTGCTTCCATACGTTTGCGCTGTTCGAATAAGTTAAGCAATATCTGCTCTCCTTCGGCTACAGCGTCTTCTCCAAAATTTGTTCGCAGGAACCGCCGTACAAATTCCATTTCGCTATGCATGATTTTTCCGTCTGCGCGAATGATGTACGAAGCCATGACAAGCAGTGAGAACAAAAAACTATTTCTCTGTCCGGTATATGTTTCATTGCCGGCATCCATATTTTCAGGAGCGTATGCAGCTTTGTCGAACAGTGAACCGATTGCATAACCTGCAAGTGCACCTAGCGGTCCCATAGCCATAAAGCCCATGATGCCGCCAATCCATTTTCCTAATTTCATATTTTCTATCTTTGAGTTTGAGTCGGTAAAGTTAGTAAAAACAATGCATATTCTATAAAAGAATGCAGGATGATATTTCGCTGATATGTAGAAAACCTTTACATTTGCAGCATGATGAAACCACAATTATTAATTGGAGCAGCTACTTCAGGTAGTGGAAAAACGACTTTTACGATGGGACTGTTGCGTGCGCTGAAAAAACGTGGCTTACAGGTACAGCCATTTAAATGCGGTCCCGATTATATAGATACACAGTTTCACGCAATAGCATCTGGACGACTTTCGATAAATCTTGATACTTGGATGATGCATCATCATCACATGCAGCGCATCTATAATTTATATGCAGAAAATGCAGATGTATGCGTGACAGAGGGAGTTATGGGCTTGTTTGATGGTTATAGCCGCGATAAAGGAAGTGCAGCCGAGATAGCAAATCTGCTGAATTTGCCTGTTGTATTGGTTATAAATGCACGGGCAGCAGCTTATTCTGTTGCTCCGATGCTATGGGGATTCAAGCATTTTGCACAAAAAGTGAAGATTGCTGGAGTTATATTTAATCAGGTTTCATCGGCTTCGCATTATGCTTTTTTGAAGGACGCATGTACAGATGCTGGCATTGAAGCTTTAGGTTATATTCCTTTTGCTGATGAGTTGTATATTCCATCCCGTCATTTGGGACTTACGCTTACAAGCAAGTCTTCGATGAATGACGTAGCAGAAAAAATATCCATCCTGATAGAAAAATACGTTGATATAGACAAGCTGATTAGTTTATGTCAGGCTGTATTTCCATGTCCTTATACATTACCTTATGTATCGGAAGAAGGTATAAATGAGGTTTTTCAGCGGAAAATAAGAATTGCAGTGGCCAGAGATGAGGCTTTTTGTTTTACGTATCATGAAAATTTGAAGCAGTTGTCGAAATGGGGGCATATAACATATTTTAGCCCCCTGAGAGATAATAAACTTCCAGCTGCTGATCTGGTTTATCTGCCTGGAGGCTATCCGGAATTATATGTTCGTCGTTTACACCATCGTAAAGAGATGATGCAGCAGTTGCGGACTTATGCAGAGCGTGGAGGAAAAATATTTGCAGAATGTGGTGGAATGATGTATCTGGCACGTACGCTTACCGTCAAAAAAGGTAAGATATATGATATGGCAGGTATTTTACCCATAGACTGCACGATAGAGCATCCTTCTCTTAATTTAGGCTATCGGGAAATGAAATACAAAGGTGTGTTGCTTCGTGGGCATGAATTTCATTTTTCCATGACAACATCTTCTGACGTTTTGCATTCGGTAGCGCAATTGTACGATGCTTATGGTTCTGAAGTCAACACCCCTTTGTACAGATATAAGAATGTTATAGCCGGATATACTCATTGGTATTGGGGAGAAACAAATCTTATGCAATTATGGGAATAGCTTATAGGTGAATTAGATTTTTCGGATGATACGGGCTGGTACACCTCCCACAATCGTATTTTCGGGAACATCTTTTGTTACTACCGCACCTGCTGCTATTACCGCATTGTCACCTATGGTAACACCTTGTAGAATGGTAGAGTTGGATCCAACCCATACGTTTTTTCCAAGTGTGATAGGGGCAGGATATGTTGTCTGGCGGTCTTCTGGGGCTAATCCATGATTTAATGTTGCAAATACCACATTATGTCCAATCTGGCAACCATCGCCTAAAGATACTCCTCCGTGGTCTTGAAAATGACAGCAGGCATTAATGAATACATTTTTCCCCACTGTAATGTTTTTACCAAAGTCAGTATAAAATGGAGGGAAAACTCTGAAAGATTCATCTACAGTTTTTCCAAAAAGGCGTGATAATAAGTTGCGTACTTCTTCGGGAGTATGGTAGGCGTTATTCAGTTCAAAAGTGATACGTCGTGCCTCATTGCTCATATCATTCATAAACTGATGTATTTCTGCCGTATTGAGAGCACGGCCTGTCTTTACGTATGCTAAAAATCAGAAAGCTCCATAGTTATAGTATTATTAATTTATGGCAAAGATACTTCCTATGGTACAATTTGGTGTAGATAAATTACAGATATTGTAACCTCTATTACAGATTTTAACGGAGATGTAAGTAAAATATCTCTTGGAATAGGAGTTTGATAAAATGCATAGCGTGATGGTTGGTAAATGATGAGTGTTTATGTTCCTCCTTTACTGTATGAAAAGAAGAACATAAACACGTAAGATTCATTTATTTTTCAGGAATTACTTCGTTCAGGCAAGTTATGGCATTGAGTGTTCTCGGATAACCTATATAAGGTAATAATTGGGTTGCAACTGCGAGTAATTTTAACTTGTCATTTCCGACATTTACGTTTCCTGTAATGTGTCCTTTTACTTGTGGTTCGCATCCTCCTAATGAGATCAAAATTGCAAATGTAAGTAATTCTCGGGTCGGTATATCAAACACAGGGCGGGTCTGGTAATCGCCAAAGCAATTTGCAGATAGGAATTTTTGTATGTGTAATTGATTCTCCGGAGATGTTTCATACATCCGGTCTATTTGATCGCCGAAGATACTCTTCTGAAGCGCGAGGCCTTTTTCCTGTCTTGTTTCGGGTTGCAGTATAGATTGCGGTGCCAAAGGCAGTTTTACACCTCTGTTTTCCAGAAATTTATTTGCAATTTCCACCATCTCTTCTACCTTTGCCATTCCGGCATAGGGTACGGCGTGATAAAGTACTTCTTTTATTTCTAGCGGAGTGATTCCGTTTGAAAGAGCTGCATGAAGTGTTTGGAGATATGTTGTTTTTGCATTTACTGTTATAGCCGAAGCCATAGTTACCAGAATACGTGTGCGGGTATCCAGGTTACTGTATTTTTGTACCTCACCAAAGGCAAAGTTACCAAATATTTTTGTTAACTCAGAATCAGAAACAGCCAGTTTGTCATTTACGCTGGAATACCATGTAGCCTGATTTCTTGCTGCTTCTGCTGAAAGTGTATTACTTTGTGAGGTCGCAGCAAGGTATTGCTCATCGTCAACAGGTTCCAGCCAGGTGTTTTTATTACTCTATGGGTTACATTCTATTGCGAGATGTGAAAACCAATTGTCAGGAGCTGCTCCGTGCCAATGAATTACGTTTGGAGCTATTTCTACGATATCACCAGGGAGTAGCAAACGTGCCGGTTTGCCTTTTTCCTGATAATATCCTTTTCCTCCTACGGCTATCAGGAGCTGTCCTCCTGTATGGCTGTGCCAGTTGTTCCTGCATCCTGGTTCAAAGGTAACATTACATACAGGAGTGTTTAGGTCTTTATTGCTTGTGAGCGGAGCCAGGTATGATTTCCCGATAAAAAATCTGGCATATTGAACATTCTCTTCACCTAAAGGAAACGCACTAAGGTATTCGGGGAGTTGTTTTTCTTTTTCCATATTCTGTGCTTTTAATGTAGTCATTGGGAACATTATTGCAGTTGTAATACATACTAATATAAAATCCTTTATTCTCATAGTACAATCGTTTTATGATTTGTCATATTCGTGTACTGCAAAAATATTGGCTTTTATATAATGGGTACGTAACCAAATTACTGTTTTTTCTACCCGAATTACCGAAACACATGCTTTGTGTAAGGAAACATACATTTTCTATTCTGGATGAATTTCATTGGGTGAAGGTAATTGTTTCCATCCTTCTCCAAAAGTATCATAGGCATCAGTTACTACAACAAATGCTCGGGGATCTGCCTTTTTTATCGTAAGTTTTACACCTGCTACTTCTTTATAACTTACTACGAGGAAAATCATTTCTTTCTCCTTGCCTGTATATAGTCCGCTGCTCTTAATACAAGTTGCTGTACGGTCAAGATCTTTTAGTATGTACGTATGCAGTTCTGTCATTTTTTTATCGCTGATTACAAATATCAGCTTGTCATTTTTGGCTCCGTTTATCATATATGCTATCACTCTTGAAATAATGAAAATAGCGATGAGGGAGTAAAGTGACAAATGCCACGAAGGTTGTATAGAATCTTCTGCACTACCTATGCCAAAGCCAATGACTGCCAGTCCGAAACATACTACGGTTCCGTCAACTAAAAGTATGGCTTTTGAGAAGCGTATGTGGCAGTATTTTTGGAGTAACATTCCTACGATATCACTTCCGCCTGTAGTGGCTTCGTTGCGTATGACAATTCCTGTTCCTATTCCGATTAAAGCTGCACCTATAACACAGGCTAGCATCAGATGATCAGATAAGTTCATGCTTCCACCTGCAAGCTGTGCTGGATCGAGTGCTTCCAATGCTTCTTTGGTAGGATAAACTAGTTTGGATATGATATTCATCAGTAAAGGGGTAATGAGTGCGGCAGCAATCGTACGTGAACCAAGTTTGGCTCCCAGCAAAACGACTGAAAGAATGAGCAATGGAATATCGAACATGTAGCCAAACGTTCCTACCTGAATCGAAGGAAATAGGTTATGAAGTACGATACTGGCTCCATACACACCCCCTGGAACAATGTTGTATGGATTGATGAAAAAGACAAAGCCAGCTGCCAGAATAATGCATCCTATCAGGATACTGAACCATGAGTAGAGCGTATTTTTCATATAATTTCTATTTTTATGCAACAAATTTACATAAAAACTAGCATTTTAAAACACTATTCGTGAAAAATAAAAAAATGTTCCATTTGTTTACTTTTGCTGGTTTTATTCCTTAGTTAATTATTTTTGAATTAAATGTTATGATTAAAAAATTGATATATATCATGTTAAATGCCTTTTAGATGCTTTTTTTCTTATTCTTTTGAACAAAAAAAGAATTCAATACGTTCTTGGATAGAGAAATGATATGTGATTTTTTTTATATTATACTTAATTTTGTATCTGTTTTTAAAAAGGAACATAGGCATATACAGAAATATTTTTAATACATTATATATAGCAAAAGCAATAAACGAATGAAGAAAATTACTTTTTTTACTTTTTTATGTAGTCTGTTGCTGGTGGCTTGTAGCCGTGAGGAGTGGAGTAATACGGCTAATACAGATACACCTGAGGCAGTTTTTAAGTTGTATGATGCAGACTACGAAGGTAACCTCTCACGTGCAACTACATTAGAAGAATCCCGTTACGATCGTTTGGAGTATTGTATTGTAGATGAAGCAGGAGTACGTGTGCGGGATATAAAAAGCAAGTATAATCCATCAACTGCAGAAATTTATGTAGAAGGTTTGCATGAAGGTAATTACCGTTTATTGGTGTTGGGGATAAAAGGAAACGAAAACCTTGATGAAGTAATGATCCATGAGTTGAACTCTGCTTCAGATGTATGGTTAGAGTTTCCGGCAGATTTACAAAAACCGTTAGATGCTGAATATTTTTATTCTCAGACTCCGTTTACGGTAACAATGGAACAAACAGAGAATGGTAAGCAGGAAGTAACATCGATTCGTCAGGATGTAAAGCAACAGCGGATTATTGGTAAAATCGATTTTAAATTTGATTATAATAACCCTTATGTGCGTAATGCCGTAATAGAGAAAAAGGTTTCGCTTGGCTCAGCTCATTTTTATACTACACTTTCTGGTGATGGGAACATGGCTGGTGAAAGTGATGGTGTTATGCGTGATCTGGTTCTGTCTGATACAGCTACCTATAATTTCATGCCATTAGTGGAAAATACTTCCTTTAGTGGAGAAATTACAATGCGTACGCGTAGCTATCTTGGAAATGAAATAAGTCAGGTGTACGCTTTCGAGCAAACACAGCTGGAGGCTAATCATATACATAGTATAGAAACAAACGTTACGCATCCGGAAGATAAGTCTGTAGTTATGTTTTTGACTCAGTCTGCTTACGAACAAGGTAACCATTCTAAAATTTTACAAGATGATGAGCCCAAGGAGGTATATACTGATCCTTCGCAGAGAAAGTTTAATACAGCGCAGCCGCTTCAGCTGAATATCACTGATGAAGGGAAACTGCATGTCCGTTTCTATTCTCCTCGCAATTTGGGGAGTGTATTGGTTAAAGCTTGTATTCCTTCAATAAGTGATGAATATTTTGATTTGGCTTATTTTGATACAATACCAAGTTTTGCTGATTTCTATGAAACGCTGCCTTTGGTTCAACGTTCTACCATGTGCCGTACAGAGCGGGGACGTCAGATTGAGGTTAAACAGATGACTGCTTCTGAGTTGACTGGCGCTACGTTCAAGGTTGAGTCTACAGACCCATATTGGGGAAAATTGCAGAAAATAGAACATGGCTGGTATGTCTATTGGGGATTGTATGGTGGAAATCCTGATTTGGAAAACGGAGGTCCGGTGGGTAACTGGATGGGTATCCGTCCTGTACACTGTCGTGAGTCTGTGGCGTTGTTCCTCAATTTTACCTATATGATAGACATGCCTGAACACGAACAGATATTGCGTGATAATGCAGATAAGCTTTATGATGACAATAAGAATCCGATAAAAGTTGAACAGGTGTTGCAACAAATGAGACAGCAACGCACATTGCAGGTCGGATTGGTTTATGCAGGCAATGGTGTACTGGGACTAGGAGGAGGAAGCACGTTTGGAGCTTACCAGCAGGCTTGGTTCGAACATTATTGGAATGCTTATTCATGTAATATTATGTTCCATGAATTGGGACACGTAATGGGATACGGACATAGTAGTGCATTTACTTACGGTCCGTGGGCAGAGCAACTGATGAACAATTTTTATGTTCAGAATCTTAGCCAGTTCCCTATTGACTCATATAAATATCTGGATAGTAGGAATAATCCTCATCGGTATAAATAGTCTGATAACGTAGTAATAGAAAAACGATATAATTTATAGATAATAATGGATAAAATGAAAAATATAATTGGGGTATGTACTCTTTTGTTATTGTTCCTTTGCGGATGTAGTGCAGAAGATAGCATGCAACAAGAATTGCCGGAAGGTGCGATAGGAGTCCGCTTGATAGCAATGGGAATGGCAGAAGGAGAAACTTCCAATTCTGAATCAGTTGTAAATGAAGTAGAGGGTTTCCGTTTTGAGGGTGGTATGCTGAAAGAAGTGTTTGACCGCTTGAATCCTGATACTGAAGGAGTATGCCATTTACAACCTTTACAGATGCGTGGAACTGTCTATTTCCTGGCTAATGCATCCGATATAATTCAGAAGGCTGCTTTGCAAGTCGATAAGACAACGCTTGAAGAGTTTTTGGACTTACAGGCTACTGCCTCTGAAATGACAGCTTCGGGTATTGTTATGAGTGGACAGATTGAATTGAGTACAGACATGACTTCTACCTCTGTTATTCTAAAGCGCAGTGTGTTGCGTATTGATTTAGATTCTCCGTTCGAAGGCATTCAGGTAAATAATGTAAAGATTCGCAATATTCTTTCAACCGGATATGTTAATGAGCGCCAGGGTGATGCTTTGTCGGTAAACGTACAGCCGGAAACTATTGTGAAAGATTTTGGTGATACTCCATTTGAGAATAATAAAGAGACATTGTTTTACCTGTGCGAACAGAAAGCCGGAGCTTATGAAGTAGAACTTATGGTCACATCCGATGATGGAGCTTGGCATCGTCTGAAAACTACATTTACAGCGTTAAAGCGTAACACAATCTATACGTTGAAAGTATATGGTAACGGAGCAGATCTTCGTGTTGAGGTTTTGGTGGATGATTGGGAAAACGGTACCTCTTCTGAATCCGGACAAGTATTAAAAGGTTTGATTGATAAAGCTGCTTCTGAATTGTCAGAGGGCGTAGAAATAAATGAACGTGGAGATACTGTTTTCATTCCTTATATGGGAAGTAACTTCCGTTTGGTGTTGAAGGCTGAAGAGGATGCAAACCTTATGGTAAACGGAGTGGTAGAAGGCGTGACGATTGCTTCTCAAAGTTCTTCACGTAGTATGGAGCCGTTTGCCGAAGTTGTGGTAGAAAGCGATAGAAAAATGCCAGGAAGTGTACAGGAATATATTTATCTAGATGTGTATAGACAGACGGTACAGACAGGTAGAGTTGTATTGGTATTCCGTCCGAATCCTATTGGCCTTTCAGGTAAGCTGGCGTTCGATTCAGATGCTGTATGCGATTTTGCTCGTTATATCGATGGGGAACTTGGATTAATTACATTGCCCGAAGGTAAGAAAATCGAGCTAGAGATACCTCAGGGAGAGGCTTCGTGGATGAAAATAGAGGTTAATGAAGAAACCGGAGTACATCGGGTAATTGCCGGTTGGAAGCCAAACGATCCTGATGCTGATGGACGTGTACAAGAGGCACGCTTACTCGTTTCTGACATTGATGGAAGTCATCCTGAAGTCTATACCATAAAAAGACAAAACTGGGGACTGCCGGTCGTAAATGTAAATGGAACGTGGTGGTGCAAATACAACTTGCGCGGTAATGTCAAGAATTACTCAGATCAGATTTTGATTAATAACGATCCTGTACCTGATGAGCAAAATGTTTTTGAGTATTTGAAAACTTGTTCCGATGAAGAATTGTTGAATATAATGGGAGATCAGTATCAGGCAGGAAATCCTGAAGGACTGAAATTGACACACGATGGCAGTAGATTTTACTATGAAGGTTACCGAACAACTGTATCTGGTAATTTTGGTACAATGCTTCCTACAGAAATGGCTCCTGATGGGTACCAGATTCCTAACTACAATAACTATCGTTTCTTTGCGTGGGGCGATAACTGTAATTTAGGTTACAGCGAATGGGGAGTTTTTAATAATAATTTAGGGCAACGCATGAATTATTCAGTTGCAGAACGCAGTCTTACTGTGGATGGTGTGAGATACGGAACCCTTGGGTTGTATGATTTTGTGTATGAAAATACTCATTGGGCAATCTTTGGTTGGGGGCATCAGTATAATGAACAGGAAATTGCTCCGATGGCAATATTACTTGCTACTTATGGCAATGCAGGTAGTTCATGGCAGCTGGAAGGTTATCCAAAGAGTGACGGTAGAGGAAACTGGATTAAATTTGGAGGACAGAATTCGTCAAAAACCCGTACGATACGTTGTGTGAAAACTCCTGTAGAATATATATATGAATAATAACAACTAAATTAAATATAAGAAAACAATGATGAAAATGAAAAATTTAGGATTAGTAGGTGTTGTTTTGTTGGGATTGGCTTTTACTGCATGTTCAAAAGAAGAAGATAATGGTGGTGTTAACGAAACACCTCGATCGGTGGTGATAACTACCCGTCAGATAAATTACGAAGGTTCAGGCCAAGCTATAGAAGATGAAAATACTATTACCGATATGAAAGCGTGCCTTTTTGAGAAGGGAACGATGACTAAGGTATTCGAAGATTTACAACCTTCGGCAGATGGGTATAATTTGCAAATCAATAGCTATGAAGGTACTATCTACATGGTTGCCAATGCTGGTAATATGATAGATCTTCAGCAGATGAAGGAAGAGGGTATCAGTGAAGAAGAGTGGAAAAAGACTACTATGGCTATGAGTAATGGTAAGGTTGTCAATTTCTTTACAGGATCACTTGTTATTGACGGACAAAACCAGCCTTCACAGTCGCTCACTTTAAAGCGCGGTGTAGCACGTTTTGATTTAAATGTTGACGTGGCTGGTTCTGCTGCTATAGAGAGTCTGACTTTAAGAAATGTAGCTCAGTCAGGTTACTTGTTTGCGCAAGGTGAGGTAGCTGCATCTCCGGCAGATGTTGAGCGTAATGATGTTACAGCTCATTTCGATACTGCATTGTCTGCTTCTACTCCTGGAGTACTGTATGTCTACGAGCAGGAAAATGCAGGCATAGAAGTAAGTATCGAGGCTGTAATAGACGGACAACACAAAGTTCTGACAAAGACATTGGAAGGCAATCTGAAGCGTAATACAATCTACACCGTAACAGTACGTAAGAATGATATCGATATAGTCGTAAAAGTCGGTATTGACGATTGGGAACCGGGTGAAGATACAGAAATTATTCCGCAATTATAATAAAGTTTATTAATCCGATAGATAGGTAGCAATGGTATATAAAAGAAATTATTTATGGCTGTTTGGTGTGCTTCTGTCTACCTTATTCATGACTTCGTGTTCTGATGAACACGAAGCTCTGCAAAGTACAGATCAACCTTCCACGGTAGTACAGGCTAGTGTTTCTGCTTTTAAAGTTGACGGGAAAATATCTTCTGTAGCCGGAGAAAACGAGATTAACGATATACAGGCATGCCTGTTCGAGAACGGCTTGATGACAGCGGTTTATTCAAATCTCGATCAAACGTCGGATAGCTATTCACTGAAACTGAAAAGTATGTCTGGAACACTTTATATGCTTGCCAATACGGCCGACTTGATCGATTTGCAGCAGATGAAAGAAAGCGGTATGACTGAACAGGAATGGCTGAATACAACGATAAAGGCAACGGATGGGAAAGCACCACGTTTTCTTGCTGGAAAGCTTAATTTAGATGAGCAGCCGCAGGGACAGTATGTTTTGCCTATGACGTTACAGCATGGTATTGCCCGTTTCGATTTGCTGATGAGAGCAGGAGGAGCTATTTCTATCAAGAGTATTACGTTGAAGAATCTTGCACAGGCATCATATTTGATATCTCAGGATGAAGTCAGATCCCCTGAAGGAACAGATATGCAAGATTTGCAATTTACATTTGATCAGCCATTGTTGAAAGATACACTGGGACTGGCTTATGTGTGCGAACAGACAAATACCGATTTGATGGTAGAGGTCGAAATGGAAATGGGAGGTCAGATCTATGTACAGCAGGCTGCATTACCGTCAGTTCTGAAACGAAATACAGTTTATACACTGACAGTCCGCAAAGATGCGTTGTCAGCCGATATCAAGCTGGAAGTATCTGCATGGGAGGATGGTGGTGAAACCGGTTTGCATCCGGATTGGGATAGCCATATTACGGTAAACAAAGGCTTATCTGTGTTACCGGAAGGAATAACCATTTCAGAGTCGGGAGATGTGGTTTCTTTGCCTAGCAGAGCAATGGAATTTACATTGGCTCTTAACTGCGATGATGAACTGGAGTTTGTTTCTTCACAAAGTTCAGATATTATTGTAGAAAAATTGCCGTCGGTAACTCCTGGTGATGGAGTGAATCGGTTCTTGTTCCGTAAGACACTTTTGCCTCCCGGTTATCAGGCAGAAAACGTGAAAGTGTATTTTCATCGTAAGGGACTGAATGAAAGTTATGAAGAAGATTGCCTGAAGCTGGTTCTTGAAGAAAATCCTATTCATTCAGAAGGATTTAAATTCGACCGCCAGAACTATACGCACGATTTTGGTCGTTATATTGATAATGAAATGGGACGTTTCATTATGCCTGAGGGACTGGAGCTGGTGGCAGAATTTGATAATGAAGATCCATGGGTGAAAATAGAGAAGGTCGCAGATGAAACAAATACGTACCGTGTGATAGGTGGATGGAAACCTAATGATCCGAAAGCTGACGGACGTAAGCAGGCTGCACGTCTGGTTGTACGTCGTACTTCTGACGGGCAGGAAACGGAAGCTTATATAGTGGAGCGTCGTAATTACGGGTTGCCTGTTACTTATCTGAATGGTACATGGTGGTGCCGTTACAATGCGATAGGTGATTCTCGCAATTTTGATGATCAGATTTTAAGCTCCAACGATCCGGCTAGTCTTGCAGATCAGACTGTACAGGAATATCTCAAGACTTGTTCTTCCGAAGAATATGTACGTCTGTGGAATGCTGCTTACGAAGGGAATAATGGTATGGCCTTGCAGGCAGTATATCGTGATGGAAAAGTTACACTGGACGGATGGCGTAGTGGCGAGTCGAACCATATCAATAAGGCCGAACCAACTTCGCTTTCACCTGATGGCTATGAAATGCCTACATTTGATGATTATAAAAACATCCTTTCTAATTTTACTATACCGACAAATTGGGCAGGATTTTATCCTCAGAATGATGTGACCAACAAGCAGTATCGTAGTGAGATTATATTGGAAAAGCGCTCGGGTGTACAGCTTGACGGACAGGATTTAGGTGAACTTTGGAGTTTTTCTGTCAGAAGTGTTGCTGGACACGGTGATGAGCCACTTACTTTTTACGGAGTAGGATGTCAGTGGAGTAATGATGGGGTTAATAGAAACTGGTTACTTTTAGCATGTTATAATCCGGAGGTGACCGGATGGCTTGTCCGGGGTAATAATGCAAGTCTGGAACACAACGGTGCTGGTGCAAATAATACCCGTAACGTACGCTTCAAGAAGTCACCGGTAGAATATATCTATCAATAAGAAAGACATTAGAATAGATCGGGTGCATATTTCCGGAAAGAGCAGAATCGGAATATATTGTACCCGATTTTATTATGTCATGTTATCTCGTTTTGTCAGAATTTGCTATCTTTGCATGCCGATTTGTCGTAAAAATTGGTCAAATAAATTCACTTTAAAAGAAATAGAAAGAAAATGAAGAAGATGAACATTATCAGATTAATTTGCTTGTCATGCTTTATGTATATGGCAAGTAGTGCGGCTAGCGCACAAGATTTGAAATCCATACTTTCGGGAGTAGCTAACGCTGTTGCCAATAAAGTTACAAACTCATCCGGAGTTTCTTTGGAGGGAACCTGGAAATATACCGGTCCGGATTGTAAGTTTGAAAGCGATAATTTCTTGGCACAGGCAGGTGGAGAGCTTGCGTCGAAAAAAGTAGAGGAAAAAATGTCGGATGTACTTACTAAACTAGGCTTTACCGATGGGTGTACTTATGTCTTTAATGCCGACAGCACCTATACTTCTACGGTAAAAGGTCGTACAACTAGTGGTACTTATTCTTATAATGCCGACACAAAAGAACTGACTATGAAAACGAAGCTGGGTATAAAGTTTACAGCCATTGTATCGCAGCAGGTTTTATCATCAAATAAGATGAGCTTGCTTTTCAAGGCAGACAAGTTGATGTCGCTGGCTCAGACCATCGGAGGTGCTTTGGGCAACTCTAATTCTACAATCAGTGCTGCTACTTCGTTGTTGAACCAATACGAAGGATTGCAATTAGGTTTTGAATTGGAGAAACAATAAAAACGATTTTTTTCGATAAGTATTTCATGTAAGAGTCTGGTATCGTAAATGCCAGACTCATTTTGTTTATAGAAACAACATTCCGGTTTGTTAGTGATATATCTCAGCATAATTGTTATTAAAGAAAAAAATAGTACTTTTGGAGAGCGCTACAGAGCTTCTTCTCGGGAGAAGAATACCTCGAATGTTACTCATTTACTTTTAATCTATAAATGAAACGTATTATGAAAAAACTTATTTTGTTGCTTTCTGTGCTGCTTTTTAGTCTGGAATTTGTTGCAGCGCAGGATGAGTATGAACGCAGTGTCTTTGTTTCTTCGTCGGGGGATAGTCTGAATTATCGCCTGCTGGAACCGGAAGTGATGCAAGCTGGAGAAAAGTATCCGTTGGTATTGTTCTTGCATGGAGCCGGTGAACGGGGAAATGACAATGAAAAACAACTGACTCATGGCGGGCAGATGTTTCTGAATCCGGTTAACCGTGAAAAATATCCGGCTTTTGTACTATTCCCGCAATGCCCGGAAAGCGGATATTGGGCATACGAAAACCGTCCGCAGTCTTTTATTCCCACCCAGATGCCAGTCGGAAAAGAAATGCCATCTGTGTTTCAGGCTGTGAAAGAATTGCTCGATATGTATTTGGCAAATCCTCAGGTAGATAAATCGAGAATCTATATCATGGGATTATCAATGGGAGCAATGGGAACATACGATATGGTTTCCCGTTTTCCTGATATTTTTGCAGCTGCCGTTCCTATTTGTGGAACAGTTAATCCGACGCGTTTGTCTGCTGCCAGAAATGTAGCTTTCCGCATCTTCCATGGCGATGCTGATGATGTCGTTCCTGTAGCAGGCTCTCGTCAAGCTTATAAGGCCCTGAAAGCGGCAGGTGCTTCGGTAGAGTATATTGAATTTCCTGGCTGCAATCATGGAAGCTGGAATCCTGCTTTCAATTATCCGGATTTTATGAAATGGCTATTCACTCAGAAGAAGAAATAAGATTTGCAACATGCTGAGACAGTGAGGCAGTCTCAAAATAGAAATACAAAATAAAAATCTTATAGATTGAAACTTCGTAATAAAAGAACTCCTGCTTTAGCCCTTATTTATTACTATTATAAGACTAAAAGCAGGAGATTTTTATGTTGTGGCTTATAGATTGTAAGTAAACTTATCTCTGTTTTTGATTTTGAGACAGCCTTACTTTGTTTTCAGTCTTTTGAACCTTGCATATAATCAATGCTTATGATGTCCCGGCGCATCAAATTTAGCCGATTTATGACCATGTATTTTCTTGGCATGTCCTGGTGGAATTTCTTTTTTATGCGGTGGCCGGTGATGATGCCTGGTGACAATACACGATGTTGTACTCATACAGAGTGACAATACAAATGACATTAGTAATAACTTTGTTTTCATAGTAGCTTGCAATGATTTTTACAAAGTTAAGATAATTTTTGAATGTTGACATATAAAACGGATTTCCTTTTCCAGACATTTCTTATTGTATCGATAGTTTTGTATCTTTGGAAAAGTCTAAAAAAATCAGCTACTATGAAAAACGTATTATTACTTTTATGTGCCTTTTTAGGATTGAGCGGGTGTCATGCAGCCCAGGACGGTGATACGATAGATAATAGCACCGTATCTGTATTTGATGTCCGTCGCTTTATGGGAAAATGGTATGAAATTGCTCGTTACGATCATCGTTTCGAAAAAGGAATGACACATGTCACTGCTACCTATTCTTTACAGGAAAATGGAAGCATTAAAGTAAAAAATGAGGGATATAAAAATGGAAAACACAAGGAGGTAGAGGGGCGTGCCAAACAGCCGAATCCTGTCGATCCCGGTAAGTTGAAGGTATCATTTTTCCTTTGGTTTTATTCCGATTATTATGTACTTGATATAGATCCCGATTACCGTTATGTATTGATAGGAAGCAGTTCCGACAAATATCTTTGGATAATGAGTCGTGATAAAACTTTATCCAAAGAAAAACAGGCGGAACTGTTTGATAAACTCCGTGTCAGGGGATATGATACAGAAAAGCTACTGTTTGTCGACCAAAATTAAAGCATCTGTATTCAGGCCCTGAATCCGATACGGCAAGGCGGAGTTATTTTTAAGTCTGCTGTACGGAGAAGTTTGGCTTCGGCCTCTTCCACATCACATGCCTCTATTGTACTGAAAAGCTGGAGTTGTGCCGTTTCCGGACGGGGCCCTGACATCACTCTCCGGACCATACTCTTGATTAGGCCATGCTCTATCAGATTATGCACCCAGCGTCCGTTGCCGAAATACTCATCCCGTTGTCTGGTTTCTTTTTCTATCAGACTGTTCAGGCGCAGGTTTGCTTCAGGAGTCAGGACGAAATTCCGGCTTTTCAAAATACGGTGAGCTATTTCGCTCAGTTCGTCTGCCGTATAATCCTCAAAATGGAAACGGAGCGGAAAACGGTCTTTTAATCCCGGATTACTTTTAAGCAGCTTTTTCATTTTATCCTCATAGCCGGCCAGAATGACAATCATATCCGGATTCGGTTCCGACAATACAGTGAGCAGTGCGTTGATGACCTCTTTGCCGTAGTCCTTCGTGTCACTTCCACCTTCTATCAGTGTATAAGCTTCATCGATAAACAATACACCTCCACGAGCTTCCTCGATTGCCTCCTTCGTGTTTTTTTCCGTATGTCCCAAATATTCACCTACCAGGTTCGTACGGCAGGTTTCCACTGTATGCCCTTTCGACAATAGTCCCATCTGATGATACATTTTCCCTACCAGTCTGGCTACCGTTGTTTTGCCTGTTCCGGGATTTCCCAGAAAGAGCATATGGTAACGGCTGTCTCCACATAGATAGAGATTGAGTTCCCTGCGCTCTTTAAGAAAAAGCGACATCATCCGTGCCTCCTGTATATCCTCTTTAAGCTGTTTCAGTCCGACCATCTGCTGTAGTTCTTCTTCGGCTGAAAATTCGGCAAAAGGTGTTTCTCTTAATGCCGGCTGAAACTCAGTATCGTTAAGGGTTATCGGAGGCATTTCAGTGGACAAACTGATGCGGAAAGTGTTATATTCGGCAAACATTCCGGTTATCGCCTCACATTCCTGAAACAGTTGATTGACATGTTCTTCTGCACCATGGAAAATGAATACCGGATGGGAGAAATCTTCTTTGCTAAGTATATCACCCAACATAGAAAGCAAGTTTACCGTGCTGGCGCTATACTCCAATTGCGGGACATTCATCACGATCACCTGCTTTTGTCTGATATGTTCAGCTAGCTCACTCCATTTCAGATTGCCTGAAACCAGTTCACCCAATGAAAAAACAGCCTGTTCCGACTTGTCATTACCGGTGAGATAAGCTGCCAGAATGAAGCAGGAAAAAGCCTTTGTCATCAGGTTGTTTCCCGTTACGAGAAGGTGAGGACATACCCCTTCTGCCTCCGAGTAGGAATAAAGCTTTCCGATTACTTTTTCGGCTGAAGGAAAGTGGAACTGTTCAGAGTACATGTTTTGCCACCAGTCGGTCGGGCAGAGGCGCTCGATAAAAAACTTCTTGTCGGGATGTGATTCCAGTTCATCCAACTTCTCTTTTTTCCATACCTCGTAAGAAGGCGAGGGAGACAGAGAAACAGTCCATTTGGGAAGTCCGTTCTGAAATACGAAAATATGATACAGGTTTTCGTCCCAGAATGTATCCGACAGCACAATAAAACGTACCTTTCGGGGAGTTTTTTGGGAAGACGGAGAATAGACATCCGCCCCAATCAACTGGTAGTCTTCCGAGTAAACACGTACAGCCAGCTCGTTTATAAAAACAGGAGGTTCAGGGAATATGATTTCAATAGCCAATTGATTTCTGGCGTATTCAGGAGCACATACACTTTCATCGAAGGTGCGCATAGCACGTAAAATAATATTTTCCATAAACAACAAATGAATAAATGAATTAGATTTTGAAGTATAAAGCAGTATGGCGGATGATATGAGTTGATGTCCGCCTCATCAAAAGCAGAGGACCTCCACTTTCCCTTTTAAAGCAGAGGTTAGAATGCCAAGTACGTCAAAGAACACAACAATCCCTGCCGCCCCGTCAGCAGCAATTCGATCAATTAAGTTCTATGCTAGAAATTCCTCAGGAAACCAGCCGAACATAACGAATCATTTGTTTTGTGTCTTTGACAATCATTTGTTGTATATTCAGAAATTCTATAAAATTATCACCCGATGGTGATATGCGTTTCATTGCGCCAAAAATAGATATTATTTCTGTTTTGTACAATAAAAATGAAAGAATTTTGTTTACCTTTATCATTCGAAACAGCAAACTAAGAAAGAATAAACTATGTTAGCCTATACTTATATCAAGAATGGCACGTTCCAGATGATGGAGAAACCCGTGCCGGAAATAAAAGATCCGCGTGATGCTGTGGTACGCGTCACACTGGGGAGTATCTGTACCAGCGATTTGCATATCAAGCATGGAAGTGTGCCTCGTGCCGTACCCGGTATTACAGTCGGTCATGAAATGGTGGGTATTGTTGAACGGGTAGGAGAGAAGGTCACTTCCGTAAAGCCTGGCGACCGTGTGACGGTCAACGTGGAGACCTTTTGTGGAGAGTGCTTTTTCTGTCGTCATGGATATGTAAACAATTGCGAAGACGAGCAGGGAGGCTGGGCATTGGGATGCCGCATCGACGGAGGACAGGCAGAATATGTGCGTGTCCCTTATGCCGATCAGGGGTTGAACCGTATTCCCGAGGGAGTAAGCGATGAGCAGGCACTTTTTGTAGGTGATATTCTTGCCACTGGTTTTTGGGCAGCACGTATCTCCGAGATTTCGTCCGACGATACGGTGCTCATTATCGGAGCCGGTCCTACAGGTATATGCACCTTGCTGTGTACCATGCTGAAACATCCCCGGCGTATCGTTGTATGCGAAAAGTCGGAAGAGCGTATCCGCTTTGTACACGAGCATTATCCGGAAGTAATCGTGGTGCGCCCCGAAGAATGTGTCGAACAGATACGCAAGCTCAGTTCACATGGAGGAGCCGATGTCGTCATCGAAGTTGCAGGAGCGGAAGATACCTTCCGGCTGGCGTGGGAATGTGCCCGTCCGAATGCCATCGTTACCATCGTGGCACTTTATGATCGCCCCCAGCAACTTCCATTGCCCGATATGTACGGAAAGAACCTGACTTTCAAGACCGGTGGTGTAGACGGATGCGACTGTGCAGAGATTCTTCGCCTGATAGCCGAAGGCAAGATCGATACGACACCACTCATTACCCACCGTTTTCCGCTTGACAAGATAGAAGAAGCATACCGTATTTTTGAGAACCGGCAGGATGGAGTCATCAAAGTAGCCATTACGGAGAAAGCAATGTAATACCTGGAAAAAAGGATCTAGTTGAAAAGATATATTTTAAAGAAAGGAGTAAATACCTATGAGAAAGAATTTTGGTGTAAAGACCTGGTTATATCCGATGCCCGTATTTATCGTGGCAGCTTACGATGAAAACGGATTACCCAATGCCATGAATGCAGCATGGGGAGGAATTTATACAGACAACATGGTTGGAATTTGTCTAGCAGAAGAACACAAGACAACAAAGAATATCCTTGCGACACGTGCATTTACCGTAAGTATGGGTACAGCAGACCGCGTAGCGGAATGCGACTATGTAGGTATCGTATCCGGCAATAAGGAACCGGACAAGTTTGCCCATGCCGGATTTCATGCAGTAAAGTCGGCGTTTGTCAATGCTCCCGTCATCGAAGAACTTCCCATGACGCTGGAGTGTGAGCTCGTTTCATACGATCCCGAAACCTGTTTCATGACAGGACGGATTGTCAACATTTCTGTAGATGAAGCCGTATTGGGCGAAGACGGTAAAGTAGATGTAACCAAGTTGAAACCGATTACCTACGATCCTATTCATCATGATTACCTGGAGATTGGTAAAAAAGTCGGCAATGCCTTTTCCGATGGTAAGAAACTGAAATAAACCGAGAAAGTCAATCAGCCTGAACATTTTTTACAGGCTGATTGACTTTCTGTTTAGATTATATCTTTTAATTTTTTATCCTGATAAGACAGCTGTTACTGATAGTTAATCTGGTATTGTCTGTACGTTGTATAGATACTGTATCATTCAGGCTGTTTGTATGAATCATTTACTTCCTCTCGTTCCCTTTAAAGAATTTTTTCCGGTAATACGAATTGGCAGTATAAAGAGCAGCAGCAGGATTGTTTCCCGTAACACGGTCTTTTGTTACCAGCGTGGTAGTATAAGCCTCAGCATACTTGTAGAACAAACTGTCATGTCCTACACACAATCCGATTACCACATTCAGGTCTGTCTTTGCTTCATTCAGCAGCCGTGCCTGTAAAATCGGGTTACACATGGCCGCCCCTATACTTTCACATTCAGCAGGAATACCCATCGAAGTCTTGGGTTGTCCGGCAACCTTGCAGATTACCGAATACGCTTCGAAACCGTTTGCCTGAAGAATGCGGGCGAAGATACGTGCTTCATTTATCAGTCCGATACAGTTGGCTATACCGATGCGGTGCGCATTGATTTTACGTGCAAACTCCATGATTTCCTGTACGCGTGTCCATTGGCAGTACCCTTCGTATTCCACTTCCGCACTGGCTATCATCACCTGGCGGTTGTTTCCCTCGTCATATCGTTCCAGCGCCCACTGGCGGTCTTCTTCCTTCAAGTTAGTTGTCAGGCAGAAATCAGGATAAGTACGGTCTTTATACTTGCAGTTTTGTGTACCGCAGTCCACACAAGAATGTATTTCTTTTTCCTTTTCCATAAAGCAGATCATTTTATTTCAGAGATGCTGCAAAGATAACCATTTCTTCAATCAGATAAGCCCCAGCCGATGGATATATGCCATAAACTGCTCTTTATAATTTTCTCCAATGGGGATATACACGTCTTTGCTGAAAAGAATACGGAAACGGGAAATTTCGGTAATTTTATTCAGATTGACAATGTACGAACGATGCACCCGCATAAAGTTCGGAGGAAGCATGGCCGACAACTTTTGCAGGCTGTTCAGCGTAATGACAGGCTTAGGCCGGTCTTCCATATAAATACACACATACTCACTTATCCCCTCTATATACAGGATTTTCTCTTTGTCAATGCGTATTACCTTGTATTCGCTTTTCACAAACAGTGTACTTTTCTCCTCTTCAGGTTCGGCAGTGTTATGCGTCAGTCCGTACATTTGTCGTGCCTTTTCGGCTGCCCTCAGACATTCGGCAAAGCTGAAAGGCTTCATCAGATAATCAATGGCATTGAGCCGGAACCCCTCGATGGCATATTCCGAGTATGCAGTAGTAAAGATAACCATGGGAGGGTTCGGAAGTGAGCGGACAAAATCTATACCGTTCAGGTCCGGCATGTTTATGTCTGCAAAAAGCAAGTCAACAGGAGTGTGAGCCAGTATTTCGGAAGCCTGGCAGGCATCCTGGCACGAGGCTACCAGCGTCAGGAACGGAATACGTGAAATATACCCCGAGAGCTGAGTCAGCGCAAGCGGTTCATCGTCGATAATCAGACATTTCATGATAGCGGAGGGGTTATAAGTAAAACATGGTAAGACGTATCGTCTTCAGTTGTAGTAAATGTATAATTGTTGCCGTAGAGCAGATGAAGTCTTTTCTTTATGTTCTCAATGCCGATGCCGTGATAAGTATCGTGCGTACAGGCGTGTTTGCTGTTCTTGCATGCAAACAAAATACCTTCATCTACTTGTGCTATGCGTACATCGATAAACGAATCTTCACGGTAACTCACTCCATGCTTGAATGCATTTTCAAGAAGTGAAATGAACAGTAAGGGAGGAATCTGTACACGAGGTACGATTATTGGAAAGTCCGTGTAGATGGTAAGCCGCTCGGTATATCGCAACTTCATCAGCGCAATATAGTTTTCGAGAAACTGAATTTCACGTTCCAGTGAAATCTGGCTCTTGTTGGCTTCGTAGAGCACATACCTCATCAACTTCGAAAGTTCAATGATTGTTCTTTTTGCCTTTTCCGAATCGATGTCGACCAGTGCATGAATATTGTTCAGGGTGTTCATGAAAAAATGCGGATTAAGCTGATACTTCAAGTATTGCAATTCCGATTCCAGATGCTGATGTTCCAGTTCCTTAAGCATTTCCTCATCGTGAAGCGATTTCAGGAAGAAACGTATGGTCAGGTTAAAACCTACCAGCAAGATAGCTACCGTAATATGTATCAGCAGAAAAGGCGGATGCATCGGGCGTATCGGATGTATTTCTTTCTCATCAGAAGGAAGTACGGGAAGATGCTGCATGTGGGGCATATCGAAGGCCGAATCCTGCACGATAAACTCTTTATGCTGACGGAATCCCGGGTGAGGATTGAACACTTGTATACATCCCGGAAGATACAGAAACAAGATACCGATGGTAAAAATCAACGACAAGACGTAGCGCGTATAGTATTTCTTGAGCAGGAGGCGTGGAATGAGTACATAGTTATGTATCAGAAACAGCAGAAAGAAAGGAAGCACCATAAGCCAGGTATCACTTACCTCTTTCCACAGTTCGCTTCCCTCCAGCGGATGATCATTGTCGAGCAGAAAACCGATGAGCGGAGTTCCCAGTATCAACACCCAAATGGAAAGATAAATAATTTGTTCGAGAAGTAGCTGTTTTTGCAGATGTTTCATTGTTGTGGTAGTTTTATGCCTGCAAAAATACGTTTGTACCTTACCCGTTGCAACTAAAATCGGCGAATGGAATGATTTTGCAGACCAAGTGTGCTTATTTTATCTTTATATACCTTTTTCTGTAAAGCCGTTTTACGGAAAATCTGATTTGTCGGGAGTTAACCGATAGAATGGGCGGGTTGGTTGATTCTATTTCCACATATAAGTCAGCGTTTTACATTTGTCATCCGAAACAACAACCCTTAAAAACTTATTTTATGATGAAGATGAGAAAAATAATGTGGGCTGTCTGCCTGGCTGCTCTGATGCCAATTTCAGCAGAAGCCGTTGCCGCTACATCATACGATGAACCGCAACAAAAAGAAAATACTCAGAAAAAAGAAATACCTAACCCTGAGAAAACGGCACGCAGGCGTACCGATGAAATGGATAAGGTACTCAATCTTACCGAGAAGCAATATAAGAAGATTTACAAGCTTAATCTGAAAGAAGAAAGGGAAAAACTGGAGGTCCTGATAGGCCGTGGGGGAAAGGACATGAACCGTCCTCCAATGAGAGAAGGAGGATGTCCCCCGATGATGAATGGTGGAGGTCAGCCTCCAATGATGGTCGGAGGCAGACCTCCTGTGATGACACCACCAGCCGGCGATGATAAGATGAAAGAAGAGATGCAAGAGCGTGCCGAAAAGAAAATAAAGAAGCTCCGTAAGATTCTGACAGACGAGCAGTACGACCTGTGGCTGACAATGAAGCCCGAGCAGCCTGTGCCACATCCGATGCCCGAAGCCGGAAGACCAGCACCTCACGAGGAAGATTTTCCTGTTGAAATGTTACAGAATGAAACAGAACACGAATGAGTATGAAAATAATATATAGCATGGCAGTGATTATATGCGCTGCCATGTGGTTTGGCTCTTGCCAGAATGAAGAACTCGACTATTATCCCCTTGAAAAGAAACACTTGGGAGAAACCTATACCGAGTATGTTATGAATAACATAATATCCAATGATACGGTAAGCCGCATAGCCCTGAATTTCTATCCGGAAGAAGTGACCTCACTGTCGTATGTCGACTATGACGAATCCACCTGTATATTTACTTTTCACCGGGGAAACACTTCCCGATACCGGCTTTCATGGGATTATGAAACCGATGGAAGCTACGTCGAGGTACAATACGGACAGAACGGCATGTGGTATACCGTAAACGAGCAGAAGCATTCCGGCGAATATCTTCTCACGGCAAACGATGGTATGAGCGTACGTATGTGTATACAAGGCGGTGGAACCATGTTTTCCGGTGACGGACTGATAAAATATTCCATTGCCGTCACCGTAAACCGTTTCTCTATCGAAGAAGCCGATTAGAGTAAATCGATCAATGCGTCTACGTCAGCCTCGCGTGTAGCCCAGCTGGTTACGAAGCGTACCACCGTTTCCTCTTCTCCGCGTGGTCCCCATAACTCGAAGGTTGCATGTGCCGAAAGGCGGTCGATATCCGCGTTAGGCAAGCAGACAAACTGCTGGTTGGTTGGCGAATCCATATGAAGTTTATACCCTTTTTGGACAAAACCCTGTTTCAGTTTCTGTGCCAGACGGACAGCATGTTTCCCCATCTCCAGATAAAGTCCGTCAGTAAACAGCGTTTCAAACTGAATACCCAACAGGCGTCCCTTGGCGAGCAGTGCTCCGTGCTGTTTAATCAGCGGGAAAAAATGCGGCAGACGTTCCGCATGCGGAGCCACTACTGCCTCGCCGAACAATGCACCCACTTTTGTTCCCCCTATATAAAACACATCACACAGACGGGCAATGTCCTGCAAGGTGACATCTGTACCTGGAGCAGCCAGACCATATCCCAGACGTGCACCATCCATATAAAGCGGAATATTCGCCTTGCGGCATACCCGGCTCAAAGCCTCCAGTTCACTGAGCGAGTACAATGTACCATATTCAGTAGGGTGAGAAATATACACCATTCCCGGAGCCACCATGTGTTCGTAAGTTGCATCACGGTAAAAATCGGCGATATATGCTTCTACCTCCTCAGCACAAAGCTTTCCTTCATGTTGAGGCAATGTCAGCACCTTATGTCCGGAAGCTTCGATGGCTCCTGCCTCGTGCACATTGATGTGCGCTGTTTCTGCTCCCAGTACACCTTCGTGGCGGGCAAGCAGCCCGTCGATGACAGTTGCATTGGTCTGCGTACCCCCAACCAGGAAATATACTCCCGCTTCGGGCTGTCCGCATGCCTGGCGTATCAGTTCACGGGCATGGCATGTATAATCATCGCTTCCATATCCGGATGTCTGTTCCAGATTAGTTTCCATCAGGCGGCGCATCACTTCCGGATGTGCCCCTTCCATATAGTCAGTATCAAAATGTAGCATAACTGTTATTCTTTAGTTTGTTTTCTTCGCTGACAAAGGTAGAGAAAAAAACTTTGCTCCGGCCGATATTCTTTCTTAACTTTGGCAAGAAAAAGAATATCCATATGCCCGTAATAGAAATAACCTCCCTCGAACACCCAGGAGTAGACGTGTTCGGAACCTTGACCGAAGCCCAGTTGCGTAACCGCATAGATCCCGAAAAAGGCATATTTATAGCCGAGAGCCCCAAAGTAATCCGTGTGGCACTCGATGCCGGTTATCAGCCTCTTGCACTGCTTTGTGAGAAAAAACATATCGAAGGAGATGCAGCCGATATCATTCTTCGTGCCGGTGACATTCCCGTTTATACGGGCAGCCGCGAGCTTCTGGCAAGCCTTACCGGCTACACGCTTACACGCGGTGTATTATGTGCCATGCGGCGTCCCGCTCCACGTACTCCCGAGGAAGTCTGCCGCGATGCCCGTCGTGTTGCCGTGATTCACGGTGTTGTCGATACGACCAATATCGGAGCCATCTTTCGTTCAGCGGCAGCCCTGGGCATCGATGCCATCCTTCTTTCACCCGACTCGTGCGACCCTTTGAACCGCCGTGCCGTACGCGTGTCGATGGGCTCCGTTTTTCTCGTACCCTGGACATGGCTTCCCCGTCCCGTATCTTCGCTGCGTGAAATGGGGTTCTGTACCGCTTCCCTTGCTCTGACCGACCGTTCCGTTCCCATCGATTATCCGGAGCTTAAGGAAATCCCCCGTTTGGCTATTGTGATGGGTACCGAAGGCGACGGTCTTCCAGCCGAGGTACTGTCAGAGTCCGATTATGTAGTCCGCATACCGATGTGGCATGGTGTCGACTCACTGAATGTAGCGGCAGCCTCAGCTGTAGCCTTCTGGGAGCTACGGGCACGCCGGTAAAAAATAAGGGGCGCTTTACGACGCCCCTTTTCTGTATTACCTATTCATTATTTACCGATATCCATCAGCCATTTACCATCCACCTTTATCATTTTCTGAGTATCTTCTTTGACACTTCCGTCGCCATAATGCTGCTTGTAAGTGACAATCGCCGAGTTGCCGTCTTCAGCCATTTCCTCAGAAACAATTTCAATCTCTTTTAGTCCGCCCTTTTTCTCAATAGTCTTTGACCCCTTTTCCTGAATCATGGCAATAAGCCCCTCGCGTATTTCCTTAGCTTTCTCAGAGTCAGCCTCAGAGATGTTGCATCCGTCAATGAACTTCTCATAATCCTTGTCGCTTAGTGCCGACATGTAATTTTTCAGTGCGGTTCCAGGTGTACTGGGTGTACACGATACCATAGCTAGCACTGCAACCAGCATCAATCCCAAACGAATCAGTTGTTTCATCATAGTGTTTACATTTTAAAGTTAATAAATATAGAATATAGGAAAAGAAAAACCTTGAGTTTACGGAAAACTGTATAATATTTTTAATCGTTTGTTGGCTGCAATGTCGTCGGGCATGATGTATGTTCCTCCCATTGCCGGAACATTGATTTGCGTACACCTTCCTTCCGAAAGACAGATATCCGCTTTCTGGTAGGCAAATTCTACAAGTTCGGTACAATACATTTGTGAAGTATCTGCCAGATTGTAATCATGATCAAAAAGAGTTCCCTTTCGAGTAATCTCCCAGGCAGTATGTGCAGCCCTCGAAGCTGCAATAGAATCATCCATAATTCTGGCTATTGCGCCACGTACGGCTCTGTCTTCGGCGAAAAAGCGTGATAACGGGTCTGTTTTTACACGGTCGGTGTCACCCTCAAAATCAGGCTCATCGGGGACAGCATGAATAACGAACCATTCATTGTCAATCTGTTTTAAGATTCCTACGTGCGAGTAAACCCCGTCTTTGCTGGCAGAAGTAACCACGTGACTCAGCAGTCCGGTACCGCGCCGGAATGCAAGATCACCATCAGCCAATATTCCGGCAGGCACAATCCGCTTGCTCTTTGCTTTTGTATCCTTGCAGGAAACACATAAACAGAGAGCAAGCAGAGCGGGGAATATGTGAAGCAGTTCCTTCATATACGAACAAAGGTAATAAATTAATTTTTTTACCAATGCTCGATAGTATGTTTTTTGTTCAGTTTTTTTATGAATCGTACTGTAAGACCTCAGTCTTTACAATTCGTTTGCTGCTTGAAGTGCAGCCTCGTAGTCGGGTTCGTTCGAAACTTCTTTTACCAATTGCGTATAACGCACTTTGCCGTTTTCGTCTATCACGATGACAGCTCGTGCCGTCAGTCCCCTTAACGGACCGTCAGCAAGCTGAATACCATATCCTTGTACAAAGTCATGACTGCGGAAAACAGATAGCGGAATCACATTTTCCAGCCCCTCGACGGTACAGAAGCGCGACTGTGCAAAAGGCAAGTCCATCGAAATACATAGCACAACTGTGTTTTCCAGTTCCGAAGCCCGGGCATTAAACTGGCGGACCGACATGGCACACGTAGGCGTATCAAGGCTGGGAAAGATATTCAGAATAACCCGCTTACCTTTGAAAGACGACAGGCTGACTTCCTTCATTTCTGCGTTGGTAGCCTGAAAGTCGGGAGCATCTACTCCAATTTGCACCATTGGACCAGATGTATGCGATTCCTGACCACGGCAAATTACCGTTTCACCATTCTCTATACCTGCATTTCCTGCAATTGCGCGTATGGGGACCAGGTTCAGTGTCAGCAAGGCTCCCATGCATAAGATAAATTTTGTAATCTTCATAACTATAGGCTTTTTTATTTATAAAAGCCCACAGCTCAGGAATGTTCTGTCTGTTGTGCGTTTTTTTGTTTTTTTAGTTTTTACGAATGTTGGAGGTAGAGGAATGCCCGATCCGGCTTTGAAATTGTGGGATGGGCGAGTGGAGCTGTTTATTTTGAGGGGACGGGAGTGTAGCAGCAGGTTGTATCTTCTGCAGCTCTTAATGTTTCCTCTTCTTCGTTTATATAATAGTTGACAGTGTGGTCTTTTAAAAAAATGTGATTGAGCGTGTATTCCAGCGAAACAAGTGTCTGCTCTCTTTTCTGGGGTTTCAGTTCACATTCCCATATTGTGATACAATGCCATCCCATTTTAGCCAGTTCTTTTTGGACCTTCTTGTCGCGTGCGATGTTACGGTTGATCTTGTTTGCCCAGAACTCTGTATTCGTTTTTGGTATAACATAATATTTGCAACCCTCATGACCATGCCAGAAACAGCCATTAATAAAAATGCAGGTACGGTATTTTCGTAGTACAATGTCCGGACGCCCTGGCAGACGCGGATGATTCAGGCGATATCTGAATCCGTGGGCAAACAGATACTTTCTGACTATCATTTCCGGCTTGGTGTTAGCCGAATGAATTGCAGCCATGTTTTTGTGTCGCTGGTCTTTGGAAAGGACATCCATTTATTTGCTATTTTATACCGTTATACATTCTGATAATATTTTCAATAGAGATAACTTCTCCCGGACGCATTATCTCGTAAATAGATTTCCAGACACTTCCAATTTGAACATATTCTCCAAGTTTGAATTTTAGACACGGTTGTGTATTACCCTCTTTATCCTTATAATTGCCGAACTGAAGCCTTTTGATTTTATAGAACCCGTCAATTTTCCCACCTACCATAGGCAGGAAGTATTTTACTTCGATGAGATTAATTGACGGAATCTTTTCCATCGTGTATAATTGAGCCTGATGGGTGCGGAAAATCTCATAATCCTCATCTTTGACACGGATAAGTCCTGTAAATACATTTTTTGCAGAATTAATTATCTCTGATGGAACTAAGCCGCTTATTTCAGAAGTGTATTGTTCAAACATCGGTTTCGGGTCTTCTCCCATTTGACATTTCTGGATAATAAAATATTTCCCTAGCTTATCTAGAAGAGTTTGGTTCTCATCTGGAAAATCTTTACTGAGAGCCAATGAATAAATGTCTTTTTCTGGATATGGTGTATAGATTTTTCCAAGTAATTCTTGAAAGTGCTCCTTGATGTATGATTCCGCATTTACCCCGCTACGCGCTTTCATGGCATGAAATTGGAAATTTTCTTCCAGTATCTTTTGTATTTCCTGACGGAATTTCTCTCTAACTGCCGCTTTCCATGAATCTTTCTGTAAGGCATTGTTTCGTGCATACAACGACACCACATAAAGAAAGTTTACATCATAGTGACATACAAGCAATGTGTCGCGGTCGAACAGTCGGTTGTCAAACTGTCTGTTGTTGAAATGGGTATGTTGTTTATCCGTAATTTGCAATTCCTCTTTGTAATCTAGCTCCTCATTAAGTCGGGCACTGATAAAGAAATTTGGGATAATGTTATATCCTTCGGTTAGATCATCCCGTAATTTAGAGACTCCTTTTGCCTTGGATAGGCAGAATTTCTCGTCTTCGCCATTCATGAACAGGTTCAAGTTCCATTGAATCACGTTACGGGCATAGGTAAACTGTTTGTAAACAGAATGCCGTCCTATGGCATTGCCTCGTTTGTAATATTTAGAATCACCGATGTAATAAATAGGTTGTTCGTCGGTGGCTGTCAGACTCTTGTAAGTGTACATATGGTCCACCATTTTGCCGTCTTCTTGCTCTTTCAAACCGTTAGGAATATCTTTTTCACCGATAAGCTCATCAATAATCGCTTCGAAAACAATATTGAAATTCTTTACAAGAAGATATTCTTGCTGGTCGGTATTTATCTGGACTTGTCTGGCTGCATCAAAAAAAGCATAGCAAAGATTCCATAGTTCCAGTGCTTTGTCGGAGAAGTATTTGTATTTTATTTGAAGCAGACGAGCCTTACCCAATCCATTTAGGTATGTATCAAACTGTTTGCCTTTAATTAGATTGAAGTGACAGTCTATTTCTTTGGTAAACCCGTAATGGTCGCCTATGTAATTCAGAATGGAAAAAAATATAACCAGAAGTTCTTCGTCAAAATTTATCTGTCGTTTTTTGTTGATGGGATTTAGGTATACAGGGCGATTGTTCTGTACAAGAGCTGTAGTTGTCCCTATGGTACGTGTCCAGTTGATTTTATTATACCCAGAATGCAGGTTTTTTAAGACGAAAAAGAAAAAACTTCTGTTATTCTTGTTGAACTGGATAAGAGAAAGTAATATATCTAGAAATGTGTTGCTTAGCCTGCGGCTTCCTTTTCCTATCTGAACAATTTTCTTATGAAATACGATGTCTGTCTGGTTATTCTGGTCTGTTCTGAATACATCAATTGTGCGGTAAATCCAAACAGAAAACTCATAAATAAAGTTCTTTTCCTTCTGAGTAAGCAGATTGCTAGTATCGAGATTAATGATGTTTTCAGGTTCATATTTCCCGAAAACCAATTCTTTTCCGTCTATATCTTCCAGAAGGACTTTGGGCAAAATAAATACGCAGTCGTGCACTTGGGTGTTGTAAAAATACCCCACGTAATTCAGAACTACGTAACTTTCCACATTTTCCAAGGCATCAATGCCATGGAGAATGTCTTTTACCTTTGCCGCAAAATATTTATGTCCTTCTATGATGATTTTCATAATTTCTCAATTCTGATATTCCAATTTTGTGCATTTACACAATTGATAAAGTTTTCTATGCGGTTTACATTAAACTGGTTAGAAATGTGTATGATTTCTCCGTTGTGCAGGGTAAGAGCTTTCGATTTTGATTCAAATCTGGCATCTTTAGTCAGTTCTTTTCTTCTATTCCACATTTCATCTGTTTCTATCAGATTAGAAATATTTATTGAAAGTGAAAGCCATGCTTCAACTATTTTTTGTGCACTCATTTCCGGATTCTTCTCAGCATACAGCTTTATCGCTTCATAAACGATTCCTCCTTTGCTGTAACTTCCATTTCCGTTTAAAGAATATCTGGAAAAATCTTTTGTCGGCGAATTTTCTGTGTTACCGTTTTCGTCTAAAAAGAGATTTTCAGAATCACCGCTCATTTCTACTTCTAAATTATTTAGGAATAAGTCAATTTTCTCGTTTTGTACGATAGCTTTTCCATTGCGGTCTGCTTTATAGAATTTGTCAAAGGAAAGTGTGCTACCATCTGTGTCTTTGAAAATAGTACTGTCAAATCCATAGTCTTTAAACACATCATTCCACTGGTAAATATGACTTTTCCAACAAAGGTTTCTGCACTGATACGGTTATTTTGGGCTTTACAGAAGAAAAAGCCGAGTTCCTTATCTTCTGAATTAGTTGTGGAACCAATCTGAAGGTTGATCTTTTCAATGAACGACCACCAGTCGTATTCGTTTGTTCCTATACATATTTTCCAGTTTAATTCATTTCCGCTGTCATCATAACCTTTGCCAATAGGCATGTATTGCCATTCCCAGCGGCGTTTAAAGGCTGAATCTACAGGAAAGAGCGATTGGTCACTGGTATTCATTGTTGCCCAAATATATAAATTACTCGGCAAAAGCAGAATTTCTCCTTTGAGTACCTGCTCTATAACGTTGCGTCCGTTATACAAACTGTTGATACTTTCGTATTGGGAAATAGAAAGCCCTTCAAAAGCTTTAAGAAGCTGCTTTCTCATATCGTTGTCTGTATAAATGGGATAGTCTGAAAATCCAGTGTCATTTCGGTCTAGAAGCTGGAATAGATCTCCGAAGATTTGAGCACAGTTGCCACGATTTATTTCTTCAATGATGAGATATTGTTTTCGTGGTTCTGTATCAACAGCGGTTTCAGCATAATATTTCCATGCTTGTATGTAGGCCTGAAGAAAAGCTTGGTTTACAAATTCGTACACAATACGATCCTCCTTAACCTCTTTTCCGCCTTCAATAATTTTATGTCCGGATACATCACGCATTGTCACTTGAATGGTGGTAGGTTTATATGCTCCTACAAAAGTGGAGTAATCACTGTCTGGATGGAATGTGGTACGAATTACACTTTCGTTTTTGGTTGTTTCATTGATAATGTATGATTTACCAGTTTCTGGAGCGCCATAGAATATGATTTGAAGCGATTTCTTGTTTTTATGCTGTAGTTTGTTGTTGCCTGAGATGTTGATAATTTTCTCTTTCCCCAAAGCCATTTTGGCCATTAAAGTTAATGTGGAAGTATATCCATATTCAAACTTATCGATTTGAGTCAGTCCAGACAGATCATTACGAGCATCGTTAGCTGAAGCGTTGGGGTGTTTCTCAAAATAATCAATATATTCTTTCAGGAGTGACTTTGATATGGTACGTAAGCCATATGCACCTTTACTTGTAGATTCTACAAGGTAGCAAAGTCTGTCTTCATCTATAATTCTTATTTGCCCATTTGAAGATGTATCATTTTTGTGAAGTGATATATATTTTAGCATGATGATTCTTATTTTGATAAATACTTATTAGGTTGCTCATTACAAAGATATTATAAACATGATAATAAATAAAAAGAATTACTTATTTTATGTTGTATGGTTATTGTTTCTATTTATTTAAAAAAGAATATGTGTGGAAAATTATTGTGATTAAACTTTGAAATGTTATTATGTTTCCTTGCTTTTCCTTAAAAATAGAGTTAAATTTACCTTGACACGTACGTGACGAGGTCTTGACATGTTCGTGCTGATATCTCGTCACGTTTGTGTCGTGACCTTGACAGCAACGTGTTGAGGTATTTTTGTAAGAGCATTTTTAGGAATTACGACTATCATATAACTAAAATGATTATGGCTATTAAATTTGACTTGTTTGAGAATCCGGTAAAAGAAGGCATATCTTCTCCAAAACTACATGCAAAAGTGATAACCAAAGATGTGGTGACCACTCGTGAAATCCGCGAAGCGATACACAAGAAATGTACCGCCTCTCCAGCCGATGTAGCAGCAGTTATCACGGCTTTGAACGATGAACTTTATGAGAAACTGAGCGATGGGTACACCGTACATTTGGACAGTATCGGCTATTTTAGTTTGAGTCTGAAATGTGCGCCAGACATCAATCCTCGATATATAAAGGATGACGATGTACAGGTGAGAAGCATCAAGTTCACGCCCGACAAAGATCTGATTAACCGTTTCCGGAATGTATGCTTGGAGCATGAGGTAGATGATGCCCATCATTCTGCCAAGTTGGACGAGGAAGAAATGAAACAAAAGCTGGTAGAGTATTTCAAAACGCATGCTTTCCTGCAGCGACGTGAGTTTGAACAACTTACGGGATTTAATTCGTCGAAGTCTACGCGGGTGATTCGTGAACTGGTGAAGGAAGGGATGTTGAAGAATGCGGGAACGAAGTATCAGCCGGTGTATGTGATGGAGTAGAAAGGGTGAAATAAACTTATGAATGGCCTGACTTTTCTGGAACTTGATTATGAGATAAATATATTAAAAGACTCTGAATCCCTGTCTTTAAGTGTTCATTTGTCCTTTGTGATTTCAATAAATCATCGTATTTTTGTACATTTAAAAAGGACTGTATATAAGAAGTCGTTTAGGTATTTATCTCAGTTAATAAGATTTGTATGAATATAAAGTATACATTTTCAGGTCATGAATCATTTCCTTGCAAGTCTTTGTGGCTAAAAAAAGGGTATGATTTTGTGAATCATGAAAGAAATTTTAATGCTCCTGATGCAGTAATCGATTTAGGTGTAGGGAAGAATATGGTTTCATCTATTCGTTTTTGGTTGAAATCTTTTGGCCTGTATGATGGGGAGCATTTAAGCGAGTTGGCTGACTATCTTTTTGATGAAGTTGCAGGTCGGGATAAATATATGGAGGATTTAGCTACGCTATGGTTGTTGCATTTTACGATTGTGACAAGTGGTGAGGCTACATTGTATGATTGGCTTTTTAAAGGCTTACAGAAAGAGCGAAAAGAGTTTGATCGGGCTCAAGTTTTGTCTTATGTGAAAAGACGACTTTTGGAAGATAATAAGTATAGTTTGTTTAATGAAAATACTGTAAAAAAAGATATAGGGGTTTTATTGCTAAATTATATCATTCCGCAAAAGGCTTCTGCAAATGAAGATTATTCTTCTTTACTTCTTGAGCTTGACGATGCAACATCGAAGCATGTTTAATTATCAGCGTTTTAGCATTTTAATCGGTACAAATAGATTTTTGACAAAGAATTCATTTTCTATGTACAAGTGTAAACCTTTGTTTTTCAGCCTTTTGTTGATTTTATTTGTACCGCCTTTCTTCATTCAAATTTTGTATATCAAAAATCAAGTATAAAACTTTGATTCTTTGATAGTTTTATCCCATGCACTACATGATGATGGTACAACAAAGATAGTTCTTTTTTTGTGAATTTCTTAATGTATTAATGCGGAAAATAATAATATATTTAAGTAATACTTGTGGTGTAATCCGGAGATTATTTATGTTTTTGATTATGTAACAAAATCAAAAAAGGTAAGACGAGATTACATCATTATCATTTGGAACTTAAATTTTTTTTCTATGTTGTTTCCATTTTAGGATCTTTGTCGTATGTTTACTATTTAGGTGTGGATGCAGCAAGCGGTAGGATATTGAAAATAGAATAAATAAAAAATATAGGATTTATAATCAATCACTATGATTTGACGATAAGTTTTCTAAGAAAAATTAGTTTTATTCTCAGAAATTACATAGTTTTGTATTTATAATCTTCATAATAGTGAAGATTAATGCTTAAAAATATATGTAACTATCATTATAATGATATATAAATACGGCTTATATGGTAGATTTCTATGAATACTCTACGCCTGAGCTTGTAAGGCTATTAGGTAACAGATTTAAAGAATATAGAATTCGTTGCAATCTCACTCAGAAAGATGTTTCTGAGCAATCCGGTATTGGACTTACAACCATCCACAAATTCGAGAATGGTACAGCTGGCAATATTTCATTGTCAACATTTATTGTGTTGTTGAAAGTGGTCGGTCAGGTTAACACTATAGACAATCTTCTTCCGGAGTTGCCTGAATCTCCTTACCTGATGCGTAAGGATGATAAAAAAGTACAGCGTGTCAGACACTCTAAATAGCATAAATTATGGTACAGTCGTTAAAAGTAATACTTTGGGGTGAGGAAATAGGTAGATTGGCATGGGATGCCAGACGCAGGTTGTCCTATTTTATGTATAATCCGGCCTTCTTGAAGAAAGGTCTTAATATTTCTCCATTAGCTGCACCGGTTGATGGAGCGAGAGGACTTATGCCTGTATGGGGAGAAGAGGCCAAGATTTATCAAAAATTACCGGCTTTTTTAGCAGATTCATTGCCTGACTCATGGGGTAATCAACTTTTTGAATTATGGCGCCAGCAGAATCACTTGTCAAACGCAGATATTACTCCTCTTGACAAACTTTCATTTATAGGAAAGCGTGGAATGGGAGCTTTGGAATTTTTGCCTGAGGTTTCAAGAGAGCGTAAGGCTGAAAAAATAGATATCAAATCATTGGCAAATTTAGCAGAGCGTATATTCTCAGAAAGAGAAAATGCCAGAATCCTGCCTGAAGAGTCGGTAACAATGCAATCATTACTTACGGTTGGTACTTCAGCCGGTGGTCGTCAACCTAAAGCCATTGTTGCCATTAATCGAAAGAATGGTGAGGTTCGTAGCGGGCAGATTTCCGGATTAGAGGAATTTGATTACTATCTGGTCAAATTTGGAAATTCGCAATATAGTTCGGCTGAATTGGAGATGTCCTACTATGAACTTGCTACAATAGCAGGGATAAATATGATGCCTTCAAAACTCTATCAGGTGGACGGAAATAATCATTATATGACAAAACGCTTTGACCGTAATAATGGGAAAAAGATTCATACACAAACTTTGGCCGCAATTAGCCCCGATGCGGACAGTTACGAACAATTGATTACAGTATGCCGGAAGCTCCATCTGCCGGAAACAGACTGTTATGAGGTATTCCGCAGGATGGTCTTTAATGTATTGGCAAACAATACAGATGATCACAATAAGAATTTTTCATTCGTTATGAGTGAGGACGGTACTTGGCGTCTGTCTCCTGCATACGATGTAACTTATATATTTGACAATGGAGGATTCTTGCCAAATGAAGATCATTGCATGTATATTAGGGCAAAACTTAGGGATATAACACGGGATGATGTTATTCAATTTGCTAAAGATAATGGAATACGTAGGCCTGATGCAATAATACGTGATATAGTTAATGCCATAAAACAATTTCGGACGGTTGCCACTAAATATGGTGTTGCTGAACAGTGGGTAGGACGTGTTGAAAATACTATAGTAGACCGTCTGAAATCATGGGGAGAGTTAGAGGAAATGGCTCCTGAAATATGCGAATTTGTCATAAACGGACATACTATAAAGAATATCCGTATGGAGCAAGCGTATAAAGGAAATTTCCATTTGCTTGCTGAAATAGACGGTCATGAACGTAAGTTTATTATTGGTAAGAATAAAGAAGAGTTTTCACTTATTGAATCAATAGGCATAGCAAACCTGTCATCTGATCAGCTCAAGTATATGGTTGAAAAGTATTTTATTCACTAGAAAGTATAATCGCCGACTTCGATAGACAGGTCTTTTTCCATCATGGGGTTCAAACAATTAATAGTTTTTGCATTTAAGATATATAATGGAAAGCACTCCAAGCAATATCACATATAAGTATTCAGCTGTCCAATATACAGACAGGGATGTGCTGAAATTGCTTATCGTCCATAAATAAATCTGGTAGGCTATAATGGTTACAGTCTGAAAAATGAAAGTTGTACGTGTGGCACCTGTCCCTGTGACAGCATTCATATATACATAACCAGGTAAGGCAAAAGCATAATTCAACAAAGCTACTGTAAATGGCAGCTGTGCTATTTGCATTAGGTCCTCATTATCCGAGTAAATATTAAAAAGTGGATTGAAACAGATTATAGAAAAGATAATAAGTGGGAATCCCACGGCATATCCCAAACGGATAACCCGGTTACATAACGGGAAAATCTGATTCTTTTGTCCTGCTCCCAACAGATTACTTACCAATGAGCCGGTTGTTGTTGCCAATGAATTGACAATAACAAAAAACAAGGTGGATATGCTGCGTATGACATTTGTCGCTGCCAGTTCCAACTCGCCCAAATGCTCAATGGCTACGAAGAAAGCCACGATAAAGTATCAAGTTCCACAAGGAATTCCAACCTCAACGCTAATTGCCAATTTAGTATTTAAACCCACGGGTGAAAAGATAGCTCAACTAGCAAAAGAGAATCATATTAAATTTACAATGTTTGTAGATGATATAACCTTATCCAGCAAAGTAGATTTTAAAAGTTTACTACCTTCATTTTTGTCTCTAATTCGAGAAAGTGGGTTTACCATAAATCACAAGAAAACACATTATAAAACAATGAATCCTATTGTAACAGGGGTAATATGTCAAAATAATCGGCTTCTTCCTCCATTGGGTTATAAGAAAAAGATGGCAAGATTACAGCAGGAATTACAAACAGGGAAAAAGTCTGTAGAACTTCAATTGCGCGGTTTATCAACCTATCTTGAAAATATAAGTAAGATGTAATTTGAGCGAAAAAGTTATTTGTTGGTTTCAAATAAAATCATTACTTTTACAAATGGAAAAAGCGTTCTTTTGATTAGTGCAGGACATTGCGGAATATAGAAATCTGCTGGTTTCTATATTGTTACCTATCAATTTGAAAACTTTTGTAATTCCCTTGTTCTCAATGAGTAATAAGATTTGATATGCCTAAACCCGTGGAATGTTATATGTTTTTGAATACCAGCTTTCTTTATCCATGCTTTAAGAGGATATCCAGTCATGCAACGTCGCAGTTCTTTGAACACTTTACCTGTGCCCGGTTCTCCACAAAGTGCGTATGCTTCATAACTGATAGGTAGTAAGGCTTCTGTCTGTGTCTTTTGCGTACGAAGACGAATACAATGCCCCAGATCGGGGGCTGTGCATAAGTTTTCCCACTTAAGATTCAATATATCACTGATGCGTAATCCGGTAAGACATGAGAAAAGGGATGCATTTCTTAATACAGGTATATCGCATGGAGTTGAAGCCAGAGTTTTTAATTCATCTTGTGTTAAAAACTCTTTATGAATATCCCTGCTTTCTATCTTTTCAAGAAAATCATTGGGATTTTCACGTAAATATTTATCTCTATACGCAAGTTTCAAAACTCCTCTGAATAATGAGAAATAACTGGCAGCTGAATTACGGGAAACCATTTTATCAGTATGCTTTAGTTGCCTTGCATGGAGAAGATAGTCTCGGAAGCGGTTACATAGGTCAACAGTTATTTCACCAAACATACATTTGCCATTGACAAATTTCTCAAAGTGCAGATAAACGATATGCCATTTATGATCTTTCTTACGACATACTTCTTTGAAATATGCCATAAAATCGGCTCTCATTTTGTGTCGATCCATAAATCCAAATTCTTCATTGATTACGGCCTCTTGCCGGCGGCATCTGATAAGTTCGGCTTTAGCTAGGATTTCATTATTGTAATCTAGCTCAATTGCATTTTTGGGGGTTGCATAAATGTAAAATCCTAAATATTCACGTCTGCTCAGTTGCATTGTTTTAGGATTACGTACAGCAGGGTAGTAGTCCAAGTAAAGAGAGATTCGTCCGTTTCTTATGGGGCGTTGTCTTAATGTTACAGTAGTACATGTTTGTTGTCTCATAATATATAATGTATTAAAATTCAATACTTCGGTAAATTTTTACCGAAAAATTAAAAGTTAAACAATAGAACCGGCAAAAGCTGGTTCGGAAACACTAAAGAGGTCATTGAAATGTTGTCAAAAACGAATGGTTAAGCATGAAGAAATGTGCTGAAAAAAGAGAGCTAACCTGCTGATAATAAAGGAGGAAAGTATTGCATAATTCGTTATTTCTTAGTAAATTAGAAGTCTCTGAACTCTTCTGATTATGACTAAAGAAACACTCCTT
>ONZU01000037.1_pt1 | contig 134517 bp, 132 predicted proteins | sample 1671161 | NCBI WGS metagenome assembly ONZU01 (sample SAMN06348128, study PRJEB24527) | human gut metagenome | biome: human gut; feature: ankylosing spondylitis patient; material: feces | host: Homo sapiens | place: China | collected 2015-10
CAAAACCATTGATTTTATTAGCTTTTTGCCGCTATCGCTATCACACCTCATTATTATTTGTTCCTGTGAAGATACTCTCTTTTGCAATTTTCAGACATCCTGTGATGACTGCGAACTGAAGTGACTGATTATCCTTCAAAGCCTGCATCATTCCCTTCATGATATCTAACATCTCATTGTAATAACCATGACTATTTGCCTTTGCAACCGGAACATCATATTCATCAATCAGAAGAATTACTTTTTTGTTGTAATGTCTATTTAACAAGCGAGCCAAAACTGAATGGAACGCATCACATCTGTCTGCCCTGCCTGACGATCTCGCAACTGCTGAAACAGTCTTTTGTCAGGTTCACTGATTTCTGCACTTTCCAGAAGATACTCATGCTCCTGATAAAGAATCCCGATCTCATAAACAAGCTGCTGATAGGCACTGGAAAAATCAAGTCCATCCACACTTTTAAGAGACAAAAATACAACCGGCCATTGGTTCATCCACTCATCGCACAGTTCACGCTTGTTTGATATTTCAAGACCTTCAAACAGTTTTTTGCTGTCCTTGCGGATATCAAAGAAGTTTTCGAGCATACTCATCCCAAGCGTTTTCCCAAATCTGCGAGGACGGGTAATCAACGTTACTTCTGCCGCTGCATTGATAAGTTCCGCAATTAAACCTGTTTTATCAACATAGTAGAATCCACCGCTCCTGATTTTTTCAAAATTGGAAATGCCAACCGGGATATTCAAATTTTTCATCTCTGCCACTCCATTCTTATAATTGCGTAAATTCTTTGCTTTTACTGGTGATATTATAGCATATTACCGTTATTTATATGATTATCGTATATGTTTTTCTTATTTTCATCAAGCATTTTTCTTGAAAAGACATATATTCATTGAAATTGCTTTCACCACACTTTCTAATAACACACAAAGAGATGCCATACATCGCACTCGTACTCTGTATGGCATCTCTGTTTTTATACTGAACGATAATAAAACTTGGGAGAGTTGAAAGACTTCTAGCTGGTTTAGCCATAAAATCATCTAACTCGATTTTAATATCATTTATTCCATCTACACCCATGTTCTGGAGTTCCTGCAATTAACTTTTTTCTTGCAATATATAGATTCTTGACTCAAAATCCGTACATGGCTTTGCATCTCCTGAAACCTGACCAGCTGTCACATCTGTTGTAATAAGTCCTAAATTCATCAACTCATCTCCATAGTTCTCTGTGTTTGCTAACATGTTCTTATAAAGTTTATCTGGATCAAGTCCCTGCAATTTTATTCTGCTGTATGGCATGTTCACGCCATTTAATACACGATAATATCCTACTAGTGCTGTTGTTTTTTCTTCATTAACTACCATCCAAATAGTTTCATTTCCCTCAAAGGGACTTTTCAATCTATAAAATGTTCCAAATTGTAGCATTTGACGATACTTTTTCATAAATAAGATTTGTGCCTTTACCTCTTCAATTTCAGAATCAGATAATTTATTCAAATCCAACTCATAACCAAATGTACCAAAATAAGCTACATTTGCTCTTGTATGTAATGGTGTATTTCGAAAAACTTGATGATTCGGTATTACAGAAACATGACTTCCTATACTGCTAATCGGATAACACATCGAGGTTCCATATTGAATTTTCAACCTTTCAATCGCATCAGAATCATCACTGGTCCATCCTTGTGGTGCATAATAAAGCATTCCAGGATCAAAACGTCCACCGCCACTTGCACAGGACTCAAATAGAACTTTCGGAAATTTCGATGTTAGTCTTTCATATAAGTCATACACTCCCAGTATATAACGATGAAAAATTTCGCCTTGTTGTTCCGCAGGATAGGCAATGCTATAACATTCTGTAATGCTCCTATTCATATCCCATTTTATATACGAAATTTTTGCTTCTGAAAGAATCTTCGCAATCATTGTATAAATATAATCAACAATCTCTCTTCTTGAAAAATCTAATACATATTGATAACGTCCATGTGAATCCGTTCTTCCTGGGGTTTGTAAAATCCAATCTGGATGTAGACGATACAGATTGGAATCCTTATTTATCATCTCCGGTTCTATCCATAAACCAAATTGCATGCCAAGTTCTTCTATACGCTCTGCCAAACCTTCAATTCCATTTGGAAGTAACTTTTTGTTTACTATCCAATCCCCTAATCCTGAACGGTCGCTTCTACGATTTCCAAACCATCCATCATCAAGCACAAATAATTCAATACCACATTCCTTTGCTTTCTTTGCAATTTTTACCAAACGATCTTCTGTAAAATCAAAATATGTTGCTTCCCAATTATTATTCAATATTGGTCTGCTACGATCACGCCAATATCCCCGTGCAAGACGTTTTGCATATAACTTATGAAATGTCTGGCTCATCTCATTAAGTCCGTTATCTGAATAAACCATCACCGCTTCTGGTGTCTGAAAACTTTCTCCGGGTTCCAGTTCCCAATCAAATCCATCTGGATTAATTCCTACTGTAATTCGTGTTATATCATGTGTATCCACTTCTGCTTGAATTCTAAAATTCCCACTATAAATAAAACTAAATCCGATTGCTTCTCCCATAACTTCATCTGTGTTTTTTCTTTTAAGAACCATAAACGGATTTTGTTCATGCGAAGAATGCCCACGCATACTATCAATCGCTGTAATCCCCTGTTCCAGAGCCCTCACCTTCACATGCCGCTCTCTAGCCCATGCACCAGATAATTGCATCCAAATATAATCTTTATCCGGAAGATCCAGATTCAGACTCATTGCTGTAAGTAAATGTAACGGCATTTTTCCTGCATTTTTTATGCAAACACTTCTTGCAATCGCTCCATATTCAGAAAAGATAGTATAAAGCAGCTCCAGTATAATTCCTGTAAGAGAATCTTTCAAATAAATCCTGAGTGACACCGCTTCTTCCTCAGATTCTGCATAAATGGCAGGAAGTCCCTGAAGCTTCGGCTTTCCCATTGTAATCTCATAACCGGTATATTTAAATTCTGAAATTCTGCTTCCATTTTTCTGTAATAATTCAATTGCAGGATGACGATAATCTGTTGTTCCATATACCGGATATTCCTGCCGAATATGCTCCAGTGAAAAACTTTTGTCCCATTCATATATATACGAAGTCATCGGACGATCTATTTTCTCTACCAGATAAGAAAAATCTTCCTTATCATGAATTTTCTTTCCAAAATAAATCTGCCCCATGTGTCCGTTTTCCAACACGCACATAATGTAACTTATTTTTTCATTATATAAATGAAATGTCTTTGTCTTGTCGTGAAACACAATATTTCTCATATACATATTCCCTTATTATTAGTATTTTACTTGCCGTACACTTTTTCTGTATATTCTATATCTTTTCAGTTTCATTTCATCTCATAAGTGCTATATTCTTCAAAATCAATGACTAATCTACTAATTCTTGCTTCTTCAGCTGCAAGCGCCATCAGATGACTCGCCACAGAAACTGATGCATCCGTTTTTCCCGTTTTTCCTTCTCCAACCATACGAACAAACTCTCGCATCATGCTCATATCACTTCCGCTATGTCCCTTTGAAGGCGTATGAAGTTGAATCAAATCATTTGTTCCACTTACAAAATCTATGATTTCTATTGTTCCTGCCTCCATGTCACCTTTTAATTCACCTTTAGTGCCCATAATTCGAATTCTCCTTGCGCACTGATTTGTAAATGCTGTCATTAAAAATGAAGCTGTAACTTGATTTTCAAATTCTATGTCCACTGTCTGATGATCTACAACTGTATTATCCGAATGAAATACACACCTTCCATATGGACCTTTCTTTAACGCTTCCAGAACATGCACAGAATCTGCCTGATCAGTTACTGCATATACAAGACCATCTTCCACAGCTTTTGGATGTTCCAGATAAAAACGCGGTGCATAGAATGGGCACTGATCTCTGTGTTCACATCCGTCCATACAATATTTCGGCGCACCTGTCGGAGCATTTTCTTCCGTAAAATATGTAAGTTCTCCAAAGGAACTGATTTTTTTGCATTTACTATCCGCCAACCATAACATAATATCCATATCATGACAGCATTTCTGCAATATCATCGGACTGGATTCTTCTTTGTTTCTCCAATTTCCCCTTACAAAACTGTGCGCATGGTGCCAATATCCAACTTCCTCGATATGCTGAATCGACATCATCCTTCCGATTCTTCCCTCTTCCAGAATTTCTTTTATTTTAGAGAAAAATGGAGAATATCTAAGGACATGACATACAGATAATATTCGATCATATTTCTTTGCCATTGCTCCCATTTTTATAATTTCTTCTTTGTCTGGTGACATCGGCTTTTCGCAAAGAACATGATATCCTTTTTGCATTGCCATAGTAACTGGTTCACAGTGCATTTTGTCCTGTGTACAGATCATAGCGCAATCTGCCATTTTATCCTGTTGTAATAATTCTTCATAGGATTCATATTGTAGTTCCTTTGGAATATTATGCTTTGCCGCAAAAAGTTTCCTGCGTTCCTGATCCGGTTCTGCTACAGCTATCACTTTAAATTCATCTGGGTGATCTAGCGCATACTGTGAGTATACATAACCACCTCTCAATCCTGCCCCGATCAAAATACTGGTTACCTGTTTCATCGTCTTTCTTCCTTTCTCAATTCTTAAGTTGAATTTTTAATACAGTGTCCCTTTCATCTGGCAATGGATATGTAAACACAGGATCTTCTCCGAATGATACGAATGCAACATCCGTATAAAGAGCTGTATTCCATGCTTCACCTCTCTTTACCTCACTTCCATCCGCTAAATATGTAATTTCAGCCAGCTGTTCAGGACTAATGCCATAAAGTGGAAGAGCTCCCAAAGGAGTTTCATAAACATGTGCATAAATCACATTATCTTTTTGTGTATACCTTCCCCAATCTGGTTTTTCAAAATTTGATATTCCACAACCATAGATACTCTCTTTATTTTTACTCATCCAGTTTCCAACTTCTCTTAAAATTTCAACACTTTCTTGTGGAATGTTCCCCTTTGCATCAGGTCCTACATTCAAAATCATATTTCCACCCTTGCTGACACACTCTACCAACTTTCTTACCAGCATCTCAGGTGTTTTATATTGATGATCAAAATTGCAATATCCCCAATGATTGTTCATTGTTGCACATAATTCCCATGGAATAGGCTCACCATTAACATCACAAACTCCTTTCGGAGGAATAATCTGTTCAGGACTTGCGAAGTCTCCACTATAAATTAAAGGATGTTCTGTTGCAATGCTTCCATGGTTATCTCCTGCGCCTTCCAAACGGTTATCAATAATCACATCTGGCTGATAATGACGTACCATTTTAATTAAGTCTGTTGCTTTCCATTTTTCTCCTGTCATATCATCATAAGAGAAGTCAAACCAAAGCAAATCCAATTTCCCATAATTTGTCACCAGTTCTTTTACCTGACCATGCATGTAATCTAAATATCGATCAAAATCAATTTTTTCATCTTTATAGGCTACATTGTTTCTCATTGGATGCTGGCGGTCTCCATACTTTGGAAAATCTGGATGATGCCAGTCAATAATTGAAAAATAGAGTCCTACCTTTAATCCTTCTTCTCTACATGCATCTACGAATTCTCTTACCAGATCTCGTCCTGCCTTTGTATTTGTCGCTTTATAGTCCGTTAATTTTGAATCAAATAAACAGAAACCATCGTGATGTTTCGCCGTTAAAACTACATATTTCATTCCCGCTTCTTTTGCTAATCGAACCCATGTTTTTGGATCATAATCCACCGGATCAAATTGTTCGAAATATTTCCTATATTCCTCTATTGTCATTTCTTTTTGAGACATAACCCATTCGCCACAAGCAGGAATTGAATATAATCCCCAATGTATAAACATTCCAAATCTCGCATCCATAAACCATTTTGTTCGTTCTTTTATTTCCCGATTCATATTGTTAATCTCCCTTTTTCTACGATTCTTCTACTATTATCCTTTCACTGCACCACCTGATAATGCTTCAATAAAGAACTTACTGAAAACACAATACAATATTACTGGTGGAAGAATTATGACAACCATCGCAGAAAACAATCCGTTATAATTCGTATTAAATGCCGTTGTAAATGTTGAAAGTAATGCCGGGACTGTCAATTTTTCTCGCGTGATTAATACAAGTGAAGCCCAATAATATTCATTCCAGTTATTTAAAAAAGCCAAAACTGCTGCTGTCATAATTCCCGGACGTGCAATCGGGAAAATAACTTTTACCCATGTCTGTACATAGCCACACCCATCAATTCTTGCGGCCTCCTCTAATTCTCTTGGAATATTATCATAATAATTTTTTATAACAAAAAAACTAACTGCGATTCCACTACAAGAATAAATAAGAATTAATGCGGCTCTTGTATCATACAAATGTAAGTTATTGATTAAATTATATACAGGGTAAGTCAAAGCAGTCGCTGGTATAAACATTGTTGAATATAAAAGGATATTTACCAGTTTTTTCCCTTTAAACTCCATTCTTGCAACTACATAAGCAGACATAGAAATCATAACCACACTAATTAATACCGATATTCCTGCAACAATTAAACTATTTCCAAAATAACGAAATACATGAAGATCTTTAAAAGTAGAAATATATCCATCTAAACAAATCGACTCCGGCAACTGAAACCCAGGTCTCGCCATCGGATCTTTCTTTAAGCTCGATAACACAAGCCAAATCAGCGGAACCAAAGAGACAATTAGTGCCCACGCCAAACATATATATGTTACAATTTTGGTTCCTGTTGGCAAATTATTTACAGTTTTTCTATGTAGAGATTTTTTCATAACGCTTCTTCCTTCCTAATGTTTCTCTTTTTTTAATGAAACACTATATACAAAATTAATTATCAGAATAATAACCAGTCCTGCTAAAATCTGTATCAAAGCAACAGCATTTGCACGTCCGAATTGAGTTCGTGGGCTTGTAATTGCTAATTCGCGAATCACATAACTGATACTATATGTTCCTGCTGCTCCTTTTGTCAGGAAATATACCTCATTATAAAGAAGGAAACCAGCCGTTGCTGCAAGAATAGACACAGTTTTTAATGTTCCTTTTATCATTGGAATCGTAATAAACCAATCCTGCTTTAATCCGCTAGCTCCATCTAACATTGCTGCCTCTCTTACTTCTTCCGGAACTGCCATAATATTTCCAAGTATCATTAATGTTGTAGTTCCAGTAAAAAAAATATAAGCACATGTCATAGCTATAAATGCCGGTCCTTTTAATAAAAGGATATTATCTGTAAAATTCTTATTAAACAATCTGATTATCGGATTGATAATTCCATAAGATGGATTATATAACTGTAAAAATATCACTCCCATTGCTGCTGTAGAGATCATATTAGGAATAATATAAACGTTCCGTACAAACTTAATTCCCTTTATTTTTCTTGACAAAGCCAGAGCTATTAATGTAGCAACTGGAATCTGAACAACTGCACCAAGAATTGCCCATGTAGTAGAGTTCTTAAGTGCTTCCCAGAAAAATGGATATTTTTTAAAAATGTACTCATAATTATTCCATAAATCTTGAAATCCAAAGAATTCTGGAGACGTGATATTACTATAATCCCACTTACAAAAAGACGTAACGAATACTGTAATTATTGGATACAGATAAAAAATACAAAACGCTATAATTGTTGGTGTCAAAAAAGCAATAATAAAACCTGTACGCTTTATTCCTAATTTATTTTTTTTCTTCTTACAAATATTATCTTTCAACTCGGTCCCTCCGATAAAAAGGGGAAGGGATATTCTCTCCCCTCCCTCATATCAACATCTAAATCAATTTTAATTAACCAATCAATGCAAGTAATTCTTTCTGAAGCGATTCGAATCTTGCATCAATGTCTGTTCCTTCAACTGCACACTCCATCAACGCATTAATAATTGCTTTATTAACATCTGATCCCCAAGTATAATTCATATTAATTACAACTGTATCCGCTGAGTTGACCTGTGAGCACGCCTCCGCAAGTTTTATTGTTGCAGCATCCCCACTTGTTTCTGCAAGTGCATTAAGATCAACTGTTGTATTACATGGATTTGCTTGAACTTCAGTAAAAATCTTTTCCTGTACTTCCTTACTAGTCATATATTTAATAAACTCAAGTGCAAGTTCTGTCTTCTCTTCGCTCATATTGTTTGCTACTGCAAGACCACCACCTGCTGATGCAATCGCAACATTGCCTGGGAATAACGCTGGTTCAATAGAATCAACCAGTGATGCATCAATTCCACTTGCATTCCATACACCATTAAAAAGTACTCCAACTTTTCCATTTGTGTTAAATTCAGCCATTAAATTTCCATTATCATCTGTTGTATGCTGAGATCCATTTGCCTGATCTAATTTTGCTGCTGTTTTGAATGCATTAGCAAATTCATCTGAATTTATTGTTTCTTCTGTCAATTCAGATTCAACCATTTTCTTTCCTGCATCTGTAGACGCCATAATTGCATTTACAATATAGCTAGAACCCTGTCCCGCTATGTAGCCATAAGCGTCATCTCCCAGATCTGCAATCTTCGTCATTGCATCTCCAAATGTATTCCAATCTGTAAATGCATCTGTAGAAGTACCTGCTTTTTCAAAAATACTTGAATTATACCAAAGACCACGGCTTTCAATCTGATCATGCACTGCATAAATATGTCCATCCTGATCATGCTGTGTGTAATTAAGTCCTACTGCATCCTGCAAATTATTTTCATCGATATATGGTTTCAAGTCATAAACAAGATCCTGTGAGATTGCTGCCTGCGGTACTCCACCGCCACCAACATCTACCATATCCGGGAAAGAACCACCCGCAACCTGCGCACTTACAATATCATCTCTGTTTTCAACAGCAATCGGTTTAAAAGTTACATCTCCATCTGCATGTTCCTGCGCAAATTCGTCATAAATATCTCTCATTACCTGCGCCGCAGCCCACTCACTTTCATCCTGATAATATCCATGATAGAACTCCAGAACATTGTTACCACTAGATTCGCTCTTCTTCTCTCCTCCATCTTCTTTTACCGAGCTGCTACCACATCCAGCTAAAACAGATGCTCCCATTGCTGCTACTAACAATACACTAACTAATTTTTTTTTCATTTTTTCCTCCTTTTATATCGGTTGTATTTGTTAAGTGTATTCTACATTTATTTTTATTCATTTTGAATATATACGGTTGACTATAAACCGTATAATATTTACATATTGCCAAATCAAATACGTAAAATATTTACCTTTTGTCAATTTTTTTCGTATTTTTGTACAAAAAAAGTGCATGTCGCCTCTATTTCCGAGTCAACATGCACATATTCTATTTTTATTTATTTTCTAAACCTTCTTCAAATTCCTGTATAGATAGAGTTCCTGTTAGTACATCAAAAATGGTTTTTATAAAATAATCCTTTTGTTCGGCTGACCAAATATTATTCGGAACCTCTATTTTTTCGTCTGTCTCAAGAACAAGTGTAGCCGCCTGATACAATCTGCCTTTACTCTCCTTATAAGATTCCAAAGATATATCTGGATTTGCCGGAATTTGCTCTGTCTTTTCAAGAATTTTCGTCTGAACCTTCTTGCTAAGCATGTACTTTAAAAATTTAACTGCTGCTTTTTCTTTTTCTTCATTCCCACTATTACCTAAAACGTACCCTAAACCAGAAGAAATACATGACATTGACTCTCCCCCGTCTGTTGGTAAGAGTGCATATTTAGCATCAATTTGCTTTGAAATCATCGGTGCTCCCCATACTCCATTAATATAAATTGCCAGTTTTCCTTCATTAAAAAGATGAGTCTCATCTCGATAACTATATTCAGCGTTTTCAGAAATAGCCGAATTATACATTCGTTTCATCCGATTTATTGCATTATTGAAAATTTCATCCTGAAATATAAGATTATGTCCTTCAAATCGAGAATCCTCACTTCCAGCTAACATGTGATCCATACAGTATAAATATCCTTCTGCCGTTGGTTGGAGTGCTTTTACTTCATTTTTTTCATTTAACGCCCACTCACTAATCTGATCACACATTGTTTGAAATTCATCCCAACTTTTTGGTACTTTCTCAATTCCTGCTGCCTTTAAAATATCTTCATTATACCAATATCCTCCGCTTAACATTCGTGCATCTGCCACAGAGTACAACTCTCCATTTTCTGTACTCCAGTATTCTTTATTTACTTCTGAAATACTATCAGCAAATTCTTGATCTTGTTGCATATATGGATAGATATCTAGTGCCATATTATTTTCAATCATAAAATCATAGGTATTATTTTCACCTGTTCCACTAAAAGATACAATATCTGGTATATTACCGACCATTATCATATCTTCTACTTTTCTCATCATGTCTTCTCTTGTTGGCATAGAAATCATCTGTAAATTAATATCTGGGTTTTCTTCCTGAAATTCTTCATAAATCTCTCTCATTGCAACATGGTCTTCTTCTGTGCCTCCCCAGGCATGGATCAACGTGATAGTAACACTGTGATTGCTCTCTTTTCCGCACCCTTCTAAAATACAACCAACTCCTAAAATTAGCATCAGGGTCATTAGCCACTTAGTAGTTTTTTTCATCTTTCCCCTGCTTCCTAAATTCTTTAGGTGAAACCCCAGTAATTTTTTTAAACATCTTCGAAAAATATCCTGCATCGTCAACTCCAATCGCTTCCGAAATTTCATAAGTTTTCATATCTGTATTTAAAAGATATTCCTTTGCCGCTTCTATTCGAAGATTCAATATTGTATCAAACAGATTTATTCCTGTTTTATTTTTATAAAATCTACTTAAATAACTCCTATTTACATGTAATTCATCTGCAATCTCATCCAACGATATTTTATTTTTAAAATTTTGTTCTACATACTGATCGATCTGCTGAAGGAGCGTTCTTTGTTCTGATACAGCACTCTCCTCTTTCTCAATTTCTTTCTTTAATTGAGTTAATTTTCCCGTTGCTTTTTCTAATGCTTCTGGAAGTTCATCCATAATGGATATCTTCAAAACGTACTCACATGCATTATACTTGATCGCAAATTTGGCATAATCAAAATCTGAATATGCTGTTAATATTATCACCTGTGTTTCCGGTCTAGTTTCATATAAATATTTACACACTTCTAAACCGTTTACCCCCGGCATCTGAATATCTGTGATCACTATATCTGGAGATTCATTCTCTATACATTGGATAAGCTCTTGTCCGTCCTCAAGAACTGACACCAAATCGCAATTCATTTTCTCCCAATTTATCAACTTTTTTAATGCTTCCCTTATATATCCTTCATCATCCGCCGCTACTACTTTCCACATGGTATTTCCCCTCTTTCTGCCGGAAGAATTATTTCAATTTTTGTTCCTTTTCCTTTCTCACTCCAAATGTTAAATTTATAATTATCACCATACAAAATTTGTAACATTTTCCGAGTATTTTCAAATCCTGTATGAGTGTGATCTATCTTCTCCGGCTGTTGAACTTCTTCTGTCGGTTTCTCATTCATTTTTTCATAATCAATACCAACACCATTATCCTCAACAATAATATGAAGTATTTTGGAAGTTTTCTTTTGTTTTTTTATTTCATCATTCTCTTCAATGAAATTCTCCTCATACATGCATACCCTTATGATTCCACTTTCCTTTTTGGGTTCCAAACCATGCGACACAGCATTCTCCACAAGCGGTTCAATCAAAAGTCTTGGAATCAGATTCTCTTTTATTTGCTCGTCTTCTATATTGATTTCATAAGTTAATTTATCTTGATAGCGTTCCTTTTGCAAAAACAAATAGAATTGAACAATTTCCAGTTCTTCTCTCACTTTTATTCTTATTTCTTTTTCACGGAAAATCTTTCCCTGCATTAGTTTGGAAAAAGCATTCAAACTTTCATATAACTCCTCATTCCCAGCCATTTTTGCCTTTAAACTGAGCATTGCAAGAATATTAAACTGAAAATGAGGATTAAGCTGAGACTGTAAATATTTCACCTGTGATTGCGTTGCCAATAACTGTTTTTCATATACTTCCGTAATCAGGTATTCGATTCTATCTGCCATTTCATTGAACACCTGTCCGATATCATGGAATTCCTGTATAGAAGAATCCTCCATTCTTACGTTCAATTCCTTTCTTCCAAATGCTCGAATATTGGCGATCATTCTAACTGCAGGTTTTGTAAAACGATAACTGATTCCATAAGATACCAAAAAAGTCAATATTAATACAATTACCAATCCCACTAAAAAGATAATTAGTGTCGGACGTAAGATTGCCAGAATATTATTCTGTCCCACTGCGATAATCGTTCTTAATCCAAAACCACTCGCATCAGCACTGACAATTACTTTCCTTCCTTCCACATTCTTATTTCCACTCCAAGATACAACTTTTTCTTTCAATAGATCATTTTGTGTTGCATCTCCCCCTGACACTAACATTAAATTATTGTGCGACAATATACTCCATGAATAATCCTGATAACCTTCTATATCTTCAAATATTCCCTCTATTGCTTCAAGACTAATTTGGGCTATACCAATGCCCTTTTCTTTCATATCATCATCATATATGCGAAAAAGAATATTAAGATTATCACTATCCGTTACACATGCATATTGATTTCTATCCTTCTTGAACCATTGTTGCATATTTGTATAAGATTTTTCCTGTTGCTTCTCAGAAGCTAACGTAATTGCATAGTAATATTCCTTGATACACTGATCCCAGTTATTGAATAAATAAACACTCGTAACAAATGGCAGTTGTTGATTCACTTGATTTCTGTCTGCAAACAACTCCATACTATACATTAATTGTTCTTTTGCGATATCTGCATCATACGAATCTGTTCGAAAAAATTCCCCCAATAAACTGTTATGCCTTATAGAAATTGCCCCATCTTCTATAAACTGCAGATGAGATTGATATTGTTGAGTAGTATTATTAAGCACATATTCTATATCTTCCTGCGTATTTTTGAAAAAAAATGAGAAAAAGACATAACAAACTGCTATCGCAACCAGCAGTAATGTAACTACTGATGCGAGCAACATAAATACTGTTAGCTCGTTCTTTAAAGTATGTCTTTTTCTCATTTTTCTTTTCCCCATTTTAATGAAATGTTTATATCTATTCGGCTTTCTCACAGGTATAACCATGCTTTATGCATTACTTTTCATAATAAACTCACTAATTTTTTATATACTAACATACCCAACAGGAACAGTCGAGTAATTTCTATTTGAACTTAATAATTATGTGATTTTGATACAAAAAAGCCATTGAATTACTTTTGTAATAATTGCAATTCAATGACTTGTGTTTTTTTATGATCAGCCGAGAAGTTCCATGATCTCCTCTTTTGTGAATACTACGGAATCCATTCCCTCGCCCTCCAGCACCTGCTCGGCAAGCTTTTTCTTTTTCTCCTGGATATCAATGATCTTCTCCTCGATCGTACCCTGGGAGACGAGTTTGTAAACCGTCACGACATTCTTCTGCCCGATACGGTGTGCACGGTCAGTTGCCTGATTCTGCACGGCAACATTCCACCATGGATCGTAGTGGATGACGATGTCCGCTGCGGTGAGGTTCAATCCGGTTCCTCCTGCCTTTAAAGAGATACAGAACACCGGGACATCATCTTTGTTGAAGCTGTCTACCATCTGCATACGTTTTTCCTTATTGACGGAGCCGGTGAGCATGTAGTAATCAATGCCCAGCTTTTTCAGCTGTTCCGCCAGACGGTCTAACATGGTCGTGAACTGGGAGAATAACAGCACCTTGTGTCCACCGTGCACTGCGTTCCCGATCAGATCCATACACATCTGGACTTTTGCGGATTCGCCCTTGTAATCTTCGAATAAAAGTGCCGGATCACAACAGAGCTGACGCAGTTTTGTAAGTTCTGCAAGGATCTGGATCTTGTTGGACTTGAATTCCGCCTCGCTCTTGCCGTCTAGCATCTGCTTCATCTGCTGCACATGCGCATCATAAAGAGCCAGCTGTTCGCCCTCCATCTTCGCATAAACATTCTCTTCAAGTTTTTCCGGAAGATCTTTTAGTACATCACCTTTTAACCGGCGCAGGATAAACGGACGGATCATGCGCTGTAAACGTTCCATCTTGTTCTCATCTTTGTTCACAACGATCGGTGTCTCGATCTCCTCACGAAACTTCTGATATGTATACAAAAATCCCGGCATCAGGTAATCAAAGATACTCCAAAGCTCACTTAAGCGGTTCTCGATCGGTGTACCGGTCAGCGCCAGCTTAAAGGCTGCCGTGATCTTCTTGACGCCTTTTGCCGCCTGCGTTCCGGCATTTTTAATATATTGAGCTTCATCAATGACCTGGACTGCAAACACAATGTTTTTGTAATACTCCACATCACGTTTTAACAGATCATAGGATGTGATGAGGATCTGTCCATCCGTGGTGTGCCGGATGATATCTTTTCGTTCCGGTGCACTTCCTGTGATCGTCACAGTCTCAAGTTCCGGTGCAAAACGTTCAATCTCTTTCTGCCAGTTATAAACTAAAGATGCCGGACATACAATAAGTGATCTGCGGCGCTCCTTCTCCCCGGCATCATAATCCTGACGCTCTGCCAGAAGAAGGCTTATTACCTGAAGCGTTTTTCCAAGTCCCATATCGTCCGCAAGGATTCCGCCAAAACCGTTCTCCCGCAGCGTTTTCAGCCAGAGAAAACCGTTTTTCTGGTAGTTTCTCATAACATTTTTCAGGGAATCCACCACCTCATAATCGCTGTCCTCGATGGTCTTCATGTTCCGCACCATGCCTTTGAATTCCCTGTTTTTCTCGATGGACAGCAGCTGGTTATTTTTCAGTGCTGCATCCAGATACATAGCGCGGTATTTTGGGATCACGACCGTTCCTTTTTTCAGGCTTGCCTCGGTAAGCTGTAAGTCCTCACTGACTTCTGCAAGCGCACTGATCCCATCCTCTTTGATATCTAAGAAATCCCCGTTTTTCAGACGGATATACTTTTTCTTTCTGTCGTACTTGGAAAGCAGATATGCCAGCTCCTCGGAGGACATCTCATCGGAGTGTACCTTTAATTCCAGAAGGTCACTCTTTAAGGAGACACCCACGGATACGCTCGGCGCATTGACCACTTTCATATTGCGGAACTTGTCCGACGTGTAAATTGCCATAAAATGGCTTAAACGCTGCAATCCACCTGCCACGAGCTGATAGAGCAGATCTTCGTCTTTTGCAATGACAAAAAATGTCTTCGAATGGTCATACTCATTGAAATACGGTTCCACAAGGCTCTTGATGCGCAGCTCCTCTGACAGATCACGCACCTCGCCCGGTTCTACTTTGGCAAGCACGTTGTATTTATTATCTCCATATACTGCGACCAGCTTCGCTCCGACAACATCCATTGCCTGGCGGTCCAGATATAACTCGAATTCCGGCTTCGGCGGAACATAAAGTGCCTCATCAAAACCTTCCGGGATCACATCGAAGCTCTCCCGCACCATCGGCAGAAGATCTCTGCAGAACATTGCGAGCTCTTCTGCTGCAATATAGCAGTCTCCCCCTACCTGGCGGTGTAAAAACTGGAAGAAGTCTGATACTTTTCCTTTCAACAATGGCTCTCCGAGGAAAATCTCCCCATCCTCATAAAAGTAATAATACTTGTCGCCCTCGATCATCGGCAGATCTTCCATGCAGAGAAACGCTCCCGCACTTCCACCTTTCAGCGTCAGTTTTGGTTTGCGTTTTGTTCCATTATAGATGTAGCTTTCATTCATATCATAACCGATCGTTGCATGAAAAGGAGTTCCTTTCACCGCTTCCAAAAACCGGTCGATCCCCACACCGTCCAACTCCATGGTACGCTCATAGCCGCCGGTGTAGGCATAATAAGCATGGAACTTACTCTGGCGCTTTTTATCATCATCCTGCTGCTGCATAAACCGGATCAGACGCTTTGCATCCTCCGAAAAAGCTTCCATGTGATGATAAAAATCAAGTTTTTTGCCGTAATGCACTTTCTCGTTGACCTGAACAGAATGTAAAAACGCAGAAATATTTTTTAACACATACTTTGTTTCCATTCCGATCTTAAATTCCAGTCTTGCATAGCCGTAATCCATCTCAAAGTAAGGTTCTAACTCTACTTTTCCGTAAATGGTTTCCGGCAACATATATTTGGACGTTGCACGCATGGAATACTGGCTCAGCAGATTTTTCAACGGCGCTGTCGTCTCCATCTTCCCCACCGGATGTTCCCCTGCTTCCGGTGTCTCCGTGCTCTGTCCCCGTTTTAACCTGAGAATCTCCATTGGAGTTCTCTTGTTTACATAATTCAAAAGCATTGCTACACAATGCTTGCACATCCCCTCATAATTATAAAAAGCCTCACATCCACAGTTGCAGTTCGTCACATCCCCGAACTCCTCGTCGATAGTGGCTGTCACTTCATAATACTCCTGATTGATTCCACGAACTTTTGCCCTGACATCTGCCACAGGCAGCTCATCCACTAAATACAACTCATAGGAAAAATCAAAAACCCCCGCCGTCTCATACAGCTCTTTCCCTCTCCGGTACGCCGCCGGATATACTGTCTCTTTAATGTCTGATACGGAAAACATATTACTACTTACTCTGTCCTTTCATTTTCATTGGTACTGTCGTTATGACTGTCTTTCTATAATAACACAAAAATGGAAAAGACTGCTATAGTTTTTTCTTTGAATTTTAATTTTCACGTTTTTTTGATCTTTTTATATGTTTTTATCACGTTTTTCACAGCTAAATCACATATTTTTTCACGTTTTTATATAAAATAAGCCTCCGATATAAAATCAGAAGCTCATCTTTTCTAATTATTTTAAAAACGTCACCTTAATCTCCGTACCGGCACCCTCCTCACTTTCCAGAGAAATCTGCGCCTCATGCTGCGCTACGATATGCTTTACGATGGCAAGCCCCAGTCCTGTGCCGCCGGTCGATTTTGAACGGCTCTTGTCCACGCGGTAGAAACGTTCAAAGACTCTCTTCTGCGCTTCTTTTGGGATACCGATCCCTGTGTCTTTCACGGTCAGCATCGGGTGTCCATTCTCCGTGCCCGTCATGATCGTCACTTTCCCACCCTTTTTATTGTAACGCACCGCATTGCTGCACAGATTGTAGATCAGTTCGTCGATCAGGTTTCTGTTTCCCCTGATCTCAGCGGAATCTCCCTGTACTTCCACCGTCACCTCGTTCTTTTCCGCCGGGATCTCCATCATTGCCTGACAGTTTAACGCCATCTCATGGAGGTCTAACGTCTCAAACTCGATCTTTGTGTCGTCGCTGTCTAACTCGGAAAGCTTGATGATATCATTGATCAGATATTGCAGACGCTCCGCACTCTTATGGATTTCCGTGGCAAAATGAATGGTATCCTCCCCGCTTGTCATTCCACTTGCAATCAGTTCTGCATAACCGGAAATCGCGGTGAGCGGCGTCTTTAATTCGTGGGAAACATTTGCGGTAAATTCCTGACGCATCTGGGAATGTTTTAAGATGTCCACATGCTGCTGCTTGATGGTCGCAACAAATGGCTTCATCTCATCGTAAACATCATTTTCTTCCAGCAGCACAATATTGTCCGCCATCTTTTCAATCGGTGCCACAAGACGTTTGGTAAGCCGGTGTGCAAGAACTGTACATAATACAAATACGCAGAATCCCACAGACAACGTGAGATATACCATCTTGATGATCAGACTGTAGATGCTGTTACTATCTTTTCCAATACGCAGAACTTTTCCGTCATCTGTTCTCATTGCATAATAAAAAGTATGTTTTGTGGACGTAGTCGATTTCCGCATTGCACGCCCCTCTCCGGCTGCCAATGCAGAAACGATCTCCGGACGTTCCCTGTGATTTTCCATCTTCGACTCGTCTTCCATGCTGTCATAGATGACGGTTCCATCCTCATTGATCAGCGTGATACGCAGCCCATCTTTATTCAGATTATAGTTGATCTCATCCGGCAGATCCTCCGGTTTCATCATGGAGATCACATGGGCATTTGCCTTTAAATCGTCAAAAATCTGTTTTTTCAATATATCATAAAAAAGTACCATGGCGCAGATTGCCATGACAATAATTGCAATTGCTGAGATCAGCATAAATTTGCTGTTGATTTTCTTTTTCATCCTATCACCGTCTTACGCCTGTCCTGCCTTTTTCCTGCTCCTTAACGGACGTCACTCCACCATGTAACCAACATTGCGCACTGTCTTGATATGGCTTCCCGCCTCTCCAAGTTTCTGTCTCAATGTCTTGATGTGCATATCGACTGTCCGGCTCTCGCCCTCATAGTCAAACCCCCACACCTGGTTCATGATCTTATCCCTTGACAACACGATTCCCTTGTTGATGACAAGGTATTTTAAAAGTTCAAATTCTTTGTAGGTGAGTTCACACAGTTTTCCATCCACGTAAACGGCGTGTTTATCATTATCCACCAGAATATTCCCGTAGGAGATCTGTGATTCTTCCTGCGCATTCGTGGTTCTGCGCAATAATGCCTTAACGCGGGAGATCAGCTCCATGACACCAAACGGCTTGGAAATGTAATCGTCCGCTCCGAGATCCAAACCTTTTACTTTGTCAAGTTCGGATGTCTTTGCAGTCACCATAATGATCGGGACTTTTGCTGTGTTTTTATCTGCACGGATTTTGGTCAGAATATCAAGTCCATCCTCATTCGGAAGCATGATATCTAACAAGATCAGAGCCGGGACTTTGCTCTCTAACCGCTTGAACAGATCTGCCCCACACTCAAATTCTTCTACATGATATCCACTGTTTTTTAACGCGTAACGCTCGATCTCGCGGATATTCACATCGTCTTCTACTATATAGATTATTGCCATAGTCATTTCCTCCCACTGTTCTCTTTGTAAATAAATTATAATACAGCCTGCTTTGTTTTTTCCATAAGTCTTTCCCGGATTCACGAAAAATTCGCAACACAAATATTGTGCTGCGAATTTCTTCCCAGATTTAATCTATCTCATATTTGTTTGCAAAATCATTTTCTAATTTTTCAAACTCTGCACTCTCTTTTTCATCCATCTGCTCTGTAAAACTGTGTTCCTCCAGACCGGTATCATTTAACTGCATCATATATACTGCGATATTGGAGCAGTGATCGGCCACACGCTCGTAGTTCATGGCAAGATCCGAAAGTACCAGTCCAAGTCCGATCGTGCATTTTCCCTTGCGCAGACGCTTCATATGATGTTTTTTTACCGTTTTATTCAGGCCGTCAATGACTTCCTCTAACGGTTCCACGGAACGCGCAAGTGGAATATCGGTATTGATAAACGCTCCGGTCGTTCTCTCTAAGATATCCCGCACGGCTTTGGAGTAAATGTTCATCTCCTCTTCCGCCTTCTTAGAAAACTTTGCGTCCTCTTTCTGCATCTGCTGTACACATTCTACCACATTTACCGCATGATCGGAAATTCTTTCAAAATCCGTCAGACAGTGTAAAAGTGAAGTCACCCGCAGACTGTCCGTATAAGAGAGATCGCCGCTGTTTAATTTCGTCAGATAGGCGCTGATCTTATCATCATACACGTCTACGCGGTTTTCTTTTGCGATCACTTCCTCAAATTTCTGATCCGAAGGTTCTTTGATACATTCCATTGCCTCGATAAAACTATTTTTTGTGATCTCCGCCATCTGGTTTACTAAAGTTTTACACTGCTCGATCGCAAATGCCGGACTGCTCACAAAACGCTCATCTAAAATGGCAAACACATCTTCTTTGGCAGATTTTTCCTCGTCAGATTCCGGGATCGTAAGGTAAGCCAGTTTTTCCAGTCCATGGATAAACGGAAATAACACTACAGTTGTAAATACATTAAAGATACTGTGTATCAGTGCGATCCCCGCAATTCCTACCGTCTCTCCGACAAATTCAAAACGAAAGATAGCATTTCCGATATAAAATAAAGTAAGGAATAATAAGGTTCCGATAATGTTGAAATATAAATGCACGAATGCGGTTCTCTTTGCGCCCCGGTTTGCACCGATCGCTGAGATCATCGCTGTGACACAGGTTCCGATATTCTGTCCTAAGATAATCGGAATAACCGAACCGTAAGTAAATGCTCCTGTGACAGACAATGCCTGCAGGATACCAACAGAAGCCGAAGAACTCTGAATGACTGCGGTGAGCAGCGCTCCTGCTAACACTCCAAATACCGGATTGTTGAACATCGTCAGAATATCGGTAAACTCCGGCACATCCGCAAGCGGCTTTACTGCGTCGCTCATTGTCTCCATACCAAACATTAAGATTGCAAATCCAAGTAAGATTTCACCGATATCTTTCTTTTTGTCCTTGCCGGACATATACATAATAATACCGATCAGTGCAAGAACCGGTGAAAAAGAGGACGGTTTTAACATGCTGATCAGGAAATTGGAACTCTCGATCCCGGTCAGGCTCAAAAGCCATGAGGTAACTGTCGTTCCAATGTTTGCACCCATGATGATCCCGATCGCCTGCGACAGTTTCATGATGCCCGAATTAACAAAACCGACAACCATGACCGTCGTAGCTGAGGATGACTGGATCACAGCTGTCACGCCGGCTCCGAGCAATACCGCTTTAAACGGATTCGAGGTCAGGCTCTCTAAGATACGCTCCAATTTTCCGCCGGACATTTTTTCAAGACCGCCACCCATAACACTCATTCCGTACAGGAACATTGCCAGACCGCCGATCATTGTCAGAATTCCAAAAATATTCATAATCTCTCCCTTACATAGACATATACTAGGTTATTGTTTACATTTCGATTCCATATTATAAACTACATGTAAATCTTATGTCGGTTTTATGTAAAATCTATGTAAAATCGCAATCAGGAGTCTTTTAGCATACCTTTTTTATGTCTGTAAAGGAAAAGTTTTCTTAAAATTTATTCGTCCTCGTGTTTTCCGGTAATAGAATAGATCACCCATTCTGCGATGTTGGTTGCATGATCCCCGATCCGCTCAAAATATTTTGCAACCATCAGCATATCCGTTGCCATCTCACCATTTTTTACATTCTCATTAATTTTTTGAATGAGTTCTTTCCGGAAACTGTCAAAAAGATCGTCCACCACATCATCACGGTTGATGACCCAGTGTGCCAGTTCGAGATCTTTGTTGACAAAAGCATCCACACTCTTGATGACCATATCGGTTGTCTCTTTTGCCATCTCTTTGATCACATCCATATTAATGGCGCTTTTTTCATAATCGGAATCTGCCATTAAAATGGTCATCTCCGAAATATCCGCTGCATGATCCCCGATACGCTCCATGTCCGTGATCATTTTTAACGCTGCGGAAATCAATCTTAAGTCTTTTGCTACCGGCTGCTGCTGCAGCAACAGTTTCATGCAGAGAGATTCGATTGTTTTCTCCTGTTCGTCTACTTCCACGTCAAATTTGATCGCCTGCTCTGCTTTTTCTACATCCTGCTTTACCAGTGCTGATATCCCCATCTCAATCGCCTGCTCGATCAGGCTTCCCATCTGGATCAATTCATTATTTAATTCTAATAACTGTCTGTCAAATCGATTTCTCATATCATTCTCTCCTTTTTATTTATGTCAACCAAAACGTCCTGTGATATAGTCCTCGGTACGTTTATCCTGTGGAATTGAGAATAATTTTTCTGTCTCGCCAGCCTCGATCACCTCTCCTAATAAGAAGAATACGGTTTTATCCGAAACACGCACAGCCTGCTGCATATTGTGTGTGACCATGACGATGGTGTACTGTTTTTTCAGTTCAATGACAAGATCCTCAATCTTGGATGTTGAGATCGGATCAAGTGCGGAAGTCGGTTCGTCCATTAGGATAACTTCCGGTTCCACTGCCAGTGCCCTTGCGATACATAATCTCTGCTGCTGTCCACCGGACATGCCGAGTGCACTTTTTTTCAGACGGTCTTTCACTTCGTCCCAGATTGCCGCATCACGCAGGGATTTTTCCACGATCTCATCTAATTTTGCTTTGGAGCGGATACCGTGGGTTCTCGGTCCATAAGCAATATTGTCGTAAATACTCATCGGGAACGGATTTGGCTTCTGGAATACCATGCCGACTCTTTTTCGTAAAAGATTGACATCCATCCCCTTATAGATGTCCTCGCCATCTAACAGGACATTTCCTGTGATCTTACATCCTTCCACCAGGTCATTCATTCTGTTCAGACTTTTTAAAAAGGTCGATTTTCCACAGCCGGATGGTCCGATAAAAGCTGTGATCTCGTTTGCATGGATGCTCATATTGATATCTTTCAACGCATGAAAATCACCGTAATATAAATCAAGGTTTGAAATTTTAAATTTTTCACTCATATTGTTTCCTTTGCTTTATCTGTCTGTTCACAGACGTTTTATTTTATAATGATCCATATTCAGATTTTTATCTGAATGTTTTTTCGGATTTACTTTGTTGCTGCTTCCAGTTTCCTTGCGATCAGGGACGATAATCCGTTGATGAGAAGCACCACGATCAGAAGAACGACTGCTGTTGCGTATGCTTCATTTGTGTGAAGTCCCTCTCTCGACAGCGAATACATATGAATCGCAAGGGTTCGTCCGGAATCCATGACGCCTGCTGCTTCCGCTACGGTTCCTGCTGTATAGATCAGTGCCGCTGTCTCTCCTACGATACGACCGATTGCAAGGATGATACCGGACAAAATACCCGGAATCGCCGTTGGAAGTACGATTTTAAAAATGGTGCGGAGCTTTCCTGCGCCGAGTCCGAAGCTTCCCTCACGGTACATATCCGGCACACACAAAAGCGCTTCCTCCGTCGTTCTCATAATGACCGGGAGAACCATGATTGCAAGTGTTGCCGCACCAGCTAACATGGAATATCCCCAATGCAACGCTGTCACGAAAAACAACATACCGAACAGTCCATAGATAATGGATGGGATACCGGTCAATGTTTCTGCCGTGATACGCACCAGCTCAACGAGTTTATTTCCTTTTTTTGCATATTCCACAAGATAAATTGCCGCTCCGATTCCAAACGGAACAGAAAAAAGCAGTGCGAGCAATACCATTGTGATGGTGTTGATGATCGCCGGCATCATTGACACGTTATCGGAATTGTAAGTCAGTGAAAACAGGCTTGGTCTTAAATACGGAACACCGTGGATCAAAATATAGCCCACCAGATAAACAAGCACTGTCACGGTGATCACTGCCGAAGCTCCCACCAGAAGCAGTAAAATAAAAGAACCCGGATGTTTTTTATAAGATTTCAATCTGTCTTTCCACGACAGTTGATTGATCGGAGTGATATTTTTTTCCATACTGCCTCTACTCCTTTCCTCTACGTTTCAAAATAGAAAACGATATATTAATAATAAGAATAAACACAAACAGAACTACGCCTGTAGCAATTAATGCTTCCTGGTGAAGATCCGTGGCATATCCCATCTCAAGTACGATATTCGTTGTGAGTGTACGCACACCTTTGAAAATACTGTCCGGCACTCTCGCCTGATTGCCGACTACCATCATGACTGCCATTGTCTCACCGAGCGCACGTCCTACGCCGAGCACAACTGCTGCAAACACACCTGATTTTGCTGCCGGAACAACAACCGTAAAGACACTTCTCTCATGTGTGGCTCCCAGTGCGAGCGCTCCCTCATAATAGCTCTCCTCCACTGCTCGGATGGATGACTCGGACACGCTGATAATGGTAGGTAATATCATGATTCCAAGTAACAAGGCTGCTGTCAAAATGCTCTGTCCATTGCCTTTGAAATGCTCCCTGACAAACGGAACCATAACAACCAGTCCGAAGAATCCATAAACAATAGAAGGGATTCCAGCCAGAAGATCAACAATCGGTTTTAATACCTTATGTAATCTGTCCGGGCAAAAGCGCGCCATGAAAATGGACATCAGAATTCCGATCGGAACTCCGATCATCAATGCGCCACCCGTCACATAGATACTTCCCAGGATCATCGGGAAGATACCATATAAACCGTTGCCGGGTTTCCATTTTGTTCCTCCGAGGAAATTGGCAAATCCAATCTCTTTCATTGCCGGGACCCCGTTTGCGAACAGGAACACGCAGATCAGTACAACTGCTACAATGGAAATAATGGCGGTAAACAGAAATACATATTTCATTACAATTTCTTTTAATTTATTGATATTCATATTCATGCCAGCTTATTTTTATTTACTCTGCAAGTTCATCCCAGCTTGTAACATCTCCAACATAGACACCTTTTACCTGATCGGATGTAAGATTTGCTGTTGGGTTGTCAAGATTTACGACCACTGCGATACCATCCATAGCGATTGTTGTTGCGGTAAGTCCCTGCTCTGTCTCAGAATCTTTTAATTCGCGGGAAGCCATACCGATATCACTTGTACCTGCTGCTGCATCTGTCATACCTGTTGTGGAGTCACTCTCCTGAATCTCGATCTCTGCACCGGAGTTTACGGCTGTGTAAGCTTCTTTTAATTTTTCCATGACTGGTGTTACAGAAGAAGAACCGCTGACTGTCACTTTACCGGTTGCTCCGTTAGATTCGAATGCTGCCGCATCATCGGAACCGATATAACCGTTCTCTGTGATGACTGCCTGACCTTCTGCACTCATAATGTAGTTGATGAAATCCTGTGCAATGTCGCTTACTTCACCTTTTGTTGCGATGTTGAATGGTCTTGCGATCGTGTATGTACCATTTTTGATATTCTCTACTGTTGCTTCTGCTCCGTCAATGCTGACTGCTTTTACAGTTTCATCTAAAGAACCAAGGGAAACATAACCGATCGCATATTCATCACTTGCTACAGATGTAAGCATTACGGATGTGCTGTTTGTGATGATCGCTTCCTCTGTTGTGTTGTCCACTTTATTTCCGTCTGCATCTTTTTCTTCGATTCCGAATAACTCGATGAATGCACCTCTTGTACCGGAACCATCCTCGCGGGATAATACGTTGACATATTCGCTTGCGTCAAAGTCTGCGCTGTCTGCTGTTGGTGTTTCCTCTGCGGTTGTGTCTGCTGCTGCATCTGCAGAAGCATCTGCTGTTGTGCCTGCATCTGCTGCTGTGTTATCAGAACCGCATCCTGCGATCATGCTGACCGCTAACATTCCTGTTACGAATAAACTGATTACTTTCTTTTTCATTTTGATTTTCCTCCAAATCTTTATGGGATCTTGCGTTTCCCATCTTTGTTTTTTTGTCTCTGTCTCATTGACAATGACTACTTTAAAGGCAGCGTGTAAAATCTAAATATCTTCCTTTGTAAAACGTCTGTAAAATGATGGTAAATAAAAAAAGTTCCGAAAACCATCTGGTTCCCGGAACTTTTTTCATCCCATATACAATTAGTCTCTCTTCACTGCCGCCCTGATCAGATGTGCCGTTCCTTTGATACGGTGTCCGTTTGCCATTTCTGTGAGGGCTCTTGCCATTTCCATTGTGACAAATCCGCCTGTCATTTTCGCATATCCACGGATTGGCATGTTGTAGTTAAACAGAACATTTAAGTTCGGTTTGCCCTGCCACTCGCTGATCTTTAATAACAGCTTTAACACTCCGTAGAAAAGTTTTCCAAAAATTCCTTTTCCATAGTAAAGCTGGCAGACTGCATCGTTCATCTGGATCTCGCCGCTCCAGCTTCCGTCCGGGATCTCTCTTCCATAGAGTTCACGGTACTCGATGTCGTCTACTTTTTCAATCTTACCGCTGAAATATTCCGGTAAAATCTCTTTGCTGTAACCGCCGTCAATGACTGTTCCTGCCACTTCCAAAGTGCCTTCAAGTACCATTGTATCTGCGTTGGTTCCTACCATGATCTGATACTCGCCGGATTCTACTTCCCATGTATTAGTTCTTGTATCATAGAAACGGAAAGTCTTATCGTCAAATGCGATATGTACGCTCTTTTCCTCGCCCGGAGCAAGTGCCACTCTCGCAAAACCTTTCAGCTCACGAACCGGACGGAAAATAGTTTCAGACTGTTTTCCAACATAAAGCTGTGCAACCTCTGTTCCTTCTACCCCTCCGGTATTTTTGATTGTGAAGGTCACGCCGTCTTTATCAATCGAAAGATTGCTGTATGCAAATGTTGTATAGCTTAATCCATATCCAAATGGGAAACGGACTGTTTTACCGATGGTTGTGTAATAACGGTATCCGACATAAAGCGCTTCGCGGTACTCACTGCTGCGCTCTTTGCTTGGGTAGTAATGGAACGCCGGAGTATCTTCATAATGTAATGGATAAGTCTCGTTCAATTTACCGGACGGACAAACTTTACCAGTAAGAACGTTCATGATCGCAGAGGCACCAGCCTGACCGCCTAAGTATCCGTGTACGATTCCTTTTACATAATCAAACCAAGGCATCTCGATAGAAGAACCTGCGGAAAGAACGACAATCACGTTTGAGTTCACTGCTGTGATCTCGTCGATCAGTTCATTCTGTGCCTGTGGCATATGCATATGGGTACGGTCAAGTCCTTCGGACTCGCTGATCTCGTCTAATCCTGCAAAAACAAGAACAACATCTGCTTTCTTTGCTGCCTCAACTGCGGATTTTGCAAGGGCTGCATTTGGTTTGCGGTTACGGATGTATCCCTGCTCGTAAGCAGTCATCACAAGACCACTCTCTCCGATCACGTCCAAAATTGCTTCCGGTTTCTTTGTCGGGTTAACGAGAGAAGATCCGGCACCCTGATAACGAGGTGTTTTTGCGAAATCACCGATCACTGCTACTTTTGTTCCCGGTTTTAATGGGAGAATGTTATTGCTGTTTTTCAGTAAAACAACACTTTCTTCTGCTGCTTTTCTTGCTAATGCATGATGTCCTTCGATGTCGAACTGTTTTCCTTTTCCGTCAACAGTTGCCTGATGTGTTGCAAAAATGACATTTAACAGTTCATCTAAACGCTGGTCTAATACTTCTTCCGGTAAAGTGCCGTCTTCTACCGCGTGCACGATATCGCGCATACCTGATTTTCCGGTTCCAGGCATTTCAAGGTGGCTTCCGTTTTTCACGCCGAGTGCATGGTCATTGCTTCCGCCCCAGTCAGATACAACATATCCGTCGAATCCCCACTCATCCACAAGGATCTCCTGTAACATATGGCGGTTTTCATTTGCGTAAACACCGTTTATTTCATTATAAGAAGACATGATAGATTTGGATTTTCCTTCTTTGATCGCAATCTCAAATCCGGTTGTGTAGATCTCACGGAAAGTACGCTCATCTACGACAGAGTCACTTGCCATACGGCGAAGTTCCTGGCTGTTTGCTGCAAAATGTTTCGGGCATGCAGAGATTCCTTTGCTCTGAATACCTTTTACATAAGCTGCTGCCATTTTACCTGCATGGTATGGATCTTCGGAAAAGTATTCGAAGTTACGTCCGCACAACGGGCTTCTCTTGATGTTAAGACCTGGTCCTAAGATGACGTTGACATCCATGGTCACTGCTTCTTCTGCAAGAGCTTCACCGATCTCCTCACCTAATTTTTCATCCCAGCTGTTTGCAATGGTTGCTGCTGTCGGGAAACAGGTTGCCGGAAGACTTCCGTTTAATCCAAGGTGGTCTCCTGCTCCTGCCTGTCTTCTAAGCCCGTGAGGTCCATCGGACATTACCATAGAAGGGATTCCGTATTTCTCGAAATCTACGGTTTCCCATGTATTTTTTCCGGACATCATCAGTGCTTTTTCTTCCAGAGACATCTGCTTTATGATTTCCCCATATTTTAAGCTCATTTTTCGTTCTCCTGTTCTTTTGGTGCTCACGGATTTTATTTATTGTGTTATTGATACCAAAATGTATGTTATCTGGATCGCAACAATAAAAAATAAAACCCATGCTGCTATTATTTTTTGTTAGCATAATGGTAGCATGGATTTTATTTATAAAATGAAAAATGGCATAAATGGTTGTTTTTTTTACATAAACTGCATATGGATTTGCTGAAATAAGGAGAGCTGCCTTAACGGCTCGCTCCCCCGATTAGTACATTCTTACCGCAGAATGCAAATCCATATTTTCTGATATGATCTTTCGAAATTCCTTTTTCCAAAAGTATTTCCTCGTATTTCTTTTCTTCAATCTGCAATAATGCTCGCTGAACTGTATCCTGTAATGATTTTTCATCGTCTGTATCCTGCACTTTAAATTCCAGAATGATCGCATCGTCTTCTTTCGGATTTCTCGGTTCTAATACAACATCATATCTGCCAAAGCCACTCTCCCGATTCGATGTAATGACATATCGAACCTGTAACTCTACGATCAGCCCCAGTACAAAACCATGATAAAACCGTTCCGGCTCATCGCCAAACGGACGCTTACCTGTATCAAAATAACTGAATGTGCTGAGAGCTACTCGATTCATATACACATTCATTGCACGTACGTCACCAATCAACAGTGCTTTGACAAAATCGTTGTAATCTGTCTCTGCCTCAGAAAACCACATACGTATCATATTCCGGAACATAAGCTTCACTTCCAGATTCGTCAGTGCGATCTCATATTTCGGCTGCATTCCTGGTAGAACCTTGTCGTATTCTTCATAGGAAAGTACTTTGAGATAACCACTTGCCAGAAGCAGACTCCACACCGCCTGTTCATTGCCATTGAGCTGATCGTATACAATCTGTTCGTCAAGGGTTGTCCTTATCGTCTCATCTTCCAACAATCGTTCAAACTTTTCTTTAATACTGCGGTTTCCTTCGCGGATCAGTTTTCCGACCAGACTGTTAGAGCTTGTGTTTGCCCAATATATATCAAATTTTCCCTTATCAAGAAAATTCAGGATCGACCACGGATTGTAAATGTCTCTGTGTTCTCCAAAAATAAATCCGTCATACCATTCTTTTACTTTCTGTTTTTCCGAACCCAATCCTCGCTCTTCCAGTGCTTCAAATACTTCTTTTTCTGTGAAGCCAAAAGCATCGGCATATTCGTCTGACGTTGTTGTGATTACTTTCAGGTTGTTCAGATCTGAAAATATGGACTCTTTGCTCACACGGGTGATTCCTGTCATGATTGCCCGTTCCAACCATGGATTTGTCTTAAACGCTGCATTTAACAGGCTTCGCATAAATACTGTCAGTTCGTTCCAATAGTCATTTATATAGGCCTCCTGCATCGGCGTATCATACTCATCCAGCAATATCAGTACCTTTTTCCCATAATACTGATACATAAAACTGGAAAGCTTATACAATGCGAGTGTGGCATCCACATATTCTACCTTTTCATTATGAAGCATCCGCTCAAAAAAAGATTTATCAGCACCTTTTAAAATCCCGCTTTCCAAAATATATGCATGCTCTGTATACAACTGCTGAAGCTGATCACAGACTTTCTGTCTTGTCAACTCGTAAGATGGCTCTTTCAGATTCGCAAACGAAAGACTGATGACCGGATAAGTACCCTGAATCTCCCGATACGCCTTTGTCTCCCAAATTGCCAGACCTTCAAACAAATTTTGCTGACCGGCATATTTAACTGAAAAGAACTGCTCTACCATACTCATTGTCAATGTTTTTCCAAATCTCCTTGGTCGTGTGATCAATGTGACACTGTCGCCCTTTTCCCACCATTCTCTGATAAATGCTGTTTTATCGATATAAAAATAACCTTTTTTCCTGATCTCATTAAATTGCTGGATTCCGATTGCAACAGTTCCTGCCATAGTATGCTCCTTTTCCATCTCTCATAAAAAACCTTCTTCTTAAATAGTACACCAAGAGCCGGACTTTGCAAAGCCCGGCTCTTGATTTTTTAGTTTCCCTCGTATATAACTTTTATTTGCATTTTTTATCATCTTATAGATAGACACATATTTTTTATAAGTTTTCTTCTAAGAAAGCGGAAAGTTTATTCATTGCCTCTTCTTCGTTTTCACCATCTGTCTTTAAGGTGATCTCCTGACCGCAGTTTACTGCCAGACCCATGACTGCAAAAATACGTTTTGCATCTGCCTCTTTTCCGTCTTTTTCAATTGTTACTTTGCATGGAAATATAGCTGCTTCTTTTGCAAATAATCCTGCCGGTCGTGCGTGGATTCCCTGTTCATCTTTGATCACATACTTAAATTCTTGCATTGTTTCTCTCTCCTCTTCTCTTAAGATATCATTAAGCTGCTTTCTTTTTCAAAATTCCAAGTAATACGCATCCAACTGCGGAACCGACTGCCAGTGAAACGAGATATAATAATGGATTTCCTACGGTAAGGAATACGAAGATTCCACCATGAGGAGCCATTAAAGTACAATTAAATGCCATGGATAAAGCACCTGCTGCCGCAGAACCAACCACACACGCCGGTAATACATGGAGTGGATCGGATGCTGCAAATGGGATTGCGCCCTCTGTGATGAAGGAAAGTCCCATAATGAAGTTGGTAGGACCTGCTTTTCTCTCATCTTCTGTAAATTTATTTTTGAAAATTAAGGTTGCAAGCGCAATCGCGATTGGTGGAACCATACCACCGACCATAACGGCTGCCATAATATTATAGTTTCCGGCTGCGATGGAAGCTGTACCGAACACATAAGCTGCCTTGTTGACCGGTCCTCCCATATCAACAGACATCATACCGCCAAGTAATGCTCCGAGTAATATTGCACTTGCACCGTTTAATCCGTTCAATCCGTTGTTGATCAATGTATTCAATGCGCCGATTGGCGGTTCTACTACGTATGTCATTAAAATACCTACAATAAAGATACCAAATAACGGATAGATCAATACCGGTTTTGTGCCCTCTAAGCTGTCAGGAAGTTTACTGCAGATCTTCTTTAATAATAATACAATATATCCGGCAAGAAATCCAGCTGCTAATGCACCGAGGAATCCACTTGTTCCGTTTGCTGCAATTGCGCCGCCGACAAAACCAACGGCAAGTCCCGGTCTGTCTGCAATACTCATCGCAATAAATCCGGCAAGGATTGGGAGCATGAAGCCGAATGCCACGCCACCGATAGACTTAAACATCGCTGCCATCGGAGTGATCGTACCGAAGTTTGATCTCTGGTCTAATGGAAGTGAATTCAAATCTACAGAAAAACCATCGATCAGGAATGCAATTGCGATCAGGATACCACCGCCGACAACGAATGGAAGCATATGGGATACACCGTTCATCAGATGTTTGTAGATCTGATGTCCGAGACTGTCTTTTCCCTCTTCTTCGTCATCTGCTGCTTTTCCGCCTGCCTCGTAAATAGATGCATGGCCATTTGCCGCTTTTGTGAGCAGTTCCTCTGCTTTGCTGATTCCGTCTGCCACTTTACATTGAATCACCGGTTTTCCTGCGAAACGATCCATTGGAACCTGTGTGTCTGCTGCAACAATAATGCACTCTGCCTCTGCGATCTCTGCTTTTGTGAGCACATTCTTGGCACCGCCGGAACCTCTCGTCTCAACTTTGATCCGGTATCCAAGCTCTTTTGCCTTTTTCTCAAGTGCTTCTGCCGCCATATAAGTATGTGCGATACCGGTTGGGCAGCCGGTAACTGCGAGGATCAGTTTTCCATTGGAAGCCGGTGCTTCTGCCTTCTGTTCCTCTTCTTTTTTCTCTTCCTCAGCATCTTTTTCTGCCTCTGCTACATCGATCTCGTGTAAAAATTCATCAACCGTCTTTGCATTGCGCAGGTTTGCTGTAAAATCCTCGTCCATCAGTAACACAGACAATTTGCTGAGCACGTCGAGATGAACGTTCTCTTTTGTGTTCGGGGCAGCGATCAAAAAGATCAGGTTTACTTTCTCACCGTCTAAGGAATCAAAGTCAACCCCTTCCGGTACGACCATCGCTGCAAGCCCCGGTCTTGACACCGAATCCGATTTGCAGTGCGGAATCGCAATTCCCTCGCCGATTCCTGTGGTGCTCTCCTCTTCTCTTGCGTAGACACCTTTGCGGTAGACTTCCACATCATTGATCTTGCCGCTCTTTGCCATTAAATCGACCATGGCATCAAGAGCTTCTTTTTTACCAGTTACTTTTCCATTCAGTTCAATACTTTCTGCTGCGAGTAAATCTCTGATTTTCATTTGAAAAATCCCTCCCTTTCTATTGTTCCCCTGCAAACAATTTCTTATTACTATCGAGTAAAGCGATCACTTCTGCTTTTGTAGCCAGTTCCTCTGAAAATGCAGAGGCACTTCCGGTGCAGACACCCATCTGGAACGCTTTCCCGTAGCTTCCGTCCTCAAGGTATCCTGCGATAAATCCTGCCACCATGGAATCTCCTGCTCCTACGGAATTGACAACCTTTCCTTTTGGTGCTTCGGACTGGAAGATGCTTCCATCTTCTGCGACTAAAACAGCTCCGTCACCTGCCATAGATACCAGAACGTTTCTCGCTCCCTTTTCCTGCATTTTCTTTGCATAGGTGATGACATCTGCCTTATTCTCGATCTTCACTCCGAAGATCTCGCCAAGCTCATGATTGTTTGGCTTGATCAAAAATGGATGATACTGTAACACATTCACCAGAAGATCTTTCGTTGCGTCTACCACAATTTTCAAGTCCTTGTTCTGTAAATGTTTCATAATATCCATATACATCGAACCCGGCATAACATCCGGAATACTTCCTGCAAGCACGAGGATATCGCCGTCCGACAGCGTATCAAGCTTTTCATATAGCTTTTTAATATCCGCCTCCCCGATCGCCGGTCCCTGTCCGTTGATCTCCGTCTCTTCATTGGAACGAAGCTTTACATTAATTCTGGAAATTCCCTTTTCCACGCTGATAAAGTCGGCGCGGACTCCTTTTTCCTCTAACAGATCCTGTATTCTGTTTCCTGTGAATCCAGCCAGAAAGCCAAGTGCTGTATTCTCAAAGCCAAGATTCTTTAAAACCATGGAAACGTTGATTCCTTTTCCTCCCGGAAAAATAATCTCATCCGTTGTACGGTTTACGATTCCGCAGGTAAAATTATCTACAGAAACGATGTAATCCAGCGATGGGTTAAAAGTTACGGTATAGATCATTTTTTCGACTCCTTTCTGATTACTGCTTTACATCTATGACATTCTTACATTTTTTATAAGCCGGAAGGCTAAGTCCTGTCGTGATGACCGTTGCTCCTTCAAATGGAGCAAACGTCACGCTGGAGATCTGATTGAACTTGCTCTCGTCTGCCAGAACGAAACGTTCCTTGCAGTTTTCCATGGATTTTTTCTTCACCATCGCCTCTTTTAACTCCGGTGTGGAATAGCCTTTCTGAAGGCTGACACCATTTGCGCCCCAGAAGCCTTTGGTAAAATTGTATTTTTCCAGTGCTGCGACTGCCTCTTCTCCTACGATCGCCTCTGTGACCGCTTTAAACTCGCCGCCCAGGAGATACACGGTAAACCCTCTCTCTGCCAGACGCTTCGCATGGCTGATCGCATTTGTCACAAACACCGCCTGATGGCTCGTGATGTATTCGATCATCAGCTCTGTTGTCGTTCCGGCATCCAGATAAACAAAATCACCCGGTGCGATCTGTTCTGCGGCGTATTTTGCAATTTTGTTCTTTGCGTCACGATTCTTTTCTTTCCGGCTGACGACGTTGTCATCCTTAGTACTGTACGCCATCGTTTTAAGGATTGCCCCACCGTGAACCTTCGTCAACTGACCGTTTGCATCCAGTGCATTCAGATCCCTTCGTATCGTAGATTCCGAAGCGTTAAGTTCTGTCATCAACTGCTGTACTGTCACACTCCCCATACTTTCCAGTATGGATAATATCTTCGCAAATCTTTCCTCTGTCAGCATTTATCCACCTCCAATTTCCGTCAACATCATTCATGTCCGTTCATCTTTATATCTGAATTATAGATTCGCATTCCGTCACAGTCAATCATTTTCCGTCAAAATCATTCACAAAAATGCTTATTTAAAATTGTGCAGAAGTTACAAGAGCGGCATTTGATAAACTTATTCCTCGCTGATTATGTAACAGAAACATTGCAACATAATTTTCTGTTACAGTCGCATCCCTGCGGAGCGTTTTACTTTATAGGAATATTGCTTCGCAATTTCCTATAAAGTAAAAACTGCTGCACAGTGAGATCTGATTTACTTGCGTCTCTCTGTACAACAGTTTCTACATTTTTGTTGTGATTTATTTATTTTCTTTTTTAAACCGTGCGATCGCATCTATGATCTTAAAGCTTTCGATCATGACTACTTCCGCATTTCTTGTCTTAAATTTCCGGACCATCTCATCAAATGGAAGCCCTGCAATGTAACACCGCAGTGCCATAATGATTGCACTGTGCGTCACGATCAGCACATCTCCGTTTTCCCGTTTCATAATATATTCCATAGCATCCAGCGTGCGTTTTACCACATCATTGTAACATTCACCGCCTCCCGGTGTGCGCACATAGCGGCGGTCTTTTCTCCACTCCTGATATTCCGGACTGTTTTCCCGCTCGATCACACGCCAGTTGGAACCTTCCCAGCTTCCGAGGTTCATCTCCACCAGTCCATCCAGCGGAATACAGGTCGCATGCAGCGCTTCCGCAGCGATACGTGCCGTCTCTGCCGCCCGAAGCTGCGGTGAATGATAGACATGTTTTACCGAAATATCTTCTTCCACCAGCTGGCACGCCAGTTCCTTCGCCTGCCGGATTCCATTTTCATTCAGTGGAATATCGGTTTTTCCCTGAATCTTCTTTTTTACATTCCACTCTGTTTCACCATGACGTACAAAATATAGTTTCATCGCTCGTCCTTTTCTATGATAAAAATAAGACCATCTGTATTTCATCCCGGTAGCTTCCGTCTTTCAGTTTAAATGCATGAGGTTCTCTTCCCCACTCGCGAAAACCTAATTTTTCATACAGACGGATTGCTGCCACATTGTCATCAAAAACACCCAGTTTCAACTGCTCAAGTTCTGTTTTTCTGGCGTTTTCGATCGCATATTCCATCAACTGCCTTCCAAGTCCTATTCCGCAGTATTTTTGGAGGATAAAAATTCCGATTCCCGCCTTATGCCGGAATTTGATGTGATTTCCCTCTTTTAAAACCATGACACAGCCAATCATCTGCTCTTTCCGAAACGCTCCGATCAAAAATTCTTCCCTGCGCTCTGCTATGTCTGAAATCATCGCCTCTGCTGCGTCCGCTGTGAAATCTGTCTCCTCCGGGTATCTCGCCAGAAAATACGTTTCACGGTAGGTGATGTCACGCACCTCTGAAAAAGTTTCTGCGTCCTGCTTCCCCGGACTGCGCAGTGTTATGTTCTGTCCATTTATCACAATCTGTTTCTCTTCTATCTGCATATGCGGCTATCTCCTATGAGGATATTTTAACATATGGGATTCGACTAACAAAGATTTTTTTTTCTTCCTGATAATGGTTCGATCTTCAAAGTGTACCCCAACGGTGTTAAAATTTTTAACAGACTGTCAATCTGGGGTGAATGCACTGCCTTTTCCATTCTTGCGATCACCGGTTGAGTCACATTACATTTTTCTGCCAATTGTGCCTGTGTCAGTCCCTGTTCTTCACGGATTTTTATCATGGTACGGATCAAATCCTTTTCAATCTGAACAATCGCTTCATCTTTGTCATCAATCTTTAATTCCCCACGAACAGTTTCCCATGTTTTTGCCATGCTATTTTTCCATCCTTTCTCTGTAATCTTGCAGATTATTGACTGCCTTTTCTAATTCTCTCTTAGGTGTTTTTCTTGTTTTCTTTTTAAAATGATGTAATAAAATAAATGTGTCATTCTCGTAATATGCATATAATATCCGATTTCCCTGTGGTCTGAGTTCCCATATTTCTCCGTATAAATGTTTTGTAATTGGTTCGCCTATTCTCGTCCCCATTTCTTCAAGCATATCAATGTATGCAACTATTTTATTCAAATTTATACGTGCATTTTTATTTCCATTATCTGCTTTCCTTTTTAACTCTATTAAATACCTTTGTAGTTCACATTTCCCATTTTTATCTTCATAAAAAATAATTTTGAACAATTCTTCTCCTCCTAATTATATTAATCATAAATTTATTTTTCAATAACAAATTTGTTATTTTTTATTTAAAATCTCCCCTTCTTTAGAATGTGCTTTTACTGAAATAATGCCCTGATTTATGAGCTGTGAAATTAAAAAATATGAATTGTTCTAAGATACCCTCAACGTATGACAATTTATAGTTCATAACGTAACACATTTCTCATTTGATTACAACGAAATCACCCGTTCTAACTATAAACTTTCTGTAAAATTTTCTTCTTTCATGAGTTTCGCAATTGTCTAATCATATTAATTTTTAAAGGAGATTTCCATGGATCGCGTATTTACAATAGAGCAGTTACGTCCGATAAAAAATGGCATGACCATCTCAAGAGATGCAAAAATGGGAACTACAACTGGCATTACATTCTTTTCTCTCGGAAAAGACACTTCCATCAGCCAGGAATGCTATGAACAACATCATCAAATCAGGCGAAATAATGAAACTAAAAGACTTAATTTCTTATGAGGAAGGAAGTATTCGCTTCTTACGCTCATACTATCGCCTGCCTGTAAAATGTCATTGTATAAAATTGGGATATTTTGGATAATAATTGCTACTGCAAGTGTCAGGATCATTGTGATTGTACTTTCATACGCAGTATGTTAGAATACAAAGCTGGATGTTCTATGCATCATCGCGCAATAAAGGATACCTTAATTTTATAAAATATCTGAGGAGAATATTGAAAATGTCTAAGAAAATAAACTACTCTGAATTAATCAAAGAAACGCTTATTTTGACGATTGCTGTTGCAATCATTGCCGCTGCAGTTTTCTTTTTTCTGGTGCCAAGCCATGCATCCGTCAGCAGTATTTCCGGTCTTGGAATCGTTCTTTCAAACTTTATTCCGATGCCGCTGTCTGCGATCACAATGATTTTAAATGTACTGCTCTTAATCATCGGATTTTTCACCTGCGGAAAAGAATTTGGAATCAAAACAGTTTATACGAGCATTATGCTTCCGCTGTTTCTTGGACTTTTTGAATTTATTTTTCCTGAAAATACCTCAATGACCGGCAGCCAGGAGTTAGATGTGCTCTGTTATATTTTAGTCGTGAGCATCGGTCTCAGCATTTTATTCAACCGAAATGCCTCCTCCGGCGGATTAGACATTGTCGCAAAAATCATGAACAAATACCTGCATATGGAACTTGGAAAAGCAATGTCACTTTCCGGAATGTGCGTTGCGCTGTCAGCCGCACTTGTCTATGATAAAAAGACTGTCGTTCTCAGTATTTTGGGAACTTATTTTAACGGAATCATTCTGGATCATTTTATTTTTAATCATAACATCAAGCGCCGTGTATGCATTATCACAGAAAAAGAAGAGGAACTCCGCAAGTTTATTTTAAATGATCTCCACAGCGGTGCGACCATTTACGAATCCATCGGTGCCTACAACATGCAGAAGCGGAATGAGATTATTACAATTGTAGATAAATCTGAATATCAGAAATTGATGAATTATATGAGCCATGAAGATCCTCTCGCTTTTATCACGGTGTATAATGTGTCGGATATGCGGTATCAGCCGAAACGGTGATTTTTACCTCAAAAAGAGTAGCAATGAAACACTGCTACTCTCCTAATCCATCTAAATCAATTTTATAGATCGTATTCGTAAGCTCTGTATTCTCCAGAAACATAATCATATAAATTGGCATATAAACTCTTTTTCCCTCAATTTCAATATTCCCTTCCGAAAGAATATAGGCTTCTTCGATCTTGTAATTTTCATTTTTCAGAACATTGTTTAATGCAGAGTGCCTTTTATAGTCCTTACCGGATTTAATTTCCAAAGGTACCACTTTTCCATCCAGTTCAATTACAAAATCAAGCTCTCCCTGCTGTTTGCTGTTAAAATAATATTCCTTATGCCCCTTCGCCAATAATTCCTGTGCAGCAACATTTTCAAAGAGAGCTCCATTATTGATTGCTTTTTCCTTATTTAAAATAGCAAGTTTAACCTGATTGGAATAACAGCTTGTAAGCAGTCCAACATCTGAAAAAAACAGTTTAAACAGATTTCGGTTTTCACTAATGATCAGAGGCAATTTTGGTTCACTGATATTGTATACAGGAATTGCCACTCCTGCATCTTTTAACCAAAGAAAATCATTTTTTAACCGGTCATAACTCATGCCTTTTTCAATTGCATTTAATTGAAAACGCTTATTTTTCTGATCTAACTGTCCTGGCATTGCATCGTATATTTCCTGCAATTTCAGTTTATAATTTTTTTCATATTTTAAAAAATCTGTTTTATACAATCGTATAATTTTTTCATGCACTTTGGCGACTTTTGCCAGATCATTTGTTTCCAGATAAACAGCAACCGCTTCCGGCATTCCGCCAACAATCAGATATAAATAAAACAGATCCAGCATTTTGGAATGAATAAAATCATCCACCGGGTTTCTCTTTTTAAAATGGCCTTCCAACATGAGAATTACATCATTTTTCACCCCTGCTGCCCGGACAAACTCTTTAAAATCCAACGGATACATATCATAGATTTCAAGGTATCCAACCGGAGCTGATCTTAAATCATTTAATTCTACTCCCAGCAATGAACCACTCATAATATATCGAAATGTGCCATCCTCTACCAGAAATTTTATTCTTGTAACGATATCTTTAAATTCTTGGATTTCATCTAAAAAAATAATTGTCTTTCCCTGCTCCAATGGCTCCTTCGCCACTACACTCAAACGCATCAATAACTCTTTTGCATTTTTTGCCCCGGCAAACAAATTGACAAGTTCAGGCTGCTCTATAAAATTTAATTCTATATATGGATATCCGCTTTCTTTCAGACATTGTCTTATTAAATACGTTTTTCCGCTCTGTCTTGCGCCTGTCAGCAAAAAGGCATCATTTCCATGTGTAATCCATTCGTTTACAGCCACCTTAGCTTTCCTTTCAATCATGATTTCCTCCTGCCATTTCATAACTTATAATTTTTCCAACCCACTTTTATACATAATATTCAATTTTTCTAACCTTATTATACCTGTTTTTTCAATTTTTCCAACCTTATTCTGTTCATTTTTTTCATTTTTCTAACTTTATGATATCTACTATTTGCAATGTTTATCTAATAAAATAGAAAAGCAGTTTCATGTGCTTCATTTCTACATGTAACTGCTTCTATTGATTCCCTTTTATTGATAAAACGTACTTTTACAATTAATTTCTAATATTCATTATAGTATATTTTCAAACCGAATATACTCCAGAATCATCTCCACCGCATACTCAATCCCAATTATGCCGGTATTGATACAGAGATCGTACTCGTTTCCATCGCCCCATTTGGTAGACGTGCACTGTTCCTGAAATGCAGCACGTTTTTCATCAACTTCCTGAATCATTTTCAGGGCTTCTCTCTCTGATATCTGATCCCGTTTCTGTATTCTCTCACATCTGACCGCTCTGTCTGCATGCAGATAAACGGAAACGCAGTCCTTGTCATCTCTGTAAATATGATTCGCACATCTTCCGATTATGATGCAATTTTCCTGTTCTGTCAGCTCTTTTACAAAATCAATATAGCGGTCTCTCGGATTTGTTGCTCCATAGCTCATCGCAATACTGTAAAGGAAACTGTCGATTGGCTTTTCATTTAAAAAGTTGGCATTTTCATCATAGACGTTTCTCTTTTTTGCCTCTTCCACAAATCTTTTCTTGTCAAATATCTCCAGATGAAGCTTCTCTGCCAAAGCCTCTGCCACTTCATGTCCGCCACTTCCACACTGTCTTGCAATTGTTATTTTCATAATGATCGCCCTGCCCTTTCCTTATGTTTTGATATTAAACTTTGCTTATCAGCTTTCACCAATGCATTGTCATATACAAAAGAATGTACGCTACGCAAACATTCTTTTATCTTGTATTAAAAATTCCCCAGAAAGTATATAACACTCTCCGGGGAATTTCCAGTCTTTCTTTTATTTTGCAATATCAAGACGAACCAGCGCCTTGCGAAGTGCAAACTCTGCACGCTTCACATCGATCGCCTCAGTCTTATTTGCGAGACGTTCTTCGGCACGCTTCATTGCTGCTTCAGCACGACCTTTATCGATCTCATCCGGCCATTCTGCAATCTCTGCAAGAAGGGTTACTTTATCTGGCAGAATCTCTGCAAAACCGGAATGCACTGCTGCAATCACATCATCTTCACCTGTCTTGTGAATCCTCACAACACCCGGTGCTAAAACGGTGGTCAGCGGAATGTGTTTCTTGTATACACCAATCTCACCAACAGCAGTTGTAAATTCGATCATGTCTCCCTCACCTTTGTAAAAAATTCGGTCCGGAGTGATGATCTCTACGGTAAAAATCTTATTTTCCTCTGCCATAATAATCCTCCACCTTAAGCGTTCATACGAGCGCGTACTTCATCGATGCTTCCTGCATTTAAGAAGTAACTTTCTGGAACATCATCATGTTTTCCTTCCAGGATTTCCTTAAATCCACGAACTGTTTCTGCGATCGGAACATATTTTCCTTCCAGACCGGTAAACTGTCCTGCTACGAAGAATGGCTGGGATAAGAATCTCTGTACCTTTCTCGCACGGTTAACGACAAGTTTATCATCCTCTGATAACTCGTCCATACCAAGGATTGCGATAATATCCTGAAGTTCTTTGTATTTCTGTAAAATTTCCTGTACACCACGGGCGACTTCAAAGTGCTCCTGACCAATGATACGCGGATCAAGAATACGGGAAGTAGATGCCAGTGGATCTACGGCCGGGTAAATACCTAACTCTGCAATTGAACGCTCCAATACGGTTGTTGCATCCAGATGGGCGAATGTTGTTGCCGGAGCCGGGTCAGTTAAGTCGTCGGCTGGCACATAAACTGCCTGTACGGATGTGATGGAACCGTTCTTTGTAGATGTGATCCGCTCCTGGAGCGCACCCATCTCTGTCTGTAAAGTAGGCTGGTAACCTACGGCTGAAGGCATACGTCCTAACAGCGCGGAAACCTCGGAACCTGCCTGTGTGAAACGGAAAATGTTATCAATGAATAAAAGTACGTCTTTTCCACCCTTATCACGGAAGTATTCTGCCATGGTAAGACCGGTAAGTGCAACTCTCATACGTGCTCCTGGTGGCTCGTTCATCTGTCCGAACACCATGGTTGTCTTATCAATAACGCCTGATTCTTTCATTTCATAGTAAAGGTCATTTCCCTCACGTGTACGCTCTCCTACACCTGTGAATACAGAATATCCACCATGCTCGGTAGCGATATTGTGGATCAGCTCCTGGATCAATACGGTCTTACCTACACCGGCACCACCGAACAATCCGATTTTACCACCTTTCTGGTATGGGCAGAGAAGGTCAACGACCTTGATACCTGTCTCTAACATTTCCTGAGAAGTTGCCTGCTCTTCAAAGGCAGGTGCTTTTCTATGAATAGGCCATGTCTCGACACCCGTTGGTGGATCGATCTCGTCAATAGGATTTCCCAGAACATTGAACATACGTCCAAGCGTATTCTCACCTACAGGAACGCTGATTGGAGCACCTGTAGCGATCGCATCCATTCCACGTACGAGTCCGTCTGTAGATCCCATGGCGATACATCTGACAATATCATCACCCAGATGCTGTGAGACTTCTACTACCAGTTCTTTTCCATCTTTGGTTGGAACTTTGATAGCATCATTGATCTCAGGCAGATTGCCTTCTGTGAATTTAATATCCAGAACGGCACCAATAATCTGGGTAATTTTACCTATATTATTTGCCATGCTATAATTTCTCCTTGTTAGTTTTTATTGTTGAGATGATTGTGTAACTCTATTTATGTCATGAATGTTGTGGAAATGTAACAAAATTTTCGAAGACACGCTTTCGCTATGTGTCACTCGCAGCGGTGCTAGCATGCCAGCCACAGCTAACGCTATGTCTGCCAAGCAAGAACCGGCGGTTCCCCAATGTCTTCTCAATCTTTTGTCACATTACCACAACTTACCTCACGTTTTTGAGAGTTACACAATCATCTATTCTCATTCTAGAATCGCAGATTGCGTACAACAAGCACTGTTCTCATTTCACTTGATACTCAATCTGCTTATCTAGGAAATTGCTGACGCGCCTGCTATGATCTCAGTTAATTCCTGAGTGATAGCGCCCTGACGCGCTCTGTTATACTTCAGAGTCAAATCGCTGATCATTTCTTCTGCATTACTTGTTGCAGAATCCATCGCCTGCATTCTCGCTCCATTTTCACTGGCTACAGCTTCTACCAATGCGCCATAGAAAAGACTGGTGACATATTTTGGAATGATCATATCCAGTGCTTCTTCTGTGGTTGGCTCATAATTCATAAGAATATTCGAATCTGTATCCTCCGCTACGTCCCCTGCCTCAATCTCAACCGGAAGCAGTTTGATAAGCTTCGGCACATGGCTGACGGTATTTTTAAAATGTGTGTAAGCAAGATAAATCTCGCCAATCTCACCGTCTGAGAATGACTGCAGGATCTTTTTACAAAGAGCTGCTGCATCCTCATAGGAAGGAGATTCGATCATCGCGGAATCCTCCATTTCAATATGGTAACCACGACGCTCTAATGCTTCACGTCCTTTATTACCAATTGCATAGATCAAAAGATCCTCTTTGTTCAAATCGCTTCCCGTAATCAGCTTTACAATATTGGAGTTGTAGCCTCCGGCAAGTCCACGGTTAGACGTGATCACAACCACTGCCTTTTTCGCAGAATCCCCGGATTTTAAATATGGATGATTAATGTTTCCGGACTTTGCAAGCATAGAGCTGACAGTCTGATACATATAATTAAAATATGGATTCGTCTGTTCTGCTCTTCCCTTTGCTTTCTGTAACTTTACAGTAGAAACAAGTTTCATGGCTTTGGTGATCTGCTGCGTACTCTGTATGCTGCCTTTTCTTCTTTTAATGTCCTTCATTGAGGCCATAAGAAAAACCTCCCTCCGCCTACTTTAAAAAGTCCGCTTTGCATTCTTCGATTGCTTTTACAAGTTTTGCTTCTGTCTCATCACTGATGACTTTTTCAGTACGGATTGCCTCTGGCACTTCCGGATACTTGGTATCAACATATTCAAATAATGCTTTTTCAAAATCAAGGATCTTCTCAACCGGAATGTCGATCAGGTACTTCTTGGTAGCTGCATAAATGATCATAACCTGTTTTTCAACTGGCATTGGCTGATACTGAGGCTGTTTTAAAATCTCACGGATTCTTTCACCCTGTGCAAGCTTCTCGGTAGTATCTGCATCCAGCTCGGAACCGAACTGTGCGAATGCTGCCAACTCACGATACTGTGCAAGTTCCACACGGATAGGTGCTGCGATCTTCTTCATCGCTTTGATCTGGGCAGAACCTCCAACTCGGGATACGGAAAGACCTGCGTTGATCGCTGGTCTGAAACCGGAGTTGAACATCTCTGTTTCCAGATAAATCTGACCATCTGTGATGGAAATTACATTTGTAGGAATGTATGCTGATACGTCACCGGCCTGTGTCTCGATAATTGGAAGTGCTGTTAAAGAACCTCCGCCTAATTTATCAGAAAGACGAGCTGCACGCTCTAACAGTCTGGAGTGTAAATAGAATACATCACCTGGATAAGCCTCACGTCCTGGTGGTCTCTTAAGAAGCAGGGAGAGTGTACGGTATGCAGCTGCATGCTTACTCAGATCATCGTAAACAATGAGAACATCCTGTCCTGCTTCCATCCATTCCTCACCGATCGCACATCCTGCGTATGGTGCAATATACTGTAATGGTGCTAATTCACTGGCTGTTGACGCAACAACAGTCGTGTAAGACATTGCACCAAATTCTTCTAATGTCTTAACAAGAGATGCAACGGTAGAAGCTTTCTGACCGATTGCAACGTAAATACATTTTACGTTCTGTCCCTTCTGGTTGATAATTGTATCGATTGCGATCGCTGTCTTACCGGTCTGTCTGTCACCGATGATCAGCTCACGCTGTCCACGTCCGATTGGAACCATGGAATCGATCGCTTTAATACCTGTCTGCAACGGTGTATCTACTGATTTTCTGGAAATAACACCGGATGCAACACGTTCGATCTGGCGGTATCTGTCTGTTTCAATAGGTCCTTTGCCATCAATTGGCTGTCCTAATGCATTGACTACACGTCCTAACATAGCGTCCCCGACTGGAACTTCAACAACTCGTCCGGTTGTCTTTACAGTATCACCCTCGTTGATATTCTTCTGGTTACCGAGCAATACGGCACCAACGTTATCTTCCTCAAGGTTTAATACCATTCCATATACTTCGCCAGGGAACTCTAAAAGTTCGCCCTGCATTGCATTATCAAGACCGTGAATACGTGCGATACCATCTGCCACCTGAATTACGGTACCAACGTCAGCTACTTCTAACTGCGCTGCATAACGTTTGATCTGTTCTTTAATAACGGAACTTATTTCTTCTGGTTTTAAATTCATGAAGCGCATTCACCTGCTTTCAACTGTATTTTGGATAACTCGCGTGTCAGATCATATAATTTGGTCCGAACACTGCTGTCAACGACTCTGTCGCCGATACGGATCACCATTCCGCCGATCAATTCGGAATCGACATCATAATGCATTTCAAATTTCACATACTTTGTTGTCTCTAATAACCGTTTTTCCACTGCTGCCTTCTGTGCATCGGATAACTCCATTGCGGAAGTCACATAAGCAGTTCCGATATTCTTGTATTCTTTTACTTCATCAATAAAGTAAGTAAATACACTGTCCACCTGTTCAAAGTGTCCTTTATCCACGATCATGCGGAGAAGTCCAACAAGTTCTTCGGAAACTTTTCCTGTAAAAATGTCTGTGATGATCTTGATTTTTTCTTCTTTTACGATTTTTGGATGACTCATTAATTTGAAGAGTTCTTTGTTTTCTTCAATGGCGGTCTGTGCCGCTTTGACTTCATCCAGGAACTCATCAAGCTGGTTTTTCTCCAAAGCTACCTCAAACAATGCGTCACCGTATGTTTTTGATACTAGCTTTGCCATGTTGATTCACCCATTTCTTTCAATGTCTCTTCTACCAGCGTATCCTGAACTGTAGCATCAATATTGGCAGCTACAACTTTTGCAGCCATCATAGATGCAACTGTGATCATTTCCTGTTTTACTTCATCCATTGCACGTTTCTTGGAAAGCTCTGCTTCCTCGTTCGCTCTCTGGATGATCCGAGCAGCCTCTTCCTTGGCTTCGTCCACAATTTTTGCTTCGTTTTTCAAAGCTTTCTGGCGGGCTTCGCTTAAAATCTGTTCTGCCTCTTTATCTATATTTTTCAGCTTCGCTTCGTACTCTGCTTTTAAAGCAGCGGCATCCTTCTTATCTGCAAGTGCGGTGTCGATATCTGTTGCGATCTTCTCCTGTCTGTCCTTAAGCATCTTACGGACCGGATTAAATAACAGATATGACAGGGCTAAAAACAGGAAGAAAATAGCGATTGCAAGAAGTACGGTATCATGCAGAAGCTGGAAATCCAGATTAAAAAGTCTTGTCATTTCCTCCAAGGTCTGGCCTCCTTTCCGTTTATTTTAGCTTTTCCCAAAACTTCTTATACTAATGGTTTTACGAAAAGTAATAACATAGCGATCAACAGACCATAAAGACCTGTTGTCTCTGCTACAGCCTGACCCAAAAGCATGGTTGACATAATATCGCCTTTTGCACCCGGATTTCTACCAACGGCTGCTGCTGCATGTCCTGCTGCGATACCCTGTCCAATACCAGGTCCGATACCTGCGATAACTGCTAAACCTGCTCCGATTGCTGAGCATGCTAAAATTAAATCCTGTCCTGTAATATTCATATTGAATTCTCCTTTTCTACTCTTGTTCGTAATTCTGGCTGATATAAGTCATTGTCAGCATACAGAATACATAGGTCTGAATTGCTCCTGAGAACAAATCAAAGTACACATGAAGGGCTGCCGGCCAGATAATCGCAATTTTGCTCAATAAGCCGTATACAAGCGCCATCATAACGGTTCCTGATAATACGTTTGCGAACAAACGTAATGACAGGGAAATCGGTACCGCAATCTCACTAATCACATTGATTGGGAACCAAATTGGCAGCCATGGTGGTAATGGCGAACACATGTCTACCCAGATCTGTTTCAACGGCAGATTTTTGAACTGCGTGATATGGATCAGGAAAAATGTAATAAGACCAAGTGCAAGTGTTGTACCATAGTCCGCTGTTGGTGGTCTGAGACCAAACAGACCGGAGATATTACTCATAAAAATGAAAATAAAGATTGTGCTGATATAATTCACAAACTTCGGACCAGCTACTTTACCCATCGTGCCCATAACTACACCATCCAACTTTTCAACGATGAGTTCAATGACATTCTGAAAGCCATCCGGTACTTCTGTCGCATGTTTGATCTTACGGTTTGCAATCACTGCAAAGATCAGGATCACAAGCATAACGATCAGAATGCATACATGGGATGTTGTAATCCACACGGTATGTCCAAACAGCTGATAGGAGAACAGTCCATGGATCATAAAGTCAATATCATCCGCTCCACCAGACATTAGGATTGCGTTACTCACGTTCTCACCTCCTCCTTTCTCGTTTTTAATTGTCGCTGCTTTCGGAAGGTGTCTCCACTCTTCCCTGCAGTTTTAAAACAAATTTATGTGTAAAGGGCTGAAGATAAGCAGATATCTTCAATCCCAGGACACCGATAAAAGCTGTAAATAAATTACCAAGATTAAACTTCATCATGACAAAAAAGACGATCACAACGATCACATACCGCAAAATCGACTTAGCAATGATCTTTGCCTGTGCATGCTCTCCGCCATAAATTTCAACGGCATCCCGAAGTACGATTGCCATGTTGACCGCCATTCCCACAGCCAATGCAATTCCGATCACCAGTCCCGTTGTGTACCGCAGCTTGTCCGTCACAAACCATACGCCTGCCAGTTCCACGGCGATCCCATATACTATAATACCTAGAACAAGCTCTGGTAATGCATCGTTTAGTCTCTTTAACATCTTACTTCTTCCTGTCTTTTCTGCCTAATCCATAAATCTTTTTTGCCATCTTGTAAATATTGGTGAAACCCGCCAATGCCCCTATGACAAAAAACGGGATCGTAATCCACAAAATATCATATTTCCTGCCGAGCCATATGCCGAACATCATGCAAAGTACAATGGGAACGATCATATTCAGCCCAAACTGTAAAATCAGTGTCAGTGACTGAAACACTTTTTTCTGATTCTTCATAAGTGATGTTCTCCTCTCTGCTGTTCTTCTATGGTCTGCGGTTAAAGTCTGATCGTAATCTCTCTGTTGGTATGTTCATACTTTTGCATCACGACTCCTGCAGCCTTTAACATACGCTTGGATGCCACAACAGACGGCGTTCCGTCATACTTGTCGCTGTCGTACACAATTCTCTTAATTCCCGCCTGAATAATTGCTTTTGCACATTCATTGCATGGGAATAATGAAACATAAATCGTCGAGCCTTCCAGACTTCCACCACGATAATTTAAAATTGCATTCAGCTCACTGTGTGTGGTAAACAGGTATTTGTTCTCCAACGGAGCACCTTCCCGTCCCCATGGGAATTCATCATCCGAACAGCCTGTTGGCAGTCCGTTGTATCCCATCGATAAAATCTTATGATCTGCACTTACAATACACGCCCCTACCTGTGTGTTCGGGTCCTTGGAGCGCATGCCGGTAAGCATTGCCACACCCATAAAATATTCATCCCAGCTGATGTAATCTCTGCGTTTCTCACTCATATCTATTCCTCTCAGAAAAACGGGTATTTCTCTGGATTATTTTGTTCCGAAAATTCTGTCTCCGGCATCGCCAAGACCCGGAACAATATATCCATGCTCATTCAGATGATCATCCAGCGCACCGATATAAATATCTACGTCCGGATGTGCTTCCTGCATTTTCTTCACTCCTTCCGGAGCTGCGATGATAACCATAAGGTGGATATTTTTTACACCTTTGTCTTTCAACATCTGGATTGCTGCTGCGGAAGATCCACCTGTTGCAAGCATTGGGTCAACAACAAATACTTCACGGTTTGCGCAGTCATCCGGTAATTTGCAGTAGTACTCTACTGGCTCTAATGTTTCAGGGTCACGGTACAATCCGATATGTCCTACCTTTGCGGCTGGGATCATTGCAAGCATTCCGTCTACCATTCCAAGACCTGCACGTAAAATAGGTACGACTGCAAGTTTTTTACCCTTTAATTCTTTTACAGTTGCATGGCAGATTGGTGTATCGATCTCAACATCTGTCAGCTTCAGATCTCTGGTTGCCTCATAGCACTCTAACATTGCAACCTCACTTACAAGTGTACGGAAATCCTTGGAACCTGTATCCGTTCTTCTCATAATTCCAATTTTGTGCTGGATTAATGGGTGATCCATTACTACTACTTTTGACATGTTTTTTATTCTCCTTCGTTTAAAAGTTTTACTAATTTTATGATTGATTTCCTCATGGTCTCATAACACAGCCCATAAGACTGCAGTGATCCGCCATAAGGATCTAAAATCTCTAATTCATCACCGACAAGTTCTGTCAGTACATATACATTTTCTTCTCTGGCACTTGGGTATTTTTCAAAAATCTTCTCTAACTGGCTGTGCTCCATCGTGAGTACGAGCGTATCATCTGTAAAATCTTCATCCTCAAGCTGCGTGGATGTGAAATTCTCCCAGTTAATTCCATTGCTGATCATCACTGCCTCTGCCTTCTGATTCAACGGCTCCGGGAAAAGTACAACTAAGCCTCTGCACTCTATTGTCACCGGGTGCTTTAATGTGTATTCACTTAAAATCCCTGCTGCCATGGGCGCACGGGATGTGCCGCTCTCTGCCACAAACAGGATTCGGTTATATTGTTTCATATAAATCATGCCTTTCTGATCTCTGCATCGGTCATCAAAACTACACTTGTAATACTTGATGTCCCGCCGCCTTCAAAAGACGGTTCATGATTGCCTGTCCAATCCTTGGTGTTGCAAAACTCTCTGAATAGATTGCATCTACATTCCAGTCATCAAATTCCCTTAAAATCTTATAGAGATGCTGCGCGATCGCGTCTTCATCCGCCCGCGCTCCAATGCTCACAACAATATCTGCCTGATACTGATCTTTTGTCTCATCCGTTGCGATCACTCCGACTTTCAGACCATTTTTCTGCTTTTCGGCTACGAGTTCGTTAATCTTTTTCACAACGTTCTCTGCCTCGCCATCTACAAGCACAAGATCTGCTTTCGGTGCATAATGTTTGTATTTCATTCCAGGTGCTTTCGGCTTTGTGAGCGAATCCGAGGCTATAATTCCCGGATCGATCTTCACTTCCTCACCAAGAACCTCTTCTAACATTTCTTTCGTGATATAACCAGGGCGTAAGATCATCGGAGTATCTTCGGTCAGATCAATGATTGTTGACTCAATGCCGATTCCTACCGGTCCTCCGTCTAAGATCATCGGTATCTTGCCATCCAGATCAAGCTTCACATGGGAAGCCTCTGTCGGGCTTGGCTTTCCGGATGTATTTGCACTTGGTGCTGCAATCAGGCATCCGCTTTCCTCAATTAATTTTAATGCTACCGGGTGTTTTGGCATACGGATTGCTACGGTCTCCATACCGCCGGTCGTCTCATATGGTACTTTTTCATTCTTCCAGACGATCATCGTGAGCGGTCCCGGCCAGAATGCGTCTGCCAGCTTTTCTGCCTGAGCAGGAACTTCTTTTGCAATGGAAACAAGTTCCTCAAATCTGCAGATATGCACGATCAGGGGATTGTCTGATGGCCGTCCCTTTGCCGCATATATCTTTTTTGATGCTTCCGGATGCAGCGCATCTGCACCCAGACCATATACGGTCTCTGTTGGAAACGCTACCAGTTCTCCTTTTTGGATGAGTTCTGCCGCTTCTTTCATTTCATTTTCGTCTATCTGAAATGGATCTATTTTTACAACTTTAGTCTGCATGTTATTCCTCCGAATATTCATGCATTATTATCTCACAATTCCAAAAATTAGGCAACATACTTGCTATGTTTTTCTAAATGTGGCATAATAATTTTTATTAGGTAAAGAATATTCATGCAGCAGTTATTTTTAAATAATAACTGCTTCTTTTCCGATATTTTATGTATTGGCAGGAATATCAGCAATCTTTCTTACAGGAGGGAGATCGTTATGAAAATTACAAAATCTGAATTTGGAACTACCAAAAACGGTTCCACTATTAATTTATTTCATTTGGAAAATACAAGCGGCGCTTATGTTGAGATCATTGACTTTGGCTGCCGCCTCACAAAAATTGTTGTTCCGGACCGCAATGGTAATCCGGTAGATGTGTGCCTTGGCTTCTCAACAGCTGATCACTATGCAGACGACGATGCAAGCCTCGGAGCTGTGGTAGGCCGGGTTGCCAACCGTATCAAAGATGGTCATTTCTCACTGAACGGAAAAGAATACCAGCTTGCCATCAACAACGGAACCAACCATCTCCACGGTGGTATCATTGGTTACGGTTCTAAGATCTGGGAATCGAAGATCAAAGATGACAAATTAATTTTTACCATGAATTCAGCAGATGGGGAAGAGGGATATCCTGGAAATCTGACACTGACCGTCACTTATGGATGGTCCGAGGACAATGAACTTTCGATTCTTTACGAAGCTTCCACGGATGCGGATACACTGCTCAATGTGACAAATCATGGTTATTTTAACTTAAACGGTGAGGGACATGGCGATATTATGTCGCACGAATTATTTATTGATGCAGATGAGATCACAGAGCTTGATGACTCCCAGGCTCCAACCGGAAAGTTTATCCCGGTAGATGGCACTCCATTTGATTTTCGCACCATGCGCACCATCGGAAAAATGTACAACTCCGATTATGAGCAGTTGAAAAAATTCGGCACTTACGATCATAACTTTGTCATCAACGGAACAGGGCTCCGGGAGGCAGCCGTTCTCCAGTCAAAAGAGACCGGCATACGCATGACCTGCTTTACAGACCAGCCTGGTCTGCAGCTTTATGTTGCAAACCAGCCAATGAAGATTCCGGGAAAAGAAGGCGTTCCATACGCAGAGCACTCCAGTGTCTGCCTGGAGACACAGCACTATCCTGACGCAATCAATCACGAGAATTTCCCAAGTATCGTGCTTCATCGGGACGAGAATTTCCGTTCCAAAACGCTATATCATTTCTCAACTTTTTAAAATTTTTATTATTGATCACTATTTATCATTAACGTTTTTATTATCGTGTATTTTAATGGCTTGTGCTAATTAAAATACACGATTTTTCATGTTATAGACTTGTAAACCGAGTCCGTTTGTATTAGAATGTGAGTTAAAGTTATCGGCGACGATAACCGCACATCATTTATGATGTGATGCGTATTGCTGATACGCAGAATAATGATTTTTATTTAATTATAAGGAGGGAATATCAATGGCATACGTAATTTCTGATTCATGCGTTAGCTGTGGAACTTGCGAACCAGAATGTCCAGTAGGTGCTATCAGCCAGGGAGACAGCCAGTTCGTTATCGATGCAGGTTCTTGCGTTAGCTGCGGAACTTGTGCAGGAGTTTGTCCTACAGGAGCTATCAGCGAAGAATAATTCGTGACAGGCTTTGCAAAAGTACATAAGAAAAACCGTCAGGCTTCTGACGGTTTTTTCTTTGTCCATTTTTTTAATAATGGTGTTTTTTTCTTTTTTAAATTGCCGCGGATTGCCTCATCCAGCTGCCGGAAACGTTCCTCTTCCAGTTCCTCACGCTCCCGCATCAGATAATTCATCTCCTTGAGTACCTGTTCCCCCACATCTTCGCTGATCGTCCTGCTTAAATTTTCATTGTTTGCTGCGATCGCCTTGCCCACAATATCTGTCATGAGTTCTGTGAATTGCGCCATGCGGTCCGTATTGTCCAATATGCTCTGCTTTGCCTCTGCCAAAGCTAAGGTCTCCGGGTTTTTAAAATAAACCTGATGATTTTTTACGCCACCAGGCTTATCTGCCTCATTTCCGGTAAGTTCCGGAAGTCTCTGCTCCATATCACCATTATGTACGATCATTTTTATGGCTTTGAGCTGATAGCCCTTCTCTTTTAATTCTTTGATATATTGAAATTCTTTGATATTTTCCTGTGTATAGTAACGGTGTCCCATTTCGTTTCGCGGAATGTTTAACTCCAATTCATCTTCCCAGTAACGCAATACATGCGATTCCACATTTACCATGCTGGATGCATCTGAAATCATATACCGTACTTTTTCCATATTTTCCTCCCTTTAAGCTTACCATTATTATAAGCGTCGCAGGACAAGCCCTCAAGGAAAATCGGTCGCCTTTTTCAGACAAAAATCGGGGTGTTATACAAATTCCGACAGAAAAACAAAATCGTTTTTCTGCCGGAAACTGCACAACACCCCGACGGTACTGATTAATTTTTCTCCATATTGGCGAACTTGGTATACTGAGGTAACCATACCAGATTGACGGTTCCGATCGGACCATTTCTCTGTTTTGCAATGATGATCTCGGAAATACCTTTCATCTCCGAATCATGATTGTAGTAATCGTCCCTGTAAATAAACATAACCACGTCGGCATCCTGCTCGATCGCGCCGGACTCACGAAGATCCGACAGCATCGGTCTGTGATCCGGTCTCTGTTCAACAGCTCGTGATAACTGTGACAATGCGATCACCGGAACAGACAGTTCACGCGCCAGCGCCTTTAAGGAACGGGAGATATCTGAAATCTCCTGCTGACGGGAATCGCTCCCCTTGCCGGAACCGGACATTAACTGTAAGTAGTCGATAATGATAAGTTTTAAATCATGCTCTAATTTATATTTACGGCACTTGCTTCTCATCTCTGCAATGGAGATACCCGGCGTATCATCGATGATCAGCTTGGAATTACCGATCGTTCCTGCTCCCTCGATCAGTTTTTCCCAGTCGCTGTCCGAGAGGTTACCGGTACGCAGAGCCTGTGCATCCACTCTTGATTCCAGAGAGAATAGACGGTTTACCAACTGTTCTTTCGACATCTCCAAAGAAAAAATTGCGGTACACATATCTTCATGGAATGCCACATACTGCGCAATATTCAATACAAACGCTGTTTTTCCCATAGACGGACGCGCCGCGATCAGAATCAGGTCGGAAGGCTGTAAACCGGCAGTCCGATAGTCCAGATCGATAAATCCGGTTGGAATACCGGTTACCGTTCCGGAAGTCTTTGCTGCATTTTCAATTTTCTCCAGCGCATTCATAACAACCTGACGGATTGGGACATAGTCTCCACCGCCACCTCTTGTGGAGAGCAGATCAAATACTTTCTTCTCCGTCATATCCATGACCGTATCAATACTTTCCTTACCGGCATAACACTCATTCTCAATCTCTTCATTCAATCGGATGAGTCTGCGCCGCATGGAATTGTCTTTTACAATTTTTGCATAATACTTAATATTTGCAGAAGTCGGAACCGCATCCAAAAGTTCTTTCACATAGGAAAGACTTGAAATTTCCTCCGGCACCTCTTTTTCTTTTAATTTGTTCTGTAAGGTAATGAGGTCGACTGGAAGTCCTTTGCTGTAGAGTTCTATCATGGCATCAAATAAGATTCCATACTGTTTATGATAAAAATCATCACTCGTCAGCATCTCCATCGCCGTCAATATCGCATCTTTGTCCATGATCATGGATCCAATGACAGACTGTTCTGCATCCAGACTATTTGGCATGCTTCTCTTGATCAGAGTCTCCTCCATGAGATCCTCCCTATAATTCTACTACATGAACGGCAAGTTTTCCGGTTACTTTGGTGTGGAGTTTTACCGGAACTTCCACAACGCCAAAGCTTCTGATTGGCTCTGCAAGCTGCATTTTCTTCTTGTCGAGTTCTAATCCAAGCTGCTCTTTTGCCGCTGCTGAGATCTCTTTTGTGGAAACAGAACCAAAGGTTCTTCCGCCTTCACCGGCTTTCATCTTAACAGTTACTTTCTTATCTTTTAAATTTTCCGCCATTGCAAGCGCTGCCTCGTAATTCTCCTGTGCAACTTTATCTGCATGCTGATTCTGTAATTTCAGATCATTTAAATTTTTGGCATTTGCTTCCACGCCTAATTTTTTCGGAAAAATAGCGTTGCGTGCGTAACCGTCACTGACATTGACAACGTCTCCCTTTTTTCCTAAAGCTTTTACATCCTGTAATAATATTACTTTCATTCCTGAATATCTCCTTCTTTTATCATCTCGTCAATGGTGTCCTGGATCATTCGCTTTGCCTCCTGGATCGTACAGTTCGTCAGCTGCGCTCCCGCAACGTTTAAGTGGCCGCCTCCACCCACACGTTCCATAATGAGCTGGACATTGATCTCATCAATGGATCTTGAACTGATATAGATTTTTCCCTGATACTCCGTCAAAACGAAGGATGCCTTAATTCCCACAATATTTAATAATTCATTTGCTGCCTGTGCTCCTACAATTGTAGGACTCTCGATATTGTCCGCCGGGCAGACAGAGATTGCAAATGCTCCCCGGTAGACCTCTGCATGACGAACCGCTTCGGCTCTCGCTTTATAAGCAGCCATATCATTCCGCAGCATTTTTCTGACACGCGTGACTTCCGCTCCGGCTCTTCTGAGATATGCCGCTGCCTCAAAAGTGCGCACACCTGTTTTTGTCATAAAATTATTGGTATCAATGAGGATGCCTGCATAAATACAGTCTGCCTCACTCGGTTCCAGCTTAATATTTTCCGAAAAGTACTGCAATACTTCCGCGATCATCTCGCATGCGCTCGATGCGTATGGTTCGATATAGGAAAGTACCGGATTTTCAATGACTTCACTGTTCTGTCTGTGGTGATCGAATACACAGATCGTGTCGGTACGGTTTAACAGCTCCGGGCATTCTGTGTAGCTCGGACGGTTAGTGTCCACAACCATGACCAGCGTATTCTTATTTGTGATCAGAAGTGCCTCTTCATTCTTAATGAATAAATCTGCCGGGTAACCTTTTTCTTCCGTAAAACATTCTACCAGCGGCCGGAGGGATGTCGTGACTTCATTCAAAACGATCTGCGCCTTCTTGCCAAGCACACGGGCTGCGCAGTACACACCGATCGCTGCGCCTAAAGAATCTACATCGCTGATCGTATGTCCCATAATGACCACATGTTCACGGCTCTCGATGATCTCGCGGAGTGCATGAGCCTTTACTCTGGCTTTTACTCTGGTGTTACGCTCTACCTGTTTTGCCTTGCCTCCGTAATAAGTAACTTCCTCGCCTTCTTTTACAACGACCTGATCGCCGCCACGTCCTAATGCAAGGTCAATTCCCATGCGGGCGTACTCGTAATTCTGTGTATAGCTGACACCTCCGGCACCGACTCCGATACTTAAGGTGATCGCCATCTCATTTCCGACTTTGATGCTCTTGACATCCTCGATCAGCTTAAACTTATCTGCTGAGAGCTGCTCTAAATACTTGTATTTGAATACAACAAAATATTTATCTTTCTCGATCTTACGCACCAAGGCATCGATCTCTGTAAAATATTTATTGACCTTACGGTCTACAAGTGCGATCAAAAGAGAACGTTTTACATCTTCAATACTGTCTAACGCTTCCTCATAGTTGTCAATATAGATCAGTCCTGCAACAAGCTTCTGCTCCTCGTTCTCCCTGATATAACGATTCAGTTCTGTCTCGTCAAACAGATATATGGCAGTCAGATACTCATCCGTGTCGTTGATCGCCACGATAGCACTGTCCTTTGTCACGGAATCAAAATAAATGCGCTTCATGGAAATACGGTAATTGCGGTCATCCAGCATTACATTTATTGATTCTACCGCTTCGGACTTCTGCAGGATATCCTTGGTCAGGCTCGGAAACACTGTGGTCACTGACTTATGATAATTTTTGTCCTTGCCTGTGATCTCTGTAAACTTTTCATTCATCCACAGAAATCTCGAATTATAATCCAGCAATGCATACGGAATCTCAAAATCATTCAAAAGCTGTTTCTGTACAGTTCCGTACTGTGTGGCAAAATTCACCAGCTCATTGATCAGAAGTGGTCTGCTCCGCCTGTTTGATATCAGTACAATGATAACGTATAAAACGATAAATCCTGAAAACTCTGCTCCCATCTGTATGTCCTGTGCATACATTGCAATATCCATCAAAATCAATACAATAGTGAGATACAAAGGCCAGTTCAAATATCTGCGAAGCTTTCCTTTTAATTTTATATTCGTTTTCTTCATATTCACACCCTTTAAAAATCTGCAAAATAGTAACGATTTGTATTCCATTATATCATTTTCAGGGTATAATATAAAGCTTATTTTTCTGATTTAATTTCCCGATAAAGGTGGTTCACGTAAGGTCAGATAATTTCCCTTATCCATATCATCAATAAAATTATCTGCGATTATCCTCCTGCCACAGAAATTTTCGTCCATGTCATCCATGAATTCCATATTCGCATTCTGATAACCTACACTGTCCTGATAATGAAACACCCGGAATCCGGTTCCTTCTTCCCCGCCGTGCGCCGGAAAAATAAGATCGTGCCATCCGTCCGACATCGCATCGCTCACATACACCGGTGTGCGGACATACGCAAAACTTTCCAGCACCTGATATCCCTGCGCATTCTGCTCAAGGATCACTGCCGGATCACCGCCGTCACATTCCGTATATTCGCCAACCACCACCGCAAGGATTTCCTCCGTTCCATCTTCGTTCAGATCGACCCTGTCATAATAGTAGCGTGTCTCCGTACAAAATTCTTCCGGTATCTGATAATAAGCAATCAGGAAATCCGCAAGTTCCTGGTTCTTCTCCCTGTCCGCATAAATCGTCTCTGTATCTGCCTCAGAAACAGGGTACTGTGTACGTTCCTGTTCTTTCTCTTCCGTCTCTTCTGTCTGACTTTCCGTTTCCGCTGCCGTATCAGGAACTGTTTCTGCTTTATCTGTCTCCTCTTTTTTACCACATCCACATAACCATAAAACTGCCAGCAATGGAAGTATGATATATTTTCTCAATTTCTTTTTCATATTGTGTAATCCTTTTGTCAGTCTCTTCCGTTTTCCTTAAATTTATGAAAAAAGCCTATCACATTATAACAAAAAAAGTCTTTAAAAAAACATTAATTTTTCTAAAGACTTTTGTATTATTTAAATCACGTGTTTTTCCATCCATTTGCCTGACATAAAACGAATGGAGAAGATAATGCTTCGGATTCCCCAGTCTGCAAACATACCGATCCACACTGCGATCGGTCCAAATCCCTGAAAACGGATCAGATAAACCGCCAGTGCCACCCTGCAGAACCACATCGTGCACGTAGCTGTGATCATAGAAAATTTTACATCCCCCGCTGCTCTGAGTCCATATGGCGGAATGAAAGACAGTGCCCAGAGAATCGGTTTTGCAATCGTGATCGCGATCAGCATCTGATAGCAGAGTTCCATGCTCTCAGCCTCCATGCCGGCAAGATGCATGATTGGACGACTGATAAGGAATGTGACTGCACAGGAAATAATCAGCACGATCTCTGCATATCCTGTTAATTTTATAATATAATATTTTGCTTCCTCTTTTCTTCCTGCGCCAAACGCCTGACCTGCCACGGTCATAAGTCCAATTCCCACAGCGATTGCTGCAATTCCATTGACATTTTCAAAAATTACCGTCATCGCCTGCGCCGCGATTGCCTGTGTTCCCAGGGTGGAAACCGTGGACTGGATTGCAAGTTTTCCAAACTGAAACATGCCATTTTCCACTCCGGCAGGAATACCGATCGCAAGTACTTTCCCGATCAGTGGAAAATCCGGCCGAATTGTGAGATATTGGTTCAGCACGATTTTCTGTTTTGGTTTTCGAAGGAAATACAAAACAACAATGGCACAGAACGCCCTTGAGACGAGCGTTGATATCGCCGCTCCTGCCACTCCCATATTACATCCGAAGATAAGGACTGCATTTCCAATGATATTCAACACATTCGAAATGATCGATATTTTCATCGGGAATTTGGAGTTTCCGCCTGCACGGTAAAAGGCTCCTCCTGCATTAAACAGGGCAATAAACGGATAGGAAGATGCCGTGATCAGGAAATAGATAATGGAATCCTCCATAACCGCAGGCTCCACAGCTCCAAAAATCAGGCGTAACAGCGGTCTGCAGAAGATCAGTCCGCCTGCCGTAATCGTTAAAGAAATCACGATCACGGTAAGAAAAATCTGCCTCGCCGCTTTGTTTGCGCCTTTCTCATCCCCTTTTCCCAGATAATGGGAGCAGATGATTGCCGCTCCGGTGGCAAGTGCTGCAAACACCTGGATTACAAGCGTATTGATAGAATCCACAAGTGAAACCGCTGACATTGCAACGCTTCCCACATTGCTCACCATCATAGTATCTGCCATTCCCATCAGGGAATTTAACATTTGTTCGACCATGATCGGGATGAGCAGCATCCATAATTCCTTTGTGGAAAACATGAGATTGTCCCAGTCGATTTTTGTGGCATCGTATAGTCTGTTCTTCATCTTTCTTTCCTTTTTATCAAAAAAATGATCCTGTACCGACACACAAAAAGACCAACTACCCGAGGATAATTGGTCTTTCCTATTTTTTTGTGTCAAACTTGCGTCAAATCACTTTTCCCGAACTAGGGAAGCCTTGATTTTCCTAATCTTATTCGCAAACGTATGGCATAAGAGCTACGTGACGTGCTCTCTTGATTGCTACTGTAAGAGCTCTCTGGTGTTTTGCACAGTTACCTGTGATTCTACGAGGAAGAATTTTTCCTCTCTCAGAGATGTATCTCTTTAATTTGTTTGTATCTTTGTAATCGATAACGTTATCTTTTCCACAGAAAACACAAACTTTTTTTCTTCTATGCATTGGACGTCTCTTCATTGGAGCGCCTTCTCTATCTGCTGCTTTATTGAAAGCCATGATTATTACCTCCTGTTAGGTTTAGTTAAATGGTAACTCTTCATCAATTCCATCCGGAATATTCATGAAGCCATCGCCTGCTGCACTGCTTGGTGATGGTCTGTCTGAAGGTGTGAACCCGGAATTGTCACCGGCTGCATTCTTACTCTCTGCAAATTCACATTCTTCAACAACAACATCTGTTGTATATACTTTCTGACCGTCTTTGTTCGTATAGCTTCCTGTCTGGATACGTCCGGTTACGACAACCTTTGTTCCTTTACGGAGATACTTCTCTGCAAATTCACCAAGTTTACCGAATGCCACACATCCGATAAAGTCTGCGGTCTGATCTCCATCACGCTTAAATCTGCGGTCAACTGCCAGTGTATATCTTGCGATTGCTGTTGCCTGTTCACCCTGTGAGTAACGTACCTCAGGGTCTCTGGTCAATCGTCCCATAAGAATAACTTTATTCATATACGATTTCCTCTCTTCTATGACCAGCGGTCATTACACCTGCTGATTCTCTCTATGCCTCGTCTTTTCTAACGCATAAGAAACGAAGAACATTGTCCATGATACGGACATCCTGCTCAACAGCAGCTGGAACTGTTGCTTCAGCTTCGAACTGGATGAAGTAGTAATAACCTTCGCTCATCTTCTGGATGTCGTAAGCTAATTTTTTCTTACCCCAGTCTTCAACTTCTGTTACAGTACCGCCGGCACGTACGATATAATCTTTTGCCTTCTCTACTGTAGCTGTTCTCGCATCATCTTCGATCTTTGCACTGACAACGAGTGCTAACTCATATTTATTCATGCGAATTTTCCTCCTTTTGGTCTCTGGCCCATTCTTTCAGTGAATGAGCAAGGAATAATAATATATCACGAGCATCTATTATAGCACGGATTCCGCATGATTTCAAGCTTTTTTTCGAATTTCTTTTGTATTTTTTTCTACAAGCTTCCGTGCGATCATAATCTGATGTCCACAACCGGTACATTTTAACCGGAAGTCCGCTCCCACACGCAAAATCTCCCATTCACTGCTGCCGCACGGATGCTGCTTTTTTAATCTGACGATATCGCCTACCTCGTATTCTAATTTTTCCATATCTGTTCCTACCCTCTGTCTGTATTGTTTATCCCACTTTTCTGCGTAATCATTTCATCTGCAGTGTATGCAGCCTGAAATTCCAGTCAAAAGCCCGGAAGTTTCCCAACATTCCCTTCAAACTTATACCTCAATCTGTCCGAAAACCTCTCCCAGTCCTGCCTGGATCAGCAGATCGGCGCGGCTGTCCATCGACGTCGTCGATTTATTGATGAGCACCAGCTTATTTCCACGGTAATAATCGATCAGTCCTGCTGCCGGGTAAACCGCCAGTGACGTACCGCCGATAATGAGCATGTCCGCATGACTGATATAGTAGACTGCATCCTCTAATGTCTGCTGGTTCAATCCTTCCTCATACAAAACAACATCCGGTTTGATCTGTCCACCGCAGCTGTCACACACCGGCACTCCTTTGGAATTTAAGATGTACTCTGCGTCAAATTCCTTTCCACATTTTCTGCAATAGTTTCTGTGAACGCTGCCGTGCAGTTCCAGAACATTTTTGCTTCCGGCCGCCTGATGCAGTCCGTCTATATTCTGGGTTACGACCGCTTTTAGTTTCCCTGCCTTTTCCAGTTCTGCCAGTTTGTAATGTGTCGTGTTCGGTTTTGCGGTGAGACAGAGCATCTTATCCCGGTAAAAACGATAGAACTCCTCCGTATGGTTTACATAAAAAGTATGACTTAGGATCGTTTCCGGTGGATAATCATACTTCTGATTATAAAGTCCATCCACGCTCCGGAAATCCGGGATGCCGCTCTCGGTAGACACACCGGCTCCGCCAAAAAATACGATGTTATCGGATTCTTTTACCATTTGTAAAAATGTCTCAATATTGCTCATGCTGATTCCCTCTTTGCTTTGGTTTCTGCTAAACTTTCTATATGAATGAATATCTTTAGTATAGCACATGGCTTTGTTTCTGCCATTCATTATTTTATTTTTTTAGAACATAGTGTGCTATTACATGAAAAAAAGACCGCCACACACGTGACAGCCTTGTAAGAGTTGCGGGAATAGGATTTGAACCTATGACCTTCGGGTTATGAGCCCGACGAGCTTCCAGACTGCTCCATCCCGCGATATTTTTCTGAATGAACTTTATATTTTTGTTCTGTTCATTGAGGTATTATAGTCTCATTCCTCATAATTGTCAAATTTCCTGCTGACATTTACAGTACGAACAGCTTTCTCAAATCATGCAAACGATATTACATATAAGAAACGATCACCACACTTGCAAGCGTCCCTGCCACTGTTGCCAGCAATGCACCCGCAAGCGTATAACGGGTTTTCTTTACTTTTACCGACATGAAATAAACCGACATTGTATAAAAAATAGTTTCCGTACTGCTCATCATGATGGATGCCATTTTCCCAAGCGTGGAATCTGCGCCATACTCTTTGTAAATGTCGAGCAACAGCCCGGTCGCTGCCGAGGAGGAAAACATTTTTACAATGGTAATCGGAAAAAGTTCTGCCGGAAATCCTATTTCTGCTGTTACCTGACCCAGCCCCTGCGCAATGCAGTCCAAAAGTCCCGATGCGCGCAGTACGCCAACTGCCACCATCAGTCCGATCAGTGTCGGCATGATTTTGATCACCGTCAAAAAGCCATCCTTTGCCCCTTCCACAAATTCCTCATACACCGGCTGTCTGTTTAAAAGTCCATATCCGACAATACAAAAAATCAGAAGTGGAATGGTTATTTCCGATAAAAAAAGGAGCAGTTTCATATCCTATTCCTATATCAGCTCTCTTCTCTCTAAATTCTATGCAAAAAAATAAAGAATATGCAGGAACGCACATTCTTTATTTTTTAACTTTTTTCTACCTGTTCTTCTGCAGAAGCTTCACATAGTCTTTTTTCGGCATCGGCTTTGCAAAATAATATCCCTGAATGTAATCACAACCGAGACGTTTCAACATTTTCACCTGTTTTTCTTCCTCGACACCCTCAGCAATAACAAGCATGTCCAGCGATTTTGCCATTTTGATCACAGCCTCAAGGATCTTCTCGCCCCGTTCCTCTGACGATCCCTTGGACAGGAAACGCATGTCAATCTTTAAAACATCAATATCAATATCTTTGAGAACGTTCAGGGAAGAATATCCGCTTCCAAAATCGTCCATTAATATCGTAAATCCTGCTTTGTGCAGATAATCTACTGCATTCTGTATCATACGGGCGTCATCCGAGAAAGCGCTCTCTGTCAGCTCCAGATTCAGGTATTTTGGCGGGATTTTGTATTTTTCCACCAGATTGACCAGTGACTCCAAAAAATTCGGATTATACAGATTCACCCTGGAAACATTCACGGAAATCACTTCAGAATCCCCTCTGTGAGCCAGATTATTCTTAATAAACCGGCACACCTGATCCCATACATAGTAATCAAGCCGGATAATAAATCCGTTACTTTCAAATACAGGAATAAAGTCCCCCGGTGAAACGATCGTACCATCCGCCTTCTTCCAGCGCACCAGCGCCTCCGCTCCCGATGGCCTGCAGTGATCCAGTTCATATTTGGGCTGAAAATAAACGACAAATTCCCCGGTTTCAAGGGCATGCTCCATCTCATTGATAATATTCTGTTCCCTGATGATCTTTGCACGCAGTTCTTCTGTGTACCGCGCTTCATGGATCATGTACTGGCCTTTGCACTGCTTTGCCGCGAGCGTTGCACGGGCAATAATGTTCCGGACATCAAGATTGTTATCCAGAATGTCATAGATTCCCATTGCTGTTTCCAGATAGTAAGCCGCCTTATACTTTTTCAGTTCCTGTTTTATATATAGAATAAATCCATTGAGTTTTTTCTCGTCTTTTGGAAAACAGATGCCAAAAACATCCCCGTCAATCCTTCCGAATACGCAGTTTTCCACGTCCTGCCAGTATGCTTCGATCAGACCGGAAATATAGATCAGAAGTCGGTCTCCCGCTTCTATTCCGTAAAAATTGTTGATCATTTTGAAACGTTCAATATCAAGACGTATAAATGTAAACTTTGTATCCTGATTATTTTCCAGATTTCTTTTTACACATTGACTGAACTTCTGTATCGTATACAATCCAGTCAGACCATCATGTTCCAGCGAATGTGCCATACTCCGTTTGATCGTGTTCAGCACACGGAAACGGATGATCTCCGGCTGGAAAACTTTTGGAATAAAATCCCACACGCCCAGTTCGAGACATCTTTTTTCCGTTTGATAATCATTCTCTGTCGTTGCTACGACAATTGGTATATTGCGGATGGATTCCCTCGTTCTGGCTTCTTCCATAAACGCAAAGCCATCCATACCCGGCATAACAATATCCAGAATCACCAGAACGATATCATCTTTTCTTTTCTCCAGAACCTCCAGACCACTCCTGCCATCCTCTGCCTCGATAATGTTATATTTATCTTTTAAAATGGCAGCCAGCGTTTCCCGGTTCAGTCTGCTGTCGTCTACAATTAAAATGGTATTTTTCATATGTGACACCTCGTTTATGTACTAGCTTCATTATACTCCAAGCAGTACGCTTTTTTCAATTAGTTTGTAAGTTTTTGTGCAAATTTACAGAAAATTACAGCCGTAATGGTACTAATAACAGTCGCCAGTATTGCAGGTCCTATGATTTCCGCCGGGTTCACGCTCCCATACTGGCTTCTGAAGGCAATAATATTGACCGGGATCAACTGCAGGGATGAGATATTCATGATCAGAAACGTACACATCTCTGCGTTGGCAGTACCGCGGGGCACCGGGGCTGGTTTTGTCTGGTGCCCTTTTTTTCTTTTTGCTGCACCGTTCTCCGTCCCCATCTCCTTTCGTCTGCTCTCCTCTAACGCTTCAAGACTCTCCATCGCCTTCAGCCCGGCCGGAGTGGCTGCCCAGCCAAGTCCAAAAATATTTGCAATCATATTGGCTGCGATCTGCTCATTTACAACGTGCTCCGGTGGAATCTGCGGAAAAAGAAATCTTAAAACAGGTTTTAACTTTCTTGATAATCCGGCGATCACTCCTCCTCTCTCTGCGATCCGCATCAGTCCCATCCAGAAGGACATCACCCCGGTCATCGTGATGCAGAGTGTCACTGCCTCTTTTGCAGAATCAAGCACAGCCCCGGTAACCGCCGGAATCGTCCCATGGAACGCAGAAAATATGACTCCGGATAAAATCATAAATGCCCATAAATAATTCATATATGCACAACTTCCTGCTTATTGTTTATAACAATCCTATGACAGGGACACTGAAAAAATATCTTTAATGTGTGCCGACACTTGTGTAATCCGTGTGCATATTTTTCTTCTGGTCAAACACAAACACCATGCCTTCCTGAAATGAAAAGATGTGTCCTTCCGAATCCACACGCACTGTCTGGTATCCTTCTGTTTTCCACATATCACAGTATCCATTGTTGACATTTTGTCTGTTTTCATAGTCAAGATGTGTATTTCCTTCTTTGATCGACTGAATGGAAAAATAGACAATCAGATATCCATCCCGCAGAAATACGAGATCTTTTTGTTTGATCCTGCCTTTCTTTTGTGCAACATAATCAGCAAGATCCACCCCGGCATTGACGATGTAAACATCTGCCGGAACCTGATAACTTCCACGCCACGTCTGCATTCCTTCTGCCGTGATTGTCCGGTCTTCTGCCTTCAGGCTCACCGGAAGATAAAATTCCTGTAAATCGTCTTTCCGGTATAGGTTTACCTGACGCAGACTGCTGCCGTCCCGCTCCATATAATAATAGGTTGGAACAAGTTCAACAGAATCCTCTGTATGCCACATACTTCCGATCGTTCTCACGGAAAACTCCATGCGATATCCCAAACCCGGTGCGTGAATGCTGCTATCATAAGGATGACTGCCCTTGATAAGCGGCACCAGATACAGGCTGTCTGGCTCCCTCTGTCTGATTCCGTTCAGATCATTCGTCCCACTGAAATAAACCGTGTCTGTCCGTGCAGTCTTCCCTTCTTTCCAGAACACGCGCTCCCACCTTGGATAATCGATCACATTTGTCACACAAAAATCATACAGCCGTCCGATCACTGTCACTCTGACGCTTCCAGTCGCTATGTAGTTGTTTTTATCTGTGTTTGCATATTTCTGTTCTGCCACATTATTTTCCGCATTAATTGCTATTGAGCGGCAAGAAATATCATAGTCTCCCTCTGGCACTGACACAGGAAGCAGAAATTTAGCGGTCTCCGACTGAAGGGTGATCCAACTGTCTGCTGCAATCTGCCTGCCATCCGAAACGACCGGAAACGGAAATTTCACCTGTCTTGCCTTCACATATTTTCGATACTCTCTGATTCCATAGCCCTTTTCATCAAGATGCGTTCCGGCTGTTCCAACAGACACGGTAAATGTGCGCCCTAAGATCAGACTTTTATATTTGGTCGGAATGATCTGCTGATTGAACCCGATGTCATCTGTCGACATTCCCACACAGACCACCGGAGTATGGACTGCGACCGGATTGATGTCAGGTACCATCGCATTATTTACAATTCCACCTGAAAAATAAGATGCATATTCTGCTGTGCCGGTGGCTCCGTATATCTGATTCGCCGTTGCACCGGGAATCTGAATGTCATTTTTCTGCACTGACTGCTTTCGCTCACCGGATAATGTGACCGGCTCCGGTGTTTTCTCTTCACAGGCAGCTCCGTTCATCCATATTTCTCCATCTATGGAAAATACGTCGTTTTTTACTATAATTTTACCTATTTTATCATCTACAAGCGGCAAAATATTACCATCCGGAATTGTAGGTTTGGTCGTTCCACCAGCGACCACACCACCATCCACTGCAACAGTTGCCTCCGGGAGTGTCATGGAATCTGTATTCTTCTGCACTGTGACATTTGGGTAGTACAAATTCTCCAGCCGCACGTTTCCATCCGGCAATGCTCCATTCCGCACCTCTGCATTTTTCAGATAACACAGATTGATCGTGCGGATTTTCCAGTACGAATACTCTCTTGGGACTTCCGCGCTTTTTGTTACCGTCACCTGTTCCCGATGCGGTCTTCCATCATTCCAGGTCAGTGTGTAAGTCACATTTGCTGTGACCGGAACTTCCTTCGTTCCATAATGGTGCTCATAAGTTGCCAGATAATAATATTTTTGCAGGCTTCCTCCGACGGACACACACTCCGATGACGGAATGGCACGGTTCACCTCAAACTCATCCGATGAAATCCACAGGCGGTTGACGGAAGATAGATTATCCGCATTGATCCCGGAAGTCACTGTGACAACCTCCATGTTTTCATCGCCCTCCACAGGTGCTTCGATCATCCCCGGATTCGCCGGGAAATAAACACTTTTGTCAAAATGGCTTTTTAATCCCTCTTTATCCCTCCAGTTTCTTGCTCCTGCAATTCCGCTGTAAGTTGTGTATACCTCGCCGGACAGTGCACCTCCTTCGCTCATAGAGCCCTGCTTTACGCCATTCTGAACGACAGTCATAATACCGTCCAGATAAACCGTGCCGCCATTCGTATACAATTCCTGTGCCCATTCGGGATACGCGTTGTTGATGCTCTGGAAAATCCGTTCTTTATGGATCACAAAATATCCATATAAATACTCCGGGTTATTTGGATCGACTTTATCCGGACAATATGTCTCTAATTTCACCCGGACGCTCTGGTTTCCGGCGATCGGACTGTTATATCTCTTGATTGTCCAGCCGAGTGTCGTGTAACGGATTCCGGTCACTGCCGCTTTATCGTGTGTGACCATCCACAGATTTCCTTCGGAATCAAATGCAATTCCTTCCCCTTTAAATGGTATTGAAGCGGCATAAATATTCATTTTTTCGCCAAAATACAGGTTTAGAAGAAAAATGATCAAAATAATACCAATGGGAAATCGTTTTTTATTATATTTTTGTTTTCTAATTGGGAACATCCTCTCTCTACATATTCAGAGAATCCTTTACATATGATGTGTTAATTAGATATAATAGAATTAGGCTTTTATTCTAGCATATGAAGTGAGGTAATGCAAGGTTGAACCAAAACAGATATTCTAAAATTTTTACAAAGAAAAAAATCGCATCATCCGCCGTGTGTGTGGCACTCGCCATTTCACTTTTTGCCGGTTGTGCGCACTTTGAGTCAATTGAATACAGCCAGGAAATATCCGAAGAAAATCCCCAGACCGTTGAAGCCTTTGATCAGTTCATAAACGATATTTTTGAGACGGAAGTGACGGAAAATACGATCAATCTGCATTTTACCATCTCGGATCCCGAAAAATATGGCATCACCGATTACCCTGTCACTTTAGGCGATCTCTCGATTGATGCCATGGCAGACAGCAACGCAAGACTGGAAAATTACCTGTCGGGTTTAAACTCTTTTTCCTACACAGAACTTACCTTAAACCAGCAGCTCACTTATGATATATTGGAAAACTATTTTAAACTGCAGCTGGATATGGCTGACATGTATTTGTATGATGAACTGCTGCGCCCATCGACCGGTGTTCAGGCACAGCTTCCAATCCTGTACGAAGAATACTCCTTCAACAGCAAAAAAGATGTGGAAGATTACTTGAAACTCCTCGCTTTAACAGATGAATATTTTGACCAGATCATTTCTTTTGAAAAGGAAAAGGCAGATGCAGGACTTTTTATGTCCGATTTTGCATGCCAGAACATTATCGATCAGTGTAATGCTTTTATTGCGGATTCCGACAATCACTACCTGATTGAAACTTTTAATACAAGAATTGATAAGCTCACAGGTCTGACCCAGTCTGAAAAAGACCATTACAGACTGCAGAACGAAAAAATACTCCACGAACATATTTTTCCAGCCTACGAAAATCTCGCTGCTGCGCTGACAGACCTTTTAGGTTCCGGAACCAATGAAAACGGACTTTGCTATTTCCCGGAGGGAAAACAATATTATGAATATCTGCTTGCCTACAACACCGGCACTTCCGAAAGTGTCAAAACCCTGGAAAATATGATTTCCAATGAACGGGTAAAAGTATTGCAGGAATCCTCCGACCTTACTACTGAGAACCCGGAGCTTTGGGAGCTTGCCTCCGAAGCAACTCTGACACCAACGGATTCTGCAACCACATTAAATCATTTAAAAGAGGTTATGCTGGATGATTTCCCTGCTCCGCCGGAAACAAGTTATACCGTCAATTACATCGACGACTGCGTGGCAGATTATCTTGCCCCGGCATTTTACGTGATTGCACCGATCGACGATTACTCACATAACTCTATTTATATTAATGAAACAACGGATACTACCAATATTTCCTATTTTACAACGCTTGCACACGAAGGATTTCCGGGACATCTTTACCAGACGGTCATGACTTATGAATCGGGGATTGAGCCGGTGCGCTCGATTTTAAATTATTCCGGTTTTGTCGAGGGCTGGGCCACTTATGTGGAATTCCAGTCTTATCATTACGCAGGTCTGGATGACGATGTTGCCACCATTTTAGAGCTGAACCAGGATGCCACCTTAAGCCTCTATGCCTCCACCGATATCGGTATCCACTATGAAGGCTGGACTTTGGAGGACACGAAAAAGTTTTGGAATAATTACGGAATCACAAATGATGATGCGATTGAAAGTATTTTTGAGCTGATCGTGGAAGAACCGACACATTATTTAAAATATTATATTGGATTTTTAAAATTCGAGGAATTGAAGAAGGAGACTTCCCTGAAAAATATCAAGGATTATAATGATAAATCCTTCCATCAGGCGGTACTGTCCATTGGACCGGCTCCATTTGATATTGTGGATAAATATCTGCCAGCATACTATGAATATATTGAGTAACCGGAGTTTAACTTACCGTGGAGAGCAGATTCTGTGGTGCTTTCTTAGGATGTGAAGGGCAGATATAAGCGTCCTTTCACAAGTCAGAATTTTATATGTAATGAAAAGAAAAACGGTACAGACGAAATATGATGTTCCTGTTCGCCGGGCATTCCGATAAGCCTCTGAAGAGTCTTATCTCCATGGCTCACAAAGGAAATCATATTTGTCTGTACCGTTTTTCTTTCATTTACGCTGTGAATGACTTGTGAGAGGACGCTTATATTTGCCCAATCAACATCATGAATCGCACCACAAAATCTGCAATTTACGTTATGGAACTCACGGTTATGGGATGAGTGCCTATGAGATAACGGCAAAATTCAAGAGGTTCAATGCCTTATGATTCGTCGATGTTAAAGGGCACACCTCCCGGAGTTTCATCTTTGGGTTCTGCCGCTCGTAACTTGGATTGACGGATTTTTAGATTGAATTTCTATGGAGTGTATATTCAAAATATTGCAGTTTCATAACTTATGAGATAATGAATGTAAAATGGACGAATATTGTTTTCGTTTTGCGTTATGGAGATGAAACTCTCCATTTGTGGAAGCCTCTGCTGAACACAAATGATCAGAGAGGTTCATCGCAATGTTTAACGCAACGAAACACAATATTCGTCCATTTCACATTCATGTTTTCATAAACATGTCAGACTGCAATATTTTGTTCATAACCTAAATTATAAAATTCAATCTAAAAATCCGTGCCACCACCTACAGGCGGCAGTTCATACGTTAAACTCCGGTTATTTATTCATAATCCTGCGGAATCCAGATTCCATCCTCGCTGTCAGGCTGGATCATTTTTACAAACCGCTCTGCGCCGTCCTCGGTAAAAGTGATTTTTATATTGATACCTTCTTTCGAGCCGTCCTGTAATGCCTCCACTTGTACTTTGTTTTCGTTATCCAGCAGATTTAACAGATACTTTGCAGCCAATACCGGATCCTTTAGATTCTGATATAACATGGAATTGGAAAGCAGACTGTTCATAACCAATGCATCATACATGCCATTGACCGTGTAATCCATCGGTGTGCCATTAATTTGCGGATATGCCTCATCAAATTCCGTTCCTGATACAATATAATCCAGAAAACGGATATTCTCATCCGTCACTTTATAACTTCCATCTCTCTCCTCAAACGTAATATCTTCTTTCCACACCGTAACATGTGGATCAGATGTCCATGCATAGTACAAAATCTCTGCTGTGTTTTTTCCATCATAGGAGGTCGTGATCGTATACCCCTTCGAATTTTCATCCGACGTATCCCACATTGGCCACGGGCTTGACCATCCAAAGATGGTATCTCCTTCGTCGATCACAAGCAGCTGCTCCTTCATCATTTTTTTTCTTGCTCCGTCCATGCACAAACTGTCAATCGCTGCTCCGTCCCTGTCACAAAATGCATCCGCCCAGGTTTGTAAGAAACTTTGTTGTTGTGCCCGAATCGCATCGGACTGCTTTTTTAATAAGGCATTTAGTTCTGATTCCTGATCAGCCAAAGAATCCTTCTCTGTGTTTAACGTTTGGTCAGTCAGACTGCTTTCTGATAATTCGGTTGCAATATTTTCTTCCACATTATCGTTCTTTTTCGGATTGGTAAGAAAAAGTGCTCCTATTATCACACAGAAAAGCAATGCTGCTGCAATCAGCCAGAAGGTCGGCTTTTTAAAATTCAGGATTCCTTTTACTCTCTGTTTCACACCCACTTCCCCAAATGCTAACGGGCAGACGGTGATCATTTTTCCCGGCACATGGAACGAAAGCAGGACAAGTGAATACTCTTTTTTCTGCTCTGCGCTCCAGTCCTTTATCACACGCTCATCGCATGCCATCTCAATGTCCCGGCAAAACAAAATGTATGCCAGCCAGCAGAACGGATTGAACCAATATACTGCAAACAGCACATAACCAAGTGGTTTCCACAGATAATCCAGCCGTCTGATATGCGCTTTTTCATGCGCCACAACATTTTTTATCTGAACTTCTTTTAACGATGATGGCAGATAGATCCGAGGATTTAACACTCCAAAAATAAATGGTGTCTGGATTCTGTCACAAATATAGATATTTCCTTCTATGCGGACGGATTCTCTCACTTTCCTGCGAATATGTACATAACTGACTGCTGCATATACGAGCAAAACCGCTACACCGCATAGCCAGATAGATGCAATCAGGTTCATCGGGTTTTGCGCCGTCTCCTGCTCCGGAACTGTGATACCCTCAAAATAATATTTTGCAAGATACCGGTTTGCCGTGTTGTCTAAAGCCGGCATTTCTGCCAGAACCTGCGATGTTACCGCACCTGCTTCAATGCTTACAACCTGTGCGTTTGGTGCGAGGCTAAATGTCGTCTCTAATTGAAACGGGCACAGCAGCCGGATTCCAACCAGCGCCCACAAGATACAGTGAATCCACTTCGGCGATTTCCTCAGCAGACAGCGTGCCAGCACCACAACCACGATCAGCACACTGGCAGATATACTCATGTTCAACAATTTCAAAAAGAGTCCTGACATTTTCAGCCCTCCTTTCCAATAGCATCGATCATTTTCTTTATCTCGTCCACCTCTGATTTATTTAATTTTTTTCTCGTTGTGAACGCGGCAAGAAACGCCGGAAGGGAACCTCCAAAGTTTTCCTCCACAAATTTTTCACTCTGGGCAGCGTCGTATTCCTCTTTCGTCATCCGGGCGGAAATCATTCCTTTTTCGTTCTGAAAGATTCCCCGCTCGCACAACCTCTTTAAAACCGTGTAAGTGGTCGACTTTTTCCAACCAAGCTTCTGCTCACATAATTTCACCAGCTCACCGGACGGAAGCGGTTCATTGCTCCATATGATTTCCGCAAACTGCGATTCTACTACCCCTAATCTTAATTCTTCCATTGTTACCTCCTCGGTCTAATACTTGTAGACTTGTTGTTTTTAGTCTACAGTCATTAGACCAATTTGTCAAGAAAAAATCCACAGATATGTGGAAATCCATTTCTTTTTTCCTCATATCTGTGGATAAATAAATTTTTATAAATTTGTTTCCTTCCAAAATCACTCCCACAAATCGCCCCAGATATCCGTGCACAACTTTGTACAATATTCTCTGGAAAAATTTGCATCCTGTTCCATGATTGCGTTTTTTCCTGCCATTTCATCTGTATAATCTTTCAAGAAATAAGTAGTGACTCCATTATGCCCCAGCTCCACCTGCGTCACAAGTGCATTCACGCCATAATCTACAATAAATCCCCTGCCAGCCTCATCAAGTCCAACTGTGATCTCTGCCATGCCTCCCACCATACGGTTTGCAATTCCATCACCGCTGCTGGATGTCCAGTTGACGAAATTTCCAAGAGAATAATAGACGAGCATTTGATGTCCGGTTGTCTCATCCTCTACCCATTCAATCGGTTCGATCACATGCGGATGCGTTCCGAGCACCAGATCAGCACCGCTTTCTGCAAAAATTTTTGTCCACTTTTTCTGCATGCTGTCCGGTTGTAAGCTATATTCTGTTCCCCAATGCGGACACACAACAACAAAATCGGACTGTTCTTTCGCTGATGCAATATCTGCTTTTACTTTTTCTTCGTCCAGAAGATTTACTGCATACGGCATATCCGAAGGCAGTGCAATGCCATTCAGACCATATGTATAATTTAATACCGCAATTTTTATTCCATTCTGCGCTAAAACGGTAACGCTATCCTGCGCATCCTGACTTTTATTAATTCCAAGAATTTTTATATCAGGATGTTTTTTCTCCCAGTTTGAAAGGCAATTAGTAATTCCTTTTTTCCCCTGATCCATCGCATGATTTGTTCCATGCAAAATGACATCAAATCCGGTATCTGCCAATGCATCCGCCACCTCGTAAGGTGCATTAAAGCTTGGATAACCAGATACTCCTAGTTCCTCCCCGCCAATGATAACTTCCTGATTGACAATCGCAATGTCTGCCGCCTGCACCTCGTCTTTCACATTGGCAAAAAGACTTGAAAAATCATAAGAGCCATCCTCTGCCTGACAGCTTTCTTCCACCGGAGTGTGAAGCAGAACATCCCCGACCATGGCAAGTGTCACGGTCGGACCTGAATACACATCTGAGATTTCCGGTTCCTCGGTTGTAATATCCACAGCCTGTTCTGTCTCTGCCTGAATGTTATCCACGCTTTCTGTATTTTCGACTTCGTTATCCACGGAAGCTTCCTCTACATGGTTGAAACTGTAGATCATTTCCTGCCTGTCACAACCGGATAGCGTGAACATAGCAAGCAATATCATTGGTATCTTTTTCATTTTCACCTCCTACGAAAGCAACGCCTGATACACATCCCTCTTACTGATCCCACGGTCTTTTGCCACAAGTTTCATTGCCTCTTTCCGTGCAATGCCCTGGCTCTCATATACCTGCATATGTTCCTCTAATGTCATGGATTCCCAGTTTTTCTTCTCTTCCTCGGCAATCTCCTCAAAGCTCTTTCCCTGCAAAACAAGGACATACTCGCCGCGTGGTTCGTTTTGCTCATAATAGCGGAGACTGTCACTTAGCGTTGTCTGCATTTTTTCCTCATATCGCTTTGTAAGCTCCCTGCAGATTGTAAGCTTTCTGTCACTTCCAAGAACACTCTCCAGTTCCTCCAACGTTTTCACAAGATGGTGTGGCGCCTCATAGATAATGATGGTTCTTGTCTCATTTGCAAGCCCGTCTAAAACAAGCGCCCGCTCTTTCTTATCTCTCGGCAAAAATGCTTCAAACGCAAATCTTCTGGTCGGAAGCCCGGACATGGTAAGCGCCGTGATACATGCGGCTGGCCCCGGCAGAGACGTCACCTCAATACCTTCCTCATAGCAGATACGCACGAGATCTTCCCCCGGATCAGAAATACCCGGCGTTCCTGCGTCCGTGATAAGTGCAATATTTTTCCCTTCGCGAAGCTTGTCCACCAATTGATATGCTTTGTCAATCTTATTAAATTCATGGTAGCTTGTCATAGGTGTCTTAATCTCAAAATGATTCAGCAGTTTGATGGAATTTCTCGTATCTTCTGCTGCGATCAGGTCAACCTCTTTTAGCGTGCGGAGGACCCGATAGGTAATATCCTCAAGGTTTCCAATCGGTGTTGCGCACAAATATAACTTTCCTGCCATCATTATTCTCTCTCCAATATCCTCCCGGAAGTATTTTTCAATTTATCTTTTTGCATAGATCAAAATGATAATGTTCTGAATATTTGTTACGAAGCAATATGAATGAAATGGTACAACTAACAAAAAACTAAATTATATCTGTCCGCTGCGCATCAGTCATTTTTCGCATGATTATAAAAAAAGCACACGTAAATATAATGCCTTTCATCATTGTGGTTGTTGTAAGTGCCCACCATATTCCCAGAATTCCTAGCACACCACTACTTAAAATGATTGCAAGCGGAATACGAAGCGATGTGAATACAATACTAATCACACTACACAGGCGAGTCCTGCCAAGTCCTGATAATGCACCTACTGTCATCAGCTCAACACATAAAAAAGCTTCGCCGTATCCGACAATGATCAAATAGTCAACTGCTGTTGCGATCGCTGTCTTCTCATGGAAAAACACGCTTGCGATCGGTACTGGAACAACTACAAACACAAGGGTGATCAAAATTCCCCATATACCAACGGTGCACAACGATGCACGATATCCCTTCTTCACACGTTCGGTTTTACCAGCACCATAGTTTTGACCGATAAAAGCGTTCATAGCTGCGCCAAATCCATCTGCCGTATTCCATGAGATTGATTCAATCTGACCGCCCACACGCTGCGTAGCAATTGCCTCTGGACCAAAACCAGCTACCATACGCGTCAATACCATAGAGATAAAACAATACACCATACCCTGAAGTGCAGTAGGAATACCTATTTTGCAGATTCCCTGCACATATTCCAACGGAATTTTTACAAACAAGCGAAGACCTTTCAACACATTTTCCTTCTTCTGTAATATAACTCCAAACAGCATAATCATTGTAACAATTACCTGTGCCAAAACAGTTGCCATCGCTGCGCCTGCCGCTCCAAATCTCTGAAATGGTCCCGGTCCAAGAATCAAAACAGGGTCCAGGATCATATTCGCCGCCAAACCAAAAAGATTTGCAATAAAAGGAGTTTTAGAATCTCCCTGAGCCGTATATATTCCCGTTAATGTGAATGATAAAAATGAAAAAACAATGAATCCGCATGCAATCTTAGTGTAATCCAACGCAGCACTCAATGTTTCCGCATCATCCAGCTTGAAAAATCCAACCAGCTGATTTGCAAATAGTGCTACAATGATCCCATATGCGAGTCCCATCAATAATGCCAACTGCATCGCTGTCTGTGCATATCCATGTGCCTTTTCCTTCTCTCCTCGTCCTATGCACTGTGCAATCTGTACCTGGCCTCCCATTCTTGCCATCGAAGCAAGCCCCTGCGAGAGCCATGTAAACATACCTCCAACGCCTACTCCGGCAACCGCCTTGGCGCCTAGCAGTCCAATCCATGCCATATCGGTAATATTATATAATGTTCCTAGAAATGACGATGCCATAATTGGAATCGCAAGTTTCGTTAATGTCTTTAAAATTGGTCCTTTTGTTAAATTTCCTTCCATTCAGTCCCTATTAATTCCTTTTCCTTTGTATTTCCTTCTGCATGACGTTCTATTTCTGTACATAAATTTTTCAATCATTTTATACATACTTTACCTTTTATCCCTCTATCTTTGTTTCTGCATTTACTCTTTCTTCTCCATCATCTTCGGAATCACAAAATATAGCGCAATTCCGAGCGCCACGATTCCAAAAGAGATAATCTGTGATGTGGAAAAAATTCCTAAGCTTCCACGATAATCATTTCGTAAAAATTCGATCAAAAATCTTCCCACTCCATAGAGTACCAGATAACCTGCTGCCACTCTGCCCGGCTCTGGCTTCTTAGATGCATACCACAGTAATACGCCGCAGATCAGAAAATCACCTGCGGAAGAGATCAGCTGCGTCGGAATCAGGCTTACACCGTTTGGTGCAAAATCAGAATGCGTAAAGGTAATGCCATACCACGCATGCGTCTCTCTTCCATAGCAGCAACCGGCACAAAAACATCCAATACGCCCAAATCCCTGTGCCATGGAAACTGCAGGCATCACAAGATCAAAATAAGAAATAAAATTTTCTTTTTTGATACGGCAATAGACATAACTTGTCACAATTCCACCGATAATTCCACCATAAACGACATATCCGTTTTTGAAATCCCATAAAATCGATGGATCTTCCATAATTGCCGGAATCTCTACAATGTAATAAAGCAGCCGGCAGCCAACCATTCCACCAATCAACGCACATAAAAAAATACCAAAAATCGTATCCTCACTTAAGCCTCTCTTCTTTCCCCGGTAATTACATAGGAAAAGTGCCGAAGCAAATCCAATCGCAATCATCAATCCATACATATAAACCGTGATCGGTCCAAGCGTTATCTTATTAAACATATAATCCTCCTTGTTTTGCGAAGCAAAATGCGACTGCTCTTGCAGGAGCAGAGGATTTAGCCTCCTTGTTTTGCGAAGCAAAATGCGACTGCTCTTGCAGGAGCAGAGGATTTACCCTCCTTGTTTACCAGACTTATAAACTGATAATTACGAAACTCTCATGCCGTAGATTTAATTGTGCTAAAATAACAAAAGCTTGAGAAGACACTGGGGAACCGCCGGTTCTTACATGGCAGACATAGCAACTTGCTGTGGCTGGCATGTTAGTACCGCTGCGAGCGACACGTAGCGAAAGCGTGTCTTCGAAAATTTTGTTATTTTATCACAATCTTCACACGCCGTATTGAGTTTCGTATTACCAATCAATATCCATAAATGTCATAAATCTCATCCGTATACACGCCCTGCTCCTTGTATACAATGAGCGGCTTCTCCACTGTCACACGGGATTTTCCTCCGCGCAATCCCTCGATCAACACCATATTCGGTTCCTTATCAATATAAGGATATACCAGGCGCATACGCTTCGGCTCTATCTTATATTCCACCATTTTACTCATGATCTCTGCCAGACGGAACGGGCGGTGTACCATATAAAATCTGCCTCCCGGCATAAGCATTTTTGCGCTCTCCCGCAAAATATCGTCCAGCGTGCACAAAACCTCATGCCTTGCGATCGCTTTTGCTGTGGATGGCGAGTTTTCCCCATGAGTGCCGATCATGTACGGCGGGTTTGTTGTGATGACATGAAAAGAAGATGCTCCAAAAATATTTGAAGCATCCCTGATATCTCCTGTGATCACTTTGATCTTATCCTCGAGATGATTGTACGCGACACTGCGTCTTGCCATATCTGCGCTTTCTTCCTGAATCTCTAACGCTGTAAAATCTGCTGCGTCCGTCTTTGCTTCCATTAAAATCGGAATAATTCCGGTACCGGTTCCAAGATCCAGTACTTTTTCCCCTGCCTTTGCTTTCGCAAAACCGGATAATAGCACAGCATCCATGCCAAAACAGAAACGCGCCGGATTCTGGATGATTCCATATCCATTGCGTTGCAGCTCGTCCAAACGCTCTCCTTCATGAATCAGATTATTTTGTATCATCAATCTTTGACTTTCCTCCACGGTCTTCTAATGCAGCCAGCTCTTTCATTTCCTCGGCAGTAAGCTTCACATCTCTGCGTCGTTTTGGTTTGAATTTCAACTGATCTGCCTGATATTCCCGCAGTTCCTTCTCATCGTTGACTTCCACTAAAACTTTTACAAGCTGGCGAAGTACATTTACAGAAGAAACTTCGCCCTTCAAACCATCATCCGTTGTGACATAATCACCAACATTTGGCAGACGGCTGTTGAGATACTCGTATGTCTCTTCCTCATTTTTCAGACAGCACATCAGTCTGCCGCACACGCCGGAAATCTTGGTTGGATTCAGGGAAAGATTCTGCTCCTTCGCCATTTTGATTGATACCGGTGCAAACTCGGAAAGGAATGTGTGACAGCACAGTTCACGTCCACAGATTCCATATCCTCCCATAATCTTTGTCTCATCGCGGACACCGATCTGACGCAGTTCGATTCGTGTGCGGAATACTGCTGCAAGATCTTTTACCAGCTCACGGAAATCAATTCTTCCGTCTGCGGTAAAATAGAACAGCAGCTTGTTATTATCAAATGTGTATTCTGCTTCCACTAACTTCATATCCAGCTTGTGTTTTGCAATCTTTTCCAGACAGATCTTAAACACCTCTTTTTCCTTCTGGCGGTTCTTCTCTGCCTGCTTTTCATCCTGCTCAGTCGCAATGCGGATGACCGGTTTTAATGGCTGGACGACGCTCTCCTCGGACACTTCCCTCGGATCGGTCATGACAGTTCCCATCTCTACGCCTCTTGCAGTCTCTACAATTGCATGCATGCCTGCTTTTAACTGTAACTTTCCGGGTCCGAAATAATATATTTTACCTGCATTCCGGAAACGGATTCCTACTACTTTTACCATTCTAGTTCTCCTTAATTGTCAGCAGTAATAACTCAATCACCAGATCAAAGTTTACGTTTGCGTCCAGACGTATCTGGGCTTTGCGCAAAGCTTCCAAAATACTGTTGATTCCATTGTAAGAGCTTTTTTCTGCCTGTCGTTTTATGTCGTAGACCTCATCCTTGAAAATAAGGCCATTTACGTCACCTGTTGCTTTAAAATATAATACGTCACGATACCAGATCATCATCAGATCAAAGTAATCGTTAATTTCTAATTTGTAATCTGCGATCTGCTTTACCGCAGCGGTCATCTCATAGAGATCAATATCATCGAGACGCTTGATCAGCTGCAGTGCGCTTGCCTTCATCTCATTAAAATCATCAGAGGACGCAAGCTGGATTGCTTTTCCCACATTTCCCTGTGCAAATGCCACACACACATCCGCCTGATAGTCAGGGATCTGATACTTTTCCATCAGGAACTTTTTGATTTTCTCATCCGGCACAACTTTAATATTCAACGTCACGCATCTGGATAAGATCGTTGGCAGAAATGTGTCCGCATTCGTCGTCAAAAGCATGATGACCGCATATGCCGGCGGCTCCTCGATGGTTTTCAGCAGTGCATTCTGTGCCTGCTGGTTCATCTTCTCCGCCTCATCAATGATATATATCTTGTGCTCACTGCTGTATGGTTTCACATCAATATCATTATTTACCTGTGTACGGATATCATCCACAGAAATGGTATTTGGCTTGTCGTGGTTTACATAAATAATATCCGGCTGATTATGTCCCAGTGCCTGTCTGCAGGAATGGCACTCCATACATGCCTCTTTTCCATGCTTTTCACACTGCAAAGCCATTGCAAATGCCTCCGCCAGCATCATTTTTCCGGATTTGTCCGGTCCATTGATGATGTACGCATGGGATACTTTATCCATCCCGATCGCGTTCTGTAAATGCTCTATAATCTGCTCATGTCCGATAATATCTTTAAATCCTGCCATATGCCGCTCCTTTAAGTCAATATATCTAACAACAATCCACGGATCTCACCTATCCTGCTCAGGATCGCAATGTGATCCTTCTCATCCTTCACAAGCTCCCTTGCCAGTTCATCCAGATTTGAATCGATCAGCCGGATCAGTCCATACACTCTGTGCCGTCCTTTGCGGTCTAAGAAATTCTCTCTGGAAAACTTGTGTGAACGATACACCACCTCATTTAAAAAGTCTTTGATCAGTCCACGGTATTTTTTCATATCGCGGATATCCATATGCTGTGCAATACGGTTCCCCTGTGCCGTGATATCATTCATCAAAAGATCGACTTTTGCCTGAAGATCTGCATCGGTGATGGCACTCGCCAGAGTGAATTTGAATGTTCCATCTCCGGTTTCCGTTGTCACTGTATCAGGTACCTGTGTCACCTGTGCTATATTATTTACTTTAATATCCACCAATGCCCACCTTCTTTCCTACCTGTCTTCTAAAATTGCCCTGCGGATCTCTTCCTCTGTCTCATCGAGATCCTGATTGACAAATCTCCTTGTGATCCCTGCTTCCTTTAACTTTTCCCCGGAAAAATCTTTTGCATCTGACAGAAATCTGCGGCAGAGTTCCTCATACTTCGGGCTTTCCTGCATCCGCTCCCTGTTTAACGCCCGGCTCAGGCGTTCGCCGTCTTCCACTTCTATATAAATCGGCACAACTTTCTCTTTTCCAAAGTAATCACGGATCTTTAAATAAGATTCCAGTGTTCCTATGATCAGATAATTCTGGTGTTCCAGATCGATCTGGTCATCATTCACGGTAAAATATTTCCAGATCCCATGGATGGTATCGTAAGCTCGAAGCTCGATAATACGCCCTTCACGCTCCAATTCTTCCACTTTCTTCTCATCACAGAAAAAATATTCTACCCCATTTTTCTCCCCGGCACGCACCGGTCTTGTCGTATATGGAACAATGGTCTTTAATGAGAGACTTTCATCTCCCAATATCTTTTTAAACAGGGTATCTTTTCCCGTGGAACTTTTTCCCATGATACAATATATTTTACCCATTTTTCCTGCCTCATTTAGTATAATATAGTCTTTAAAAATATACAATCTTTAGAATTTTTTCCTGCATATCAGAACTCCCTTCCACACGCAGTCCAAGTGATAAGCATTCCTCAATATTATCTGCCAGACGCTTCGTGATGATCTCACCCGGAACGATCATCGGAATCCCCGGCGGATACAGATAAATCGTATCCGCAGACATATTTCCGACTGCCTCCTCTAACGTTACTTCTTTATATGGAAGCTCCTCTGCCTGATAAATCTGCATTTCACGCGGATATTTCTGATATATTTTCTCAATAAACGAATGATACTTCTCATCACTTGCCGGATTCTTCAAAATTTTGTTTCCATTTGAAACGTCCTCTGCCACCTTTGCATCGATCTCATGCAATGCGCCTGCCAGACGCTCCAATCCTTCGTCCTCATCCATCAGACTTGTCATTCCCAGCACATAATAACCGGAAACCATCTCCATCTGTAAATGGTATTTTTTCAAAAGGATCTGATGCAGCTCATCCCCTGTCATCCCGGCTCTATCCGCAAAAATGACCAGTTTGGAATCATCCCAGTCAAATGCTTCCCCAGTGTCCAGATCTTCCTCCTGCATGACATGCAGGTATTTTAAACCGGCTGTTTTCCCATAAAAATCCGTCAGACGCTTCATGTATTCTGCAAAGAGCTGCTGCCCATGTTCTGCGATCAGCCGGATACATGAATCCATTCCTGCCATGAAAATATAGGATGGTGAACTCGTCTCGTAAATGGACAGATACCGCTCCACCCGCTTCTCATCAATGCGATCAGACGTCAGATGCAGCAGCGCTGTCTGGGTAAACGACGGCAATGTCTTATGTAAACTCATAATCACTGCGTCTGCGCCAAGTTTTACGGCATTTTCCGGGAAACCGCCTCCGAATCCAAAATGTGCTCCGTGGGCTTCATCCACGATAAGCGGAATCCCATGTTCATGGCACACCTCTGCAATCTTTGCCACGTCTGAAACAATCCCCTCATACGTCGGGGAAGTGAGGATCACTGCCACCGCATCCGGATTTTCATATAGCGATTCCTGCACCTGCTCTGCTGTGATCTGCCCCTGGATTCCATTTTTTGTGATAGAAGGATACAGATATTCTGCCTGCAGTTCATTCATATATAATGCATGATAGACTGCTTTGTGACAATTTCTTGCGACTAATACCTTGTCCCCGCGCCTCGTGGCAGCACTGATGGCAGCCAGCAAGCCACAGGTACTTCCATTTACAAGAAAAAAGCACCGTTTTGAATGGTAAAGCTCTGCTCCGCGCACCTCGGCTTCCTTTATCATACCGGTCGCATGATGCAGATTGTCAAATCCGTCAATCTCCGTGATATCAATCTCATACGGATTGGGAAACGACAGACTTTTTCTTTTGTGTCCCGGCATATGGAACGGATAATAGTCCGACTGCGCATATTCCTCTAAATCATCTATCAAATACTTCATGTAAGCCTGCTCCTGATGTTCGATATCCATATCAGTATATCATACCAGATACATACCGATATACCTTAGTATAACACACTTTCCCCGCAGATTCAGCAACGACTTGCATTACCATCCACTCATTACTCTTGAAAAAAAAGTATTTCCTATGCTATAGTATTTTAGATTGCGGATCAAACAATAACATTCCGGAGGTATAGTATGGAAAATGCGCTTGTGATCCTCTGTGGCGGAAACAGCACACGGATGGGAACTGATAAGGCTCTTCTTCCTTTTGGGGACACCTGTTTAATTGAATATCTTGTCAGAAAATTTCAGCCGTATTTTTCCAGGATCTATCTCTCGGTAAAAATAAAGGGGGATTACTCCCATCTGAAGCTTCCCGTAACTGAAATCCCGGATATCTATCCGAATCAGGGACCAATGTCCGGCATTTTTTCCGGCTTATCCATGATCGATGAGGAATGCGCATTTTTTATGTCTGTAGACACCCCGTTTCTGGAACCGAAAACAGGACTTGCCCTGCTCTCAGAGCTCGGTGACGCCGATATCTGCACACTTGAGGGAAAGGCTTCCTATCTCGAAACGGCAACTGCTGCCTACTCCAAAAATTGCATTACAACCATCGGAAAATGTCTCCTGCTCCACCAGCTCACGTTCAATACGCTGCGGGAAAAGTGTAGCACCAGATACGTGACTGAGGCTGCGATCTCCGAGGCTGCACCGACACCGATCGATATCCAGTACTATAATCTGGACACCAGAGACAATTATTATCATGCGCTTCGTATTTTAAGCGGAATTGTACCGCCAGATTCTTCCCAGGCGCTGATCGAATATTTCAAAGACACCAGAGATTTATTTTTGCATACAACTCCGGTGATCTCCTTTGTGGCAAAACCGGGAACGATCATGACACCTCTCATTGAGCGGCTGCTTCCTTTATTAGAGCGTGAGGGGTTAAAAGTCGTTCACCTCATCAAAGAAGATTCCTCTGTCGTATTCAAAAACGTCTTTTTTGAGCCGACTCTGGAAAATCTCTCCTCGTCGCTCTCCGGTGCCGACCTTGTTCTGACGGAAAATTTTGGAGCAGATGCGCCGAATAAAATTGAAATTCTGCGGAAATACTGGTCGGAAACACCGTTATCTGACGAAAAAGATCTGATCGCTGTATTTGCTGATTTTCCATATCATGCAGAGACTACCCTTCCGGTCTTTGATCTGAACAAACCAAAAAATATTGTCACATTCCTCCGGGAATATCTGGGCAGACAATAAAACCAGAAATAAAGGCTGCCTGTGGGCAGCCTCTTATAAATATCGTTCCAGATCCGGCATCCAGTCTCCAAAGAAAACCTCATCTCTGCACATTGCATTCCAGACAGGACTTAAAAAAGCAATGATCCGATGCAATACTGTTTCCCAGGAAACATCCTCTGTTCCCTGCTTCCTTATATATTTTTCCCACCGTTTTTTCATATAGGTGTAGGTTTCATAAGATGCCAGCATTTCAATCCTTTTTTCCTGTGGAATCACTTCCTCTTTTTCGCAGAAAAAAGAGAGTGTCTCGTAAATATGCCGTCCATCGACAGTTTCCTGCTTCAGCAGACGAAATGTTGTATCATATACCTCCATAGAAGGAATCAGTTCCAGATATTTGAGGATTGTAAAAAGTTGTTCTGCCAGATATGTTTCAACCGGAAAATGTTGATACGCTGCACATTTCTTCTCAAAAAAGACTGACTGCAGCTCCTGTTTTTCCGGCTTTGCTGCATCATATACCAATGGACTAATACGGATGGTAAGCGGAACCTTCATTTCCTCCCATTCTCCAGTTATGTAAACCAGATAGTCCTGTTCCTCTTTTTCCACAGAATAATTCCAGCGGATATGATATTCCCGTTTCGCGCAGATCGCCTCTGCAAAATCAGTGATCCACTTTTCGTCCAACACCTGCTGCTCTTTTCCTTCATCCTGTCCGTATACAAAATGAAGTGGCTTCTGCCACTCCTTCCGATAACCATCGATACTGAAATCCTCACGGCCTTTCAGCCATAACCGCTTTGCAAAACCGGTTTCCAGAATCTGGAACATCAATGTTTCCTGCAAAAAAACTTCCAGCAGATCTGCAAATGGGATTTGATATTCTATGCTTTTTTCTTTTAACTTCTTCTTCGTAAGTAGATTCTGTTCCATTTAAAGCCAGACTCCAATCATATTCTGAACTTTTTTCACGACTTTACGCTCTTTTGCATAATACATCAGTTTTGAGATATCCTTCTTCGGGTCTTTTATGTAAGCCATCAGTCCCTCTTTGAATCTTTCCCGATCCATCTTGTCCTCGTATTTTAAACATTCACAGATCAGTCTTTCCTTCTCAAAAATCCGGACTGTCACATCAGAAAGCTGTATTTCTGTCACTCCAAGCTCCAAAGTCTCCGGCTCTGCATACATCGGAATAATCTTCGGATAATCCATTTTAAAACGTGATTTGGAAGTATTCTTATCCACCGCAAGCCGCCAGCCATACGGTTTCTTTTTGATATAGCCATACGCATATAACGCATTCTCCAGATTCAGCACACAGTCCGGAAATAGCTTTGCCACAAGCTCCTCCTCCGTAAAATCACTGAGATGAACTGCATAATAACCGTTTTTTACGCGCAGAATATCCCCCTTTTCCACAAAATCAAGGATTCTGCGATAATCGATCCCCAGCCCGGCGAGCTGGCTCTTTTTTACAATTCCGCCATTATCCAGTATAAACTTCCTGACTCTGTCTAACAGCAACTCTCTTTTTTCACTGACTGCATATGACTCCGACATGCTTTATCTCCATCTTCTGCGTCTTCTACGTTTTTTTCTGATTCTTCGTTTCTGATCTTTTCTGTCTCTACGAACGGCTCTGTTGTGTTTGATAATATAGTAATTATCGTAAAAACGTTTTAAGAAAAATAAAAGTACACCAAGCAAAATCACTGCAACAATGAGTAAAACCACAACAATCGGTTTCACCTGCACCGTGGAGACTGCTTCCTGTTCCTCCTCCTCGGTCGACTCATTGTCAAATGCATAGCCTTCCACGACCACGCCGGTTGTCTTAATATCTGCTTTTCCTATATTTCTTCCCGCATAAGTATATGTGATGCTCCCTGCAATCTCCGGATCGCTGTCATTATATTCCACGGAAGATGAGGTATCTGAAAATTCTGCTGTTTTCGGCAGAACAATGACGGCATCTTTATCAAGCTCCACAAATGGCGCAATATTGTTCAGATTACCATTATCCACCGTTGTCTCTGCGCTGTAATTCGTATCATTTTCTGCTACATTCAGCACCTGAAAATTGTCAAATGCATAATCAAATAAATTTACTGTATCAATAAACTGATTCGGTGACTGCGTGTCCATTACCACACAGATCAGTGTCATACCATCTTTTTCCGCGTAAGTCACAAGCGTGCTGTTTGCAGTCGCCGTGTATCCGGTCTTTCCGCCGACACAGTACGGATATAAATACTTACGGTTCGCATTGTGGTAAGTACAGAGCATATCGTGATGATTCCTTAACACCGTCTCCTCCGCATGCTTATTGGTTGGAGGGATCGTATACATCTTCGTTCCGATAATAATACGAAACGTTTCATTCTGATAAGCCGCCTGCGCGATCAACGCCATATCATGTGCGGTCGTGTAATGATTTTCATCCTGTAAGCCGTGCGGATTGGCAAAATGTGTGTTAGTACATCCTAATTCTTTTGCCTTGGCATTCATCATGTCCACAAAATTTTCTACCGTGCCGCCCACATGTTCTGCGACAGCATAGGCACATTCATTTGCCGACTCTAACATGACACCATAAAGACACTGCTCTAAGGTCATCTGCTCGCCGTAATCTCTGGCAATTCCCGATCCTTCCGTGTTGTTGATCGCATCATCCGAAAAAGTGACCATGTCACTCAGATTACCATTTTCCAACGCCAGCAGCGTGGTCATGATCTTCGTGATACTCGCCGGATAGTGCGCTTCATCACTGTTTTTCTCATAAAGGATCGTACCTGTGGATTCCTCCATTAAAATAACACTCGGCGAGAGTGTTTCCGGCGCATCCGGCCAGTAATCCGTCGCCTTGACATCCACTTTTCCAAGACAGACAGTAGATATAATCGTAAGGATCAGGCATGCTGCCTTTTTCCATCTATTTTTCAACATCATAAAAACTCCAATAATCTATCTATATCATATGAACATTATTAGTATAATCGTTGAAAAAAATACATGCAACAACTTTTCATGATTTTATCATCTGAATCTGCAAATGCACACTTGAAAATTGGTGTTTTCTTATTGTAGAATATAAACGATTGTTTCACGGTTTGCGCCTTTGCTGCGCAGATTGCTGAAAATATATTTTAGGGAAAAATTTATAGTTTACATAATATAGAAAGGTTGTTTTATGAGATTAAGAAATATTCCAGGCGCAGAGGAAGCTATTTTAAACAGTGGATACTGTATCAAAAATCCAGAAGATCAGAAAGGACACTGGCAGGACTGTTTTGACAAAGTGCAGCCGCTTCATATCGAGATCGGCATGGGAAAGGGCCGTTTTATCATGGATATGGCTGCCCTGCACCCGGATATTAATTACATCGGCATCGAGCGTTACTCCAGCGTACTTTTACGCGCTTTGCAGAAAATGGAGCAGAATCCGCTTCCTAATATTAAGTTTATCTGCATGGACGCTGCTGATATTGCAGAAGTGTTTGCCAAAGACGAGGTAGACCGCATTTACTTAAACTTCTCCGATCCATGGCCAAAAGACCGCCATGCGAAGAGACGTCTTACTTCGAGACAATTTTTTGCCCGTTATGACCAGATTTTGAAAAAAGAGGGACACCTTGAATTTAAAACTGATAATCAGGATCTTTTCACCTTCTCTTTGGAGGAAGTGCCGGAAGCCGGATGGAAATTAGACGCTTCCACCAGAGATCTGCACCATGATGCCGTCTTAAATGAAGGCAATGTCATGACGGAATACGAAGAAAAATTTTCTTCCAAAGGAAATCCGATCTGTAAATTAATCGCATCGAGATAAAAAAAACGCCCGGTACCAACGGTTTTACACCATTGATACCGGGCATTCTATTTATCCTTCAATTGCAATGTAACGTTTTTCCGGAACAGCTTTCTTCTGTTCTTTCGGAACGTCCAAGGTCAGGATACCGTTTTCGTATTTCGCATGGATATCTTCCTCTTTCATGTTCTCACCAACATAAAAGCTTCGGCTCATGCTGCCTGCATAACGTTCACGTCTGATGTATTTGTCATTCTTATCCTTCTCATCCTTATCGAGTCCCTTCTCGGCACTGATAGTCAGGTATCCATCATTCAACTCAAGATGAAGCTCATCTTTCTTGAATCCCGGAAGATCAATTGCTACTTCATAGCCATTATCTTTCTCCTTAACATCTGTCTTCATCATATTCTTTGCATGTTTGCCATACAATGTTTTATCAACATCCGGGAATGAAAAATTCATTAAATTGTCAAAATCATCAAATAAACTCTCTCCAAAAATACTAGGCATCAACATAAGTCATCTCTCCTTTTCTATCTGTCCACTTTTTTGTGGATATTCGTATGCTCATTAACCTTGTTTCTTTGGAACTAACAGATTAAGGAACTCGGGGAATCTTTCTTTCTCTTTTGTTCCCTCTTCCTTTGTTCTGACTATGTTATAGCACCGATTATTAGCACTGTCAATAGGTGAGTGCTAATTTTTGTGTTTTTTGCAAACCATTTAAAATCAATGGTTTGCAGTATCTTATTTCCTTTAAAATTGTGATTTTTTCGATTTTGACACCAATTTGACACCAATTTTTGTTTTTTGGTGTCAAGCGTTTAACGCCATGCTATCCAGTCTTGCAATCTCTTTTTCAATCCTTGTCAGCTCCCCGATATGGTTATACACTTCCATTGTTACATCTATATGGGCGTGTCCCATAATATATTGAAGAACCTTTACGTCCATACGGCACTCTGCCATTCTGGTGCAGGCGGTATGTCGCATGACATGAGCTGAAAACTTCGGTAACAGCTCCGCTTTCCTATGCCCTTTTTTTGCTCGTTCTACTTCGACTTTGTTATATGCGTCTACAATGTTATATAAAACACTATTTACGCCATTCGGCATAAGCGGTCTGCCCGATTTTGCTATAAAGACAAACCCCGAATACCCGACTCCGTTTTTGGTGTTGAGATATGGAACTTGCAACCGTCGCCTAAATTCTTATATATGAGCTGGTGGTCTACATTAACCGTTTTTGCCTTGATATTTATATCTTTCCATGTAAGACCAATCAACTCTCCACACCTTAATCCCGTGCCAATCATTATGGTAAACATAGGATAATATGTGTTATAGACATTGCTCTGTTTTACAAACTCCATAAACTTTTCTTGCTGAGAAACAGTTAAGGCTTTAATTCCATATCTACAACAATATAAACATTACCGTATTCATCATAGAGTGGACGTAAACAGCACTTTGATATGTATGGGTCATAAAATGCCAGTATCTTTTCAATCTCTTTTTCGTCCCTGTACATAGCCTGCGAAAGCAACTAGTAGGACGGTTTTTTCATTGTGTGTTTCATTTGCTATCTTTTCTCCTTTAATATTTTTTTCATAAGCTCTAATGAATTGTGTCGGTTTTGAAAAACACCACTTCTTGAAATATTTTGTATTTTTACAATCTCGGTATCGCTCATTTCCAAGAAATAATACATTAGCAAATTCTCTCGATTACATTCAGACAAATGTTTCAAGGCTTCTGCCAGTTCATCATCACAAATACGAATATCATTACCGCATACGTTGAAAAATGTATAATCGCTGTCGTATTCGTCCCACATAGCCAGTTTTTCCACGACGATTTCTGGAAGCTCACAGAATGGAATTTCTTTGTCTTTTCGTCGCTTCAATCCCTGCTGGTAGTCCTTAACAACATGACGGACAACTTTCTTCAAACAACTTTCAAAACGGCATTGAACAGTTTTTTGGAAGTCAGACGGTTTCATCAATCTCACCCCCTTTCCGTTACGACGTGAAAAATGGTTATCCCTCTTTCCGCACCATATAGGGAATGGCAGGTGTGATTTGCTAAGTTGAAGATAAAAATTTTTGAGTATAAAAAAAGCCCGCACAAAACTTGTTGTTTGTACGAGCTAAAATATTGATATATTCAATTATAAATTGTGTTTCGATAAATTGTATTTTGCTAAATAATCTTCTTAAAACGTTCCATAATGCAATCTTCCCTTAATGATAAAACATTGGTTATCAACAATTTTAATATATGTACGGAAAAAGTTTGTATGTTTTTTCTCTATATAAGCTATATCCTTTGAAATATTTTTGTAAAACTGCTTCTTCAACATTTATTCTTATTTGGTAGCAAACAAAGCTACAAATAGCAACTATCAATATAGCAGGTATATTCTTTAATACAATGCTTACACCTAATAAGGACAAAATACTTCCAGTGTAGGCAGGGTGGCGGACTAATTTATACATACCACTTGTTATTAGTTGTTGTTCTTTACTAATCTGAACATTTAATGTAAATGCCTTTTTTAAAGTTAAAACAGCTTTTATACGAATACAAATCCCGAATACTATAATTAGCATACCAATTTTTGCAGAGTAAGCAGGTAAAGTCATTTCTCTTATGTAAAATGGAGCTTTTTGACTGACACATAGAAAACTAATTATCAAGCAAAATACAAAGTTTAAGTATAACAACCATTTGGTTCCTAAATCTCTAGTATCAATTTTTTCAGTTCTATTTTGTTTTGAACGTGTATAAAAGAAAATAAATATTTCGGAAATAAGTAAACATATTAGCAACACATTAAATATATAATATTCAATAGCACTATTAAATTTTGTCATATCGCCCATTACTATTACCTCTTATTCCTTAATCTTAAAAAATTATTTATTTCATCAGCTTGTCTTTTGGAAATATGATAAAAATAGCAATGAATGGCTATCATAATTAAAATATAGACACATGAATACCATGTAATGTTAATTGCACTAAATGCAAACCATTTGCCTATAAATGCTACACCAATGGTTATTGGATATAATATAATCATTTCAGCAATAAAGTGATATATATATTTGCTAAAATCTATAAATGATAGAAGCCAATCGACAATCACTGACACCATAAGATAAACAAACACCTGCAAAATAAAGAAACAAAATCTGTCTTTAGAATATCCTGCTATAATATTGCTTATCGTTGCATACAAAATAATAAATGTAAATGCCATAGAAAATGCAGGAAGATATGTCCTTAAAAATTTATTCATAATAGCCACTCCTTATCTTATCTCTTAGAATAGGAATATATTTTCTTGAAACAATCAGATTTTCTTCATTGTTAAGTTCTGCCAATAATCTGTGGTTAGGGTAAGGTTTAACACAGACCAGACAAGAAATATTCAATAAGGCTGTTTTGCTTATCCTTACAACATTTGAACTTATTAAATCTTGTTCAATAGCAGAAAGTGTCTTTTTACATTCAAATATTTTTTGTTGAGTGTACATAAATGTTTTTTTATCAACAGTTTCAAAATACAAGACTTCATTTAATGGTATCTGATACAGCTTTTTTTCAAAAATTCCTTGTATAAGATATTCTTGTTGACGGATATATTGAACAATCCGATTTAAAGGTTGGGTCATACTTGAATATCGTATATCTATTTCCGGTTCAGCGAAATCTTTTTTTTCCAATAGTTGCAGTTTCAATGTATTTCCCTCCATTACTTCGATAGAAGTTTAATATTTCTCTAAAGCACTTGCAAGCACTTTAAGCTCAAATACCCTTAACAGCATTTAAAATACCCACATTCCACTTTGTTCAGTTGCAGAGCATACACCGTATGACGCAAGCCTTGGTCATTATCCCACAATCTTCCAGTTGCTATCTTTATGTAGTACAAGCTCATACTGCGATACCTGTGTCGCTTTTGTCTGATTATCAAGGAATTTCACAGCAACCTTGACTTTCACATTATCCCCGTCAGCGTCCACATGGACTTTTACGGTATAGGTTGCTTTCACATTGCTTGTCTGTTCTCCCTCTTTTATCTGCTGATCTACTTCGTAGGTAGCAGAAAAAGTGTCCGTCCCCGACTGTTCAATACTCCATACAATCACATCTGTAACCTTGGAGCTGGTCGGTATATCGGTTCTAATGGTATCTACATTCAAGTCCTGCAATTCCTTTGTCAGATAACCGCTGATTGCCTGCGTCCTTGCTTCAATCGCTTCTTTGCTGTTATTCCATGTGTAATAGGACTTTGCAAAATTCTTATACACTCCAAAGCTCACGCTTGCGATAAGCACCACCCACAACGCAATCACGATTTTTTTATTTCTATTGTTTTACTCGTCCTGCACCGATTAAGTGCTGTTGCCAGTAAAGAACGTATTGTTCCACTTGGTAAAATAGCAACCTATTACATGAAACAATATTCTTCCTTATGTCCTTATCATGATAAGTATTTTTTCTTATCTCGTAGGGGCGAACCTGTTACACGTGATGCAGTAAAGCACTTTATGTGGAAACTTGCGCAGAAACTTCCTTTTGAATTTTCTTCCCACAAATTAAGACATAATTTTGCTACTAACTACTGCATTGACCAATATGAAAAACATGGTTTTGTTGATATTTATAAACTTATGATTTTAATGGGTCATGAGGATGTAAAGACAACAAATAGATACTTACATATTGCAAATCAGATAATTGTATCACGTGAAAGCGTGTCACATATTGACAAGATTTTTCAAGAATTACAAGGGGTTTCGTGATTTTGGTGCAAAAAAAAGCACCGACCCCATAGCCTATGCTATAAAACCGATACTTCGTAATGCGCCACCAGGGGTTCGAACCCTGGACACCCTGATTAAGAGTCAGGTGCTCTGCCAGCTGAGCTAGTGGCGCATGTCTTTCAGCGACGAATGTTATTATATAATACTTTTTTTAGAAATGCAACTATTTTTTTATAAATTATTTCGTATTTTGTCGAGTACTGTTTTTATATTTTTAATTTTATATTTTTCAAAGGGACAGTCCTTGCGAACCGTCCCTCCTCATTAATCAATAATTCCAAATTCTTTGTAAAATTTCTTTCTGGCTTCTTTATCAACAGAAGCCTTTTTTACATCTTCTATTCTATTATTTTGCAATAAAAGATTTATAAGTTTTCCTAGTCTTGCCTCACCCATATTTACAAGATGTTCTGCTACTGTATCCATAGTATTGTACTCTCCTTTCTCCTTCTCTGCCAGAATTTCTTCATAACGCTCATCCCCCGTCATAGCAGATAATAATTTTAATACTTCATCCACATGTTTAATTTCTGTTTTGTCATCTGATACATAATCTTTATTCTTTCTCTTGTGTACAAAGAAATTTGCTACAATTTTAAAATCGCTTTTAAATCTTGCAATCTCTTCTTCCGTCAACCATGCAATATTAAAAACTGTGATTTTATAGTCATTAACATACTCTCTCAAACCCTCCGGAATGTATATCACATCCTTTAAATGCGTTGGTTTATCCCACATCTTATCTGTACCAAAATATAAAACAATTGTCAATACTGCAACTGGTCTTTTTCTTCTGCAATTGACTGCGATAAGAGGCACCATCATAACCTCATATACGAAGCGGCATATATTTCTCCGGTAAAGTTTGATTTTCCATGCCATATATGGCAAATTCAATATCACGCTCTTTCCAGAGTTTGACGATATCCCTTTCCTGTTCATGCAGTTTATTTTTCCTGCCTTTATACACAGATCTTGTACTTATACTTTCTAAGGACTCTGGTGTTACCTTCTGTTCTCCTTTAAATACCAGACCATTTATGATGTCTGCAAATACATCATTATAATCTGCAAGTATTTTTTCTGTTGTATCTTTCTCGCCCAAACCTTCCTCTCTTTCTTTGCGAAGTTTCCGGAAAGCCCTCAATATCTGTATCTAACAATTTTTTAGGATTTTATGCCGATCTGGCAGAAATAACTCGTACTATAACACTTATTTGAAAAAAAGATTTTGCTATCTGCAATATTGAATGTAACTGATGTATACACAATTGTCAAGAAATCCTTTTCTAATATTTCCTATTTCACTATTTTATGGTATTTTATAACTATGTGTGTCCGGCTTGATTTTGTATCAAAATAAATACGGCACCATTTTATAAGGAGGATTCACATGCGTGTTGAAGAACGATTATTAAAATATGTCTCTTACTGGACAACTTCTGACGAGGAATGCCGACAGATTCCATCTTCGGAAAGACAGTTTGAGTTAGGAAAAGTGTTAGAACAGGAATTGCGAGATCTCGGTTTAGAGAAAGTCACTTTAACCGATCACTGCTATGTTTACGGACTGTTGCCGGCAACGAAAGGATATGCTGACAAGCCTGCTGTCGGTTTTATTTCCCATATGGATACTGCTCCTGATTTTTCCGGAGAAAATGTCAAACCACAGATCATTTCTGACTATGACGGCAGAGATGTTCTTTTAAAAGGATCAGGTGCTTATCTGAAAGTATCCGATTTTCCGACACTTGAAACATTAAAAGGACGCACACTGATCACCACAGACGGCACAACGCTTCTTGGCGCTGATGACAAAGCCGGGGTTGCCGAAATCATGACCGCAGTGGAACAGATCATCACAGAAAAAATACCTCACGGCGACATCTGGATCGGCTTCACACCGGACGAAGAAGTCGGAAGCGGTGCTGATTTATTTGACCTTGACTATTTTAAAGCCAAATTTGCCTACACCGTTGACGGCGACTACGAGGGCGAAGTTGCCTATGAAAACTTCAATGCTGCAAGTGCTTCTTTTGAGATCACTGGCGTCAATGTCCACCCTGGAGAGGCAAAAGATATTATGATCAACGCTGCCCTTGTCGGCTGTGAGATTGCATCTCTTCTCCCTGAAAATGAGACTCCTGCCCACACCGAAGGCAGAGAGGGATTTTATCATCTGACTGATTTTAGCGGAGACATCGCCCACGCCAAAGTGAATTATATCGTGCGCGACCATGACAAAGCCACTTTTGAAAAACGTCTTGATACTCTGCGTGGCATTGAGCAAAAAATGAATGAAAAATATCACGCAGACACTGTAAAATTGAACATTCAGCATTCCTATAGCAATATGCTGGAAGTCATTGAAAAGAATGAATATGTCGTTGCAATTGCAAAAAAAGCAATCAAAAACGTTGGTCTGGAACCAGTCTCCCGCCCAGTCCGCGGTGGTACAGACGGCGCCAGATTAAGTTTTATGGGACTTCCTTGTCCGAACCTCGGAACCGGCGGCTATGGTTTCCACGGACCTTTTGAACATATCAGTGTAGAAGGTATGGATACCGCTGTTTCGGTTATCAAAGAAATCGTAAAAATCACTGCCGATTAATGATCGGGAACGTTTTTCCTGTTACCAAAAAAATCTGCCATACAAAAATTGCATTTGTATGACAGATTTTTTATTGTCTTAAATATTATTTTTTACTTTGCACCGAAGTCTTTCTTCTATTATAAGTTTGCAATCAATGCTGCGATCTCATCCGGTGTCATAACCTTATTCGGATCTGACAGATCAGGCATTGCCGGCTTATCATCTACAACTGTTTCATCTTCCAATGGAATCTTCTCGACCGGAACATTATCATCCGAATCCGTCAAAGTATCTACCATTATATCATCATACTTGGATAAATCTTCCTCCGGAGAAGAAACTTCTTCTTTACCAATTGATGGTTCCTCCATATCAGATGGAACTTCCTCAATCGGTGTCTCCTCCATCACGGACGGTTCTTCTTCGATCGGTGTCTCCTCCATCACGGACGGTTCTTCTTCAATCGGTGTCTCCTCCATCACGGATGGTTCTTCTTCAATCGGTGTTTCCTCCATCACGGACGGTTCTTCTTCGATCGGTGTCTCTTCCATCACAGTTGCTTCTCCAGCAGCCGATGGGATCTCCTCAACTGCGGCTTCCTGAACCTGTGGTTCTTCTTTTTCAATTTTATTCTCTTCTGCCAAGATACGTTCCTCGGTAAAAAAGTTCTGTTTTGCGGACTCTGCTGCTGTCTTTGCATCAGCTCCGATCGTATTCAATGTATTCTGCAAAACTTCTAGCTGCTGTAATATTTTATTCTGATTGTCTAAAATATTCTGTGCATATGCGCTGTCATTTTTATTAGTTTCCGGTGCCGGCTGCGAAACATTGTCTGATAAAACAGCCTCTAACATCGAAATCTTTTCCATGATGCGGTCATTGGAATTCATCAGTGCATCTGCATTCTCTTTACTTCTTCCAATGGAAACCTTTGCTACTGCTTTCTGTGCGTGAATAATATCCTCCACATTTGTTTTCCGGGACTGGTTTCCTTTTTCAATAAGTTCATACAGATCATCGAATGTTTTCCTCAATAAAAGATAAGACGCTTTTTCTGATTTAAAAATACTATCATACTGTTCTTCTTTGCGATTCTTTTCTGCCATCAGATAAATCGAAATGGAATCTACCAAAAAATAGATTGCAACCAGAAACAATGCTGTAATGATCGCCAGAATAATAAATTTCTGAGGCATATTGATCATTGCATATAAATCTGCAACCAGTAAAACTACCGCAATTAACAATGTAATATTTATGCGGAACCTGACATTTTTTTCGCTGTTCTTATCCATAAGAGCTACCTCCCACTATTGCGTCCTCCGTGACGCTCTCTGTGGCTATTTTACCATAACTTACACGAGATAGCTATATGCGAAAACAACAATCTTCAACAGAATACGACCGAAATTTCTTTTTATAATAAAATAAGCTGTCCGATCAGCTCTGCTCCTTTATAAAGATCGTCGACCGTTGTGTATTCCAGTGTCGAATGTGCGTTATACATTCCATTCGATAAAACAAGCCCTTCGATTCCGTTTTTTGCAAAACTGTTGTTATCACTTCCGCCGAACGTACCTGTAAGTTCACCGGAAAATCCTAAGATTTCACAGGCTTTTTGAAAATCGGTCACTGCCTTGCTCTCAAGTGGTGTCTCATAGGCGGTCAGCACACAGCAGTCCGGCACAATGTTTGTCGCTGTTCCACCCTGAATCGTTCCGATGTTAAACGTCGTCTCTTCAGACAGATCAAGCACATACGCCTGTTTTACGGTTACTTTCGAATAGTCAAAAACATCCGAACCTTTGACATATAATTCCTCACCAATTGTAAACAGGATTTCAATTTTTTTATGAGGTTTTCCACTGTCAAGAACAAGTTGTACACAATAGAGGATTTCCAGAATACCACTGATGTCATCTGCACCAAGCACAGTATCCCCTGCAGAATGTATTGTTCCGTCTTTTTCCAAAACATATTTTTTGCCGCTCTAAGGTTCTACAACATCCATATGTGCGCAAAAAATAACCGGATCTCCTTCTAATTCTCCATCTAAGACAGCAAAAATATTTCCGGTGTCGCCACCATAATAAGCTCCGGGTCTAAGGCTGAAGTCGGCTCGTGGAGCAGGAGTAATTCCGGCTTTAGGGCAAGTGCTCTGGCAATTGCGACACGCTGCTGCTGTCCTCCGGACAAATGTTTTGGATAATGATTTGCCCATGATGCCATTCCAACACGCTCTAATTCTTTTAAAGCAATTGCTTTTGCATCTGCTTTGCTCTTTTTCTGAACAACCATAAGACCTTCCCTAACATTTTCCAACGCTGTCTTTTTCTCAAACAGATAAAATCTCTGGAACACCATGCCCGTAATCTTACGGAATTCCAGGCTGTCTTTATGTTTTTGGGAAAGATCGACCGTTTTTCCACCAAAAACTGCCTCCCCCTCCTCCGGGATCTCCAACTGGTTGATGCATCTTAATAAGGTTGATTTTCCTGTACCGGAAGGGCCGATAATTCCGACAACATCGCCTTTTTCAATTTTTAAATTAATATGGTCTAATACTTTATTCTCATGAAAACTTTTGGAAAGGTTTTTGAACTCTAACATTTTTATACCTTTCTGTTATACACTTTCATACGTTAATTCCAAAGAGTATACACATAAAGAAAGAAGCTGGTCGTTGTCATATGGTTATCACAACTGCCTGCTTCTTCTTTTCTCCAAAACACTCAGGTGTATAAATCATATGAAAATAAAACCGTATTCATCCATACAGCACATACAACAGCAACACATCTGGTTTTTGTTCATTACGATTGTATTTGTCTTCATATGATTTTCCCCTTTCTTATTTCCTACTTATTTGATATGTTATGTAGGAATTACTTTATATGGGGAATTATAATCATCTGATATTATTTTGTCAATTGTTTTTGTTATAGAAGATTCCTTGGGTTTGTTATAGGTTTTGATTATAGCTGATTTTTTTTAGAACAACTCCGGGTGATTTTCCAGCGCATCTTCTTCCGTAATCTCGCGGATCACGCGGCATGGAACACCAACTGCAAGTGAATTTGCCGGAATATCTCTAGTAACGACGCTTCCAGCACCGATCACACAGCCCTCGCCGATCGTAACACCACCACAGATTGTAACATTTCCTGCGATCCAGCAATTATCGCCAATGGTAATCGGTCTGGCGTATTCCTTATCGGTAAGTGTGCCATTTTGTTTCTGATACTGGTTGCGATCCTGCCACCGGAGCGGATGCATCGGTGTAAGAAGTGACACATTTGGTCCCATAAATACATTTGCACCAATGGTAACCGGACAGCAATCCACACACGTAAAGTTAAAATTCGCGTATGAATTTGCACCGATAGAGGTCAGACAGCCATAATCGAACTGTACTGGTCCTTGCAAGTAAAACGAATCACCTATGATTCCCATTTCTTTCAGAATCTCGGAACGTTTCTCGTCTGTTTCAAGAAGTTCATTATATTCTTTGCTTAATCTGTGGGCTTTTGTTCTTAATTTCACAAGTTCTTCATCGGAAGGATCATAAATTTTTCCTGCCATCATTTTTTCTTTTTCTGTCATTTTTCTTGCTCTCCTTTTTGCAATCTCATGATAAACTGTTTTTTCCTATGCCAGCTCTGTTCCTAATTTTTCCAATTCGTCCATTGCGCCCGCATTTTTTGATAATTCATCTTTTGCAGTTGCATAATAGGATTTCTGGAAAAGCATATCCCATGACAGGTAGTGAGCCATGCAGTCAAACTGTTTCTGAATCAGTTCATATTGTATACTGTCTACCGGTGATCCGCCTACGACAATAACACCAACCTTTTTCCCTTTTATCTGTAATCCTCTGCAATAACATTTGTCTATAACCAGCTTCAACTGTGCGGACATTCCCCACCAATACACTGGTGTTGTAAAAAGGATCATGTCTGCTGCCACAATTTTGTCAATCGAAGGATTGGTATCATCCTGATCAACGCAGCCTCTATTGCACTGACAGACACCACATCCTTTGCATGGGCTGATATGTAACTTGTCCGGCTGAATCACTTCGATCTCATTTTTTCCAGATGCACCTTTTATAAATGCATTAATTGCAGTTAACGTGTTGCCTTTTCTTGCACTTCCGTTAATAATCACAATTTTCATTTATTGGTTCCTCTTTTCTTTCCTAAATTTATATCTGAAGTATACCATAAAAAGTATTAACATACGCATTATATGTTATGATGATAACGCTACATCGCAAAAGCCCTGAAGCTGCAACTTCAGGGCTTTTGCTTATAAATTATCCCGTTTCCGGTTCATCCACAAATAGAAGATCACATTCAGCACAATTCCGAAGATCGTTGCTGCCGGAGCCGCAAAACCGATCTTGGTGAGGCTCGCATCCGGCTGGATACTCATATAATATGCCAGCGGCAGACGCACAAGAAGCGTCTGGACGAGTCCCTGAACCATAACCCAGACCGTTTTATCATGTCCGTTGAAATAACCGACCATACTGAATAGAACGGCTGTCACGATCGTTTCCAACGCAAAACCTTTCAGATAATCATAACCATTCTGCACAACGGCTGCGTCTGTTGTGAAGATTCCGGTCAGAAGATCTCCCTTAAACATAACAAATGCAAATACAATGCAGCCGATCACAATTCCAACGCCCATGCCGGTAAACATTGCTTTTTTCGCTCTTTTTTCGTTTCCGGCGCCTACGTTCTGCGATACAAAGGATGCCATGGACTGCATCAGAGAGCTTGGAATCAGTAACACAAAGTTTACAATCTTGCAGGCAACGCCATATCCGGAGGAAGCTTCAAGTCCAAGCCGGTTAACAAATGCGCAGAGTGCAAGAAATGAGATCTGTGTCAAAAACTCCTGCATAGCGAGTGGCAGACCGACTTTTAATGCTTTTATACAATGTGTGTTGATCTTAAAATCCTGTCTGGTGATTTTAAATGGAAGTTCTCTTTTTACCAGTAAAAATAATGCAAAAACGACGCTGACCGCCTGTGCTGTTACAGTTGCGATTGCAGCTCCGGCTGCGTCTAAATGCAGTCCTGCCACTAAAATCAGGTCTCCTGCAATATTCACCACGCAGGCAACCGCAACAAATAATAATGGAGATTTGCTGTCACCTAAGCCTCTGAAAATAGCTGCAAGCAGATTGTACGCCACAATGAAAAAAATTCCGCCACCGCAGATACGCACATAAGACGATGTCAGTTCCACAGCCTCCTGTGGTGCCTGCATCAGCACGGCGATCGGCTGCGCAAACCCGATCATAACTACAAAAAGTACCGCAGAAACAATTGCAAAAATAATTGTTGCTCCACCGATCAAAGCTCCGATATACTGCGGTTTTTTCTCCCCGATATACCGTGCGATCAAAACAGTGATACCCATTGCAAACTGCGTAATAACAAAAGTGACTAAGTTTAACACCTGGCTTCCTGTTGATACGGCTGAAAGCCCCGATGTTGTTCCAAACCTTCCAACGACCAGAAGGTCAACTGCACCGTAAGCCGCCTGCAATACTAATGCGCCTAAGATTGGCAGCATAAATGGCAGCAACTTTCCTAAAATACTTCCCTGTGTAAAATCTGATTTTGAACTATTCAATGTCAACTCTCCTTTCGCTCATGACTTTATAAAATTTTTCTATGGTCGAAATCATACAGTCTGCTTCTTCTTCGGAAATATGATCCATATATTTCAAAAGCCGGCTGTAATAATTTTTATCGTACTTATCCGATAATTCTTCGCCTTTTTCTGTAATGGAAACATATGTGATCCGACCATCCTCCTCAGACGCATATTTCGTGAGATAGCCCTTTTTTTCCATTTCCTTGACCGTTCTTGTCACACCCGGTCTTGGAAGCTTTAATGTATCACTGATATCGGAGACTTTTACTCTCTCTTTCTTCTCCTGTAACTTGTGGATCACATCCATGTACTGGATATACGCTGGTGTGACTCCTTCCGGCAGTTCCGGGAGCAGTTCCCTCGTCCTTTTTGCAAGATAACAGGCATCTAACATTCTTTTTATTTTTTCTTCGTTCATTCTATCGGTTCCTTTTTTGCATTGTGCTATATAATTGCTTTTGTTAATTACCATTGGTAATTATATGGTTCTATAACGGTGTTGTCAAGAGATGTTTTAAACTCGCCCTATCATAATATTACAAAACAGGAATCAATCACCAATACAAAATCATGGTCATCAATCCCTGTCTTTTCACATCTTTATGCGGTTTTATTCATCTTTTCCGGAATCATTTGAAGCCTGTTTTCATCGCCAAGCGCAATGAGTATTCTCTGGCATTTTTCGAACTCAGAAGCAAGCTGCTCTATCTCTTTCGACTGCATTACTTAACCTCATGTCCTGTGTCTTTCCTTCATAACTCTAAGATATCCATATATAATCCCTTTCTTTGTTCAAATGTTTAAACGCATTGTACCATAGACCAATCCAGAATTTTTAATGGGAAAGAAAATCGAGACGATTAAATTTTTTTATCGTCTAACATCCCCTTTTTTCTCAAAAAGAGCATAAATCCAACGCAGAGGATCAACTGCAAGGCTGACGACATCGGCGTTGCCAGCCCGATATGAAACAGCGATGCCTCTGGCTGGATGCTCATAATATAGGACACCGGAACTCTGACGCAAAAGGCGCCAAGGATTCCCTGGATCATGACAAATCGTGTCTTGCCGATACCATTGTAGAATCCGGTATAGCAGAAGAAAATAGCTGTAAACAGGCAGTCGATCGCATATGCCTTGAGATAATCTGCCGCTGCAAAAACCACTTCCCCATCCGAGGAGAAAATTCCTGCCAGCGCATCTCCATGGAAAAATGTGATCAAAAACATTACCACGCCAATGGAAAAAGAAACGGCAATGCCGTAATGCAAGGCTTTTCTGGCTCTTGTAATCTGACCTGCGCCATAGTTTTGTGCCACAAATGCCGACATGGACTGCATGAAAGCAGACGATATGAGCATGATAAATGCACACACTTTTTCTGCGACACCGACACCTGCCGAGGCAATGACTTCCATAGAATTTACGATTGCCAGAATGATCAAAAATGAAATGCTCACAAGCAGATCCTGCAATGCAATCGGCGCCCCAAAACCAACCATTTTCTTCAAATATACTTTATGAATTCGAATATTTTTATTTTTTACGGTAAAAGGCAGCCGATCAGATTGTAGGCAACAATGACTAACATACCTCCACCGCAAATTCTGATGTAATCAACGGTCTTTTGAAATGCTTCCTCAGGCGCGTTCATGATCTGACTGATTGAAGGCGCAAAAACAACCATAATGATCGACATGACCACTGCGATCGCCGCAAACATGACAATTGCTGTTCCTACGGTTCGTCCGCCTTCCTCTTTTTTTCCGCTTCCGATCTGCTGTCCCAGCAAAATTGTGGTTCCCATTGCGAAACTGCTGATCAGATTTGTTAATGTAGTCATGATCTGAGAACCTGTCGAAACCGCGGATACATCTGCGGATGAAGCGAATTTTCCCACTATGAGCAGGTCTACCGCGCCATACATCGCCTGCAGAAATAACGCCAGCAAGACAGGAAATGCAAATAAGATCAAAGGTTTTAAGATTTTTCCTTCTGTAAATGATGTGTTTGTTTCCATATATTCCTCCTGAAAATGATAGGTTGTGGCAGTAATTTCCTGTCACACAAAAAAAGCCGGATAAGAAAAGCAGATATTTCAATCTGCCACCTTATCCAGCTATTGTTCCTAAACGAACAAGTTGCCCTCCGATGAGCGATTCTGATTATACAATACACTTTTTTTCATGTCAATCGGTTTCATACAGTTTCGTATGTTTTCCTCATTGTCACGATTTTTTCTTGACCGGTATACTATGAAAGTTCCGACGTTTTCAAATCCCCCATACATTTCAAATTGCTCATATACCTAAAACGCTTGATTTTACAAGAAAATTTAATAAATATCCTTGCAGGGCATTTTTTAATCTGCTGCCTTAGCTTGTTTCTTTTAAGAATCCTGGAAATCAAATGTTTCAAAAACAAGCTCAGTTCCTATGATCTTGTAAATTTTATGCGTGACTTCAGGGCTGTTGACAAAGGTGATGGAACCAATATCAATATTTCTCAGAATCAAAGCGTTAATGAAAAAATCAAAAAATTAATCGTTTTAACCAATCTCGATGCTCTGTACCTAACAGAAAAAGAGAGTGATAATATCTTTGAGTTCACCATGCTGATTGACAGATGAGTACTAGGTTTTTCTTATAGCTCATGTTGTCGTTCATTTCACTTTAATTTTTTGCTTATCTTACTTTTTTTCTGATTCCGACTACGGTCAATGCTCCACAGGAAAGAAGGAGAAGTGTGATCCACAAAGCTGCCTGATCGTTATCTCCGGTTTTCGGTGAAACTGCTGTTGTATCTGCTTCCTGAACTTCAAAGTCTGCTGTTGCAACTCCATTTGCAGAAACAATACTAATACTGTGTGTTCCGGCTGCCAATGTGCTTAAATACTCCGGTTTCAAAGTGATAATGATACTTCCTTCTGTTGCCGTATAGCAGTCTGCACTGAGTTCTGCATTATCTACCATAACTTTCTGGAAGTTTGCAAATGAATCACTGGAACGGAAATAAATTGTATCTCCACTTCCCTGCGTATAGCTGCTGCCTGCACCTTCAATGATGGTTGGTATAACCTGCTGACCGCCCTGTGTGCTTGCCGTTGATGTCGAAGCCGGTGTTGATGTTGTTGTAGATTCACCTTGCGTTGTTGACGGTTCACTTGGTGCTGGTGCTGGTGTTGGTTCTGGTGCTGGTGTTGTTGACGCCGCTTGAACTGTAAGGTTTGTTATCGCAGTTCCCTCTTCCGAAACAATGCTGATACTGTGCGTTCCAACAGCCAAAGTATTCAGATACTCCGGTTTGAAAGTTATAACAATACTTCCTTCTGTCGCCGTATAGCAATCTGCACTGATTTCCTTGTTATCTACCAAAACTTTTTTAAAGCTTGTAAATGTATTACTTGAATGGAAATATACTGTGTTCTGGCTTCCCTGAACATAACTGCTATTTGCTCCATCCGTGATTGTTGGAGCATAATGTTTAAATGTTGTGCCTATTTCGTCAATATATCCTTCTGGTTTTTTGTTTGATGCTGCGGTAACTCCAGAAGCATCAACAATTGCATTTGAAGACAAGGATATTTTTCCTTCTACACCTGACACACTGGAAATTCCTAATCCATAACTTTCTTGGCTTGCAGTTCCTGCTGTTGCTTTTACAGTTCCACCATTAATGATAATATCCCCATGACTATCAATGCCATAACTGCTACCATTCGTTGCATCAGCCGATTGTGCAATGAGCTTTCCACCATTCATAACAATCCCATATGTGTAAATAGCCGCTGCATTTTCTGCTGATTGTGCAGTTGCTATAACTGTACCACTATTTATTGTCAGTTTACTTCCTGAAGAAATTCCACAACTTGTAAATCCCGTTCCACCCGTTGCTTCGAGTGTTCCATCTCCTTCTATTGTTAACTTTCCATTAATAATATTTATTGCCAAATCCCACCAATTACTCTTGCTTGTGTTTTTTATTTTATTATTTCCCTTGATATTGATAGTGAGATCTCCATACTCCGATTGAATTCCGACTCCATTACCTTCATAGATAAATCCATCTAAGGTCAGCGTTCTCGTCTGATTATCATAACTCCATCCTGTGCCGGAAGTATTGGCACTGGTAACTTCAACTCCGCCTACCCTTAGATTGTAAGATGTTGAAGTGGATGGTGTGGAACTGCCTCCCGAAGAATTTTTTGGAGAATAAAAAATACCATCTACTCCATCTTTTGTTGTAATTTCATAGTTTTTATCATCGTCAGTGAAAAATGCATCTTTGAATTGTTTTCCTGAATCTGCAAGTGGTATCTCGTTTTTTCCATATGGCTGATAATAACCTACACCTATTTTAGCACCCGTTGTCAGTGGAACAGTCGTGCTCAGATTAATTTTTTCACTACTTTTGTAACGATAAATATATAAGTTACTATTTTCATCTTTTGAATTTTTATTTCCGTAAATTTTTGCACTTCCTCCGATTGTTACATCCGCTCCCTGGTATGCAAATACACCTGCTCCATCCTGATCTTGATAGTCACCAAAATCACAAATATTTTCTGTGATTTCTCCACCAGTCATTATAAATTTACAATTATCAAGAACAACCACTCCAGCGCCGTATCCTGCCTTATTTTCTGAAATCTTACCTCCTCTCATGATAAAAGTTCCATTATAAAAAAGTGCAACTCCACCACCGCGTTTTGTAAAAGTACTATTGCTACGATTTCCAACAATATTGCCGGATTCTAATATTAACGTTCCTCCGCTGACATTAATGCATCCAGCATAGTCTTCATTTGCCCATCCACCAGTAATTTTTCCATTTTGTCCTTCACTCGTATCTTTTATTATTAAAGTTCCATCTGTCATCACACTAAATACATTGTCTTGTTGTACATTTAAGTTACGATCAATCGTATATCCATTCAAATCAATGGTCACGTCCCGAGTTACATTAAAACTATAATCATCCGTTCCAGCTGTAATATTACTCGTCAATTGAATGTCGCCACCATTACTTATTGCTTTTTTTAACTCAGTCCACGTACTCACATGCTGCGTTACCGCATCATCTGCCTTCACTTCCGTCACACCCAGTCCTGCAACCATGGTTATGACAAGCATCATACACAGCAATCCTGCTATCCATTTGTTCAACTTTTTCATTCCTTTTTCTCCTTTGCTTTTAATGTAAAAAATTCGTTGTACATGATTACCTGTTTCTAATGTACAACGGATTTCTTTCCAAATGGGCGGATTGTCATGAATCGACCGTAAAATGCATTGAATCGACCATATTTTTTCACTACGTCTGTATTTTATGCTTTACAAGACAGCCGAAGGATATTTACCTAAACAACCCAATAATCGTTAGACACTATCCTCTGGAAGAAAATATAAACTATTGTTTTGTCGGCATCAGAAGAACCGGCAAATCCTACATGATGTATCAGCAAAATGCTCAACAGCGAAATTGCTTCTACACTGGGCGGCCGTTTTGTCATCATGAATATATATCCTTATTCCTTCTCTGAGAGTCTGACTGCAAATGGAAAAGAAAAGAATTATCTGGATACTATCAGCACAAGTGATAATGCTCATGTGCGGTAAAGTAACACACAAGAATTTGATAGACAACCGCCCATTATTCCGTTACTATTCTTCAATATGGATTGAGAAAGCCTCTCTGATACAGTATAATAAAGTGTCAGGGAGGTATCTCTATGAAGGAAAAAATACTAATCATTGAAGATGATTTTACGATACAAACACAGCTTAAAACTCTTTTGTCTGGGAATGGATATGAAGTATTTGCAGTTACGGATTTTTCCCAAACAATAGAGCAGTTAAAAGAAGCTGCGCCACATCTGGTTATTCTGGATATAAAACTTCCTGGGAATAACGGTTTTGAAATATGCTCTCAAATTCGCACCTTTTCAGATATTCCGATTGTATTTGTAACAAGCAGCAATACAGATATGGACGAACTGAACAGCATTATGCTGGGTGGAGATGCGTTTATCACAAAGCCTTATAATCCCGCTATTGTTCTTGCTAAAATTGCTGCATTGTTAAAGAAAGCCTACCGTTCCCCTCAAACAGAAATTTATATGTGGAAAGAAGCTACCCTGCATTTGGAAAGTAGCATGATAGAGTACAAAGGACAGAAAGCAGAATTGACAAAGAATGAATTGAAAATCCTCTACTACCTTTTTAAGAACGCTGGAAAAATCTGTTCCAGAAATGATATTGTGGATTTTCTTTGGGACAATCAGCTTTATGTTGATGATAACGCCCTAAGTGTCAATATTACCCGTATTCGCGACAAACTGGCAGCAATCGGACTTGTAGATTTCATTAAAACAAAACACAGGCAGGGATATACATTATGAGTGGAAAACAATATTTGAAAAATCAACTCCCCGTTATTTTAATCAATTTGCTGGGTATGCTTGCCCTTGCTTTGTTCCTGATTGCAAGCGATAATCCTATCCAAACAGTCCTGTTTATTCTTGCAGTCTGGTTGATTGTCCTTGTTTTATCTTTGCTGGCATTTTATTTCTCACGAAAAAAATATCTGAATAAATTGCTCAATATGACGGAGCAATTAGAAGAACGATATTTATTGCCGGAAATCATGCAAGTGCCGGAAAGGGCTGATGAACAGGTTTTTTACCAGATTATGAAAATGGCTGAAAAATCTATGTTGGAACGGATTGGCGAAATACAGAGGGAACGCAGGGAATATAAAGAATACATTGAACAATGGATACACGAAGTAAAAACACCAATTACAGCCATGAAGCTGCTGTGTGAGAATAACCGTTCTCCCTTTTCCAGAGAGGTATTGGCAGAGTTAGAGAATATCAATCAATATACAGAACAGGCGCTTTACTATGCCCGGAGCGAACACGCTGAAAAAGACTATTCTGTCCGTGAAGTCAATTTATGCGATGTTGTGCATAGTGCAATCGCAGATAATAAGTATCTTTTGCGTCAAAGCAATATGTCAATTCAGATAGACGATATAGAAACAAAAGTTTACACCGATGAAAAATGGGTGCGGTTCATCTTAAATCAGATTATCGGTAATGCAATCAAATACCATGCAGAGCAGCCTATTTTGCACTTTGGGGCGACAAAAACGAATGACAAGATTGTGCTATCTATCAGCGATAATGGGATAGGTATTCCTAAAAGTGATTTACCCCGTATTTTTGAAAAAGGATTTACAGGTCAGAATGGGCGAACCGGGAAAAATTCTACTGGAATTGGCTTATATCTTTGCAAGCGTCTATGTGATAAACTGGGAATAGGACTTACTGCTTATTCCGAAAACAGAGGAACAACGATTTCACTTATCTTTCAAATGAATGATTTTATTATCGGAGTGCAGGGCTGATAGGTTCTGCACTTCTTACATTTTTGTAAGAACTGTGTAAGAAAACTTGATACAAAAAATGAGATACTCCATTTACAATATGGGTATGGAACAGTTAAGGAGGTTTATCCGATGAATACAATTTTGAAGCTGGAGCATATCCAGAAATATTATGGCAATGAGGGGAATATTACCAAAGCCATTAAAGATATTAGTTTTTCTGTGGAAGCCGGAGAATTTCTCGGAATTATGGGTGCGTCCGGTTCTGGAAAGACAACGCTGCTAAACTGTATTTCTACGATTGATACCGTAAGTGCAGGGCATATTTTTTTAGAGGGAACAGATATAACGGAAATCAACCCAAAATCCCTTGCCCGCTTTCGCAGAGAGAATTTAGGTTTTGTATTTCAAGACTTCAATTTGCTGGATACATTGACAATTTCAGAAAACATTGCACTGGCATTAGCAATCAATAAAGTCCCTGCCGGGAGTGTAGAACCCCGCATTTTGGATATAGCCGGAAAGCTGAATATCAGCGATATTCTAAACAAATATCCTTATCAGGTATCCGGCGGACAAAAACAGCGTTGTGCTTGTGCAAGAGCAATTATCAACAACCCGAAGCTCTTACTGGCAGATGAGCCAACAGGAGCATTAGACAGCCATTCCTCACAAATGCTGCTGTCTACCATTCAAAGTATCAATGAACAGCTTAGGGCGACAATTCTTATGGTAACCCATGACGCTTTTACCGCCAGCTATGCCAGCCGTATTCTTTTTTTGAAAGACGGAGAAATCTTTATGGAACTGCGCAAGGGCAACGACAGCAGAAGTGATTTTTTTGATAAAATTCTGAATGTCCTTACCATGATCGGAGGGGGACAGAGCCATGTATGCTAAACTTGTTTTCAGAAATGCAAAACGGTCTGTAAAAGACTATCTGGTCTACATTGTCACAATGACAATCTGTGTTACCTTGTTTTATGCGTTCTTGTCTATTTCCAGTAGTTATTATAGCCCGGATATAGGCAGCGAGTATGATTTTACTCTGTTAAGTGACGGAATGAAAATTGCAATCTGCATGATAACATTGCTGTTGTTATTTTTGATACGGTTCGTCAATCATTATATGCTAAGACGGAAGCAAAAAGAGTTTGCTGTCCAGTCCATTATGGGAATGGAACAAAAAACCATTGGCAGGATTTTCTTTGCAGAAACACTGATTATGGGTATGTTTTCCATTTTGATTGGTATTTTTTGCGGTGTATTTTGCTCTCAATTCATTACCGCAATGCTCCTTACTGCTTATGGAAAGCCTTATGAAATCTCATGGACATTATTCCCGGATACCGTTTTGTTGACAGTGGTATTTTTTGTGGCAAGTTTTTTTGTGGTAGGAATTTTCAATACCCGTACCATTCAGAAAACAAAAATTATTGATATGCTTTCCGCAGAGAAAGAAAATGAGCCAGAGCTAAAAAAGAGCCGCTTCATTTCTGTTGTAGTAGTCCTCTTTGAAGTATTTACCGTATGGGGATTGATTATAGGAATACAAAAGGTCTGGTTTTATTATGACACCCGCTTTGCGTTTCCGGTGCAGCTTATGTTTTGGGGAAATATTCTTTTTCCGCTGCTTACTTTGCTGTGGTCGATATTTTGCATAATTAGAAAGAAAAAAAGAGAATGTTTTATTGCCGGTTTGCTGATATGTTCTGTATTGAATGCTTTTACAGCAGCCAGCGTTGCAGCATTAACAAATAAATATTATCTGTCTTTAGGTGGTGGAACGCTCAATCAATATCTGCTTTTTGTTGTGATTGACTTACTTTTCTTCATTTGTGCCTTCATTTATCTTACCAGTGGTTTGATTGTAGCATGGAAAGTAAAATCGCCGGAACATAGATACAAGGGAGAAAACCTGTTCTTTTTCGGGCAAATTATATCAAAACTAAATACAACCAGCAAAACAATGACGCTGATTTGTATAACCCTTGTCCTTGCAATCTTCATGTTTATTGCCGCCCCTATTTTGACGGGCTGGGCTTCAGGTTATTTGGATATGCGCTCTATGTATGATGTGCAGGTATATTCAAGATATAATGACGTATATGAAGAAGAAAATCTGCCGCAAGACAGTTATGAAATTATTACTGAGTTTCTGACAGAACACAAAATAGATACAGTTTATGATTGCACGTTCAATCTATATCTGTCAGAGAAAGACGATTTTCACAACAGACAGAAATATGATTTTCCGATTGTAGCAATTTCTTTGAGTGATTATAACACTATACGGGAAATGCTGGGTTACGAACAGATTTCTCTGGAGGAAGATGAATTTACAACACAATGGAAAGCAATCGCCACCGAGGAAGAACGGGATAACTTTTTGAAAGAACACACCAGCATTATGACTGACGCAGGAGAATTGACTCTTTCCGGGCAGTCCTATTATGAGGATCCGATTGGAGAAACAGCGTACAATTCCTATACAAATGTATTGTATGTACTTCCAGACAATATTTGTGAAAAGCTGTTGCCAGTAATAAAAAACCGATATATTACAACAACGGAAAATATCTCCTATGAAAATGCAAGGAAACTGGAAAAACTTTTTACAGAGAAATATCCCGAACAGGCAGAAACCGGGGCTATTTATGGCGTGCGTTTTAGCACACTGCAAATCAATAGTTCCATAGCAAATAACTTTATTTTACAGACTGCAATGATTTATGGTGCTGTCGTACTGATGGTTATATGTCTTACGGTACTTTCCCTGCAACAGCTTTTAGACGCAGGACAATATAAGTATCGTTTCTCTGTACTCCGAAAATTGGGGGTGGAAGAAAAGCATATCGGAAAACTTATCTTGCAACAATTAAGTGTTTGGTTTGGGCTTCCAATTATCACAGCAATCATTGTAGCTGCTGTTGTAATAGCTTACTTTATCCAAACCATATCAGCAGAAATTTCAGCATATATTGGATTCACTGCATTGATGTTACAGATTGTGGCAACCGTGGGAATTTTGGCAATTTTATTGATTTGTTACTTCATAAGTACATGGATTATTTTTAGGCGTTCTGTTAATCCATAGTGAGTGCAATTTATAGTGAACGCAGAAAAGTTTATGAATGTTGTCCGGCGGCATACCAGCTTTGAAGAACTTACCCCTACTCTGCTGCGGGAGTTTGTAGAGAAAATCGTTGTGCATGAGTGCAGCTATGACGAGAACAAGACCCGCAGACAGGACATTGAGATTTATTATTCTTTTGTTGGCAAGGTGGACTTGCCCGAATAACCGCCCGACCTATCCGACACAATGCGCAAGTAATTGACTTCTATGTTCCCGACGTAAAGCTTGCCATTCAGGTATCGCCTCTATGTAAGAAATTTTCTTCTTCTTTTTATCATCTGCACTTTGTGTGTTTTTTTCTGAAATCGTATCCACGTGGAAATACTCCTTCCAATCTATGCAACCCTATGATACAGCACGTTCTGTTTCATCAGTCGGCCATGATTTTCTAAGGGCTTCATAAGAAATCAAAAAGTTTGCAAGCCAGCCTGCAGGTACAGCAAGCCAGACAAATGCAATACCAAAACGTGGTGCAAAAATCAGTGCGACCGATAAACGAATCGCAAGATTTACCATGTTCGCAATAAGGAATGGACGCATAATTCCAAGGCCACGAAGCACCCCATCTGTTGCCATCTTGATACCCATAAAGATAAAGAAATAACCAAGCCATCTCATATAATCACCAGACACCTGATATGCCAGGGCTGTTCCGTCTTTGCCCAGGAATAATGATGAAATCTGAGTATGCAGTGTTTCAATAACTATGAAAGCGAGAGCTGCAAAGCATGCATCTAATAACAATGCCGCACGATAGCCTTTTTTGATACGTGAGGTTTTATTTGCGCCAAGATTCTGGGAAACATATGGTGAAACTGCATTACCAATCGATACAAACATCAATGAAAAAACATTCTCTACTCTCATCGTTGCTGCGTAACCTGCAAGTGCCTGTGTACCAAAAGGATTTACAACTGCCTGTACGATCATCATGCCTATTGATACTGTAGACTGTTGAAGAACTGATGGAATGGCAATTCGAAGCATTAATTGTAACTCCTGTCTGTCAAACCATCTATACCGGCACTTATACCGACGCATCCGGTAAAGAAAAATCAAAAACGAAAACACTGCGGAAACACCCTGTGCGATGAGCGTTGCAAGAGCTGCACCGAACACACCCAGTCCAAGATCCGCTACCATCCAAAGATCCATAAAAATATTCAATACAGATGAAAATATCAGAAGTCCTAACGGAATTTTTGATTCGCCGATTGATGTAAACATGGTGGATAGAATGTTATACATAAAAAGAAACGGAAAACCCACAAAATAGACTTGCAGATACAATACTGCTTCGTCCAGTATATCAGCAGGTGTCTGTAACAAGCTCATCATCAGGCGGGAAAACCCAAATCCAAATGCACCCAGGAGTATGCTTAAAATACAAAAGCTGATCAGTGATGTTGACACAATCGTTTTCATTTTACTGTAATTTCTGGCACCAAAATAGCGGCTCACAAGCACTCCCGCACCTACACCGGCACCAAGTGCTACACATATGAAAACATTCGTAAGTGCCGCACAGGCACCGACTGCTGCCAGTGCAGAAGAACCGACAAACTGACCGACGATAATCGAATCAGCCATATTATAGACTTGCTGAAAAAAGCTGCCAAGAATCATTGGCATTGCGAAAATAGTCAACGCTTTAAGAGGTTTATCTGTTATCAAATATTCATCTTTTGACATTCTTTTACTGCTCCTTCTAAAAAAAATCCCATTGCGAGATTGTATGCTTCATCATACATCATATAAAATCAGAAAACAAAAAACGGCTGCCATCCTTGATTTTACTAGCTATACAACCGTTTTTTGTTTTCCAACTGTCAAAGATGGGAATATAGCATGGTTTCAGGAAAGTTGCAAGGGAGGACTTGTTCCATACTACTGTGATGTAATACCTGATTAATTTAGGGGAATCATTCTATTTGTTAGAATTCTCTTGTTCCAACAAATACTTCATATATTTTTTGGTATCTATATCCCTTTTTCATTTTTGTTGAGTCAGGAATAATTACATTTAAATCAACTAACTGATTAATAATTTTTGAAACAACATTTGGAGATACACCAGATAACTCTTGAATCTCTTTTTTAGTAAAAACAATCTGTTTCATGATAACCGGCATTATCTTATAAACAGAATTACCTTTTATTGCTTCAATAGTTTTCATGTCTTCTTTATATATTTCTTTGATTCTATCCAACTTGTAAATATATGCATTACACTGGTCAATAATGCATTGTAAGAAGAACTTAATATATCCTGATACATTTCCTCGTCTGCATTCCATCAGATTTCTCTGATATGACGGTTTATATAACTCAAGTATCTCTGACATATACAAAATAGGTGTGCTTTGATCCAACATCGCCATTTGTACCGGTATCAAGGCTCTGCCAAGACGTCCGTTTCCATCCTTATACGCATGAATAGTTTCAAACTGCATATGTGATAAGGCAATATTTACCAACAACGGATCCTCAAATTCATCATTCATGTATTCATATAGATTTTTGAGCAATCCATATACCTCTTCAGGAATTGGCGGAACAAATGTTGCGGTATCAATGGTACATCCCCTTGGTCCGATCCAATTTTGTGTAGTTCTTATTTGACCTGGAGTTCGCTGTGATCCACGGACACTATCCAGTATGATCCTATGCATTTCATTGACAAGCTCATAGCTGATCTTATTTCCCACCTGTAAATTTGAAGATGCATATTCTATTGTCTTTTTAAGATTTTGAATTTCTCTGCTATCATCCGTTATTTCCATGTACTTCAGGTAGTACATCTCATCTTGTGAAATCTGGGTACCCTCGATCTGTGTTGATTTATAACTTTCATTCAAAATAACAGAATCCAGGAAGAAACCTGCATCAAATTCCAAAGTGTTTAAAAGAGACTTATATTCCCCATACTTCACATTTGCTTCTGATATCAACATCAGCATTTCTTTATCAATTTTGTATTCTAAAGGCATTTTTTTTGCTTTATATGGCTCCATATCCACACACTCCTTTCATCTACAGTGAAATAATACTACTTTTCCAAAAGAAAATCACTGTTTTTTTTAAATTCAGCGTTTTTATTACTTTATTCACCGTTGACGAACATATGCCCTCTTATTGTTACACAAAAAAGTTTTTCTTAAGCGATCTCTTTTTTCATCGCATTGTAACCGATCACGACTGTCCAGACATATGCACATGTCTTAGGGATCATCAGCATACCGATCATCGGAATGACATCCGCCCACAATACAACCGGGATATAGAATGCAAAGCTTAAAACGATTGTCAGCCACATAAAACGGAAAGACCTGTCATTGTTCTCTTTTGCGCTTTTATAGAATAAAGCAATGATCAGGATTCCCATCAGTGCAAACGGAATATTACGGTAAATCCCCCAGGAAAGCGGAGCTGATGCACTAAGCCAGTTATTCTGTGGCATCATACACAAAATAATTCTTAATCCTGCAAGACCATAAACAGCTGCTGTCGCTGCACTATGACCTTTGATCTGATAGCGTTCACGCCAGATGTGATAAAGTACAACGTAAAAGACTGTCATCGTTACAGATGTGATCCATTTGCCCAGTCCTAACGGTACAGTAAAGTTCTCAAGACCTGTGGTGCAAAGAGCCAGCGCACGTGGAACCAGATGGAATGCATCTCCACTTCCCAAAAGAACTGCCATAATTCCAAACATCGTAAACTGGCGGTTTCCTTTGCTCTTTCTGATCATTAAAATTCCGACCGTGATTACCGAGATTAAATATACGGTGTCAAATAAAGTTTCTACAATTGCCTGCATGATAAATTTCCTTTCTTATTTTAAAATTTTATATTGAATTACGTTGCACTGCGAAAACAGTCTCAACCTAATTGCAAACATTTAAAAATTACGATATATGAACACTGTTCATTTTGGTTCAAAAATTTTCCCACTTTCAAAGTGGGAGAATTTCCGTTACTGATCACACACAATGTGAACAATAACTGCTTTTAATATAATGTTTTGTTGATAAGCATCAACACAGAGGACGGATCATAATCCTCGCGGATCACTGATACCAGCATGAGGGAAAACAGGATTTCTGCAAACTGCATTTCTGTAAAATTCTCATCGAATACGCCCGGACGGATCTCAGGGTCATTTTTTAAAACTTCACATAGCCCATTTAAAATATGTTCCCATGTGCGCATCATCCTTTTCTTTCCATCATCCTTCCCTTCCTTCATGAAACCAAAGGAATGTAAAGAGAAAAATCCCGGAAACCGCTTATTGCCATATTTGAACCGTTCATAAATCCATGAAATGCAAGTTGTAACATCATGAAATACCTGCTCGTCTTCCGGATGAAAAAAGATTTCCTGCCAGACACTCTCAATGGTAGCACCAAGCAGCTCTGCCTTGGATTCGTAGTAATTATAAATCGTGCCGGCTGAAACGGAACATTTCGCTGCAACTGATCTTATGCTTACAGCCGCCCATCCGTTTTCCCTGATCAACTCCCTGCTGGCAGCCAATATATCTTCTTTTGAAGTAGCAAGACGATTCATGATTTCCCCCTTTGACATCCTGACATTTCTTTTATTTTTCATATCTGAACGCTGTTCATGTTGGAAATATACACCGTCCATGTTGATTTGTCAATCTCTTTTTTAACTGTTTTTGTCAATTTTAGAAAACATTACAGTAATCGCCATCACTCAAAATCTCTGGTAATATTCGTAAGCCATTTATTTCTGAAATAGTGAATAAATACCACAGGCATTTTTTCGAACTCGTCCAGTGTCATGACAAAGTATACCCAGACAGGCGGCAGTTTGAAAACATATGCTGCAAGGAAGGTAAGTGGGACTGCAACAAGCCACATAAATATGGTATCTACGATCATTCCAAACCTGGCATCACCGCCACCTCTGAAGCAACCGCATATAAGACAGGTATTAATACCTTCGCCCACAAAACGCCAGGTTGTCATAATGATAAAAATGCCAAGATAATAAATAGCCGTCTCTGTTAATTTATCCCGGTAGAAATCCAGTATGATAGGACGGATCGCCAGAATAACGACACATCCGATCAGGCTGACAATAAATGTTATTGTAAGCATTCGTTTTCCGTACTCTCTTGCTGTATCAATGCGGTCTTTCCCAAGCTCCTGGCTGACAATGATCGTGGTAGCGTTGGCAAAACCGCGGCAGGCGATAGCACCGATATTTACCACCATAACAGCAACGGCATTTGCTGCAACCATATCATCACCAATATGACCAAGAATTGCAGCAAACGCTGAATTGGCAAAGCTCCAGACAACGTCATTTATCACCGCCGGAGTTGCAATTTTTATAAAGTCCTGTAACAGAATATCTGATTTAGCAAAAAAATATTTTATTCTGAATCTGACGTCCGAACTGCGCAATGAATAAATCAGACAGATCAGCACTTCTGAGATTCTGGCGATCACCGTACCAAGTGCAACACCGGTAACACCGAGTTTTGGAAGGCCAAACAATCCAAAAATAAAGGTTGCATTACAAAATACATTCACACAAAGCGAAACAATATACGTAACCGACGGCAGCATGATTTTTCCGATGCTTCGGAGCGCACTCATAAAAATCTGTGAGAATCCCATGAATACAAATGAAAATGAAATCACCTTCAGATACTCACTTCCTGCAGCGATCGTCTCAGGACTGTTTGTAAAAATCTTCATAATTGCCGTTGGCATAGTAAAGGAGATAACAAAAAATACAAGAGAGATAATCAGGGAGATCCGTTCTGCGAGCCCCAGAATCTTCTCTACCGTCTTTTTATCACCTTTTCCCCAGTACTGGGCACATAAAACCGAAGTACCTGTTGCCATTCCATAATATAAGCAGAAAAGAATAAATGTATACTGGTTCGCAAGCGATGAAGCCGACATGGCAGTCTGGCTCACGTAACCAAGCATTACCGTGTCGGCGATGTTTACCAATGTTCCGATCAGATTTTGGAGCATAATCGGAAATGCTAATGTCGATGCATATTTTAAGAAATCTTTTTTATTTAACATACAGTAGTTCTTCCTTAGTTCTTAGTATTCATATATGTCAATTGACTGACCATACGATTATACTGTCTGCAAATAATATACGCAAGCAGAAGTTATTCGACGCTCTTTAATGATTCGATCATATCTATTTTTTTCATTTTCCAATGCATCACGATATTCACAATAATAGAAAAACCGATTGTAAGTAAAATACTATAGATATAACTTTTTGTATAAATCTGCCGGCCAAACATCATAATATCAAGTTCTGCTGTTAAGATGACAAACCGGTGCAGCCATATTCCAAAGAAAATACCAAAAATTGTACCGAGCACTGTCAGCATAATATTTTCCCTGAATACATACATTGATATTTCCCCATCATAAAAGCCAAGCACTTTCAGCGTCGCCAGCTCCCTCTGACGCTCACTGATGTTAATGTTATTTAAATTGTATAAAACAATAAATGCAAGCAGTCCTGCAGACACAACAAGTACATAGGTAACAATATTCATACTTGTGATCATTGATTCTATCCGGTCTGATATTGTACGCGTAAATGTGATTCCTGACACTGCATTGTTATCAAGATATTTTGCCGAAAAATCATTTTCATAAGAAATATCTTCCGGGTCTTTATTTACGACAAATATTTCATCATACTCAATATCTTTCCCAAATAATGACTGGTAGCATTCCGGTGTCATATAAACATAATGGTAATAATAATTTTCCGCAATGTGCATTACCTTAACAGGTTTATAATTTAAGCTTGAAACCTCAAGATAAATATCGTCACCCTCGGATACATCCAGCAAAGTTGCCAGCTTTTCTGAAATGATCACACCTTCATCATCTAACGTGTATTTTTGCCCGGATATACGATTCTGCAAAGATACAAATTCATCTAACTCATCCGCGTCGGATGGGATGAACAAATACGTGCTTTGCTTCTTTTCTCCATTGGCTCCACAACATGCATCAATCGTAGATTCATGACTGAGCATAGCTGCCTTTGTCGTCGACTCCTTAAGAACACTGTCTAAAACTTCCTGTTTCTCTTCATCCGTATCCGCATCGGCCAGTGTCATCTTAACCTGGTATGTATGAATGAAATTATATTGCCTGTCTCCGATCGTCATGATGGAATCTTTTACACCAAATCCAACAAGCAGTAATCCCATACAACCGCCAATGCCAAGTACAGTCATAAACAAACGTTTCTTGTATCGGAACAGATTTCTCACTGCCGCTTTATTGGAAAAATTAAGATGTTTCCATATAAATGTAATTCTCTCCAGAAAAACCCGTTTTCCGATTTTAGGTGCAGCCGGTCTCATCAATTCCGCCGGTGCAGCAAGAAGTTCTTTGTAACATGCCGCAAGCGTGGCAGCCGTGGTACTGACAACCGCAGCGATCATTGAAATCAGAGAATATTTTAAATGGATCGGTGTCACAAAATCTGTCAATGTAACATATGCGATCTTATAGGCATTCATAATGACTGCCGGAAAAATAATCTGTCCGATCAAAGTACCGATCGTGCCGCCTAACATCGTAGCAAGAAATGCATACATGACGTATTTTGCTGCAATACTGGATTTCCTATATCCCAACGCTTTCAGTGTACCGATCTGAACACGTTCTTCTTCCACCATTCTCGTCATCGTTGTCAGACTGACGAGTGCTGCCACAAGGAAAAATATAACCGGAAAAACATTTCCAATATTTCCTATACGTTCTGAATCCTGGGCATATGCAACACAGGTAGTGATATAATTACGGTCGAGTACATACCACTCTGGTACATCAACATCAGCAAGATCTGCTTTCGCCTGGATAATGTCAGCCTTCGCATCTTCAAGCTTTTGATGATTTTCTTCATATTCGGCATCATATTCAGCCTGACCATCTGTCAGCTTTTGTTCATTTTCTTTGATCTCATTTTTTGCATCTGCCAGTTTCTTCTCATTTTTATTTATCTCTGACTGTGCATCATTTAATTTTTTCTCATTTTCTGCGATTTCGGCTTTCGCTGAATCTAAGGAGGCTTCATTTTCTGCAATAGTGTTTTGTGCAGAAGCTAATTCCTGCTCTTTCGCCACAATGGTTTGTTTTGACTCGGTTAATACCTGTTTTTGTGCATTAAGCTTCGCCTGATTTGCATTTAATTCTGACAGGTTGTCTTCATATGCCGACATACCTGCCGTGTAGTCTGCCATGCCGCTGTCGTATGTTTTTTTCAATGCAGCAAGCTCTGCCCATTTTGCATCTAATGCCTTTTTTCCTTCTTCATGAGCCGCTTCATTTTGTAAAAGCAATGCTTCGTTTTGATCAAATTCAGCAATACCGACCTGCATCGCATCTCTTTGTGTGATCAGAGCCTGCATCTGAGTATTTAATGTCTGCCAGTCTTCGCTGCCCTCAACAAGAAGATCCATCTGTGTCTGCAGATCATTTATTTGTGAATCCATTGTTGCGACAAGCGTTCTGTAACCATCGATCTGCCCACGGTTCGCTTCAAGTTCTGTTCTTGCCTGTTTTAAATCCTCACCGGAAGCATCCAGTTCCGTCTGACTGGCATTTAAAGCATTTTCCATCTGCTCAATCCCTGATTTTAATGTTTCTAATCCGGTTTTTGCATCTGCAAGCTGCCCTGCAGCACTCTCAAGCTGCTTTCTTCCATTGTCTAATTCTGTATTATACGCTGCGATAGAAGCCTCACCATCTGAAATCTGCTGCTTCGCCTGATTGATCTGATTCTGTCCATCTGCAAGCTGTGTTTTTGCGTCTGCCAGTTCCTTTTCACCGTCAGCAACTTTATCCTTAGCTGCATCAAGCTCCTTTTCCCCATCACTGACCTGCGTTTTCGCATCTGCAAGCTCCATCTGGCCTTCTGCAACTTCCTTCTTTGCATCTGCAAGCTGTTCCCATCCATCCTCTAATTCCTCTTTTGCATCTGCAAGTTCTTGTTCACCATCAGAAACCTCTGTCTCAGCTTCAGCTATCGCATCCTGTGCCTCACGTACAACTTCGGCATATCGTATTTCGCATCGATCCCCTGCAATATCTTTGATTTTCTGTGTAACTTCATCAACAGCATCTTCATAAGCATCACTATAACAATCCAATGCTATCGCACCATCAACAAGAACATCGATTTCCGTAAATGCTTCTAGCGTAAAATTATCTTCCGGAATAATCAGAAATCCTGACATGGAACCATTACCGATCGTGCTGGAATCCCTTGTCAGATCAAGATAATATGACGATTTTCCGAATCCGGTGATCGTATATGTCTGCGTATTGACAATGTCTTCAATTGCCTTGTCATCTCCGGAGCTGATTGTGATCTTATCTCCGATTTTATACCCATAATTTTGTTCCAAAAGCCAGTCTGCCAGACATTCTCCGGATTCCTGCGGCATCCTGCCTTCTGTCACAGTGATTTTATTAATATCTGTTGTTTCTGACATTAGCTTGATCACATGCTGCTTTTCATCTTTCTCCGTCAAAACATCATATGTATACACAGGTATCGCAGATTCTACACCTTCAATTGCAGAAATTGCGGTAACATCATCTTCCGTTAATCCTAATGTAGACAGCACTCTGATATCCATTAACTTACTGTCGTCAAAAAAGATATCCGCTGATTCCTGCATATCCGGTTCTGCTGCTTTCACCCCTGCAAAAAAAGCAGTCCCCAGCATAACGATCAGGCAAATAGATATGAATCGATTGTATGTCTTTTTTATGGACATAAAAAATTCTTTGGTCAGTGCTTTCTTTTTCATAGCAGTCACCTACCATTCAATCTGTTCAACCGGTGTTGGCTCACTGTTTCGTGTAATATTCCTTACCTGTCCATTTTTAAAGCGGATTACCTGATCTGCCATCGGTGCAATTGCCATATTATGAGTAATTACAACAACTGTCATCCCTTTTTGTCTGCATGTATCCTGAAGTAATTTTAAAATGGCTTTACCTGTCTGATAGTCCAATGCTCCTGTCGGTTCATCACACAAAAGAAGTTTCGGATTCTTTGCAAGTGCCCTTGCAATAGCAACACGCTGCTGTTCCCCTCCGGATAACTGTGCAGGGAAATTCAACATTCTGTCTTGTAATCCGACATCCGTTAAAACTTCTCTTGCATCCAGCGGATCTTTGCATATCTGCAATGCCAGCTCAACATTCTCAAGTGCAGTCAGATTTTGAACAAGATTATAAAACTGAAATACAAACCCTATGTCATCTCTTCTGTATGATGTCAGCTGCCTGCTATTAAACGAGCTGATATCAACACCGTCAACGATAACGTGTCCGCTTGTAGCCTTGTCCATTCCCCCAAGAATATTCAATACAGTTGTTTTTCCGGCACCACTTGGTCCGACAACGACCACAAATTCGCCTTCGTTTATTTCAAAATCCACGCCATCTACAGCATGAATTTCGACTTCTCCCATATGATAGGTTTTTTTCACATTCTGAAACTCTACTAATCTACCCATACGTCTACCTCTGTATATAGTATATTTTGACAGTTTCCTTATATATTCAATAATACCATCTTTTTCAGGTTTATATATAAATAAAAAATAAAGTTTGTCTAAATATATTATATTCGTTTTTTTCTACATACGATCCTGCAGCTATGTATCATTTATTCTTCGCACAGGCTGCACATGGTAGTCAATCTGTTTTGCAGGTTTGTGAACCGTATCCAAGCATTACCTTGTCAGCAAATAATATACGCAGGCAGGAATCATTCTTAAAGTACGATCACTGCGGCATCAAGCCCCTCAACTTTTCCATCAAACGGCTCATCTCGAAGTAAATTATATTTTCCCTCATACTCACTAAAGTTCTTTGCATTACTGCTACAATTAAAAATCAAGGCAATTGTCTCTTCGACATTTTTCCTGATCAGGACAATTGTTTCTTCCTCATCCTTTGTAATTGACCCTATCAGTTCGCCTTCTGAAATGCACGCATGTTTTTTTCGAATCCAAAGCAGCTGTTTATACCATTCATACATCTCTTTGTCCTGATATTCTTCATCCCAGTACATGCCCCGCCTGCAATCCGGATCATTTGCTCCCGGCATAGCAAACTCATCTCCATAATAAATCATAGGCATTCCCGGCAATAACAGCTGAAAAGCCGCTGCCAAATGCTGTTTTTTCTTATTGCCATTACAGAGATGTAAAAATCTTGCTGTATCATGGCTGTCAATCAGATTCCACATAAGTGGATAACATTTTTTATTTAAACGTCCCTTCAAATATCCCAGATTCTGTACAAACTGACTGACGTGGATCTTTTCATCTGCCAGCAGATCGATCATATTCAGATAAAACGGATAGTTCATGACCGTATCCCATTCATCTCCCTCAAGAAAATCTCCTGCATAATGCCAGATTTCTCCAATGATCAGCATATCCTTTTTTACAGCCTTGACCGCTCTTCTAAAATTCTTCCAGAAATAATGACTGATCTCGTCTCCTACATCCATCCGCCATCCGTCAATATCACATTCCTTAATCCAATAGCACGCAACATCCGTAAAGAATTTCTCAACTTCCGGATTTTTCAGATTTAGCTTAGGCATTCCCCCATAGTAGCCAAAACATTTGTAGTTTGGAATCTCTCCTCTTTCACTTTCAAGTGGAAATTTCTCAATATAATACCAATCCAGATATTTTGATTTTTCTCCCTTTTCCATGATATCCTCAAATGCAAAAAATTCTCTTCCTGTATGGTTGAACACTGCATCCATGACGATTTTCATTCCACGTTTATGAGCTTCCTGCACCAGTTCCCTCAGATCCTCTGTCGTTCCAAATGAAGGATCGATCTGATAATAATCGATGATATCGTACTTATGACTTGAATATGATTTGAAGATAGGTGTCATATACAAAACATCGATTCCCAGATTCTGAACGTGATCCAGATGTTCAATAATTCCTCTGAGGTCACCATGCAGATCATCCATAGACGAAATTGGTGCTTTATACCATTGTTCCTTATCTACCTGTTGTGATGCTGCAAAACGGGCCGGAAAAATCTGATACACGACCTTATTTGCTGCCCAGTCCGGCACCTCAAACATTTCCTCTTCCCGAAGATTCTGCGGGCAATCAAACATTCTGTCCCTGTTTGTGATGCATTCCTTATAAAACTCATAATTGCCGTAATATATTTTTTCACCCTGCGTGTCCGTAAATTCAAAATAATATCTGAGACATATCAGATGCATCTGAAGCTGTGCTTCATAATAATCATGAAACTGTGAAGTGGCAATCTTCTTCATCAGAATGGTCTTTTTCGTATCCTTGCGTTCCATTGGTATATACTTATCTTCACAGTGAAGGATAATCTCCTTCATGTCATCTTTTTTAACCTGCACACGTATCACAAACAGATCCTTATCAATTGCGTAACAGAATCTTTTGTCCATGTCATGATAAATTGCTGAATATTCCATAATATTTTCCCTTTACATATTCTTTCGATTCAAATATTTTCTGCTGACACATCCGTGGAAACCATGTTTCTTCCATTATGCTTAATATTATACATTCCATCCATTACTTTCGACAAGCAGAGAAAGAAAAATAATCAATCCAAATACAAAAGGATGTATCACGATAATTCTTCCATTACCTTGACGCATCCTTTCGTATTGTTATTTTTGCTATTCTTCTTAATGACAGCTATGGTTTCCACATCCATGCTCACCACTTTTACCAATGTATTGTAATACATTATTTTTCAAGACAATCCGGATTGAGAAGGAAATCGTAAATATTGATTGTAAGAATTCCATATTCATCATAATTCGGCTGAACGACATCTTTGGTAATAATGATTTTCTTGAAAGAGTCGTCAATCCTTCTAAACGGTCTGATTTCCTGAATGCGCTTTGTTTCATCTGGCAGCGAATATGCCGACTGGATATAGTATCTGACCGATCCCATATTACAAACAAAATCAACTTCTAGCTGCTTACGGGTCACTTTCCCATCCTTATCTTTTTCTGCAATCGGGATAACACCTACATCGACGCTGTAGCCTCTCATATGCAGCTCATTGTAAATTACATTCTCCATAGAATGAGTCTGCTCAAACTGACGAAAGTTAATTCTTGCGTTGCGAAGTCTAAGATCAGAGGAATACCCCCATATAACATATACTCAGAAAGCCCCATATATTTGTCGCCATTGTAAACATTCATAAACTCTGCAAAGCTCAAATGGTACATATGAATGCGAATACCGGTAATCACCTTAATTAATCCATTATGCTTTCTTTTTATCAGTTTGTCCAAATAGAAATCTCTGCTAATTTCCATACAGCAAGCCTCCTTGGAATAGATTTTTGCAACTTTTCACATTTTTCTATTTCAAAGTCTTCTTATAGTATATGCAAGTCATTGTCATTTTTATATTTTTATGGTGCTCGCAAGCACTATAAAATAAAAAAGCAGCAATGACTTTTTCAATCATTACTGCTTCGAACCGATGTTCCCATAGTAAGCGAGACACACAAAAGTTCAGATTTTATCAATCTGCTTAAAAAGTTGAATGAAAAATACCCAGAGGGTGATATCATTCGAATTGTTTGCGACAATCATTCTGCTCATAAATCAAAGGAAACCACAAACTTTCTTGCAACATGTCCGGAAGGACGTTTTGTATTAAGTCGTATTTTTTGTATGCGGTGTGATCAGTTTCTGTTCCTGATCTATGATGATCGCCATAGTTTTTCCCCTTCCGCACCAAACTTATTTCCGATAAAATACCTTTGCCTCGTAAGGTCTTAAATAGATGCCATTTTCTGTTTTTACCACATCGTCATAATTGCTGATTAGGACTTTCTCGTCCCCGGTAAAACCGTCTTCCAGGGTAAAATCCATCTCCTGCTCCCTGAAATTGCAGACCACAAACAGTTTCTCATCTCCAAGTGTTCTAGTGTACGCAAACACATCCGGGTGTTCAATCGCCTTACTCTTGTATACACCATACACAATAATCTCCATCTGATGACGCAGTTCGATCAGTTCCTTATAATAAGAAAATATAGAATCCGGATCGTTTACCTGTGCTGCCGCATTGATCTTTTTATAATTCTCATTGACAGAGATCCACGGTGTTCCTGTCGTAAATCCCGCATTGTCACTGTCATCCCAGTGCATCGGGAATCTTGCATTGTCACGACCGATGGCATTGACAAATTTTAACATGGTCTCCTCGTCTAAAATGCCGCCCCCGACAAAATCACGGTATGCATTTTTGATCTCAATATCGCGAAAATCCGAAAAATCCCTGCATTTCCGGTTTGTCATTCCAAGTTCCTCGCCCTGATAAATATAAGGTGTTCCCTTCATAAAATGCAGACAGGTTGCAAGCATTTTTGCAGAGATCTCACGATACTCCTCGCTGTCATTTCCAAATCTTGACACGGCTCTTGGCTGATCGTGGTTATCCCAGTAAAGGCTGTTCCATGCCACACCTTCAAGTCCGTCCTCCCACTTCTGAAATACTTTTTTGAGCTCCACCAGATCAAAACTGCCGTCACTCCATTTGCCATACTGTGTCTGTCCGAGATTGACATGCTCAAATGTAAAGATCATATCCAGCTCATTTTCGTTTGTCCCGGCATAGCGTTTCGCATCTTCAACGCCTGCTCCGGCACCCTCGCCGACTGTCATCCAGTCAAATCTGGAGATTACCTTTTCATTCATCTCTTTTAAATACTCATGCACACGCGGACCATTGTTGACATAAGGAGAAAAATCTCCGAATTTTTCATTGCCATGCACTACACCGTCCGGGAAACGCTGGTCTTTTGATATCATCGTAATGACATCCATACGGAATCCGTCGATGCCGCGCTCACCCCACCAGGTCATCATGTCATAGACTTCCTGTCTGAGTTTTGGATTTTCCCAGTTGAGATCCGGCTGTTTTTTGGAAAACATGTGAAGATAATACATATCTGTTGTCTGATCATACTCCCATGCGGATCCGCCAAAACAGGAACCCCAGTTATTCGGTTCTTTTCCGTCCTTTGCCTCGCGCCAGATATAATAATCACGGTACGGGTTATCCTTATTTTTTCTGCTCTCCACAAACCACCGGTGCTCATCGGAACTGTGGTTGACGACCAGATCCATGACGATCTTAATGCCAAGTTTGTGTGCCTCGGCAAGCATTTCATCGAAATCTTCGAGTGTACCAAACTCCGTCATGATATCCCTGTAATCACTGATATCGTAACCGTTGTCATCGTTCGGGGACTGATAGACCGGGGATAACCAGATCACGTCAATTCCCAATAATTTTAAATAAGACAGCCGGCTCTTAATGCCGCGAAGATCGCCGACACCATCACCATTGCTGTCCATAAAGCTACGCGGATAGATCTGGTAGACTACCGCTTCTTTCCACCACTTTTTTTCTTCCATAGGAATCCTCCATTCTTGCGCCGGTTTTGCGCATGCACTATTTACCTTCCTGCTATATACCTGGCTCATATACATATTGAATTAAGTCGTCTCCCTTACTACAAGTGATACCGGCAGAGTAGTGCGGTTCGGCACAAGTTCCCCATTGCCGGAACGGACGAGCAGTTCCACGCCGACCGTTCCACTGCAGAGAATGACTCCTGCCACGCGGTTGCTCATGCACATTTCCATGTACTCCCATTCTTTTTCATTGCAAAACTTTTCTGCAATTTCAGGCAGTTCGAATATATCTGTAATTGTACCACAATCTGCAGTCATTTCAAGAATCACATCATCAAAAAGCAGAGAAAAATCACGGATTCCGGCATCTGTTACAAATGTTTCTTCACCGATTTTTAACTCTCCGGTTTTTGCATTGTATACAAAGTCAGTCTTCTGGTTGATGCGGGCACTTAAAATATCCTCTGACTGTGCACGGGTAATCTGAATTTCTGTTGCAGTATCCTGCTGCCGGACATTTTTCATTGTACCGTCATACACAAGTTTCCTGTATTGCTGTAAGTCTGCGCCGCATAAGCCATCTTATTAATGTATGCCGCATAACGCACACCGTCGGTCTGTTCCCATTTTAGCAGATCGGTGCTGTATGCAATGCGCTGGGTAAACTGTTTCCCTGCGCTCCATTTATTATTATTTCCGTCTGCCGTGTAGAAAAATATCACCGCATCTTCCGGCAGTCCGAGCATCTTACGATCATTTACAATACCGCTTCCGGAAAACATCGTACCGGTCTCATCCGGGAAAAGTACATCATCCTTCTGTTCCCAGTGCAGTAAATCCCTGCTTACTGCGTGTCCCCAGCTCATATTTTCCCACTGCACATCAAACGGGTGGTTTGCTCAGCGGCTATAAGCCTTTGTTACCGGCCAGCGCCTAAAGACCATTAACCACTTTTTCATACTCTTCGCAATATAACCATTCAGCCTCTTTAACACTCCACTTCCGTTCCAGAATCACTTCGCCCGTCTCCCTGTTGACAGCATAACTCATGCTATACTGATTGCAAATGAACATCCTCACTGCCTCATCCGAATTTCCAGACAATGTTTCTTTTCCAATAAAATCTTTACCGAAAGCTCGACCGCCTAAAAGGTGGAGGATCGAACCTTGCGCTTGGAAATTCAACATATTTCCTCTTTCCACTTGTAATTTGCTCATATATTATTACATTCCCAAATTAACAACCTCTCCTTCTATCAATACAAACTCTTTTTCAGGCAATAACGCATATGTAGCAATATGCGTCACCTTATCCTCATCAAGTTTTATAATATTCAACAAATAACTATAGTCTGATACATGATAAACCCTAAAAGTATAAATACTATCTTCAAATTCCTTCACCCATAACTGCATCAATCTTATTCCCGGTTCATACTCTTCCATACTCAAATTTTCCATCTTTACAAATACATCCTCTTCCGGATTAAAATAATAAAACCTAATTTTTAAATATTCCGCCGTGCTCATATTAGATGGCTCATATTCCGACTTACTCATATATATCGGTAATCCGCAATTTGCAATATCAGCCATGTAAACAGCTTCTCCTGTCTCTAAAACCTTCTCTGCTTTTTCTTCATCACCATAATATTCATCAACTGTTCCTTTCCCATAATCAAGGTATTGAGCTGTCATAAACTCTGCTCCTGTTTTCTCTAAATAGTCTTCTATACTCTCTCCTATTTCTGACGTCGCATTTGCATTGAAATACAACTGTCTCCGTGTATATTCTTTCGGAAGATATCTTATCAATAAGTTTTGTGTCTCTGGCTGGGAATCTAATTTATGCAATCGTACTCCATCGTACTCTTTCAAATTATAATTACAGGAAAGATATGTATAATAATATGAGTTTTCATATTTTATAACTCTCCCCATTCCCTCGTTTTGTGTTTCAAACTTACTTACCAAAACAAATTCACCATCAATATAATCGTTCACAGAAACACAAACTCCCCCATTCGAACCACCTGTACCATATTCAAAGATATATTGTTCTTGCCCATTTGACCCTGATATACGAAAAATATTAATAAGGTGCTGTGGCACTAAATAAATTTCCGGCAACATTCTATATACATCTTCCAAATTTGCAGGCTGTTCTTCTACATCCAACAATTTTGGAAATAACAGATAAAGTTCTTCGATATTCATGGAATATTTTACCGCCCCAAATGTATTTGCCAACTTTTCATATGCCTTTTCCAGTTCCTCCCTATCACCATTACAAGAATCATGTAAAAGTATTTCTGTCATTGTAACCAATTCTTCTGGAAAATCATTGGTTGCGTCTGCACCTGAGATTGTAAATGTTCCTTCACTGCTTGTATATCTGCTCAAATATTCATTCATCCCAAGTTCTAATAATTCGATCCCTCCAACTTCCAGAAACTCTCTATCTAACAAATCTGTGTCCAAAGTCTGATATTTTGAATCAGTAGTATCCTGTTCCGTTTTGTCAATTTCTGTACTTATTATATTCTCTTTAAATATATTACAGCCATTACACATCAACAATGCACTAATTAATATTAGAAAAAAAATCCTTTTCATCTTCTTTTACTCCTAAAATAATTCAAAAGCCTAATTCATCTCTATGTGCATTTGCTTCCACCAGTAAATCCTTCTTTACTTGTCTCCAACCATTTTCTTCATCGACAAGTGGAATACAAATATGTGGGAACTCATTATAAATTGCCTTTATTGCTGTTTTTCCATCTACAGTATTTGCCACCGTCATAGGCAGCCGATTACGATAATTTGCTTCCGGACACAGGCATGAACCAAAATTATGTATATTTTCGGGTCTGCAATCCAATGTCGTCAGTAATGGCCATATACCTCTGTATATTCCATAATCTTCAAAGCAATCTAGCTGCACAAATTCAGTTCCATACTGACATCTAAGTTTTGAACCTCTTGGTACATATTGAGGTTCCGCAACTATTCCACGATAATGCTGATACATACTCATCAATTCACATAATTGCTCTTGACGCTTCTTCTCTTCTTCTGCCTCTTCTTCACTGCTTAAAGAACCATCATTTAAATATACAAAATTTCCATACCTATCAAAAACTGACATTTTGCTCTCCTATATTATTTTTTACTATCTCTTGACAAAATTACTGACGACCTGTTTAACAAATTGTTGTATTTCCATATTTTTATTCATTTTATTTTGTTTCTGACTGGAATGCAGATAAGATCCAGTAGTCATCTGCAATTTTCTCACTTTAAAACTCACCTGATACTTTCCGCTTTTTTTATTCTTTGTTATAATTACCTTCTCTAATCCCGGCATACTTCCAAGTGCTTTCAATGCACTACTGGCACCTTTGGACGTAGGATTCATAATAAGAGGCATTGCCCCCAAAGCTTTTGGAAGATTTTGCTTAAAATCCGGTGTCACCCTTACATGATGCTGCGGAAGGGGAGTATATGTATTATGCTGTGTTGCCCTAAGATAAGTCTTTTTCCCGCTTCCATTAAATTCGTCTCCCATATGAAAAGAACTCTTTTGTTTTCCCACGTTCATCTTCCTTTCCCGCTACATTATTCTCTATTTACACTAATACTACCTACTATATCCAGCCTGTCCATATAATCCCCAGCCAATATCTCAATTTCATCTTCAAATATTTCATATCTTTCCTGGATCTTTTCTGCAGCTTTATCTGACAATCTTTCTAAAACTTTAAAAAATAGCTTCCAGTCATCCAAAAGAAGTTTTTGTTTTATATATAACAATTCATACTCTTCTATCCTGATATATTTCTGTTCCAGTTTCTTTCTGACATTTTCCATGTCACTATTTATATTTTCATATATTAAATCCGGTTTCCAATATACACAGGACATATGCTCGTCCAAATATAGCATGGAATTACTCAATCCCATAGATATTTCGTAAGTTCCTGTATAACCACTGGTTCGTAAACGTTGAAAAATAAGATATCTTATTTTATCCTGTTCCTTATCATTTTGTTCACCACACCAGTTTTTTATTAATATATCTAAGTTCTCCACGAAAGCTGGAAATAACATACTATAATGCTTGTCTAGATATTCCCATTTAATCTTTCTTCTCTCAGAACAATATTCTTGTATGTACTCTTCAAGCTCTTTACAACGCATCATAGATTTCTCTTCCCCTTTCTCAATGCACCAAATCGCTTATACTGTTAAATCCGTCCATTCAATTTCGTTTTTTATCCTTTCTATCCCATCTTCATCTATATACAAGAATCTTTCGGTTAATTTTTCCCAAATATCTTTCGTCACCTCTACATTGTCAAATACATACTCATCACCTTCGTCATATTCTCCATTAAAATTTTTATCATACTTCGTAAATCCAATACTAAAGGTTTCATTTCCATATGTATCAAAAATATAATAGCGATACTCATCAGACAAAGGTCCCGCCCCAAAATCATGACTAATGAATGCACCATTCTTCAAAGCATAGTAATGCGGATAAGGTGATAGATTTTTATATAACTGCAAAGCACCATTTTTATACTGGAATATGTAATAATATCTTGCTGACTGCACATGAAGTTCCGCCTCTCCATTGCCATTGCAATCAAAAACAGCATATTGGGTATCATACCTCTTATTTGGCTCCCCTTTAGGCGTCGTAATAAAATCAATGTCTATGCCATCACATTCTATTTTTCCTTCTAAAAATTTTTCATACACTAACATTGCCTGTTCTGCGAAATCTTCTGAAGAAATTTTTCCGCCTTCCTCCTCATATATCGAAAAATCTCTCATGCTCATCACAACTATAAAAAATAAGAAAAGTAATAGAACTACCAGATTCCTTTTCATACTGTGGTACCCCTTTTCAACGCATTTATATTCTAATTTATTGCAAATCATTGCCACTCTTTTGTAGACAGCTTTAATAATTTACACCCCATCATAAACTATAATCTCTATTAATTTATAATTATTAGTTACATTTACACTAGACTTTCCATCTTTTAATAAAATATCATACCCCAAAAATTCTACCGTACTTCCATCTCCTTCAACTGTTGGTCTAGATTCATCTTTTTTTCTTTCCCTGCCACATTTCACTGATTAACCACTTTTTCATACTCTTCGCGATATAACCATTCAGCCTCTTTAACACTCCACTCCCGTTCCGGAATTACTTCGCCTGTCTCCCTGTTGACAGCATAACTCATGCTATACTGATTGCAAATAAACATAGGTCCATAGTTGTAAGTATAACAAGCCGTGTAATGTGCAAAAACATAATACAGCTTATCATCTGTCAAACCTTTACAACGGAATTGCTTTATGCAAGGCAGTTCTTCGGGAAGCTGATATACGTATACCGACTGTTTCTGCTGAATTGTTCTTGCAACCATCAAATCATAGTCGTAACCATCTGCCGGATACAAATAATAAAAAAGTGTTTCCGCCGCCTCTTCCTCCGACATTTTCCCATCTGAAATATTCTCGTTAAAATATTTTTGGATGATTTCTCTTTCATATTCTTTATTATAAATGACTTCATAACTTTCACCTTTTTTTAGCCATTGACGCTCCAAAAGGATTTCACCTGTTTCTCTGTTGACAGCATAATCCGTATGATATTCATAGTAATATCCACACGAAAGAGCATCCGTTTCATACTGTGTATAATGTGAAAAAATATAATATCGTTCATCATCTGTTAATTGTTTGCATTGCAGCATTTCATGCTGATTATTCTTTTGCTCCGGCGTCTGATATAAGTATACCACTTGTCCCTGTACTACAGCAGAGGTCACTATGGAATCATAATCATCGTCACAACCGAAATTTATGTAATGAAAAAGAATCTTTACTGCCTCACCTTCTGTCATTCTGGAAAAATATACATCTTTGACAAAGAACCTTATAAAAATTACTAATCCTATTACTATTGCAACGAAAACTAAACTCATTTTATAAAATACTCTTTTCATATTTCCCCCAGTCATGCATCTCTATACTTCTCTATTAACCGCTTTTCCTCTACTTATATCAAACACATTCACTGACTGACCGCCCTTTTATACTCATCACTATACAACATCATAGGCTCTGTATCATCACTCCATTGCCATTCCTGCAGCACTTTGCCTGTCTCCCTATTAACAGCAAAACTTGTAGAATAGGAGGAATGAGTAAAAAAAGGTTCAGCAGTAGATGTGTAATACTCCGTATAAAATGAAAAAACATAATATTGCTTATTTTCTGTCAGACCTTCGCATGACAAAATTCTTACATAAGGGTACTCCGCATCTCCCGGAAGCTGATATACATACATCGACTGTTCTCCCTGAACTGTTCTTGCAACCAACGTATCATAATCGTAATAATCACTGTCTGAATACATATAATAAAAAAGTGTCTTTGCCGCCTCTTCTTCTGTCATTTTCCCATCTGAAATTTTTTCATTAAAATACAACTGAGTAATAACATTTTCATATTCTTTACTATACATCAATTCATACCCTTCATCCGTCTCTACCCATTGGCGCTCCTGTAAAACTTCACCTGTCTCCTTATTAACAGCATAATCTGTGTGATAATTATAGTCGTATCTATATGAATGAGCATTTACTCTATACATCGTATCATGTGCAAAAATATAATATCGTTCATCTCCTGTTAAACCTTTGCTATAGAGCATTTCATTTTCAGTAGGTTCCTGTTCCGGCGTCTGGTATGTATATACCAAGCCCTCACTTGTCATACCAACTGTCACCATGGAATTGTAATCATAATCTGAATATATGTAATAAAAAACAGCCTTTGCCGCCTCTTCCTCTGTCATCTTGGAGTTTGATTCATCCCTCTTCTCCACTGTTACCGCTTGCTCTATCATCTTCGCCCTTTGCATGTCTTTGCTAGCAAACCACATAAAAATTACTAATCCTATTACAATGGAAGCCGAACTTATTTTATAAACTGCCTCTTTCATATTTTGGGTATAACTCCTATTATTGTGTATTCATTATTATATTTTCTCTGACTATCTCTTCCATTTTTACTTTCCTTAAGCGTCACCTTCGTCGTCACTTTTATCCCTTCTTTTTTAGCATTATTTTCAAAAATATCCTGTTTCAAACCTTTAACATAATTTGTATACTCTGCCGTTACATCATCATAGACAAATTCACTATATATTTGTCGAACTCCAGAATTCCAATTGTTATCATCCGCATAGACTCCAGATATAAATGTTTTTGAAAGAAATGATAAACGAGGAGTCTCCCAATTTAAATAGTGTAAGATATCATCATAATCTTTAATACCTGCGTATCCTTTATTGTATGCTTCTGCCCTTGCCTTTGAAAAATCTCCATGAAATATTATATATGCAATAATTTTTCCTCCCAATAAATCAACGGCCTTTTCACAGTCACTTTCAAAATTAGTCTCAGCACCATTTCCTCCATCTCCTGCTTTATTATCAAAACTTGTATTAAAGCTGCCAGTCCCTTCTTTTACAATAATAGCCAACAATAATCGTGGATCAACTTGTACCCCATAATCTTCATAAAACTCTTCACATGCTTCCCATACCGCCTTTATTTTATTTTGATTCCACTTCAAATCCGTATTAGAAATATTATTATTCATACTATCAATCCTTGTTTTTAAATTTTTTTCTGCCTTTGTTTCTCCATCTAACTGTAATATATTAGATGGTATCCAAGGAAGTTCTTCTGTTTCTGGTTCTTCCCCCTTCTCTATCCCTATTACTGTTATTTTTCCTTCATATATGCACGTCAAAAAGGCTCCTGAACGTAATGCTTCTACAAATTCTTCCCCTTCTGATATAAGTAAATTGGTGCTAGAATATAAATAGTACAAGCCAAAATGAGAAATTCCAAATACACATA
>ONZU01000046.1_pt1 | contig 127776 bp, 110 predicted proteins | sample 1671161 | NCBI WGS metagenome assembly ONZU01 (sample SAMN06348128, study PRJEB24527) | human gut metagenome | biome: human gut; feature: ankylosing spondylitis patient; material: feces | host: Homo sapiens | place: China | collected 2015-10
TCTACCTCTGGCCCGCGCGGAGCGCAAGCCACTTGACCAAAAGAGAAAACATCCCCCGCGCTACCAGCGCGAGAACCAGCTTAAAGAAAAAACCAGCCCTGCGCTCTGGCCCGCGCGGAGCGCAAGCCATTTGACCGAAAGAAAAAACCAGCCCCGCGCCACACCATTTTACGTCTTCACCCAAAATATAGCAGTTTGCGTTTTTAATGCACAAGCAACATCTGCAAACTGCATATCGCAAATATGCTATTTTGATAGGCACTATTTTTGAAAATTGCGATAAACGGAGGGACGAAAAGTGCTTTAGTTGCCTAAATTGCAACCTGATTGCAATTTAGGTGCAGGGAAGAGTATACACGGATTCTGCGTGAAATGCAAGACCAAAATGCAATCTTTTTGCATTTTTCTCAAAAGAATGACTCTTAAAACCTTTTTTGGAAGAAATTCAATTAAACCCATTGACAATATGGGTATGAGGGAATATAATGCAGACAATAAAACCACACGCCTTGTAGGTAAGTGGGAATCTCGGAAAGGAGGGTACTCAAATGACGCTGATTTGGAAAAGTCTTCTGCACGCCAACTTCCGCTGTGGGCGAATGTACAGCGCCCGGGCCGAGAAACAAACTCTGAGCCATAGCTGTACGGTGCCCTCTATGCCGCGAATGTGCGAGCGAATGTGACGCCCGAGACAGACAAAAGGCTCTGAGCTGAGAACGATTTCTTTGCCCGGCAGACGAAAGGTGAAACTCCCCACGCTGCCGGGCATTTTTATGAGTAAAAATAATACTTTGAGTACAGATAGAGAGGAAAAATACTATGTCTAACTATAAATTTGAGACCCTGCAGCTTCACGTTGGCCAGGAGCAGGCCGATCCCGCTACCGATTCCCGTGCTGTGCCTATCTACCAGACCACTTCCTACGTCTTCCGCAACAGCCAGCACGCTGCTGACCGCTTTGGTCTGGCCGACGCCGGCAACATCTATGGCCGTCTGACCAACTCCACCCAGGATGTGTTCGAGAAGCGCATTGCCGCTCTGGAAGGCGGCGTGGCTGCTCTGGCTACCGCTTCCGGCGCTGCTGCCATCACCTACACCATTGAGGCACTGGCACAGGCCGGTGACCACATCGTGGCACAAAAGACCATCTACGGCGGCAGCTACAACCTGCTGGAGCACACCCTGACCCAGTTCGGCGTCACCACCACCTTCGTGGACGCTCACGATCTGGAAGAGGTCGAGAACGCGATCCAGCCCAACACCAAGGCTGTCTACCTCGAGACTCTGGGCAACCCCAACAGTGATATTCCTGATATTGATGCCATCGCAGCCATCGCTCACAAGCATGGCCTGCCGCTGGTCATTGATAACACCTTTGGCACCCCGTACCTGATCCGTCCCATCGAGCATGGCGCTGACATCGTCGTCCACTCCGCTACCAAGTTCATCGGCGGCCACGGCACCACGCTGGGCGGCATCATCGTGGACAGCGGCAAGTTCGACTGGAAGGCCAGCGGCAAGTACGGCAACATCGCCGCCTCCAACCCCAGCTACCACGGCGTGTCCTTCGCTGACGCAGCCGGCCCCGCCGCTTTCGTCACCTACATCCGCGCCATCCTGCTGCGTGATACCGGTGCTGCCATCTCTCCGTTCAACGCCTTCCTGCTGCTGCAGGGTACCGAGACCCTGAGCCTGCGCATTGAGCGCCATGTGGAGAACACCAAGAAGGTCGTCGAGTTCCTGGCCAACCATCCTCAGGTCGAGAAGGTCAACCATCCCTCTCTGCCGGATCACCCCGACCACGCCCTGTATGAGAAGTACTTCCCCAACGGCGGCGCTTCCATCTTCACCTTCAACATCAAGGGCGGCCGTGAGGAAGCATTCAAGTTCATCGACAACCTGAAGGTCTTCTCCCTGCTGGCAAATGTGGCTGACGTCAAGAGCCTGGTCATCCACCCGGCTTCCACCACTCACAGCCAGCTGACCGATGAGGAGCTGGCCGAGCAGCAGATCTACCAGAACACCATCCGCCTGTCCATCGGCACCGAGCACATCGACGACATCATCGCCGACCTCGAGGCTGGCTTCGCAGCTGTCCGCGGCGAGTGATCCTCCGGCACTTCCGTCCCCCGGAAGCATAAAAACGCGATTCTCTCCTCCATTCTCCTGAATTGCATAATATAGCAGCCGGCCGCCCTGTTACCTTGCAGGGCGGCTGGCTTGCTGTTTGCGGAATGACCGTCTGGCTCAGTGCTCTGCCGCCTCAAAGACGCTGGTCTGCTCCACGCTGGCGGCCTCCATCAGGCCGTGGTGTCGTCCAGCTCCTGCTGTACCAGCTCATCGCAGAAAACGCCGCCCAGCTCCCTGGCCGTCATGGGCTTGAGGGTGCCGGGGTTCAGCAGGGGAGCGGGCTTGTTTTTCATATCGGCCCGCACATTGTACCATGCGGTGGGCAGCTTCGATTCTTCCAGATAAAAGCGGAAAAAGCGAAGTCGTACTACTGCCTGAAACCTGTGCGAGAGGGATGAACACCAGCCGCCCCCGGGGGCTGTACGCCGCCCCTGCCACGCAGCCGTAGAGAAAAAAGAGCATCACCGCCACTGCCGCCGCCAGAAGCAGCAGCCCCCGGTGGTGGAACGACAAAATGCGATGCCCGGGCCGCTGACGCCGCATACAAGACCCCTCCTTTTGTGGTTTGGGCCATCTTATGCCTGTCAGGGTGCGGCTGTGCGATTGTGCCGGGCCGAAGAGTGTGGTACACTATAGCCATCGAGATTTTTGTGATACGGAGAAACTTTATGCTGACCATTACACTGCTGGGTACAGCGGCCACCATGCCCCTGCCCGACCGCGCCCTCACGGCGGCGGTGGCCGAATGCGGAGGACACAGCCTCCTGTTCGACTGCGGCGAGGGGACCCAGACCGCCGCCCGCCGGGCCGGAGTCAACCTGATGAAGATGGACGCCGTCTGCCTGACCCATTACCACGGCGACCACATCTTCGGCCTGCCGGGGCTGCTGCAGACGCTGGGCTGTCAGGGCCGCACCCGCCCGCTGGCGCTGTACGGGCCGAAGGGGCTCGGCGAAGTCTGGGCGGCACTGCGGGTGCTGACGGGGCCTCTGCCGTATCCGGTTTATGCTGAGGCGCTGGACGCCCCGGCGGCGCTCTGCGAAAAATTCGGCGGCTGGCCCCAGGGCGCGAAGCTCACGCCGGTGCCGACCCGCCACCGTGTCGTCAGTCAGGGCTATCGGCTCGATCTGCCTCGGGCCGGACGGTTCTCACCCGAACAGGCGCGGGCATTGGGCGTACCGATAAAGCAGTGGAAGACGCTCCAGCACGGCGAGAGTATCACGCTGGACGGTGGACGTGTCATCCAGCCGGAAGCTGTCCTCGGCCCGGCCCGGCAGGGGCTGAGCTTTGTCTTCTCGGGCGACACCGCCCCCTGTCCGGCGCTGGAAAAGGCCGCAGAGGGTGCGGACCTTCTGCTCTGCGACTCCACCTATGCTCTGCCGGAGCAGGCCGCGCAGGCCAAACAGTATGGCCACAGCACCTTCGGGCAGAGCGCGGCCCTCGCCGCCAAAGCGGGCGCAAAGCGGCTCTGGCTCGTCCACTATTCGCCCATGATCACCGACCCGGAAGAAGAGCTGGCCCAGGCGCAGAGCCTCTTCCCGGCGGCAGAGTGCGGCTATGACGGCAAGAGCATCACCCTTCAATATGAGGAGGCCGAAGAATGAACATCACCATAGAACCCGGCGCCTCCGCCCTGCTGGACGCGCTGCACCGGGCAGATTTTGCGGCCTACGCCGTGGGCGGCTGTGTCCGGGACAGTCTGCTGGGCCTTGCGCCCCACGACTGGGACCTCTGCACCGCCGCCCGCCCGGAGCAGGTGATGGAGCTGTTCGGAGAAAAGCAGTGCATCCCCACCGGATTGCAGCATGGTACCGTGACTGTGAAGCGGGACGGCAGGCTCTACGAGATCACCACCTTCCGCACCGAGGGCAATTATTCCGATGGCCGCCACCCCGACAGCGTGGCCTTTGTACCCGACGTCCGGGAGGACCTGGCCCGGCGGGACTTCACCATCAACGCCATGGCCTACAGCGCCGAAGAGGGCTTGTGTGACCCCTTTGGCGGGCAGGAAGATCTGGCCCGGGGTGTGGTGCGGGCCGTCGGTGAGCCGCTGCGCCGCTTTGAAGAAGACGCTCTGCGCATCCTGCGGCTCTACCGCTTTGCGGCCCGGTTCGGTTTTGTGATCGACGAGGCCACCGAAGCGGCGGCGAAGCAGCTGGCCGCCCACCTCGACTGTGTGTCGGTGGAGCGCATCGAAGAAGAGCTGGACAAGCTTCTGTCTGCCCCGAAGCCGGGGGCGTATCTGGAGCCGGAAGTGCTGGCCTTCGTCCTGCCGGAACTGCCGCTCGACTACCTGTCGGAAGCCCGTGAGATCATAGATGCCCTTCCGGCAGGAGCAGAGGAAGTGACCACCCGTTGGGCGGCGCTGCTTCTGCCGCTGGGGGAGGATGGAACGCGGAAGGCGCTGAAACGCTTGAAATGCTCCAATGCTGTGATAGATGGAGTGGCAACGCTGGTGAAGGAGTGCGGGGCAGGAGTGCGGGGAGCTTTCTCTTCGGACACGGGCCGGGGCATTCCATCCCCCGCCCTATTGCCTTCGGCAACAGGGTCCCACCCTCCGGACGGTCCTCAGAGAAACTCCCCGCCCTCCCGGCAGGCACTGAATTTACAAACCAAACGTCTTTTGGGGCGTTTGGAATTGCCTATGCTGGTCAGGTTGACTCGGCTTTGTGCCGCTCTTTACCCGGAACAGAAAGAAGAGTGGAAAGCCTTGCAAACCGAGGCCGAGACGCTGACCGCCCAAAGCGCCTGCTGCCGCGTCTCCCAGCTGGCCGTGAATGGCCGCGATCTGATGGCGGCGGGCGTTGCGCCCGGGCCGGGCCTGCGGCGCGCACTGGAAGCGCTGCTGGAAGAGGTCATCACCGGGCGGCTGCCCAACGAAAAAGCAGAACTTCTGGCTTTTGCGGCCAAATTTTCTGCGTCTTGACAAGAGAAAGAAGCTGCGGTAGTATTATACTACTGTTTTAGTGTGTTATTGAATGAGGAACGATATGACAGAAGCACAGAACACGAAGCGCCCCGGGGCGCTCATCGCCATGAGCGGCGGTGTGGACAGCTCGGTGGCGGCATGGCTCATGCAGAGGGACGGTTTCGACTGCACCGGCGTCACCATGCGCCTCACCCGCAACGAGGCCGTGAACACCGAGGGCCTGCACACCTGCTGCTCGGAGCGGGACATTGAGGACGCCGCCGAGGTGGCCTATGCGATGGATATTCCCTACGAGGTGCTGGATTTTACGGCAGACTTTCAGGAAAAGATCATCGACAAATTCATCCGGGTCTACGAGGCCGGCGGTACGCCCAATCCCTGCATCGACTGCAACAGATATATGAAGTTCGATCACCTGCTTCGCTGGGCGGAAGCGCACGGGCTGGATCATGTGGTCACGGGCCATTATGCCCGGGTGGAGCAGGACGAGGCCACGGGCCGCTGGCTGCTCAAAAAGGGGTTGGACGAGAACAAAGACCAGAGCTATGTGCTCTACAACCTCACGCAGGAGCAGCTGGCTCATGTCCGCCTGCCGCTGGGTGGTCTGCACAAGAGCGAAGTGCGCGCCATCGCCGAGCAGCAGCACTTCGTGAACGCCCGCAAGCACGACAGTCAGGACATCTGCTTCGTGCCGGACGGTGACTACGCCCGCTTTATGGAGGATTTCACCGGCAAGCACTACCCGGCGGGCGATTTCCTCGACGTCGGCGGCAGAAAGGTAGGCACCCACAGCGGCGCTGTGCGGTACACCATCGGCCAGCGGAAGGGCCTGGGTCTCGCCATGGGCGCACCGGTCTACGTCTGCGCCAAGGATATGCAGGCCAACACCGTCACGGTCGGCCCGGAGTCGGAGCTGTTCGATACCATCGTCTATGCGAACGAAGTGAACTGGATCGCCATCCCGGAGCTGAAAGGCCCCCTGCGGGTGACGGCCCGCACCCGTTATCATCAGACCGAACAGCCTGCCACCGTCTACCCGGCGGGGCCGGACAGCTTCCGTCTGGAATTTGACCAGCCTCAGCGCGCCCCCACCCCGGGGCAGGCCGTCGTGCTGTATCAGGGCGATGTCGTCCTCGGAGGCGGCACCATTATGAGAGTGGAAAAGTAAGGAGAAAGTATATGCAAGACCAGTATTCCCGCACCCAGATGCTGCTGGGCGCGGAAGCAATGACCAAACTGCACGATTCCCGGGTAGCCGTGTTCGGCGTGGGCGGCGTGGGCGGCTACACCGTCGAGGCGCTGGCCCGCAGCGGCGTGGGGGCTCTCGACCTGATCGACGACGACAAAGTCTGCCTCACCAACCTGAACCGCCAGATCATCGCCACCCACAAGACGGTGGGCAGGTTCAAGGTGGATGTGGCCGAAGAGCGCGTCCACGACATCGACCCTGACATCAAGGTCACCACCTACAAGACCTTCTTTGGCCCCGAGACGCAGGACAGCTTCGATTTCAGCCAGTTCGACTACGTGGTGGACGCCATCGACACTGTCACCGGTAAAATTGCGCTGGTCATGAAGTGCAAGGAGGCTGGCGTCCCCATCATCTGCTCCATGGGTGCAGGCAACAAGATGGACCCTACCCGCTTCGAGGTCACGGATATTTATAAGACTTCCGTCTGCCCGCTGGCCAAGGTCATGCGCACCGAGTGCCGCAAGCGCCGCATCAAGCACCTGAAAGTCGTTTACTCCAGGGAGCCTGTCATGACTCCCATCGAGGATGACTCCATCAGCTGCAAACACCACTGCATCTGCCCTCCGGGTACCCAGCGCAAGTGTACCATCCGCCGCTCCGTCCCCGGCTCGAATGCCTTTGTCCCGTCGGTCGTGGGCCTCATCATCGGCGGCGAGGTCGTGAAGGACCTCGTGGGCTTTGTCCCCATGAAGGGCTGATATTGTAAAAGCAAAAACCAGTGCATCAAAGATGCACTGGTTTTTTGTTATTCACGAGATAATCTTCTCTGCGCCAGCCCAAAGCCGACGGCGCTTGCCGCAAAGACGGCGTAATAGCTGGCCAGCCGGTAGAACATCAGCAGGCTCATGGACGAAGCGTCCGAGAGGAAGCTGCTGTACACCAGCAGGAAGGCCGTCTCCACCGAACCCATGCCCGCCACGTTGGGCAGGGCGTTGGAGACGAAAAGGGTCAGCGACGTCAGGAGCTGCACCTGCCAGAAGGCCAGTCCGGTATCCAGCCCCATGAACCGCAGCCCCATCCAGGGCAGGCAGAAGAGCAGGAACAGCTTGACGAGATGCACGCCCAGAATGGCGGCACAGCGGGGCTTGTCCGCCAGCAGATGGCGGCTCTCGGTGCTCAGGGTGTCCAGCTGCTCCAGCCAGCTTTCCCGGCGCTTGGCCCAGCGGCCCGTGTCGGGCAGAAAATGCAGCAGCCACCGGGCCAGACGCTGCACCACCGGCAGCGCGCAGAGGGCGATGAGCCCCACGATGACGCCCGCCACGACAGCGTAGGCCCCGGGCAGATACCGCAGCACGCCGTCGGAGTGGGCCGCCATCCAGGGGCGGCCCGCCAGAAGCAGCACGGTGGCGTAAAGCAGGACGGCAGTCTTGTGGAAGACGTATTGCAGGGTCATCAGCCCCACGCCGGGGCCGACGTCCAGCCCGCGCCGGTGGAGATACCACGTCTGAAACGGCACCGACCCTGCGCCGAGGCCCACCACATTGCCGAAGGTCCCCATCCATGCATTGTCGATGCCCTGCCGCAGCGGGAAATGGGGCAGACGGCTGCGGACGATGAGCCAGCTGGATACGCCCTCGAGAAGCGGGTAGCTCAGGCCCACGGCCAGCGCCAGCAGCCCCTGCCCGAGGGTGAGCCGGCTCAGCGCCTCGGAGATCTCGGCCCAGTGCTCCCGGAAGATGAACACCACGATGCCGGTCAGCAGGGCCAGAACGCCCAGCGAGAGCAGGGTCTTTCGGCGCGAAGGGGCGGGAGAGGCGGACGAACTCATGCGGGGACTCCTTTCAAATTTCAACAAAAAACGGACTGGGATAAACTCTTAGGAGAGTATATCACAGTCCGGAGGTGTGTTTGTGAACAACTGCCAAATTTTTTGCCTCAGTTTCGGCAGAGTGATAAAGAACGGGGAGCTTATTCGCCGGTGAGCTCCTTTACAGCCTGTTGTAAACTGTCGGAAAACGCCTGCTTGGAGTAATGGCTCTCGTAAAGCTCACGGCAGGCGGGGCGCATGGCGGCCAGCTTTTCCGGGTGCTCGATGGCCCAGGCCAGCCGCTCGGCCAGCTTTTCGGGGTCGTCGTCCTCGTAGACGAAACCGTCCACGCCCTCGGTGATGAGCCCGGCGGTGCCGGTGTGCTCCGACACGATGGCGGGCTTGCCGAAGATGAGGCCCTCGGTGACGAAAGTAGGCATGGGGTCGTCGCGGGAGGCGCAGACGAGGCAGGTACACTGGGCCATCAGGCTCTTGATCTCGTCGCGGGTGAGCCGCTTGACGTAAAAGACGTTGTCGGGGCAGTCAGCGGTCAGGCTCCGCACGGCGTCCATCATCTCAGCCTCTGCGGCCTTGCCCACGAAGAGGAAGGATGCCTTCTTCATGGTCTCAGGCGGCAGCAGCCGGATGGCCTTGCAGAAGATGTCCTGGCCTTTCCGGTTCTCGAAGGAACCCACGGTGGCGAACAGAGGCCGCCCGCCCGCATAGCTCAGATCGTAGTGGGAGAACTTCTCGGCGGCGTAGTCCGGCAGGCCGTAGATGAGGGGCCGGATGTTGAACTCCGGCCGCACCGAGTGCATGGCGTTGGCGGCGTGGCTGCCGACGGAGTAGAGCCGGATATTTTCGCCCAGCTCTCTGGGGATCTGGTGGGCGATGTGGGGGTAGCCTGCAAAGGCATCGTGGAGCCACCAGAGCACCGGCACCCGCGCACCGCTCAGGGCGCGGACGGCCCGGGCCTCCACGACGGTGTTGGCCAGAACGAGGTCGGCGCAGAGGGCCAGCCCCCAGAGCAGGGGCGACTGGACACAGCCCTTGCGGGTGATGACGGTAGCTCCCGCCTCGAGGAAAAGCGGCATGGAGCCGCCGTCCTCAGGGCCGAGGACGACCACTTCGTAGCCCATGCTGCGCAGCACCGGCACGGCGCTCACCAGCACGATGGGCGCACCGGTCATGTCCAGCAGGTGGCTCATGATAAAGACGCGCTTCCCCTTTACAGACCAGACGTCTTCGGCGCAGATGTCCCGCTCATAGTGGGCCAGCGCCAGCGGGAGACAGACGTGGCTGCGGCGGAGCTTCGCCGCCAGCGTCAGCAGTTCGACGGGATTTTCCGGGTCGCGGGCTTCTGCCTGACAGCGGCGCAGCAGCTCCCGGGAGACGAGGGCGCAGCCCGGGCAGGCTGCAAAGCCCTGACTGTGGTAGAGGGTGGTGACGCCTGAGTAGCCGAAGACGGCGTCGCTGGTGACGTAGTCTGCGCCGCTGCGCAGTGCGTCCGCAAAGCAGGAAAGGGCCGTGGGCATCAGGAAAAGGTCTTCCCGGACCAGAAGCACACCGACGGCGCTGCCGAGGGCTTCGGGGCGGAGGCTGTCCGTCAATAAAAATTTGCGGTGGAGCTGGTCCTGCAGGGAAGCTTTCAGGGCGGCGTTCCGCCCCGGCGCATAGACGCCGAGAAAAACTTCCTGGGTGTCGAGATATTCCTGTTTGGCGAGCTGAGCCCGCTGCAGAGTGGTATAACTGCTGTACATCGTATCCTCCTCTCCGCAGGCAGGCTCAATGGCTGCGATGGAACAGCCCCAGCAGGCGGCGCAGGGGCAGCGTGAGTTTCCAGCTGCTGGAAGAGAGGATGTTTTCCAGCGAGTTCTCGTAGGCTTTGCTCCGGGCGCACAGCTCGGCGTTGGCCTGATGCAGCTCGGAGAGATTCTTCTGCAGGGCCTCGATGGTCTGCTTCTGGTCAGCCGTAGTTTTTTCCAGCTGGTCGAGGTGCTTCTGCTCGCAGACGCGGGTCTTCTGGAAATACTGTACGCCCTCGAGAACGGCGGCGAACAATGGGTCGTCCGCCAGCGGCTCCAGCGGGAAGTAGCAGTAGCTCACGCCCAGCTCCATCCCGGCGGGGAAACGGTTCAGACCTTCCAGCATGAAATTCGGGTCGTCGTTGAGGAACAGGATGCCGTCGCCGTGGAGCGGCACACCGTTCACCGGGCGGCAGAGGATGCGGTCATCCGAGAAGACGAAATCAGTGATGCAGCAGGGCAGTTCGCCGGGGTCGAGACGGAGATTGAACGCGGTCTCCGGCAGCTCGAAGGTCGCTGTCACCATGCCGTTCAGCTCGTCGTATTCGTAGTCCGGGGCTTTAACGGTGTCTTTCTGGGAAAAGCCGAACCCGGCATCATAGTAAAGCAGCGGCTGCACCAGAGCAGGCGAGTCGGTCTGCCTCTCTTTCTGGGGGTGGGCAGCATAGAAGGTCTGCAGCTGCTTTTCCAGCTCAAGGCAGCGCTGGGCCAGCCGCGAAGTGCCTTCGTCTGCAAGTTTGAGCTGTTGTTCAAGGTCCGCAATGCGGCTGCGCAGAGCCGCTTCAGGAGTTTCGTTCATCATTACCGGGGCCTCCTCCAATTTATCGCAAGGCGTACAACCCGCGCTGCAAGCCCATGCATCAAAAGTAACTATAGTCTGCCCTCAAAATGGCGGGATACCAAAGCGCAGGAATTTCAGTGTTTTGCCGCATAGCGGCGGGTCCTGCTCCGCTGCCGGGGGTTGTCCGCAGGCTTGCCGCCCCGAAGCTTCCGGCCAAGCTCTTTGCGGCGCATCAGAAGTTCGGTGACGGCGAAGATGGACACAAGCGAGAACACGAACTGCAGCAGCATCCCCTGCACCGGATGGTCAGCATACTTTGCAGCCATCAGATACCACGGGATGGCCGTCAGCTCCACCGTGTGGATGCAGAAGATGAAGAGCGAGCGCCGGCCCACCCACTCGATGGCATGGGAGATGGGGCCGTCCACTCGGCGCTGCCATTTCAAAAAGAGCCGGATGATGCCGTAGCCCACTGCGCCATCCAGCAGGATGCTCAGCGGCCCCATCGTCCACTCACCCAGCGAAACGCAGTCGGTGCTCTGGGTCAGCAAAACGCCCGCGACGACGCCCAGCGCGGACGCGATGAGTCCGGCTTTGGCTCTGCCGGAAAGGGGAGTTTCGAAAAGGCGGCGCTTCTTGGCCAGATAGCCGATGTAAAGGTAGGGCAGCGACACCATGCCCTGTGCGATGCAGAAAGGAGCCTCCCACACCAGCGTGACGCCCCAGCCAAGCAGGGTGACGCCGACGACTGCGGGGGTTATGTACCGCTCGGGGAAGATCTCGAGCAGCACGTCCAGAAGCACCCACGCCAGCATCAGAGCCACTAAGTACCACATGGGTCCGCAGGAGAAAAACTGATGCCCGAAGTAAGTGGCCGTGTGGGGAAGGCCTAACAGGAAACCGCCTAAGACCTTGGCCGATTCTGAGATGGCGGCGTCCCACGAGCCGAAAGCTGCGTGGTGAATGAAAGCGTGGAGCACCGTGGTGGCCAGCGCAGTATAAAGGTAAGGCTTGAGCAGGGTCTTGAGCTGCTGCTCGATGCATTTGTGGATGGAGCGCTTGCGGAAGCCGTAGCCGCTGGCAATAAAAAAGGCGGCCATCAGCGCTTCGCGGTAAGCGAACAGCGCGAACGCGAAAGGGGTGACGTCGTTGGTGCCGAGAGGGTAAAGCTCTGCCGTGTGGGCAAAGACGATGGCCAGCATTCCGATGCCTTTCAGCAGGTCGAACATGCCAAGGCTGCTTACAGTGCGGGGCTTGGTGCCTTCCATGAAAAGGGTCCTCCTTGTGCGCCATTCGTCCCGGAGGCCCCGGAAGGCCGTGTTTTAGGCGCGATAAATAAAAATATGAAGCTCGGCGGGGAGCTTTTTTGCCAAATGATATAAACAGTATAATGCTTTTTGGGCTTGCTGTCAATTTGATAAGGACTCGACCTCCGGGTGAAGTTTCGTCCTGACGAAAAAAAGTGTATCACAGCTTTTCGCGCATCGCAACAAAAGGAAAGAATTACATCTGCCTGCACAAATCGAGCGCAAGCTCAAGTTGCATATTTGTGCAATTAAATCTTGCGTTTGTGCTCTGCTTGCGGTATACTGTTGCCATGAGGAGCCGTGCCAAAGTTTTCCTCGAAATGCCAGAGATTCGGAATGACTCTGGAAGGTAAATAAAAATGCAGAGCTGAAAATTTGACAAAAAAAGGAGAAAGACCGATGGCTGAATACATCAAAGTACCCGCAGGCGTATACGACATGGTGACCCGCTGCATGGAGCAGGAGTTCCCCGATCATGTGGCCATCCGCTATGTGGCCGAGGACGGCAAGACCGTCGTGGAGAAGAAGTACCGCGAGTATGCGCAGGACATCCGCCGGATGACGGCCTATCTCAGGGCCGAAGTGCCGGACATCAAGGGCCGGCGTATCGTTCTGCTGAGCCGGAACTGCTATGAATTCTGCGTGGCGTCCTTCGGCATCATCCTCGCCGGCGGCGTCCTCGTGACCCTGAACCAGAAAAAGACCTGGGACGAGCTGGAATATGAGCTGGGCCTCGTGGAGCCTGCCCTCATCCTGAACGACGGCATCGACTACGGCTGCCGCGCCGAGCTGGAAGCCGCCTACGGCCCGAAGCTCCGCCCCATGGACTGCTATAAGGATACTGCCCCCGGCGAGCTGACCAACTGCGTGGGCCACGATGATCTGATGATGCTGATGTTCACCTCCGGCACCACCGGCCGCAGCAAGGGCGTCATGCTCTCGGAGCGGAATATGTGCGCCAGCCTGCACACCTATTCGGAGGTGGCAGAGAACTGGATCACCAACCGCCTCCCGGCAGGCCAGAAGCTGCCGCTGAGCCATATGACTCTGCTGCCCCTCTTCCACATGGCCTGCTTCGTCTGCGTCATGTCCTACCCGCCTGCCGGCTGGACCCTGAACCTCTGCGGCGACATCCGCGACTTCTACCGTGACCTGGGCCTGATGCACAGCGATGTCATGGCCTCGGCCCCCATGCTGGTGGAGACCATCTACAACGACATGAAGCGTGGCCGCGTCAGCCGTCTGAACGGCCTGTGGGACCTGTGCTGCTCTTCCGCTGCCCTCGACCCCAGGATGCTGCTGGAGCTGGCCCAGAACGGCTTCGTCGTCAACCAGTGCTACGGTATGACCGAGACCTTCGGCGACGGCATCCTGAACTTTACGCAGGTCGAAAAGCACATGAGTGCCGTGGGCAAGCCCGACGACCACGTTCAGTATAAGCTGGACGAGACCGGCGAGATCTGCATCAAGGGCGACTGCGTGATGCTGGGCTACTACAAGGACCCCGAGGCCACGGCAGAAGTCATCGACGCCGACGGCTGGTTCCACACCGGCGACCTTGCCCGGATGGATGAGGAAGGCTTCTATTACATCACCGGCCGCAAGAAGAACCTTATCATCCTCGCCAGCGGCGAGAACGTCAGCCCCGAAGAGCTGGAAAAGAAGCTGGCCCTCTGCCCGGCCATCACCGAGTGCATCGTGAAGGAGAAGAGCCAGAAAATTTGTGCCGTCATCTACTGCCCTGAGGATAAGCAGGAAGAGGTCAGAGCCTTCGTCACCGAGGCCAACCGCAGCCTGCCGCTGTATAAGCGCATCAGTGCTGTGGAGTTCACCGCTGAGCCCCTGCCCCGCAACGCTCTGGGGAAGCTGCTGCGGAAGTAACAAGTAAGAAGAAACAGTGAAAAGGATACGCCGCGTGGTTGCATTTCTCTGTCGAAACAGGTATTATTACGTTGAGGCAGAAAATGTCAGCTGCCGGCGTTTCGCTGCAAGAAAGAAAAACAGCAAGGAGCGACAAAAATGATAAATACTGTATATGAGCTCATCACGGACGTCATGGCGAAGCAGTACCCCGACCGGGTGGCGTTCCGCTATGTGGCCGCCGATGGCAAGACTGTGGTGGAAAAGACCTACGCTCAGTATGTGCAGGACATCCGCAGGGCCGTTACTTATTTTAAGGAGAATATCCCCGACATCAAGGGCAAGCGTGTCGGCATCATGAGCCGCAACTGCTATGAGTACGGCGTCAACAGCTTCGGCGCGATCCTCGCCGGGGCCGTCGTCGTGACCATCAACCAGAAAAAGACCTGGCCCGAGCTGGAATATGAGCTGGGCCTGGTCGAGCCTTCTCTCATCGTCAACGACGGCATCGACTATGGCTGCCGCCCCGACATCGAGGCCGCCTACGGCGATAAACTCCGCCCGATGGACGCCTTCAAGGACAGCGCGCCTGCAGAACTTGTTGACTGCGTGGGCCATGATGATTTGATTGTGCTGATGTTCACTTCCGGCACCACCGGCCGCAGCAAGGCCGTCATGCTCTCGGAGCGCAACTTTTTTACCACTGTGGAGTGCCAGGTCAAATTCGGCGACGCCATGCTGGACTATAAGCACGAGCATATGTCCGAGGACAAAAACGACGTCCTGAGCAACTTCGCCATCCTGCCCCTGTTCCATCTGGGTACGTTCATCTGCCTCTTCGTTTGGGCCTGCAAGGGCTGGGCGCTGAACCTCTCCGCCGACATCCGCGACTTCTACCGCGACCTCAGCCTGATGCACAGCGATGCCATCGCTGTGGCTCCCATGCTGATGGAGGCCATCTACAAAGACGTCAAGCGGGGCCGCCGCGCCCGCCTGAACGGCATCTGGAACCCCTGCGGCTCCTCTGCCATGTTTGACGGCGCCATGCTGGCCGAGCTGGCACAGCAGGGCATGATGATCACTCAGGTGTACGGCATGACCGAGACCTGCGGCGACGGCATCATCAACTACGAGCAGGACGAAAAGCACATCCGCGCCGTGGGCAGGCCCGACGACCACGCCGAGTACAAGCTGGACGAGACGGGCGAAATCTGCATCCGCGGCGGCTGCGTCATGCTGGGCTATTACAAGGACCCCGAGGCCACCGCAGAAGTCCTCGACGCCGACGGCTGGTTCCACACCGGAGACCTGGCCCGTGTGGACGAGGACGGCTTCTATTACATCACCGGACGCAAGAAGAATATCATCATCCTCGACAACGGTGAGAACGTCAGCCCCGAAGAACTGGAAAATCTGCTGTCCAAGTGCGAGGCCGTCAAGGAATGCATCGTCAGGGAGAAGGGCAAGAAGATCTGTGCCGTCATCTACTGCGGCGAGGCCGACCAGCAGACCGTCCGCGACTTCATCACCGAGACCAACCGCACCCTGCCGCTCTACAAGCGGATGAGCGCCGTGGAGTTCAGCACCGAGCCTCTGCCCCGCACCGGCACCGGCAAGCTGCTGCGCAAATAAGAATAAACCGGGCAGGCTGCGGAATACTGGAAAAGAGCCGCAGCCGCCTTTAATGGAACTACGAAAGGAAGATTCAAACTATGGAAAGAACCGAGATCGTGTCCCAGATCCTTGCAATTCTGGAAGATGTTGCAGAAATTTCCCCCGAGGATGTCAACGAGAACAGCGTCCTGATGGACGACCTGGACCTGTCGTCCATGGAGATCCTGACCGTCGTCGCCGACCTGGAGGAGACTTTCGGACTGCGCATCCCCGAAAAGGAGCTGCGCAACTTCGTCACCATCAGCGATCTGGCTGACTATCTGGCCGCACACGCGGGGGAATAAGGAATGGATGCCGAACAGCGTTCTGTTTTTCAGGGCATCGTCTACTATTACCGCGAAAACATGGTCAACTGCCGCTATCAGGTCACGCTGAAAGATGCCGTGGACGGTGCGCTTTTGCAGCGGGCTCTGGATGCGGCCCGGGCAAAGGCACCCTACTATTTCCAGAAGCCGGTGTGGGAGAAAAAGCTGCTCCACCTCGAGCCGTCGGACGCCCCCTGCCCGGTGCGGCAGGGCAGCGCAAAGCCCGAATTTCCGGACGAGAACGGCTTTACGGTCGCCCTGAGCTATGAGGGGAAAGTCGTCTGCTTCGACTGGTTCCACTTCCTGGCCGATGGCCGGGGCATGGCACCCTTCATGACCATGGTGCTGCAGTTCTACTGCAACCTGCGGTACGGCACGGCTTTCGAGGGCCAGACCCTTGAGACGGACCCTGCCTACGACATCGAGGACATCCTTGCAAAGTACCCTGAGAGTCAGGTGGCCAACGATATGCAGCGCCCCGTGGTGCAGACCTTTGAAGAGACGCCCACCTGCTGCCGCATCCGGCTGGAAAAGGCGGGGCTTGTGGACGCCGCCCTCCGCTGCGGCGTCAAGCCTTTCAGTACCCTCACGGCCCTGCTCTGTAAGGCGGTGCAGGCGTATCTGGATAAGGACGAGGTGCTCTACAGCTACTCGACAGACGCCCGCGACGCGCTGGGTGCGCCGAACGCCCTCTACAACTGCGTGGCCTCCTTCCAGCGCAAGCTGCCGCTGACGGCAGATGCCCCGCTGGCCGAAGTGGCCGTGGGCGTGGACGCTGACCTGAAAGAGAACCTTTCCGCTGAGCGAAAACTGTTCCGTATCGCGGAGCAGATGGGCTGGGTCTACCGGGTCTACCAGCAGAAAGCCAGCCTCAGCATCAAAAAGCGCATCTTCCAGATGGGCGAGTACATCAGCGGCTTCCCGGCGGACTTCTGGGTGAGCTATCTGGGCGACCCCTTCGCCCCGTCCAGCCCAGAGCTGACCCGGTACATCGAGGACTTCCAGACCTGGGTGCCGGCGGACGGCGCTTCCATCGGTCTGGAATGCACCAGCCTGCATGGCATCATCACCCTCTGCGTCAAGAACAAGGTGCCGCGCCCCGGCTTTGCCGAGACTCTGCGCGCCGCGTTCGAGGCCGAAGGCATCAAGGTGCTGGAAGCCGCAGAGCTGGGCGCAGACAATACATAAGATCAAACCTCTCCGTCACGCCGTAGGCGTGACGGAGAGGTTTTCTTTTGGCCTTTTATCCAGAACGTAAATTTTACATCAAATTTTCATGTGTCATACTTTTACGAAAAAATCGCCTGAAAAGCCGATTTTTCCCTTGCATCCAATAGTTTGCCGTGGTAGGATAGGTCGAATGTGAACGAAACACACTGGGAAATGGACAAAAGTGAGGAAAATCGTATGGAAAAAAATAAGAACAGCGGCTCGGCACTGGCAAGAAAGATGGCGGTGTCTCTGGTTTGCGGTCTGGCGGCAGGCTTTGCCTTTATGATGCTGCGCGAAAAGCTCGTGGCTTCCGGCAACAGCGGCATCTGGCAGACCATCAACGACCTGCTCTTCCAGGACATCACCGCAGAGGGGGCAGAGCGTGCGTTCGGCCTCTTCTATATCATCGGCCAGCTCTTCATCAAAGCGCTGCAGCTGGTCATCATCCCGATGGTCTTCACCTCCATCGCGCTGGCCATCGGCAGCATCGCCGATACCCGCACCATGGGCCGCATCTCGGCCAAGACCCTCTTCTGGTTCCTGCTCTGCTCCTTTATGGCGCTGGCACTGGCCGGATGCGTGGGCTACGCCACCTATTCCATGGGCCTGTTCAACGCCCACATCGAGGGCCTCACCGGGGCCACCGGCTCCACCGGCTCCAACCCCCTGAACGTGGTGCTGAATGTCATCCCCTCCAACATTGTCACGGCCTTTGGCAGCAACGGCGCAGTGCTCTCCTCGGTGTTCCTGGCCGTGGCCGTGGGCCTGAGCATGAACGTGCTGGGCGAGAGCCGCACGGCTACCCTCCGCCGCCTGCTGGGCGAGGTGAACGACGTGGTGGTGGTCTTCCTGAACTTCGTCGTCACAAACTTCGCGCCCTTTGCAGTCTTCGTGCTGCTGACCCGCACCTTCGCCATCTACGGCATCGATTACCTCAAGCCCGCTCTGGTGTATGTGGTGGTCACGGTGGTCCTGCTCTTCGTCTTCCTGCTGGTGGCCTATCCTCTGGTGGTGGCGCTGGGCGCAAAGCAGAACCCCCTCACCTTCATTAAGAAGATCGCCAACGTGGCCGTCTTCGGCTTCTCCACCTCTTCCAGCGCAGCCACTCTCCCCTTGAACATCAAGGTCTGCACCGAGGATTTCGGCGTCGATGAGTCCATCGCCTCCTTCGTCCTGCCTCTGGGCATGACCATCAACATGGACGGCACCGCCATCATGCAGGTGGTGGCCACCGTCTTCATCGCAGGCTGCGCCGGTTACACCGTTACTCCCGCCCAGCTGGTCGTGGTCGCTCTGCTGGCTCTGCTGGCCTCGGTGGGTACGCCTGCCGCCCCCGGCGCAGGAGCCGTCATCCTCTTCACCATCCTGTCCGGTGCGGGCTTCGTGAATGACAGCGCCCTGCTGGCCTACTCTCTCATCCTCGCCATCAACCGCCCCATCGAGATGCTCGTCACCTCCCTGAATGTTGTGGGCGACGCTGTCGCCAGCATCTGTGTGGCCAAGAGCGAGGGTCTGCTGAACGAGGAAAAGTTCAACGCATAATTGACCTGTAACACACAAAAGCGCCTCTCCGTTTTACCGGAGGGGCGCTTTTTGCGCAGCAGAAGTCTTCTTTTTTACAGACAGCCCAAAGCCGCCGCCGGGGTTTTACGTCGATTTTGCGTCCGCATGGTTTCGGGCCGGGAGGCTGCGGCGGTAGAATAAGGCCGTTCCCGGTAAATCGAAAAAGAGAGAAGGAGCCATGAGGCTCATGGAAAGAGAGGACTTTCGCATGAAAGAGAATAAATTGTCCCGCCGCAGCTTTTTGAAGGCCGGTGCCTTTGCGTCCGCCGCCGGTATGCTGGCCGCAGCGCCTGCTGCCGCCAACGCCGCTGCCCCCAATGCCGCCAACGCAGCAGAGGAAGAGAACGGACTGCTGGGCGTGTTCGGCGGCAAACCCAAGTATGTTTTCCTCTTCATCGGCGACGGCATGGGTACGGCCCAGATCCAGTCCGCCCGATTCTATAAGGGTACGGTGGAGAACAACGGCGCTGTCGTCGAGGGCGAGCTGAGCTTCACCCAGTTCCCCGAGGTGGGCAGCGTGACCACCTACGACAGCACTTCTTTCTGCCCCGATTCCGCTTCCACTGCCACTTCCATCGCCACCGGCCACAAGACCGAGAGCGGCGTCATCAATATGTGCCCCTGGACCCGCGATGTGCCCTATGAGACCATCGCCGAGAAGCTCCACGCCCAGAAGAACTACAAGGTGGGCGTTGTCTCCTCCGTCAACATCGACCACGCCACCCCCGCCGCCTTCTATGCACATCAGAAGACCCGCAAGAACTACTACGCCATCGGCAAGGAGCTGGCCGTCTCCGGCTTCGAGTACTTCGCCGGCGGCGAGTTCCAGAAGGTGAACGGCGACGGCACCGGCCCCAACAACCACGAGATCGCCGCCCAGAACGGCTACAACGTCGTCACCCGTCAGGCAGACGCCGCCGCCCTCAAGGCCGGTGCAGGCAAGACCCTCATCATCGCCGAGGCTCTGGCCGACGGCAAGTCCATGAACTACGCCATGGACGCCGCCGCAGGCGAGTGGCAGCTGACCGACTACGTCAGGAAGGGCATCGAGCTGCTGGACAACAAGAAGGGCTTCTTCCTGATGACCGAGTCCGGCAAGATCGACTGGGCCTGCCACGCCAACGATGCCGCCGCTTCCATCCACGATGTGCTGGAGATGAGCAACGCCGTGCAGGCCGCTGTGGATTTCTACAACGCCCACCCCAACGACACCCTCATCCTCGTCACCGCCGACCACGAGACGGGCGGCATGGCCATCGGCTACAAGACCACCAACTACGACACCTTCCTGACCAACCTCACCCACCAGAAGATGTCTTACGCCAAGTTCGACTCCACCTATGTCGAGGGCTACATCGCCAATAAGACTCCCTTCGAGGCCGCCATGGCCGACGTGAAGGCAAACTTTGGCCTGACCCTGCCCACCGACCCCGATGCTGCCAGTGCAGGCAAACTGCTGCTGACCGACTACGAGGTGGAGAACCTGCGCAAGGCCTACGAGCGGACGCTGGAAGTCGGCGCTGCCTCCCAGAAGGAGATGAGCCAGCAGGATTATGAGCTCTACGGTACCTACATCCCCTTCAGCATGGCCATCTGCCACACCATCAACCACAAGTCCGGCATGGACCACACCACCTATGCCCACACCGGCGCGATGGTCAACATCTATGCGCTGGGCGTCGGCGCGGAGAAGTTCCGCGGCGTCTTCGACAACACCGAGATCTACCACAAGCTGGCTGAGCTGACCGGCGTGCAGTAAGCCCCTCTCTTCAAACGAAAAAAGCCTGTGCAGACCCTCCCGTGGCGGGAGGCTGCACAGGCTTTCTTGTGTTCACAGGTGGATGGTGCAGCCGCGGCCCAGCATCTGGGCCAGCAGCATAAGGGTCGAGACGCCGAAGCACCCGCCCATCATCAGCAGGCAGAGCACCACCGAGCCGAAGTCGCACCGGCATGCGCCGGGCCGGGCCGAGTAGTAGAGTACCTCGCACCCCAGCAGGATGAGCCCCGCCGCCGGCAGCACCTGCCAGATGACCAGCCACGGCAGGCCGGGCAGGAAGCGGGCCAGCAGGAAGAGTGTGCCCGCCGCGACGAGGCAGACGCCCAGCGTCAGGGTGCCCACCCGACGCAGGGGTTTATTCGTCGTGTTCTGTTCCATCATCCGTCACCTCGTTTTTATTCACCACAGGAGAGGAGAGCAGAGCGGCGTTGTCCGGCTCGTCGGCGTGATACTCACAGAAATCGGCATCCTCGGGGACATCCTTGGAAGCATCCGGCTTTTTGGCCGGATGGGGGCCTTTCACCAGCCAGACGCCACAGACGATGAGGACCACACAGACCACCACATCCGGCAGGCTGGCCATGACGAGATAGAGGGCGCGGAAAACGGGGGAGGAGTGGCCCCAGCGGTAGACGAGGTCGCCGAGAATGTTCATGATGAGGTTCTGGTAGGCGATGAGCGCACCGAAGGCGATGAGCAGCCAGCCCACCAGCTTGTGGCTGTCCAGCAGAGCCCGGGCCAGCCGCTTGTCGCGGGGGTCGAAGTGGATGAGGTAGTCGTCCTCCGGCGCGGTGTCCGCGATGATCTGCGCCCGGAGGTTGAAGGTGTCAAAGAAGCTGTACATCCACACCACCACCAGCAGGAGCATCACCGGGTCGAGCAGTGAGCTCACCATCCCGATGAGGCAGGCCGTGAGGATGAGGGAGAGGCCCCGCTTCATGTAGCCCTGATACATCTGGCCTGCGCCGGGGATAAACGCGCAGCAGAAGGTCAAAAATCCGTTTTTCAGCATAACGATCTCCTTGTTTTATGATTTTATGTTTTCTGCCGCGTTCAGCAGGCTTTCCAGCACAGAGGAAACGCGGGTATAGATGTTCTCGCCGGGGCGGGAAGTCACGGGCCTGCCCAGCTTTTCGGGCAGAAGCTTCGGGGGCTGTTTTTCCGGCAGGGTGACCTGGACTGTGGGCAGGAGGGCCTGCAGGTCGTTGTCGTGGTCGGTGACGAAGGTCAGCGCTCCGGTACGCCACATGGTCAGCGCCAGCACGGCGGCGACGCCCGCCACCGCAGCCCGGCCATAGGTGCTCTGCATCAGCCGCACCCAGATGGTGCTCATCACGGTACGGCGGACATCCCGGGGCGGGTCGGCGAGGGCGTCGGCGGTCAGAAGTGCGGTGTAACGGTCGGTGCATTTGTCGCAGTAGGCGAGATGTTCGGCGGCTTCCAGCCGTCCCAGCTCGTCCAGCTGTCCGGCGGTGAGGGCGTGCAGCCCTTCGTCGCTCAGACAGCCGTCTTCACGGAACAATTCCATCTCAAAAGCCCTCCTTTCCGGCGGCGTTCAGCTGCGCGGCCAGCATCTTTTTTGCCCGGAAGACCTGCGCCTCCACTGTTTTCTGGGGCCTGCCGCAGAGCCGGGCGGCTTCGGCGGCGGTGTGCTGTTCCAGCAGCATGAGGCGGCAGGGCGTCTTGTAGGGCTCCCGCAGAGCGAGGATGCGCTGCGTCAGCTCCTCTTCGCCCAGAGATTCCAGCACCTGCGCTTCCGGCTCGCTGCCGGGCGGTGCGCCCTCAAGTGCAAGTACATCGTCGCCGGGGGTGTTCACCCGGCGCGCCCAGGCGCTGCGTAAGTAATCCTTGGCTTTGTTGGAGGCGATGCGGGCCAGCCATTGCTTTTCGTATCCGGCAGGACAGCGGTCCATGCTCCGCCATGCAGAGAGAAAAGTTTCCTGCGTCAGATCCTGCGCATAGCCCTCATCTGCCACCAGCTGACGGCAGATGGTGTAGACGAGGGACTGGTACTTCTGTACCAGCCTGTCAAATTCCAGTGCATTCAATGGCTGCTCTCCGCCTCCTTTCTGCCCGGCATTTCGAGCGCTCTGTCTATCGATACGAATCAGTGGGGCCAAAACCTGCAAAATCGTGGGAAAAATTTTGAAAATGTGGTAGAATGGCCTTATCAAACCTCACAAAGGAGAAAACACGATGGCCTCTGCCACAAAACAGGCACTTCTGGCGGCGCTCTCCGCCGCCCAGGGCGAATGCATCTCCGGCCAGCAGCTGGCGCAGCAGCTGGGTGTGAGCCGCGCTGCTGTCCATAAGGCTGCGGCCGCGTTGGCGGCTCAGGGCTATGCGCTGGAAGCCGCCCCCCGGCGGGGCTATCGGCTGGCGGGCGGCGACCCCTTCTGCGCCGAGGCGGTGGGGGAGTACGACGCCCCCATCCACCTCTACGACAGGCTGGAAAGCTCCAACCGCACGGCCAAGACGCTGGCCCTCGAGGGTGCGCCCCACGGCACGATGGTGCTGACAAGTCAGCAGACGGCGGGCCGGGGCCGGCTGGGGCGGCGGTTCGAGAGCCCGGCGGGGAAAGGCATTTATCTCTCGCTGGTGCTGCGGCCCGGCCTGCCCATGACCGAGGCGCAGACCGTCACCGTCAGCGCGGCGGTGGCCGTCTGCCGGGCTGTGAAGCGGCTCTGCGGGCTGGACTTGGGCATCAAGTGGGTCAACGACCTCTATTATAACGGCAAGAAGGTCTGCGGCATCCTGACGGAAGCCGGGGCCGACATCGAGAGCGGCCAGCTGGAATGGCTGGTGGTGGGCATCGGCCTGAACCTGACCTCCCGCCCGGAGGACTGGCCCGAGGAGCTGCGGCCCATCGCGGGCAGTCTCTACCCCGGCGGGCCTGCACCGGTGAGCCGGGCGGCGCTGGCCGGGGCCATCGCCCGGGAACTGCTGGGTCTCTGCCCGGCCTTCGACTGTCTGGACGAGTACCGCGCCCGGTGCTTTGTGCCGGGCCACTGGGTCACGGTCTGCACCGGGACGGAGAGCTACGCCGCAAAGGCGGTGGCCATCGACGACGCCGGGCGGCTCATCGTGCAGCGGGAAGGGGGCCGCACCGAGGCGCTCTGCCACGGAGAAGTGAGTATCAGGCCGTCGCCGCTGGCGGTAAAATAATAAGAATAATATAGAAAGAAAGCATCGGCAGACACCCGGCGAGGGTGCTGCGGATGCTTTTGCTTTAAGTAGAGCAAAGGCCTCTCCCTTTGGGAGAGGTGTCACCGAAGGTGACGGAGAGGGCAAGCCCGGAGAGAAAGTGGCACAGCATGGCGATAAACAGAGGCTTTGTCAGGGCGATGCTATCGCAAAGCGGACTGTCTTTTTGTCAGCGGCCTTGCCCTCTCAGGCGCTATGCGCCAGCTCTCCCAAAGGGAGAGCCTGAGAGCTGAAGGAAAGCTGGTCAAAACACCCCGAAGCACACCAGCCCCAGCACCGCCGCGATGCCGATGACCTTCGGCACACTGAGCTTGAACTTCTGGAGCAGCACAAAGCAGAGGATGCCGATGGCGATGCCCGGCAGGCTGATGCCGCCTGCCTCGGTGATGTAGGTCTGGCGGCAGAGGCCCACCAGAACGCCCAGCACCATGCCGATGCAGACAGGCTTGACGATCTTCATGATATAGCTCATGACCTTGCTGGTGCGGAACTTCTGGAAGAATGCCGCCGCCAGAAGCGTCAGCGTCAGGGTGGGGCTGAGGACGCCCAGGACCGCGAAGACGCCGCCCGGCATCCCGGCGGTCTTGGTGCCTGCAAAGGTGGCGGCGTTGACGCCCAGAGAGCCGGGTGTCATCTCGGCGATGGCGATGAGGTTCGTCAGATCGGCGTCCGTCATCCAGCCGTGGGAGGACATTTCATCCATGATGAGGGGGATCATGGAGGTGCCGCCGAAGCTGGTGAAGCCGATCTTCGCAAACGCGGCGAAGAGCTGAACGAGGGTCTCAAACATGGCCATGTTCGCTCACCCCCATCCAGACCAGCGCGATGACCACACCGGCCGCCACCAGCGTCAGATTGCTGATGGACGTAAAGTAACAGAGCACAAAGGCGACGGCACAGATGATGATGGGCATCGCGCTGGTCAGAGCATCTTTGCCGAGAGAGATGGCCGCGCCGCCGATGATGGGGGCCACGGCGCACTGGACGCCCTTGAGGGCCGACCAGACCCAGTAGTTATCTTTAATGGCGTCGTAGATGGCCGTCACAATGGTAAGGGTGACGACGGCGGGGATGCACAGGCCGATGGCCGCGCAGATGCCGCCCAGCGCCCCGGCCATCTGATAGCCGAAGAGCAGAGTGATGTTCGCCACCATGATGCCGGGCAGGCTCTTGCCCACGGCGATGAGCTCCAGCAGATCGCTCCTGGTCATCCAGCCGCGCTCGTCCACGAACTCCCGCTCCATCTGGGCAATGATGCTCCATCCGCTGCCAAAGGTGAACGCGCCGATTTTGATAAAGTAAAGAAGCATCAGCAGGGCCATTCGTGCGCCGGTGGGGCGCTGCTGTGCGGTTTCGGGTTTTGTTGTCTGCATGAATCCTCCTGAGATACCGGGTTTGCTGTTTCTTTCCCTATAGGATACCACAGACGTCCCCAAAAGGCGAATGGAAAAATGGAATGGTTCCCGGTTCCTGTCAGGAATGCTCGTAAGTCATCCAGCTGCCTTTCCATGCGTAGAGGGCCATCAGCACGGCACCCAGCGCCCACGACACCGGGTAGAGGACGAACACGCCCTCGATGCCCGCAAAGAAGGGGAGGACGAACTGGATCCACACCACACGGAAGAGGCAGAGCGAGATGAGCAGCACCACCATCGGCGGCACGCTGCGGCCGGTGCCGCGCACTGCGCCCGCCATGCCGTGGAGGATGGCCAGCAGAAAGTAGAAGGGACAGAAGTAGTGCATGGCGCTGCACCCGAAGGCCACCACCGTCTCGTCGGAGGTGAACAGGTGCATGATGGGATTCTGGAACGCCAGCAGCAGCGTGCCGGTGCAGAGGGTGTAGAACACGCTCATGCCCAGCGTGACCCACATGCCATTTTTCACTCGTTTGAGGTTGCCTGCGCCATAGTTCTGGCCCACGAAGGTCGTCGCCGCCATGCTGAAGCTGGTGACAGGCAGGATGTTGAAGCCGTCGATCTTCATATAGGCCGCAAAGCCTGCCATGGCGGCGGCACCGTAGCTGTTGACGCTGGACTGCACCAGCACGTTCGAGAAAGAGATGACCATGTTCTGGATGCCGGTGGGAAGGCCGATGCGGATGATGCGGGAGGTCATCCGCTGATCGGGCCGGATGGCGGAAAGCTCCACCTTGTAGTCGGCGTCCACCTTCATCAGAAAGCGGAGGCTCAGCACACAGGAGACCAGCTGGCTGATGTCGGTGGCGATGGCTGCGCCTGCCACACCCATCTTCAGCCCGGCGATGAGCACCAGGTCGAGGATGATGTTGGTGATGGAGGCGCAGGCGAGGTAGAGGACCGAGCGGCGGGAGTTGCCCGCCGCGTTGAGGATGCCGGCGGCCATGTTGTAGACGACGCTGAACAGCACACCGCCGAAGTAGAGCTTCATGTAAGTCACGGCGTCGCCGAGGACTTCTTCGGGGGTGTTCATCCAGACCAGCAGGCTGCGGCTGACGGCGATGCCGCCCACCGTCAGGATGAGGCCGAGGATGACCGCAATGGCCAGCGAGGTGTGGACGGCGATGCGCGTTTCCTTTTTATCTTTTGCGCCGAGATACTGGCTCACGACGACGCCTGCGCCGACGGCCACGCCCTGACTGAAACCGATGAGCAGGTAGATGGGCGAGCCGCTGGAACCGACTGCGGCCAGAGCGTTGCTGCCCAGAAAGTTGCCGACGATGATGGAGTCGGCGGTGTTGTAAAGCTGCTGGAGCAGGTTGCCCAGGATGAGCGGCACCGAGAAGAGCAGGATGCTTTTCCAGATGCTGCCCTCGGTCATGAGCAGGGTCTTTTTCTGCTGCGGCTGTGCCGGTGCGGCCATAGTGTCTCCTCCCTCAAAAATGCAGGAATTTCATAGGTATTTCACAATAAACTTAACAATACATCGTTCTGTGCCGAATGTCAAGCAGAACGAAAAAGAACGCCCTCAGACTTTCCACATCTTGTTTGCAGATTGTTCAAAACTAACTCAAAGAAACTCCATTTTTATCCGGTACAATAAAGGTGCAGTCGGGAAGACAAGAACGAGATCCCCCATCTCCGGCTTTTGACTTTCCATAAATGCCATGCAGGCAGGATTCATGCGCAGCCCCGCAGCGGGTGCCGCGCCCTTAAAAAAATACTGTCCCCCACCTATGCGAGGCAATAGCCACGGCGGCGGACAGACTACCAACAACCTCCTAGCAGCCGCAAATGTTTAGGAGTTCTCATACACAGGCAGCGCCGCTTTCTCCTCCTTTCCACGGCGCTGCCTGTTTTTGTATTGCAAATCCATTTCCAAATAGGCTCCCCTCGATAGGGGCAACAGCGACGACCGCCGCCGGTGGCGGAAACAGGGAGTCGCTGTTGGGGCAGCGGCCAGCAAGACGCAAGTGCTTTTTAAAGCACAAAGCGGATGCTGGTGGCCGCAACCCGGCCTTGTCTGCGAAGCAGACTGAGAGGTTGCAAAAAAGCCCATCGCACAGCTGTGCGATGGGCTTTTGACGTTCTTATCGCATATCATGCAGGCGCTCTGCCGGGAGGGAGGCTTGCAGCAGGCTCCATGCGGCGTCGAGGCTGTCGTTCAGCAGATAGGCCTGATTCTGCCGGACATAGAGGTAAATGGCGTTGGGGGTGCGGTAGGCCAGATGCATATCGTGCCACGCATACTTGCGGCTCGCCTCAGGCTTGTCCTGCTCGCCGGCCATCCAGACCGACAGTCCTTCGTCGTCCAGCAGCAGCCGGTAAAAGGGGCGGGGCAGGCCCATCTTTTTGATCTGGAGGCTCAGGGAGTGGAAGAACGTCCAGAAATAGACGGCCGGCACGCCCAGCGCCACCACGGCCAAAACCACCGTGAGCAGGGCTGCGCCGTCTTTCTGGCCCACCTGCGACAGGCAGAAGCCGGCAGACACCAGCAAAATGGCCGTGAACGCCAGAGGCCGGTGCCACGCCTTGCGGTGGCGCAGCAGGTCAAAGGCGGCAAAATCGTGGAAGGATGCAGCATCCATCTGGACGGAAAGGGAGATCGGCTGAGACATAAAAATACCCTCCTTTTTGGTCATAGTACCATATTATTTTCCAACAATCAAGGATGATATTGCGCAGATGCCCTAAAATGTGCTAAAATAGGACGAAAAAGAAAGTTTATGGAGCGTTCGCTCTGACGGCGGACAGGCCGGATAAGGCGGAAGCTGCGCGGCAGAATATCACAGAGAGGGAGGATGGGTGCGTGGGGCGCAGGATGACCCTGAAAGGGCAGATCAGTCTTTGCCTGGCAGCGTTTTTTCTGGCGCTGGCGGGGCAGATATTCTTGAGCTTTTACCAGTCCGGCACCGTGCTGCGGGAACTGGACGACCAGATGGGCAACTTCAACGCCATCAGCCGCTTCCAGAACGGCGTGGAGCGGAGCCTTTCGGCCATGGAAGATTACCGCTGGGAGTACGGCGACGCCAAAGCGCTGACAGAGGAGCTCCACAGCGCCTTTTCCGTCACCAACGCATGGCTCTGGCGCATCGAGAGCGACCTTGGCACTGTGAGTGAAGAGCAGTATCTGCTCTACAATGCCGTTTCCACTACCTACGACAGCTACACCGCACTGGTGGACCAGCTGGAAGAAGCGGTGGCCGCCGGTCAGGACACGAAAGCCGCCCAGCTCTACTATAATAAGATCGTACCCTGCGGCGGCTATCTGCGCCAGTACACCCAGCAGCTGCTGAACACGGCCATCACCGACGCTCAGGGGACTTACACCACCGTGTCGGCCCTCAGTGACCGGGTCAAATGGGCACAGACCGTCGTGGTGGCGCTCTGCCTTGCGCTGGGCTGCGTCATGGCCTTCTCGGTGCTGACACTGCTGACCCCGGTGCAGCAGATGATCGGCGCCTCCCGGGAGGTCACCCGGGGCGAGTTCGACTCGCCCGACCTGCCTGCGCCCCGTCAGCCGGAAATGGCCCAGCTGACCGAAGCTTTCAACCACATGAAGCATTCGATGGCGGAGCAGGTGACCACCCTGCGGGAGAAAAACGAGATGGAGCGGGAGCTCCACCGCCAGAAGACGGAAGCTCTGGAATTACAGAACCGGATGGAGCGCAGCCGTTTGCAGCAGCTGCGCAGCCAGATCGACCCCCATTTCCTTTTCAACACCCTGAACGTCATTTTACAGACCGCCGGACAGGAAAAAGCCTACCGCACGCAGGCCCTCATCACGGCTCTGTCGCACCTGCTGCGCTACAGCCTGATGAGCAACGACGAGCAGGTGCCGCTGGCCCGGGAAGTGCGGATCGTGGATGAGTATTACTCCATTTATCACGTCCGCTTCGGCGACCGGGTGAAGATGGTGTGGCGCATCTCCGACTCCCTCGATCTGACGGAGACGATGGTGCCGTCCTTCATCTTGCAGCCCATCGTGGAAAATGCCTTCAAGCACGGCATCTCGCCCAAGGAAGAGGGCGGCGTGGTGCGCATCCGCATCAACCCGCTGCGGGATAAGGGGCTGCTCTATATCAGCGTCTGCGACAACGGCGTGGGCATCCGGCCCGAACAGCTGGCCCAGCTGAAAGCCGCGCTGGCCCAGCCCGGGGAGCGCTGGGAGCATATCGGCGTCTATAACGTGGCCGCACGGCTGCGGCTTCTGGATAAACGGGGGCGGCTGGTCATCCGCTCTCACCCGGGCCGGGGTACGGCCATCAGGATGTACCTGCCCCTTGTAGAACTTTTGGAGGAGGATTTGGACGATGATACGCCTGTTGATCGCGGATGACGAAAAGCTGGAGCGGGAGGCGCTTGCAGAGCTGGTCCAGCGCCGTTTTGAGCGGGAAGTGGTTCTGGAGGTGGCGGAAAATGGCCGCAAGGCTGCCGACACGGCGGTGCTGTGGGGCGCAGACCTCATCCTGATGGATATTGAGATGCCGGGCATGAGCGGCCTCGACGCTGCCCGCGCCGTGCTGGCCCAGCGGCCTTCCTGCCGGGTCATCTTCGTCACGGCCTACAGTCTGTTCCAGTATGCCCATGAGGCGGTGCATCTGGGGGCCTGCGACTATCTGCTCAAGCCGGTGGACCCCGACGAGCTGGAAGCCTCGGTGCGCCGGGCTATGCGGCAGATCGAGACGGAGCGGAAGCTGGAAGAGCTGGCCGCCGCCCAGCCCCAGCCGGAGCAAACGGAGACCGAAGAAGAGGCGGAAGACGCCCCCGAGGAGGGCGAGAACAGCCAGACGGCCCTTGTCATGGCCCACGTCCGCCGCTACCTCGAGGATAATTATATGTTCGATCTGTCGCTGGACAGCGTGGGCGAGATCCTGCACATCAGCCCGGCCTACCTGTCGGCGCAGTTCAAGAAATACCAGAAGATGAACTTCCTCGACTGCCTCACCGAGCTGCGCATCAACGCGGCAAAGGAATTGCTGGCCGACCCCTTCCGCTCCTCGGCGGAGGTGGCGTCGATGGTGGGCTACGAGGACGCCAGCTACTTCGCCCGGGCGTTCAAGAAACGCACCGGCATGACCCCCACCCAGTACCGCCGTCAGGCCGGCCAGAAGGCAAAGGCCGACCCGGAGGCCGGGCTGTGAGCGGGCGGATGATTTCCCGTCGCAGTGTGCTGGCGCTGGCCGCCTGTACGGCGCTGGGCGCTGTGGGCTGCAGCAAGACGGAAGAGTACACCGGCCCGGAGCTCATCCTGCGCTACGCCGAGAACCAGCCCGAGGATTATCCCACCACTCAGGCCGCTCTGGCCTTCGCCGACCTTGTGGCTGAGCGGACGGAGGGGAGAGTCAAAGTCGTGGTCTACAGCGGCGGGGAGCTGGGGGCCGAACAGAGCGTCCTCGAGCAGATGCAGTACGGCGGCATCGACTTTGCCCGCGTCTCTCTGAGCCAGCTGGCCGAGTATCAGCCGGCCCTGAGCGTATTGCAGTTGCCTTTTCTCTATACCGACGCGCCCCAGATGTGGCGGGTGCTGGACGGTGAGATCGGCGATGAATTCCTCTCCGGCCTCGGCGCGATGGACCTCGTGGGCCTGTCATGGTTCGACGCCGGCGTCCGCAGCTTCTACACCCGCGAAAAGGTGGAGACGCTGGCGGACCTCGCGGGGCTGACGCTCCGGGTGCAGGAGTCGGACATGATGAGCGAGATGATACTGGACCTCGGCGCAAAGCCGGCGCAGGTGGTCTACAGCCGGGTCTATGCAGCCCTGCACAACGCCGAGATAGACGGCGCGGAAAACAACTGGCCCAGCTATGAGGCCATGGGCCACTACGAGGTGGCCCCCTATTTCTTAAAGGATGAGCACACCCGTGTGCCGGAGCTGCAGCTGGCCAGCGAGGCCGCGATGGAAAAGCTGGCAGAGCTGGACGAGCGCTTCCCGGACATCATCCGCACCTGCGGAAAGGAGAGCGCTCTGGCCGAACGCCGCCTCTGGGCGGAGCGGGAGGCCAGCGCCGAGAAGCATATGCGGGAATGGGGCGTGGAGGTGACGACCCTCTCCGCCGCCGAAAAAGCCCGCTTCCGGGCGGCAGTCGAGCCTGTGTACGCGGCTTTTGAGGAGCAGAGCCGCCTCATCCAGCGCATTCGAGAAGCCTGAAAAAGTGCGAGAGATATTACATTGTATTCATCTCGTTGGGCAGTGTGCTGAACAAACTGCACCGCTGCTTGTAAGAAATGCACAAAAGTGTTTCTCACATTTTTTTGAAAAACAGGACATTTTTCATAAGCCCTTGTTCTGACTAAAAAAATTTGCTAAAGTGTGTACAGTAAATGAACGGACGGTGTGCGACCCGTGCAGAGCGCACCGCCCTGAATGAGGAAAATCTAAGGAGGATTTTATCATGAAGAAGATTTCTCGTCGCAGCTTTCTGGCAGCAGCCGGTGTTTCCGCCGCTGCTCTGGCACTGACCGCCTGCGGTGGCTCCGGCAGCAGCACTGCTGCCTCTACCGCTTCCTCTGCTGCAGCTTCCACCGCTCCCGCTGGTGATGCCGCAGCTGCTGCTTCCGACCCGAAGGTGACCCTGGTCTACGCCGAGGTCAACCCGCTGGATACCATCGTCGGCCAGACCGGTTCTCACTTCAAGGAGAAGGTCGAGGAGCTGACCGGCGGCTCCGTCGTCGTCGATGTGCAGGCTTCCGGCGTTCTGGGCTCTGAGAACGACGTTCTGGACGCTATCCTCGGCGGCTCCACCTCCATCGACATCAGCCGCATCTCCGCTTTCGCACTGACCAGCTACGGCTGCAACAAGTCCAAGCTGCTGTCCATCCCCTTCACCTTCGAGAACCGCGCACACTTCTGGAACTTCGCCAACAGCGAGCTGGCACCTGAGTTCCTGAACGAGCCCCAGGAGCTGGGCCTGCCCGTTCGCGGCATCTTCTACGGCGAGGAGGGCTTCCGTCACTTCTTCACTGTCAAGCCCGTTTCCGGCATCGCTGATTTCAAGGGCCTGAAGCTGCGCGTGTCCAACGACCCCGTCATGAACGGCATGGTCGAGGGTCTGGGCGCTAACCCCACCGTCGTCTCCTTCGGCGAGCTGTACAGCGCACTGCAGACCGGTGTTGTCGATGGCGCTGAGCAGCCCATCGCAAACTACAAGTCCAACGCCTTCCCCGAGGTCGCTAACAACCTGATCCTCGACGGCCATACTCTGGGCGCTGTGCAGGCTGTCATCACCGACAACGCCTGGAACAAGCTGACCGAGAACCAGCAGGCTGCCGTCATGGAGGCTGCTGCGGATACGCAGGCCTTCAACGCTGACCTGTCCGAGACCGCTGAGAACAAGGTCCTCGACGAGCTGAAGTCTTCCGGCTGCAACGTCGTCGATGTCCCCGATAAGGCTCCCTGGCAGGAGGCTTGCGCTAAGGTCATCAGCGAGAACACCTCGGATCAGGCTGAGCTGTATCAGCAGCTGCTGGATATGAAGGCCTGATAAAAGCGCCTTTATCCTGAAGTAGTACATAGCCCGGCGGGGGACTACGGGATACGCCCGCAGACCCGCCGGGCTTTTTATAAGAGTATGGAGGAGATCCTATGCCGAAAATCTTTACCACTCTGGATAAGATCAAGCCGGCGTACGACGTCACCTACAAAGTGGTCCTGTTTATCTGCAAGCTGCTGCTGATCGCAGATATTCTCATCACCACCATGTCGGTCATTGGTCGTTACGTCCCGTTCATCCCGGACCCCGCATGGACGGAAGAGGTTGTGCTGACCTGCATGAGCTATATGGCCGTGCTGAGTGCCGCTCTGGCCATCCGCCGCGGCGCACACATCCGGATGACCGCATTTGACGTCTACCTGCCCAAGATCGTCGTCAAGGTGCTGGACATCCTCGCCGATCTGGCGGTCTGCATCCTCGGCCTCATCATGCTGGTTGTGGGCTGGAACTACGCCACCACCCTGGGCGGCCGCGGCTTCTATGTCTCGATGCCCTGGCTGAGCCGTTTCTGGATGTACTTCCCCGTGCCTCTGGCCGGTGTCGCCATGATCATCTTCGAGATCGAGGCGCTGTACAACCACATCAAGAGCTTTTTTGTAAAGGAGGAGAACTAATATGACAGTCCAGACACTGGCAATCGTTGTCCTTCTTGTCAGCTTCTTCGTCATGATCTTCCTGCGTTTCCCCATCGCATACGCCGTTGGCCTGTCCAGCGTGCTCTGCCTGATGGTGCAGGGTCAGGCACTGACCGATGTCTGCCGCCTGATGGTCAAGGGCATCTCGTCCTTCAGCCTGATGGCCGTCCCCTTCTTCATCACCATGGGCGTCCTCATGGGCAGCGGCGGCATCTCCGAAAAGCTGATCGCTCTGGCTGACGCCTGCGTCGGCTGGATGCGCGGCGGCATGGCAATGGTCAATATCGTTGCTTCCTACTTCTTCGGCGGCATTTCCGGTTCTGCTTCCGCAGATACCGCTTCCATCGGCTCCATCATGATCCCCATGATGGTCGATCAGGGCTACGACGCCGACTTCTCCACCGCTGTCACCATCACCTCCTCCTGCGAGGGCCTGCTGGTTCCCCCGAGCCATAACATGGTCATCTACGCCACCACCGCCGGCGGCATCTCCGTGGGCAGCCTGTTCCTGGCTGGCTACCTGCCCGGCGCTCTGCTGGCCATCGTCCTGATGATCGGCTCCTACATCATCTCTGTGAAAGAGAATTACCCCAAGGGCTCTCCCTTCACCATCAAAGGCTTCATCAAGCAGCTGGGCACCTCCATCTGGGCTCTGGCCGCAGTCGTCATCGTCGTGTTCGGCGTTGTGGGCGGTGTGTTCACTGCTACGGAGTCCGCTGCTATCGCAGTTATCTACTCTCTGCTGGTCTCCGTCTTTGTCTACAAGGGCCTGGACTGGAAGGGCGTCTGGCACGCTCTGGATGAGTGCGTCAACACTCTGTCCATCGTCCTCATCCTGATCGCCACCTCTGCAGTGTTCGGTAACTGCCTGACCATGCTGCACGTGCCTGATCTGGCCGCAAACGCCATCACCAGCGTCACCAGCAACCCCTATATCATCGCACTGCTCATCGACCTCATCATCCTGGTTCTGGGCTGCATCATGGATATGGCTCCCATCATCCTGATCGCTACCCCCATCCTGCTGCCCATCGCCACATCCATTGGCATCGACCCCATCCAGTTCGGTATCATCATGGTCCTGAACTGCGGCATCGGCCTGCTGACTCCCCCTGTCGGCGCGGTTCTGTTCATCGGCTCTGCCGTGGCAAAGCGCCCCATGGAGAAGGTCGTCAAGGCTACCCTGCCGTTCTATCTGTGCATGTTCATCGCTCTGCTGCTGCTGACCTATGTGCCTGACATCAGCCTCGCTATCCCGAAGCTGCTGGGCGGCTACGTCAGCCCCATCACCAACCCGCTTGGCCCGGTGTTCATCCACTGATAAGCTGATCAGCTCATCCTCCTCCGGATGACAGGATAAACGGAAAGCCCCCGCCTGCAAAGGCGGGGGCTTTCCGGCGTTATAGGATTGTCTGAAGTGCCGGAGCACTGCATTTCATGAGCTTTTTCAGGGTCAGTTCCTGCTGAGAGATTTGATACAGCAGCCGTGCGGCCAGCTCTTCGGGCGGGGCGGAAAGCCCGGGCCGGAATGCGTGCGCCGCCCGGGTAAAGGCGTGGACGCCTTCTTCTGTCTCAAGCACCACCAGCTGGGTATGCCCCCGCAGCAGGGCAAACAGTCCGACCTGATACTCCCGGGTGTCCAGCAGAAGCTCCATCTCGTCGGCGGTGAGGACGAGGATGTCTGCGAAGGGGAGAAACTGCAGTACCGTGTCCCGCAGGGTCTTTTCGCCGGGCCAGAGGGCAGGGCGGAGAGAGGGGACAAAGCAGACCGGCACACCGGCGGTGCGGGCGGTGTCCAGCGCGGCAAGGTGGGTGTAGCGGCAGGGGCTGTCCACGAGGCAGGCGCTGGAAAAGGCCAGCATTTCAGCATCTGCGGCCCAGTCAGCGCCCAGCTGTTCGGGTGCATAGAGCAGCTCCGAAGAACGGGTGCGGCAGGCCAGCGGCTCGCCGCCGCCGTCGAACAGCAGCGGCGTGGGGGCGCGGGAGGTGAAGCAGACCCGGCGGATGTCCACACCGGCAGTAGATAAAGCGTCTGCGATGCGGTGTCCGAAAGCATCCTCGCCAAGCTGCGTTAAAAGAGAGGCTCTGCCGCCCTGTGCGGCATAAGCCAGTGCCAGCGAGGCGGCGCTTCCGCCCATGCGGGGAGAAAACGTCTCTGCCGACGCCAGCGGCGCGGGGCTGTTCAATTCCAGCCACGCTTCGCCCAGACAGTATAAAGTCTTGCCCGGCATGATGCACCCTCCCTTCTGCCTGTTTTCAAAAACAAACTACAGTATACACCCATCCGGGCGTTTGTGCAAATGGAGAGCTTGACAGCTTCGGTCGGATTGTGATAAACTGACGCAATATGGCAGTATATCTAAAATTTGAATGATAAAAATGTGACATTTGACGAGGAAAACATGAGCCTTACCAAACAGTATTTCAAATACGTCAGCCAGAACATCTTCGGCCTGCTGGGTACGTCCTGCTACATCCTGGCCGATACCTATTTCATCTCGCAGGCGGCAGGCACCAGCGGTGTGGCTCTGCTGAACCTCTGTCTGCCCATCTACAACTTCATCTTCGCCATCGGCTCCATGCTGGGCCTCGGCGCGGCCACCCGCTACGCCATCCTCCGGGCGCAGGGCGACGAGCGGTCGGAGCGCTATTTCTCCAACGCCCTGCTCTGGGCGCTGGTGTTCGCCCTGCCCTTCATGCTGGCGGGCATCTTCTGCCCCGAGGTGCTGCTGCAGTTCATGGGCGGCGACGCGGAGATCGTTGCACTGGGCGTGGGGTACGCCCGCATCTTCCTGCTGTTCACGCCCTTCTTCATGTGCAACTACATCGTCTCGGCCTTTGTCCGCAACGACGGCGACCCCTCACTGGCCATGGTGGCGACCCTCTGCGGAAGCCTCTTCAACGTGGTGTTCGATTATATCTTCATGTTCCCCATGGGCCTCGGCCTGCCCGGCGCGGCGCTGGCGACGGCAGTCTCGCCGGTGCTGAGCATTGCGATCTGCAGCCGCCACTTCTTCAAAAAGAGCAGCACCGTCCGCCTTGTGCGGCAGCTGCCCTCGCCGAAGCTGCTGGCCCAGAGTTGCCAGCTGGGCGTCTCGGGCTTCGTGGGAGAGATGTCCTCCGGTGTGACCACCACCGTCTTCAACCTGCTGCTCCTGCGTCTGGCGGGCAATGTGGCCGTGGCGGCTTACGGCGTCGTGGCGAACTACGCGCTGGTGGCGACGGCTATCTTCAACGGCGTGGCCCAGGGCGCACAGCCGCTGGTCAGCAGGTGCTACGGCAAAAACGATGCCGCCGGTGCCCGCAAGCTCCTGCTGCTGGGCAGCGGAACAGCGCTTGCGCTGGCGGCGGCACTGTATGCAGTTCTGTTCGGGTTCACCGGGCCGATCGTCGCGGTCTTCAACAGTGAGAACTCGGCCCTCATGGCGCAGTATGCCTTCAGCGGGATGCGCGTCTACTTCCTCGGCTATTTCTTCGCGGGCTTCAATATCGTGGCCGCCGGCTATCTGGGCGCGGTGGACCGCCCCGCAGAGGCTTCTGCGACGTCGCTTTCCCGCGGCATCGTGGCCATCGTGGCCTGCTCTCTGGTGCTGAGCGCCCTCTTCGGGATGAACGGCGTCTGGGCCGCGTTCCCGTCCTCTGAGGCCATCACGGCCTGCCTGACCCTCTTCCTGCTGAAGCGGAAAAAACGAACCGCTTAAATGAACAATTCCTGTTCCAACCGCTGCTGCTCGGGCGAAAGCTCGGGCAGTGCGCTCCGACCGGCCATCGCCCGCCACTGCGTGGGAGATTGGCCGGTCGTTTTTTTGAAGACGCGGCAGAGGTAGTTGGCCCCCGAGAAACCGCAGAGGCTGGCGATGACATCCAGCGTGTACTCCCGGTGGAGCAGCAGACGCATGGCGGCTTCTATGCGGACGCTGGTGAGATACCGCCCCGGCGAGACGCCCAGCGCTGCCGTAAAGGCCCGGACGAGGTGGCTCTTGGAGACGCCCAGCCGCTCGCTCAGCTCTTCCACGCCGTAGAGCCCGGCGTAGTTCCTGCGGATGTCCTCGATGGCGGCGGCCACCAGCGGGGGCAGGGCAGGGGCGGCGCTGTCGGCGTCTGAGAGCTCGCACAGCAGCGCGAAGGCCAGCTGACTGCGCACCCGCTCCGAGGCGTCCCGTTCTTCGGCAAGGCGCCCCATCAGCTCTGCCGCCGCCGGGCAGGTCTCGCCCCGGGCGAGGAAGGGCATCTCGGAAAGCCCTGCGAGGAACTGTTCCGCTGCCTGCCCGGTGAGCTGGACGCAGAGCAGATGGCACTCATTTTCCGGCGCGAGGGTCAGCGGCCCCCGGCTCAGCACGAGATGGCCCGCTGCGGCATTCTGGGGCGGCAGCAACAGGGCAGAACCTGCCGGCATCAGTTCGAGATCGGACAGCGAGACGACACATTTTCCGCTGGAAATGAGGCAGACCCAGAGCCCTTCGCCCCGCAGGGTGAGGGGCTCTTCCGGCTGGGCATCCTCCACGATGCCGAGGGCGGCAGTCGTGCTGGGAGAGTAAATCAATATCTGACACCTCAAATCAATAAAATGCTATTTTATAACACAAAATAATCTGCTATTATAATAGCAATGAAACGGCTCATCGTCAAGCTGAGCCTTTGAGTGCAACAACATCAATGGAGGAAAAAGCTTTATGGCTTCTATCAGCTGCCAGCATATCTACAAGATCTACCCCGGTGCTACGGCTCCTTCCGTCACCGATTTCAACCTGGAGATCCAGGACAAGGAATTCATCATCTTCGTCGGCCCCTCTGGCTGCGGTAAGTCCACCACCCTGCGCATGATCGCCGGTCTGGAGGAGATCTCCAAGGGCGAGATGTACATCGGCGGCCGCCTCATCAACGACGTTCCCCCGAAGGACCGCGACATCGCCATGGTCTTCCAGAGCTACGCTCTGTACCCCCACATGACCGTCTACAAGAACATCGCTTTCGGTCTGGAACTGCGCAAGACCCCGAAGGACGAGATCGACCGCCGCGTCCACGAGGCTGCTAAGATCCTGGAGATCGAGCACCTGCTGGACCGCAAGCCCAAGGCTCTGTCCGGTGGTCAGCGCCAGCGTGTCGCTCTGGGCCGTGCAATGGTCCGTAACCCGGCAGTCTTCCTGCTGGACGAGCCTCTGTCCAACCTGGACGCTAAGCTGCGTACCTCCATGCGCACCGAGATCATCAAGCTGCACAAGAAGCTGGCTACCACCTTCATCTACGTTACCCACGACCAGACCGAGGCTATGACCATGGGCGACCGTATCGTTGTCATGAAGGACGGCATCATCCAGCAGGTCGATACCCCGCAGAACCTGTACGATATGCCCTGCAACATGTTCGTCGCAGGCTTCATCGGCAGCCCCCAGATGAACTTCCTGGACGGCACCATCGTCAAGAAGGGCGACCAGTACAGCGTCGATCTGGGCGGCGACCTCATCCCTCTGCCCAAGGAGAAGACCGCTGACGGCAAGCTGGATTCCTACGTCGGCAAGAAGGTCAAGATGGGCATCCGTCCCGAGGACATCGACGATGAGCCCGAGTTCATGGCAAAGCACACCGACTGCCAGCTGGATGCTCAGGTCGATGTCTCTGAGATGATGGGTGCTGAGATCTACCTGTACCTGGAGTACAAGGGCAACAAGATGACCGCCCGCGTCGCTCCCACCTCCAAGGCCCGCAACGGAGACACCGTCCGCGTTGCCTTCGATCCCCACAAGGTCCACCTGTTCGACGTCGAGACCGAGCAGACCATCCTGAACTGAATAAGATAGTCTACGATCATTTTTGATCCTCCTATCATAAGAAAAGCCGCCGGGCCGCAAGGCCCGGCGGCTTTTCCTGTGCCGGAAAAAAGACATCATAAAAACCCATGCTGCGGCAAAGCAAAACGCAGCATGGGTGCGGAAATGGCTTATGAAGTCAGGGGACGCTCAGATCAGCGGGCCTTGACGTACTTGTGCAGGGTAGCGCGGACAGCGCCGGGGCCTGCGAACAGCTCCTTGGCCATGGACTCGATCTTCTCGCCCAGACCGACGGCGTACAGGTCCACGCCGAAGACGTCGGTGCGGCTGTACAGAGCCTTCAGGCAGGAGAAGTCCTGCTCGCCGGCTTCCACCTTCAGGGGAGCCACGATGGCCTGCAGCTCAGCCAGCAGCGGGTCAGTGGAGATCTCGAAGGGCTGGCAGTTGTCGTCCAGACCGGTCAGGTAGCGGGCATAGCCTGCCAGCACCAGCGGGATCAGCACGAGGTTGGACTTGTCCAGACCGCGCGCCTCGTAAGCCTTGATGGTCTCGCCGAAGCGGATCGCCAGCTTCTGGGAGGTATCGGTGGCGATACGCTGAGGAGCGTCGGGCATGAAGGGGTTGGGCAGACGGCGGTTGATGACAGCGCCGATGAACTCGTAGGGGTTCAGAACGCCGGGGTCAACGACGACGGGCATCGCCTCGATGTAGCCGATCTTCTGGATGAAGCTGCGCAGGTCCTCATCAGCCATCTCAGCGGAGATGAGGGTGTAGCCCAGCATGCAGCCGTAGATGGACATGGCGGTGTGCAGGGGATTGAGGCAGGTGCAGACCTTCATCTTCTCGATCTTATCGACGGTCTCGCGGTCGCAGTAGAGGACACCGCCCAGCTCCAGCGGAGGACGGCCATTGGTGTAGTGGTCCTCGATGCAGAGGTACTGGGTCTCCTCGGCGTTGACGAAGGGAGCAGTGAAGGTGTGCTTCTCGGTGACGATGGTGTAGTTGTCCTCAAAACCGTCGTCAGCCAGCATCTTCTGGACCTTGGCATCCGGGCGGGGAGTGATCTTATCGATCATGCTCCAGGGGAAGGTGATCTTGGTCTCGTCCTTGACGTAGGCCAGGAACTCGGCGGGGACCAGACCCTGCTCGACCCACTTGGAAGCGTAGGCAAAGACTGCGGCCTTGACCTTATCGCCGTTGTGAGAGCAGTTGTCCATGCTCTGGACGGTCAGGGGCAGCTTGCCGGCCTTGAAGCGCTCGTAGAGCAGAGCAGTGACCTTGCCCATGGCCAGAACGGGGGTCAGGCCGCGCTCGAGGTCAGCAGGAGCGACGCCGTAGCCCTTCTCGGTGATGGTGAAGGAGATCATCTGCAGGCTGGGTGCCTGGAAGATCTCGACCAGACGAGCCCAGTCAGCGCCGAAGGAGTAGTCAGCCTTCAGGCTCTCGGTGACGGAGGCGATGACCTTCTTCTCGATGTCGCCGGTGGACTTCAGGCAGACCAGCAGGCTCAGATTGTCGTAGGGCTGATAAGCCTTGTCGATGATCTCGTAGTCGAAGCTCTCGGCCACGATGACGCCGCGGTCATACTTGCCGCTGTTCAGGGCGTCGTTCAGGATGGCAGCCGGGAATGCGCGGAAGATGTTGCCAGCGCCGAAGTGGACCCAGGTGGGTTCTGCGTGGGTCTTGGCCTTGACGGCCTCGACGTCGAACTTGGGCAGCTCGTAGCCCTTTTCTGCCCACTCGGCGGACAGATTGCCGTTCTTAATATCAGTCAGCTTCATGATAGATCAGCCCTTCTTCTTCTCTTCGTCCAGACGGTCCAGCAGGTCCCAGACGCCCAGCATATACTGGATGCCCAGCGCACGGTCATACTTGCCGTAGCCGGGGCGGCAGCTGCCGGGGCCTTCCTCCCACAGCTGACGGCCATGGTCGGGGCGGATGTAGCCCTCGAAGCCGCAGTCATGGTAGGCGCGCAGGATCTCGATGATGCCGGTCTCGCCGCAGCAGTCGCGGTGGGCAGCCTCGGAGAAGTCGCCGTTGGGGAAGTGATGGATGTTGCGGATGTGTGCGAATGCGATGCGGTCGCAGTGTTTGCGGACGATCTCAGCCACATTGTTGTTGGGGTTGGCGTTCAGGCTGCCGGAGCAGAGGGTCAGGCAGTTGTACTCGTCGTCCACCATGCTCAGGAAGCGGTCGATGCTCTCGGCATCCACCAGCAGGCGGGGCAGGCCGAAGATGTCCCAAGGGGGATCGTCCATGTGGATGGCCATCTTGATGTCGCACTCGCGGCAGGTGGGCATCAGGGCTTCGAGGAAGTACTTCAGGTTCTCCCAGAGCTTTTCCTTGGTGACAGGGGCGTAGGCCTTGAACAGCTCGTCCAGCTTTGCCATGCGCTCCGGCTCCCAGCCGGGGAAGGTCATGTTGTACTTCTCGGTGAAGGACATGATGTACTCGGCCATGGACTTGTAGTCGCCCTTGATCTTGTCCTTCTCATAGAACAGTGCGGTGGAGCCGTCGCCGACGGGGTGGAACAGGTCGGTGCGGGTCCAGTCGAAGATGGGCATGAAGTTGTAGCAGATGACCTTGACACCGAACTTGGACAGGTTGCGGATGCACTGCTTGTAGTTCTCGATGTACTGATCGCGGGTGGGCAGGCCGATCTTGATGTCGTCGTGGACGTTGACAGACTCGACAACGTCCATGTCGAAGCCGTAAGCGTGGATCTGGTCTGCGACCTTCTGGATCTCGTCGATCTCCCAGATCTCGCCGGGCATCTTGTTGTGCAGCGCCCAGACGATGCTGGTCACGCCGGGGATCTGCTTGATGTCGCTGAGGGTGACGGGGTCGTTGCCCTCGCCATACCAGCGCCAACCCATTTTCATAGGCATAGTGGATGTCCTCCGTTCATATTGCTTTGCGTTTATGCGCGGCAGGAGTGCCTCGCTCTCTCACTTATATTCTAATATATCAGTTGCGAATTGGCAATAGTCGATTTGCTGAGTTTTGATGTTTTTTCTTGTATACTTTAGACAAATTGACATGGAAATGACAAAAAAGAGCGCCAGCTCCGGCAAAGCCGGGACTGGCGCTCCTGTCGCAGAGTCTAAGTTAACGCTTCACGTTGAAGGCAGCCATGCCGGGGTAGACGGCGCTGCCGCCCAGCTGCTCCTCGATGCGCAGCAGCTGGTTGTACTTTGCCACACGCTCGGTGCGGCTGGGAGCGCCGGTCTTGATCTGGCAGGTGTTCAGAGCCACGGCCAGGTCGGCGATGGTGGTGTCCTCAGTCTCGCCGGAGCGGTGAGAGCTGATGGCGGTATAGCCGGCCTTGTGAGCCATCTTGATGGCCTCGAGGGTCTCAGACACAGAGCCGATCTGGTTCAGCTTGATGAGGATGGCGTTGCCGGCACCCAGCTGGATGCCCTTGGCCAGACGCTCGGTGTTGGTGACGAACAGGTCGTCGCCCACCAGCTGGACCTTGCCGCCCAGCTCGCGGGTCATCTCCTGCCAGCCTTCCCAGTCCTCTTCATCCAGACCGTCCTCGATGGAGATGATGGGGTACTTCTCCACCAGCTTCTTCCAGTGTGCGATGAGCTCACTGGAGGTGAACTCGGTGCCGGCCTTGGGCAGCTTGTAGAAGCCCTTGCCCTTGGGGCTCTTCCACTCGGAGGAAGCAGCGTCCATGGCCAGCATGAAGTCCCTGCCGGGAAGATAACCGGCCTTCTCGATGGCGGCCAGAATGGTCTCGATGGTCTCCTCGTCGCTGGACAGGTTGGGAGCGAAGCCGCCCTCGTCGCCCACAGAGGTAGCCAGACCCTTTGCCTTCAGGATGGAAGCCAGAGCGTGGAAGACCTCGGCGCACCAGCGCAGGCCCTCCTTAAAGGAAGGTGCGCCCACGGGCATGATCATGAACTCCTGGGTGTCCACGGTGTTGGCGGCGTGTGCGCCGCCGTTCAGAATGTTCATCATGGGGACGGGCAGGCGGTTGCCGTTCACGCCGCCGAGGAAGCGGTAGAGGGGCATGTCCAGCGAAGTGGCAGCAGCGCGGCAGGCAGCGATGGAAACAGCCAGAATGGCGTTTGCGCCCAGCTTGGACTTGTCCTTGGTGCCGTCAGCGTCGATCATAGCCTTGTCGATGGCGTAGATGTCGGAAGCATCCATGCCGATGACGGCATCAGCGATGACGGTGTTGATGTTCTCCACAGCCTTGGTGACGCCCTTGCCCAGATAGCGGCCCTTGTCGCCGTCGCGCAGCTCCAGCGCTTCGAACTCGCCGGTGGATGCACCGGAAGGGGCGCAGCCCCGGGCTACGGTGCCGTCGGCGAGGGTGATCTCAGCCTCAACAGTGGGGTTGCCGCGGGAGTCCAGGATCTCACGGCCCTGAACGTCTACGATCTCAAGATAGTTCATGATTTGTACCTCCATATATAATAGGAATGGATGCGCTCTTCTCATTTGGATAGTATACGCTAACTGACCGATATTATCCTACCATGATTCGGCCCGGGATGCAAGAGGATGCATGGATGTTAGCGAGAACAAACTTCAGGGGAGGAAAGTTGTGTCATTTTTTTGTTACTTGTGAATCAATTTCATGTTCTGTTTTTCTCAGGTGAACAATTTGAAAAAGTAACCAAAAATCGACGCTTGGTTTTGTTAAAAATAGCAAGTTTTGCCTGAAACCCCTCCCAAACTATGGACGATTTGTGAATTGCGGACTTGCACCGAAGTGCTTATAATAAGACTCAAGGAAGCAGAGCTGCTTTGAGGGAAGAGAGAGCTGCTTCCTTAACAGCTTTTCGGGACACTGGCTCATGGGCCGTGCGCGAGGGCTGCAAATAACACGAATGCTTCCAAATAGCAGGAGGATATAGACTTATGAAAAACATGATCTCTCGTCGTAACTTTCTGGCTGCTGCCGGTGTCGTGGCTGCTGCCGGTGTTCTGACTGCCTGCGGCGGCTCTTCCAGCACCGCAGCTTCCGCTGCCGGTTCTACCGCAGCAGCTGCTTCCGGCGACACCATCAAGGTCGGCGTTATGGGCCCCCTGAGCGGCAACGTCTCCGTTTACGGTCAGGCTGTTGTCAACGGTGCTGCCCTGTACCTGAAGCAGGTCAACGCCAACGGCGGCATCAACGGCAAGCAGATCGAGATCCTCACCGAGGACGAGCAGGGCGACGCTACGCAGGCTGTCAACTGCTTCACCAAGATGGTGGACGAGGGCATGACCGCTCTGATCGGCGACGTTACCACCACCCCGACTCTGGCAGTTGTTGCTGAGAGCGCAGACTACAATATGCCCATGGTCACCGCTTCCGCTACCGCTGAGGCTGTCACCTACGATGCCGAGACCGACACCGTGAACGCAAACGTCTTCCGCGCCACCTTCACCGACCCGTTCCAGGGCATCAAGATGGCTGACTACGCATACCAGAAGCTGGGCTACACCAAGGCAGCCGTCATCTTCAAGAAGGGTGCTGACTACAACGAGGGCCTGGCAGAGAACTTCGTCAACGAGTTCGAGTCTCTGGGCGGCACCATCGTCGATCAGGAGAGCTACTCTGAGGGCGACGTGGACTTCAAGACTCAGCTGACCACCATCCTCGGCAAGGACCCCGAGACCGTCTTCTGCCCCAACTACTACGAGGAAGTGGGCCAGATCCTGTCTCAGGCTGAGAGCGTCGGCCTGACCGTTCCGTTCCTGGGCGGCGACGGCTGGGATGGTCTGGAAGGCTACGCCACCAACGATCAGCTGAAGGACACTTACTTCTGCGCCAACTACGCAAAGGGCTCCAACGCCGAGTTTGAGGATGCCTACAAGGCAGAGTACGGTCAGGAGTACCCCAACGGCTTCTCTCCTCTGGGCTACGATGCAGCAAAGACCGTCGTCTACGGCCTGCAGGCTGCTGAGGATGCCGGTCTCGAGGCTGGCACCGACGATTACAAGCAGGCTGTCATCGATGCCATTGCCTCCGGCACCATCGACGGCATCACCGGCACCTTCACCTTCGACGAGCATCACGACCCCGTCAAGCAGACTGCTATCCTGACCTATGTGGACGGCAAGCCGGTGCTGAAGGAAATGTTCTGATCCCAGCTTTCTTCCATCGACCGGTGATGGAAGCGCCGCTGAGATCCGAATGATCGTAAATTGACCCACTGCGGAGAACGCCGGAACAGTATTGCCCCGGTGCTCTCCGCCTTTTTGGTAAAAAAGTGTATCCCCACATAAGGCGTGCAACAGCGCCGGAAAGAAAGGAAGTATCCATCCATGACAGTGTTTTTCAGCCAGCTCATCAACGGCTTGTCGCTGGGCAGCATCTATGCACTGATCGCACTGGGCTACAGCATGGTGTACGGCATCATCCTGCTGCTGAACTTTGCCCACGGCGACGTCATCATGGTGGGCGCGTACATGTCCTGGTTCGTCATGAACCAGCTGGGCCTCGGCCCGGTCACGGCGGTCTGTGCCACCATCCTCACCTGTACGCTGCTGGGCGTGGTCATCGAAAAGATCGCCTACACCCCGCTGCGCAGCGCACCCCGTATCTCTCTGCTCATCACGGCCATCGGCGTGTCGTTCTTCCTCGAGTACACAGCTGAGCTGGTCATGGGCTCGGGCGCAAAGGTCATCCCGTCTTACTACGACAACAAGACCTTCTATCTGGGCAAGGCGCCTCTGGGCCTGACCTCCATCATCACGCTGGTGGTCACCGTGCTGTCCATGCTGGTGCTGACCTTCCTCGTCCAGAAGACCAAGCTTGGCAAGGCCATGCGCGCCGTCTCTGAGGATATGGACGCTGCCCGCCTGATGGGCATCAATGTCAACAGCACCATCTCCTTTACCTTCGCGGTCGGCTCTGCACTGGCCGGCATCGGCTCGGTGCTGTACTGCTGCTCCTACCCGCAGGCTACCCCCACCATGGGCTCCATGCTGGGCCTGAAAGCCTTCGTCGCCGCCGTTCTGGGCGGCATCGGCTCCATCCCGGGCGCAATGGTCGGCGGCATCGTCATCGGCCTGTGCGAGTGCTTCGTTTCTGCCATCGGCCTGTCTGCCTGGAAGGACGCCGTCACGTTCGCCATCCTCATCATCGTGCTGCTGTTCAAGCCCACGGGCTTCCTCGGCCGCAAGGTGCAGGAAAAGGTGTAAGGAGGGCATGAAGATGAACAAAAATCGCAAAACGCTCAAAATGCCCGTGCGCTACCTCATGAACGCCGTGCTGGTGGTGCTGCTGTTCCTGGCCCTTTCCTACATGACCGGCAACATGCTCTCCACTTACCAGAACAAGGTGCTCATGACCGTGGGCATCAACATCATCCTGGCCGTGTCCCTGAACGTGGCCACCGGCTATCTGGGCCAGCTGCCGCTGGGCCACGCCGGTTTCATGGCCGTGGGTGCTTACACCTGCGCCCTCTTCACCAAGTACAGCCCTCTGCCCGATGGCGTTTCCTTTGCCATCGGCCTTGCACTGGGCGCTGTGATGGCCGGCCTGTTTGGCGTCCTCATCGGCGTCCCGGCCCTCCGTCTGACCGGTGACTATCTGGCCATCCTGACCCTGGGCTTCGGCGAGATCATCCGCATCACCCTGAACAACATCGACGATGTGCTGGGCTACAGCCTGTTCTACGGCTCCAAGGGCCTCAAGAACATCCCCAAGTACTCCAACTTCGTCAATGTCTTCCTCTGTGTGGTCATCACCTGCTTCCTCATCCATGCCATGATGAAGAGCCGCCATGGCCGTGCCGTCCTCGCCATCCGCGACAATGAGATCGCTGCCGAGAGCTGCGGCATCCAGACTACTTATTATAAGGTCATGGCCTTCGCTTTCTCCGCTGCCTTTGCCGGTCTGGCCGGTGGTCTGTACGCCTGCTACATCGGCGTTCTGAACCCCTCCACCTTCGGCTTCATGAAGTCCATCGAGATCCTGGTCATGGTGGTTCTGGGCGGCATGGGCTCCATGCTGGGCTCCATCCTCTCCGCCACCGTCCTGACCATCCTGCCCGAGGCCACCCGCAGCTTCGACAGCTACCGCATGGTCATCTACTCGCTGGTGCTGATCCTGATGATGATCTTCCGTCCGGGCGGACTGCTGGGCAGCTACGATTTCTCCATGAGCCGCATCGTGGAAAAGGTCATGAACGGCGAGCTGTTCCACAAGAAGAATGCTGACAAGGAGGGCGCAGACCATGAGTGAGTTCCAGACCAAGTTACACAGCGTCCCTTCCGGCGGCTTCCTGACCGACCGCGACAAGGATAAAAAGCCTATCCTCGACGTCCGTGAACTGGGCATCGACTTCGGCGGCCTGACCGCCGTGGACGGCTTCAACCTGATGATCGGCCGCAACGAGATCACCGGCCTCATCGGCCCCAACGGCGCCGGTAAGACCACCGTCTTCAACCTGCTGACCAACGTCTACCAGCCCACCCGCGGCTCCATCCTCATCGATGGGATGCCCACCGCCGGCAAAAAGACCTATCAGGTCAACCGGATGGGCGTGGCCCGTACGTTCCAGAATATCCGCCTGTTCAAGGACCTGTCCGTCATCGACAACATCAAGGTGGGCCTCCACGAGTCCATGAAGTACAATCTGGGCTCCTCTCTCATCCGCCTGCCCAACTACTGGAAGGAAGAGAAGCGCTGCACCGAACGTGCCTTCGAGCTGCTGGATATCTTCCACATGGCCGACCTCGCCGATGCACAGGCCGGCAGCCTGCCCTACGGCGCACAGCGCCGTCTGGAGATCATGCGCGCGCTGGCTACCAGCCCGAAGCTGCTGCTTCTGGACGAGCCGGCCGCCGGCATGAACCCCTCCGAGACCGCAGAGCTGACGGAGACCATCCGCCGCATCCGCGACGAGTTCAACATTGCTGTCCTCCTCATCGAGCATGATATGAGCCTTGTCATGGGCATCTGCGAGGGCATCGCCGTGCTGAACTTTGGCCGCATCATCGCCAAGGGTACGCCGGACGAGATCCGCAACAATCCCCAGGTCATCGAAGCCTACCTGGGCAAGAAGGAGGGCTGAACGATGGCACAGACTTTGCTGAAAGTTGATAACATCAACGTCTTTTATGGCAACATCCACGCAGTCAAGGATGTCTCCTTCGAGGTGAACGAGGGCGAGATCGTCACCCTCATCGGTGCCAACGGTGCCGGTAAGTCCACCACCCTGAAGACCATCTCCGGCCTGCTCCACCCGAAGACCGGCGACGTCCTCTACAAGGGCAAGAGCATCAAGGGCATCCGCGCTCATAAAATCGTCGAGGCCGGTCTGGCACAGGTGCCGGAAGGCCGTCATGTCTTCCTGCACATGACCGTGGAAGAGAATCTGGACATGGGCGCTTATACCCAGCCGGCTTCCACCATCGCTCCCAACAAGGAGAAGGTCTTTGAGCTCTTCCCCCGCCTGAAGGAGCGCCGCAAGCAGCTGGCCGGCACCATGTCCGGCGGCGAGCAGCAGATGCTGGCCATGGGCCGTGCTCTGATGAGCAACGCCTCCATGCTGATGCTGGACGAGCCCTCCATGGGTCTGTCGCCCCTGCTGGTGCAGGAGATCTTCGACATCATCCAGGACATCCACAAAGAGGGCATGACCATCCTGCTGGTCGAGCAGAATGCACAGATGGCCCTTTCCGTGGCAGACCGCGCCTACGTCCTTGAGACGGGCCGCGTGGTCATGGATGGCACCGGTGCTGAGCTGCTGACCAACGAGCGTGTCCGCAGCGCATATCTGGGCGGTTAAATTACAAAAAGTAAAAGAGGCGTGACCACAGGGTCACGCCTCTTTTGTTGTGGAAAATCATTGGATGATGGATTTGTAGTAGTTCCCGAAATCGGCAAGGGCATCAATGATGGGAAGCATCTCTCTGCCGAGGCTGGTCAGGCCATACTCCACGCGAGGGGGCGTTTCGTGATAGTCGTGTCGGTAGGCGAGCCCGTCGTCGATCATCTGCCGTAAGCTGTCCGTCAAAACTTTCTGAGAGATTCCCTCCAGATCTCTTTGCAGTTCGTTGAACCGCCATGGGCGGGTCTTGAGATTGCGCAGGATCAGCAGCTTCCACTTGCCGCCGATGAGGGAGACTGCAGTGGCCACGGGGCAGGCGGGCAGTTCTTCTTTTGTTTTCATGGCATCACACCTCCGAGAACATCATAACATATTCTTTTTAATATGTACAGTTATAAAAAGGTGCGTACTTGTTTTAGAGTGTGCTCCGGCTTAAACTATACACAGGCGAGCGAGAGCGCCAATATCCTTTGGAGGTAAAAGAGATGGAAAACTATACGAAAACGAATATCGGCAGCGAGGCAAGAGTGGAACTTCACGAAAAATTGGGCCTGACGGGTGCGGAGGTCAGCATCAACCAGCTCCCGGCGGGCGCAGGGGTGCCTTTTGTGCACGCCCACAGGAACAATGAAGAGATCTACGGTATTATTGCAGGGAAGGGCAAAGCCGTTATCGATGGGAAGGAGATCGCTCTGACCGCTGGCGACTGGCTGAAAGTTGCTCCGGCAGCAAAGCGTCAGTTCTCTGCTGCCGCAGATGAGGGCATTACCTATATTTGCATTCAGGTGAAGGAACACTCTCTGGGCGGCTTTACCGCTGAGGATGCCGTTATCTTCTGATAGAAAGAGCCGGAAACGTAAAAACCCCCTGTACATTTCTGTACAGGGGGTTTTATCGTGTTGGAATTATATCAGCTGGTATACCGTGCGGTCTCCAGCAGTTCCTCGGCCCGCTTGACCTGTTCCGCCGTGGGCGGGACAGCATCGGGCAGGGGATAAGGGATGCCGAGCTTCTGCCACTTGAAGAGGCCCAGCGTGTGGTAGGGCAGTACCTCTACCCGCTGCACCGTCTTGAGGGACGAGATGAACTCTGCGGTCTTCCGCAGGCCGTCTTCGTCGTCCGTCAGGCCGGGGACGAGAACATGGCGTATCCAGAGCGGTACGCCGAGGTCGGAGATGCGGCGCGCCATCGCAAGGATGTTCGCGTTGTCCCTGCCGGTGAGCCTGCGGTGCTTCTCCGGGTCGATCTCCTTCAAATCGAGGATGACGAGGCTGGTGGACTTCATCAGCCGGTCAAAATCGGCCAGATAAGCCGCATCGTCGGGGCGGAAGGGCTGACCGGCGGTGTCCAGAGCCGTATGCACGCCCTTGGAGCGCGCCAGCTCGAAGAACGCCGTCAGGAACTCCATCTGGCGCAGCGGCTCGCCGCCGCTGACCGTGATGCCGCCCTTTTTGCCCCAGTAGTTGCGGTAGCGCCACACCCGCTGGAAGAGCTTGTCCACCGTCCATTCCTCGCCGCCCTCAGCCCAGGTCTCCGGGTTGTGGCAGTATTTGCACCGCAGGGCGCACCCCTGCAAAAAGACGACGAAGCGGACGCCGGGGCCGTCCACAGAACCGAAAGTCTCCAGCGAGTGGACGTATCCGATGGGGTTACAGAGCTGCATGGCAGGTACGGGAGATGACGTCCATCTGCTGCTCGCGGGTCAGGTCGATGAACTTGACGGCGTAGCCGGAGACACGGATGGTGAAGTTTGCGTACTCCTCCTTCTCGGGGTGCTCCATAGCGTCGATGAGCTTCTCCTTGCCGAAGACATTGACGTTCAGGTGGTGTGCGCCCTGGTCGAAGTAGCCGTCCATGACCTGCACCAGATTCTCAACGCGCTCGCCCTCGCTGTGGCCCAGAGCGTCGGGGTTGATGGTCTGGGTGTTGGAGATGCCGTCCAGAGCCCAGTGGTAGGGCAGCTTGGCCACGGAGTTCAGAGAGGCCAGCAGGCCGTTCTGCTCTGCACCGTAGCTGGGGTTGGCACCGGGTGCGAACGGGGTGAAGGCGGCACGGCCATCGGGCAGAGCGCCGGTGTACTTGCCGTAGACCACGTTGGAGGTGATGGTCAGGATGGAGGTGGTAGCCTCGGAGTTGCGGTAGGTGTGGCGCTTCTTGATCATCTCAAGGAAGGTGCGCAGCAGCCAGACGCCGATCTCGTCGGCACGGTCATCGTCGTTGCCGTACTTCGGGAAGTCACCCTCGACCTCGAAGCCGGTGGCAAGACCTGCCTCGTCGCGCACGACCTTGACCTTGGCGTACTTGATGGCGCTCAGGGAGTCGATGACGTGGGAGAAGCCTGCGATGCCAGTGGCAAAGGTGCGGCGCACATCGGTGTCGATGAGGGCCATCTCGGCTTCCTCATAATAGTATTTGTCGTGCATGTACTGGATGAGGTTCAGCACGTTGACGTACAGGCCGGCCAGCCAGTCCAGCATCTGGACGTATTTGGGCAGCACCTCGTCGTAGTTCAGGTACTCGCCGGTGATGGGGGCGTAGTTGGGGCCGCACTGCTCGTGGCTCTTCTCGTCCACGCCGCCGTTGATGGCGTAGAGCAGGCACTTTGCCAGGTTGGCACGTGCGCCGAAGAACTGCATCTCCTTGCCGGTCTGGGTAGCAGACACGCAGCAGCAGATGGAGTAATCGTCGCCCCAGACGGGCTTCATGACGTCGTCGTTCTCGTACTGGACGGAGCTGGTGTTGATGGACACCTTGGCGGCGTACTTCTTGAAGTTCTCAGGCAGAGCAGAGGAGTACAGAACGGTCAGGTTCGGCTCCGGTGCAGGGCCCATGTTCTCGAGGGTATGCAGGAAGCGGTAGCAGTTCTTGGTGACCATGCTGCGGCCGTCCATGCCGATGCCGCCCACTTCCAGGGTCGCCCACACGGGGTCACCGGAGAACAGCTGGTTGTAGCTGGGGATGCGGGCGAACTTGACCATGCGGAACTTCATGACCATGTGGTCGATCAGCTCCTGGGCCTCGCTCTCGGTCAGGGTGCCGTTGTCCAGATCGCGCTGGATGTAGATGTCCAGGAAGGTGGACACACGGCCAACAGACATGGCAGCGCCGTTCTGGGTCTTGATGGCGGCCAGATAGCCGAAGTACAGCCACTGGCAGGCTTCCTTGGCGGTCTTAGCGGGCTGAGAGATGTCGCAGCCGTAAGCCTCGGCCATCTTCTTCATGCCCTTCAGGGCGTTGATCTGGCGTGCGATCTCTTCGCGCAGGCGGATGACGTCATCGGTCATGGTGCCGTCGCCGCAGTTGGCGAAGTCTTCCTGCTTGAACTTGATGAGGGCGTCGATGCCGTACAGTGCCACACGGCGGTAGTCGCCGACGATACGGCCGCGGCCATAGGTGTCGGGCAGGCCGGTGATGATGTGGGTGTGGCGGGCGGTCTTCATCTCGGGGGTATAGGCATCGAACACAGCCTGATTGTGGGTGCGGGTGTAGTCGGTGAAGATCTTGTGCAGCTCTTCAGAGGGCTGGTAGCCGTAGGTAGTGCAGGCCTGCTCCGCCATCTTGATGCCGCCGTAGGGCATGAATGCACGCTTCAGGGGCTTGTCGGTCTGCAGGCCGACGATCTGCTCAAACTCTTTCAGGCTCTCGTCGATGTAGCCGGGGCCGTATGCGGTCAGACCGCTGACGACCTCGGTCTCCATATCCAGCACGCCGCCCTTGGCACGCTCGGCCTTCTGCAGCTTCTGCAGTGCGCCCCAGAGCTTATCGGTGGCCTCGGTGGGGCCAGCCAGGAAAGACTCGTCGCCGTCATAAGGGGTGTAGTTCTTCTGGATAAAGTCGCGGACGTTGACTTCCTCTTTCCAGATGCGGCCCTCAAAGCCTTCCCACTGTTCAAAATCGATCATTGGAACCTCCTTGCTCCGTTCCTGACGCTCTAACCGATCTGCTTTGCAATAATTAGTTAGAGCAGTCTAACTGTTCCGTCTTAAAAAAGCCGCCGATTGCGGTTTCTGAAAGACAGGGTGGTACAGGGCGCAGAGGTATTTGGATGGCAACCCCTGCGCTGTTTATGAGCCGCTGCAGACAGGCAATCGAGTCCGACAGCAACGGCCTGACAATATAATAACAGTGATTCTCAGAAAAAGCAAGAGGGAACCTGTGGATTTTCTACAAGAGATGGCGGTTTTTGTTATGAAAAATGCTCATGGAGGCCGCCGGAGAAAAATTTTTTGAAAATTTGAAAAACGGGCTTGACAGTCATGACAAACTATGGTATCCTGTTGTCACGGCGAGGTTAGTTAGACCTAACCGAAGCTCCTCCGATTCACTGCAAAGGGATGCCTGCAACTCTCTTTGGGGCGATTCGGTTCCTCCATTCCATTCTCCTATTTATTAAAAAGAGAAAGCGGCTTATGGTTTGCTCCGCTTTCCCTGCGCACAGCGCGGGGCGCTCTGGTACGGCGCTCTGTGCAAAAAAGTACAAAATGCGGGACACACAGACTTGACCACCTGTGCGCCCCGCTTTTTGTTTTGCAAAGGGAGAGGCATAACGTCGGCAGAGCTGTCTCTTGACACCCCGGGTGAGTGTACTATAATAAGGTGTGTCGGAAAAACGAGAAAAGTTGTTTTTCTTCGGAGCGATAAAATGGGAGGAAATGAATGAAAAAATTAGCGAGGGCCATCGTGAAGATGCGCAGGCTCATCCTCATCGCGGCGGTCCTGCTGCTCATCCCGGCGGCAGTGGGAGCCATCGCCACGCCCATCAACTACGACATCCTTTCTTACCTGCCTCAGGAGCTGGACTCCCGCGTGGGTCAGCTCCTGCTGGAAACGGATTACCATCTGGCCTCCACCAACATGATCACCGTGGAGGGGATGCCCACCAACGAGCTGCTGGCCATGAAGGCCGAGATCGACGAGGTGCCGGACGTGCTGAACACCTTCTGGCTCAGCGACGTGCTGGACCCGGCGGTGCCGACGGAGATGCTGCCGGCGGATGTCCAGCAGTTTATGTTCGGCAAGAACGACTCCACCATCCTCATCGTCCAGCTGGGCGGCTCCAGCGTCAGCGAGGAGACGATGCAGGCCGTGGCCCAAATCAAGAAGATACTCCGGAAGGACTGCTTCTTCGGCGGCATCAGCGTCATCCTGAGCGACACCAAAGAGCTGGTCATGGGCGAGATGCCCTGGTATGTGCTCTGCGCCGTGGGCGGCTGTCTGCTGGTGCTGTTCCTCTCGCTGGAAAGCTGGCTCACGCCGTTTTTGTTCATGCTGGGGCTGCTCTTCCCGCTGGTCTATAATTTTGGCACGAATATTATCCTCGGTCAGGTCTGCTTTATCACCGTGTCGCTGGCGGCTGTTCTGCAGCTGGGCGTGACGATGGACTTCTCCATCTTCCTGCTCCACCGCTACGACGAGGAAAAGAAGCTCTGTGCCTCTAACGAAGAGGCCATGGAGAACGCCATCTGTAAGACCATGAGCGCCATCACGGCGTCCAGCCTGACGACCATTGCGGGCTTTCTGGCCCTCTGTGCCATGCAGCTGATGCTGGGCGCAGACCTCGGCATCGTCATGGCAAAGGGCGTGGCGCTGGGCGTCATCTGCACCATCGTCATCCTGCCCTCGCTCATTCTCTTCTTCGATCAGTGGGTGGAAAGATACCGCCACCGCACCTTTGTACCCAAGCTCACCCGCCTGAGCCATTTTGTCTCCGAACACCCGATGCCCGTGGTGGTGGTGTTCGTCCTGCTGATGATCCCCTTCGGGCTGGCCCAGAGCAAGACCGATATTTACTACAACATTTTTGCCGCTCTTCCGCAGGATATGCCCGGCATCGTGGGTACGAACAAGCTGGGCGAAGACTTCGGCATGATGACCAGCCACTTCATCCTCGTCCGGGAGGAGCTGACTGCCTCTCAGGTGTCCACCCTCTGCGATGAGATAAAGGAGGTGGACGGCATCACCCAGGTGGTGAGCCTCGACTCCATCACCGGCCCGGGCTTTGAGACGGAGCTTCTGCCCGACGAGCTGATGAACATCGCCCAGAACGGCGGCTACAAGCTCATCCTCGCCAATGGCCGTTATAAGTCGGGCAGCGACGCGCTGAACGCGCAGGTGGACGAGCTGGTCCGCCTCGTCAAGGAGGCAGACCCCGAGGGCCTCGTCACCGGCGAGGGCGCCATGGTGAAAGACCTCGTGGAGATCGCCGACGAGGACTTCAAAAATGTCAACATCTGGTCCATCGCGGCGGTGCTGGTCATCATCGCGCTTTCCTTCCGCAGCCTGTCGGTGCCGGTTCTGCTGGTGGCCAGCATCGAAGCGGCCATCGCCATCAACATGGGCATCCCGTACTTTATCGACGACTCGCTGCCCTTCATCGCCAGCATCGTCATCGGCACCATCCAGCTGGGCGCGACGGTGGACTACTCCATCCTCATGACCACCCGCTACCGCGAAGAGCGGCTGGCCCTCCGCTCGCCCAAGGCGGCGGCACAGCAGGCCCTCGAGCACTGCAGCCAGAGCATCCTGACAAGCGGCCTGACCTTCTTTGCGGCCACCTTCGGCGTCGCGGCCATCAGCAAGGTGGAGCTGCTGAAAAGTATCTGTAGGCTCATCTCCCGGGGTGCGCTCATCAGTATGGTGGTCATCCTGCTGGTGCTGCCCGCCGGCCTGATGCTGCTGGACGGCCTCATCTGCCGCACCACCTACCACTGGCTCAACGCCCCCAACGCTGCAAAGGAGTGAATGCTATGAGAAAAACTCGGAATTTTCTGCGCCGCGCTGGCTCTGCGGCGCTTGCCCTGACCCTGACGGTCAGTCTCTGTCAGCCCGCCTTTGCGGCGACCAAGGCCCCCTTCTCGAAGGATGAGACGGTGTATGCCGTCATGGCAGCGGACGGCTCTGTCACCAAGACCACCGTCAGCGAGCATCTTTACAATGCCGACGGCCTCGCCGGTGTGGAGGACAGGTCCACCCTGAAAAACATCGTGAACACCGAGAGCTTTGCCGAGTACACCCGGAACGGCGATACGCTGGTCTGGAACACCGACGACACCGATGTCTACTACAAGGGCGACACGGACCGTCAGCTGCCCATCTCTGCCAAAGTGACCTACACGCTGGACGGCAGGACCGCCCCGCTCAGTGAGCTTCTGGGCCAGAGCGGCCACCTCGTGCTCACCATCGACCTGACCAACCATGAGACCGGCAAGATGACCGTGAACGGCAAAGAGCGCACCATCGTCACCCCGCTGGTCACGGCGGTGGGCGTCCTGCTGGGCGATGACGCCAGCAGCGTCAACGCCGTGAACGGCCTGCTGGAAAGTGCGGCCAAGAGCAGCGTGGCGGCCTTCGTCACCCTGCCGGGCGTGAAAGAGTCTCTCGACGGCCTGCTTCCCGAGCAGGTGAACGGCGTCGCCGAGTACTTACAGGACAGTGTGACCGTGGAGGCCGACGTGGAGTCGCTGACGGCACCTCAGATCCTGCTGGCCTGCGCGGCGAGCGCCGAGGCACTGGGGCAGGGGGATGAGGTCTTCGACCTCGACAGTCTCAACGATCTGACCGACGGCATCGCGGCGCTGAATGATGCTATGAACCAGCTGCTGGACGGTGCATCGCAGCTGAAAGCGGGTGCGGCACAGCTTGCCGCCGGTTCGCTGGCTCTGCTGGACGGGGCCAACCGGCTGGACAGCGGCCTCGGCCAGCTGACGGAAGGGCTGGACACCCTGACGTCCAACAACGCTGCCCTGACTTCCGGCGCACAGCAGGTGGCCGACGGCGTGCTGGACTCCGCCAGCCAGACCCTCATGGAGAACGGCCTCATCGACACCCCCATGACGTGGGATACCTATGAAGCCGTCATTGACGACATCCTCTCGCTGGGCGACAAGACGCTGGCGGCGGGCCGCAGAAAGATGGTGCGCACCATCTGGGAGCAGGCTCCGCAGTTCAAGGCCAGCCAGCTGGACATCGCGCTCTACCTCGCGGCCACCCGGACCGACCACGACCTTGAGGCCGCTCTGCGCCTGATGCAGAGCTTTTCGCCCGATTTCATCATGGGCTGGCTGAAAAAGCTCACCGACAGCGACGCCCAGCAGAAGATCCACGACGAGCTGGTCTATCAGACCGCCAACAGCGAGGATATGGCCAGCGTCCGCGCCCTGAAAGAAAATCTGGGCCAGATACAGCTCTTCGTGTCCAGCGTCGGCCAGTACGCCGACGGCGTGGCTGCGGCCGCTGACGGCGCACACGCCGCCAAGGACGGAAGCGCTCAGCTGGCCGGCGGCGCATCCGCCCTGTATGACGGTGTGCTCCAGCTCCAGAACGGCACCGACCAGCTCAGCGGCGGCCTCGTGCAGTTCAACGACGAGGGCATTTCTCAGCTCACCGGTGCGCTGGACGCCGACCAGCTCCACGCCCTGCAGACCGTGGTGGAAGAGATGACCGGCCGCCTCGCCGACTACACCAGCTTTGCCGGTGTACCCGAGGGGGCCGAGAGCCGGGTGAAGTTCCTCTACAAGACCGCCGAGACGCCCGCCGAAAGGGCTCCGGTGGAGACGGCGGCAGACAACGCTTCGGAGGGCAATTTCTTCCTCCGCCTGTGGCACCGCCTGCTGGCCCTGTTCGGGCTTTGAACCGGCAAGATCATGCCTCCCGCCCCCGGCCTCAGAGCCCAGAACGCTCCCGGCCGGGGGCTTTGTTTGTGCAGAATTTTTGAATTTTGGACCGTTGATTTGTGGCAGTTTACAAAAATCGAACGTCCTCTTGACAAATATATAGGGGGGGGGGGGGGAAAATAAGCTCAAGCCAGCCCTTAGCCATAGCAGGGCATGGCGAACAAAGGCTTATTATATGGAGGATACAAACAAATGAAAATGCTGAAAAAATTGCTGGCCGTTGTGCTGACCGGCGCAATGGCCCTGACCCTTTTCACGGCCTGCGGCAGCAACGCTGTGACCGAGAAGGACATTGCAGATGTCATGAGCGACATGGCTAAGGCTGAGGCTGAGGGTACGAACGTTACCTTTACCCCCCGGGCGAAAGAGCGGGAGATGGCCCAAAAACTTGCTGCACTGCTCGAGAGTCATTCGGAGAACGATAGCGATAGCACTGAGCTGAATGCAAAGATCAAGAAGGTCCTTGGAATCGATGTGGGCGGTGTGAATGAAAAAAGCCGATATGTCTGGGCTGCAAATCCAGTGGCGGATGGAATCGGAGCTGCCGGACAGGCTCATCAGATTATGAGGTGGATACTTGATCGAGATGCCGCTATGAATGAAGGAAAACTGGAAGGCACAAATCCCGCAAACGACCGCTACATGGGTACTGCGCTTTGCAAGGTGCTCGATCATGAGAGCGGCAAGCTGGTAACAGTGCGTGTCATCGTGATTACCGCAGAGCCTGTGGACAAAAAATAAGTGCCGCAGCGCCCCGGAAAGCATGATTTTTTTCCATAAAAAATGACAGCAGGCCCTGGAGCATATCGCTCCGGGGCCTTGCTGTTTTTTGGGTTTGAGTCATGGGCGGGGGCAGCTTCTTCGTCCGCCTGTGGCACCGCCTGCTGGCCCTGTTCGGGCTTTGAACCGATAAGATCATGTCCCTGCCCCCGGCCTCGGAGCCCAGAACGCCCCCGGCCGGGGCTTTGTTTGTGCAGCATACTCAAAACAGCGGTCGATTATTTGTGGCAGTTTACAAAAAAATAAACGTCCCCTTGACAAATATATAGGGGGGGGGGGTAAAATAAAATCAAACCAGCCCTTAGCCATAGCAGGGCATGGCGAACAAAGGCTTATTATATGGAGGAACCAGACAAATGAAAATGCTGAAAAAACTGCTGGCCGTTGTGCTGACCGGCGCAATGGCCCTGACCCTTCTCACAGCCTGCGGCAGCAACGCTGTGAATGACAAGAACATTGCGGATGCTCTGAATGACATCGTCAAGAGTTCAGTTGCAGCCGGACTGACCAAGGATTACACCTTTAAGCCCCGGACGGATGAACAAGCGATGGCAAAAGCTATCGCTGCGTTGTCCGAGGCGGAGTGGAACACAAAGGGGGATGGGGACAATAAATTTTCTGGGCCAGTCATGAAGATTCTTGGGCTCAATGAGGGCGGCAAAAATGAAACAAGCCGCTTTGTTTGGTGCGGAGCAGTTATTGCCGATGAGATCGGAACAACCGGACAGGCTCATAATGTGATGAATAATATTCTGAGCCAAAAAGCTGCGAATGCAGATAAGCTGACAGGCAAAGAACCCGGAAACATCCGCTACATAGGCACTGCACTTGGTACTCTGACCATTCACGGAAAGCAGACAACGGTGCGCTTCATCGTAGTCACTGCAGATGCTGAGGACCCGCAGCACCCCAGAAAAGCATGATTTTTTTCCATAAAAAATGACAGCAGGCCGTGGAGCATATCGCTCCGGGGCCTTGCTGTTTTTTTGGGTTTGGGTCATGGGCGGGGGCAGTCCTCGCCGATGGGGTCGGAAGCCGGGCGGATGTCCAGCAGGTACTTTGCGCCGCGTCTCGAGGACGTTCCGGGAGACCAGGAGCTTTACGGCTTCCCGCACTGTGCTGCGGCCTACCTCTTTTATTTTACACGAACCAGCGACCCGACTACCTCACAATGTGCGCTGTGGGGGAACATATCCACCGGCGTGAAGCCCTCGGCGCGGTAGCCTTTCTGGGTCAGGAGAGCGAGGTCGCGGGCCATCGTCTCGGGGTTGCAGCTGACGTAGACCACCCGCTTCGGGGCCATGCGGGCCACGCTCTCGATGAAAGCGGGCGTCGAACCCTCCCGGGGCGGGTCCATGAAGACGACGTCGGCCTTCTGGCCCGCGTCGGCGGCTTCCCGGATCCATGCGGTGGCGTCAGCGGCAAAGAAGCGGGCATTCTTCACGCCGTTGTGCTTCGCGTTTCCGATGGCGTCCCGGACGGCGTCCCGGTTCACTTCCACGCCCACCACCTGCCGGGCCTTGTCGGAGGCCGTCAGGCCGATGGTGCCGATGCCGCAGTAGGCGTCGAGGACGACTTCTTTGCCGGTAAGGTGGGCGGCATCCACGGCCAGCCCGTAGAGCACGGCGGTCTGGACGGGGTTCACCTGATAGAAGCTGCGGGGGCTGAGGGCGTAGGTCTTGCCGCAGAGGGTGTCGAGGATGAAGCCCTTGCCGTAGAGGACTTTTTCGTCCTCGCCCAGAACGACGCTGGTGCGGCGGGGATTGTAGTTCTGTACGACGGTGGTGACAGGGACGCCCCGCTTTTCGGCCTCGGCCAGCAGGGCTTTCACGAAGTTCTTCGCGCCGGGCAGCACGGGCTGGGCTGTGACCAGCACCACCATCACCTGACCGGTGGCGACGCCCCGGCGGAGCAGGCAGTGGCGGAGCAGGCCGGTGCCTTTGTCCTCGTGGAAGGGCTGGTAGCGGCAGGCGTTGGCGGCGGCGCGGACGGCCAGCATCACTTTATCCAGCACTTCATCCTGCAAAAGGCAGCTCTCCACCGGCAGCACCTTGTGGGTGCGGGCCGCGTAGATGCCGGAGGTGAGTTTTCCACCGGCGGCGGGGGCAAAGGTGGAAATCACTTTATTGCGGTAGTGGTAGGGCGTTTCCATCCCCCGGATGGGGGCGACAGGGCCGTATTTGCCCAGCAGGGCGCGGACGTCGGCCTCTTTCTTTTTGAGCTGTGCGGCGTATTCGGTGGCCAGCATCGGGCAGCCGCCGCAGTTTTTGGCGCGAAGTTTGCAATCCATCTCATATCCTCCCGAAAGCTTGACAAAGCAGTAAAAAATTACTATACTACAAATAGAAAAGGCACTGCGACAAGCGGTTGGCCCTTTTAGTGACTAAGGTTTATCAAGAAAACCGTCACCGGCCAGGGTGGCGGTTTTCGCTTTTCACTCTGATGGTAAAGACCAGTCCAAAAATATGGAACGTCAAAGTAATGGGCATATCTCTCACCTCCTTTCGGAAGTGGAGCCAACCGCCTGCCGTATGTGCAGCGCCTTTTCATCTGCTATCTTATCATAATGTTTAACAGAATGCAACGCGAAAGCTCCCGTAATAGGGAGCTTTTTGTGTTATAAAGGCGGATGCTCAGCCATAGGGGTCATACAGGTCATATTCTTCCGCTTCTGCGTGCTTTTCGTTCAGCACGGCGATGGCCTGTTCCAGCTCGCTCTGGGAACAGCCGCTCTCGCTCACCAGCGCCCGCACGGCCTGTGCGAGGTCGCCGCCAAAGACGGTGTCCAGCCGCTGGCGCATGGTGTAGACGCCGTAGGCCCGGCGGGTGACGGTGGGGGCGTAGAGGTTGTGGTTCTGCTCTTTGGTGCAGGTGACCCAGCCCTTCTCTTCCAGCCGGTATAAAAAGTTCAGCACGGTGGCGGCGGCCCAGCCTTTTTCGGCCAGACGCGCACCGATGTCCCGCCGCGACACGGGCGGTTTGCAGTCCCACAGGGCCAGAAGCACCTGTTCCTCTGCCGCCGAAAGGGCTTTCAGCCTGTCCGGAATGCCATACATGGGGGCCATCTCTCCTTTTTGAGTGAAAAACTTGATTTTACATTTGTCTCAGATACTGCCATTATAGCAAAAATCGTGAGAAAGGACAAGAGCAGAAAACCCAGCAGTCATGCGGTTCTTCACTATCTATTTTACAAATGTCTCTAAAAATGTCCTCTGCACGGGGACATTTGTGCGCTTCGTGAGCCCGCCCGGGCTTTGACGGCTCAACTTTGTGCAAAGATGCTCTTGTTTTGCACCCCTCAAAACCATTATACTACGGACAAATCCAGAGCACAACGCCCGAACGGGCCGTCAGATAGAGGAAAAGGAGAGAACACGTCATGGCACGAGTTTATAATTTCAGCGCAGGTCCCAGCATGCTGCCCGAAAAGGTGCTCAAGCAGGCTCAGGCAGAGCTGCTCGAATACGGCGACAGCGGCCAGAGCGTGATGGAGATGAGCCACCGCAGCAAGTGGTTCGACGCCATCATCACCGACACCGAAGCCACCCTGCGCCGGGTGATGAACATTCCCGATCATTATAAGGTCGGCTTCTTCCAGGGCGGTGCGACCCAGCAGTTCGCCATGGTGCCGCTGAACTTCATGACCACCGGCAAGGCCGACTATATCGTCACCGGCAACTTCTCCAACCTGGCTGCAAAGGAAGCCGCAAAGTTCGGCGAGGCCAAGATCGTCGCGTCCAGCAAGGACAAGAACTTCACCTACATCCCGGACGTGAATGCCATCGACTACGACAAGGATGCAAGCTACATCCACATCTGCCAGAACAACACCATCTTCGGCACCCAGTATGTGGAGGTGCCTCAGGTGGAGGGTGTGCCGCTGGTGGCGGATATGAGCTCCATGATCCTCTCCAAGCCCGTGGACGTCACTAAGTACGGCTGCATCTATTTCGGCGTCCAGAAGAACGTCGCCCCCGCCGGTATGGCCATCGCCATCGTCCGGGACGACCTGCTGGGCCATGCCGCCGACAATGTACCTACCATGATGAACTACACCACCCTGCTGGCCAAGGACAGTATGTACAATACGCCGCCCTGCTGGTGCATCTACATGACCGGTCTGGTGCTCAAGTATCTGGAAAACGACATCGGCGGTCTTGCCAATATGCAGAAGATCAACGAGGCCAAGGCCAAGGTCCTGTACGACTACCTCGATGGTCAGGATTTCTTCAACAATCCCGTGGAGCACCGCTACCGCAGCACCATGAACGTCACCTTCACCAGCCCTGACCCCGACCTCGACAAGAAGTTCTGCGCCGAGGCCGCAGACGCCGGTTTCGTCAACCTGAAGGGCCACCGCCTTGTGGGCGGTATGCGCGCCTCCATCTACAACGCAATGCCAGCCGAGGGCATCGACAAGCTGGTGGACTTCATGGAGAAGTTCCGCAAAGAGAATGCATGAGTTTTTGTGTATAGGAGATAGGAAAGTATGTTCACCATCAAAACCCTGAACGCCATCAGCCCGGTGGGTCTGGCAAAGCTGAACAAAAACCTGTTCGACGTCTCGGTGGACGCCGACGCCCCCGACGGCATCCTTGTCCGGAGCGCCGACCTGCTGAACACCACCTTCAATGACAACCTGCTGGCCATTGCCCGCGCCGGTGCCGGTGTCAACAATATTCCTCTCGACCGGTGCAGTGAGCAGGGCATCGTGGTGTTCAACACGCCCGGTGCCAACGCCAACGCTGTGGCGGAACTGGTCATCGGTATGCTCATCGCGGGCAGCCGCAATGTGGCGGCTGCCGCCCAGTGGACTCAGGGTCTTGCCGGTGACCCCGCCATGGCAAAGAGCGTGGAGAAGGGCAAAAAGCAGTTCGTGGGAAACGAGATCAAGGGCAAGACCCTCGGCGTCATCGGCCTGGGCGCCATCGGTTCCCGCGTTGCCAACTGCGCCATCGAGCTGGGCATGGAAGTCTACGGCTACGACCCCTATATCTCCATTGATGCTGCGTGGAACCTGAGCAGTCAGGTCCATCACTGCGTCAACCTGAATGATATGCTGCCCCTCTGCGACTACATCACCATCCATGTGCCGTATCTGCCCACCACCAAGGACACCATCAATGCCCAGACGCTGGCCCTCTGCAAGGACGGTGTCAGGCTGCTGAACTACGCCCGCGGTGAGCTGGTGAACACCGACGCCCTGCTGGAAGCCCTTGACACCGGCAAAGTGTCCGGCTATATGACCGACTTCCCCACGGAAGCTCTGCTGGGCCGTCCGGGCGTCATCTGCACGCCTCATCTGGGCGCTTCCACCCCGGAAGCCGAGGACAACTGTGCGGTCATGGCCGCACAGGAGATCAGCGACTACCTCAAGAACGGCAACATCACCCACTCGGTGAATATGCCCGAGGTGCATCAGCCCCGCGCCGGCGGCAAGCGCATCTGCATCATCCACAAGAACGAGCCGGGCATGATCAGCCAGATCACCGCCCTGACCACGGAGGCGGGCCTGAACATCGAGAATATGGTGAACAAGAGCAAGAAGAACATGGCCTACACCATGCTGGACGCCACCGGTGCCGTGAATGATGCACTGGCCGCGAAGCTCTCGGCCATCCCCGCCGTCGTCCGGGTGCGCATCCTGTGATGCTGCGATAAAATTTCCTGAGGCCGCTGCCCTGCCGGGGCGGCGGTCTTTTCGCGAGCGGATACGCTTGAATCCCGTCATTGACCACAGCAGGGATTTGCGGTAAAATTATATCAGCCGGAGTGTCAGCCTGTGCGGCCCGCCCGGCTGAAGATGATGAATACAGGAGGTTTGTCCATATGAAGGCCAAAAGATTGCTTTCGCTGCTTCTCACAGCAGCCCTCATGCTGAGCATGATGACCCCGGTGCTGGCCGCCTCGGCAGAGACCGAATTGCCCCGCGCCTCTCAGACCCGGCTGGAAGAGACGAATGAAGTCGTCTCCATCCGTCTGCAGGCTACCGGCAAGCTGGTCTATGGCTCCCCGTTCGAGCTGTCGGTAGTCACCCGCCCGGCGGACGCGCAGTATATCGGCGTGGTGCTGGGCATCAAGGGCGAAGCCAAGGGCTACGTCACCCTCGTGCTCTCCGATAAGCTCCGCACCCTGCTCAAGATGATACCCCTGCCCCGCAAGATGTCCAAGACCCCTGACCAGGCAGAAGAGTTCAATGTCTACGCCTATGTCAAACAGCTCATCGACGGCAACGACGTCAGCGTGCTGCTGGGCGTGGCCGATGAGGTCGTCAAGGTGATGGATACCCTGAAATTCTATATCCCCACCCTGAAAGATATGTCCATGGGCCTGAAGCTCTCTCTCGAGCTCATCCGCCGCTATCTTCCCGAGGGCGCGTTCAGCCGCATCTATCTGGATGAGCAGCCCGTGGATTCGGGCAGCTATATCGCGGGTGCCGTGGCGCTGGAATCCGGCGATCTGAACACCGCCGGTGTGGCCATGTTCAAGATAAAGCCCAAGACCGAGGGCGTCCGCCTCTACTGGGCCGAAGACCTGCCCGCCGGGATGACGCTGGCCGAGGCTGAGGCACACAATGTCGGCGCTCTGCTGGAGTCGGACGGCGTGGTGGTCGATAATGCCAAGGTCACCTGTACTTATAAAAAGAAGGGCCTGTTCAGCAGCAAGTCCACGGAGTTCCCGACGCAGCCGGGTATCTACACCCAGACGGCAACAGTCTCCGGCAACTATTCCTGCGAGAAGATCACACGAACTATCGTTATCAATTAACATCAAAAGAAAAAACCTCCTGTGCGTCAGCACAGGAGGTTTTTTCTGTCTTATTTACATCCGGAACCGCCAGCCCCAGCCGCCGCCACAGCAGCAGTTGCAGAGCAGATTGAGCAAGATCATGCTCCAGCACCAGCGCATCAGCCCGCCGGGCTGGGCGTAGGTGGTCTGGGTGCGGTAGGTCTGGCCGGGATTCTGCATCCGGTGCAGGTGCATCTGGTATTCGGTGTTATTGGGGTCCAGCTGAACGGCGCGGCGGGCGTCCTGCAGTGCGTCGATGCTGTTGCCGAGGCCCTGATTGGCCAGCGAGGAGAGGTAGTACCACCGTGCCGAGCGGCTGTTCATGCCGTCCAGCACCCGGCGGGCCTCAGCGTAGCGGCCATTGGCCACAAAGTTGCGGGCCGCCTGCATCTCGGGGGTGTCAGAGCCGGAGTAGCTGGCCCCGCTCTGCTGCTGGTAGCCGCCAAAACCGAACCCGAAACCAAACGGGTCGAACCCGAAGCCGAAATCGCCCTGCTGCCAGCCGTTCTGGCTGTAGCCCTGGTCGTATCCCTGCTGGTAGCCGCCCTGATAATAACCCTGCTGGCCGTAGCCGTAACTGCCGCCGGGCTGTCCGCCCATCTGGGGGCCGGTGTCGCCCTTGGTGATGGCGTCGTAAGCTGCCTGCACCTCTTTGAAGTGCTCTTCGGCGGTGGGGTCGTTGGGGTTCAGGTCGGGGTGCCAGCGCTTGCACTTGGCACGGTAGGCTTTCTTTATCTCGTCGTCGGTTGCGCCGCGCTGGATGCCCAGCACCTCATAGGGATCTCTCATGGGTCTACTTCCTCACGTCTCTCAGGCCATGCGCGGCCTTTTCGTTCCATACAATATTACAGTCTACAGGACAGTGCCTGCAAAATCAAGACAAAATCCGCCTTTTGGGCGGAATTGGTTACTTTTTCTGAGCCTCTTTGGCCTGTTTGCAGTTGTATTTGAGCCACACGCCGGAATACAGGATGTTCCGCAGAAGGTCCGCGTCCTCCACGCAGGGCAGACGCTCGAAGCTTCTGGCGCACCGGGCCAACAGCAGCTCAAAAATTTCCCGCATCTCTTCCTCATAGCCGGGCTGACGGCTGAGGGAGCGCAGCGGATTGTATGCGCCCTTTTTCTCGTCCCGTGCCAGGTCATCGTAGGCGTCCAGCAGGTAGATGAATTTGCCCAGATGGAAGCCGATGCTCCGCAGCTCCGGCGACCAGTGGTCCTGCCTGTAGTCGAACAGCTCGGCCATCAGTTCGCCGAAGCAGCCCGACACAGCGTCGAGGTCTTCGCTGCCCTCGGCTTCCAGCTGAGCCAGCCGGTCGAGGCAGGTGCGGATGGCATTGCACTGTCGGGGCCAGCGCTGTGCGGCGGTCTGAGCAGGGGAGTCCAGCAGCTTTTCGAAGCCGAGGCCCAGCAGGCTGTGGTCGTCGTTCCATTTATCGGCGGCGTTGTAGTAGTGGAGCGCCACGCTCATATCGGCGCAGTAGTCGGTGGGGCCGCTGTGCCGCCAATTTATCTTCCGGATGGGGTGGATGGGGCAGTGGCCGCTGCTGGTGACGCACTCGCTCTCACCCTCGTAGAGGCTGGAAAGCAGCAGATCCAAGAACGTCAGATCGTAACTCAGCGTCAGACGGCCCCGCAGGCCGTGGAGCGCACCGATGCGGCGGCAGAGGCCGCAGTAGGCCGTGCGGTAGCGGGCCTTGGCCTCGTCGTCCAGCGCGGCCTGATTCGGGATGACATATCCAAACATACGTTAGCTCTTCTTGATGAACTGGGTGCCGCAGCGGGGGCAGGAGATCTGGATGCGGCCCCGGCCCCGGGGAACGCGCAGCTTCTGGCGGCACTGGGGGCAGCGGTAATAGTGGTAGAGTCTGCGGTTGTCCCACTGGTCCTTCAGGCCGCTGAACTTATTGCGGATGCGGTCCTTCACGGCGTAGTATTTATAATTTTCTTCGGTGCGCTTGGAGATGTTGCGGCTGAACATCCGGTAATAGCACAGGCCCAGCAGCACCACGCCGACGTACAGCAGCAGCGGCAGACGGGTGAGGATATAGACCAGGATCAGCACGAGAGAGGCGATGTTCAGAAACTGGTTCAGACCATCGGTGCCGTAGCGGCCTATCATGAACTGGCGTATCTTTTCTTTCATAAACATCCTTCCTCATAAAAGAGGGGCGGGTGCGCCGCCCTTCTGTGTTTTTCTGCTTTCAGGATACCATGCAACCATGAGAAAATTTTGAACAGAGTGCAAACCTATCGTAAAGAGACGGCATTTAAGGGCCGCTCACTCCTCCCGGCAGCGGATGGTGAGGGAAACTTCGGTGTCCAAAGCGCCCTCCATCCGGCAGTGGAGCTTGGCCGGGCCGGCCTCGCCGGTGGTGGCGAGATAGGTGCCTGCCATGCCGCCCCGCAGAGGGACGACGCTGGGGCCGAGGATGCGCAGCGGCCCCTCTACGCTCAGCTGAACGGCCTCACCACAATAGGGCAGGAGATTGCCGTTCTGGTCGATGGCCCGCAGGCTCACGGCGGCACAGTCCCAGGTGGGGCCGTCGGTCAGGATGGGATTGTGGACGGTGCATTCCAGCCGGACGCTCTGCACCGGCTCCTTCACGACGGTGCGGACGGCCCGGCCATGCCACACGGCCTCGAAGCGGTAGACGGCAGCGGGGCTGCCCAGCACGCCGATATATTTGTAGTAAAGCTGCACCAGCTCGTTCCAGCTCAGGCGCAGCGAGTACATCCGCGCCCGGGACAGGGGCGAAAGCTCCATGGCGTCCCGGCGCATCTCGTTGAGGATGGCGGCCACCTGCGGCGCGGCAGTGCGGTCGATGCCCTCGTATTTTTCAAGAAGCAGGCCCACGAAATCGTGTATCTCGATGGGCGGGTGGGGCAGAGCCGCAAAGCGGCCCCGGCGGTCGGGAGCAAACTCGGCTACGAAGTCGTTGTCCCGGTAGAGCCGCAGGCTCTCGGCGTTGGTGAACGCCCAGCACGCCCCCGCAAAGCCGCCCGGATGGTCGCCCAGTGCCATGCTGGATGAAATTTCGAGCACGATGTCGGAAGGAGAGCGGGGTGTCTTCTGGCTGGCGTAGACGGCGGCAGAAAGCTTCGGGCTGCGGAACATGTCCATCACACCCTGATAGCTGATGCGGTCGCCGCTGCCGAATTCGCGGTGGGTGTTGTAGTCGGTCATGCACCAGCCGAAGCTGCCCGCCACGCCCTGCTGAGCGATGGTGTCGTTGAGGACGGCGGCGTAGCGCAGGGCCTGCGCCAGGCGGTGGGGCTCGTCGTCGAAGGACTTGGCCGGGAACTGAGCGCCCTCGAACTCGCTGATGAGATAGCCTTTCCGGGTGTCGGGGGTGACGGCGGTGCGGGCCTCGCACCCGACGCCGCGCCCGTGGTAGGAGTAGTCGGTGTAGGCGTAAACATCTTCCAGAAGCTGGCTGCGGCGGGTGCTGCGGGTGCCGGCCGTGGGGCGGGTGGGGTCGAGGCGGCGCACCGTCTCGTTGGTGCGCTTATAAAAGCTCTCGTCGTCGGCGCTGCCGCTGACCCGCACACCCCACAAAAAGATGCTGGGGTGGCTGCGGCACTGGCAGACCATCTCGCGGCAGTTCTGCAGAGCCTGCGCTTTCCAGATGTCGTCGCCGACGTGCTGCCAGCCGGGCATCTCCACAAAGACCAAAAGGCCCAGCTCGTCGCAGGCATCGAGGAAGGCGGGGCTGGGGGGCGTGGTGAGGCGCACAGCGTTGCAGCCCAGCTGCTTTTTCAGGAGCTGAGCGTCCAGCCGCTGGATGCTGTCGGGCATGGCATAGCCCTGATAGGCGTAGCTCTGGCGGCGGTTGAGGCCCCGCAGCTCCACCCGCTGGCCGTTGAGGTAGAGCCCGCCTGCCACGAACTGCAGGGTGCGGAAGCCGAACCGACAGCTTTTCTCGTCCAGCACCCGGTCGGGCAGGCCGCCGGTGCCGGGACGGATGAGCCGGACGGTCAGGGTGTAGAGGGTGGGATGCTCGATGCTCCACGGATGGACGCTGTTCAGTGCGCCGGTGATGGGCAGCGACAGCTCGCCGGTGTAGAACGCCCGGCTGCCCGAGGGGCTGCGGATCTCGGCCTGTAACGTGCAGCCCACCGTCTCGCCCACGGTGGCCGTGTAGATGCGGAAATCGCCCTCGGCCTTCGTCTCGATGAAGATGTCCCGCAGGTAGGCGGGCTCTTTCACGTCGAGGCAGACGGCGCGGCAGATGCCGCCGTAGGTCAGAAAGTCCATCTGCCCGCCGAAGGGCGGGATGTTCAAATCTTCGCGGCTGTCGCAGCGGACAGCCACCACGTTCTTCTGGCCCAGATGGAGAGCACTGGTCAGATCGACGGTAAATGCGGTGTAGCCGCAGCTGTGGTGGAACACCCGCCGCCCGTTGCAGAACACCGTGGCGTCATGGGCCACGGCTCCGAAGGTGAGCAGGACGGTGCGGCCCTCCCATTCTTTGGGCGCAAAAAACTCCCGCCGGTAGCCCGAAAGCTTCTGGTAGTCGTTCTCGTTGCAGTAATTGTAGGGCAGGGCCTTGACCGTGTGGGGCAGGCGTACCGGCTCAAGGGTCAGCTCCGGGCATTCCGGCCGCACGATGGCGGGGTCAAAGACCGGGGTGAAGAGCCAGCCGTCGTTCCAATCGTAGTGTTCCATGGCAAATGTTCTCCGTGGCAAAATACTTTAGTTCCTATGCTACCACAAAGTTATGAACGAAAAAAGAATCCGGGCCGGATTTTATCGGTTTCCGAATAAAATTTCAGAAAGAAAGGGCCGCGTTCCCGCCGGGAACGCGGCCCTTCTTTGAAAAAGCTCAGCGGATAAAGTTGGTCATGGGTCTGCGGGGATTCTCCGGGTGCTGGATGCCTGCGGCTTTGCCGGCCTCGATGCACCGGAGCAGCCAGGCCATGTTGCGGCCCAGCTCCTGCATGACGGCGCAGCCCTCGGCGTCCTGCAGCACCTGCTCGGGGTTCGAGCCGTGGACCATGGGCCAGTAGGAGCCGCTCACCAGCGGCATATGGAAGAACTCGGGGTACTTCACCAGCTGGTCGAGGGTGGATGTGGTGCCGGCGCGGCGGGCCGAGCAGCAGATGGCGGCGGGCTTGTAGGCCAGATACCTTCCGCCCGCGTAGGCGAGACGGTCCATGAAGCTGGTCATGTTGCCGGAGGCGGAAGCGTAATGCACCGGCGTGCCGAAGACGAAGGCGTCGGCAGTCCTGGCTTTCTCGATGGCCTCGTTGACCACGCCGCCGAAGACGCAGCCCTTGCCGGCAGCACAGCCGCCGCAGCCGATGCAGCCGCCCACGGGCTTTGTGCCGACGTTCAGGATCTCCGTCTCGATGCCGGCGGCGTTCAGCTCCCCGGCGATGAGGCTCAGTGCGGTATAGGTGCAGCCCTTCTCGTGGGGGCTGCCGTTGATGAGCAGGACTTTCATGATAAATACCCTCCTTTTGTACGCCCGAAAAAGCGGCGTTCTGGTATGATTTTAGCACATTCATGACCGTAACGCAACGAATCATGACGCTGCCCTTGACAAAGACCGGCGGTATGACGATAATATGAAGTTACGATAACAGGAAAGACCCGAAGGAGGCCAAAACCATGCGAGTCATTGCAGGAGAAGCCCGCGGCAGACGGCTGGAAGCGCTGCCCGGCACGGATATTACCCGCCCCACCCTCGATCAGGTGAAGGAGGCGATGTTCAGCATCGTCCAGTTCGACCTGCCCGGAGCCCGTGTGCTGGACCTGTACGCAGGCAGCGGCCAGCTGGGCATTGAGGCGCTGAGCCGGGGCGCTGCCCGGTGCGTGTTCCTGGACGAGAACCGCGAGGCCGTGAACATCGTCATGAAGAACTGCAAGAACTGCGGCGTCTTCGACCGCAGCCGCGTCAACATCGGCGAAGCGGCCCGCTTCCTCTCGGCCTGCCGGGAGCAGTTCGATCTGGTGCTGCTGGACCCGCCCTTCCACAACGGCACGCTGGAAAATATCCTCCCCATCGTGGACAAGTGCGTCGCCCCCGGCGGCATCGTCATCTGCGAGAGCGAGACGAAACTCGTCCTCCCCGCCGAAGTGGGCGGTCTACAGCTGAAGAAGCAGTATAAGTACGGCAAAGTCCTGCTCTGGAAATATGTGAGACCCATGGCAGACGCCGCAGAGGAAGAAGGAGAAGCGTGATGAACGTCAACGAGCTTTTGGATACCATCGAGGACCTGCTGGAAGAGAGCACCGGAATGCCCCTTTCGGGCGGCAAGCGCATCGTGGATGTGGAACAAATTCGGGACTATCTCGATGACATCCGCGCAAACCTCCCCGTGGAGCTGCGTCAGGCCCAGTCCATCGTCAGCGACCGCGCCCAGCTCATCGAGTCGGCCAACGCGCAGGCACAGGCCATCGTCAAGAAGGCAGAAGAGCGCGCCCGCATCCTCGTGAGCGAGGCCGAGATCGTCCGCGCCGCCCAGCAGCGTGCGTCCGAGATCGTCTCCGCTGCCCAGACCGAGGCCCGCACCGTCCGCCAGACGGTCACGGATTACTGCGATAATATGCTGAAAACCACCGAGGAGACGATGTCTGAGAACGCCGCCCAGGTGAAAAACGTCCGCGCGAACCTGCGCCAGAACCCCCGCCGCGGCGCGTGATGGGCCGCTCCTGACCTGAATCCAGTCCCCTGCGAGTAAAAATGACGATTCGCAGGGGCTTTTTTTGTAACATTTTGTAGGAAAAAAGCGCAGGAAAAAACTTGCATTCAGCGTTTCGATTTGCTACAATAAAATAGAGTCGTCAGGTATCATGACAGAGCAGAAAAGGGGACAAACTCCCCGGGAGATGTCCGGCGTATCGGACGGCTCGGAACACGAAACGAAAGGAGGCTGGGCGCGGTGACTCAGACAGAAGATTTGGCACAGTTCGACCCGGCCTCGTTTGAGCATATCCCCGTGCTTCTGAACGAGTGCCTCGACGGACTGAACATCGACCCGGCAGGCACCTATCTCGACGGCACGGCGGGCGGCGCGGGACACTCCCGCCAGATCGCCCTCCGGCTGGACGGCGCAAAAGGCGGGCGGCTCGTCTCCCTCGACCAGGACCCCGACGCGGTGCAGACCGCCAGGGCGAGGCTGGCCGGACTCCCGGCCACGGTGGTGCAGATAAACTTCCGCTACGCCGGACAAGCCCTCGAGAGCCTCGGCATCGAGAAGATAAACGGTGCGCTGCTGGACCTCGGCGTTTCCAGCCATCAGCTGGACGACGCGGCCCGGGGCTTTTCGTACCGGGCAGACGCCCCGCTGGATATGCGGATGAGCCAGCAGGGGGAGACGGCGGCAGACCTCGTGAACACCGCCAGCCGGGAAGAGATCTCCCGCATCCTGCGGGACTACGGCGAAGAGCCCTATGCCTGGCAGATCGCCGGCCACATCGTGGAGGCCCGCGAGACGGCCCCCATCGAGACGACGTTGCAGCTGGCCGACATCGTGGCCAGCGCCATGCCGCCTGCGGAGCGGCGCAAGAACAAGAATCCTTCGCGGCGCACGTTTCAGGCGCTGCGTATCGCGGTCAACCACGAGCTGGACGCTCTGGAGGAAGGTCTGGATACCATCTTCGACCACCTCGCCCCGGGCGGAAGGCTGTGTGTGATCACCTTCCATTCGCTGGAGGACCGGCTGGTGAAAAATAAGTTCCGCCGCTGGTCCACCGCCTGCACCTGCCCGCCGGAGTTCCCGGTCTGCGTCTGCGGCGGCAAGGCGAAGGCAAAGCTCATTACCCGGAAGCCCATCGAGGCCGACAAGCAGGAACTGGAGGAGAACCGGCGCAGCCGTTCTGCTCATCTGCGCGTTTTGGAGAAACTCTGAGCCGGATAAGACGCCGCTCAGTGTAAGAGGAGGAGATCAACTATGGGTCAGCCAGCTTATGATATGTCGTCTGAGGTGCGTCGCAGAAAAGCGCCTCAGACCCAGCGCAAGGTCGCACTGCGGGTGGAAAAGGGCGGCAAACGCCGTCTCAGCCCGTTCCAGGCGGCCATGCAGCACGCACTTCAACTGATCTCGATGGCGCTGCTGGCAGGCTTTGCGGTAAGCCTGCTGTGGAGCGAGGCCCAGCTGGTGGAGGTCAACGACCAGATCCAGAAGGCCAAAGCGGAACTCGTGAGCGAGCAGAGCCAGTACACCTACTATAACAGTGTCCTCAACAGCAAGACCAACATCACCAGCGTGGAAGAAGTGGCCGGGCGGCTGGGCCTCATGAAGATGGACCAGAGCCAGCTCACCTACATCCGCCTCGACAGCGACAGCGTGCTGGTGCGCAGGGAGTCGGCTGTCCACCAGTGGACGGATTTCCTGCACGACGGTGCCATGACCATTCTGGCCTCCGTCCGCAGCGTAAAATAAGCAAACAGACAGAAAAGCGTGCGGCAGCGCACGCTTTTCTGGTTTCTGCAGGAGAATACCATGCAAAACAAGCCCTCCAACGACCAGCATAAGAGCATCTACTACCGCCTCCGCCGCAGCGACCCGCACGAGCGCCTCAGTGCGCGGCTGCGGCATTTCAGCTTCGGCGCGGCGGTATTTTTTGTAGTGGCGGCTGCGGGCATCGTCACCCACAGCCTGTATAACATCCAGATAAAACAGGGCGCGACCTTCCGCCAGTATGCGGCCCAGCAGCAGCTGCTGGACAGCACCATCCAGGCCACCCGCGGCGAGATCTACGATGCCTCCGGCATCACGCTGGCGTCCACCAGCGTAGTATGGACCATCTGGGCCGACCCCAGCTACAGCACGGCCCTCTTCACCAGCCAGACCGTCGAGGGAACGGGCGAGAGCATCAAGACCGTGGACGAGACGACGCTGGCCGATGTGAGCCGCCAGCTCACCCTGCGGCTGCTCTCCGGCGACGGCGAGAGTCTGGACAGCGTAGATACCTCCTCGGCGGAATATCAGACCCAGTACCAGACCGTCCACGACGCGCTGGCCCAAAACGGCTCGTCCTATCAGGTGCTGGCCACCAAGGTGAACAACGCCGTCAAGCTCTCCATCGAGAAATACATCAGCGAATATAATAAAGATCACGCCAAAGCCAAGACTCTGGAAGACGGCACCGTCATCAAGAAGGGCCGTGTCTCCGTCTCTTCCTCCAAGAGCTTCCAGCGCGATTACCCCTACGGTGCGTTCGCCGCATCGGTGCTGGGCTTCTGCAACGGCGACGGCGAGGGCTTCTACGGCCTCGAAAAATCCTACAATGACACCCTCGCGGGCGTCAATGGCCGCACCATCACCCTCCGCAATGCCTACGGCAACGCCATCGCCGACGCCAACGCCACCACTTACGCCGCCAAGGACGGCTCCAATCTGGTGCTGTCGCTGGACGTCAATGTGCAGGAGGTCGTGGAGCGCTACCTCAACGAGGCCATCTACGCCAACACGGTCGAGAACCGCGGCGCAGCCATCGTCATGAACGTCAAGACCGGTGCCATCCTTGCCATGGCCTCGAAGCCTGACTTCGACCCCAACGCTCCGCTGGATTTCAGCGAGAACCTGGCCTATCTGAATGAGCAGGTGAACGCCGAGCCGGAGATCTACACCATCTACAAGAAAGACGCCAATGGCAACTATCTCCGGGATGAGCAGGGCAAGAAGATACCGGAAGAGGACCCTGACTACACCGGAACCTACCGCGACATCCAGTGGAAGAACAAGACCATCACCGAGCTGTACTACCCCGGAAGCGTCTTCAAGGTCATCACGGCCGCCATGGGTGTGGATTCGGGCAAGGCCACCTATTACACCACCTTCAACTGCTCCGGTGCCTACGGCGTGGCGAAAGAGACGTATCACTGCGCCGGTAAGAAGGCCCACGGCGTCCAGAACCTCGCCGAGGCCCTCCGGAACAGCTGCAACATCTACTTCATCCAGCTGGGTCAGCGGCTGGGTTCCAGCGCCTTCTACGACTACTTCGACGCGTTCGGCTTCACCGAGCGCACCGGCGTGGACCTGCCCAACGAGACGGGCATGATGAAGTATTACACCAAGAGCCAGCTGGGCGAGGTCGAGCTTTCGTCTTCCGCCTTCGGTCAGGCAATGGCTGTGACTCCGCTGCAGGTCTGCACCGCCGTCTCGGCAGCCGTCAACGGCGGCTACCTCGTCACCCCTCATGTGGTGGATAAGATAACTGACCAGAACGGCAACGTCGTCGAGGAGATCGGCGCGAACGTCCGCCGTCAGGTCATCAGCAAGAGCGCCAGCGAGACCATCCGCCAGATCATGGAGTACGAGGTGGGCGACGGCACCACCACCGGCGGCGGCTCCAACGCCTACGTCGCGGGCTACCGCATCGGCGGCAAGTCTGGTACGTCCGAGCAGCTGAACATGGAGCGCCGCGCCGACGGCGACTACAAGAAAGTTGCCTCCTTTGCCGCCGTCCTGCCCGCCAACGACCCCGAAATTCTGGTCTACGTCATGCTGGACGACCCCAATAACGCCCACACCGACTATTCGTCCATCCTGGCTGCGCCTGTGGTCGGCAACATCATCAGTGAGATAGCCCCCTATCTGGGCATTGCCACCGACGGCATCGACCGCAGCCAGAACACCGTCAAGGTGCCGAACCTCGTGGGCAAGGAGTGGAGCAATGCGCAGGTCTCCCTGAATACCAAGGGCCTCAAGCATCAGCTCGTGGAGAGCGAGAGCGACCAGACCGCCGCCGTCGTCACCTACCAGTACCCCCACGCGGGCGTAACGGTGGACAGCGGAACCACCATCTATCTTTACACCGATACCTATTCCGGCAGCCACACGGAAGTGCCGGACGTCAGCGGCAAGAGTGCCGACTTTGCCCGCCAGATGCTGACCGCCGCCGGCCTGAACTGTCAGGTGGCGGGGGACAGCGCCGGTACCGTGCAGAGCCAGAGCGAGGCCGCCGGCTCCAGCGTCCAGAAAGGCACCGTCGTTACAATTACCTGTGGGTAATGCATTAGGCTCTCCCTTTGGGAGAGCTGGCGCGTCAGCGCCTGAGAGGGCAAGGCCGGTCAAAAAATGGAACCGGCTTGGATAACATTTATATGAGGGAGAATGATTTATGGAAAAAATCGCAGCAGACCTGCTTTTGAAGGGCCTTGCCCCCGAGGGCTTCGCCGACAGCCAGCCCATCGGCCTCGTGACCACCGACAGCCGCGAGGTCTGCCCCGGCTGCATCTTTGTGGCTTTCCCCGGTGAGCGCTTCGACGGCCACGATTTCGCGGCCAAGGCGCTGGAAGAGGGCGCGGCCTATGTCGTCCTCAACCATCCGGTGGAGGGTGTCCCGGCTGAACGGGCGGTGATCAGCTCCGACAGCTACCACGCCATGATGGTCATGGGCGCGAACTACCGCAGCCAGTTCCACCCGAAGGTGGTGGGCGTCACCGGCAGCGTGGGCAAGACCACCACCAAACAGATGACCTACGCCGCCATCGCAGGCTTTGGCAATACCATCAAGACCGAGGGCAACCAGAACAATGAGCTGGGCCTGCCCCGCACCATGTTCCGCATCGGCAGGGATACGGAGTACGCTGTCGTGGAGATGGGCATGAGCCACGCCGGTGAGATCGAGCGTCTGGCAAAGTGCGCCCGCCCCGATGTGGGCATCATCACCTGCATCGGCGTGTCCCACATCGGCAATCTGGGCAGTCAGGAGAACATCTGCAAGGCGAAGCTGGAGATCTGCGCCGGCCTTGCCGAGGGTTCGTCTCTCGTGCTCAACGGCGACGACCCCTTCCTGCGCAAAGCCGCTCTGCCCGCCCATGTCCGGCCCGTGTGGTTCAGCCTCGGCGACGAGAACGCCGACGTCTGCGCTCTCGATGTCCGGCAGGAGGGCGACGGCATGGCCTTCACCCTCTGCGATAAAAATGCAGGCCGCTATGAGGTGACGATTCCTGCGATGGGACGTCACAATGTGGCGAACGCGCTGGCTGCTTATGCCGCTGCCACCCGTCTGGGCCTCGCGCCCGAGGGCGTCATCGCGGGTCTGGCCGATTTCGAGCAGACCGGTATGCGCCAGAAGGTCGTCCACGCAGGCAGCATGGACGTCATCGAGGACTGCTACAACGCCAACCCCGACAGCATGAAGGCTGCGCTGGCGATGTTCAAAGAGTACCCCTGCAAGCGCCGTTTCGCTCTGCTGGGCGATATGCTGGAACTGGGAGGGATGAGCGCGCCCGCTCATGAAGAGCTGGGCCGTCAGGCCGCAGAGGCCGGGCTGACCGCTCTTGTCACCTACGGCCCCGAGGCCGCACGGACGGCAAAGGCTGCAAAGGACGCGGGCCTCGCCGACGTCGTCCACGCTGAGGATTACCAGCAGGCTGCAGACGCTCTGCTGGCCCGGATGGCCCCGGGCGACGCTCTGCTGGTGAAGGCCAGCCGGGGCATGGCACTGGAAAAGGCGCTGGCCCTGTTTTATCCCGTCTGCGCAAAGTAAAATACTTGGAGTATCGTTATTATGATTCGTTTTGCCTTGATCGTCGCCTCAACGCTGGGGTTCGTCCTCACGGCGGCGCTCGGGAATTTGATGACGCCGCTGCTGCGGGCGTTCCGCGTCCAGCAGGAGGAAAATGAGCCGCCCACGATGGGCGGGCTCTGCCTGATGGTGGGGACGCTGGCGGCGGTAGGCGTCGGCTGGACAGCGGCCTGTGTCGCCCAGCCGGAGCTGCTGGGGACCGAGAGCCTGCTGACCACCCGGCTGCTCATCGCCCTGTTCGGGGCGCTCTGCTTCGGGGCCGTGGGCCTGGCGGACGATCTGGTCCGGCTGCGGCATCGGTCGCCGCTGGGGCTGCGCCGCCCGGTGCGGCTGGCACTGGAAGCGGCCTCCGGCACGCTGGTGCTGGCCCTGCTGGGGCTGAACCACTGCCTGCCCGACGGGCTGGCCCTGCCGGGTATTGGCTACTGCACCCTCGGGCCGCTGGCGCCGGTGGTCTGGCTGGCGATTTTAGTGGCGCTGGCCGAGAGCGCCCGCACGGCCGACGGCATGGACGGCACGGTCTGCGGCTGTGCCTTCATCGCCATGCTGGGCCTCATGACGGCGATGACCCTCCTGGGCTGGTTCCCGCTGGGGGTCCTCCCGGCGGCGCTGGCCGGAGCATTGATGGCCTTTCTGCTCTGGAATTTCTACCCCGCAAAGCTCCGCCCCGGTGCAGTGGGATGCCAGTTTTTAGCCGGTGCGCTGGGCTGTGTGCCGCTGAGCGTCGGCTGGCCTGGGCTGACGCTCCCGCTGGCCCTGCCCTACTGGCTGGAGGGCGGCATGGTGGCTCTGCAGATCATCGTCTGGAAAGCCTCCGGCGGGCGGCGGCAGCTGTTCGGCACCGCGCCGCTCCACCGCTGGCTGGAAAAGCGGGGCTTTGACCCGGTGAATATCTTTTATATCTTTGGAGTCCTGGCCATGCTGGGCCTTGCGCTGACCTTGCAGGCGGCGCGGGCCAGCTGAGCCGGGACCCAATAAGGAGGGAATGCGGATGGCGACCATCCGGAGAAAAAAGCCTGAGTCCTTTGCCATCTTGTCGAGCCCCGGCCCCTGGCCGCAGGTGCTCATCAACTGGCTGGCGACGCTGGCAGTCATCATCGTGTTCGGACTCATCATGCTGTTCAGTGCCAGCTACACCACGGGCTACCTGCGGATGGGCGACAGCTTTTACTACATCAAGTCGCAGATGCTCTGCCTGGGTCTGGGTCTCGCGGTCATGCTGCTCTTCTCCCGCATCGACCACCGCTTTCTGCGCAGGATGGTCTGGCCGGGCTATGTTGTCTGCATCGTGATGCTCATTGCGGTGCTGTTCAGTGCGCCCCTCAACGGTTGCCGCCGCTGGCTGCGCATCGGCTTTACCATTCAGGTATCGGAGATCGCAAAGTTTGAGATGATACTGCTCACGGCCCATCTGGCCGCGAAAGCGCCCCATCTGGAAAAGCTGGACCCCGCCTCCGGGCGGCGCGTCCCGGCAGGCCAGTGGCTCTATCAGCGCATCGTGCGGGAACTCATCGTCCCGCTGCTGCCCCTCATCCCGGTGGTTATCCTGCTCATGCTTGAGCCGCATATGTCCGGCATCGTCCTGACGACGGCCATCTGCGGCACCATCCTGCTGCTGGGCGGCAGCGGCGGCATCATCACCTGGGCGGGCGGCGCGTCCGCTGTGCTGCTGCTCCGCACCGTGCTGGAGCACATCGACTCCATCCCGTACTTACAGAGCCGTCTGGACGGCTGGACCCACGACCTGAGCAAGATGACCGACCAGACCCTGCAGAGCCTCTACGCCATCGGCTCAGGAGGAGTCACCGGCCTCGGCCTCGGCAACAGCATCGAAAAACAGCTCTGGCTCCCCGAGAGCACCAACGACTTCATCTTCAGCGTCGTGTGCGAGGAGCTGGGCTTCGTGGGTGCCGTCATCGTCATCCTGCTCTTCGTGCTCTTCCTCGTGCAGGGGCTGTGGCTGGCGTTCCACGCCGAGAACCGCTACTGCACACTGGTGGGTATCGGCATCATGGCCCAAATTGCGTGGCAGGTGTTCTGCAACATCGCGGTCGTCACCAACACCCTGCCCAACACCGGCATCTCGCTGCCCTTCTTCTCCTCCGGCGGCACCAGCCTCATCCTGCTGCTGGCCGAGATGGGCGTGATGATAAACATCGGCCGGGGCGGCGAGCGCGCCCGCCTCGAGCGGGAGAATCTCCGCGCCCAGCGGGAACAGCGGGAAAAAGAAAAGTCCGACAACACCATCCGGCTCGACCCCAACGTGGGATATTGAGCACATCCAGATAAGGAGGAAATCACCATGCGTGTACTGATCGCAGCCGGCGGCACCGCCGGACATATCAACCCGGCTCTGGCCATTGCGGGAGCCATCAAAAAGGCCGACCCGTCCGCCGAGATACACTTTGCAGGCCGGAAGGAGGGGATGGAATACCGCCTTGTGACCCAGGCAGGCTACCCCTTCCACCACATCGAGATCACCGGTTTCCAGCGCAGGCTCTCCCTGAACAACATCAAGCGGAACATCATCACCCTCTGGAACCTGGCCCTCTCCGGCCCGAAAGCCCGGGCCATGATGAAGGAAGTGCAGCCCGACCTCGTCATCGGCTGCGGCGGCTATGTCTCCGGCCCGGTGGTGCGTTGCGCCGCCAAGAAGGGCATCAAGACCGCCATCCATGAGCAGAACGCTTTCCCCGGCGTGACCAACAAGCTGCTGGCCCCGGACGTGGACATCGTGTTCGCCGCCGTGCCTGCCGCTGTGGAAAAGCTGGGTGCGCCCGAAAAGACGCAGGTCGTGGGCAACCCGGTGCGGCCTGAAGTGTTCGAGAAGGCAGGGGAGCGGGACGCCATCCGCGCCCAGCTGGGTGCCGGTGACCGCACCGTCATCCTCTCCTTCGGCGGAAGCCTCGGCGCCCGCCGCGTCAACGAGGTGGTGGCCGACCTCTGCGCATGGGAGCAGAAAGAGCACAAGCCTGTGCTCCACATCCACGCCACCGGACAGTACGGCGTGAAGCTGTTTCAAGATCTCGAAAAGGAAAAAGGCTTTGCTCCCGGCGAGAGCCTCGTGGTGAAGGAATATATCAACAATATGCCCGAGCTGTTGGCCGCTGCCGACCTCGTCATCAGCCGTGCCGGTGCGCTGACGCTGGCCGAACTGGAAGCCGAGGGCCGCGCCGCCATCCTCATCCCCAGCCCCAATGTGGCGGAGAACCACCAGTATTACAACGCCATGGAGCTGCAGAAGGCCGGTGCCGCTGTGGTCATCGAGGAAAAGGAGCTGACCGGCGGGAAGCTGGTCTCGACCGTCTCCGGCCTGCTGGCCGAGCCGGGCAGGCTGGCTGCCATGGGCAAGAATGCCCGCACCCTTTCGGTGGACGACAGCCTCGACCGCATCGCCGACGCCCTGATGAAACTGGTCAAGACGCCGTGATTGATTCGGCAGCACTCTTGTGATAAAATAATCAGACGGAAAGGAGGCGACGCCGCACCATGCAGCAGGATCGGAACAAGAGCCGACGCCCCAGCAGTTCGATCCAGCAGAACAGCGCCCGGCGGAAGGAAAAGCCCCGCAAAGCCTACGACTGGACGCAGGACCGGCGTCCCTCGAATCAGGACCGCCGCCGGACGCAGGGCTATCAGGAGCAGACGCTGGACTTCTCGGGCGGCAATGTGACCTTCGAAAACCACAGCTCGGGATATGCGGACAACAGCATCCAGTTTCCCCAGCAGACGGCGCGACGGCCCAATAACCAGAACCAGAGCCGCCGTCAGGGCCAGCAGAGAAGCCAGCGGCCCCGTCAGAACACGACCGCCTACCCCACAAATGGGAGCCGCCCCCGCAATGGCCAGCGGCCCCAGAATGCCCAGAGCGCCCGGAGGCCCCAGAGCGCCCGGAGGCCCCAGAGCGGCGGGCGCTACCGCCCCACGGAGGCGAACCTCCGCAGCCCGGCCCGGCGGGAGGGCAGAAAAAAGCGTCGGCTGACCCGGGCCGCCGTCCGCCGCCGCAGGGCCATCCGCCGTCTGACGGCGCTGGCGCTGCTGCTCTGCGTCATCGGGGTGGGCGTCTACCTCACCGTGACCATGCTCTTCAAGATAAACACCTTAGAAGTGGCGGTCGATGGAGAGGTGGTGCAGGAGGTGGGCGGCTATTCCAGCGCTGAGATCCTGCAGGCGCTGGGCGTCCACGCGGAAGAGAACATCTTCAGCTTCGACCCCGCCGAAAAGGCCGCTGCGCTGGAAAAGCAGTTCCCGCTGCTGGAAAATATCCGGGTGGAGCGGGATTACCCTAACACCGTAGTGGTGCGGACCAACGCGGCCACTGCCGTCTACGCCATGCAGACGTCCAGCGGCTGGCTGAGCCTTTCTGCGGGGCTGAAGATACTGGATCAGGATTCGGCCCAGCCGGACCTTATCATCCTCTGCGGCGGCGAGCCGGTATCCACGACGCCGGGTACACAGCTGGAATTTGAGACAGGACCGTCCGGCCCGTCTTCGGGCAGCGCAGCGTCTGACAGCGCCGCAGCCAGCGAGGCCGGACCGCCCACGGATAAGCGGCTCGAGTCCCTGAACACGCTGCTGACCGCACTGGACAGCAGTGAGCTGGGGGCGGATGTCACCCGCATCGAGTTCGAGGACCCGGAGCAGATGGCGTTTTTGTATCAGGGCCGCATCAGCGTGCTTCTGGGTACCCTGAATGAGCTGGACTACAAACTCCGGCTGGCAAAGTATGTCCTGCTCAACGAGGACGGCAAGGGCTGCTCGCCCACCGACACCGGTATGCTGGATCTGAGCCACCTGAGCGCCTCTTCCAGCCGCAAATTCCGCTTTGCACAGGGTGAGCCGACCCTGCCCTCGGGCTGGACGGCCCCGGAAGAGCCTGCCGCCCCGGCGGAGGCAGAAGCCGAGAACCAGCCGGAGGAAGCCTCCGGCACCGAACCCGATACCGAGGGCGCGGAAGCCGCGCCCGCCGAAGACCCCACTGCCGCAGCGGCAGAACAGCAATAAGGAGCATTTGAACCATGAAACTGGAACAACTGTTGGAGGGCGTGTCCTATACGCTGGTGCAGGGCAGCCTTGAACTTGACATCGAGGACATCATCTACGACAGCCGCAAGGCGGCCCCGGGCCGGCTTTTCGTCTGCATCGTGGGTACCCAGCGGGACAGCCACGACTACGCCGCCCAGTGCGTGGCCGACGGCGTGACGGCGCTGGTGGTCCAGCACGACATCGACCTTTCCACCGTCCCCGGCGCTGCCGTGCTGAAGGTGGAGAGCAGTCGCTATGCGCTGGCGCTCATGAGCGGCAACCTGTTCGGCAACCCCTCCCGCCGGATGACCATGATCGGTGTCACCGGCACCAAGGGCAAGACTACTACTACCCACATGATAAAGAGTGTGCTGGAAGCCGCAGGCCGCAAAGTGGGCATGATCGGCACCAACGGCATCTACTTCCTCGGCCGCCATCAGGAGACGGCCAACACCACCCCTGAGAGCTATGAGCTGCAGAAGACTTTCCGGGAGTTTCTGGACGCCGGCTGCGACACGGCACTGATGGAGGTGTCCAGTCAGGGCCTCATGATGGACCGCGTGGCGGGCATCCATTACGACATCGGCGTCTTCACCAACCTCTCGCCCGACCACATCGGCCCCGGCGAGCACAAGACCTTTGAAGAATACCGCAGCTGGAAGGGGCAGCTCTTCAAGCGCTGCACCACCGGCGTCGTGAACATCGACGACGAGAACACTGAGGCCCTGCTGGAAGGACACACCTGCAAGCTGGTGACCTACGGCTGCAGCGAGAAGGCCGACTACCGCGCCGGTACTTACCAGCTGCTCCGCACCCACGACTTCCTCGGCGTCCAGTTCCATGTCTCCGGCAAGGACGATATGGACGTCAAGGTGAATATGCCCGGCGAGTTCAGCGTCTACAATGCGCTGGCTGCTCTCGCAGTGGGCAAGGTGCTGGGCCTGCCCGATGAGGCCATCCACGAAGGTCTGGGCCGCTGTGTGGTCAAGGGCCGCGTGGAGCTGGTCCCCATCAGCAGGAAGTTCACCATCCTGCTGGACTACGCCCACAACGAAGTCTCTACCGAGAGCCTGCTCACGACTCTGCGGGCCTACGACCCCCACCGCCTCGTGGTGGTGTTCGGCTGCGGCGGCAACCGCTCCAAGCTGCGCCGCTACGGCATGGGCGAGATCTGTGCCAAGATGGCCGATTTCTCCATCCTCACGGAGGACAACAACCGCTTTGAGAAGGTGGAAGACATCCTCGCCGACATCCGCGTGGGCATGAACAAGGGCAACCCGGACGCAAAGTTCGTGGAGATCCCCGACCGCCTCGACGCCCTGCATTATGCTGTGGACCACGCACAGGAAGGCGACCTCATCGCCGTCATCGGCAAGGGCCATGAGACCTACCGCGACCGCGAGGGCGTCAAGACCCCCTTCCTCGAGCGGGAGCTGCTGGAAGAGTACGCCCAGCAGATCGGCCTTGAGTAATATCTGAACATAAAAATACCGGCTGTGTTTTAAGCACAGCCGGTATTTTTGTAGCATTTGGACTTTAGTTCTTTTCCACCAGAGCCTTCTGAGCCTTTTCCTCGGGGATGAGGTTGGTCATGCTCTTGAGGCTGATGCCGATGGTGGAGAGGTTGTGCAGCATGGCGGAGGACGCAGGCTGCAGGATGCCCATTGCCCCCAGCGCGATGAGGGCAGAGTTGAAGGTCAGCACGAAGCGGTAGTTGGCGCTGACACGGCGCTGCAGGGAGTTGGCGATGGTCTTGAGGACGACCAGCTCCTCGAGGCTGTCGGCCTTGATGGTCACGTCTGCGATCTCGCGGGCGATGGCAGCGCCGGAGTTGATGGCGATGCCGACGTCAGCGGCAGAGAGGGCGGGGGAGTCGTTGATGCCGTCGCCGATCATCACGACGGTGTGGCCCTCGCTCTTGGCCTTCTGGACGAAAGCAGCCTTGTCCTCGGGCAGGACTTCGGCGAAGAACTGGTCCACGCCCACCTGCTTTGCGATGGCGGCAGCGGTGCGCTCGCTGTCACCGGTCATCATGACGGTGTTGGTGATGCCGAGGCCGCGCAGAGCGCGCAGCACGCGGGAAGCCTCCGGACGCAGCGGGTCGGCGATGCAGATGACGCCGGCCAGACGGCCCGAAGCGGCCAGATAGAGGTGAGAGTACTCCGGCTCAAGGTTATCGAACTTCTCGCGCTCGTCCTCGGGGATGGTGCAGTGCTCGTCCTCAAAGACGAAGTGGTGGCTGCCGATGACGACCCGCTCACCGCTGACGCGGCTGGCGATGCCGTGGGCCACGATATACTCTACTTCGGAGTGCATCTCTTCGTGGGAGATGCCGCGCTCTTTGGCCTCCCGGACGACGGCGTTGGCCATCGAGTGGGGGAAGTGCTCCTCGAGGCAGGCGGCCAGCTGCAAAACTTCGCTCTCGCTGCAACCGGAGAAGGGGACGACCTTGACCACCTTGGGGGTAGCGCGGGTCAGGGTGCCGGTCTTGTCGAAGACGATGGTGTCAGCCTTGGACAGGGTCTCGAGGTACTTGCCGCCCTTGACGGTGATATGGCTTGCACCGCACTCGCGCATGGCAGAAAGAACGGCCAGCGGCATGGAGAGCTTGAGGGCGCAGGAGAAATCGACCATCAGGCAGGAGATGGCGCGGGTGGCGTTCCGGGTCAGGGCGTAGGTGACGACGGTAGCACCGAGGCACCAGGGGACCAGACGGTCGGCCAGAGCCAGCGCACGGTTCTCGGTGCTGGACTTCAGCTTCTCGGATTCCTCGATCATGGCCACAATCTTGTCGTAGCGGTTGGCGTCGCCCTCGGCCCTGGTGGTCAGGACGCACTCGCCCTCTTCCACCACAGTGCCGGCGTAGACGGTGGCACCGATGGTCTTGCGCACCGGCATGGACTCGCCGGTGAGTGCAGCCTGGTTGACCATGGCTTCGCCCTCGATGACGGTGCCGTCCAGCGGGATCATGTTGCCGGAGCGGACGACGATCTCGTCGCCCGGGTGGACCTTGGTGAGCGGCATGAGCACTTCGGTACCCTGTGCGCGGACCCAGACCTTATCGACATTCAGGGCCATGCTGCGGGCCAGGTCGTCGAGGCTCTTCTTGCGGGTCCACTCCTCCAGCAGGGAGCCGACGTTGAGCAGGAACATGACGGAGCCTGCAGTGGCGAAATCGCCCCGCAGGATGGAAACGCCGATGCTCAAAGCATCCAGCACCTCGACTTCCAGTTTGCGGCGCCACAGGCAGCACACACCCTTCCAGAGGAACTTGATGGAGCGGAACACGGTGTAGGCGGCGTTGAGCGGGGCGGGCAGGAACAGCTCGCGCAGCACCCGGCCTGCCAGAAGGTTATACATCTTTTCCTGATATTCCTGATTGATGCGGCGGCTGTCGGCGCTGGTGACCAGTGTGTCCAGCTCGGGGTCATCGAAACGGTAGGTGCTCAGGGCGGCGACGGCGTCCTTGCGGGCACCGGTGTAATACACCACCACATCGCCCGTCCGCTCGTAGACCTTGGCCTTGCTCACAGCGTCGTGGTGGTTCAGATAGGCTTCCAGCACATCGGCCCGGTGCAGGGTCATCCGCACATTGCAGACGTGTACCCGCAGACGGCCGCGGCTCTCATGAAGAATAGTACATTTCATATCAGAATATCCTCTGCGTATTGCAAAAAATAACCATAAAAAGAGCCGCCCGCAGGCGGCTCAGAGACTGCAAAATTACTCGTTGGTCTCGGTGGTCTCTGCCTCAGCAGCGTCCTCGATGACCTCAGCCTCAGCCTTGGCAGCGCGGGCCTCGTTGATGGCCTTTGCATCCTCGAGGATGTCACCGGCCTGCTCCTGGACCTTGCTGACGGTCTCCATGGTGGAGTCCTTCATGCGCAGGACAGCAGCGGTGGTCTGGGTGTAGACCTTCTTGGCATCGCTGCTGGACAGCAGCTTGAAACCAGCGGAACCGAACAGGGTGCCGGCAGCGAACAGAGCAATCTTCTTAATATCGAACATAGTAGTATACCTTCCTTTTTATCGTATTCCCTCATGTACCCCAAAGGGCATGGAATAAGTGTTTCTGCCGTTATTATAACGCGGTTTTTGGAAAATTCAAGGGATTTTGATGATGTTTATATCTGCTAACATTTTACGATAAGTAGTTAGAAATGCCTATCTTTACGTGTTTTTTGGTACAAACTACAGTTTGTATTTTCAAACAAACTCCAAAGTGCCGAAGAAATATAACAAAGAGTCTTGCGCTGAGAGGTGCATTCATTGTACAATAAAAAAGTGTGCGATAAAATCGACAGGGCCGGGACGTTCCGGCCTGTAAAAATAAGTGAGGCTGGATATGGAAAAGAAAGATATTCGTGTGCTGGCGCTCGACCTCGACGGCACCCTGACCAATGACCAGAAGGTCGTCACCCCCGCCACCCGCGCAGCGCTGGACGCCGCTGCTGCCAAAGGTGTGACCATCGTGCTGGCCTCGGGCCGTCCCACGGCAGGCGTCATGCCGCTGGCAAAGGAGCTGGGACTGGATAAAAAGGGCGGTTGCATCCTCTCGTATAACGGCGGTGCCATCATCGACTGTGCCACCGGCGAGACGCTCTACCGCAAGCAGCTGGATGCAAAGTATGTGCCGCAGCTCTGTGCCTTCGCCAGGGAGCAGGGCGTGGTCATCATTACCTATAATAAGCAGGGCGTCGTCACCGAAAGCCCCGAGGACGAGTGGGCGCTGAAGGAGTGCTTTACCTGCAAGCTGCCCATGCAGAAGGTGGAGGACCTCGCCGCCTATGTGGATTATCCCATCTGCAAGATGCTCATCACCCTCGACCCCGCCCGCCGCAGCGAGGTGCTGGAGGCAGGCCGGAAACAGTTTGCGGGCGAGATCGACCTCTACCCGTCCAGCCCCTTCTTCATCGAGGCTGTGCCGCTGGGGGTCGCCAAGGACGTGAGCCTTGGCAGTCTGCTGGAAAGCAGGGGTCTGACCCGCGACAACCTCATGGCCTGCGGCGACGGCCTCAATGACTGCTCTATGATACGCTTTGCCGGCGTGGGTGTGGCCATGCAGAATGCAGAGCCCCCCGTCAAGGAGGCGGCGGACTATGTGACCGTCGCCGACAACAACCACGACGGCGTGGCTGAGGCCATTGAGAAGTTCATTTTTTGAAAGGATACCAGACGCAAATGCCGCGCAACTTAGTTTTATTCGATTTGGAGTGGAATATCGGCTATCAGCCGTTTATCTTTAATTATCACGGTGTCCAGCAGACGTTCCGGGGGGAGATCATTGAGATCGGTGCTGTCAAGATCGACGAGGACGCCAACGTGCTGGATACCTTCTCCATCCACCTGCGTCCCCGCATCTTCCGCTGCCTGCAGCACCACATCGCCAAAGTCACCGGTCTGACGCAGGAGGACCTGGACAAGGGCGAACCCATCATCCAGGGTCTCCGCCGCTTTATGAAGTGGTGCGGTCCGGACGCCGAGTTCGCCGAGTGGGGCATGGATGACGTGCCGGTGCTCAAGCAGAACCTTTTCCTCTGCAATCTCGACGAGAGCCGCCCGACGGTCTGGTACGACCTGCAGCAGCTCTTTCTGCGGGAGTACCCCCGCAAGGAAGGCGAGGGGATGAAGCTGGAAAATGTCGTCACCCGGATGGGCATCCCGCTGGAACGCCCCTTCCACGACGCTCTGTCCGACACCCTCTACACCGCCGACCTCTGCCGCCTGCTCGACCTGCGGGCCGGACTGGCCGCTTACCCCAGCGAGGAGGACACCCTGCGCCAGAGCCTTTGCCCCACGCCGGGCGACTACCGGGATTTCAGGGTCTTCCGGGGCTATCTGGACCAGTCTATGTGGAAGCTGGACCCCGTCATCGGCACGATGGCCTGCCCGGTCTGCGGCACGGCCCTGCAGCCGGATGACGTCTGGCTGAAAAAAGGGAGCAGCGGCTGGTATACGCTGTCCCAATGTCCCGTCTGTAAGGGCCGGGGCGGTGAGGCAGGCCGGGGCGTGTTCCAGAAATACCGGATGTCGCGCCGGGACGGCCTGCACTGGGCCTTCGCCCGCTGCGTCCAGATGCCGGACGATGCAAGCCTGGTCCGCTGGAAAAAGCAGAAGGCCCAGTATCTGGAGCGTCAGCGCCTCAAGGCCGAACGGCAGGCCGCCGAAGCAGAGGCCGCCCGGCACATCTTCTGAGGCAGAAGAATAAAATAGCGTGCAGGAAAGAACGACGCTGTTTCGTATTGTAAGGAGAGACAGGAAGAATAAGGCAAAAAAGCTCAGATTTTGTTCATATCCCGGTCATAGATGCTGGATATACTAAGAAGGAACATCAGGCAGAAACGAAAGGGATGGTACGAGCACGATGGAAACGACGCTCATCGACGGGCTTCACCAGCTGGGTACGCTGGAATTCTGGGAGGCATTGTTAGAGGGCTTTGAAGGGCTGGGGCCGTTGGTCCCTATCCTGCTGGCGATGGTGGAATCCATTTTTCCGCCGCTGCCCCTCATCGCCATCGTGGCCCTCAATATCGCGGCCCACGGCGGATTTCTTGGCTTCGTCTACAGCTGGCTCGGTGTGGCCGCAGGCGGCACGGTGGTGTTTTTGTTCTGGCGGCGGGTGGTCAAACGCTTTTTCTGGAAGCTGGCCTCTCGCTCCGAACAGCTGAAAAAGGCCCAGCAGTGGGTCAGCCATGTGGACACCGCCACCCTCTTCATGCTGGCCGTCCTGCCCTTTACGCCCACGTCGTTCCTGCATCTGGCCTTCGGCATCTCGGACTTTGACGAGAAGCGCTATCTGCTCACCCTTCTGGCGGGCAAGGCCGTTATGGTGGCCATGATGGCTCTCTTCGGCCAGTCGCTGGTCAGCGCGCTGAAAAATCCGGTCTATCTCATCCTCGCCATCGCCATCTGGGCCGGGATGTACTGGGTGAGCAGGAAGTTCTGTAAGAAGCACGATTTGAACTGACAAAAATGCGAAGCACTTGACTTTTTTGCAGAGAATGCATATAATGAAATCATAAAGGAACGGATGAGTATTCCATGTGCTCACCTGAATTTCAGCAAGCAAGAAGCCCCACGGTACTGCGAATACCGAGGGGCTTCTTGCTTTTAATTAGTGCTTACCGGCCTTGAACCATCCGCCAAGCCACTTGTAGATGTATTCAGCTACTACACCTGCTGCGACGGACAGAATAAAGGAACGAATATCTTCCATGTGCATTCACCCCCTTCCCCAATTTGAATGGAGTCGGAAGGCCGACACCTAAAGAATACCATAAAATTCGACGAAACACAAGAAAAGCCGCTGTACAGCTACAAAACTGCACAGCGGCTTTCTGTATATAAAGTTTAGTTCTCGGCCAGATTGCCGGTATAGAGCTGGTAATACTTGCCCTTCTTGGCGATCAGCTCGTCATGGCTGCCGCGCTCGATGATGCGGCCCTGCTCCAGGACCACGATGCAGTCTGCGTTGCGGACAGTGGAGAGGCGGTGGGCGATGACGAAGCTGGTGCGGCCATACATGAGGCCGTCCATGCCGCGCTGCACCAGAGCCTCGGTGCGGGTGTCGATGGAGGAAGTAGCCTCATCGAGGATGAGCACCGGCGGGTCGGCGACGGCTGCACGGGCGATGGCCAGCAGCTGACGCTGGCCCTGCGACAGGTTCGCACCGTCGCCGGTCAGCATGGTGTTGTAGCCCTCGGGCAGGCGCTTGATGAAGCCGTCGGCGTTGGCCAGACGGGCTGCGGCGATGCACTCCTCATCGGAGGCCTCCAGACGGCCATAGCGGATGTTCTCCATGACCGTGCCGGTGAACAGGTGGGTATCCTGCAGCACGATGCCCAGAGAGCGGCGGAGGTCGGCTTTCTTGATCTTGTGGATGTTGATGCCGTCGTACCGGATCTTGCCGTCCTGGATGTCGTAGAAGCGGTTGATGAGGTTGGTGATGGTGGTCTTGCCGGCGCCGGTGGAGCCGACGAAGGCGATCTTCTGGCCCGGACGGCCATAGAGGTTGATGTCGTGCAGGACAGTCTTGCCCGGCACATAGCCGAAATCAACGTCGGTGAAGGTGATGTCGCCTTCCAGCTTGTGGTAGGTGGTGGTGCCGTCGTGATGGGGATGCTTCCAGGCCCAGATGCCGGTGCGCTCGTTGGCCTCCACGAGGTTGTCGTCCTTGTCGTACTTGGCGTTGATGAGGGTGACATAGCCCTCATCGGTCTCGCTGGGCTCATCCATCATCTTGAAGATGCGCTCTGCACCGGCCAGTGCCATGATGATGCTGTTGGCCTGCATGGACACCTGGCTGATGGGCATATTGAAGCTCTTGTTCAGGGACAGGAACGCCATGACAGTACCCAGCGTGACGCCGCCCATGCCGGTGACGGCCATGGCTGCACCCACCAAAGCGCAGATGGCGTAGCTGATATTGCCCAGCTGAGCGTTGACGGGCATCATGATGTTGGCGAAGCTGTTGGCCTGCTTGGCGCTGTCCTTGAGCTTGTCGTTCAGCTCGCGGAAGCCCTCAAGGGCCTTCTGCTCGTGGGTGAAGACCTTGACGACCTTCTGGCCTTCCATCATCTCTTCGATGTAGCCGTTCACTTTGCCGAGGTCGCGCTGCTGTGCGATGAAGTACTTGCCGCTCTGCTGGGTGATCTTCTTGGAGCAGAAGAGCATCAGGGCCACCATCAGCATGGTGACGATGGTGAGCTGCCAGCTCAGCATGCACATGCTGGCAAAGACGGAAACGATGGTGATGGCGCTGGATACCAGCTGTGGGATGCTCTGGCTGAGCATCTGGCGGAGGGTATCCACGTCGTTGGTGTAGACGGACATGATGTCGCCGTGGGGATGGGTGTCAAAGTAGCTGATGGGCAGGCTCTCCATGTGGGTGAAGAGCTGGATGCGCAGGTTGCGCAGGGTACCCTGGGTGACGTTGACCATGATGCGGGCGTTGAGCCAGGCGGCGAGGATGCCCACCACATAGATGCAGCCGACGCGCACCAGCGCACCGGTCAGCGGTGCAAAGCTGGGGTCCTGCTGCTGGGTCATGGGGATGATATAGTCGTCGATAAGGGTCTGCAGGAACAGGCTTGCCTGCACATTGGCCAGCGCGCTGACCACGATGCAGATGAGCACGAGGATGCAGTGAGGCAGATAGTGCTGGAACACCTCTGCCATGATGCGCTTGAGCAGCTTGCCCGGGTTCTCGACCTTCGGACGGGGGCCTCCCATGCCGCGGGGGCCGGGGCCATGGACGACTTTTGCTTTCTGTTCTGCCATTACTGCTCACCTCCCTGCTTGTCGAAGTCGCCGCCGCCCTGAGTTTGGCTGTTGTAGACTTCCTGATAGATCGCGTTGTTCTTCAGCAGTTCCTCGTGGGTGCCGAGGCCGTTGATCTGGCCGTTGTCCAGCACGAGGATGCGGTCGGCATCCTGCACCGAGGAAATGCGCTGTGCAATGATGATCTTGGTGGTGCCGGGGATCTCCTCACGGAATGCCTTCCGGATCTTTGCGTCGGTGGCGGTATCCACGGCACTGGTGGAGTCGTCGAGGATGAGGACCTTCGGCTTGCGCAGCAGGGCGCGGGCGATGGTCAGACGCTGTTTCTGGCCGCCGGACACGTTGGAGCCGCCCTGCTCGATCCAGGTGTTGTACTTGTCCGGGAAGCGCTCGATGAACTCATCGGCGCAGGCCAGCTTCGCCACACGGATGCACTCTTCCTCGCTGGCGTTCTCATTGCCCCAGCGGAGGTTGTCGAGGATGGTGCCGGAGAACAGGACGTTCTTCTGGAGCACCATGGAGACCTCGTGGCGGAGGACGTCGAGGTTATAATCCCGGACATCCACGCCGCCCACGCTGACGGTGCCGGTCTCGGTGTCGTACAGGCGGGGGATGAGCTGCACCAGACTGGACTTTGCGCTGCCGGTGCCGCCGATGATGCCCAGTGTCTCGCCGGGCTTGATGTCAAAGGTGATGTCGTTCAGAACAGGCTGGCCGGAGCCGTGCTTGTACTTGAAGGTGACATGGTCGAAGCGGATGCTGCCGTCCTTGACTTCCTGCACGGGAGCCTTGGCGGGGGGCAGGTCGGTCGTCTCGTCCAGGACTTCCACGATACGCTTTGCGGAAGCGGCGGACATGGAGATCATGACGAAAGCCATGCTCAGCATCATCAGAGCCATCAGGATGTTCATGATGTAGCCGAACAGAGCATTCAGCTGGCCGGTGGTCAGCGCGCCGTGCAGGATGTACTTTGCGCCGAACCAGCTCAGGGCAATGTTGCAGCCGTAAATAGCCGTCAGCATGGCGGGGCTGTTGAAGCTCAGACGGCTCTCTGCGTTGACGAACTGCTGATACAGACCCTCGCAGGCTTTGGTGTACTTCTCATTCTCGAAGCCCTCGCGGACGAAGCTCTTGACCACGCGGATAGCGGAGACGTTTTCCTGCACGGAGGAGTTCAGGTTGTCGTAATTCTTGAAAACACGGTCAAAAATTTTGAAGGTGGGCACCATGATGCTTGCCAGCACGGCCAGCAGGAAGGCGACGGCTACCACGAAGATGAGGGCCAGAGGGCCGCCGATTCCGAACGCCATGATGAGTGCGAACACCAGATGGACCGGGGCGCGCACACACATGCGCTCCATCATCTGGAAGGCGTTCTGCAGGTTGGTCACGTCGGTGGTCATACGGGTGACGAGGCCGGCGGTGGAGAATTTGTCGATGTTGGAGAAGGAGTAGTGCTGGATGTTCTCGTACATCGCGTCACGCAGGTTGCCGGCAAAGCCGGTGGACGCCTCGGCGGCGTACTTGCCGGCCAGAATGCCCAGCAGCAGGGCGATGGCCGCCACCGCGAAGGTGAGCAGGCCGTATTTGACGATGGCGTTCATATCGCCCTTTTCGATGCCAAGGTCGATGATGAACGCCATGATGGTGGGCAGCAGGATGTCCATGACTGCTTCCAGCGCGGAAAACATCGGCGTCAGGAGAGCGGCGCGTCTGTATTCGCCCAGATGGGAAGCAAGCTTCTTTATCATACTTTGAGCCTCCTTTGAATAATTGTTTGGTACGGAACAATTTTATACAAAACAATATTAAAGTCAATGCTTTTTCCAAAGTTTCGGAAAAAGTTCATATTTGTTTCACTTCAAGCCCAGATATAATTTATTCAGCAGCCGCAGCAGCTCGGTGTTCTCTTCTTCGGTGAGCAGGCCGGCCACATATTCGTCGGTCTGGTGGAGGGCGAGCATGGTGTTTTCGTGGAACTCGCGGCCTTTTTCGGTGAGGACCAGCTGCTTGAGGCGGGCGTCCTGCTCCACGCTCCGGCGGGCGATGTAGCCCTTGCGCTCCATGAGTTGTAAAATATTGGTAACGGTGGAGCGAGTGATGGAGAACTCCCGCTCGATGTCCCGCTGGAATACGGGGGTGTCGGAGTTCCGGTAGAGGTACTCCATGATCCAGCCGTGCATGGGAGTCACGGCCTCCACGCCATTGGTGCGGGCGATCTGGCCTATCTTGCGGAAAATAAGGTTGTTCACCCGGCGCAGCTGGGCCGGGATGACCTGCGGTGTCTCCCACGGCGGCGCGATGGGGGTGCAGGCGGGTTCAAAGGCTTGGTTCATAGTATCATCCTTCTGGTTTGGCTTTTGCTGTGAATGTTCGATCGTTGAACTGTTTCACATAAAACTGTTCGATACAGGACTATTATGCTCCGAAAAAAGAGGGCTGTCAACCCTCTTTGCGTGATTCGTCCCACTGGCCCAGCCCGGTGAGGATGGAAACGGCCACCTCGGGCTTATTCGTGACCACAAGCTCCGGGTCCAGCCGGAACAGCTGGCGCAGGTCGTCCCGGCTGTCATTGCCCACCGGCCAGGGCGCGACCTTGAAGCCGTGGGCGTGGGCATTGGGGACAAGGTCTTTGTCCCGGAAAAAGGCGTGGTACTCCGGCCCGACGTAATCCACCGGGAAGCCGAACTGGGCCACATAGTTCACAAAATCCGTCTGATAATAATACTGCTGCAGAATTTCGGCCAGGTTCATGCCGGGGAAGATGGAGCAGAGAAAATCGAGACGGTCTTTCAGGTAGTAGATGAGGACGCTGTTCTCTTCGTCCAGACTGCTGGGGTCTTCCAGCAGAGCGGCCGCTTCGCTGAGGGCCTGGGGGCTGGAAAGCTTCTCCACGAGAGGGTCGGTCTTCTTGAGGCCCAGTTTCTCCCAGAAGGTGGCCGGCTGGCTGAGCTGGGATTCGGGGCTGAGGGTCATGGCGCAGGTGGCCATCTGGGGCATCCGCTCCTTCACCCGGCGGAGGGTGCCGTACTCGAAGGAGGTGAGCACGGCTTTTTCTTCCAGCCCGGCGTCAAGGACGGCGTCGATGACCCGGTCCACGATCTCTTCGTCCCGGTCAAAGTAGGGCTTTAACTCAATATGTACCATCCTGAAGTCCTGCGCGACTTCCAGCACCTCTTCGAGGGTGGGGATCTTTTCGCCCGCGAACTCCGGGCTTTTCCATTTTCCGAAATCCAGCTGGCGCAGGTCGTCGAAGTCCATATCCGGGATGTTGCCGTGGACGCCGGTCTTGAGGTCGGTGAGGTAGTCGTGGGCCACCACGAGGTGACGGTCTCGGGTGATTTGAACGTCACACTCGAAGCCGTCCGCACCCAGCGTCTTTGCCAGACGGAACGCGGTCAGCGTGTTTTCGGGGGCCAGATGGGACGCGCCGCGATGGGCGATGATAAGAGGGCGCATGGCATGGACCTCCTTAAAAGACAAAAGTTGAAAAATGCGATGCTGTTACCCATGATACACGTTTTCACAAATTTCGTCAATGACGGCGTTTCGGTCAGCAAGGCAGGCGAAAATGGGGCGAAAGTACGACTTTTACCGTCAAAACGACGAAAATTTAAGCTGGATTTTAGCACTTTTCACGAGAAAAAACCAAAAATCGGCCCATTTCTCTCCCATCTGTTTCTTCCCAACGGACAATTCCTGTGATAAGATTATAGTGTAACAGGACGGCAGACAGCCTGCCAATGACCAAAAGAAAAGATACCTACGGAATAAGGAAAATGGAGAGTTTTGCTATGACTGAGTTCAAGCCCATCAAGGAAGGCAAGGTCCGCGAGATCTACGACAACGGCGACAGCCTCATCATGGTCGCCACCGACCGCATCTCTGCATTCGATGTTATCTTAAAGAATAAAGTCACCAACAAGGGCAAGGTGCTGACCCAGATGAGCAAGTTCTGGTTCGACTACACCCGCGACCTGCTGCCCAACCATATGCTGAGCGTGGACGTGAAGGAGATGCCCGAGTTCTTCCGGCAGCCCCAGTACGAGGGCCGCAGCATGATGTGCCGCAAGCTGACCATGCTGCCCGTCGAGTGCATCGTCCGCGGCTACATCACCGGAAGCGGCTGGGCCAGCTACCAGAAGACCGGCAAGGTCTGCGGCATCCAGCTGCCCGAGGGTCTGAAGGAGTCCGAGAAGCTGCCCGAGCCCATCTACACCCCCTCCACCAAGGCTGAGATCGGCGACCACGACGAGAACATCTCCTACGAGCAGAGCATCGACGTGCTGGAAAAGCTGTTCCCCGGCAAGGGCGAGGAGTACGCCACCAAGCTGCGTGACTACACCATCGCTCTGTATAAGAAGTGCGCTGAGTATGCCCTTTCCCGCGGCATCATCATCGCCGACACCAAGTTTGAGTTCGGTCTGGATGAGGAGGGCAACGTCATCCTCGGCGACGAGATGCTGACCCCCGATTCCTCCCGCTTCTGGCCGCTGGAGGGCTACGAGGCCGGCCACGGTCAGCCCTCTTTTGATAAGCAGTTCGTCCGCAACTGGCTGCTGGCCAACCCCGACAGTGACTATGACCTGCCGCAGGACGTCATCGACAAGACCATCGCCAAGTATGAGGAAGCTTACGAGATGCTGACCGGCAAGAAGCTGTAAGCACTTCCATAAATTCAACATCTGCCGCCCGCTTTGTGGAAAACGAAGCGGGCGGTTTTTGTGCGGAACGTTTTTTCCTCTTGAACGTCGCGGTGGGCAGTGTTACAATAACACAAGTAATGGGCAGAGAAACGGCCCTTCGTGTGAGAAGAGAGTGCCGCGCGGACGGCGAAAGGAAACAGTCAAATGGAGATCAGCACGCGGGAAAAGATCTTGCAGATCGTCAGCCGATACGTTATCATCACCCTGAGCATCAGCATCATGACCATCGGCGTATACTTCTTCAAATTCCCCAACAACTTCGTTTTCGGCGGCGTGACCGGCGGCGCGGCCCTTGTGGCAAAGCTCACGCCTCTGTCGGCCTCAGCTTTTTCGTCCTGTGCCAATATCCTCCTGCTCATTCTGGGCTGGATATTCCTCGGCAGAGATTTTGCCATCAGCACCGGCTGGGCCACTGCCGTCATGACGGCAGAGCTGGCCCTTTTTGAAAAATATGTCCCCCTCAGCGGCCCCCTGTCCAACCAGCCCATGCTGGACCTGGTCTTCGCCATCGCCCTGCCCGCCATTGCGTCGGCTCTGCTCTTCAACGTGGGCGCGTCTTCCGGCGGCACCGATGTCGTCGCCCTCATCCTGAAAAAATACACCCATATGAAGAACACCGGCGAGGCGCTTTTTATCACCGACTTCGTCATGGTGCTGGCAGCCTGCTTCGTCTTCGACCTCTACACCGCTCTCTACTCTTTCGTGGGTCTGACGGTCAAGAGCCTCGTCGTCGATGCCGTTCTCGAGCAGATGAAGATGTGCAAGGCCATCCTCATCATCTGCGACGACAAAGACCCCATCTGCGATTTCGTCATGCGCAAGCTGGTGCGCGGCGCGACCTATACGCCCTGCTACGGTGCCTACACCGACCGGCCCCACTACATGATCTATACGACCCTCACCCACCGCGAGGCGTTGCAGCTGCAGGCATTTATCCATAAGGAAAACCTCAACGCCTTTATCTCGATGCTCAGCACCACCGAGGTGTTCGGCAAGGGCTTCAATCATGCATAAAAAATAATCAGCAGGATAAGCACATCTGTGTCATTCCTCGGAGAGGAATGACACAGGTGGGCTTTTTTGTTTGTGCTCAAATGTGCTATAATAAGAAAAACATCGTTATTTGGTGAGGAGGCTGGAATCGAATGGACTTGAAGGAGCAAAAGTACGTCTGCACCCTTGCGGAATGCAAGAGCCTGACCCGCGCCTCGGAGCGGTTGTATATCTCACAGCCCGCACTGAGCCTGTACATCAATAATGTGGAAAAGATCCTGGGGGCGCGGCTGTTCGAGCGGAATGGCCGGAAATTCGAGCTGACGTGGCTGGGCAAGCAGTATGTGGAAAAGGCTTCTCAGATGCTGGAGCTGGAGCGGCAGTTCGAGGCGGTGAGGCGGCAGACGGAGCGGGAGAATGCCGGGCAGGTGCGGATCGGTATCGCACAGCGGCGCGGCATCTGGTTTCTGCCTGCGGTACTGTCGGTGTACGAGCGGGAGTGGCCGCAGGTGGATGTGGTCATCCGGGAAGGAAATCTGGCCGATTTGACCATCATGCTGAAAAACCGGGAGCTTGACCTTGTGGTGCTGAGCCAGAGCGACGTAACGTCCGAGATGGAGGCTGTCCCGCTGGGCATGGAAGATTTTCTGCTGATACTGCCCGGAGACCACCCGCTGAACGAAAAGGCGGTCCCCGTCGAAGGCTCAAAGTTCGACTTCCTTGACCCGCACCTTCTGAGCGGTGAGACGATATTTCTGAACACCGAGATGCAGAGCGCCCGGCGGGTGGAAGAGAAGATCCTGAAAGATCACAAGGTCAAGCCAGGCCGCATCCGGGTAGTACGCAATATGGAGCTTGGCGCACAGCTGGTGGCCGAGGGTCTGGGCGTGGGCTTTATCCGGCAGGGCTATCAGAAGAACATCCACTATCCGAAGCCGGTGAAATACTACACCATCGACATTTCCAGGTACGGACAGGATGTTGTGGTGGCCTACCGCCGGGATGTGGAGCTGACCAAACCCATGCGAGCGATGATCATGCAGATGAAGGATGCGGCAGAGGAGTATTTGAAGCTCTGATAAACTGAACATAAGAATTCCAAAATGAAGATATAATTTTTTCAAAATGTACAAAGCACCTCCGGTTTGGTAAACTGAAAGTACCAAAAAACGGAGGTGCTTATTATGTTGGAGGAAAAACTGGAGCGAAGCGTTGAGCAGAGCGCAGCTGCCCTGACTGCAATGGCAGACGACTTCTTCGACCATCCGGAAGTGGGTCTGCAGGAGTTTCATGCATTTGAGACCCTGACCGGCTGGCTGGAAAAAGAAGGCTTCACTGTGGAGCGAGGCATTGCTGGTATGGACACCGCGTTCCGAGCTGTCTGGAAGCACGGCGAGGGCGGCCCGAACATTGGCCTGCTCTGCGAGTACGATGCTCTGGCCGGTCTGGGCCACGCCTGCGGCCACCACATGCAGGGACCGGCCATTCTGGGCGCAGCCAAGGCACTGAAAGATGCAGCCATCGACGCACCGTATACCATCACGGTCTACGGCACGCCTGCCGAAGAGAGCATCAGCGGCAAGGTCGTGATGCTGGAAAACGGCTGCACCTTTGAGGAGCTGGATGTGGCGCTCATGATGCACGGCGGCCCGGCCACGCAGGTGGACGTCAAGTCGCTGGCACTCAACAAGCTCAAGATCATCTACCATGGTGTCTGCTCTCACGCAGCGCTCAAGCCCGAAAAGGGCCGCAGCGCACTGGACGGCCTGATCCTGGCCTGTCAGGGCGTCGAGTTCCTGCGGGAGCATGTTCCCTCGGATGTTCGGATGCACTACACCATCGTCAACTGCGGCGGCACGGCGGCAAATGTGGTGCCCGGCTATGCAGAAGCGAGTATGTATGTCCGCTCCTACAACCGCACGGAGTTAGACGGCGTGGTGGCCCGCGTCAGGAAGGTACTTCAGGGCGCGGCCATGATGACCGAGACGGAAGTGGAGATCATCGAGGAAAAGAGCCTCGACAACAAAATCCCGGTGCTGGCTCTCAACGAGCTGGTGATGGAGCAGGCCGAGAAGGTCAAGGCTCCCTGCATCCGTCCGGCCCGCCAGAAGACCGGTTCCACCGACTTCGGCAACGTGATGCGCCATGTACCCGGCACCTGCATCCGCGTGGCCTTTGTCCCGGAGGGCGCAGCGGCTCACTCGCAGGAGTATCTGGACGCCGGCAAGACCGAAGAGGCCCACAATGCGGTGGTCTACGGCGCAAAGATCCTGGCTCTGACGGGAGCACGGCTCATTGAAGACCCGGAAAAGCTGGAAGCCATCAAGAAGGAATTCCATGAGAATCTGGCCAAAGAACTGAACGGCCAGAGCTGACGCTTTGGTGTGTCAAAAGAGAGGAAAAATTATGGAAACGAAAAAGAAACAATTCAAGATGCCGCATACCTTCGTCATCATCGGCATCATCATCCTGCTTGCGGTCCTGCTGACCTGGATCATCCCGGCAGGCTCCTACACCCGCTTCGAGAACGAAGCAGGCATCAAGGTCATCGACCCCAACGATTTCAACTACATTGATAAGACTCCCGTCAATCCGCTTGAAATTCCTCTGTACATCGTCAAGGCTTTCATCAAGCGCATTGATCTGATGCTGGTCATCATGTTCGCAGGCGGTGCTTTCCACATCCTGACCAAGACCGGCGCACTCCACGCCGTGGTGGCCAAGATGGCGAAGGTCTTCTCCACCCGCGTCTATCTGTTCCTGCCCATCCTGACGCTGGTGTTCGGCCTCATTTGCACCACGCAGGGCGTCAACCTGTTCATTGCCTTTGCGCCCATCATGGTCATGATGGCCTTTGCGATGGGTCTGGACTCCATCACCGGTGCATCCATCATCCTGCTGGGCGGCGCGATCGGCTTCTCCACTGGCCCTCTGAACATCAACACCACCATCGTGGCTCAGAAAATCGCCGGGCTGCCGCTGTATTCCGGCGTGGGATACCGCTTTATCTGCTTTGCTGTGTTCTATGTTATCACCAACATCTACCTCATCCGCTACGCACTGAAGATCCAGAAGAACCCCGAACTCAGCCCTATGTACGAGCTCGACAAGACCAGCGAGTTCCGCGACGCTGCGGACCTCGACTCCTTCGGCAAGCTGGACGCCCGCAAGATCCTCATCATGCTGGTCTTCTTCGCATCCCTTATCCTCATCGTCTACGGCGGCATCAAGCTCGACTGGGATATGTCTGAGACTGCAGCTGTCTTCCTCGCACTGGCTGTCATCGAAGGCGTACTGGGCGGCTTTGGCCCCTCCGCGATCTCCAAGGAGTTCCTTGAGGGCTGCAAGAAGATGCTGGGCGCTGCCTTCATCATCGGCATGGCACAGGCCATCAGCAGCATCATGAACGCCGGTCACATCACCGATACCGTTGTCCATGCACTGGCAAACGGCCTGAACTTCGTCCCCACCATCCTGCTCGGACCCGCCATGCTGCTGGCAAACACCATTATCAACGTCTTCCTGACTTCCGGCAGTGGTCAGGCCGCAGCTGTCATTCCCATTCTGGCACCTCTGGCCGACCTCGTGGGCGTTACCCGTCAGACCGCGATCCTTTCCTTCAACTTCGGCGACGGCTTCTGCAACTACGTCCTGCCCACTTCCACCGCTCTGATGGGCATCATCAGCGCCGTGAACATCCCCTATGACCGTTGGATGAAGTTCATGTGGAAGCTGTTCCTCATCTGGCTGGCCGTCGGTTCTGTGATGCTGATGATCGCACAGGCGATCCACCTCGGCCCCATGTAAACCGGAAGGCGGCAAAAAATCAGACTATGGCGTCAACAATAAAGGAAATCAAAAATCCCTGGCTCCGGACGCTGGCGGAGTATGGCCTCATCACCGTCAGCATCTGGATCATGGTCATCGGCATCTACTTTTTCAAATTCCCAAACCACTTCGCCTTCGGCGGCGTGACCGGCTTTTCCACCGTGTTCAGCCAGCTGCTCCACTGCTCGGCAAGTACCTTCACCACCGTGGCCAACTACGCGCTGCTGGTGCTGGGCTTCATCTTTCTGGGCAAGAGTGTCGGCGTCCGCACCGTTTATGCGACCATCGTGATGTCGGTGAGCCTGCAGGCACTGGACGCGCTGGTGCCGATGCACGGTACTCTGACCGACCAGCCGATGCTGGAGCTGGTATTTGCCATTATGCTCCCGGCGATCGGTTCGGCGATCCTGTTCAACATCGACGCATCCTCGGGCGGCACGGATGTCATCGCCATGATTTTGAAAAAGTACACCAGCATGAACATCGGTTCTGCCCTGATGGCAGCGGATGTGGCGGCTGTGGGCCTCTCGTTTGCAATGTACGGCCCCTCCACCGGTCTGTTCTCCGTCATGGGTCTGGTGGCCAAGTCGATGGTGGTGGACAACGTCATCGAGAATATGAACCTCTGCAAGTGCTTCAACATCGTGTGTGAGCACCCGCAGCCCATCTGCAACTTCATCATCCACGAGCTGAACCGCAGTGCGACCACCTTTGAAGCGCGCGGTGCGTACTCTGACGCCCACAAGACGGTCATCATGACCACCATGCGGCGCAGTCAGGCCATCCGCCTGCGCAACTTCATCCGCCAGCAGGAGCCGACAGCCTTTATCATGATAGAAAACTCCAGCGAGATCATCGGTAAGGGCTTCAGCCCTGTGTAAAAAAGGATCTTTCCGCAGCAGGCAAAACGCACAGCCAGTGGTTTTGCCTGCTTTGCACTACCCATTCCCTTTTTGGATGGATAAGGATTCCATCTTTTCATTTCACAAATGCCGCCGGGTGCGGTAGGATAGAGCTGAGAAAAAGGCAAAAACAGCGCTGGATGGCAGCTTGTGCAGGAAAGGAGGGAAAATGGAAGAGAAAATGCACGAGCAGCATGACCAAATGGAATAAATCTTGTGTACAAGAGAAATTTTTGGCGATTCTTAACGAATATTAAGACTGACGCTATGCCTTTTGTAAGATTGTCCGATTATGATAGAACCATCAGGAGCGGCGCAGTGAGGTGCCGCCCCGCAAGTACGGTATAACGATTGAAGAAACCACCTGCCAAGGAGGAAAAAAGCATGGAGATCAAGAAAGCAGCCACGGCTGGCACTCTGGAATCCAGCGACTGCATGGTGACCGTCGAGCCGGGCGAGGGCAAGATCGATTTCTCCCTCGAAAGCTCCGTCATCCATCAGTACGGCAACCAGCTGCGCAAGGTCGCACTGGAGACCCTGAAGGATCTGGACATCGACAACGTCCGCATCACCATCGTGGACAAGGGCGCACTGGACTGCACCCTGAAGGCCCGTATCGAGGGCGCGGTGTTCCGCTCTGTTGACCAGTATGAGAATCTGCCTTGGGGAGGTGCCATTCGATGAATAATCCGAACAAGAAGCGCCTGCGCCGCACGATGATGTTCCTGAATGCGCAGAAGCCCGGCCTCATCAAAGACCCTTACATCTATAAGGCCGACTCCCTGATGCTGGACCTGGAGGACGCTGTGGCCGAGAACCAGAAGGACGTCGCCCGTTTCAGCCTGTACCACGCCCTGAAGACCGTGGACTACCGCGGTGCAGAGCGGGTCGTCCGCATCAACGGTCTGGACACCCCCTACTGGCGTGAAGACATCCGTGCCTGCGTGGCCGGCGGCTGCGATTCCATCCGCATCCCCAAGACCGAGCACGCTGAGGACGTCCACCGCGTGGCTGCTGCCATCGCCGAGGACGAGAAGACCTATGGCCGCCCCGAGGGCGAAGTCCTCATCATCGCCGCTCTGGAGTCTGCCCGCGGCGTCATGAACGCTCTGGAGATCTGCGAGAGCGATGAGCGCCTGTTCGGCATCGCACTGTCCGGCGGCGACTACACCAAGGACCTGCAGACCCACATCACCGGCACCGGCATCGAGCTGATGGGTGCCCGCCAGCAGATGATCATTGCAGCCCGCGCAGCAGGCGTGCAGTGCTTCGACACCGTTTACACCGACCTGAAGGATATGGATGGCTTCCGCAAGGACGTGGAGAACATCCACCTGATGGGCTTCGACGGCAAATCCATCATCAACCCCCGTCAGATCCCTATCGTCCATGAGATCTTTACGCCCACCCAGAAGGACATCATCTTCGCCGAGAAGGTTGTCAAGGAGATCGATTCCAAGAAGGCTCTGGGCATCGGCGTCTTCACCGTTGACGGCAAGATGATCGACATCGCCTTCTACGACGGTGCAAAGCGCACCATCGATCTGGCAAAGGCATCCGGCGTGTATAAGGGGGATTTGTAATTATGTTGAACGCAGTCGGCAGAGAAATTCCCGAAAAGATCCTCGAGCGCACCGGCAAAGAGGTCTTCCAGGGCAACAATTATAAAGACGGCAAGGCCTTCCAGAAGGCCAGCCCGAAGGTGACCCCCGTGATGCGCAATGACCACGACAAGATGGTCAGGGACATCCACGAGGCTCTGGTCAAGTGCAATGCCCACGACGGCATGACCGTCTCCTTCCACCACCACTTCCGCGAGGGCGACCTGGTGGTCTGCATGGTCATGGAAGAGATCCACAAGATGGGCTTCAAGAACATCACCCTGAGCGCAAGCTCTCTGGGCAAGGCTCATGACGCCCTCGTCCCCATGATCGAGGACGGAACCATCGTCAACATCGAGTCTTCCGGCGTCCGCGGCAAGATCGGCGATGCCATCTCCCACGGCAAGCTGAAGGGGCTGGCCACCATGCGCAGCCACGGCGGCCGTGTCCGCGCCATCGAGACCGGTGAGACTCACGTTGACATCGCCTTCATCGGCGCACCTTCCTGCGACGAGTACGGCAACTGCTCCGGTATGGGCGGCAAGACCAACTGCGGCGTCCTGAGCTATGCTTACGTGGACGCTGAGATGGCGGACTATGTCGTCGCTGTCACCGATTGCCTCGTCGCTTACCCCAACTACCCCGCAGAGATCAACCAGACCAAGGTGGATTACGTCTGCATCGTGGACCAGATCGGCATCCCCGAAAAGATCGCTACCGGCGCTGCAAAGCCCACCACCGACCAGCGCAAGATCCTGATGGCAGAGTACTGCACTCAGGTCGTTGCAAACACCCCCTACTTCAAGGACGGCTTCTCTTATCAGACCGGTGTGGGCGGCGCATCCATCGCCTCCACCATCTCTCTGTCCAAGATCATGGAAGAGAAGAACATCCACATGGGTCTGGGCGTCGGCGGTCTGACCAAGCCCATGTGCGAGCTGCTGGACCGCGGCCTGGCCCGCAAGCTGGTGGATACCCAGGATTTCGATTTGGACGCTGTCAACAACGTCGCTTCCAACCCCAACCATTTCCCCATCTCTGCTGGCGAGTACGCAAGCCCCATGAACAAGGGCGCCTTCGTCAACAAGCTGGATTACGTCATCCTGGCCTCTCTGGAAGTGGATACCCACTTCAACTGCAACGTCGTCGTCGGTTCCGATGGCATCATCACCGGCGCACAGGGCGGCCATCCCGATACTGCACAGGGTGCAAAATGCACCATCGTCATCGCTCCTCTGCTGCAGGGCCGCATCCCGGCCATCTGCACCGACGTCACCACCGTCACCACCCCGGGCGAGAGCGTTGACATCGTCGTCACCGACTACGGTGTGGCCGTCAACCCCCGCCGTCCCGACCTGCTGGAGGCTCTGAAGGCCGCTGACTGCGTGCCTCTGAAGACCATCGAGGAGCTGCGCGACATCGCCTACTCCATCGTCGGCGAGCCGGAGAAGGTCCAGTTCGGCGACCGCATCGTGGGCATCATCGAGGCCCGCGACGGCACCGTCATGGATGTCGTCCGCGAAGTCAAGCCTTTCTCTTTCCGCGAAGATTGAGTGATATGGCGTAAAAGCGGGAATGTGGCTTGCCAACCACGCTTCGGAATGGATTCACGGAGATTCCTTCGCTCTTCTCACCCCCGCTTTTGCGGCTAAATATGCACACAAACTTCATGCGATTCTCCTTTTTCAAGGTTTTGTGTTTTATACCGGCATAAAACCAGAGAGCAGCCGACTGCACCGCGCGCAGTTGGCTGCTCTTCTTTGTTTCTATGAAAAAATAAATAACGCTCTTACGGCACGAAACGATAGCCGACGCCGCGGATGGTGATGATGTGCTGGGGTGTGCGGGCGTTGTCCTCGATCTTGCTGCGCAGGCGGTTGATATAGACCATGATGGCGTTGTCGTCCACAGCGATGAGGTTGCCCCAGATCTGCTCGTAGATCATATCCTTGGTGAACACCTGCTGCGGGTGGCGCACGAAGAGCAGCAGCAGACTGCGCTCTTTCTCGGAAAGATTCAGCTCCACATTGTTTTTATAAAAGCGCATGGTGGTGGTGTCGCAGAGGAAGGGCCCGCAGCTGATCTGCTGGTTGTTCTCCTGCGAGAAGCTCTTGCTGCGGCGGATGAGGGCCTTGACCTTTGCGCCCAAAATCTGGGGACGGAAGGGCTTGGTGACATAGTCGTCGGCGCCCAGCGAGAGGCCGTACATGAAATCGTAGTCCTCGTTGCGGCCGCTGATGATGATGACCGGCGTGGTGACGCCGTTGCGCCGGATGGTCTGGATGACATCGAAGCCCTCCATGTCGCCCAGCGTGATGTCCATCAGGATCATATCCAGCGTACTGCTCTGCCGCGCGATGAGGTCCAGCGCCGCCGCGCCGCTGTTGACGACGAGAGGGTCCATCTCATTGCTTATCATAACTTTCGATAAAAGTTTGCAAATCGCTGGATCATCGTCTACAATAAGAACATGATACGACATGATAACTCCCTGCACTTTTCTGACCGGAAAATTTGTTTCACTTGCGATAAATAAAATTATAACATTTTTAGACAGGAAGAGCAAGACCGCCCCAAAGGAGGACTCGATATGAAGGAGAACGCCCCGAAAAAGACATGGCTCCAGACGCTGCGCACCCTGTGGGTGCCGCTGGCCATCGGCGTCGTCACGGTAGCCGCACTGGCTGTCGTGGTGGGTATGGTGTGGAAGGACTACCGCACCGCCATGATGGACAGCCAGACGAGGCAGATGGAGCTGGTGGTGCAGAGCACCGCCGACAGCATCCGCGTCCTGCTGGAAGAATACGCCGACCGGCTGGACTCCATCGCCGGAAAAGCACAGGCCGGCAAAGCGTTCCGCCCCACGGTGGCCCGGAGCGATACCATCCGGGACGTCTGGCTGGAAAACAGCAACGGCGAGGTCATCTACAGCTGCTACGGCCTCAGCGCCGTCTGCGATGTCCTCATCACCCGGACGGAGGACATCTCCTACTGGCAGTACCACAGCGGCGGCGAGCACTATCTTGTGATGAAGAAGAAGGCCGGGGGTGAGACAGCCTGCCTCGTGGTAGACTCCACGGTCATGTATCAGCAGCTCATCTCGGAGATCCATGTCGGCAGGAACGGCTACATCATGATAAAGAATGACGATAACCTTGTGGTCATGCACCCCGAAGCCGTTCAGTGGGGCATCAAGGTCGTGGAGGGCCGCCAGCGCATCTATCAGGGGAAGGAACTGGACATGAGCAGTCTGAGTGAGCTGCTGCGCGCGCAGCAGGAAGAGGAATCCGGCACACTGGACTACTACTCCTACTGGTGGGCCGACCCGGCTCTGCCCCGGGTGCATAAGATCAGCGCCTTCCGTCATCTGGACGTGGGGGGCAGCTTCTGGATCGTCAGCGCCGTGGTGGACTACGACGATTTCTACGAGCCGGTACAGCAGAGCTTCGTGAAGGTGGTCCTCATCTTCGGCGGCGTGGCGCTGGTGCTGGTGCTCTTCATGTTCCAGATGTTCCGGCTGCAGGAGCGCGACCGCCGCAGCGCGACCGAGATCAGCGATCTGAAGACCCTGAACCAGACCCTCGAAGAGCTCCACCGCAGCGAAGAGTCGCTGGCCCACGGCCAGCGGCTGCAGATGATGGGGACCCTCACCGGCGGCATCGCCCATGAGTTCAATAACTTCCTGACCCCCATCACCGGCTATGCCGACCTCATCATGGCCGACGCCGACCCGGGCAGCGAGATCTATGACAACGCGATGGAGATCAGCGAGGCGGCGCAGAAGGCGCAGGAGGTCGTGAAACAGATCTCCTCCATGAGCCGGAAAAACGTGGAGACGGTCTACGACGCCGTGTCGGTGGAGGGACTGCTCCATCGGACGAGGAAGCTGGTGGAGACGAACTGCCCGAAGAACGTGGAGCTGAAGGAAGAAAATGAGCTGAGCGGCGAATGCGTTCTGGGCAACGCGACCCAGCTGCAGCAGGTGCTGCTGAACATCAGCATCAACGCCATCCACGCCATCGGCGCCGAGGGCGGAAAGCTGACCATCCGGGGCAGTGTCGTGCCGCGCAGTGAGCTGGCGGCGCTCTTCCCGGAAGAGAAGATCTCCGAGGAGTGGTCGAGCTACGTCTGCCTGAGCGTCACCGACACCGGCTGCGGCATGGACAAGGAGACGATGCAGCACATCTTCGAGCCCTTCTTCACCACAAAAAAGACCGGCGAAGGCACCGGCCTCGGCCTTGCTCTGGCGGACCAGATCATCCGCACCCACCGGGGCCGCATCCGGGCGGAGAGCACCATCGGCAGAGGCACGACCTTCTATGTCTATCTGCCGGTACTGGAGCAGCAGCAGGAGCGCGAACAGCTGCAGTGGGGCGTGGACAGCAAGCTGCGCATCCTTGCGGCGGACGACAACAACAAGGTCCTCGACCTGCTGGACAAAGACCTCAGCGCGCTGGGCCTGAGCGTGTCCACCTGCTCCCGCCGGGGCGAGCTGCGCCAGCTGCTGGAGCAGCAGCCCTTCGACGTCCTCGCCATCGACGAGAGCCTGATGAGCAGCAGCGGCGTGGACTTCTGCATGGCCATCCGGGGCCGCTACCCGGGCATGACCCGCATCGTGATGACCAATGCCCCCACAAGGGAGATCGTGGATGCCCGCAGCCACGGCGTCATCGACGGCTATGTGGTAAAACCGGTGTCGGCGTCTACGCTGCTGGCCCAGATACGGAGCAGCCGGAAAGAGTAAACAGCGGCTGTTTTTCATGAATTTGTGGAATATGCACAGAGGTGTCCTTCATAATTCGATGATATGATAAAAATGCAGGGAATATATTGACAATTCTGGGGGGGGGGTATAATAAAGTCAACAGGCCGACGACCGGAACTGGACAGCCTGCCTGTAAGATCATTCATAATTATGGAGGCAAAAATCATGAAAATGGCAAAGAAGTTTCTGGCCGTCGCCCTCGCCGGCGTTCTGGCACTGTCTGTTCTGACTGGCTGCGGCGCTAGCGTCAAGAGCAAGGACATCGCTGACGCTCTGACCAAGATGGGCGTCAAGGTCGAGCAGGACAAGGACATGGATAAGACTGCTGAGGAGACCTTGGCTGCTATCGAGGCTATTGTCAATGCGCCCGCTAACGCTGCTAAGCCGGATACTGATACCGACAAGATCACTCTGGACAATGCTGTTAACGATACCACTGGCAAGATCATCAGGAGAAGCACCACCCAAAGCCCCGACGCTGTAATCGCGAAGATTCTGGGCCTATACGCGGAGTCTAACGCTACCGCTGACCAGAAGGCAAATTATAACAAGGATGTTAAGGTTGCTCTGGTCAAGACCGAGAATGCCACGAAGGACGCAAGCCTGCAGGCAGCCCTTGTGAAGGACGGTCTGGCCGCTGTTTGTATTAGAACCCCTTCCGGCAACAAGGTGTATGCTGAGTCCGGCAAGCTGGGCTCTGCCAAGACCAGTGACGGCAAGTACATCCTGGTCGTCATCGTCAACGATGTGGTCGCAAAGACTGCAAACAACTAATTCCCGCTTCCCCATGTGAGGACTGCCGCAAGGCGATATAGGCCCCATAAATAAAGATGACAGCAGGCCCCGGAGTGGAAAAACCCCGGGGCCTGTTGTTTTTTTGTTTCTTTTTTGCGCAGCTCCGGCTTTATTGTATCCAACCTTCCATACGGAACCTTACAGGATATTAAGGGATTTCTTAACAAACCGTAACAAGAAGGGCTTTGGGCTGTAAGTTTGAGCCTGTATACTGGAACCATAACGAACGGGAATGATTCTGGATGATAAAACGGAATGCATCCCCAGTATATGAAAAAAGGAAAGGAAGTACAAACCCATGAGTGATACGATCCTCGCTCTGCTCGGCTTTGCAACGGTGATTGCGGTCATCGTCCTGCTGCTGCGCAATGTCACGGTCCCTGCACTGGCATTCGTCAGCGTCTCGACCATCACCGCAGCCATTCTGGTGGCTACCGGTGCTTTCACCCTGGATGAAATGGCTGGCTTTATCAAGGAGGGCGTCAAGGGCGTCCACGGTACGGCTGTCCTGTTCATCTTCTCCGTCCTGTTCTTCGGCGTCATGACCGATGCAGGTATGTTCGACAAGATCATCGGTGCGCTGATGAAGAAGGTCGGCAACAACGTCGTCGGCGTTGCTCTGATGACCTGCCTCATCGCCATCATCGGCCATCTGGACGGCGGCGGCGCTTCCACCTTCCTCATCACCATCCCCGCCATGCTGCCCGTCTACAAGCGCCTGCACATGCGCCGTGAGACCCTGCTGCTCATCTGTGTCACCGCAATGGGCGTCATGAACCTGATGCCCTGGGGCGGCCCCACCATGCGCGCCGCAAGCGTCATCGAGATGGAGCCCAACGACCTGTGGTTCCAGCTCATGCCCATGCAGGTCGTCGGCCTGGTGCTGGCTGTCGGCACCGCCATCTTCTGGGGCCTGCAGGAGAAGAAGCGCATCGCAAAGCTCGGCGATTCCATCGTTGCTGAGGACGCCGGCAAGTACGACGACTCCGACGACGGCAAGAAGGACGAGACTCTGGCTCGTCCCCAGAACTTCATCTTCAACGTCATCCTGACTCTGGCCGTCATCATCGTGCTGGTCCTCGACATCTTCCCCTCTTACTACGTCTTCATGGTCGGCTGCGCTCTGGGCATTCTGGTCAACTACCGCGGCAAGAAGCTGCACAACTCCATCATCAAGAGCCACGCTTCCGCTGGCCTGAGCATGGCTTCCACCATCCTGTGTGCCGGTGTCTTCCTCGGTGTCCTGAGCAAGAGCGGCATCATGGAGAAGATGGCAGTCGTCATGGCAAGCTTCATCCCGGCATCTCTGGGCCGTTTCCTGCCCATCATCATCGGCATCCTGAGCGTGCCTCTGGCTCTGCTGTTCGATACCGACTCCTACTTCTACGGCCTGCTGCCCGTTCTGGTCAGCGTTGGCAACCAGTTCGGCGTCAACCCGGCTCACATCGCCATCGCAATGGTCGTCTGCCGCAACTGCGCTACCTTCATCAGCCCGGTGGCTCCCGCTACCTATCTGGGCATCGGTCTGGCCGGTGTCGAGATCAAGGACCACATCAAGTACTGCTTCGGCTGGCAGTGGGGCGTTTCCATCGTCTGCCTCGTCGCTGGTCTGATCCTCGGCGTCATCCACTTCTGATAAACTGAGTTCCCGCCCGGCTGCCCTTCGTTGGACGGCCGGGCATTTTTGCAGAACGATCTTACCACTTTTTCCCAAGGAGGCTGCTGCAATGCGTGAGACCCCAGTCTGCACCGCGGCCGATGCCATCTACAAGCTGGCGGCGGGCAATCTGAAATACCTGAACGCGGAAAACGGGAGCGGCGATATTTCCCGCCGTATCCGGATGTCCACCTGGACGAAGGGCCAGTCGCCCTACGCCATCATCGTCACCTGTTCGGATTCCCGGGTCATCCCGGAGAACATCTTCTCGGCGGGCATCGGTGAGCTGTTCGTCATCCGGCTGGCGGGCAACATCATCGATGACCACCAGCTGGGCAGCATCGAGTACGCTGCCGGCCATCTGGGCTGTCGGCTGGTGGTGGTGCTGGGCCATACCCACTGCGGCGCGGTGGATGCCGCCATCCACCACGAGCCCTCCGGCTATATCCGCTACATCACGGACGAGATCAAGAAGGCCATCGGGGACGAAACAGACCCCTACAAGGCCAGCTGTCTCAATGTCCGGCACAGTGTGCAGGAGATCGAAAAGAGCCTGTGCATCCATAACATCGAGGAGGAAACGGGCCTGCGGGTCGTCGGTGCGATGTACCACATCGAGGACGGCAGCGTCGAATTCCTGTAAGGAACTCCCAGCATTGCGGCGAAACGGCCCTTTCCCAGACCGGGAAAGGGCCGTTTTTGTGTTTGACAATCGACGGCTGTCAGTTTATACTATCGCTGAAAAAGCGGATACAGCAGGAGGACAGGACAATGGTTCAGGTAGACCTTATCACAGGATTTCTCGGGGCAGGGAAGACCACCTTCCTGCGCAGATACGCGGCATGGTGGGCCGGGCAGGGCGTTAAAGTCTGTGTGCTGGAAAACGACTTCGGCGCGGTGAACGTGGACGCCATGCTCCTGCAGGACCTCGAGGCCCAGGGCGTGGAGCTGGAGACCATCAGCGGCGGCTGCGACTGCGACACCCACCAGCGCCGGATGCGGACAAAGCTCATCTCCATGGCCATGCGGGGCTTTGAGCGGGTCATCGTGGAGCCCAGCGGCATCTTTGACGTGGACGAGTTCTTCGACGTGCTGCGGGACGAGCCGCTGGACCGCTGGTATCAGCTGGGCAATGTCATCGCCATCGTGGATGCCCTTCTGCCGGAAGAACTTTCCCCGCAGGCAGAATATATCCTCGCTTCCGAGAGTGCGTGGGCGGGCAGTGTCCTCCTGAGCCGCTGTCAGCTGGCCTCTGACGCGCAGAAGCAGGGGGCAGAAGCCCATCTGGCCCGTGCGCTGGAAGCCTGCAAGTGCTCCCGGAAGTTCGGCCCGGAGGAGATCATTGCGAAGGACTGGGCCGATCTGACGGCCGACGACATGGCCCGCATCGCAAAGTGCGGCTACCGGCAGGCCAGCTGCGAAAAGCTCCACTTCGACGCGCACGATGCCTTCACCTCGGCCTACTTCCTCGAGCTGGGTCTGCCCCGCGCTCAGCTGGAAAAGAACATTCCATCCCTCTTCACCGACCCCGCCTGCGGAAATGTCCTCCGGGTGAAAGGCTTCGTGGAGGATGATGGCCGGTGGTACGAGCTGAATGCTGCCGCCGCCGGTCTGACGGCGGCCCCCATCCCGCAGGGACAGCAGGTGCTCATCGTCATCGGCGAGGGGCTGGACAAGGCCCGGCTGGAAGAAGACCTGAGACGATGAGTTTCCCACAATGAAACAGAGAATTGTGCAATATTGATTGCGCCGACCCTCCTGCAGCGTTATAATAGAGAAAAATAAATCAGGAGGCCGTTTCATGAGCACTTCGACCACCCAAAAGCCGACCACCCGCCGCATCGTGGGGATGATGGTGGGCATTGTCATTATTGGTCTGGGCATCGCCCTCTTCAAGCAGTCCCATCTCGGCAACGACTCCATCAGCGCGCTGAATATGCGCCTTGCCGAGCTGCTGGGCATCTCGCTGGGCGTGCAGAACGTCGCCACCAACATCCTCTTCTTTGCGCTGGAATTCTGGTTCGGGCGCAAGTACATCGGCCTTGGCACCTTCGTCAACGGCATCGGCATGGGGTTCATCATAACCTTCTTCTACGACCCCATTGCCGCGGCCTTCGGCCCGGCAGCGTCCCTGCCGGAACAGCTGGTGTGGGTGGTGCTGGCCGTCCTTGTGACGGCGCTGGGCGCGTCTCTCTACCAGACGGCTGACCTCGGCATTGCGCCCTACGATTACCTCTCGCTGGGTCTGCGGGACTACACGCACTTCCAGTACTTTGGCTGCCGCGTCTTCACCGACGCCTTCTGCGCCCTGCTCTGCTGGCTCCTGGGCGGTCTCGTGGGTCTGGGTACCCTCATCTGCGCGTTCTGCCTCGGACCCTTCATCCAGTTCTTCAACGGCCTCGTCTCCGAGCGGGTCCTGCAGTATAAGCCCGAAAAAGCATGAGCATAACAAAAAAGACATCTGCCGGCGGCAGATGTCTTTTTTTGTATCTTACTCGAATTTGAACAGCGGCGTGCCGGTGGAGACGATGCCGCCCGCGATGATATGGAGCTTTGGCAGGTCGTCGGCGTTGGTCACGATGACGGCGCTCTCGGTGGAGAGCCCGGCGGCGCGGATGGCGTCGAGGTCCACGTTCAGCAGGGGCGTTCCGGCTTTGACGGCCTGTCCTTCCCTGACCAGCGGGGTGAAGCTGCTGCCCCGCAGGGCGATGGTGTCCATCCCGAGGTGGATGAGCAGCTCGATGCCCTCGGTGCTTTCCAGCCCCACAGCGTGGAGAGTGGGGGCGATGGAAGTGACCTTCCCGTCGAAGGGAGCGTAGACCGTGCCGCCGGTGGGCTCGATGCCGCAGCCCGGGCCGAGGATGGCTGCGGCGAACGTCTCGTCCGGAAGCTGTTCCAGCGGGAGAACGATGCCGTCCATGGGAGCTTTGACGACCATCTTTTCACCGGAGAACCGCGTCTCTTCCGCAGTCTTTGCCCTGCCGCCGAAGAGTCTGTCCAAAAAGCTCATAGAGAAGACCTTCCTTCCACTCATGTTTCTTTCAAAGATAGCATATTGACGCCCCAAAAGCAACCGGCGTTTCGCATAAAACGGAGAGGAAAGTTTTGGCAGTTACATCAGAGCGATGAGCTGCTCGATCTCTTCCATCTTAGTGGCCCAGCTGGTGGCGATGCGGACAACGGTGTGGCTGTCGTCGAACTTCTCCCAGAAGCCGAACTTTGCCTTGCCTTCCAGCGCGGTCAGCTGGGTGTTTTCCAGCACGACAAAGAGCTGGTTGGTGGGGGAGTCCATAAAGAAGCGGTAGCCCTTGGCGGCGAGGCCCTTCTTGAGGGCGTTGGCCGTCTCGATGGCGTTGCGGCTGATGCGGGTGTAGAGGTCGTCGGTGAAGAGGACGTCGAACTGGATGCCCATGAGGCGGCCCTTGGCCAGCAGAGCGCCCTGCTGCTTGACCATGGTCATGAAGTGGGCCGGTGCGCCGTGGGGGAAGACCACGGCCTCGCCGCAGAGTGCGCCCACCTTGGTGCCGCCGATGTAGAAGACGTCGGTGAGCCGGGCGAGGTCGGCCAGGGTCACGTCGGTGCCTTCGCTCACCAGCGCATAGCCCAGACGTGCGCCGTCCACGAAGAGGGGCATGTGGTAGGTGTGGCAGACGGCGGACAGGGCCTCGAGCTCAGCCTTGCTGTACAGGGTGCCGTACTCGGTGGGGTGGGAGATATACACCATGCCGGGGAAGACCATGTGGTCGTGGTTCGAGTCGGCGTAGAAGGTCTTGCAGAAATCCTCCACCGTGGCGGCGTCCAGCTTGCCGTTCTTCTGGGGCAGGCCGATGACCTTGTGGCCGGTGAACTCGATGGCACCCGCCTCATGACCGGCCACATGGCCGGTGGCGGCGGCGACGACGCCCTCCCAGCGGCGGAGCATGGAGGCGATGACGATGGAGTTGGCCTGGGTGCCGCCGGAGATGAAGAAGACATCTGCCTCGGGGCAGGCGCAGGCGGCGCGGATCTTCTCCTTTGCGCTGGCGCAGTAGGGGTCGGTGCCGTAGCCGGACACCTTCTCGAAGTTCGTTTCCGTCAGCTTCTGCAGGATGGCGGGATGCGCACCCTCGCAGTAGTCGTTCTCAAAATACAGCATATTCTTTCCCTTTCCTTTATTACGATAAAGAAGATGATTCTATTGTGAGCCAGGAACGCACGTTTGTCAACCCTTTGGAACCATGGAAAAATACCCACCCTTTGCTGTATCTTTAATTTATTTGTGGTATACTTTTACAGTGGTACCGAATATAGATCGGGAGGGACAGCAAATGAAGCAGATGCTCCGGAAAAAGGACGTCTGGGTACTTTTGGCGGCGCTCATCGGGGCGTTCGCCTGTGTGACGCTCATCCAGTTCATCAGCGGCCGCATCGACGGTGTGGCCTCAATGGTGTTCCTGCTGGCGGTGTTTTTTGTTTCCATGTACACCGACGGCTACTGGTGGGGCGTGGCCGGTTCTGTCATCAGCGTGCTGGCGGTCAACTTCGCGTTCCGCACGCCCTACTTTGCCTTCAACTTCACCATCCCGGAGAACATCTTCTCCGGCGTGGTGATGCTGGTGGTCTCCTTCATGACGAGCACCCTGACCACCCGCATCAAAAAGCAGGAGCAGCTGCGGATGGAGAGCGAGGCGGAGAAGATGCGGGCCAACCTCCTGCGGGCTGTCTCCCACGACCTGCGCACCCCGCTGACGTCCATCTACGGGGCCTGCTCTACGGTCATCGACAACTACGACTCGCTGGGCCGGGAGCAGAAGATAAAGCTCCTTTCCGAGGCCTGTGCCGACGCCCAGTGGCTCAACCGGATGGTGGAGAATCTGCTCTCCGTCACCCGCATCGACGCCGACGGCGTCGCCGTCCAGAAGACGCCCACCGTGCTGGAAGAGCTGGTGGATACGGTGCTGGTGCGGTTCCAGAAGCTCCACCCCGGCGTACCGGTGGAAGTAAAGCTTCCGGATGACTTCATCGTCATCCCGATGGACTCCATGCTCATCCAGCAGGTGCTGACGAACCTTTTGGAAAACGCGGTGCTCCACGCCAAGGGGATGACCCGCCTGACGCTGCGGGTGTTCACGCTGGGGCAGCGGGCGGTGTTTGAAGTCGTTGACAACGGCTGCGGCATTCCGAAAGAGCGGCTCAAGACCCTCTTCACCGGCACGACCCTGACGCAGGATACCTCGTCGGGCGGCAAGCACGGCATGGGCATCGGGCTGTCGGTGTGCGCGGCCATCATCAAAGCCCACGGCGGCGAGATAAAAGCCGAGAGCACGCCCGGCGAGGGTACGACCATCCGGTTCTGGCTGGAGACCGAAGAAGTGGATACGGAGGAAACAGAGGATGAGCAATAATAAATTCAAGGTACTTATCATCGAGGATGAGGCGAACATCTGCAGCTTCATCCAGACCCTGCTGGAGACCAACGGCTATCAGGCGCTGGTGGCCCAGACCTGCGTGATGGGCATGACCATGTTCATCTCCTATAACCCGGACCTCGTCATCCTGGACCTCGGCCTGCCCGACCGGGACGGTCTGGACGCCATCCGCTCCATCCGGCAGAAGTATCTGACCCCCATCATCGTCCTGTCGGCCCGCACCACCGAGCAGGATAAGATCGAGGCCCTCGACCTCGGTGCCAACGACTATATCACCAAGCCCTTCGGTACCGGCGAGCTGCTGGCCCGGGTGCGGGCTGCGCTGCGGGTGAACCGCTATGGCGGCGGCAGTCTGCCCGGCGGGGTGTTCAGCGCACAGGGCCTCACCATCAACTACGAGCGCCGCAAGGTGTTCGTGGACGGGCAGGAGGTTCGCCTGACCCAGACGGAGTACAATATCGTGGCCTTTTTGTCCGAGCACGCCGGGCGCGTGATGACCTATGCGGCCATCGTCCGGGCCATCTGGGGCGACACGGACGCCAGCAGCACCAAGAAGCTGCAGGTGAATATGGCCAATATCCGCAAAAAGCTGGGCAGCCGCCCGGGCAGCAATACCTACATCCTCAACGAGCTTGGCGTCGGCTATCGGATGATAGAAGAAGACGCAAAGCCTCTGGAACCTGCGGAGGAGACGAAATGACACTGGCGCTGAGCCTGTTTGTCCTGTTTTATATTTTGATGCTGGCGGTGCAGCAGTACCGCCCCTGGGTCGCGCTGGGCGGGGCCGGGGCGTTCCTGCTGCTGGGAAAGCTGGGCGTGTATGATTTCACGCTGGCGGACGCCGCCCGGGCCGTAGACTTCAATGTCCTGCTGATGATGGCGGGAATGATGGGTACGGTCTTTCTTTTTATCCAGAGCAAGATGCCCGCCCGGCTGGCTGAGGAGCTCATTGCCCATGTGCCGGATGTCCGGTGGGCCGTGTCGGTGCTGGCGCTGCTGGCGGGGTTCATCAGTGCCTTTGTGGACAATGTGGCCACCGTGCTGATGGTGGCTCCGGTAGGGCTTGCCATCGCCCGGCGGCTGAAGCTATCGCCGGTGCCGGTGCTCATCGCCATTGCGGTGTCGTCCAATTTACAGGGCGCGGCAACGCTGGTGGGGGACACCACGAGCATCCTGCTGGGCGGCTTTGCGGGGATGAATTTCTTCGATTTCTTCTGGATGGAGGGTCGGCCCGGCATCTTCTGGAGCGTGGAGCTGGGAGCGCTGGCCTCACTGGGGGTGCTGTTCTGGCTGTTCCGGGACCAGCGCCAGCCCGTCCATGTCACGGTGGAGACGGAGGTGGAGGACGATGTCCCCACGGCGCTTCTCCTGCTGACGGTAGGTCTGCTTATCGCGGCCTCCTTCCTGCCTGAGCCCTCTGGCGGCGTGCTGCATCTGCTCTATACCTTGCGCAGCGGGCTCGTCTGCATGGGGCTGTGCCTCTTCGGTGCCGCCCGCGCCTGCTGGCGCAGCCGCTCCCTGAGGCCGCTGGCCGAGACGTTCCGGGCGCTGGATTATGACACCCTGCTGCTGCTCTTCAGCCTCTTTATTCTGCTGGAAGGGGTGAGCAGGGCGGGCGTCATCGACGCGGCGGCGCAGCTGTTCTACTCCGCAGCCGGAGACGAGCCGCTGCATCTTTACCTGCTGCTGGTGGCCGCGTCGGTGGGGCTGTCGGCCTTCATCGACAACATCCCTTATGTGGCGGCCATGCTGCCGGTGGTGCAGGGCGTCGCCGCCCTCATGAACGGCGGCGCGGGCATTGAGCCGGAGCTGTTCTACTTCGGTCTGCTTACCGGCGCGACGCTGGGCGGCAACCTGACCCCCATCGGCGCGTCGGCCAACATCGCGGCCATCGGCATTCTCCGCAAGAACGGCGAGACTGTCCGCACCCGGGACTTCCTGCGCATCGGCGTACCCTTCACGCTGGCGGCAGTCCTCGTGGGGGCAGGGAGCCTCTGGCTGTTCTGGGGTATCTGAGAAAATTCAGGAAAAACTGCAAAAGAAGAAGCGTGGTCTGGCAGGCATCTGCCCCGGAAGCAGGCATCACCGGGGCGGATGTCTGTGTTTTTGTGCGCAGGGACGCAAGATAAAATATGCGGAAAAGAATGCAAAAACTTTTTTGAAAAAACGCTTGACTTTCCCGTTTTCCGTGGTATAATAACTATCGTTCCGAGCCGAACGGCGGCGAACAAAACAGAATATGCGGATATGGCGGAATTGGCAGACGCGTTAGATTCAGGTTCTAATCGGGGCAACTCGGTGGAGGTTCAAGTCCTCTTATCCGCACCAAACCATGAAAATCCGAACCTTTTCTCGATAGGAGAAGGGTTCGGATTTTTTGTTTTCTTTGGAAACGAGAACAACGGCTCTTCCCTGACGGCTGTGTGTCCGAAACCTTATCAGAAGAAAGACCGTATCACGAAAGTCACAACTGTAAAGGTGCCGTAAGGCGGAAAGGACACGAGTATGAAGTACGATGAAAGAGCTTGCAAATTCAACATGGACACCGGCTGCGTGGAGCTGCTGCTCCGGGATGGGCGCAAAATTTCCATCAACTGCACCGGAGTCGAGGACGCGCTGGATGTCACCATAGCGCAGCGGTTTGAATTGGACTATCTCATCTACAATGACCCGTTGGCGTATGCTGAATTGATTCTGAACGGCGAACCGGAGAAATATCTTCGGAATTTAGCAGGAAGTCACGGGTTAGAGGATTAAATTGAAGAAAGGTAGACACTTTACAGAAATGTAAGGTGCCTGCCTTTTTTGCTGTAAATGGCATTTTGCAAGTCATACTTTGCAAAACAGGTGTCAAAACAAAGGTCTGCCAGGGTCGTTCTTTGCAAATTCTATGAAGAAAAGAGCCAAAAAATGTTCGCGATATTGCACGATTACCGTGCATCCGATACAATGCAGACAAGAAAACCGCCATGCAGGCGGAAACAGGATGAAAGGATGTGTCTTATGAAACCATTGCAGAAGGGCTTCCCCGAAGGGTTCCTGTGGGGCGGCGCGATTGCGGCAAATCAGGCAGAAGGTGCCTACGATGCAGACGGAAAAGGACTGGACATCTCCGATGGCTTTCCGCACGGGATCAAGCACGGCTATGACCCGGAACTTGTTCCCGGACAGTTCTATCCCACTCATGAAGCAATCGACTTCTACCACCGCTACAAGGAAGATCTTGCGCTGATGCAGGAGATGGGCTTCAAAGTGTTCCGCACCTCCATTAACTGGTCGCGCATCTTCCCGAACGGTGACGATGCGATGCCCAATGAGAAAGGGCTCCAGTATTACGATGATCTGTTTGACGAGATGCTTCGCCGTGGAATGCAGCCACTGGTCACGCTGAGCCATTACGAAACTCCCACCAATCTGGTCAAGAAATACGGCAGCTGGCGCAGCCGGAAGCTGATCGGCTTTTTCACCAGATACTGCGAGACCGTGTTTCGCCGCTATGCAGGCAAGGTGAAATACTGGCTGACCTTCAACGAGATCAACAACATGCGCCGGATGCCGGGTGCAGCAGGCGGTATCTTCTTCAAAGAAGGCGAGAACCACCAGCAGGTCGTCTATCAGGCAAGCCACAATATGTTTGTGGCGAATGCACTGGCTATCAAGCTGTGCCATGAGATCATTCCCGATGCAAAGATCGGCTGTATGCTTTCGCTGAGCAACGTCTATCCGCACAGCTGCCGACCGGAAGATGTGTTTGAAACTATGGAACTGCGCCGCCGTTCGCTGCTGTACGGCGACATTATGATCCGCGGCTACTACCCCAACTACATGGCTGACATCTGGGATAAGGAAAATGTCCATGTGGAAATGGAGCCGGGTGACGAGGAATTGATGCGGAAATACACCGCCGACTACCTTGGCTTCAGCTATTACCGCACCACAACGCATGAGTACGGCACACCGTTTTCCGGTGACACCGGCGGAGATCAGGGAACGCCGAACCCGTACCTGAAAACGACCCCCTGGGGCTGGCAGATCGACCCGCTGGGACTGCGCTATACGCTGAACGAACTGTATGACCGTTACCAGATTCCCCTCTTTGTGGTGGAAAATGGTCTGGGACAGATCGATGAGCCGGACGAGAACGGCATTGTCCACGATGATTATCGCATCAATTATCTCCGTCAGCACCTGATGGCTCTGCGGGATGCCCTGCGGGACGGTGTGGACATTATGGGCTACACCTACTGGGGACCGATCGATATTGTCAGCGCAGGCACCGGCGAGATGAAAAAGCGGTACGGCTTCGTGTATGTTGACCGTGACAACGAAGGACACGGCACCATGGAGCGCAGAAAGAAAGATTCCTTCGCTTACTATCAGAATGTGATCCGCACCAACGGACAGGAACTGTAAAGGAGAAAGCGAGCATGGATTACGCAGAAAAAGCAATGGAGCTGCATCGCAAGCTGCGCGGCAAGCTGGAAATGCACACCCGGACAGAGACCGGCACGCGTGAAGCTCTGTCGATCGCTTACACCCCCGGTGTGGCAGCTCCCTGTCTGGCAATCAAGGAGGACCCGGCCCAGAGTTATGAGCTGACCCGCCGCTGGAACACCGTTGCGGTCGTGACCGATGGCACGGCGGTTCTGGGACTGGGCGACATCGGCCCGGAAGCTGGAATGCCGGTCATGGAAGGCAAGTGCATCCTCTTCAAAGATTTCGGTGATGTGGATGCGATTCCCCTGTGCATCCGCAGCAAGAATGTGGATGAAATCGTACATACGGTTAGCCTTCTGGCGGGCAGCTTCGGCGGAATCAATCTTGAGGACATCAGCGCACCCCGCTGCTTCGAGATCGAGCAGAAGTTGCAGGAAGCTTGTGACATCCCGGTGTTCCACGACGATCAGCACGGCACAGCGATCGTGGTCAGCGCAGCCTTAATCAATGCACTGAAACTGACCGGCAAAAAAATGGAGACCATCCGCGTTGTGCAGAATGGTCCCGGTGCCGCAGGTACGGCCATCATCAAGATGCTGATGAGCATGGGCATCAAGGATATTATCGCTGTGGATGAACACGGCATTCTGATCCCGGGCCGCGCCGCGGGTCTGGCAGGCCACAAGAAGGAGCTTGCCGAGATCACCAACCCGCGCAAAGTAACAGGCGGTCTTGCCGATGCAGTGAAGGGTGCGGATGTCTTTATCGGCACCAGCGTTCCCCATTGCCTGACCGCAGAGATGGTTCGGAGCATGAACCACGATGCCATCGTTTTCGCCTGTGCCAATCCCACGCCGGAAATTTTCCCGGAAGAAGCAAAGGCGGCAGGTGCAGCGGTGGTCAGCACGGGCCGCAGCGACTATCCCAATCAGGTGAACAACGTTCTGGTCTTTCCTGGTCTGTTCCGCGGTGTGCTGGATGCACGGGCTTCCCGCGTGACCGAGGGCATGAAGATCGCTGCCGCGCACGCCATTGCAGACATGATCCCCGAAAGCGAACTGAACACGGAGAACATCCTGCCCCTTGCCTTTGATGCAAATGTCAAGACCGCCGTGGCAGAAGCCGTGAAGAAAGCGGCAGTAAAAGATGGCGTGAACCGGGTAGAGATTCAGTAATTCGTTTCCGTGTCCGGGAGATAGGTGTAATAATAGTTGCGCTCCACCTTGCGCTGGGAAAATGCGGAAAGGTTCTGCTTGTTCTGTTCGTAGTTCAGCGAGAACATCGTGCCGTACAGACAGTCCAGCAGATACAGGAAAGCGTTCCGGGAAGCAAAGCTGCCCATCTTGTAGCGGCTTTCCGTGCAGCTGATGCGTAACGTGACCTGTGCGAACTTGTCATAAGGCCATGCCTTTTCCGCAGCGGTCACAAGCACGAACGGAATGTTGGCACTCATCAGTTCATCTATGATGTAATGCACCTGCGGACTGTTGCAGTACTGCGAGACCACAAGGGCACTTTCCCGGATGTGCGGGTTCTGCACATGGCTGCGGGCTTCCTGAAAGCCGTTCTGCGTTTCCAGAACCGAGTTCATCCCGATGCGGATGAGCTTGTAGTGGAAGTCCTCGGCAATGATGAGCGATTCCCCGCGTCCGTAAACATGGATGAGGTCAGAGTAAGCCAGCAGGCGGGCGGCTTTTTGCAGGGCGATGTGGTCGAGCGAGTTCCGGGTGGATTCGATGGCGCGCCTCGAAAGATTGTAAAAGGTCTTTGCAATCTCCTGACTGTTGGAATCCGGCTCGATGGGAATGTCCACGGAGATTTCCCGGTTGTCCTGCGCAAACAGGCTCAGCTCAGATGCAAGCTGGACTTTGAACTCTGCAAAGCCTTTTGTGCCCAGTTTTTTGCACAGCTGGATGATGGAAGCCTGCGAAGTGAAACAGGCCGCCGCCAGATCGTCCAGTGAAAGATTCGTCACGACACGCGGATGCTCCTGAATAAACTCGATGACTTTCTTTTCCGTTGCGGTAAATCTGGTTTCGTCGGAAAGTCGTTCGATAATCATGACAGCCCCTCCTGTACACAAAACATCTTTTTTATAAGTCTATTAAGGATTTGCCTGAAAGTCAAGATAACACGATAAAAATGAAAGGAAGTAGTCTTATGGATTCCCATAAAGTAGCATCGGAACTCATTGAATTGAGTGGAGGAACCTCGAACATCAAAAACGTCACCCACTGCTCTACCCGTCTGCGCTTTATCATCAAAGATAAGTCTGCGGTCGAGGTGGAAGCCATCAAGAAGTGCGAGGGCGTTCTGGGCGTGGTGTTCACCACCGACGAACTTCAGATGGTGTTCGGCAAGAACGTGATCCCCGTGTATACAGAAGCCAGCAAGATCTATGAGGCCGCTGGCAATAAGGCGGGCGGCGTTGTCCCGGACGAAGCACCTGCAAAGAAGTCGGGCAAGGCCGAAAAGAAGAGTGCAAAGACCATTGCAAACAACGTGGTTGGTTTTGTTTCGGCATCGGTCACTCCGCTGATCCCCGGTCTGGTTTCGGGCGGTATGCTCAAGGTGTTCCTGCTGCTGGCAACGCTGGCATACCCGGCATTCAAGGATGCTTCTGCCTATACGCTGCTCAGCCAGCTGGCAAACGTTCCGTTCTACTTCATGCCGGTGTTTGTTGCCTACGGTGTTGCCAAGAAGCTGGGCAGCACCCCGCTGTATGCAATGAGCGTGGCGGCTGCGCTGGTCTACCCGGACTTCATCTCCATGCTGAAGGAAGGCCCTGTTACCATCTTTATGCTGCCGGTCACCAAGGTGTCTTACAGCAGCACCCTGCTGCCTGCACTGCTCATCGGCATCTTCGCCTGCTACTGCGAAAAGTTCCTGACCAAAATCATCCCCGGCATCCTGCGCACGGTTCTGGTCGGCGCAGGCACTATGATCCTGACCTACATCGCGGGCGTGGTCGTTCTCGGACCTCTGGGCGATCTGGTCGGCGGCATCGTTGTCAAGTTCTTCCTGTGGGCATCCGCAACCTTTGGCCCCGTTGCAATCGCACTGCTGGCATCGGCAATGCCGTGGCTGGTCATGACGGGTATGCACCATGCTGTTACCCCTTTCATGGTGCAGGCATTTGCTGATCCGGGTTATGATGTGTTCTTCCGTCCTTCCTACATCCTGCATAACATGGCAGAGGGCGGTGCCTGCCTCGGTGTTGCTCTGCGCACTAAGAATCCTGAGTTCCGTGCCGAATGCCTGAGCCTTGCCTTCGGCTGTATCGTGGCCGGTGTCACCGAGCCTGCTCTGTACGGCGTGAACTTGCCCCTCAAGCGTCCTATGCTGGGCATCATGGCCGGCACTGCTGTCGGTGGTATCATCGCTGGTGTTCTGGGTGCAACGGCTTATGTGTACGGCTACTCCACCATTCTGGCTCTGCCAATCTTCCAGCAGACCATGTGGGCAATGGCAATCGCCATTGTTGCAGCCATCGTTGTGTCTGCACTGGTCACTGCTGCACTGGGCTTTGAGGACCGCCCAGTGAAGGCTCAGAAGTAAGATAAAATTAGACCATAAAACAAAAACAGGGTGCGCCCTGCCGGACGCACCCTGAAAAAATCCACACACGATAAGTAAGGCAGGGAGTTCCCCAACGGGAACTTCCTGTTTTTCTTTGCCGGAGATATGAGCCTGTTCTGCCTGCCACGCAGCAAACTCCCGTTGACCTTCCACGCTGTTCCAGCAGGCAAGGATCGCCGGGTAGAATGCCCGTGCCAGACGTTCGATGGCTTCATTGGGATACGGGGAAATATTTGTGGACTTTTTCTTTTGCTTCAAACGTACACTCCTTTGGACTTCCGTTGACAGCATACATTGTGCCTGATGTTATGCTGTCTGCGCATCTTCTGCAAGCGCAGATTCCAGAAAAGCAAGGTATTCCTTGTGCTTGTGGATGATTTCGAGAATGACTTCCCGCTACGCCGTGTCCGGCATGATCTTCAGCTGATAGTCAAACTCTGTACGGAAACGAGTCGTGATATTTTCCAATGCCACATACTCGTACCGCACGTCTTTCGGGTAAGCATCGCTGTCATAGACCGATTCGATTTTCAGCATCGGCATATAGGGCGCTTTCCCCGGCTCTGGGGCGGCTCCGTTTGTGTTCGGCTTCGGCTCGACTTTCCGTTCCGGGTACAGAATTTCATCCACGATTTTCTGCCGGTCGATATAGTCTGCCTTGGCAAGACGGTGCAAATCGGCATCACGGATTTTCGTCTGCCCGGACAGAATTTTCTCCTGCATACCGGGCACCAGTTCTTCCATGATCTCCACGCCCTTCATAAACTTTTCGGAGCGGGAAACGTAGGATTCACTGACATGGTGCTGCTCTGCAATCTTCCTGCGGATGCTTGTTTCAGAGCTGACAGGAGGAATTGTGTCATTTTGACACAATTCCTCCTGAACCGTTTCCTGCGTGGCTGTCGTGTACTGATTGTTGCCGTTTCCACCGGGCTTCCGATGCTCGATGCTGTACTGTTTTCCAACGAGAAACTTCTTCTGCTCCGGCGTGAGGTTTCGCCGTCCCAACTGATTCCGGCAAATCCACGCAATGGCTTCTTCGCGGTTCTCAAATCGGAGCGGCATGGTGGAGAAATAAATCTCCGGATGTTTCTGGAGGATGGCATAACGATTGTGTTCGTCAACAAGTGTATTGTTCCAAACGATCAAAGGAGAGAGCAGCTTGCCCTCTTTGAGGATATTTTCTTCAAGCTGCTTAAATTCATCATCGGTCAGAGGGGGAATCTGGGACTGGAACTCCGGGTCGATTTTCAAGTTGATCATACGCACACTCCTTTATCTCTCCTGCTGCGCCGGTTCTTCCTCCCGGAAAAAGGACGCAACATTCTGTTTTGCCGTTTGCAGTTTGAGAAGTTCTTCTTTCGCTTCTTTGTACTGCTCGTAGAACTTCGCCTTTTCGGATGCCAGCTGCGCATACTCGGCTTCCAGCTTTTTCGGGCTGGGCAGCTTTGTGATGTTGTTTGCCTTGAAATAGGCTGCTGCCGCCCGGTACGCTGTCAGCTCTGCACGATGCTGCTCCTCAAAGGCTGCGGGTCGTTTTGCAGATTTTAACTGCTGTGCGATGTTCTTGGTGCTGGCGTAGGTTGCGATGTGATAGCGCAGCTCTTTGTTGACCTTCATGCGGCCTTCGAGGTCTTTCACCACCGCCAGTGCATCGTGATACTTGGTTTCCAGTTCGCCGATGCGCCGGTTCAAGGCATCCTCGTCGGTCAAGCCCTTTTCCTGCAGAAGTTTCACGGTCTGTGCCATAATTTTGAGATTGTGTTTCGTGAGCCAACGCTTATAGCCGATGCCCTTGTCCTCGGTCATCCTCGACTGGATGTCGATCAGTTTCCCGATGGTATCCTGCTTGAACTGCGCCTTGGGTTTGCGTTCGGCGTTTGCTTGCAACGTGACAAGCACTGCCGCCTTATCGAATTTGTCCCCGAGATGTTTCGCCCGGATAAACTTGGTTCTGCCAGCAGGCAGATAGCTGAGTTGCCCACGGCTTTCCTTGACGGTGATGCCGTACTGTTGCAAGAGCCTGTCGGAAAAATCTTCAAAGCTGGTGGCAAAGTACAGCACTGAAGCAATCTGTTCCCGTAAAGTGCCCTTCACAGTTTCAAACTTCTTCTGCCGGGGCTGCTGTCCAGCTGCGGTGAGGGCTGCGTTTTCACAGTCAAGTTTCTGTTGCCCACGCCTGCGCGCCCAATACTCGGCTTCGCTCACACGCTCCTTCGAGCCGTTGAGCAGGTCGATCTGGTACAGTCCGGCACCCTCGCACAGCTCCATGACCTCAACACGCAAGTGCCGCATGGTCTGGGCTGTGCTGGAGTGCTTCATGCCCTCACGCCAATCGCGGGGCTTCTGCATATAGGGCTTGCGCCCGCTCCATGGTCAGGCCGTTCTCTACTGCGTCCTTCGGGTCGAAGCTGATGATATAATGGTGGGTCTTCACGTCCGCAGACTGTTCGTAAAACAGTATTCAACAAATGACACGGCAACTGGATGTCAGGATTGGTTACTGTTCACTCCGCTAGGCCTAAAAAGCATTAAGTCCCATGACCACACCGCCGAGGTGTTGGCCATGGGACTTTTTGTGTCTGGGAGCGGCACACCTCTATCGAGGTGTAACACACTAGACTTTGTTCCAAAGTCGTGTGCCAAAGGAGATTACGCTCCTTTGAAATTTCCGTTATCATAGAGGAAAGAAACAATCTATTAACTTTCCCATGCAGCAACAATGCTTCTTTCTGGGTTTTGAGGGTCAATAGTCACCTTTATAGGTGTTCCCTTGCTCACGAGAGGGTTGAACCAAAACCAATGGGACTGTCCATAATAAGTGTCTTTTCCAATCTTGTATTGGTACCGAATCACCCAAGGATAAATTACATCTTCATCAGCAAGGTGATAGGTACTCATGTGGAATTTTATGTGAACCCTTTTTACTGCATTAACTTTTCCGGAAACAATCTTTCCGTTTTTCAGCAGGTCTGCTTTGCGGATGTCTGTAATCCATGCTACCCCGATAATTGCCATAGCAATAAGCCACGCAGCTATGAGTGCCCCGATTCCAACTTGCTTATAGGCGATAGAAATCAGAAAAGCAACAAAAATCCCAACAGCACCAAGAATATGGAGCAAATCTTTAGAAAAGAACTTATGGATTTTTTTCATGGAAAGACACTTCCTTTCTCGGTAGACAACATTATTTGTTCTATTGTATCATATGCTCTGTGTTTTTTCAAACCAAGTCAAGTGATTGGTGAAACGACATGAAATAATTGCATCTCACGACAGGTCACCAAAGATAATTGGATTTTTGCAAAAAGAGGAGTAGTGTATCATCGAAGGATGTGTTATACTCAGTCCATGGAACAATTATGAACTTTATTGTTACTCGGCAGGGTTTGGGGCAGGCACGCCCCAACAAGATCACTTCGGAAATGCAGACGCAT